>ENA-UOJP01000051-UOJP01000051.1-human-gut-metagenome-genome-assembly--contig:-C102-NODE-51-length-260767-cov-72.212779_pt1 | contig 260767 bp, 152 predicted proteins | sample MGYA00242353_ERZ723900 | MGnify/ENA metagenome assembly ERZ723900 | reverse complement strand
TTTTTAAAATAAATTTCCGACCTCTTATCTATTGACTGCAAACTTAGAGCTCTCTTTTTTTAACCGCGCACCACAGGGAAATGATGCGACAAACATAACAAAGATATGTACGACGACCTGAAAGAAAACATTATCCTATTAATGCAACACCCCATCGCGCGCCGCCCCATCTCCGACTTATCAGATGAAGAACGAGAAAAAGCATTCTGTTTGTTAAACTATCTTTCAACTTTATCCATTGACGAAAACTATACCTTATTAGATTACATCCAAATGGCACGTCTTGAATATGCACTTGGAGAACTTGAGTATAGAACAACAAATGATACAGAAAAAGTGATCCGCCATTTTAGAACCGCCCTCCAATATTTGGAGAGAGGAGGGATCGACTTAAGTATAAATAAGTGGACAGAGTTAGTCAGTCTGCGAACCAAAGAAGACACGGAATAATTCAGAATCATAATCCTAACCAATATATTCAAAATATAACCCTAACCAGTACATATAGAAGATAGATAGCAAAGCGAAAAAGACTGCTTGTGAAAGTAGGCCTTTCGCTCTATCTTCGAAGAGGATGCCTCCCACTATCCCTGATACCCCAATATATCAATCGGCATCCTCTTCTTCTACTTTTTTTCCGAATCTTTTTTACATAAAATCCCCAATACAGCAGCTTTCCACTTATTAATTAATTTATTAACGCACATTTCTTTTTTAGCTTGGCCATTAATTTTGGAAACCATATCTTTGCATCGTGATCACAAAACAATAATAAAACAGATTAACTAACTATTAAAAAAAGAAAGATTATGGCACTAAAGTATGTTGTCAAGAAAAGAGTTTTCGGCTTTGACAAAACAAAGACTGAAAAGTATGTAGCACAGAACGTGATTACCAATACGGTAAATTTCAGAGATTTATGCAAAGAAGTATCTATGTTCGGTATGATTCCCGAAGGTGCGGTGAAACACGTGATTGACGCACTGATTGACGCGTTGAACACGAACCTCAACAAAGGATTGTCTGTACAACTAGGTGATTTCGGCTGTTTTCGTCCGGGCATGAACTGTAAAAGTCAGGATGAGGAAAAAGATGTGGATGCCGATACCGTCCGCCGAGTGAAAATAGTATTTACTCCGGGATATAAATTTAAGGATATGCTGAATAACGTAAGCATTTACAAGACGGAAGGCAATGGCGGCAGCACCTCTTCAGGAAATGGAGGGGGCAATGAACCGGAAAATCCGGATGAAGGCGGTAGCGGTGAAGCTCCCGATCCTGCAGCATAAAACCGGAACAAGAAAGCATACATAGCAAGTAACAATGTTAGGATTTAGAAAGAGGACACCACCTTCGTCTCGTGGAGCCCAGACTCTTTGGGAATCTATTTCATAGGTTTTCCAGTCTTTGCCTGACTCGCTATATTCAAGCGTTTCCCAGAACTTCCTTCCATAAACATGAACCCTAAAAGTTTTTGTCTAACTTTTAGGGTTCGCTTATTCATAGTTACCAGCCTGTATTTTGACCTAAATTAGGATTCTTATAATACTCTGCCTGCGGTATAGGATATAAGTACATCTTATCATCCCAATTACGTGTTTCAAGCAATTCTTTCTTATAAACAGGAGAGCCGTTTTCCATAATGATCTTGATGCAATAAATAGCTTTGGTTTTATCGCCGATCTTCCAACGGCGGATGTCCCAAAATCTATGATCTTCAAACGCAAGTTCCACTCGTCTTTCACGACGAACACTTTCAGTAAACGCGTCGCCACTTGTCGCAATGGCAGGCATATCAGCAGCAGCACGCACCTGATTCAGTGCCGTACGTGCAGACAACGGATGATCATTATCCGTATAATCGGCGTCTTTCCAAGCATCCATTGCTTCCGCATAGTTCAAGAGAATTTCCGCATAACGGAATATAATAAAATGATGCGGTTTCTTTTTCTCATTGGAAGGAGCTAGAGAGACAGTCTCATTCATATACTTCTTCAAATAATAACCTGTGGTAGTTGCTCCAGCTGTTCCGGCACCGTCTTTTCCTCCTTCATAAGACTGGATAGTCGAGTTCATCCATGTATCACCGTTGCAAAGTACTGTTTTATAAAATCTCGGGTCCCTGCCTTCATACGGATTCTGCCCCGGCGCAATCTGTTCCCAATCAAAGTCTTTTCCATTGGTCATTTGGAAAGCATCCACCAAATTCTGGGTGGGCACGTTACCCGTTTTACCCTTTTCATAACTGATAGGTAAATTGTTTGCTTCAAAATCAAAGCTTTCCCCATTTCTACGTTCAAAAATTAATTGCGGAGATTTCAACACATCGTTCCCACCATTCTTGTCATACAGAGGATCAGCATTCGTCTTCGGCAAGCTGTACCAGTTCTCTTTTATGATAGCATAAGCCGCATCGGCAGCCGCTTTCCATTTATCAGCATCCCGGGCGGGATTATGCAACAAACTCGCCGCGTAAAGAAGAGCGCGGGATTTCAATGCCAACGCTGTGCCTTTGGTCACACGTCCCGTCTCCGCCCAAAAGTCTTGATGACTGACAGGCAGTGTCTTGGCCGCGTCACTACATTCGTCGCAGATATATTTTATCACTTCATTGAAAGAAGTCTTTTCCACATCGTTGATTTCATCCAATGCATATGTACGTGTCAAGAGCGGAATATCACCGTATCGTTTAGCCAGTTCGAACAGATAGAAAGCCCGCAGCACCCGTAATTCTTCACGATACATAGTAGCCTTGGCAATGTCTTCTTCATACGTGTCATTCCAGCGGAAGCGCTCCAGTCTTTCCTGTGAATAGTTTTCAAGAAATGAATTGACAGAACGGATAGCTCCATAGCACTTCGACCACATATTATCAACTGCATTGTTGGGGCTCCAGGCATTGTTATAAAAGTCATGAACACTATTATCACTCCAGACATAAACAGAATTATCCGTCGCAGACTCCCTCAAAGCCCCGTCAAGCACTCCGAGATCTCCGGGCAACTGGCTATAAACATAGGTAGCCAAACCTTTCACATTGCTAAAGTAGGAATAGGCCTCTTCTCTGTCCAAGCCTGTCGATTCGTCCAGTTCGAGCAAGCTACACCCCGATACGGATAGCAGCAAACCTGTATATAGTATGATATATTTTCTCATGGTCATCTCACATTTTAGAAGTTAATATTCAACCCGAAATAAACGGAAGTCATATCCGGATAATTGATGTTCAAATCCTCACAATTCATATACTTCACATGATCGAGCGAAAAAAGATTATTAGCTCTCGCATATACCTGAATCTTCTCCATTCTCATTTTCTTCACCCAAGAAGAAGGAAGGTTATAGTAGACATTCAGGTTACGAAGTTTGAAATAGCTCCCGTTCTCCAACCACTGTGTACTGTTTCTGAAGTTATTGGCATTATCCAGCGTGGTCAGGCGGGGAACATTTGCGATATCTTTCGTTTCTTCCGTCCAGCGGATTCTGTCGTTCAGATACCAGCTGGAAATATTCGTGTTGTTCCTCAACGGCCAATATACGCTAGCAGTATTCAACATCACGCTATAATGGCCTACTCCTTGAAACAAAGCATCCACACCGAAACCTTTATATTCAAATCCCAAGTTAATGCCATAATAAATCTCCGGTATGGCAGTGGAATATCCTATCGCCTTCTGGTCATTGTTGTCAATCACGTTATCACCATTCAAATCCCTGTACTTGACATCACCTGGACGTACTTCCGAGAATTTCTGTACCGGACTGCTCTTAATGTCCGCCTCATCTCTGAAATAACCGATAGCCTCCCAGCCAAAACATTGCCCGACAGGGTAACCTTTTTTAGACAAATAGCCATACGGCTGATATCCCTCACCATTTTCTATGACTTTACTTTTAGCATAGGAGAAGTTGGCTCCGATATAGTAGTTGAAGTCCTTGTATTCCTTTTTCCACATAGCAGAGAGCTCCGTTCCTTTTGTTTCCACTTTCCCTGCATTCATTTTGGGAATAGTAACGCCGATTGCAGATGAAATCAGCCCACTTCCGTCAATCAGGATATTGGTACGCTTGTCATAAAAGCCGTCAATAGAAAAAGTCAGTCCCTTAAACAGGCTCATATCCAAACCGATATTATATTTATCCGCAACTTCCAGATCCAGTTGTTCCATTGCAAGCACTCCTTCCTTCAGACTGCTCCCGGCAGAAGTATTTCCGGTCTGAAAATAGTAAGAACCGCTTCCTATCCAATATTGCTTATCCATGTCATAATCATAAATATCATATCCGGAACGTCCGTAAGAAGCGCGAAGTTTCAGATAATCGAAAGCGGAAATTCCTTTCATGAAATTCTCGTTCGAAAGTATCCAGGCGGCAGATATGGCGGGATATGCACGATACTTGTCGTTCTTCCCCAACACGCTGCTGCCAAAACAGTTGGCTACGATATCCACCATATAACGGTTGTCAAAATTATAACCTGCAGTTCCGATGATGTATTGGCGGTAACGACTATTATTAGCTCCTGTCAATGTCATTGATTCCTGACGGAACATAGCACTGGCCGTAAAATCATGCTTATCCCATGTCCGGTGATAATTGACCTTCGCTTCAAAATTGGCATGTATGTATTGATTGGCCAATCCTTTGTTGCTGATTTCCAGTTCATCGTTAGGGTTACCGTAATTTGTGTAAACCGGCTCTCCGTCTGTACCTTTTTCAATGGTCTGGTACATAAAACTTTTCTTGGCTGTTTCCTGATAGGTCGCATTATTATCATAAGCAATAGCGAGTTCCGCACTCAACCCGCGTGTCAATACAGACAAGTCCTGCACCAACCGCAAGTCCGCCTGCAACATACGCTGATTCAGTTTATAATAACCTACGTCCGCCAGATTGGCTATCGGGTTTGTTTTCAGCACATTATTACTACCCCAGAACCCATTCTTTGTCTGCACGGGGAATGCAGCGGACGGGGTGTTGAAAATCTGCTCAAACAAAGTCGCTTCCGATGTAGTGGGACGCTTGCTCTCTCGCAGCATACCGAGCATACTCAATTTCAATTTCGTCGCGTCTGTGATATCCACATCCAGATTCATGCGAAGATTGAGGAAGTATTTCTTCATCTGGGAGTTATAACGATCTGTATAATCGGTATACTTGCTATTCAGCAGTCCCATATCATTTTTGTAATTGAGGACACTGAAATAACGAAGCCGCTTGCCACCTCCGCGGAAAGTGATGTCCAGTTGATGACTGGTCGTATGATTGCGTAACGCTTCTTTCTGCCAGTCCACATTCGGATAAAGATCGCTATTGGCTCCGGACAGGAAAGAGGCTTCATCCATATCCGGTTGCAAGCCATCATATCTCAATGCTTCATTACGGGCCTTGGCATAGGTATAAGCATCGGCAAATTCCGGCTGATTGACAGGCAAGCCTAAACCGAACTTGTAGTCTACTTTTATATCTTTCTTGTTATATATACCACGTTTGGTAGTTATCAATACTACTCCGTTAGCACCTCTGCCTCCCCAGAGAGCAGTAGCAGCACCGTCTTTCAAAACGGATATCGATTCTATCTCCGAAAGGTTGATATATTCGAGAGGGCGTGCAAAACCATCTACTACAAATAAAGGCGTATCTCCATTCAAAGAACCGCGCCCCCGCACGTTGAGACGAGATTTATCTGTGCCCCAACTAGTGTTCTGCATCACACTCAATCCCGGCAATAGACCATAAATGGCATTATAAGGACTAGTGGTGGCATTTTTATCTAATTCATCCGAATAAATGGTAGATACAGCCTGTGTCTTCCGTAATTCGGTTGTCGTCTGCGTGCCCAGATCGATTACCTTATCTTGTCCTTCATTATTTTGCGCTATACCCGTAGTGGCAAATGCCAACGAGAAAGCTACGATATAAAGTGATTTATTCATAATCATTCTTCTTATTATTCAACGATTTGATTATTACCAACCCGGATTCTGAATCAATCCATATTTCTTGTTTATCTCATCTACAGGCAGAGGTAACAGGAAATACTTGTCGTTCCACTTTTCGGGTTTCGCATACTGGCGTGTTTCCGCCATTGCATGAGATACGGTATAAGAAAAGCCGCTTGGCTCACCGGCCGCTTTTTTAATAATCAGACGTGACAATTGTCCGGTAAATATATCTGAGCGTTTCCAACGTACCAGATCGAAATAACGTACTTCTTCATAGCCGAATTCAATGGCTCTTTCGCGTAATATCGCTTCACGCAACGATTTGCCGGCCGGAACATCTGTTGCCGATATCGCAGGCATACCTGCACGCAGTCTGGTTTTATTCAAATAATCATAAGCTGTATTGCCAAACTCATCACGGACTTCCGCCTTATTCAGTTCGTTCATCGCTTCGGCCATATTCAGATAAACCTCCGGAAGGCGAATCAACGGGCAAGAATAAAACTTACCATTCACTTCGTCATTGAAGTTCCGTATGAATTTTCTCATAGCAACCCCATTGTAGCTCATTCGTCCGTCTTTATAAGGCGCTTGGGTGGCTCCTTCGTAAATCTGCACTTTCTGGGCGCCCTTAAACTTATCTCCATTCACAGCAACCGTTTCATACAAGCGGATATCTCTTCTGGGGTTTCCGTCCTTATCAAAGAAGGGGAATTTATTATGATCCGGATTGTTCCAGTCGAATTCTGTTCCGTCTTTCATCTGAAACATATCGACATAGGTCAATGTAGGAGAAGCGACCCCGTAACGTACTTGGGCAAACGGAAGCTTTCCCGTAGCATAGGTGGTGAATCTTCTGGAAGAAATCAAGACTTCACCGTTATGGCGATTGAAATATCCTGCTGCAAAATCATCGCGAGGATTACCTGTATTCACCAGCTGATAAGCGTCCGAGTTCTTTTTATTAGCCCGCATAAATTCTAATCCGGCATCCAACGCCTTTTGCCACCTGTCTGGTGAATAGTTGCCATACCAAGTAAGGAATTGAGACGAAGCATCTCCTTCCAAATAGGGTTTATCAGCATTAAATAAAGGACTCGCCACAAATTGAAGCACTCTGGACTTTAACGCTAAAGCAGAAGCAGCCGTCATGCGCCCGTCATTATCTGCATCAACCTGCCAAGGTAGTACAGAGGCTGCCGCATCCAGTAGTCCAACGATCTTCTGTACAGTTTCCTCCACTGTCATACGGGGAAATTTCATCGCATCTTCTGCCGTATATGCATGGTCTATCCACGGCATGCCACCATAATAACGGAGCATTTGAGAATAATGATAGGCAATGATTACTTGCGCTTCCGCTTTTCCTATCGCTTTCTCATCCGCAGTCATATCCGGCACTCTATCCACATTTTCAATGTAGATGTAGGCTCTCCGGATACCATAAATCGGTCCTACTCCTATTGTAGCACTGGCAACATCCAACCGGTATGGAAGATGTTCCAGATATGTATTTGTTCCGTCCACCGTCCCTGTATAAAATTTAGGCGCCCCCTTTTTCGTCCAGTCACCCAGATCGGTAAGCATCTCCAAAACGCCATATCCCAGACGTCCTTGCATCGGCAGATAATCCGGTAAAGAATGATAAGTTTCCGCCAACGCCTGCTCAGCATATACCTTTTTGTTAAAAACAGAATCGATATTCTGTTCGTTACTTATCGGCTTATCCAGAAATTTCTCTCCAAATTTAAGGTCTTCACACCCTATCAGTGTCAATACAAAGAGAGAAAGACAGCCTATATACTTTTTATAGTTTTTCATTGTCAGCACTATTAAAAGGTTAGATTAATACCTAAATTATATATTTTAATGATAGGGTAAGAATCCGCATTATTCGGATTACATTCAGGGTCCATGATGTCAAACTTATCAAAGGTCAACAGATTATAACCGGTCAGTTTTATACCTAACTGCTGAATACCCAGCTTCTTTAACATCTTCTTATCTGTGAAGTTATATCCTATCGTCACATTCTTCAGCTTCAAATAAGAACCGTCTCGCACCCACAAAGAGGAGGAACGCATATTATAGACTGCATTTGTCTCGGTAAACCGCGGTGTAGTAGCTGTGTTTGCAGTTTCCGGCGTCCAGCGCGTATCTGCATGAAACTGCATCAAACCACGGATTTTACCATTTCCAAAAGGTTCTCTGAAAGCCCCGTCCAGCAACAAAGAGCGCTGTGCAGCACCAGTCCAGTTCATTGTCAGGAAAAAGCCTTTGTAATTAATACCATAATTCAATCCGAATGTATAGGCCGGACGAGTCGGGTTTCCAATAATAGTCTGGTCGTCGGAAGTAATTTCCTCATCACCGTTCAAATCCCGGTATTTCACATCACCCGGCTTCACAGACACACCCGGATCGGGCAGACCTGCCAACAGTTTGCCGTTCTCCCCGAAGTCCGCCTCTGTATAAAAACCGTCCGCCACATATCCGAAAAGCGTTCCGACCGGATTTCCTGTCCGCCACATATAAGGCTCATTAGGCTCAACCTCGTCTTGAAAAACAATCTTATTCTTTGAATAGGAAACATTTGCCTGAACATTATACTGAACCTGCCCGATCTTGTCATTCCACCTCACTTCTACTTCATATCCATGGTTTTTCACTTTACCCATATTTACGGCAGGTAGAATGGATGAAGTCAGCCCCGTTAATAAAGGTATTGTCTTACGATTGATAAGAATATCCTTACGTTCTTCGAGGAAATAATCCAAAGAGATTTTCAGACGGCTCTTCAAGAAATGAACGTCCAATCCATAGTTCTGTTTCAGCGCAGTTTCCCAAGTCACGTTCGGATTGCCCAGACGCTTCTCCAATGCACCCAGAATTAACGCCTTGCTGTTATAACCAAAGTTGAATCCATACTTATTGTTATTCCATCCATCTACTCCGCTCAGATTCACATCGTAAGAATCCGGCAGGAACAAGAAGCGGTTATTTCCAAGATTGTCATTTCCGACCAAGCCGACAGAAGCACGGAATTTCAGATAATCAACCACCTTCTGTTTTTTCATAAAAGCCTCTTCCGACAGAATATAACCGATAGAACCGGCAGGAAACGCACCGAATCTCTTACCCGGAGCAAAATTCTCAGAACCATTATAACCGAAGTTAACTTCTGCCATATAGCGGGATTTGTAATCATATGTCAGACGCCCTACAAAACCGATGTAAGCAGACGGTACTCCCACCCATTGGGTGGGATAGTATTTCTTGCTCTGATTGTATAAGAACAATCCCCCGACATTATGAAAACCAAATTTACGGTTATATCTCAGACTTGCTTCCAGATACCAGTCTCGTGCCCGCGAAGAAGTTTCCTCATATTGCAAGCTCTTGTTCTCTCCTTTGATCTTATAAACAATATTCTTGTTGAAACCCGGCGAATCATAACCAAGCGACGGGTCTTCCAAAGAAGACTGATAGAAAGGCATAAATTGTTCCACTTGCCCTTTACGCTTTTTGGTAAAGCCATAACTCGTATTATAAGCACCTTTTATTTCCGCCGACAGCCCTTTGGTTATGAAGTCCAACTTCTGATTCAACAGAAGGTCCAGATTCATCGTATTATTAATAGCAGTTGAGTAACCCGTCCCATAACACTTAGGCAAAGCACTGTTGCCCAGATTAATTTTATTATCAAAACGTTCTTCGGGAGTAACTATGAGTTGTCCGTCAATTACACCCGGACTGCTGAACGGAGTTGTCTGATTAATCAGTGTCCAGATCGAATTAGTCGCATCATTAATCATCGGCTCATTCCGGTTACCTACAATGCCACCGATACCAATCTTCAACGTGGTAGTCTTAGTTACATTAAAGTCTAAATTCGCGCGATAATTATATCTTTTGTATTTATAATTGTTATCATACCCCACTCCTTCAAACTGTTTCAGCAAGCCATTCTGATATAAGAAACCTAAAGATATAAAGTAACGTATATCTTTTGTTCCTCCGGAAATATTCAGGTTATGCTGTGTTTGCACAGACGTTTTATTTAGCAAATACTTTCTCCAGTCGATACTGGGATACATAACAGGTTCATCATTCAACCTGAACCGTTCAATTGCATAATTATCAAAAACCAAATCATTTTCGGTAGCATTTGGTTTATCATTCGTTATAATCTCGTTCCTCAAAGTAGCATACGTATAGCTGTCTGCCATTTCAAGCATGCGGGTAGGCATCTGGATACCAACCGAAGAATTCACGGAGATTTTCGCTTTGCCTTCCTTACCACGGCGTGTAGTCACCAAAATTACACCATTTGCACCACGCACACCGAACACGGCAGTAGCAGAAGCGTCTTTCAAAACCGTCACGCTCTCTATTTCATTCGGGTCCATTTGATAAAATGAACGTTCTATACCATCCACTAAAATCAAAGGAGAGGAAGCGCTTTCTGTCAAAGACCCCACTCCGCGAATAAACACCTTAGGGTCTTCCTGCCCCGGCTGACCGCTAGTCTGGACGGATGAGAGTCCTGTAATCTGGCCCGCCAGCGAATTGGCCACACTTGCATTTGGCGAACGTATCAGCGCCTCATTGTTTACAGCAGAAATAGCGCCTGTCAGAGTTTCTTTCTTTTGTGTACCATAGGCCACAACTGTAACTTCCTGAAGTTCATTTGCCGTTTCTTTTAAAATAATTTTCAGTTGTTTGCGACCATTTAATGGCACTTCTTGAGGTTCATATCCCATGAACGAAATCTGCAGAACTGCCTTTTGAAGATTGCCTACTTTTAAATGGAAAACACCATTCATGTCGGTAATAGCACCGTTAGCCGTGCCTTTTTCTTTTACATTAGCACCAATCACCTCTAAGTTAGATTCATCCAATACAGTTCCCGTCACTGTATTTTGCGCCCATACCAAGAGCGAACAACACATAAGCATTAACGTACTGATGCACCTTTTGCATCTTTTTAGTCTCGTCAGTTTGTTCATAATAATAAATTTAAGAATTTGAAATAGGTTTGTTAAAAACACTTGTCGCAAATTAAGTGAATATGACAGTTTTTAAGATACAGTTATCATACTAAAAAGATACAAAATAGTACATAACAAGAAATGTAAAGCTTTAAATCTAGCTGTATTATCCATAATATCAGGGCATCACACTAGAGAAATACAGCCTATTCATCGTTTCTTATTGATTTTACCATACTCGAAAAGTCGTTTTCAAAAAGTTAATTTACCAAGTTCTTCTCTCATCGTAAATCTATACCAACTCCACATATCATTATCAGCCTTCATTGGATAGTTCATAAATAAATTAAAATTGAACTATTGCCATACCTAATTAGACTTATTATTCTCCTTCATTAATCAAATTATTCCCTATCTTTGACTCCCGAAATTCAAACCTAATACAAAAAACCCATGAAGAAACAACTACTCTCTTGCTGCTTGGCTGCATTGGGACTGACAGCAATTCAAGCACAAAGCTTCAATGAGTGGAAAGACCCGGAAGTGAATTCCGTAAACCGCTCCGCCATGCACGCTAATTACTTTGCTTACGCATCGGCTGATGAAGCTAAAGCCGGCATCAAAGAAAATTCAATGAATTTCATGACCCTGAACGGTCCTTGGAAATTCAACTGGGTGAGACATGCAGATGCACGCCCGACTGACTTCTATCAAACTAATTTCAACGACAAAGGTTGGGACGACCTTCAGGTGCCCGGCGTTTGGGAATTGAACGGTTACGGTGATCCTATCTACGTCAACGTAGGATATGCATGGAGAAGCCAATTCAAAAACAATCCTCCGCAGGTGCCGACAGAAAACAATCATGTAGGCTCTTACCGCAAAGAAATTATCCTTCCCGCCGACTGGAAAGGCAAAGAGATTTTTGCACATTTCGGCTCGGTAACTTCCAATATGTACCTTTGGGTGAACGGACGCTACGTAGGATATAGCGAAGACAGTAAACTGGAAGCTGAATTCAACCTGACCAACTATCTGAAACCGGGTAAAAACGTGATCGCTTTCCAAGTATTCCGCTGGTGCGACGGCAGTTATCTGGAAGATCAGGACTTCTTCCGCTACTCCGGTGTAGGACGTGACTGTTATCTCTACGCACGCGACAAAAAATACATTCAGGACATTCGTATCACTCCCGATCTGGACAGCCAATATAAAGACGGTATGCTGAATATAGCCGTTGACCTGAAAGGAAGCGGCACAGTAGCTTTAAACTTGACAGATACTCAAGGCAACAGTGTAGCGACTGCCGACCTGAAGGGTTCGGGCAAATTAAATACAACCTTGTCTGTCTCTAATCCGGCTAAATGGACTGCCGAGACACCTAACCTCTACACGCTGACCGCTACACTGAAAAACGGCAATAATGTAGTAGAAGTAATCCCCGTTAAAGTAGGTTTCCGCAAGATTGAGCTGAAAGACGGACAGATACTCGTAAACGGACAACCGGTACTCTTCAAAGGAGCCGACCGTCACGAAATGGACCCGGACGGTGGTTATGTCGTTTCTCTCGAACGTATGCTACAGGATATCAAAGTGATGAAAGAACTGAACATCAACGCTGTGCGTACCTGCCATTATCCGGACGACAACCGTTGGTATGACCTTTGTGACCAATATGGTCTGTATGTAGTGGCCGAGGCCAATGTAGAATCTCACGGAATGGGTTACGGCGATCAGACACTGGCAAAGAACCCGAGTTATGCCAAAGCTCACATGGAACGTAACCAACGCAATGTACAACGCGGATACAACCATCCGTCTATCATCTTCTGGTCACTGGGTAACGAAGCCGGCATGGGACCGAACTTTGAGAAATGCTACACTTGGATCAAGAACGAAGACAAGACGCGTGCCGTACAATACGAACAGGCAGGAACCAGCGAATTCACCGATATTTTCTGCCCAATGTATTATGACTACAACGCTTGTATCAAATATAGTGAAGGTAATATCCAGAAACCGTTAATCCAATGCGAATATGCACACGCAATGGGTAATTCGGAAGGCGGATTCAAAGAATACTGGGACATCATCCGTAAATATCCGAAATATCAGGGTGGATTTATTTGGGACTTCGTAGATCAATCCTGCCACTGGAAAAATAAAGACGGAGTGAGTATCTATGGTTATGGCGGCGATTTCAACAAATACGACGCTTCGGACAACAACTTCAACGACAACGGCCTAATCAGCCCCGACCGCGTGCCTAATCCACATGCTTATGAAGTTGCTTATTTCTATCAGAATATATGGACTACTCCTGCGGATCTTGCCAAAGGTGAAATCAATATTTTCAATGAGAACTTCTTCCGCGACCTCTCTGCATACTATATGGAATGGCAATTACTGGCAAACGGGGAAGTAGTGCAAACAGGCATCGTGCCCGACCTGAAAGTTGCGCCCCAACAAACCGTCAAAGTGCAAATTCCGTTTGACGTGAAGAATATCTGCCCTTGCAAGGAATTATTGCTCAATGTGAGCTACAAACTGAAAGCTGCCGAAACACTGCTGCCGGCAGGAACGACTATCGCTTACGACCAGTTAAGCATCCGCGACTACAAAGCACCGGAACTGAAACTGGAAAACCAACAGGCTTCCAACGTTCCGGTTATCGTACCCGATATTTTGGATAACGACCGCAATTACCTGATCGTGAAAGGTGAGAACTTCTCCATGGATTTCAACAAACAGGACGGTTACCTCTGCCGTTACGACGTCAACGGTATGCAAATGATGGAAGACGGCAGCGCACTGACTCCTAACTTCTGGCGTGCCCCGACCGACAATGATTTCGGAGCCGGACTGCAACACAAATACGCTGCATGGAAGAACCCGGAACTGAAACTGACTTCTCTGAAACACGCGATTGAAAACGATCAGGCAGTGGTTCGTGCTGAATATGACATGAAGTCGATAGGTGGAACATTGTCGCTGACTTATACCATTAATAATAAAGGTGCAGTGAAGGTTACTCAAAAGATGGTGGCAGACAAGAGCAAGAAGGTTTCTGAAATGTTCCGCTTCGGTATGCAAATGCGTATGCCTGTCAACTTCAACGAGGTAGAATACTACGGCCGTGGTCCGGGAGAGAACTATGCCGACCGTAACCACGGAGCCATGTTGGGCAAATACCGCCAAACGGTAGAAGAACAATTCTATCCTTACATCCGCCCGCAGGAAACCGGAACAAAAACGGACATCCGTTGGTGGAGACTTCTGAATATCAGCGGCAACGGACTACAATTCGTATCGGATGCTCCTTTCTCTGCTTCTGCACTGAATTATACCATCGAATCATTGGATGACGGTGACGGTAAAGACCAGCGTCACTCACCGGAAGTAGAAAAGGCGGACTTCACCAATTTCTGTATCGACAAGGCGCAAGCAGGTCTTGCCTGTGTCAACAGTTGGGGAGCTATACCACTGGAAAAATACCGTCTTCCTTACCAAGATTATGAGTTAAGTTTTATTATGACTCCTGTATATCATAAACTAAAGTAAAAAACATAGTTAAAAAACACGGTATCAGAGAACAAGAATACCGAATTTAAAGTACTTTTGCAGCCGGAAACTAATTTGCCTAAATTAGTTTCCGGCTTTTCTTCCTTAAAACCCTTGACTATATGAATGAACAGCACACTGGGAACAAACGCATTAAATTAAAAAACAGATATTTATAAGTATGAAAAGTAGAATTGTTTTATTTGCATTTTGCGTAGCCCTCTTGTCTAGTTGTGGCAATAAGGGCAATGGAACAGGAAAGGTTCCTGAATATGCAGTACAAGAGTTACAAAAGACGACTGCCCATTTAACAACTGCCTATCCGGCTACAATCAAAGGTAAACAAGACGTAGAAATCCGTCCGCAGGTATCGGGTTTCATCACGAAACTATGCGTGGATGAAGGAGCAACTGTCCGTAAGGGACAAGTATTGTTCATTGTTGATCCTACACAATACGAAGCTGCAGTGCGCACAGCAAAAGCTGCCGTTGCTACAGCCGAAGCTGCTGTCAGCACTCAACAAATGACGGTAGACAATAAGCGTGAGCTTAACAAGAAGAACATCATCAGTGACTACGACTTGTCAATGGCAGAAAATACGCTGGCGCAATCACAGGCACAACTGGCACAAGCAAAAGCACAGCTTACCACTGCACAGCAGAATCTCTCTTTCACCCAAGTGAAGAGTCCTTCTGACGGTGTAATCAACGATATTCCGTATCGTCTGGGAGCATTGGTAAGCCCTTCCATCTCTACTCCGATGACTACTGTTTCTGAAATTGATGAAGTATATGTATATTTCTCCATGACAGAAAAAGAGCTGTTGGCCATGACTAAAACCGGAGGTACTATCAAAGAAGAAATCAGCAAAATTCCAGCTATCAAATTGCAGCTGATCGACGGTACAGAGTACAGTATCGAGGGTAAAGTAGACGCAATTACAGGAGTGATCGACCAGTCAACCGGTTCGGTAAGTATGCGTGCCCTTTTCCCGAACAAAGAACACATCTTACGCAGTGGCGGAACAGCAAACGTACTGATTCCTTACACGATGGAAAATGTGATTACGATACCGCAATCAGCAACAGTAGAAATTCAGGATAAGAAGTTCGTTTACGTTTTGCAACCGGATAACACGGTGAAATATACAGAAATCAAGATCTTCAATCTAGACAACGGAAAAGAATATCTCGTAACTTCAGGTCTGAATCCTGGAGATAAAATTGTAATCGAAGGCGTGCAGAGTCTGAAAGATGGCCAGAGCATACAGCCTATCACACCTGCTCAAAAAGAAGCGAACTATCAACAGCATTTGAAAGACCAGCACGATGGTAATTTAGCTACAGCTTTCAATTAATAATTTAGATAATCGTATGAAGTTAGATAAATTTATTAACCGTCCGGTACTATCAACGGTTATTTCTATTTTGATAGTCATTCTGGGTGCTATCGGACTGGCAACACTGCCAATCACCCAGTATCCGGACATTGCGCCTCCTACCGTATCGGTAAGGGCCACTTATACGGGTGCCAGCGCGTCAACCGTATTGAATTCCGTGATTGCCCCGCTAGAGGAACAAATCAATGGTGTGGAAAATATGATGTATATGACCTCCAACGCATCCAACACCGGTGCAGGTGATATATCCATCTATTTTAAACAGGGAACAGACCCGGATATGGCTGCCGTTAACGTGCAGAACCGTGTTTCTATGGCACAGGGATTACTGCCTGCCGAAGTAACCAAAGTCGGTGTGACAACTCAGAAACGCCAGACTTCCATGCTAGTGGTGTTCTCTCTTTACGACGAAAGTGATACATATACAGAATCATTTATCGAAAACTATGCTAAGATCAACCTGATTCCGCAAGTTCAGCGTGTACCGGGTGTGGGTGATGCCTCTGTGATGGGACAGGACTACTCTATGCGTATCTGGCTACGTCCGGACGTAATGGCGCAATACAAGCTGGTTCCGGGCGACGTATCCGCAGCCTTGGCAGAACAGAACGTGGAAGCTGCTCCGGGACAATTCGGTGAACGCAGCAACCAGACTTTCCAATATACCATCCGCTACAAAGGACGTCTGCAACAACCGGAGGAATTCGAAAATATCGTCATCAAATCTTTGCCCGACGGTGAAGTGCTTCGCCTGAACGATATTGCAGAAATCCAACTGGACCGTTTGGGATACAACTTTACCAACCGTGTAAACGGACATAAGGCTGTAACCTGTATCGTTTATCAGATGGCAGGAACAAATGCGACACAAACCATCAGCGACATTCAGGTGTTGCTGGATGAAGCGTCCAAATCACTGCCTGCCGGTTTGAAGATAAACGTATCCATGAATGCCAACGACTTCTTGTTCGCTTCTATCCATGAGGTATTGAAAACATTGATCGAGGCATTTATCCTGGTATTTATCGTAGTATATATCTTCCTGCAGGACTTACGTTCTACATTGATTCCGACCATCGCCATCCCGGTAGCTCTTATCGGTACATTCTTTATCCTGTCCTTAGTAGGATTCAGTTTGAACTTGCTGACGTTATGTGCGCTTGTACTCGCCATCGCCATTGTGGTCGATGACGCCATTGTGGTCGTCGAGGGTGTACACGCCAAGCTAGACCAAGGCTATACTTCCGCCCGTCTGGCTTCCATCGACGCAATGAACGAATTGGGCGGTGCTATCGTATCCATTACACTGGTCATGATGGCCGTATTTATCCCGGTAAGTTTCATGGGTGGAACGGCGGGAACATTCTATCGCCAATTTGGTATGACTATGGCCATCGCCATCGGTCTGTCCGCTCTGAACGCTTTGACATTAAGCCCCGCCTTGTGTGCCGTTCTTCTGAAACCGCACAAGCAGGAAGGTTCCGAAGAAGTTCCTCCATTGAAGGAGCGTATGAAAACAGCCTACAAGACGGCTCATACAACAATGATAAACAGATATACCGAAGCAATCGGAAAGATGTTGCATCCGGGAATCACACTCACATTCACACTTGTTGCCATTCTCGGTATGATTTTCGGATTCTTCAGTATCAATCCGGTGATTACCGCCATCCTCATACTTCTTAGTATTTTGGCACTAATCGGAATGAGCACGAATAAATTCAAGAACAGATTCAACGATACCTATGAATCTATCCTGAAACGATATAAAAAGCACGTACTGTTCTTCATCCAGAAGAAATGGTTGTCCATGGGGTTGGTCGTTGCTTCTATTGTATTGCTTATGTTCTTCATGAACACCACTCCGACAGGTATGGTGCCCAACGAAGATACCGGTACACTGATGGGAGCTGTGACTTTGCCGCCGGGCACGTCACAAGACCGCTCGGAAGAGATTCTGGCACGTGTAGACAGCCTGATTGCCGCTGATCCGGCCGTATCTTCGCGCACATTGATTTCCGGTTTCAGTTTCATCGGTGGACAGGGACCGTCCTACGGTTCTTTCATCATCAAACTGAAAGATTGGGATGAACGTTCGATGATACAAAACTCTGACGTTGTGGTGGGGTCCTTATATATGCGTGCACAGAAGATCATCAAGGAAGCACAGGTGTTGTTCTTTGCTCCGCCGATGATCCCGGGTTATTCAGCATCTACGGATATTGAGGTGAATATGCAGGATAAGACGGGCGGTGACTTGAACAAGTTCTTCGATGTAGTCAACGACTATACCGCCGCACTGGAAGCCCGCCCTGAAATCAATTCTGCCAAAACAACGTTCAACCCGAACTTCCCGCAATATATGATTGATATTGACGCGGCAGCTTGTAAGAAGGCAGGCATCAGCCCGAGCGACATCCTTACCACTATGCAAGGATATTATGGTGGTCTGTATGCATCCAACTTCAACCGTTTTGGTAAGATGTATCGTGTAATGATTCAGTCGGACCCGTTATCACGTAAGAATCTGGAATCTTTGAAGAATATCAAGGTTCGTAACAGTGCCGGTGAAATGGCTCCTATCTCTCAATTCATTACGATTGATAAAGTGTATGGCCCGGATATCATCAGCCGCTTCAACCTTTACACTTCCATGAAAGTGATGGTGGCTCCTGCCAGTGGTTATACATCCGGACAGGCATTGGCTGCGCTGGCAGAAGTAGCCAAGCAGAATCTTCCGACCGGTTACACCTACGAGTTGGGTGGTATGGCGCGTGAAGAAGCTCAGAGCAGTGGAAGCGCTACCGGATTGATTTTCATCCTCTGCTTCGTATTCGTTTATCTGTTGCTGAGTGCACAATACGAAAGTTACATACTTCCGTTAGCCGTATTATTGTCCGTTCCGTTCGGTCTGCTAGGCAGCTTCCTGTTTGTGAACGGAGTAAGTGCTATCGGTAATATCTCGATGTTGAAGATGATTCTGGGGACAATGTCCAACAATATCTATATGCAGATTGCGTTGATCATGTTGATGGGTCTGTTGGCGAAAAATGCCATCCTGATTGTAGAGTTCGCCCTTGACCGCCGCAAGATGGGTATGAGTATCACATGGGCAGCCGTATTGGGCGCCGGTGCCCGTCTCCGCCCGATCCTGATGACATCATTGGCAATGGTAGTCGGATTGCTTCCGTTGATGTTTGCCTTTGGTGTAGGTGCTCACGGTAACCGTACACTGGGTACTGCTTCTATCGGTGGTATGTTGATCGGTATGATTTGCCAGATTTTCATCGTTCCTGCCTTGTTCGTAATCTTCCAATATCTGCAAGAGAAAGTAAAACCGATGGAATGGGAAGATATTGACAATACAGATGCTGTAACAGAGATTGAACAATACGCTAAATAATGAAATTCGATATGAAGAAACAGATTCTATATATGTTGTGTGCAACTGCTCTCTTGAGCAGCTGCCACATCTATAAGTCGTATGACAGACCCGAAGATATCACCACTTCCGGCCTGTATCGCGATCCGGTAGCGAATAATGATACACTGGTTTCGGATACAGCCAACTTCGGTAATCTGCCGTGGAGAGAAGTCTTCACCGACCCGCAACTCCAGTCTCTCATCGAAGCGGGACTGAAACAAAACACTGACCTCTTGTCGGCCGCTCAGAATGTGAAAGCAGCAGAAGCATCCCTGATGTCTGCACGTCTGGCTTATGCTCCGTCACTGGGGTTATCACCGCAAGGAACAATCAGTAGTTTTGATAAAAACGCAGCAACAAAAACGTACTCATTGCCCGTTACAGCTAGCTGGCAGATCGACTTGTTCGGTCAGTTGCTCAACTCCAAACGAAATGCACAAGTTACTCTGAAGCAAGTGAAAGCTTACCGTCAGGCTGTGCAGACACAGGTTGTCTCCAACATCGCCAATATGTATTATACATTAATGATGTTAGACCGCCAGCTGGAAATAACCAAAGCCACAGCTGAAATTCTGAAACAGAATGCCGAAACAATGGAAGCGATGAAAAACTCTGCTATGTACAATATCAATTCGGCCGGTGTAGAACAGAGCAAGGCTGCTTACGCGCAGGTACTTGCCACTATTCCGGACATTGAACAAAGCATACGTGAGACGGAAAATGCCCTGTCTACTTTCTTGGGCGAAGCTCCGCACGCCATCAAACGTGGCGTATTGGAGGCACAAGTACTTCCGACGGAACTTTCCGCAGGTGTACCTATCCAGTTGCTATCCAACCGTCCGGACGTAAAAGCTGCTGAAATGTCATTGGCAAGCTGCTATTACAATACTAATTCGGCACGTGCCGCATTCTATCCGCAAATCACGCTTAGCGGCTCTGCCGGATGGACCAACAGTGCCGGTAGCGCAATTATCAATCCGGGAAAGCTGTTGGCTTCCGCCATTGGTTCACTTACGCAGCCTCTATTCTACCGGGGACAGAACATTGCCCGGCTGAAAGCAGCGAAAGCACAGGAGGAACAAGCTAAACTATCCTTCCAACAAACACTTCTGAATGCCGGAAGTGAGGTCAGCAATGCGCTAAGTTTATACCAAAAGACCAGTGAAAAAGTAGAATCACGCCAAATGCAGGTAGAATCTGCAAAGAAAGCTTCGGAAGATACAAAAGAATTGTTTAACTTAGGGACCTCAACCTATCTGGAAGTACTGTCAGCACAACAGTCTTACCTGAGTGCACAAATCTCTCAGGTTTCCGATTGCTTTGATCAGATGCAGGCCGTAGTAAGCCTTTACCAGGCATTGGGTGGTGGAAGAGAAGAATAACTTTAAACATATACTATTATGATTAGTCCGTTAGCTTATGTAGACCCTGAAGCAAAGTTAGGCAAGAACGTAACAGTCCAGCCTTTTGCCTACATTGAAAAGAATGTGGAAATCGGAGATGACTGTGTCATCATGTCCTACGCCAGTATCCTGAAAGGTACTAGAATGGGAAAAGGAAACAAGGTACATCAGAACGCTGTTTTGGGAGCGGAACCGCAAGATTTCCACTATACAGGAGAAGACAGTAGCCTGATTATCGGTGACAACAACGATATTCGTGAGAATGTAGTAATCAGCCGCGCTACGTTTGCCGGTAATGCTACCAAAATTGGAAACGGAAACTACCTGATGGATAAAGTACATCTCTGCCATGATGTACAAATCAGCAATAACTGTGTAGTAGGTATAGGTACTACCATCGCAGGAGAATGTACGTTAGATGACTGCGTTATTCTAAGCGGTAATGTAACCCTGCACCAATATTGTCACATAGGTAGCTGGACACTGGTACAAAGTGGGTGCCGTATATCCAAGGATGTACCTCCCTATGTTATTATGTCCGGAAATCCTGTAGCATATCACGGTGTGAACGCTGTAGTTCTTTCCCAACATCACAATACATCAGAAAGAATCCTCCGCCACATCGCCAATGCATACCGTTTGATTTATCAGGGTAATTTCAGTGTTCAGGATGCTGTACAAAAGATTGTCGATCAGGTTCCTATGAGTGAAGAGATCGAGAACATTGTAAATTTCGTAAAGAGCTCGGAAAGAGGGATTGTGAAATAGACAAAAGAACTTACTATAAAGAAAGGGTGATGCTCAAAGAAAAGCGTCACCCTTCTTATTTTATAGATGGATGACGCTTTTATAAGTAGATGATGCTCTGGTGATTTATCTTTCAATCCAGAGATTCAATTCATTATTCAAATTCCAAAGTACCGAAGAAATCAGGACGGTGAAAATCCGGCTGTTGAATCTCTATCGGATTCCATGAAAGGAAATGAGGAGTCTGCAATTCATCTCCACACTTATAGAAATTAGCTTTTATCTCCTTTTCATCAAGCGAATCGATCTGATGCTTAAAGAACACAGAATACGGAATAATAAGAGCCACTTCCCAATCCGTTTCACCGATACGTTCTGCAAAAGGCTGATTACCCAAACTAGACCAGCGTTGTACAAGAGCAGTCACTTCTTTCGGTGCATGTTCCCGGTTGTTACGGACAGGACCTGCACCCACCAAGATCGTTCCGATGCAATTGCATTCTATATTATAATAGATCCCGTCACCTGCTGGTATAGAAAAGAATTCCACGCAGGAGTCAGTCCATACAGAACCATTATCCTCCCCGTACTTGGCACGCACACTCTCCTCTTTCACTTTAAAATGTAGTAAAATTGAGTTCTGTGTGTGAGCAATTCGAAAATTCACTTTAGGTTTGTAAGGATATTCAGCCCAATTGACACACTGGATCGGCTGAAAATCTATTTTCTCTTCATCGAATAATTTAGGAAGCGAACAAGCCTCCACGTTAGCCGCACTAATTTTCTTTACTTTCATATATCTTTCGTTTGAATGATACAAATATAGTTACTTTCTTTGGTTTACGCCTTATTTCCATGTTATTTTTAAACTGCAAATTATCCTATCATATTGCAATTATTAGTTAAATATATATCAAATATTATATAATGAGATATTTTTTTATATATTTGCTGTCACTTAACCGATTAAACAAATACTATTTATGAAAACATCCCTTAAAGACATAGCAGAAACCTTAAAATTATCCAAGACTACAGTCTCTTGGGTACTTTCTGGTAAAGGGGATGAAAAAGGCATTAGTCTCGCTACACAGGAAAAAGTCTTTCAATGTGCCAAGCAACTGAATTACCAACCAAACTTATTGGCCAGAAGTCTGAATACAGGCATATCAGGCACTATCGGACTAATTATACCAGACATTACAGACTCCTTCTATTCCAAAGTTGCCCGTTCTATAGAAATGGAAGCAGAAGCACAAGGCTATTCATTAATGATTTGTAGTTCCGAATCAGAAATAGAAAGAGAAAACAGGATGATTCGATTGTTCAAAGCGAAACAAGTGGACGGGATTATAGTAGCCCCCACAAAAGTTTCCAAAATTGAAATACAGAATCTAGTCAAAGAAGGCTATCCTCTAGTCTTATTCGACCGCTACTTTCCCGAAATGCAGACAAACTATATCATTATTGACAACGAAGGAAGCAGCTACGAACTGGTTAAAAGAATGATTGACAATGGAGCATCCAAGATAGCTATTATCACGACTAATCCCCATCTCCGCACAATGAATATGAGGCGAGAAGGATATGCCAGAGCTTTAATCGAGGCCAATCTACCCGTTGATCCTGATTTATACGGAGAAGTGACTTTTGTGGATTATGAAGAGAATGTTTTCAAGGCACTGGATCAGATCTTCGGCAAAGTACCTGATGTAGATGGTTTCTTTTTCACAACACACATTCTAGCTTTGGAAGCATTCCGCTACTTTTATGAAAAAGGAATCAATATAAATAATGGATATGAACTAGCTTGTATTCATGGAGTATCCGCATTCCGTGTCTTAGCCCCCAATATGAACATTGCAAGGATGCCAATAGAAGAGATTGGGAAAAATGCAGTAAGGATTCTACTTGGCGATATTAAGTATCGCCTTGAAAATTCCAATGGCAAGAAAGAAGTAGAAACACTTGTCCTGCCGTGTTCATTACCTTAATCGTCATTTTATATTTTTTCCCTGATTACTTAACCGGTTTAGTGAAAATAAATAATGATATTAAATTAACAGATGTAACAAAAGAGAAAAACACTCCTTGATTATTAACAAAAAGAAACAGGATTATGAAGTTCCAAACTAAAAATGAAAAATACATGCTGGCTTTATTAGGACTACTAGTATGGGCATGTAACAGCAACAATATTGATATTGAAAATATGCGATGTGAATACCAAGTCGCTCCGCTCGGTATTGATTCACCAGCCCCGCGTTTTACCTGGAATTACACAACCAATAATAAAAATGGAAAAGAGTTTTCTCAAGACAGTTATCAGCTATATATAGCCACTCGGGAACAAGACTTGGGAAAAACATCCGATAATAGCTGGCAATCTGACACAATTTACTCTAATACTCCTCATGCGATCTATCAAGGATCAGAAAAACTAAAAACCAGAACTCGTTATTATTGGCAAGTAATAGCATGGGATAAAACAAAGAGACATAAGATTACCTCTCCGATATCCAGTTTTGAAACAGCTCAACTCAATCAAAGTGACTGGACAGGAGCATGGATTACTGATAATCATGATAAAGATTATATGCCAGCACCCATGTTGCGCAAGTCATTTATCGCTCAAGATGAGATACAGCAAGCAAGATTATATGTAAGTGCCGCTGCATACTATAAAATGACATTGAATGGTGAATCAGTAACATCTTCACATCTCAATCCGGGTTTCACTCATTATGATAAAAGAAATCTGTATAACACATACGATGTAACTCCCCTACTGCTTAAAGGAGAAAACGTACTATCTGCAGTGCTTGGAAACGGATTTTATAATGAAGCAGCTCCTGTAGCAACATGGAGCTATGAGCAAGCCCGCTGGCGTAACCGCTCAAGAATGATCTGCGAAATGGAGATATTATATAAAAATGGAGAAAAGCAAACTATCCACTCAGATTCTACTTGGAAAGCGACTACCGGTCCTTATATACAAAACAATATTTATAGTGGCGATACGTATGATGCGCGTCTTACAATTGCCGGATGGAATAAACCGGGTTTTGATGACTCTAAATGGACAAATGCAATTCAGGTAGCTGCCCCTTCTCCCCTACTAGTATCACAAAACATGCCTGCCATTGAAACGGAACAATTTATCACTCCAATCAATATGCGTTCTTTTGGTGATACAGTCTATGTATACGATTTTGGAGTTAATATGTCAGGCGTCTGTACTCTTTCTGTTAATGGCGAGAAAGGCACTAAAGTCAGTATGCAACACGGCGAATTGCTAAAAAATAACGGACGCTTGGAAATGCGCAACTTAGATATTTACTACAAACCACTACCTGGCCTCGCTTTTCAAACAGACACTTATATATTGGACGGAAAACAAGGTACATTCACTCCAGATTTTACATACCATGGATTTCAATATGTAGAAGTTCGTTCAGACCGTCCTGTGAAACTTACCAAAGAGAGCTTAACCGCACAATTCATACATACGGCTGTTCCTCCTGTTGGCAAATTCAGTTGTTCAAATGAACTATTAAATAAAATATGGAAAGCTGCTAATCAATCATACTTATCAAATCTGATGAGTATCCCGACTGACTGTCCCCAACGAGAGAAAAATGGATGGACTGCCGATGCACACATAACAATGGATTTAGGATTATTAAACTTCGATGGCATTACTTTCTATGAAAAATGGCTGGATGATATGATTGATAATCAAAATGAAGAAGGACGTATATCGGGAATCATTCCGAGTTCCGGATGGGGCTATGACGACTGGATAGGTCCTGTATGGGATGCTGCCATGTTTATCGTACCTATGGCAATTTACCACTATTATGGAGATACAAGAAGCATCGAGAAACTATGGCCTGTATGTACTAGATACCTTAATTACCTTGCAGGACGCGAAGATGTGGAAGGAACTGTAACTTACGGAATTGGTGACTGGGTATTCCATAAGACACAAACCCCTACAGAATTCACCACTACCTGTTATTATTATTTAGACAATCTGTATATGGCTAAATTTGCAGAGCTCATAGGAAAAGATGGCAGTAGTTATACAAAGAAAGCAGAAGAATTGAAATTGCTTATCAATCACAAATACTTCGATACATCCAAAGCTATTTATGCCAATGGATCGCAAGCGGCACAAGGAGTCGCCTTATACCTTGGAATCGTTCCTAAAGAATACGAACAGCAGGTTGCAGATAATCTTTCTACAATGATAAAAGCCAATAATAATCTGCTCGATTTTGGAGTTTTAGGCAGTAAAACAGTCCTGCGGATGCTTTCCAAATATGGATATGCTGACTTAGCATACCAGATGGCCACACAAGAAGAAGCTCCATCTTGGGGTAACTGGATAAAACAAGGTTTCACTACACTGGCAGAAACATGGATACTTTCACCGGAGTTTAGAGACGCCTCTGTAAATCACATGTTTCTTGGAGACATTAATGCATGGATGTACAATGTATTGGCAGGCATTAATTATGATGAACAGGAACCCGGATTCAAACATATTCTTATCCAACCTCATTTCGTAAAAGGTCTTGACTGGGTAAAAGCCGAATATAAATCTGTAAATGGAATCATCCGTTCTGAATGGGAACGTAAAGAAGAACAGGTGATTCTCAAAGTCACGATCCCAGTCAATACGAATGCAACAATAGAATGTAATGGTAGAAAGATAGATTTAGGGTCAGGAGAACATCAACTCACGTTTTAATGGAAATAAAAGAAAGGAGGTTTTAATACAGATATACACAAAGAAGTAAAAATGAGACCGTTATGTAATACTATAAAAATACAGCACTAGTTACTTTGTCACACCATCAATTAAATCTATTAACAATGAATAAAATCAGTACACTACTATTTTTGATATTTCTCACTTGTACAAGTGGTGTTTTTGCCGATTCCGGTAATTCCATCTCCTTAAATGGAACATGGGAACTCTCTTATTGGATGCAACCTGAAGAACCTATAACTTCGCCCAAGGACATGCAACTCGCTGAAGTAAAGCATCTACCAGCCCAAGTCCCCGGTAATGTAGAACTGGACCTAATGGCTGCCAACTTAATCAAAGATCCGATGATTGGCAGTAATGTAAATGAATTACGCAAATGGGAAGGCTATCAATGGTGTTATTCCAAATCATTCGTAGCGCCACAACTAAAATCAGGGCAACAATATCAACTCTTTTTTGCCGGAATAGACTGTCTGGCCGATATATGGCTGAATGGAAAGCACATTGGCAAAGCAGAAAATATGATGATTGAACATGCTTTTGATGTAACTAAGGAAATAAAAGCAGGAGAAAGTAATCAACTCCAAGTGATACTCCGTTCATCTGTTATCGAAGGACAAAAACATCTGTTAGGGACATTCAGTATTGGAAACTTCCCGTCTGAAGAATCCGTATTCATCAGAAAAGCTCCGCACACCTATGGATGGGACATTCTGCCACGATTAGTCAGTGCAGGTTTGTGGAGAGATGTAGAATTACGCGTATTGAATCCGGCACGTCTCACAGATGTTCACTATATGGTCGCCAATGTAGACACTGCTACCAGAAATGTACGTTTGTATACTGATGTACAAGTAAAACTACCTTTCGAAAAGTTCGACAAAGTGAAAGCCGTATATACATTAAGTCGCCATGGGAAAGAAATATATAAAGGAAGCTCTGTTGTCGTTTCCCCAGCATTCCGATATATAATGGAAATCAAGAATGCTGATTTATGGTGGCCAAGAGGATATGGAGAACCGGCTTTATATGATGCAAAAGTAGAGTTAGTAGATTCTGACGGCACTATTTTATCAACAGATAATAAACGGGTAGGCCTCCGCACGATTCAACTAGACATTACAGACATCAACCTCCCACCGGATCATCCGGGTAAATTCTGTTTCATAGTCAATGGAGAACCTATTTTTATTCACGGAACCAATTGGGTACCCATGGATGCACTCCATAGCCGGGATCATTCTTTCGTAGACGAATCTATCCGCATGGCTGTAGAATTAAACTGCAATATGATACGTTGTTGGGGTGGCAACGTGTATGAAGATCATCATTTCTTTGATTTATGCGATGAAAACGGCATTATGGTATGGCAGGATTTTACGATGGGATGCACTTTCTATCCTCAACGCAGCTCATTTACACAAGCATTGGAAGAAGAGGCCATTTCCGTTGTATGCAAGTTACGCAATCATCCATCACTCGTTTTATGGTCAGGAAATAATGAAGACGATTGTGCACTGCGCTGGTCTTTGCAACCATTTAATATTAATCCAAATCAGGATGTAGTTAGCCGCAAGGTCCTTCCGGCAGTTATTTATGAGTTTGACCCTACTCGCCCTTATCTTCCCAGCTCTCCTTACTACAGCCAAGCGGTATATGAAAGAGGAAGTGCTGACCAATATTTACCAGAAAACCATTTATGGGGTCCCAGAGGATATTACAAAGACAAATTCTATACGGATGCTACCTGCTGCTTTGTCAGTGAAATCGGCTATCACGGCTGCCCTAATTTAGAAAGTCTCCAGAAAATGATGACGAAAGATGCCGTATATCCCTGGACAAAAAATCATGAATGGAATGATGAATGGGTTACCAAATCTGTTCGTAGATTCCCAGAATGGGGAAAGACATTCGATCGCAATAATCTTATGATTAATCAGGTACGTTTACTTTTTGGTGAAGTTCCCTCCAAACTGGATGATTTTATATTCGCTTCTCAATCCGTACAGGCAGAAGCTATGAAATATTTTATAGAAATGTGGCGTGGAAAGAAGTTTGAGGACAAGACTGGTATTATCTGGTGGAACCTGCGGGATGGATGGCCGGTGATCTCTGATGCGATTGTTGACTACTACAATTCAAAGAAGATGGCATATTATTTCATCAAGAATGTTCAACAGGATGTTTGCGTACTAATCAATGATGCAGAAGGCGGAAATTACCCACTGATAGGAACGAATGACACACGCAACGTACAAAGTGGTAATGTAACGGTAACAGATGCATCCTCGGGACGTAAAATCTATGAGAGCACTTTCCGTATTCCAGCCAATCAAAAGGTCAGAATAGCCTCACTACCAGAAGAAAGCGGCCAAGGAATCTATCTGATCCAATACCAGATCGGTAATCAGAAATTCATGAATCATTACCTATACGGCAAGGCACCTTTCAACCTGAAAGAATACAAGCGGCTGTTACAAAAAACCGGATTATACGCTAAAAAATAATAGTTATGAAAGAGAACTTGTTAGGAATTGACGTAGGAGGCACCAAATGTGCCATCATCTACGGTATCAAAGAAAACGACGAGCTACATATCATCGACAAAAAGAAATTTGATACGACCACAGTCGACGAAACAATAGCCAGAATTCTCTGTGAAACCGAAAAGATGATGAACCTCCACCAGCTAACCCCTACTAACACAAAAGCGATTGGAATCTGCTGCGGAGGTCCCCTCAACAGTGAAACAGGCATCGTGATGTCTCCCCCTAACCTACCGGGATGGGACAACATCTCCATTGTGGCAATGGTGGAAAAAAAGACGGGCATTAAAACCAGTCTACACAATGATGCCAATGCCTGTGCTTTGGCCGAATGGAAGTTCGGGGCAGGAAAAGGAACTAAGAATATGGTCTTTCTCACATTCGGTACGGGACTGGGAGCTGGATTAATATTAAATGGCAAACTGTATACGGGCACCAATGACAATGCCGGAGAACTGGGACACATCCGCCTGTCGGATTTCGGTCCGGTAGGTTACGGTAAAAAGGGCTCTTTTGAGGGATTTGCCAGCGGTGGAGGTATTGCTCAACTCTCCAAAATGTATGTGATGGAGAAATTGCAGACCGGACAGAAAGTTGAATGGTGTACCTTACAGGAACTAGATCAGCTTACTGCCCGAAAAGTGGCTGAAGAAGCTGCCAAAGGTGATAAATTAGCCCAAAGCATATATGAGACGTCTGCCATTTATCTGGGAAAAGGATTATCCATGGTGATCGATATCTTGAATCCGGAAGTCATTGTGATAGGTGGCATCTATACTCGGAATAAAAATATGATGGAACCCATCATGCAAAAGATAATCGATCAGGAGGCATTATCCTGTGCAAACAGAGTATGTAAAGTGAAACCAGCCGCTTTGGGAGAGCAGATAGGAGATTATGCAGCTCTTTCTGTAGCCGCGAACTTAACCGATTAACTATTATGAAAGAGCTTATTGAAACAACACTGGAAGAGGCTCGGCAAACGTTGGAGAGTTTTCTTGAGGAAGCAACAACAGTCGGGGTAATTTCACAGGCAGCCTCTACCTGCGCTGAAGCATTAAAAGCCGGAAATAAGATTATCAGCTGCGGTAATGGAGGTTCCTTATGTGACGCCACCCACTTTGCAGAAGAACTAACCGGACGTTACCGCAACAACCGCATCCCGCTACCGGCAATTGCAATCAATGACCCAGCTTACATGACCTGTGTGGGAAATGATTTTTCGTTCAACGAGATCTTCTCCCGCTATATAGAAGCTATGGGATGTAAGGGAGATGTATTATTGGCCATCAGCACAAGCGGACATTCCGAGAACATACTGAAAGCTGCCGTACAAGCACACAACAATGGAATGAAAGTGATAGCGCTGACTTCAAAAGGAGAGAATGAACTGTCACGACTGGCAGACATTGCAGTCTGCGCCCCACGAGCAGCACATTCTGACAGAATACAAGAAATTCACATCAAAGTTATCCACATTCTGATTCAGGCAATTGAGGCAGAATTAGGCTTTGAATAATAACCTACTAAATTTAATCAATATGGCAATGAAAATGACACATATCAGTAAAACTCTATTGAGCATTGTTTGCACACTTTGGGGAATGTCCGCCTGCTCGGATGATTATAACAAATATGACGATTGTCCGGCTTGCAACTATTATCCTGTTGCAGTAGGGAATTCAACAGGAACTCCGGTTCATGCTATCGGTGTCGAGATGGATCCGCACTTCTTCTCACAAAACATCACCCGCAATGATGGTTCAAAGGCTGAAGATTGGGAAAATATAGTTGTACAACGGGTAAAGAAAATGAAAGTACAACAATTCCGAATCATGATGCAGCCACAATGGTGGGAACCCTCCAATGACAACAACGATCCTAATGTCGCGGATATGAGCAAATTCACTTTTGATTCGGAAGAAATGCAGTCTGTATACAAAGTATTGGATCTGGCCCAGGAGAATAATATCGGAGTGACATTAGTCGTATGGGGAGCCATTACCAATATCGACTTACTATCAGGCATTAACAATGGTCAAAAGCATTTCTTGTGTGATGCACGAAGTTATAACGTTAATCCGGGTTGGATTGCCGGTATAGATAACTATGAAGAATTTGCAGAAAACTTCTCCACAATGGTGAAATACCTGATTGAAGAAAAGCATTATACCTGTATCAATCAAATTACCCCATTCAACGAGCCTGACAGTCATATACCAGGTTACGGCCGCATCATGTGGCAAGGTGATTTTGAAACCATGGGTTGGCAGGACACCTACGCCCCCATGGTGAAAGCACTGGATGCCAAGTTTAAAGCAGATGGAATACGCAGTAAGGTACACTTCAACCTTTCTGACAATACAGACGGTACACCCGGATATATCGCTGCCTGTGTTTCCGCTTTCACAAACGATGAAGCCGACCTGTATAACTCTCATGTATACAAGTTTGACTACAACACCCCTAATTCGACTCTCGTAAATTGGGAACGTCAAAATATAGCTTCTGCAGGAGGTAAAAGACATTTTGTTGGAGAATTCGGTTTCCCTGGATACGGAAGCGCCCGCCAATATGGTATAGACACATATACGCGAGGGGTACAGCTAATCCGCGTTGCTCTGAACTACCTGAATGCCGGTGCTTGCGGAGTAAGCTACTGGAGTCTGATCGATCAATATTATAACCGCAATGCCTCCTATTCGGAAATGCAGCAACTCGGTTTATGGAAATATCTAAAATCCGCTTATACCGAAGATCCTGATGTATATGCCAAAATCAAGGAAGACTACGAGGTACGTCCTCAGTACTATGCATATAGTCTATTGACACGTTTTGTCCGTCAGGGCGACGAAGTATATCCATTGGATCTCGGCGACGAGTTGATAGCCGGAAGTGCTTTTCTCAACACAGAGGGAAAATGGACGTATGTACTTTCCAACGCTACAGACAAAGACAAGATGATACAGTTGGAAAATGATAAAGAAGGTGCCAATGGAGAATACAATGTCTACAAATATATGGAAGGACGCCTACCGGAAGGTGATAATCTGATAGAATCAACAGAAACGGTCAACACGCAAGAGAATAACCTAAAACTTAAATTATCTCGTTCATCAATCAGGGTATTAGTACAAAAATAGAAGTATATATACCCACCAACCAAGTAATTTATCATCAAAAGTACGCGAATGAAAAAAGAAATATCCATAGTAAAAATGCTCTCCGTCATGTTCGGATTCTTCGTTATGGGATTTGTTGACATTGTCGGAATAACCACGAGCTATGTGAAGAATGATTTCAGCCATCTCACCGATACGATGGTTAATCTCATCTCTCTATCCTGTTTCTTGTGGTTCCTGGTGCTTTCTATTCCCACCGGAATGTTAATGAATCGCATCGGACGCAAGAAAACCGTACTACTTAGCTTCGCATTCCATGTATTAGCCATGTGCCTTCCACTCGTTGCATACGACTTTACCGCCATATTAATCGCATTTGCCTTGATAGGTATCGGTAACACTCTATTGCAAGTTTCACTCAATCCATTAGTAACAGACGTCGTTGCAAACGATAAGTTGACAGGTACATTAACCCTAGGGCAATTTGTCAAAGCAGTCAGTTCATTCCTCGGCCCTATCCTGGCAGCTTGGGTGACTGGTAGTTTTTTCGGATGGAAAATGATATTCCCCATTTATGCCGGACTGTCACTGCTCGCTTTGATATGGCTATGGCTTACGCCTATACAAGAAAAACAACAGGAACGGAAGAACATTTCTTTCAAAGTCACTCTTGAATTATTCAAAGACAAATACATCCTTGCTTTCTTTATCGGTATTCTCGTGCTGGTAGGTGTAGACGTAGGTATCAATATGACTTTCCCTAAATTCCTGATGGAACGTTGCGATCTACCACTGACAGATGCAGGAATGGGAAATAGTGTGTATTTCTTCGCCCGCACTGTAGGAGCCTTTTTGGGTGGTCTCCTACTGATGAAATATTCAGAAAGTAAATTCTATATTTATAGCGTCTGGATAGCTCTCGCAGGATTGATACTGATGACCATTAGCACTAATCTCTGGTTTATCCTCGGATGTGTAGCAGTTTTCGGGATAGGATATGCCAATCTGTTTTCCATCATCTTCTCTCTGTCTTTGAAACGTGTTCCCGAGAAAGCGAACGAAGTATCTGCACTTCTTATCGTCGGTGTATCCGGCGGTGCCGTCCTCCCGCCTATTTTAGGGGTAATCACTGATTCATTCCACAGTCAGTTATCTGCAATTATAGTACTTGCCATTGTATGGTGCTATCTGATCGGAATAATGAGAAAAGTAAAAACCACATAAACCTATATTCTAATGAAACATTTCAAGAAAATCGAATCGAAATTCCTGTTCTCATTACTGATTATGAGTGTGTGGAGCATCATAGCCGTGGGTCAGACGACGGCTAAAATCTCCAAACACATTCCTGAAATCGAAAAATGGATTCAGAAACAATTCGCTAAAGGAAAAACACCTCCGTTCTCGTTTATATGTGACGGGAAACCTTCCGCAGAATTTATCCGCCAATGGGACTATTCCCAGCAAAAGATAGAATCCGAAGAAGCGGATGTGATAAAGTATCTCTTTACCTACTACAATCCTACCAACGGACTGAAAGTAGAATGTACCGTAAAAGGCTATCCCAGTTATCAGGCTGCCGAATGGGTATTGAACTTCACCAACAAAGGTACGAGCAACTCTCCCACTCTGGAACAAGTGAAAGTAGTGGACCTTGCCATGCAATACGCTTCTAAAGGAGAATTCAAGTTACACTATGCAGACGGAAACCATATCTCCAAATATGATTTCCATCCACGTTCGGTTACTCTGGCAACGGGTGAAACCAAACAGATGTCTCCACAAGGAGGACGCTCTTCAGAAGGGGACTATCTTCCTTTCTTCAACATTGAATCACCTGCCGGACAGGGAGTCATATTAGGAGTAGGCTGGTCGGGCACCTGGTATGCAGATGTATGCGCACAAGATAATCGTACAATATCCATGGCTTCGGGAATGAAAACCATGAAATTATACTTACGTCCACAGGAAACAATTCGTACCCCAAGTATCAGTCTGATGTTTTGGGAAAATATCGACCGGATGGCAGGACACAATAAATTCCGCCGTTTTGTCCTGGCACACAAGTCACGGAAAATCAACGGAAAATTTGCCGAATATCCTCTTTCCAGCGGATTCAACTATCGGGACCCCGCACCTTGTACGGAATACTCATGCCTGACAGCCGATTATGCCATTGCCATGGTGAAACGTTACATACAGTTCGGATTGAAGCCCGAAGTATTCTGGCTGGATGCCGGATGGAACACCGATGCTGCAGACTTCGAACATGGCAAGACCTGGGCCAACACAGCCGGTAACTGGACTGTAGATACATTGCGCTTCCCCAAAGGACTTCGTCCTGTAGCCGACGAAATACACAAAGTAGGAGCTAAATTCATGGTCTGGTTCGAACCCGAGCGTGTCATCCGTGGTACCCAATGGGCGGTGGAACACCCCGACTGGATGCTCGACATTCCCGAACACAACAATGACACCTACCTACTGTTCGATCTGGGAAATCCGGAAGCCTGCCGCTGGATGAGTAAATATATAGGTGATATGCTCGAGGAAAACGGCATAGACTATTACCGTCAGGATTTCAATATGCAGCCGGATATCTACTGGGCAGCCAACGATGAGCCCGGACGTACAGGAATGAAAGAGATACGCCACATCGAAGGACTATACAACTTCTGGGATTATCTGTTGAACCGGTTCCCCAACCTGCTCATAGACAACTGTGCCAGTGGGGGACGACGTATTGACTGGGAAACAATCGGCCGAAGCGCACCACTATGGAGGAGTGATTATTATCATTACGACGATCCGGACGGCTACCAATGTCACACGTATGGCCTGAATTTCTTCCTGCCTTTACATGGAACAGGTAGTTTACAGACCGATCCGTATTCTTTCCGCTCAAGCATCAGCACTGCTTTGATTTATAACTGGAAAATAACCGATAAAAATGCCTCCGTTTACGAAATGCAACGTTGTCTGAAAGAATTCCACGAAATCAGACCTTACTATTACGAAGATTATTACCCACTGACGGGTACAGAAGACATGACGCGGGATGATATCTGGCTAGCCTATCAAATGCATCGTCCGTCGGACGACAGTGGTATTATCGTTGCTTTCCGCAGAACCGCCTCCAAAGATAAACAAATCACCGTCAGACTTTCAGGAGTGGATCCGGAAAAATACTATACAGTGACAGACATGGATAGCCGACAGAGCAAAATCTATCAAGGAAAAGAACTGACTAGTCAGTTGCCACTGATCCTCGAAAAGCCACATAGTTCCTTATTACTAAAATATAAAGTTACCAACGAAAAACCGAATAAAGAATGAAAAAAAGAATACTATATTATCTATTCATTCTGCTTCTGTTCCCTCATAATGGAACAGGACAGACGGTAACCCGCATGAGCGACCTCCCGGTAAACACCAGCCAATGGATAACCACCCACTTTGCCCGCGGTGTGGTCCCTCCTTTCTCTTTCGAATATGGAGGTAAACCTTCACAGGAATTTATCAAAAGCTGGTCTTATACGGCTACGCGTCAGAAAAGTGACGATCCCAAGGTTCTGAAATACCTTTATACTTATCGTGAACCATCCGGAGGATTAAAAGTAGAATGTGAAGTGAAAGGCTTTACCGACTTCAATACGGTGGAATGGGTACTCCGTTTCACCAACCAGGGAAAGAAAAACACGCCGGAGATTGCCAATGTAAAAGTGTCTGATATCACATTCCGCTACCAGCATCCGGGAGCATTCAACCTTCATCATTCCGAAGGCAGCCATGCATCCAAATCAGATTTCAGCCAGCAACTTACAATCTTGTCTCCGGGTGATAATCTTTATATGAGACCGGAAGGTGGACGCTCTTCACAAATGCGTATGCCATTCTTCAATATTGAATCTCCGGCCAATCAAGGAGTTATCGTAGCCATCGGATGGACAGGAACCTGGTTTGCCGATGTGCGCTGTGCAGACCAGCAAAGCGTAGCGCTTACCTCCGGAATTGAACGTTTGAAAACCTATCTGTATCCGGAAGAGAGCATCCGCACTTCCAGTGTATGCCTGTCATTCTGGAACGGTTCCGACCGAATGAAAGGACACAACCAGTTCCGCCGTTTCGTGCAAGCCCACCACACTTGGAAAGTAGATGGTAAACCGACCGTATATCCAATATCGACCAGTTTCAACTACGGTGATCCTACTCCCTGTAATGAATATACCTGCCTGACTACAGATTATGCCATTGCTATGGTGAAACGGTATGAACAATTCAAATTAGTACCCGAAGTATTCTGGCTGGATGCCGGATGGTACAATCACTCTGCAGATGTAGCCAATCATAAGAATTGGGCGAACACCGTAGGAAACTGGACCGTCGACTCTATTCGTTTCCCCGAAGGGTTACGCCCCATCGCCGACGAAGTACATAGAGTTGGTTCCAAGTTCATGGTATGGTTTGAACCGGAGCGTGTTATGAAAGGATCAGCCTGGGCACTGCAACACCCTCAATGGATGCTGGATGCCAGAGGAAAAGCCAAACAGGAAGACTGGACAAAAGATGGTGAGCACGACTCTTATCTATTCAATCTCGGAAATCCGGAGGCATGTCGATGGATGAGTAAATATATCGGAGACTTCCTCGAGGAAAATGGCATAGACTACTACCGCCAGGATTTCAATATAGAGCCGGAGGGTTTCTGGGCTGCCAATGATGAACCTGGCAGACAAGGTATCTGCGAAATCCGATACATTGAAGGACTTTATTCTTTCTGGGAATATCTGCTGAACCGCTTTCCGGGCTTGCTGGTTGATAATTGTGCCAGTGGCGGACGCCGTATTGACCTCGAAAGTATCTCACGCAGTGCACCGATGTGGAGAACAGACTACAGTTATGGAGAACCAATCGGTTATCAATGTCATACCTACGGATTGAACTTATACCTTCCCCTGCATGGTACAGGAACTGTGAGTGCCGATAAATTCACTTTCCGTTCCAGCCTCGGAACCTCTATTATCTACAACTGGAAAATAACTGAAGCCGGACAATCCATCTATGATATGCGCGACCGCCAGGCAGAGTTCAAAGAACTCCGTCCCTATTTCTATGAAGATTACTATCCGTTGAGTGGAATAAACAACATTACCTCAGAAAATATCTGGCTAGCATACCAACTTTATCGCCCGTCGGATGACAGCGGATACATCGTAGCTTTCCGCCGCAAAGACAATCCGGACAAGAGCTATACTGTCAATTTATCAGGACTACACCCTGACCACACTTATATACTCACCAATAAAGATACAGGAGAGGCTATAAAGAAAACCGGTAAAGAACTGGCTAACGGCTTCACGCTGACACTGGATAACCCGCAAAGTAGTCTGATAATCAAATACCAAAGTTCAACAACTGCCATACAGAAACTTTCTGTAGGAAAGAAAACCGGTGTAAACCTCCGTGCTATAGGTGCAGAACTAGATCCCCACTTCCTCTCACAAAATGTGACCCGCAATGATGGAGCCAAAGCTGAAGACTGGGATCGCATCGTTGTGAAGCGTGTCAAAGAAATGGGACTGCAAAGCTTACGGGTGATGGTGATGCCACAATGGTATGAACCAAAGAATGACAATCCGGACGCATCCAAAATCGAGTGGCATAATTTCACATTCGACTCTTTAGAAATGCAATCACTCTACAAAGTATTGGATATGGCACAAGAACAGAAAATGGAAGTCACCCTTGTACTTTGGGGAGCCCCTCCGGGACATTTCCTGGCCGAAGGGAATTATGGTAACTGGGTAGTAGCCCCGACTAACTATGAAGAATGGAGCGAGAACTTTTCCGCACTTGTACAACACCTGCTCAACAACAAAAAATACACGTGCATCAAAGAGATTACTCCGATCAACGAACCAGATTGGTCATATATCATCAAAGGTAAAGCTGCTCCCACCGCCGACTATATTGAAATGTGTAAAGTACTCGACAGACGTTTCAAAGAGGATGGAATACGAAATAAAGTACATTTCAGTCTTTCTGACAATTCGGACGGAGGTACAGGAACGCATAAATATCTGGCAGCCTGCACGAAAGGACTGGCGAACGTTGCTGACGTATTCAACTCCCACACCTATATCTTCGGCTACGAAACTCCGAACTCCACAATTCTGGATTGGGAAAAACAAAACTCTCAATTGGCCGCTTCAGTTGGAAAAGCCCATTTCATCGGTGAATTCGGAGGTAATCAATGCGTAGGTGCCACCAGACAAAAAGATATCGACTTGTATGAACGAGGAGTACTCATGACACGCATAGTCATCAATCTACTCAATGCAGGAGCAAGCGGTGTTAGTTATTGGAGCCTGATAGACCAATACTACGGTAAAGATGCAGACTACGGAGCAATGCAGCAACTGGGTTTATGGAAGTATGTAAAAAAGACATACGCTTCGGAACCATACTACAACGATATCAAAAGTGATTACGAGGTACGCCCGCAGTACTATGCCTATTCTCTGTTGACACGTTTCATACGCCCGGGAGCTGAAATCTATCCGATAGCAACACCGGAGGAATGGTATGCAGGAACTGCCGTCCGGAACACAAACGGCAAATGGGTGTATGTCTTTGCCAACGGAATGGATCAGGAGAAAACAATAAGCCTCATCAACAAACATGCGCAAACCAATGGGAATTACAAGGTTTACCGGTATACCAAAGACAGTCTGCCTGTTACAGACCAAATGCTGCCTCCGGATGCCGAACCTCTAAAGGTAAAAGATGAAATTCAATGCTCTATACCACCTCATTCAGTGGTTGTCTTAAAACAAGAATAACGATGTACTCTATTTATTCATTAAACAAATAGTATTTATGAAAACACATTTCTACATTTTATTAATGCTTGGAATGGTATTCCTTTTGGGATGTGAAGACGAAAAGTTAGGCACAGACCTGGGAGTAACCAATGTAGTGCTTCCGGACATTTCGGAAGAATCCCTGGGCACAGAGATTACCATTCAGGGAAATGGCTTTATTGACTGTGATGTACTGGCACTTTCTCCTTTATCAGGAGGGACAGAACAGCCCATCTACATGGAAACCAGAGAAGTATCCTCCGACCATATTACGGTACTATACCCCTCTACTGCAAACAAAGATTCTTATGGACTTGTATTAGTACGTGGTAGTAAAATGCGAACATTGGGAGTCATCAACAGTACTGTAGGAGTAATGCCCGATGAGAACTTGCGCAATGCCCTCTCTGCTCTCTTCCCCGATATATTCAAAGGAGAGAAGATTTCTTCCAGTGCGAAGTATGTCACATTCACTGATGGCACACTGGATATCAGCGATAAGAATATCACTTCTTTGGAAGGACTCGAGTATTTCAGCAACATCCGTAAACTGATCTGCAACAACAATGATATAAGCGAAATTCCTGCTGAAGTTCTGTCCAGGCTGTCCGAATTGACTGCACAAAACACAGGATTGACTAAACTGGAACTGGCTACTGCAGAACATCCGAATAGCACATTGGTTTCTCTCAACATAGACGGAAGCATCCAACTAGAATCTATCGATCTGTATTACTGTTATACCATTGAAAGATTCTCTGCTCTAAACTGCAAACTGGTCTATTTGGATGTACGTAACTACCACAGCATCTATGGCGGATGTCTGAACTATAACAGTACAGACTTCAAATTTACTTTCAGTGACGATGCAAGCAAAGAACGACTTCTGAAAATGGAATCCTGGTGGATGGACTCATACTATAGCAATAGCGGTTCTATCGTAGATGCCATCAATAATGGAGTGACAGTGGAAGGGTACGATTGGATGCACGACTATCCGGATGGAAACAACAACTACTATTACAGTTACGGAAAATATCAGAAAACATTGAAAAAGTACGGGGAAATTCCTGATATAAACCTACGGAATGCCCTCAAAGCCTTGGTTCCGGATGTCTTCGAAGGGGATAAAGTTCTGACAGTGGCAGCTCTGAATACAGAATACTTCAAGAACAACACAACTCTTGATCTTAGCAACAAGGGAATCACCAATCTGGAAGGGTTGCAATACTTCTGCGGATATAAGAGCCTCATCTTGGACGGTAATAATCTGGGAGAGATCGACCTAAGTAAATATGCAATCAGCACCAGCTATACAGCAGGTCCGGTAGATGAGAAAGGCATTCAATCTTTCAGTGCTAAGAACGCAGGATTGACCAAGTTTATTTCCGGAGACCAGTATATGATAACCTCTATTGATGTAAGCAATAATCCGGGGCTGACATATCTGGATATAAACCGTTGCAAGTCCATCACAACATTAAATGCATCCGGTTGTCCGCTCGTTTATGTCGATCTGCGTAATTTGGCAGGCACTTATTCTGTTTTAGGTTATTCCGGAGGAACAATAGATCCTTCGAAAGTTCAGTTCTCATTTACTAACAACTCTTCAACTCAAAGAAAACTATTAGTAGAAGAGTGGTGGATGGATAGCTCATGGAATGGCACAAGTCCTTGTATTACCGCAAAAGACCAAGGTGTCCGGATAGAACGCTATGAATACATAGGATACGACAAGGACAAAATGTTGAGTTCATTTAATTAGACAGAAAATAATCTTAAACGTTATAGTTATGAAAAGAAGTTATTGGCTATACAAAATGTGCCTGTTGCTCGGGTTGGGAATCTGTATTCCCGTTACAGGAAATGCATCAGATATTGGAGATGCTACCCTGATACAGCAACAGTCCAAGATAACAGCCTCCGGAGTCGTCGTGGACGAGTCCGGTGAAAGCCTGATCGGAGCTTCCGTCATGGAAAAAGGAGCAGCAACGAATGGTACTATTACAGACATAGACGGTCGTTTCTCTTTATCGGTTGCTCCCAACGCAATACTGGAGATCAGTTATGTAGGTTATCAAAAACAAGATGTACCTGCAAAAAAAGACATGCGCATCATTATGCATCCGGACGTAGCGAATCTGGAAGAAGTTGTAGTAGTGGCTTACGGTACCCAGAAAAAAGTTTCTGTCATTGGCTCCGTTGCTTCCATCGACCGAAAAGAATTGATGAAGTCTTCATCGCCCAACTTAAGCTCTGCTTTATCCGGAAAGCTCCCCGGACTGACCACTATCCAGACTTCCGGTGAACCGGGACGTGACGAAGTGACCATGTTCCTTCGTGGTGCAGCCACCACAAACGGTACAAATCCATTAATCATGGTAGATGGAGTAGCTGTAGACGATATGCGTTCCATCGATCCGAACGAAATCGCTAATATTTCCGTATTGAAGGATGCTTCCGCAACGGCAGTATTCGGCGTACGAGGTGCCAATGGAGTTATAATGATCACCACCCGGAGAGGTGAAAAAGGAACTGCCCGTATCAGTGCCAATGTAGAATTCAGTATGCAGGAAATGGCCTTCAAACCCGAACGTCTGGACTCATGGGATTGGGTAAGACTTCGCAATGAAGCACTCACTAACGATGGGAACTCTGCCGAGTTCTTCGGACCGGACATCGACAAGTTCGACTCATGGAAAACAGGTAACCCCGTAGATCCTGATTTCTATCCGAATAATAACTGGCAAGATATCTTATTCAGAGATTATGCACCTATGACCAGAGCTAACATGAACGTTTCCGGAGGTTCGGACAAACTTCAGTATTTTGTAAGTGCAGGCTACCTGCATCAGGGAGGTATGTTCAACGTAGAACCTAAATCCAAGTTAGGTTACAATGCCCAGTCTTCATTAGACCGATACAACTTCCGTTCAAATATTGACTATAAAGTCAATAAGTCAGTGAAGATCAACTTAAATGCCTCCTCTTATCTGGAACGGATCAACGGGACTTCTGCAAGCATGACAAGTGTATTCAATAGTGCTCTGACTTCACGGCCTACTTCCATGTATCTGACTCCGGAAGGTGCATACGCCACCGACGCTATACGCACCTTCCCTATCGGAGCCGGATTATCTGTAGAAGATCCTGCCAACAATTCGTTGAGTGCATATCCTTTAATCAACCGTTCGGGTTATCAACTGGAGACCAGATCGGGAATCAATGTCATCGGAGGAGTGGAAATTGATTTGGGATTTATCACCAAAGGGCTCTCTGTCAAAGGACAAGTATCTTTCGACTCCAAAGGATTCGGCAAAACAATAGGAAAACGTTCCTACACCTGGTATACCTATCAGACGTTAGCTTCAGGAGAACATCTGTTTATCAACCGGCATCCTAGCCTGGAAGATGAAGATGGTCCAATCGAGCTGACCAAGTCTTCCGAGTCCTATTGGACAATGAACCTGCAAGCGCAAATCAACTACAACCGTAGTTTTGCTGAGAAACACAATATTACTGCCATGTTCCTGGCACAACGGGATGTTAAAGAATCTAAAGAGACATCAGGTGATCTGCTACTGCCTTATAATGTAATCGGTATTGCAGGACGTGCAACCTATGATTATGACAGGCGTTATTTTGTAGAAGTAAATATGGGTTACAACGGTTCGGAGCAATTCTCTCCAGACAAACGATTCGGATTCTTCCCCGCCGCCTCTCTTGGTTGGTTAGTAACGAACGAAAGCTTTCTTCAGGATAATCCAGTCCTGACGAATCTGAAATTAAGAGCTTCTTGGGGAAAAGTAGGAAATGATGCATTTACAACCAGTGACGGAAAGCCTGCCCGCTTCCTTTATCTGGATAATATCAGTCAATATTCCGTAGTAACAGACAGTAAAGGAGACCACTGGTTATCTCCTAGTTTGGGATACGCTTCCAACGGTTCCGGCTGGGGACAAGGTTACAAAATCGCCGAAAACTACATAGGAAACAAAAGTATCACATGGGAAACAGCTGAAAAACAAAATTATGGTATAGACATATCTTTGTACCATGATCTTTCTTTCTCGTTCGACTACTTTGTTGAAAAAAGAAAGAACATCCTGATCATCCCTCAAACTACTCCTATGATTCAAGGTCTGCCCTCCTCTGCCCTTCCATTGATGAACGATGGTGAAGTCAAGAACCAGGGATTTGAGATGGTACTCGGATATCAGAAGCAATTCAAGAATGGACTATCCGTTTCTGCCAATGCAAACTTCAGTTATGCCAGAAACAAAGTTTTGGAATATGACGAACCGCTATTAGGTAAGGATTATGCATACCGCACCCGCACCACCGGATTTTCATTAGGACAAAACTGGGGATATATTATCGACCACAGCTATGATCCCGAAAAAGGCCGTGACGGAACCGGTTTCTTCTACAGTGATGAAAGTATCGCCAAAAGCGGACTGACTTACGAAGGTGTAGGAACACCGGAACCCGGAGACTTTATTTATAAAGATCTCAACGGAGACGGTGTGATCAATGACCGTGACAAAGCTCCTATCGGCTATTCATCTCTGTTACCCCGCATCAACTACGGTTTCTCTTTATCTGCCAATTGGAAAGGATTCGATGTTTCCATCATGTTGCAAGGAGTAGGCCAATACAGCAAGACTTATTCGGGAGCCGGTATCTACGAAAGCAGTGGCAACTTTTACAAAATGCACATGGGACGTTGGAGCGAAGAACGCTATAATAATCATGAAAAGATTACATATCCCCGTTTATCCAGCAGTGGCGGGCCAAGCTTACAGCCCAATGATTTCTTTATCATGGATGCCTCCTATATACGTCTGAAAAATGCAGAAGTAGGATATACATTACCGGAAAGCATCAGCAAGAAAATCGGTGCATCGAATGTACGTTTCTATTTAAGCGGTAACAATCTGTATACATGGACTCACCTCAAAACCGATAGCTTCGATCCGGAACAGAACGGTCCGGCAGCTTATCCGACAATGCGCACTTACAATGTAGGTTTAAATATTACATTTTAACGGCTAAAACAAACCCGATATGAAAAAAAGATTTATTTATATATGCATGTTTGCTTCTCTGCTCACATTCAGTTCTTGTAACGAAGCATTGGATGTAGCTCCTGACGGAAGATTATCGCTGGATGAAGTATTTCAGGATCCTGATCTGACCAAAGCTTATTTCAGCACTTGTTTTGACTACCTGCCCAAAAAGAGTTTGCGATATCACTTCTGGAGCAACTATCCTGTGGCACTTAGTGACGAAGCATGGGATTGCACAGATGGTTCCGGCGGTGGCTTTGCACATGCCGCATCAGGTAACTGTACTACTACAGACTTCTATCTTGATGTTCGTAGAGACATGGGTGATACCTACTCGGAAGGAGGATACTGGCAATTATACTGGGGACAAATCCGCACCATCAACACATTCCTCCAACGGGCAGCCACTGCTGCCATCCCGAGCGAAACAGATCGTGACCGCTGGGTAGCGGAAGCTCATGTACTCCGCGCTTATTTCTATATGGAACTGTTGAAATGGTATGGTCCTGTACCTATTGAAAAGGAGCCTTACGGGCTGGATTATGATTTTTCAACCTTATCACGCCCCAGCTTTGAGGACTGTGCCCGCTTCATTGTAGACGATTGCGAAACAGCCCTTAAATCAGCCAATCTTCCCTGGAGGCTGACAACGCTCAACGAAAAGATCAGAATGACCAAAGGCATCGCAATGGCTATCCGTTCCGAAGCATCTTTGTTTGCTGCCAGCACTTATAACAATGGTGGAAAGGATCTATGGGAATGGGCTTACACGATCAATAAAGACTGTTTGGAACAACTGAAAGCCAACGGATACGAACTCTATACTAAATGTTCGGATACGGAAAAGTATTATAACAATGCTTATATGGAGTACTTCACGCTCAATAACTACATTGGAACAGATCCCAGTGACAAAGAAACAATCTGGCAAAGCACAGAAGGTTATTGGCCCGACCCGTATACAAATCCTTTGTATGATGTTATCGGAGCACCGGTATTAGGGAATGCCCAACTCACCATTGTGCCTTCTCAGGAGTTAGTAGACGCCTATGATATGTTAGCAACCGGAAAACCAATATTGGATTTGTCAAAACCTTATAATGATGAGAAGCATCTGTCTCCTAATTACAATCCCAATAGTGGTTATGATCCTGCAAATCCCTATAATGGACGCGATTTACGTTTACAGGCTACTGTTTTTTACAATAACAGTCCAGTTCTGTTAGGCAAAGAACCGGCAGTTGTAGAAACATATGTAGGAGGAAACAGCGAAATCCGTACCAGTGGAAATACCAACACACGTACCGGTTATTATTGGAGAAAGAGAATGGTGAACGGTAACTGTAAAGCAGCCGGAGTGGCTGGATATGACGGACGTTTCCGTTTCTACCGGTTAGGCAAAATCTATCTGAACGCAGCCGAAGCAGCCATTGAAAGCGGTCATCTCACCGAAGGTCTGGGATGGATCAATGAAATCCGCCACCGGGCAGGCTTTGATCCCTCGGTTGATTTGTCTACAAATGATAAGAACGAAGCACGCTTGTTAGTACGCCATGAACGTCAGGTAGAACTGGCTTGCGAAGAAGACAGATATTTCGACATCCGCCGCTGGACACCAGCAAATGAGAACATGGAAAACGAGAAGTTTACCACAGGTATGAAAATCACCAAGAATGGAAATTCATTCTCTTATGAAAGAATTATTTTAGGAACAGACGGTGGCAAGCCGAGTAAAATGAGTTATGAAAAGAAATGGCACGTATATCCTATCCCTGCCAGTGAAGCAGCCGTATTGGAAGGCACGACAGGACAGACGTGGCAAAATGCAGGATGGTAATCATAAAACAGAATGTATATGAAAAACAGAATAATCACACTTTTGTGCATCGTATGCCTGTTCACAGGCAATGAAGTATGCCGGGCACAAGTGCAAGAAGTTATATCCGGTGTGGTGCGGAATGAGAGCAACGAACCTTTAGACGGCGCAATCATTTCTGTTCCGGACAATCCCGAATACACCACAAGCAGTGACAAAGACGGAAAATTCATCATGGAGATTCCGTCGGGAGCCAGTATGGTCATTTGTAAGATTCCAGGATATCGGAACCAGACAATGAAATTCACTCTGAATAAACCGGTGGAGTTTCGTCTGATATCAGATATCACCGGCCAGGATACATCTCTCGAAGTAGCCATGCTGCAAAAAGAGAGAAAAGGAGGTTATACAGGAGCAATCTCTACCGTTCAGGGAGAAGAGTTAGTTAAAACACCTAATAGCGGATTTTCAGCCACACTGACCGGACGTTTGGCCGGGTTGACCTCTATCCAGTCAACCAGCACACCGGCCGACGATGCAACAACGATGTATATACGTGGCCTGAACTCTATAAATGGTAATTCACCTTTGGTCGTGCTCGACGGAATTCCGGCTCCACTGTTCGACATGAACACACTTGATGCCAATGCTGTTGAATCTGTCAGTATTCTGAAAGATGCCGCAGCTAAAGCATTATATGGTCCCCGGGCTTCCTCCGGAGTGATTCTTATTACTACCAAAAGAGGAGAAATAGGACGTACCAAAGTAAATGTAAACATGGACTTCTCTATACAGCAGGCTACCCAGCGCCCCAAAACAGTAGGTACAGGTGAATATGCACAGATGCGTAATCAGGCACTACTCAATGATGGTGGCACTCCGCTTTATTCTTTATATGAAATAGCAGGATTCACAGATGGGACTATACCCGGACATGACTGGTATGACACCTTTATGAATGATGCAGCCAGTATGCAACGTTACAACATCAATATCAGCGGAGGTAATAACCGGGTTAAGTATCTTGTTAATGCCGGCTATCTTCACCAAAACAGCCTGATTGACGCAGAGAAGAACGACAACTATAACCCCGCGCTCAAATTGCATCGTTTCAATATCCTAGCCAATGTAGACGTTACTCTGCACCGTTATCTGAATTGTTTCCTCAATACTAATGTCACTATCGACCGGATGAACCAAGGGTATAATGGAACAGGAGATATTATGAATTCAATCTATCAGATGGCTCCCACCGTACCGGGACCTGTCACCGAAGATGGAAAGGTAATTACCACAGAATATAACGAATACCCTACTTACGGACTTATCAACCGTTCCGGATATAGCCACCGGACAGGTATCAACCTGAATGTCGCCTATGGAATGAACTTGGATCTGGGATTCCTGGCCAAAGGATTAAGCGTAAAAGGAATAGTAGGTTACGAAGCAAACTATGACGGTACAATCTACGGTTCTACCGACTATGCACGTTACGCAGCCAATGGCAACGGGCTTTTCGGCACACACACCACTCTTCCTCTAAGCCTAAGTAAGACTGCCAATATGCGTTATTTTATCAACTTCCAGGGGTTTGTCAACTACAACCGTACTTTTGGAGAAAAGCATGAAGTAGACGCATTTATCAGCTATTTCAATGAGAATATGATGAAAAACGGAGATCTTCCATACGACCGTTTGTCACTGATGGGACATCTCAAATATGGTTATGGTTCACGGTATTATATACAGGGAGATTTCACTTATGACGGTACGGAACAGTTCAAACCGGGCAACCGTTTTAAATTCTTTCCGACGGTATCCGCCGCCTGGGTGGTATCCAACGAAAGTTTCCTGAAAGACAGTGACTGGTTGTCTTTCCTCAAAGTACGTGCGTCTGCGGGCTGGCTGGGAAATGACCAAATATCCGCAACACGTTTCCTGTATGCTACCGATGTACGTTATCAGTTGCAAGGCTATTTGTTAAGTAACTACTATGCAGCTCAAACAGTAGAAGGTATGCAAGGTAATCCATATATCCACTATGAAAAGTCTTTCCAGCAAAACTACGGAATTGATATCACTCTGTTCAATTCATTAAGTTTCACATTTGACTACTGGAACGTAAAGCAGACCAATATGGCTATCCAAGACAATAGTATCTCTTCTGCACAAGGTATTGCCAGCAATTATCTGCCCTTCGAAAATCTAGGTAAGATGAATAACAAGGGATTCGATGTCGAATTATCTTACACCAAAAAGCTAAAATGCGGATTAAATATGACATTCAGAGGCAACATGGGATACAATAAAAACGAAGTGATTGATGTCAAAGAGTTAAATCGTACAACCAGCGGATATTACTATCCATATCGTAAGACCGGTTATTCTGCCGGACAGCAGTTTGGCTATCTCATTGACTACTCCAACGGAAACGGATATTATAACAGTCAGGAAGAAATAGACAAGAGCGGACTCCGATTCTCCGGAGCTTCTCCCCGTCCGGGCGACTTTGTCTACAAGGACCTGAACAACGACGGAAATATCGACGAACGCGACCAAGCCCCAATGGATAAAGCACAAACGCTACCGACCATCGCCTATGGCGGATCTATCCAATTAGAATATAGGAACTTTGATTTATATGTTCAGTTGCAGGGCGTGTCGGGCACAGCCGCCTATTATAGTGGGTGCGGTATCTTCGACAATAGCTATCAAGGCGTGTACACCGACCTGCACCGTAATGCATGGACAGCAGAACGTTATGCTGCCAATGAAGAGATTTCCTACCCGGCTCTGACCACCGGAAACTCTTCCAGCCTCCAAAGCAATGAGTTCTTCTATTCTAAGAATAACTATTTGCGAGTAAAAAATGTAGTATTAGGATATACATTGCCAAAACGTTGGAGCAGTAAACTAAAACTGGAGAAGATGAGATTTTATATCAGCGGTGCTAACCTGCTGACTACTTCATCTCTTAAGTTTGACAATCTGGACCCTGAACAATATGCTTATACCGCATATCCTATTTACAGAACATTTAATATCGGACTTAACTTGAATTTCTAAAGACTAAAGTTATGAAAATAAAACAACTTATATTAGGAGTGCTCTCCCTATTTGTATTGCCAGCATTGAACGGATGCACCGATATTGAGGATCACCCGGACGGTCGTACAGATTACAGTGATTTGTTTACCACTAATCGCAAAACGTATGCCTATATGAACCAATGCTACGGATGGATTCTAAACTATGGAATGAACTATAATTATACCATGCTTGCAGGCTGTACGGACGAAGCAAAAGATGCTTGGGAACTACAGAACGGAGCTACCCGCAAATGGAATGAGGGACAATTATCCCCCTTCAGCAATCCATTGGAAAACATCGAAGGTAATCCGGAAAATTACAACCATTATTATCAAGGGATTCGCGCTTGCAACATCTTCCTTGCCAATATCCCTACTGCCAGTGTCTACTCGGAAGAGATACGTAACAGTTTCAAAGCACAGGTATTAACATTACGTGCTTTCTATTATCTTCAATTGGTAAAGCGTTATGGAGGCGTTCCTGTCATAACAACTCCTGACTACGATTATACCAAAGTCAAGAGAGGTACATTCGGCGAATGTGCCCGTCAAATATTGACCGATTGTCAGGATGCCATCGACATTCCCACTGTTGAAGAATGGGGGTGGCGTTCATTGGACAAGGAAAACTACCGTCATGTAATGACGAAAGCCATCTGTGCAGCCATCCGTTCGCAAATAGCACTCTATGCGGCCAGCCCCCTGTACAATGACGGAACAATCACCTGGAAAGAAGCTGCAGAAATCACGAAGAAATCTTTGGACGACTGCCTGGCAAACGACTATGAACTTTATAAGAAACAGCCGAATGCCACTGCCGGTTACTCTCCTTATGATGTTTATTTCTACTCACGTACTGACCTTCCAGTAGTAAACGACAAAGAAACTATTATGGAAGTTGGACAGATGTATATGTGGAGTTATGCCGGTCTGCCAGCTACTGATGGTCAGACAGATGCTGGAGCCTGTCCGTCCCAAGAATTACTTGATGCTTATGAAGTTGTGAATGCGGATATGACAGAAGCCTATCCCCTTCTCAATCTTGAAAATCCCTATCAAGACGCCAATCACCTGCAGCCCAATCTGAATTCGGCTGTCCAGAATCTCTACAATCAAGCTAAGCCGTATGAAAACCGTGATCCACGTCTTAAAGCTTCTATCTATTATGATGGTTCCAAGCTGAATCTGGAGACGGGTACATTAGTCTCAACCAAGACAGGAGGAAACTGTGCTCTTGATCCGAGCAATGCACGTTACACCTGCACCGGTTATTATACACGTAAGTTCTCACATTACAAATCCGGACGTTCCGGTAATTTGGACGGATATTTTAAAGAGTTCCGTCTGGCCGAATTATATTTGAATTATGCGGAAGCTGCTAACGAAGCATCAACTACCGGAACCGTACCTAATGATGCAGTAGATGCAGTTAATACAGTGCGTTCCAGAGTAGGTATGCCGGGAATTCCTTACGGATTATCCTGCGACCAATTCCGTCTGCGAGTCAGAAATGAAAGACGTGTGGAACTTGCTTTTGAAGAACATCGCTTCTTCGACGTGCGCCGTTGGAAAATTTTGGATCAGACAGACAAGGTCGTCACCGGAATGAAAGCAAATGCGGATGGAAGCTATTCCCGCTTTGTTGTAGATAGTGACCGAAGAGCATACAGTGAGAAATTCTTATTATATCCCATACCGGGTGATGAAGCAATCCGGTTGCAAAATGCATCAGGAACTAACTGCCAAAATCCGGGATGGTAATCAACTATTAAAAATACAGATTATGCAAAAGTGGTTATTAACGATTATTATTGCCATACTTCCTGTTATCACGGCATGTTCCAAAAGCGATACTGATATATCTGCACCGGAAGAAGAAACAGGAAAGAAAACAGAGTTCAAGTTCCTCCAACTCAACTTATGGGTGGAATGTACCAAAGTGGAACATGCCCCGGAATACCTAATTGAACAAATTGCCACCATACAGCCAGATGTGGCAACGTTTTGCGAATTATATAAAGGTCCGCAAGACGACCCTGTGATGCCTAAACTGATGCAAGGACTTAAAGATAAAGGACTTACCTATTACGATGCACGCATAGACGGAAGGGCAGTCATATCGAAGTTCCCGATCAAAGAAACAGAGCGCATCAATAAATGGATGTTCAAAGCTATTCTGGATGTAAGCGGAAAACGGGTAGCTGTTTACCCGGCACACTCGGAATACCGCTACTACACATGCTATTATCCACGCGGATACAATGACGGTAGTGTTAATTGGGATAAACTTCCGGCTCCTATCACAGACGTGGACAAAATTCTGTCCGTATGTGAAGAATCAGACCGTATAGAATCTGCCCAGGCTTTTATCAACGATGCTGCCAAAGAACTGGAGCAAGGCGCATTTGTTTTCTTTGCCGGAGATCTGAACGAACCTTCTTATCTGGATTGGCAGAACGATACAAAAGATTTATTCGATCATCGGGGATGTATCGTTAATTGGGGAACTTCCAAATTGCTGATTCAAAGAGGATATAAAGATGCCTATCGGGTGATGCATCCCGACCCGGTTAAATATCCGGGGTTCACTTTTCCCGCCGACAACAAAGCAATCGCACCGGCAAACCTCTCATGGGCACCGGAAGCAGATGAACGTGAACGGATTGATTTCGTTTATTATTATCCGAATAAGGACTTGCAAGTGAAAAACGCGCAGATAGTAGGTCCGACAGGCTCTATCGTACGCGGGCAAAGAATAGAAGAACAAACCAAGGATCCGATTATTCCACCCGTAAACAATCAATGGCCAAGCGATCATAAAGGAGTATTGGTCACATTCTACATTAAATAGTCATGGGCACTATATAAAAGGTTAGTCAGGTTAGAAACCGGGAGAGTAATTCTGTTAAATAGGATTCTCTCCCGGTACTTTATAGTTACTTTCTTCTAATAAGGTTCACAGAAATCGAATAAAAACAATATATTTGCATAGATGTAAACACCTTAAAAAATAAATTAGTGAGAAAAGTAATTCTTTTATTTCTGCTATTTTTAAGCGTAGCTGGAGTCCGCACACAAGGTCAAAACATCACTTTTAGCCACTTGACCACGGACGACGGACTCTCCCAATTTTCTGTCAATAGCCTTTATATTGATGAACGGGGAATTATATGGATCGGCACTCGTGAAGGACTGAACCGGTATAACGGTAACGATATCAAAAGTTTCAAACTTAATAAAAACGATCCGAACAGCTTGTTCAGCAATACAGTGCTGCGCATCACCGGAAACAAAAACGGAAAGGTATACCTGCTCTGTACGGACGGAGTGGCAGAATTCGATCTGACCACACAAAGATTCAAAACGTTGCTGCAAGGCAATGTGGATGCTATTTATTTCAATGAGAAATTATATATCGGGAAAAGAGAAGAAGTATTTGTATATAATGAAAGTACGGGAAATTTCGATCTATACTATCATCTTGCCGGAAAAGATATCACCCTCTCCTGCCTCCACCTGGACGAAAAGAAAAATCTGTGGATGGGAACTACCAGTAACGGACTTTACTGCCTGTCCGACGATAAGAAAATTTCCCAACCTGTCACAAGAGGTAATATTGCCAGCATCTACGAAGATTCTTCCAAAGAATTATGGATAGGCAGTTGGGAAGAAGGACTTTACCACGTAAAGAAAGACGGAAGCATCGAAAACCTCCACCACGAACCCGGAAACCCGAACAGCCTTTGCTCCAACTTCGTAAGAAGTTGTAGCGAGGACAACGCAGGCAACTTATGGATAGGAACCTTTCACGGGTTAAATCGCTATGAAAAGAGCACAGGCAAATTCCAACTTTACACTGCCAACGCGAACAAACCCGACGGTCTCACCCACTCCTCTATCTGGTGCATCGTCAAAGATGAACAAGGAACAATTTGGCTGGGCACTTATTTCGGAGGAGTCAACTATTTCAATCCGGAATATGAAATCTATACCCGCTACAAGACGGGAGATACAGAAAAAGAAGGTTTAAGTAGCCCGATTGTCGGCAGAATGACTGAGGACAAAGACGGAAACTTATGGATCTGTACAGAAGGCGGTGGCGTGAATGTGTACGACCGGAAAAATAATACCTATCGGTGGTATCGCCACGAAGAGGGCAAAAATAGTATTTCCCATAACAACGTCAAAGCAATCTATTACGACCGGACTAATGAAATTATGTGGATAGGTACACACTTGGGAGGATTGAACAAACTCGACCTGCGTACCAACCGTTTCACAGTCTACCGGATGAAAGCGGGAGACCCAACTTCGCTACCTTCGGATATCGTCCGAGACATTGTACCTTATAAGGACAAGCTGGTTGTCGCCACACAAAACGGTGTCTGTCTTTTCAATCCGGCAACAGGTGCTTGCCAACAACTCTTTAAAGAAACCAAAGAAGGAAGAGGCATTGGCATGGTAGCCAGTCTTTGCATCGACAAAGACGGTACATTGTGGATTGCGGCTACCGGGGAGGGTGTTTATTCTTACCGGTTCGACAGCGGTAAACTTACTAATTATCCGCACAATCCCGCTAATCCGAACAGTCTTAGCAACAATAATATCAACAGTATCATGCAGGACAGTAATGGTAATCTGTGGTTCTGCACCTCCGGAAGCGGTCTCGACCGTTACCGTAAGGCAAGTGATGACTTTGAAAACTTCGATGTACAAACAGATGGTTTATCCAGCGACTGCATCTACGAAGTATGCGAATCATCCATACAGAAAGGCGACTTATTGCTGATTACCAATCAAGGGTTCTCACAGTTTGACTATCCAAGCAAGAAATTCTATAATTACGGTACGGAAAACGGATTCCCGCTAACCGCCGTTAATGAAAACGCACTATTTGTGACACATGACGGAGAAGTGTTCCTTGGTGGTATTCAGGGAATGATTTCTTTCTGGGAAAAGAAGCTACACTTCACTCCCAAATCATATAATATCATTCTTTCCCGCCTGCTTGTCAACGGAAAAGAAGTAGTTCCGGGAGATGAAAGCGGCATCCTGGAACAGTCAATCTGTCACACTCCGGAAATCAGTCTGAAAGCGAATCAATCAATGTTTAGCATCGAATATGCCACTTCCAACTTCATCCCTGCCAACAGAGATGAGATTCTCTATCGCCTGGAGGGTTTCTCGGACGAATGGAACCATACTTACCGGAAGCAAACGCTGATTACTTATACAAACCTGAATCCGGGTAAATATACCCTTGTCATCAAATCACAAAAGGAAGGAATAAAAGAGGCCAGACTGCTGATTATCGTACTCCCTTCATGGTATGAGACATGGTGGGCTTACCTGATTTATACCATTGTCACTATCAGCCTGTTATGGTATCTTATTCAGAACTATAATTCGCGCATCAAACTCCGTGAGTCTTTGAAGTACGAGAAGAAGCATATTGAAGACCTTGAAGCATTGAACCAGTCGAAACTCCGTTTCTTCACTAACATCTCACACGAATTCCGCACACCGTTAACGCTGATCGTGGGACAAGTGGAAACTTTGTTGCAGGTGCAGACATTTACGCCTAATATATATAATAAGGTGTTGGGAATCTACAAGAACAGTCTCCAATTACGGGAACTGATTACGGAACTACTTGATTTCCGTAAACAGGAACAGGGTCACATGAAGATCAAAGTAAGCCAGCACAACCTGGTTAACTTCCTGTATGAGAATTATCTGCTCTTCCTCGAATACGCCAGCAGCAAACAAATCAACTTCAAGTTCAACAAACAGAAGGATGACATTGAAGTGTGGTATGACCAAAAACAGATGCAGAAAGTGATAAACAACCTGCTGTCTAATGCAGTAAAACATACCAAGGCCGAAGATACGATTTCGATTAATGTATCGCAGGAGAAAGACCATGTCATCATTGAAATAAAAGATACCGGCACAGGTATCGCCGCTGCCGAAATTGATAAGATATTCGACCGCTTTTATCAGACCGAACATCTCAACTCGCTGAATACCGGAGCCGGTACAGGCATCGGACTGGCACTGACGAAAGGTATTGTGGAACTTCATCACGGCACAATCCGGGTGGAAAGCGAACCGGGCAAAGGAAGCAGTTTCATCATTACCCTCAAACTAGGCAAGGAACACTTTACAGAAGAGCAAATAGCAAAGGATGATACGGAAACCCTCCAACAGACAGAAACTATTGTTCCTTCAGTAGAAGTAATCCCTGATTCGGAATGGAAAGAAGAAGATAACAAGCGTATCGAAGACGCCAAAATGTTGATAGTGGAAGACAATGAGTCTATCAAGCAGATGTTAGTCGGTATTTTCGAAACATTCTATCAGGTCAGTACGGCTTCCGATGGAGTAGAAGCATTAGAGATGATACAGAAGGATATGCCAAGCATCATTTTAAGTGATGTCGTGATGCCACGTATGTCGGGTACGGAACTTTGCAAACAGATCAAGACGGACTTTAATACCTGCCATATTCCGGTGGTATTATTAACTGCGCGTACTGCCATAGAGCACAATATCGAAGGTTTGAAGATTGGTGCGGATGATTATATCACGAAACCGTTTAATACCAATCTTCTGATTTCCCGCTGCAATAATTTGGTTAACTCCCGCCGACTACTGCAAGAGAAGTTCAGTAAACAACCACAGGCTTTTGCCCAAATGTTGGCTACCAACCCGATGGATAAGGAGATGCTCGACCGTGCGATGGCTATTATCGAACGTCATCTGGACAATACGGATTTCAACGTCAATATCTTCGCTCGCGAAATGGGTATGGCACGTACGAACCTATTCACCAAACTGAAAGCTGTGACAGGTCAGACTCCGAATGATTTCATCCTAAGCATACGTCTCAAAAAGGGTGCTGTCATGTTAAGGAATAACCCGGAGCTGAATATCACGGAGATTTCCGACCGGATCGGGTTCTCCTCCTCCCGCTATTTCAGTAAATGTTTCAAGGAGATTTATCACGTCAGTCCGCTGGCTTACCGTAAAGGAGAAGAGAGCGGAGAAGAAGGAGACGGGGAAGAAACAGATTAGCAGGCAACTGTACAAGCACTCTTGCAAAATAATCTTATATTATTAGGCACGGATCACACGGATTTCACGGATTAAAAAAACGATGAGTATGAAAACAACAGCGTTCATCCGTGTGATCCGTGCCTAAATTTATGATATAAACGGTTTCTTAGTCTGGACATCTTCGCCCGAATAAAAAAGGTAACTTCTTAAGTGTACTATTTTGTACTTCACTTGTACATTCCTACTCATTCTTTTTCTTCCAATCGCTTATCTTTGTGTTCATTACATTATTTCCTAAAACACTCAGCATTATGAAAAACGTTTCGCGTCTACTTCCCCTGTTGTCCGGCATCGTCACGCTGTCAGGATGCAATCAAGCACCCCAAAAGAGCAATGGGCAGAATAACCAAAAGCCTAACATTATTTATATATTTGCAGATGATCTCGGCATTGGTGATTTAAGCTGTTATGGAGCAACGAAAGTGAGTACCCCCAACATCGACCGGCTGGCAGGACAAGGAGTACAATTTACCAATGCTTATGCAACTTCCGCCACCAGCACTCCTTCCCGTTTCGGACTCCTGACCGGTATGTATCCGTGGAGACAAGAAAACACAGGGATTGCTCCCGGCAACTCTGAACTCATTATCGACACTACCTGCGTCACCATGGCAGATATGCTGAAAGATGCAGGATACGCAACCGGTGCAGTAGGCAAATGGCATCTGGGACTCGGTCCGAAAGGTGGAACCGACTTTAACAACCGGATTACCCCTAACGCACAAAGCATTGGTTTTGACTACGAATTTATTATTCCGGCTACCGTAGACCGTGTACCTTGTGTATTTGTAGAAAACGGACATGTCGTAGGACTTGACCCCAATGATCCTATCACCGTAAATTATGACCACAAAGTCGGCGACTGGCCTACGGGAGAAGAGAACCCGGAGCTCGTCACTTTAAAACCCAGTCAGGGACACAATAATACAATTATCAACGGTATTCCCCGTATCGGCTGGATGACCGGAGGAAAATCCGCTCTTTGGAAAGATGAAGACATAGCTGATATCATCACCAACAAGGCTAAGAATTTCATTGCATCCCATCAGGAAGAACCCTTCTTCTTATATATGGGTACGCAAGACGTACATGTACCGCGCATCCCCCACCCACGTTTCGCAGGCAAAAGCGGACTCGGCACTCGTGGCGACGTCATCCTGCAACTGGACTGGACCATCGGTGAAATCATGCACACACTGGATAGCCTCCACATCGCAGACAACACCATCCTTATCTTTACCAGCGACAACGGCCCTGTTATCGACGACGGCTATCAAGACCAAGCTTACGAACTTCTCAACGGACATACTCCGATGGGGATCTACCGTGGCGGGAAATACAGTGCTTACGAAGCGGGTACACGCGTTCCGTTTATTGTCCGTTGGCCTGCCCGGGTGAAGCCGAACAAGCAACAAGCTCTCTTCTCTCAAATAGATGTGTATGCATCGCTCGCCTCACTTCTGGACCAACCTTTACGCAAGGGAGCTGCCCCCGACAGTCAGGAACATCTGAACGTTCTCCTCGGCAAGAATAATACAAACCGTGAGTATGTCGTTCAACAGAATCTCAATAACACACTTGCCATCATAAAAGGCCAATGGAAATACATCGAACCGAGCGATGGCCCCGCCATCGAACATTGGACGAAAATGGAGTTAGGCAACGACAAACAGCCTCAACTTTACGATTTATCCTCCGATCCATCGGAGAAAACGAATGTATCAAAACAACATCCCGACATAGTGAAAGAGTTATCCGAATTACTAGAATCCGTAAAAGAGAAATAGTTTATGAGAACAGAAAAATTGTATGATTTTGCACCAATCTTGAATAATTCTATCCATATTAGAATATTCAATCCGTCTATCTTTGCAAGCGTAGATTCAATAAAATCACTTAATTTTTAATATATGAAAAAACATTTATCCACTCAAACTAGAAAAAGGATGCTCTCCTCCATCGGACTGATCCTGTTTTCTGTTTCTTTTGTACTTGCACAGGTACTTGTTAAAGGTACAGTGAAGGACAACTTAGGAGAAGGAGTGCCGGGAGCCAGTGTTCAGGTACAAGGTACTTCACAAGGAACAATCACTGACCTTGATGGTAAATTTGCTTTTAACGTACCCAATAAGAATTCAATATTGGTTATTTCTTTCATTGGTTATGTCACTGTAGAAATAAAGGCGGACACTCAAAAGCCAATGGTTATCACATTGAAGGAAGATACAAAGACATTGGATGAAGTGGTAGTAGTCGGCTATCAGGAAATACGCAAGAGAGACCTGACGGGTTCTGTTGCCAAAGCCAGCATGGCAGAACTGCTTAGCACTCCGACCGCTTCTTTCGGCGAGACATTGGGCGGACGTATCGCCGGTGTCAACGTAAGTTCGGGCGAAGGTATGCCGGGCGGACAGATGAACATCGTTATCCGTGGTAACAACTCATTGACACAGGACAACTCTCCTCTTTATGTCATTGACGGTTTCCCGGTGGAAGACCCTTCCGTAGCCGCAGCCATCAATCAGAATGATATAGAATCTCTTGATTTTCTGAAAGACGCCTCTGCTACCGCTATCTACGGTGCCCGTGGCGCTAATGGCGTTGTGATGATTACCACCAAGAAAGGTACAATCGGACAACCTAAAATTAAATACGACGGAAGTTTCGGTATTCAGCATATCACTAAAACAATCCCGATGATGGATGCCTATGAGTTCGTCAAACTACAGGCGGAACGTAGTCCAAAAGATATGGAAACTACCTACTTCATGAATTATGACGGCAAGAAATGGGGACTGGAAGATTATAGGAATATCCCGCAATATAACTGGCAGGATGAAATCTTCCGCAGCGCATGGATGCAAAGCCACAATGTCAGCCTGACCGGTGGTTCGGAAGGAGTTCGTTACAACGCTTCTTTATCTTATTATGACCAGGACGGTATCTTGTTGGAATCGAACTACAAGCGTATACAAGGCCGTATGAGTACTACCATTCAAAAGAAGAAACTGAAAATCTATCTGACAACCAACTATTCAAGCACTACAACCACCGGTGGTTCTCCTTCGCAGAACTCATATAGTGGTATGAACAACCTGTTCTATAGCGTATGGGGATATCGCCCCGTGACGGAACCGGACAGACCTTTAAATTCATTGATGGATAACATCATGGACGATGCGATAAACAATACCAACGACTATCGTTTCAATCCTATCATGTCTTTGAAAAACGAATATCGCAAGACGTACGCGAACTATATCCAGTTCAACGGATTTGCAGAATATGAATTTATCAAAGGATTGAAGTTGAAAGTTTCCGGCGGTTACACGTTCGATACCCGCAAAGGGGAAACATTCAACAACTCGAAGACCCGTTATGGTAATCCGAAATCATCCGATAAGGTGAATGCAGAAATCTATCATTCTCAACGTGCAACATGGTTGAACGAAAATATTCTGACCTATCAGACCAATATCAAACGGAAGCATTTCTTCAATAGTATGGTAGGTGTAACCCTGCAAAATTCTGACTATGAATACTATTCATACAAGACAGTGCAAATTCCGAACGAAGCACTCGGGATGGCAGGAATGAGCGAAGGAATTCCCAGTACGACCAAATCACTAAAGAGTTCCTGGTCTATGCTTTCTTTCCTGGGACGTTTGAATTATAACTATAAATCATTGTATTACGCAACAGTTTCTTTCCGTTCCGACGGTTCTTCCAAGTTCCGTGGTGATAACCGTTTCGGTTACTTCCCTTCCGGTTCATTGGCTTGGGGATTCATGGAAGAGGATTTCATGAAACCATTGAAATCTGTTGTTTCTTCCGGTAAATTAAGAGCAAGCTGGGGATTAACCGGTAACAACCGCGTAGGTGAATATGACACATATGCTTTATATCAGATATTAAAAGATAAAGTTGGAGATTTTATTTCGATCGGTAGCCTACCAAGTGGTGTATATCCGTTCGAAAACAGTCTGACAAGTGTAGGTACAGTGCCTACTTCTTTAAGAAACAGAAAACTGAAATGGGAAACGACCGAGCAGTGGAATCTGGGTCTGGACTTGGGCTTCCTGGACGAACGTATCGGACTAACCGTAGACTGGTATCGTAAAACGACTCGTGATTTGTTGCTGAATACTGCACTTCCCACTTCTTCCGGCTATTTCAGTGCCATGAAGAATGTAGGAAAGGTACGCAACCAAGGTGTCGAATTTACCTTGAACACGACCAATATCAGGAACCGCCATTTCTCTTGGACTACCAACTTTAATATCGCATTCAACAAGAACAAAGTATTGGAATTGGCCGAAAACCAATCCTCTCTGTTGAGTGCAGCCAAATTTGACCAGAACTACAACTCACAATACAGCTACATTGCCAAAGTGGGTTATCCGATGGGAATGATGTACGGATTCATCTATGAAGGTACATACAAATATGAAGATTTTGATAAAGTGGGCGATACATATACACTGAAACGTAATGTTCCTTACTTCTCTTCCGAAAGCAATACACAACCGGGTATGCCGAAATACGCAGACTTGAATGGTGACGGCATTATCGACGATAACGACCGTACTATGATCGGTAACGGTATGCCGAAACATACAGGTGGATTTACCAACAATTTCGAATACAAAGGATTCGACTTGAGTATCTTCTTCCAATGGTCGTATGGAAACGATGTATTGAATGCCAACCGCCTGTTCTTCGAGAACAGCAATAAGACACGCGACTTGAACCAATACGCAAGTTACGCAAATCGTTGGACACCGGAAAACCCGGAAAGCAATATTCCGAGAGCTACCGACTCCGGCTCTAACAAAGTGTTCTCTACACGTATTATCGAAGACGGTTCTTTCCTTCGTCTGAAAACCGTATCTTTAGGATATACACTGCCGAAGCAACTGACCAAGAAATGGAAGATAGACAATGCGCGTGTATTCGTTGCAGGTCAGAATCTATGGACATGTACAGGATATTCCGGTTACGATCCGGAAGTATCTATCCGTGAAGGCGCACTGACTCCGGGACTGGACTTCTCCGCTTATCCGAGAGCCTACTCTATCAGTTTTGGTATAAACTTAGGTTTCTAATCAATCATCCTTCAAACAATTATGTATATGAAAACAATAAAAATAATCATCATATCACTTCTTGTCGGACTTAACCTGGCTTCCTGCGATTTCCTGGAAAAAGACCCGACGTACACTACCCCTGAAAATTACTTCAAGAATGAAGCGGATGCTGCCTCTTGGCTAACAGGAACCTATGCTATTCTGGGGCAAAGTTCCTTCTACGGAAATGAATTCTTATACCTTGTAGGAGGTGACGATCTGGGACACTATGGAGGGGCTAACCGCGGACCTAACAAAAGTGGCTTGATCTGCAACAATGCCAATACGAGTGATCCGACTGTTGCAGCATTGTGGTATACCTTATACTCCGGTATCAACAGAGCCAATATTTTCCTGGAGAATATTGATGCAGTGCCCGATATAAACGATGATACCCGCAAGCAGTATAAAGCGGAAGCCCGCTTCTTACGCGCATTCTATTATTTCACTTTGGTAGAATGTTGGGGAGATGTACCTTTTAAGACTACTTCTACAGAAGATGCTTACAATCTCTCTATTCCACGTACGGACAAACAGACGATTTATGACTTTATCATCAAAGAGATGTATGGTTCTGCCGAGGATCTTAAATCTGCTCAAGAGTTGAACTATTTGCCGGGACGTGTTTCCAAATCGGCAGCTTGGGGAATGCTGGCACGTGTGTATATGTTCAGAGCCGGTGAGCCTAAACGTGACAAGGAAGTAGGTTTGGCCAACAGTACGACCAGCGCCGAGATTACAGAATATTTCAAGAAGGCAAGTTACTATGCGCAGTTAGTTAAAAACGAAGGTCATTCACTGACTGCCAAATATTGGGATTTCTTTATCGACATTTGTTCTGACAAGTATAACACAGCTCTCAATAAGGATGGTGCCAAAGCTAATGAGAGTATCTGGGAGGTAGAATTTGCTGGTAACCGTTCAACGGATGTACGCGCAGAAGGTAGAATTGGTAATATCATCGGTATTCAGGGAAAAGACCTTTCTTCCAAAGCCTCCATCACCGGTAAAGGTGACCCGGGTTATGCATACGCTTTTATCTGGAATACCCCTAAGCTACTGGAATTGTATGAAGCAAACGGTGACATTGACCGTTGCAACTGGAATATCGCTCCATTCACCTACACCCAATCAGCAGGAGAAGGCACTCCGGTAGACGGTCGTGAATTTGTGAAAGGAAAAAGAGCTGAAGTGGAACAACAATATTGGGATCAATCCTTCAGCTATGGCAAAACAGATCCAGGTTCTACTTACGGTGATCGCGAATCGAAGAATGATGCTAATAAGAACCGTAACAGAGCTGCAGCCAAATATCGTAGAGAATACGAAGCAGACAAGAAGAGCAAGAACGATACTTCCATCAACTTTCCTCTTCTCCGCTACTCTGACATTCTGCTGATGATTGCAGAAGCTGAAAATGAAGTCAACCATGGTCCTAATGATCTTGCTTATGAGTGTATCAATGCAGTAAGAGAACGTGCAGGAATCAGCAAGCTTCAAGCAAATCTGGATGAAGAGAACTTCCGCAAAGCTATCAAAGACGAACGCGCTATGGAACTCTGCTTCGAATATACACGACGCTTCGACCTGATCCGTTGGGGAGACTATTACAAACTGATGCAGGAACAAGTGGACAAGGCACAGACTGACGAATCCTGGAAATTCGGAATCAATGTATACACTTACTTCAATATTCCGAAGTCTTACAACTATTTCCCGATTCCTGCCAATGAAATAGGATCGAACGGTGCTATTAAAACGAATAATCCGGGTTGGTAAATCTCTTATTAACTTTAAAAAGAAAAAGGATATGAAGACAATATATAAAAGTTTGATGACTATCGCTTTTGCCGGACTCTGTCTCGCTTCATGCGACAAGGAATTGAAAGAAGAGACAGCAATGGAAGTTGGCGTGGTGACAGACAGCAATGTCAGCTTCGACGGCAAAACTGTGACTGTAAAGAAAGGAAGCCCGGTAACGTTCAGCTTCGATGGTGATCCGGATTTTATAACATTCTTTAGTGGAGAAATTGACCATGAATATAGATTTCGGAACCGGACAGAAATGAAAATAGAGGATATCGAAAAATGTGAAATTAATTTCGATATGATTGCCCAATATGATGCGCCGCCTAAAAACACACCGCAGACTGCATTAGACATTTTCATTTCCGATAAATTTCCGGGAATGGCCAAGAATAATTTCGAAGCAGACAAGCAACTAGTGGAAGGATTTGACTGGACCTATTTAATACCGACAGATGAATTGCCGGTGAAAGTAGAAAATAACGACAAATCATATCCATACATTAAGAACTTGTCGTCTTATCTTGGAAAGCAAATCACCATTGCTTTCCATTACAAAGGCGGTCAGGATGGTGCTGTTAGACAACCTAAATTTTCCTTTAAAAATATACGCATAGAATTGGCTTTTAATAATAATAAATCAGAAACTGTCTATGCAAAAAATCTAGGTTTCACACCACTAAACATTGTAAATAATGAAAGTGACCAGCAATCGGACAAAGTTAAAGACAGAGAGTATGGAGCAGTTGATGGCGGTGTCCCCGGATTCTGGAAAACAAATTTACCGACGGAAATAATTGTATCTAGCTCTGCGGCTGGAGCTACACTAAAAAATAGTTGGCTAATCTCTGAACCACTTTTCCTCAACGGTTCCTGCGATCCTGACGCTGGTGTAGCGATTAAGAATATCTCGCAATCGTTGGAGATATACTCACATACCTATGAAGAGACCGGTACATATACCGCTACCTTCGTAGCCAACAATGCAAACTACGTCCATCAAGGTGGTCAAGTAGTACGTGAACTGACTATAAACGTTGTAGAATAAAAATATATCCCCCAATTTTTCTAACCTTCAATCATAGAAAACGTTTATAAAAATCAGACTTTAATCAATTTAACATCAGAAAGAGAGGGACCGCGAGGCTCCTCTCTTTTACTTTTTCTGTATCTTTGCACAAAAATAAAAACAATGCCAAAGACTCTTCCTATTCATTTTGCCCCATTACAAGGTTACACCGAAGTGTTTTACCGTAATGCTCATGCTGCCTGCTTCGGAGGTATAGATACTTATTACACCCCATTTGTACGACTCGAAAAAGGAGGATTCCGCCATAGAGATGTCCGGGGAATCGAACCCGGGAACAATCAAGTACCCCACCTGATTCCCCAACTGATAGCCCCCTCTTTTGAGAAAGCAGAAAAAATCTTATCCCTATTCATTGAAAAGGGATATAAAGAAGTCGATATCAATATGGGATGTCCTTTTCCTATGCTGGCTAAACGTCACAATGGTTCCGGTATTCTTCCTTATCCTGAAGAAGTTCAGGCATTACTTAACCTGATTACAGAATATCCACAAATAAGTTTTTCTATCAAAATGAGGTTGGGTTGGGAAGATTCGAAAGAATGCCTGAAACTGGCTCCGATTATCAATGAGCTACCCTTGCGACAAGTGGCAATGCATCCCCGCTTGGGAAAACAGCAATATAAAGGAGAAGTTGACCTTAAAGCGTTTGAAGCTTTTCAGGGAGTCTGCAAACATCCGCTCATCTATAATGGGGATATCAATGGCGTAGAAGATATTCACCGCATTCAGGAACAGTTTCCCGGATTAGCCGGAATTATGATAGGACGGGGATTGCTTGCCAACCCGGCATTAGCATTGGAATATAGACAAAACCGTGCACTTGAGTCCGATGAAATGAGGGAGAAATTGCAATCTATGCATAAATGCGTATACAGTCAATACGCAGAACAGTTGGAAGGAGGAGACGAACAGCTTTTGAATAAAATGAAAACTTTCTGGGAATATTTAATGCCGCAAGCAGACAGAAAATCACTGAAAGCAATTCATAAAAGCACAAGCCTCAACAAATATAATCAGGCAATCCTTGCCTTTTTTAATCAACGATAAACTAATAACCAGTAATTTTTCGTAATTTTGCGCCCGTTTATAAACAAGCACATTATGAAAAAATACATTCTAATCTTTCTTTGTCTGATAACCGTATCAGGCAGCTTCGCACAAATGCAGGATTTCAAGTTTAAGTTCTACGGACAGATTCGTACTGACTTCTATTATAATAGTCGTGCTAACGAGGAAACCGTAGATGGATTGTTTTATATGTATCCGAAAGACAAAGTGCGCGATCCGGACGGGAACGATCTGAATTCAACACCCAACAGTAACTTCTATACTTTATACTCACGTCTCGGAGTAGACGTTGCCGGTCCCAAACTGGGAACAGCCAAGACGTCTGCCAAAGTAGAAGTTGACTTCCGCGGCACAGGTACTTCTTATTCAGTCATTCGTCTCCGTCATGCTTATTTGAATCTGGATTGGGGAAAATCAGCTTTATTGCTCGGGCAAAACTGGCATCCGTTATTCGGAGATGTGTCTCCGCAGATTCTTAATCTCTCTGTAGGAGCACCGTTCCAACCCTTCAGCCGTGCGCCACAAATTCGTTATCGCTATACAAACAAGAATTTCCAACTTACCGGAGCCGCAGTGTGGCAATCACAATATACTTCACAAGGACCGGAAGGGAAAACACATAAGTATCTGAAGCAAAGCTGTATTCCCGAATTTTATGTCGGGGCTGATTATAAGAATGATGGTTTGCTGGCCGGCGTAGGCATTGAGTTGTTATCATTGAAACCACGTACGGAGTCCACTGTAAATAAAGATACATATAAGGTAGACGAACGCATCACAACTCTTTCATACGAAGCTCATGTGAAATACACCAACAAAGACTGGTTCATCGCTGCGAAGAGTGTATTAGGATCCAATCTGACACAAGCTTCCGGCTTGGGCGGATTCGGGATCAAGTCTGTCAACGAACAAACGGGAGAACAAAAATATACTCCGATACGTTTCTCCAGCTCTTGGTTCAACGTTGTCTACGGAAAGAAATGGAAGCCGGGAATCTTCGTAGGCTATGCCAAGAATCTGGGAACAAGTGATGCACTATATGCTCCCAAAGGAAATGATGCAAAACTTTATGGAACAGGAACAGACCTTAACCAATTAGTTACGGCAGGAGCAGAACTGACCTACAATGTCCCCCACTGGAAATTCGGGTTGGAATATACATTAAGTTCTGCATGGTATGGTTCGCTCAATACGTCCAATGGGAAAATTCAAGATACCCATGCCGTATGTAACAACCGTATTGTTGCCGTTGCCATGTTTATGTTCTAACCTCTCTATACAATTATTTTAATTATATATCTGTCACCTGTCACCGATTGCTGCTTAACGATTTGATTATTAACAATTAACACCGTGACAGCAATCGGTGACAGCAGTGTGACAACAATAATGCTGTCACCAGAAACAGATAAACTACATTTCACAACGCGGAGGTATTCACTCTGGAAGCTCCAAGCAATCCTATTTATTTCATGAATGCATTACCTTTGTTTCTCGTGGGGAAACTTTTAGTTTCAAGGCTTGAAACCAAAGGTTTCGTACCGGGAAACTAAAGTTTTAGCACCGAGAAACAACAGTTTCAACGGCATGGAAACTATAGTTTCTCCAAGAGAAACTACTGTTCCCCTATCAGGGAAAGCAAATGATCTCCTGTTGTCTGACTTTTATCTCCTTAACTCCACTTCAAAGCTAGCGCCATCTTTGCAACTGAACTGCAAAACTGTTTGCTTCTTATCAGAAGAAATCACCTTGCAAAACGGAGTTTCTTCTACATTCCATTGCCCTTTTATCGTTACAGTCACAGGTATTTCACCACTGGCATTTTCAATCCATGGTCGGGAATAGATACTACGTTCGATGCGTTTCCCATCTTTATCAAACGCTTCATCGCTTGGACCGCAATACAAAGCCAAATCCGGTTGTGCCACCGTCAACTTAATCTTATCAGCAGATTCTTTATGAGTCATAACCAGACAGGAAGTATCCACACGTTGTAAAAAACCACCCGGCAATGTCGTTTCAGGAGTTTCAAACAACACATAAGAAATGATCTGTTCGGAAACGGACTCTACAATATGTGCATTCCGGTCTTGCCGTAATACCTTATAAGTGGGCTTCTTTGCAAATTTCTTCATGAGAGCTTCATTCGTCTGAGGCAAAACAGCGTATTCATAACTTCCGTTTTTCGGTGCCTTTCCATGATCTACAACCAAAGAAACCCAATCACCCTTTGTTTCTTTTCCCGTATTTTGCATTCGCGAGTATTGAGGAAAGTTCTTCTCAAACCGAATGGGAGTCGGAACATAATAACCCGTTCCCAAATGATCTACCCATACGTTCTTATCCCTTTGATAATTTTTCCAATAATCATGCCCTGCTTTATCAGTAACCGCTAATTGGAAGATAGTCGTTTCTGTCGGGAACTCCGTATTTGTATTTTCAATATCCGAACCAAGACAGACAATCATTCCATCGATGAAATGGTAAGATTTACGTGCCCGATGTGATCCGTTGTACTTATCATGCTCATGCAACTTCATTCCGAAATTACCATTCATCTTCTGTTGAGACAAACCACCGGCAAAAGCCTCGTCGGAGTAAAGCATCTCTTCCATTCCGGAGTAACTATCTACATTGAGCACCTTAGCCTGCAGTTGCTCCAATGGCAAATGAATAGATGTCACTCCCGGAATACGGTTCCAGTCAAAACCTTCCTGCTGCCAGCCACTAGTGGCGGGAGTTACTGTCTGTCCCGGCGCAGCAGTCAATATCTGTAAACTGCCGTGTGCCAGATAACGACCGTATAGATTTGCCCCCAGATAATGCTCTGCCGCCCATAAATAACGGGAATGTCCGCGTGCCACAGCCGACCAGTTACTACGACGTTGAACAGAGATGCAACCATATCCCATTGCTATATTTCCCTGCGGGTCCGTCTCCGGACGGAAACCTTTCTCTATAAGAAGTTTTGCCACCTTACGCTCTTCAGCATTTGAAACCTTAGGCATATATTCGGGAGAGTCATTTTCAATACTTGGGTCTGAAATCAGACGGAGGTAAGAAGAAGCCATTTCACTATCATATTCCTCCTTTCCATCGGGAGAACCGGCTAAAGCCATCATAGCAAAATGCATAGGAACCAGCTTACCTTTTCCATCCGGATGACGACCGGACATGGAAAGAGGGAAGTTCAGCTTATTGCAGTAAAAACGCATGGTCAACAGTACATTTTTCACGGTTTCATGAGCTAACTCGGAAATAGCAAATTCCGTCCGTCTGAAAAGATAGATCATATTGGTTGCTCCATCGAGTCCGCCCACAGCATAAGCCGGATAGTTGTTTCGATGATGGAAAGCACCTCCGTCTACTTTAAACGAACCGGACAATCCCAATGCAGGACGGCAACCAAAATCAATCCAACGGGAGAAAGACCGGAGATATTGTAATTTTTCCGGTGTATCTTCCATCATTAAAATGCTGGCAATGCGTCCGGTGGTCTGTGTATTGAAAGAGTCCATATCAATTCCGTTGACTTCCGGTTTAGGGTATACTTCGTTAGTAATCGCATACCAGCGCAATGTCCGTTCGGCTTCCTGAAGTTTACCAGCTTCCCTAAGCACATCTTTCATCAGAAAATATGCCAGGTACAGACCGCGGACACTATAGCCGTAATGATGGATGTTTCCCCAACAACTACCATAAGCTACTCCCTGATCGGTTATATGATCGTACATTGCCAAGAACTTCTTCTTCATTTCTTCCCGAATCACCGGATTTGCCGCATTATTATATGCAACGGCAATTCTTTTCATCAGGTCGAAATAAGCACGCATTTCCACTCCCATTTTAGTCAGCATATCTTTGTCCCAGTTCGGTATGATCCGTTCATAAGCTTCTGAAGCACGTACCATATAAACAGGTACTCCCGATACTTGACCGTTCTTGTAGGTTATCTGATAGAAATCATATTTCTTGCGGATAGTTTCCACTTCTTTATCTGTAGTTTTCCCTTTCGTGTAGATCATATCACGAAAACGCTTTTCCAACAGTTGCATTTCTGCTCTTTGCTTATCGTTCACAGAAGTCAATTCAATATCCGGTTTCAAAAGCGAGTGTTGATAGACAACCAGCCAATGGTTGGTGGTTCCGGCATTGACAAAAGGGACTTGCAGATCGGCTGTCTGTTGACGTGCATCAACCTTAGTAGCCGTAATCAGATGATCGATGAAAAGGCTTCCTTTTGAATTTGGAGCAATCATCCGAAGTTCATTCATGCCTTCCTCCGGTGTGCCTTGCATATCACGTTCATAGCAGACCCATGCAGCACGCCAACCACTGAAATTAATGCCAAAAGGGAAAGATGTGCATTGTTTGCCATCTTTCAGAAACTGAAACTCAATGGTCGCATTCTGGGGAACTTCATTATAAACCCACACAATAAAAGCGGAAAGGTATAAATCCTTGCCGGTCGGATCTTTCTTCTCAAACTTCAAATCTTTCTTGAATTCCAATATACCACCCGGTTCAAATGTCCATTCCAACGAATGTTTTCCATCTTTATAATGCAGGTCAGATACCGACAGGCGGGATTGGGTAGCGGTGATACAATCCGGGATTTGCGGTTCTTCAAAAGAAAACATCCGCTCATCTGTTACGACTTGTGCATGAAGGAATGCTGAGCACAAAAGAGAAAACAGAGTTGTCACTCCAAATTTAGTAAAAGGTTGTTTCATCATGGAAATATTGTCTTATCAGGTTTTCAGTATATCAGTCAAAGTATGGTCGCTTTAAAATCTGTAAAGAGTATATGATTCTGCAAAAGACGTAAACCGAAGTGTCCGTCACCTTCACCACCCGCAAGGGTATAGCGGAACAACTCTTCATCATTCACAGAATAAGTTGTGATTCCCTTTTCCACTCGAATCCGAATCTCATACCACTGATTGGGAACAAGTAAGTGGGAGGTATCAGTATATTCTTTCAATAACGGTTTCACCTTATCATCTGCCACTCCATAGTACTCTCCTCTGTATCGACGAAAACGGGTCGTTGAGTTATCATTTCCTCCGTATCCAACGTAGAAAAGGTTTAATGTATTGTAGTTTTTAAAGATGCCGTCACGCCACTGACTACGGGCAAAAAGATCATTAGGGTATTTAGGATCATTGGCAGCCCAAAAGCAGTTCAGATCACTCAAGCGGTCATACTTTCCACCTTGCATCACCATACAGATACGATAACTAATTTCATAATCACCTGCCAATCGTTGCCGATACCACATAGTCAGTCCGTCCGGAACTATCAATTCTAATGTATCTGCACGTTCTATTATCTGCAAAGCATGGGATGCATCTTCTATTTTCCACTGTTGCACAAAAGAAGCTTTGTGTTGTGCCAAAAGCATCACACTATCTAAGAGAAAAAAAGTAATCAAACTGTAGCCTATAAAAAATCGCTTCGTCATTACGGTATTAGTTTAAAGATTATTCTTCCGGATACAAAGAAACCCCTCTTTTTTCGAAAAGAGGGGTTCAAATTGTACAAAATATCTCAAATAATGTATTAACTGGTGATTTGTATTACCAATATCTTACGGTTTTTTCAGGATCAAAGCCCTCATACCAATTCTTATTTGAAGCACCTTTAGTATCCACCCAATTAGCAAATCCTGTATATGCTTCTCTAAAAGGTACACTTTCATAAGCATGACGTGCGCCAACCGGCATCTTCACTCCCCAAGTAGAACCTTTAGTGTTTGAATAATAAACATCTTTATCTAATGTAGCATCATTTGCAACCAATTCATCATATGCAGCTTTATAAGCAGAAGTCGGTGCATAACCTCTCATGTGTATTTCTTTACCACCGTTCACCTTAATAAAGAAATTCTGTCTATTAGTATCTAAAATCAACTCTCTAAATGCTGCAAGTTGAGCATCTCTTTCAGCTCCGGTTAATCCTTCTTTACCAATCAGTCTAACTTCAGCACGCAACATAGGTAGTCCTTCTCTTACTTTTCCTTGCGTTACCTGGAACATATCTTGGTTATTATCTTTCAAAGAGCTTAAACCATCCAATGTGATAACAGTGCCTTCAGTTTGCGCTTTATCCACCGTTAATATTGCAAAACGTGGTTCAGTACGAGTATCATTGCTCCAATTCCAGTTTTTATTTTCAATCTTCACTACATCTTTTGTTGAAAGTTGTTCTTTAACTAAGTCTGTCATCGTTCCCTGACCACCTTTTAATACAAGGCTTGCAGTAATCTGATCAACATACTCGCTTTTCAAACCATCCAGTACAACACCCAATGCAGTAGGATAGATACCACCCATCGCACGAACGTCCAAAGTCAACAATAGTTCTTCTTTACCTCCTACAGTCTCCATCATCTGTTGACTATGACATTCAGTCACCTTCAAGTCATACTCGAATACAACATCGTTGAAATCTTCATCATACCATGAATCCAATTGAGTAGGCCAGCCATCTTCGAACATCACCACACCTGTGTTGTGATAGAAAAGATAGCCTTGGTCTGTTTCATTTGTCGGCTGCACTGCATCTTCAGGAAGCGCAAAAGTTACCGATGCCAGACGGTTTGTTTCAAAATTGAAACCAGTACCCTGATCTACACCACGACTAACAGGAGACAAAGCAAATTCTTTTGTAGCTTCTGTTCCCGAAACTGTATTGTATTTCATATACACTTTCTCGCAAGCAGCAGGAATATTCAACGTAAGAGTACGGGAATCTTTCACTAATACCTTTCCCACAAGCAGACTCGCTTCAGAACCACTTTTATCGGAATATACATTCACGAGTGCAGAAGCATTTACCGGATCAACAGTTCCCGGACCATCATTACCTTTTTCCAACTCATTATCAGAGCAGGAAGTAGTAACCAACATTGTCCCCATAAGGACATACACCAAACTTTTAATTTTCATCTTAATCTAATTTTTAAATTTATTGTTTGTTTCTGTTTCGCATGAGAACCTGGCTTATCACACTTATTTCCAGGCTCCATTTGTTAACTTATCAAAAATATATTTAACGCTTAATAGCTTTCCACCCTCCTTTATTTGTAATTTCAATCCTTTCCATCGAAAATAATCACAAGAGCTAAAATATGTCTCAAAAGAGCTGTCCATAAACAATGGATAATATATACAAGTTATTTCGTATATTTGCATTAGACAGAACATTCAATACAACAAATATAGAACTTTTATTCTGAATATACAAGTTTTATATCTAAATATATCAAGGGAAATGGATCAAGTACTGTATGGTATAGATTACATAGAATATTATTTCTATTGGATATATTACAAGTTTATTGGCTATCCTTTAATCATAAGAATATGCTCAATTGCTGTAATGTTTTGTATTATTGCGTACTTATTTCTCCTATTCCATATTATATATGGTATATTTAAAAGGCGAAAAGAGAAGCGAAGATACAATAAAGCGTTTGATAAATATTACGAAGAAATGAAAACTATCTCACTAGATTCCAACACATTGAGTGAAGAAGAGATAGCTGACAGATTAGAATATGATACGAAAAAGCGCCCAAAACCCAACGAATTACGCATTATCACCCAACTGTTAACAGAAATCAAGAGTGTGCATGAAGATGAGATCAATGAACTAAACTATCAAACGATTCAAACTGTATTCCAAATCACACGTTTCCTTGAACGCGAACTTCAATTCGGTTCCAAAAGATCAAAGATACAAGCTCTGAAACTTATTCAGTCCATCAATGGTTATGCCTCTGAAGCGGTATTGGTGCGTTTCCTCTATCATCGTGAACTAGAACTAAGAAACTCGGCACGCTATACTTATATGTGGTTAAGCCAGGGTGATCCGTTCCGCTTCTTCGACGAAGATATCGGCATGAAGTTAAGGCAATGGGACATGATGGAGTTACACGCCATCTTGGAACACCGTAAAAAAGTGGGATATAACACACCCACCTTTATCAAATGGGTGAATACTTCAGCTGAAGAAAACGTTAAGATATTCTTTATCAACGAAATCCGGCTATATCATGAAACCGAAAGTGCCCCAATTCTCGCGAAGCAACTCAATGCCCGTTCTGTGGAAATACGGGGTGAAGCAATCAAGACTTTAGGTAAGCTAAAATACAAAGAGGTTGAACCTAAGCTGATTGAAATGTATAATGTACAACCGGAAGAAGTCAAACGACAAATCATTTCGGCTATTGCAGATCTGAAGACCGACAAGGCTTTAGGATTTCTTTACAACGCTTATGATGAAGCAGATAACTGGGGAACCAAGAGAGTCATACTCAAAGCCCTCTATGAGTATAGTGCAATGGGAAGGAAAACATTCGATCAATTGGAGAGAAAAGCAGATTCCCACACAGCTATATTGTTTGCCCACACCAAGCATCCGTTAATCAACCAGTTAAATTAGAGAATATGAGAGATATAATATTTACATTCTTCAATTATTTCGTATTCTTTTATACGAGCATGCTGGCGATATTCTTCGTCACATTCGCCTTCCTCTCTTTCATTTCTCTGAAACGGAGAAAGGATTACTATGTGGAAAGCTATATGCGGAAAACAATCAAGGAATCCCCCTATACACCGGGTATTTCGGTAATTGCTCCTGCCTTCAATGAAGAAAAGACAATCATTGATAATGTGAACTCCATGCTTGCATTGGAATATCCGCTTTTCGAGGTGGTTATTGTAAATGATGGAAGTACGGACAGCACATTGGAAAAGATGACCGAATATTATGAACTGGTAGAAGTGCCCTATGCTTATATCGAGCGAATCAAAACCAGACCGTTCCGAAGACTCCTCAAATCCTCCAACCCGAAATACAGCCGACTTATTGTTGTAGACAAAGAAAATGGAGGAACCAAAGCGGATGCATCCAATGCAGGAATCAACGTTGCTTCTTATCCGTATTTCATCTGCACGGATGTGGACTGCATTCTGGAAAAATATGCTCTTTATCGCTGCATCTCGCCCATTATATCTTCAGAAAAACAAGTAATTGCAGTCAGCGGAACGATGTTGATGGCTAACGGATGCGTCGTGAAAGACGGACAAATCATAGACGTTAGAACTCCCCGTACACCGATTCCACTTTTCCAGAATCTGGAGTATATGCGTTCCTATCTGATTGGTAAGATGGGGTGGTCCGCAATCAATGGAATGCCGAATGTCTCCGGTGGATTCGGTCTTTTCGACCGTTCGGTAGCGATTGCAGCCGGAGGATACGATGCTCCCTCTTTTGCTGAAGACATGGACCTCATCACCCGTATGGTAGGATATATGTGCGATTTCTCCCGTCCTTATAAAATCATACAGATTCCTGATACTTGCTGCTGGACGGAAGGGCCTCCCAACCTGGCAATGCTCTACCGCCAACGTACCCGTTGGGCACGGGGATTGTTCCAGACACTTAATATCCATCGCAAGATGATTTTCAAAAAGACATATAAGCAAATGGGAATGTTAACTCTCCCTTATATGTTCGTTTTTGAGTTTCTGGCGCCAATCATCGAGTTCGTCGGTTTGATAGTATTTATCTATCTGGCCTTTACAGGAGCGGTCAACTGGAACACGGCATGGATGATTTACCTGACGATATATACGTTCTGCCAGTTCCTTTCCATCGTCGTTATTACCTACGACTACTATGTCGGGATGCTATATAAAAGAGGATATGAATACCTATGGATTATCATTGCGTCCATATTGGAACCTATCTTCTATCATCCCATCATCACTTTCTGCTCATTGAGAGGATACCTTAGTTATCTGACCAATAGAGACTTCAAGTGGAAGAACATGGAACGTAAGGGATTCAAGCAGAAAGAAGAAAGTGCAGACGATACTGATATAAAGACAATGAAGCCTGAACCGGCTACGATTTAAACAAGAAAGATTAAAGACAAGATAGAATGAACAGAGAGTTTCTCCATAAAATCACCATATTAGGTTGTCTGTTTTTACTGATAACCTCTTCCTCCGGGACCGACAACGGATTCCAGACACCGGAGCAATATGCCCAAATTGTACAAGAGCATTTTGCGAACGAGGAATGGGAAGCAGGGAAAGAGCTATTGGAGGAGGGCCTTCAGAAATATCCGAATGTTTCTGACCTTGAATGGCTCATGGGAAAATACTGGTTCCACGAAAAGAACTACGACCAATCGCGTTATCATCTTGTCAAAGCGATAGACGACAACTACAACAACGTCAATGCCAAACATCTGCTGGTAGATGTAGAAGACATCACCGAGAATTATTCCAGTGCCATTTGCTACGTTAATGAGTTGCTGGAAGTGAATCCGTATTGGAGAGGTTTATGGCGAAGAAAGATTGAACTGTACCGCAAGCAGAACAACGATGTGGAAGCAGACCGTCTGTTGAAACGTATCAATCAAATTTACCCGAACGATACAATTCTAAGGAAGGATTATATCTACAGCATGGAGGTAGGCTACCAGCAAATGAAAAAAGGTGGTAACCGGAAAGAGGCCATCGAAAAGCTGACGGAGCTCATCAAAGTATCTCCCCAAAACGAAGAATATTATCTGGACATCATTAACCTGCATTTGCAGGAAGGAAACCGGGAAGCCGCTCTAGGCTGGTCATCCAACGGTTTGGCTGCCATACCGGGAAGCGGTGCGCTTATCGTCAAAAGGGCAAGTATTCTCAGCGAATTGGCACGTTATCCGGAAGCACTGGTGTTTATACGCGAGCAAATGCGAAGGAACAACAGCCCTGCCATACGGCGCATGTATAACGACCTGTTAATGGAGGCTGCCCGTGCAGAAAAGCAACGGGATCCTTATGTATTATATGGCATGGCCTATGAAGGAGGCAATAAGAACAAGGAAGCATTGGACTACCTGCTGAATACTTCCGTCACCCGAGGATATACCGACGATGCTCTCTTCTATATCAGAGAAGCTAAAAAACAATATGGCAACAATGATAAAGGAATTCTTTATAAAGAATATATGCTTTATCGCCAGATGAATGAGGATGATCTTGCCTATTCAACGCTGAAAAAGATGTATGAGATGTATCCTGATGATTATGATATTACGCTTGCCATGAGTGCACAGCACATGAAAAAAGCAGAAAAGCTGATGGAACTCGGTCTGTACGCAGAAGCATTGCCGCACGTATTGTTCGTTTCTCAAAAACATATAGACAATGATATGAACGGTGCCGCATGGGAAAAAGCCTTGAGTTGCTATATCAATATGAAACGTTACAATGAAGCACTTGCAACATTGGACACCATCACTCTTCACTTCCCTGATTACGAAAACGGCACGTTGAAAAGGGCATTTATTCTCGATAAAATGGATAAAACCGAAGAGGCTTTGCAACTGTATCTATCTGCCATCGAACAGAGTGATGAGGATATGCGCATTTTTTATGTCATCGGATACGAGGAACTGGCAGTGCCCTACATCAAGAAATGTATGGAAGCCGGAGCTACGAAGAAAGCATACGAGGAATCTGTCAAGCTAATTAGCCTGAATCCATCGAGCGATCTCGGATTACGGTATGCCATCAATTCGGCCGGTTTACTCGGGAAATACGATGAATTCGAGAAATACACAGCACAAGGGATCAATTATTATCCTGAAGAACCGTTCTATCAGGCAAAAAGAGCTACTGTGCTTGAACGTGACAAGAGATACGAAGCTTCTTTGGAATTCCTGAAGCCGATACTCAACAAATACCCGAGCAACAAAGAGATTATAGGCGCATTCTCACAGAGCAGTGAATACCGTGCCCTGCAACTGACAAAGGCCAAAGAACCGGAAAAGGCTCTCGCAGTTCTTGATACAGCTTTGCTTTATGACAGTCAGAACAAATCATTAAAGTACGCCAAGGGAGTGGTATATGAAGCCAACCGTCAAGCGGATTCTGCCTATTATTACCAGAAGTTCTACGAGCCATCCATCATGGAATATCGCTCTTTCCAACGACATTTATCGGGTCTTAGAAGCATGATGCTCAAGAATGAGATTGCCTTGACCTATCTTCGTGCACGCTATGGAGAAGAAGATATCATTACCTCTGTTGCAACGGCCGAATATACCCGAAAAGGCCAGAAGAACAGCTATACGGGACGCCTCAACTATGCAGGGCGAAGTGGCTCGGCAAGCGACAGCATGGAAGCGGAAGAGCAGACACCGGGAGGAGTCGGCATTCAGGTACAAGGTGAGTGGACGCATCACTTCTCACCGAAGTGGAGCCTCACGGCCAATGCAGCTTTGGCGACCAAATATTTCCCGGATATAACGGCTGATATCGCTTTACGACATTATCTCAAGAATGATTGGGAAATAGGCGCGCATGTGGGTTATAGACGGGTAGCCGCCTATACAAAGCGTTATGAATGGAACGATGAATTCTTTGCAGGCGGTACCGGAGACAATGGTTATCTGTTTACGGGTTGGAATGAGTCAAAGACTAACCTACTCACTGTAGGCGGAGAATTAGCCAAGACCATTGAAGTAGTTCGTCTCAACACGAAAATCGATATGCACTTCTTCAACTCCAACTTCTATTACAATGCGCAGATTGGCGCCAAGTACTTCCCGGCGAGCGATACAAAGACAAATATCAACGCCATGGCAAGCATCGGATCGGCACCGGAAACGGCCGTACTGGACTATGCGCTGCCCGGCTCTTTCTCTCACACCAATACCATGGTGGGACTGGGAGGCCAGTATATGGTAAGTCCCAACATAACCATAGGTTTGATGGGGACCTGGAACACCTATTATAACCAAACCAATACGGTGCGAGGGACAAGTCCGTCCAACCAGATAGAATCCATATCGACACGCTATAAAAACTTATATAACATCTATGCACAAGTCTATATTTCATTCTGACACGCTTTGCCCCATATTGGCAGGAATGATCTGTATTTGCTGCCTTTTATCCGGCTGCCGTATGCAGGCACGCACGGAGATGTTCCCATCGAAAGAAGGATATCTCGTCACTATTGGCGAAGACCCGACCGACAGAGACACCCGGTGGGCGAAATACCTGTACGAGCATCTCAAAAAGCGTGCAAATGACGATGAAATGGTAGCTTTTGGCGTTTCCGAGATGGATGCATGGCATATCATTATACAGATAGACCCCACCTTACAAAGAGGGTTCAAAGTAGCCTGCAAAGGTGCTGATATAAGGTTGACAGCAAGTGACGACAAACAAATGCTCTGGCTGCAATACCAGCTAATCAAGAAAATCAGCAAAGAAGACCCGCGCATAGACGGCTCCGATCTTCCTCCCGCCCTTATCAATCTCAATGATACTTGTGGAACCTTTGCATTTGACTACCAAAGCATTTATTCCCCATACGGTCTGAATCCCGATCATACAGGGGTGATCGGACTAAACAACTTCGACGACAGCTGGGGAATATGGGGACACAACCTGCGGAAAGTATTGGGAAAAGAAGCGGAAAAAGTATATGCCACCATTCATGGAAAGACAGATGACTCACAACTGTGTTTCTCTTCCGAGGACATGTACCGCCGGATAGAAAGTTATATTGTAAATAACTTCGGTGAAAAGGGAAATTCCCGTTTTGTAATAGCCCCGGATGATGCTCCGTATGCCTGCACATGTGCCACCTGCACCGCACTGGGAAACACGGAGAAGAATGCCACTCCGGCCGTTACGGAACTTATTATCCGCCTTTCACAACGTTTTCCCAAGCATTTTTTCTTTACGACTTCTTATCTGACCACACAACAGGTCACCGACAAACAACTCCCCGCCAACACCGGAGTAATCGTCAGCGCCATCGACTACCCACTTCGCCGGACAGACGGCAAGGATGAGCAAGACAAGAAATTTGCCGACCAACTCGACAACTGGAAGAAAGTGACGAATAACATCTATATATGGGACTATATCAACAACTTTGACGACTACCTCACTCCTTTTCCCATATTAAAGATAGCTCAACAAAGACTCCAATTCTTCAAACAACATGGAGCCAGCGGCATATTCTTCAACGGAAGTGGATATAGCTATTCTTCTTTCGATGAAATGAGGACTTTTGTACTATCCTCCCTCCTTATCAACCCGGAACTCCCGGTCGATGACTTAATCAGAAGTTACTTTAATCAGGAATATCCAGTATCAAAAAAATGGCTATACGATTACTACACTGAATTGGAGAACAACGCCCAATCCGGAAAACGACTCGGACTTTATGCCGGTATCAGAGAATCAGAAAAAGCATTCCTCTATCCGGATCAATTCATCAAATTCTATGATGAAATGGGAGATTTTGTTTCCGAAGCAAAAGGGAAAGAGCGTAAAAAGCTGCACGAACTTCAGACTGCTTTGTCTTTCACACGCCTGGAATTAGGACGTGACCACGGCTTTGATGCTTACGGATATGCCAAACGGAATGGAAAGGAGATCCAGCCGGTTCCCCAAGCCCGAAAATGGATCACCCAGCTCAAAGAACACAAAGCATTTACCGGAATGGAATATTATAATGAGTCAGCCTATGAGATCGACTATTATATAAAGGAATGGGAACAATACCTACTTTCTTCCGACATCAAGAAAAGCTTGTTTTTAGGACTCAATCCTTCAGCAACTCCTAAACTGAATAAAATTGATTCCAAGAAACTGACTGATGGCACTCACGGTTTACCCGGAGACTATCATTGCGGTTGGGTAGTCATTCCGGGAGAAGAATGTACCATCAACCTGCCGGTGAAAGGTATCAACGCATCAGGAACATTCTATATCAGCTTTCTGAATCTTCCCCGGCATCACATCTATGCGCCACAACAAATTCAACTGTTGAAAGACGGAATAGCCTATAAAACAATAGACCTGAAACCGGAAGACGCCCCGGAAAAAGGGGAAATGATAAAAGCCACCGTTCCGGCAGACCTGAACGGAGCAGAACAACTAAGCATCAAAATCAGTTGTTTAAAGAAACCGGAAGCGCAAATAGGTATCGATGAAATTGCATTCATCCCTTAGATGCTGAAAAAGTGATATAATAAAAATAAATGGCAACAATGAATAAATCCATATTCTATATTTTCCTACTGACGGCACTTCCGCTCTGCTTTACAGGGTGTAGGAAGGAAGTACGTCCCACAAGCATGACGATAAAGGATTCGGTCAGGCACTATTACCCCATCAAGCAAGGTCAGCAGCTCGATATCATGTTTACTATCACCAATACAGGAGATGCTCCGTTAATCATTTCAGAAATGCAACCTTCCTGTGGCTGTATCATTCTGGATAAAAGTTCGCATATCATCATTCCCGAAGACGGAATCAGACAATTCAAGGCAACCTACAATAGTATTAAGAATGTAGGCGAGGTGGTTCACCGCATCCGGATTTTCGGTAATATGCTCCCCGACGGAAGAGCCGAACTTAAATTTGATGTTAACGTAGTCCCCGATGCAGACTATACACGTGATTATGAGGAACTCTATCAGGATTTCAACACCAAGAACGGTATTGTCAGAGAGATGGTGGATGGAAAAGAATCCGAACTGGGATATTATGTCGGAGAACCCTAATCAATATCATGTATTAAGTATCAAGTATTAACATCAAATGACTGGCTAATACTCAATACTTGATACTTAATACTTATTTCTCCTTTCTAAGGATGTATTTCTTTGAATGCGGCATTTTCTTCTTTCACATTCTGAATAGTCTGCTTTAACTCTCCAATCGGCAAGTCATATCCATACCAACCTGTATAGCAGTCTACCACATACCATTTCCCGTCCGACTGCAATTCGAACTCGACACGCAAATCAACCTCGGATTCTTCATAGCCTGCTTCAAAGATTTTATGTTTCGGTTCATTCAACGTAAACTTGGAAACATAAATACCTCCCTCTTCCTGGGTGATACGTTCTTCCTTCATTGTTTCGCTATCCAGCAACGGCCACTTTTCCCGAGTGAAAGGGAATGTTTTCTCGGTTTCTCCGTCATCTGCCAACAAAGTGATCGGAGTCTTTAATGGGAACTTGATACGAGTATACTGGAAGGCTGCACTGGAAGTAAATTTATCCAAAAAGGATTTGAAATCTTCACCGTCTTGAGTAGTCAGTTCATTATCGGCTTTTGTCTTAGAACTATTACCGCAGGAGATAAACGAAACGCCTGCGAGCAGCATCATAGCCAGCAAGCAGCATACAAACTTTTTAGCTCTCATAACACTATATAAATTAAGAGTTTAATTGACGACGCAAAGATAATGACAAGTTTGGCATCTTGGTTATTTTAAGAACTAAATCTTTGTATGCTTTAAATACTCATAACCGAAGCGGCAGTACAAACATTTCCGCTTGTCACAATACTCTTTTTGTAACTGTATCAGTGCCTGACTATCCGCCGCACTGACTACCGGAAGTCCGGCATCGCTCCACGAACGGATAATATGATTGCTCTCCGCCTTCAATTCTTCCAAAAAACGTGAGGCACGTTCACACATTCGTTCATCCGTCTTGTGCAAACCATAGGTATAAAGAAAAGGAACCACCGTATTAATGATAATCAAATCCTTGGAACGCTCTCCCATCGTCTTTTCCTTTTGTGGAGACAGTCGCCCGAATAAATAATGATTCTCCCAATAGGAAGACGTACGTGTATCCAGTAAAGCTCTCACGTCCGTCAGAGTATCCGCTTCCAGTAAACGTGAAAACAGCTTATCTCCTTTCTGATAGAGATAGGCCAACTGCGCCAAGCGAATATGCGGAAAGTTTTCCGGACGAAGCCGTAGAAAACGCCATAAAGTAGCATCCATCCCCTGCCCGATTTCAAATTTTCGCTGCAAATAACGAAACTCTTTGCAAAGACGAATACTATACTCGTCCTCCTGTTCCTTTTTCAGAAATGTGTTTTCCAACAACCCTGCCAAACCATAGAAGAAAGCTTCTATCTGAAACAAATTATTCCGGTGCTTATCCATCGCACGAAATGGCAACAATTCCGCCCACGTTTCAAAAGCATCTCCGTTCAATCCAAAACCGAAATTACGGGCAAGGGTGATAAAGAAAGCATCTTCCCAATTACTGTTGCAAAGTTCGAGACGATGCATGATTAACTGTGCTTTCTGTTCCAAACGCTCTGTTTGCAAAGCGGTCAGCCAGGAATGGATAGTGAGTTTGGGAAGAGAGGCAAGGATGGGATAGCAAGCCGGATAATGATCGGCTACGCAAAGTTCATGATAATGGGATTGCACATTTTCCGGACAAGTCAGCAATAGTTGTGGTATCTGTTCACCGTTGGTACGGGTTATTTCCGTATCCACCTCGCTCACCACATGGAGAATTACAGAATCGTAGGCTTTGTCGCAATTATGCCCGTGGCGAAACCAATCAGAAGAATGTGTATGTATTTCTATATTCCCTACCCATAAGGTGCCATCAATCTTTAGTTTCGCGTTAAAAAAGTCGGGACCGGCATTCGGGTTTTGCAGACCGGAATCAATCACTTCTACCGGTAAGCCGTTGGTGGTTTGCAGTACTTTCAGAGGAAATAATTTATGTTTCCACACGTAGTGGAGAAGATGTTCCATGTTAACAAGACGTTAATGTGCGCTGCAAATGTAATAAAAATCTTATCTTTGCGACTATTATTTTGAATATAAGTCAGAAAACAATGAAAATAGCACTGATCGGTTACGGAAAGATGGGCAAAGAGATAGAAAAGGTTGCCCGTAGTCGCGGACATGAAATCGTCTGCATCATTGACATCAATAATCAGGATGACTTCGAATCCGAAGCGTTCAAATCGGCCGATGTGGCCATTGAGTTTACCAATCCGATGGTAGCTTACAGCAATTATATAAAAACTTTCAAAGCCGGTGTGAAACTGGTATCCGGCAGCACCGGATGGATGGCCGAGCATGGCGAAGAAATCAAAAAGCTCTGCACTGAAGGAGGCAAAACACTGTTCTGGTCGTCCAACTTCAGTCTGGGAGTCAGCATTTTCTCTGCCGTCAACAAGTATCTGGCTAAAATTATGAACCAGTTCCCCACTTATGATGTCACCATGAGCGAGACACATCATATTCATAAACTGGATGCTCCTAGCGGAACAGCCATCACTCTGGCAGAAGGTATTCTGGAAAAGATGGACCGTAAGGACAAATGGGTGGAAGGAACTTTCCTTGCACCGGACGGAACCATTAGCGGAACCAACGATTGCGCGCCTAATGAACTTCCTATCGCCTCTATCCGCGAAGGAGAAGTGTTCGGTCTGCATACCATTCGCTATGAATCTGATGTAGACAGCATAACTATCACGCATGATGCTAAAAGCCGTGGCGGATTTGTATTGGGAGCCGTACTGGCAGCCGAATATACTGCCACACACGAAGGTTTTTTGGGCATGAGTGATTTATTCCCATTCTTGAACGACTAAGATTTCAGAAGCTAGTTCTAAACAAATATAACATTATGAGACAAGCCACACGCGCACAATGGATCAAATGTGCCATTGCTATTCTACTTTACCTCGCTTTCCTTCTCTGGGTACGGAGTTGGTGGGGATTGATTATTGTTCCTTTCATTTTCGATATTTATATCACAAAGAAAATACCTTGGTCTTTTTGGAAGAAGTCGAAGAATCCGGCTGTCCGCAGTGTGATGAGTTGGGTGGATGCCATCGTATTTGCGTTGGTTGCCGTCTACTTCGTCAATATCTACATCTTTCAGAATTACCAGATCCCTTCCTCTTCGCTGGAAAAATCATTACTGGTAGGCGATTTCCTGTATGTAAGCAAGATGAGCTACGGTCCCCGCGTACCGAACACTCCGCTTTCTATGCCGTTGGCACAACATACGCTGCCTGTCTTCAATACTAAATCGTATATCGAGTGGCCACAATGGAAATACAAACGGGTACCGGGCTTCGGCAAAGTGAAGCTGAATGACATTGTTGTCTTCAACTTCCCGGCAGGAGACACGGTAGCAGTGAACTACCAACAGACAACGGACTTCTATACGCTGGCTTACGGTGAAGGACAACGCATCTACTCCAAACAGATTGAGATGGATAGCCTGACACGTTCACAGCAACGTGCAATCTATGACCTCTACTACGCCGCCGGACGTAAACAGATTCTAAACAATCCGCGTACTTACGGTGAAGTACTGTGGCGTCCGGTAGACCGTCGCGAGAATTATGTGAAACGTTGTGTCGGCTTGCCCGGTGATACATTGCAAATTGTAGACGGACAGGTGATGATTGACGGTAAGGCGATTGAGAACCCCGAAAACCTGCAATTCAACTACTTCGTGCAGACTACCGGTCCGTACATTCCGGAAGATATGCTGCGCGAATTAGGCATCAGCAAGGATGACACCATGCTGATAGAAGACTCCGGCTGGGAAGGCGGATTATTGGAAATGGGACTGGACAACCGGAATGCGCAAGGCAAACTGAATCCGGTATATCATCTTCCATTGACTAAAAAGATGTATGACACTCTCCTTGGCAATAAAAAGCTAATCAGCAAAATAGTAATGGAACCGGAAGAATACGCCGGACAGATGTATCCGCTAAACCTTTATACCAAATGGAACCGCAACAATTACGGTCCGATCTGGATTCCTGCCAAAGGAGCTACCATTACCCTCACAGAAGACAACCTGCCTATCTATGAGCGTTGCATCGTAGCCTACGAAGGCAACAAGCTGGAAGTGAAACCGGACGGTATCTACATCAACGGTGAAAAGACCAATGAATATACCTTCAAAATGGATTATTACTGGATGATGGGTGACAACCGTCACAACTCTGCCGACTCTCGTTATTGGGGTTTTGTACCCGAGGATCACGTAGTGGGCAAACCGATTGTCGTATGGCTGTCGCTTGACAAAGACCGTGGATGGTTTGACGGTAAGATTCGCTGGAACCGCCTCTTCAAGTGGGTAGACTGATAAGTGTACGGATAGAATAGAGTGATAAGGTGATAAATATTGATGAACATTCGTAAATTCAAATGGATACTAGCATTTGCCGGAGCAGTAGTCGTAGTGCTTCTACTCCGGGGATTTGCTTTTACGTCCTGCCTTATCCCTTCCACCGGTATGGAAAACTCCATTTTCCAGGGTGAACGTATCTTAGTGAATAAATGGAGTTACGGGTTGCGAATTCCTTTCATGTCGCTCTTTTCTTATCATCGTTGGTGCGAAAGTCCTGTACAGCGACAAGATATCGTAGTGTTCAATAATCCGGCCGGAATCCGGGAACCTATCATCGACCGCCGGGAAATCTATATCAGCCGTTGCCTCGGAATGCCGGGTGACACCTTATTTGTTGATTCCCTTTTCTCCGTTATTTCTCCCGAGGCACAGTTCAACCCGGATAAGAAAAGACTTTATTCGTACCCCGCTTCAAAAGAAAATCTGATAACCTCACTGATGCATACTCTTTCCATCACCAACGACGGATTGATGGGAAGCAATGACAGTACCCACGTGCGCAGTTTCAGCCGTTATGAATACTATCTGCTGGAACAGGCGATGAATGGAAAAGAGTGCTTCGTTCAACCTCTGTCGAACAAGGAAAACACTGATCCGAATCCGCTGATTGTTCCCGGAAAGGGGCAATTTATACGTGTCTATCCCTGGAACATAACCCTGCTACGAAATACGCTCGTGATGCACGAAGGCAAACAGGCAGAGATAAAAAACGATACCCTCTACGTGGACGGAAAGCCCACGAAACACTGTTATTTCACAAAAGATTATTATTGGATGGGGTCTAACAATACCGTCAACTTCTCCGACTCGCGTCTTTTCGGATTTGTCCCGCAAGACCATGTCATCGGAAAAGCCTCCGTCATCTGGTTCTCCAAAGAAAAAGACACGGGACTGTTTGACGGATACCGATGGAACCGTTTTTTCAGAACAGTGGAATAATCTCCGGATCATAAAAGAAACTACTCCTTAATAATATCCTCAATTATAGAGTTCCCTAAACGAATTAAAATGAAAGAAATGAACATAGCTTATTTATCTTCAGCTTATCTCGCTCCCGTTGAATATTATACCAAGTTACTGGCTTATGACAAGGTATTTGTAGAACAGCACGACCACTATATCAAACAAACGTATCGTAACCGGTGTACCATTGCCGGCCCATCCGGCGAATTAGCCCTTTCTATCCCAACTGTAAAACCCGACACATTAAAGTGTCCAATGAAGGATATCCGCATCTCCGACCACGGCAATTGGAGACATCTGCACTGGAACGCCATCGAATCGGCCTACAACAGTACTCCTTTCTTTGAATATTACAAGGACGACTTCCGTCCCTTCTACGAAAAGAAATACGAGTTTTTAATCGATTTCAACGAAGAACTATGCCGGATGGTCTGTGAATTGATAGATATTCACCCCACTATGGAGCGTACTAGCGAATATAAGATGGAGTTTGCTTCCGGAGAATCCGATTTTCGGGAAGTCATCCATCCCAAAAAGGATTTCCGGGAAGTAGATACAGAGTTTGTTCCACAACCTTACTATCAGGTTTTCGAATCCAAACTGAGTTTTCTACCTAATTTGAGTATCATAGACTTGTTGTTCAATATGGGACCGGAAAGTCTGTTGACATTAGGTAAACGATAACCTCACTTTTCTATTAGAATGTAAAAAGAGTATATAGCATCGCGCTCCAAAAGACGGAGAAAGATGTTTACCGCTTCAATCTATCATTATCTATACATCAACTTTCTGATACAAGGAATGTATATGTTCTACGGAAATAGGTACATGCATTAAATGTCAAATTCTCTACAACTAATAAATAAATGCTCGAATGTAATTGATTATCAGTGAGAAATTGTTATTTTTTTGCAGAAAGCAAAGAAAGTATATGATGAAAGCAAAGAAAACAAGAGAAGAAGTCCTCACCAAATTTCAGACTGCAAAGGAGAAGAAAAAGGAATGTCTTGTCCAATTGGAAAAGTCGATGAAAGAGGAATACAAGAAACGTACAGGCAAGGAGGTTGAAAACTTTTTTGCACTATAATGCAGTCTCTTTCGATCTGTTCGTTCCACTAGATAGCTTTCAGGATTCATAAAACAATTGAGGGTCAGATAAAAAGACATCATTTCATCATCGGATGAAAAGATAGCGTGCATGAGTTGCGTCGTGTCCCCCGGACGAGCCTGCTGGTTGCTTAAAACTTCTTCCATAAGAATTTTAATTAAATGGTGAATAAATTAAGTTCAACGGGGCGATACAGAAAGGTAGTTTTAAGGAATAAAAGAAGCGGTTCCGCCTGTCCCATTGCATTCCACTATCCACGACAGCAGTAGGTGCACTAACATCCTACATGGGGGTGCGAAACCGCCATATAGGATTAATGGGACGGGCATAAAAAAAGCCCGCCACACTGATACGGCAGGTTCTCCGCCGTGGTTTAAAATGGAATGCACTACAAAGATAGAATATAAAATCAGAAAAGAGAAAAGAAAATCAGTATAAATTGAAGTTTACAGCAATAAGCTTAAGGCAGAACTTCCTAAAGCCTACTTGTTACTATAAGATTCATATGGAAGGTTCACCGGTTTCACCTTTAGCTGAATAGTTCTAAATCAAATGTTTATGGTGAAAGAGGTACATAAAAAAATAAAGAACCATCCTTCACCTCCTTCACAAAGATAAAATGCAGAGAAATAAATAGCAATATAGCATCGTGGAAATGCTTATATCGTATAGATTAAGTGTCTATACATCCAATTTGTTGGGTATATATAGCCAATGTATTGGGCATATATAGCCAGCATGTTGGATATATATATCCTGCGTCTTGGGTATATATGTCCAACAACTCAAGTATTAATAGCCTAGATACAAAGTATTAATGGCCTATAACTCAAGTGTTAATACTTGATGGAGCGTTTGCTATGAGCTTATTAATTTTAGCTTATAGCATATTCGTTTTTGCTTATAGCATATTTACTTTAGCTTATAGCATATAAAAAGAACGGTGAAGAGTGTGAAGGATGAATATTTCTATATTTTGCGTTTCCTTTCACCATAAATATCTGGTCTATAACTATTCAGCTAACGGTGAAACTGGTGAAACTTTATTTAAAACTATTAGAGAATTACATAAGTTCGATATTAATAAATGCAACAGCCGTTACTGTAACGGTGATTTCGTTAATGAAAAACAACACAATATACAATGGGTGGAAGTCTTATCAAAAGAAGCCCTACAAGATTAAAACATAAAACTAAATCCTTTATTGTGAGAAGCTTTATATTTTTGTATTTCCAAAGACAGTGTTTTTTTCAACTGCACTGCCATGAAATCCAAAAAAGGCTGGTTGGTTTCATCATCTTGCGCCTGTTGTAAAGAAAGGATATAATCTGCCCTATCCTCCTTAAAAATCTTAGCGGGGAAAAGATGATAGCAGAATTGAATATAGTTCATCAATAAACGAGCTGCTCTCCTGTTACCATCCACCCAAGGATGAATAGTCACAAAATTGAGGTGAGCATTAAAACTTAATTCGTATTGTTCACGGAACGTTTCCACATTCTTTTGCCGTTCCTGCAACAAGAAACAAAGTTCTTCTACTTTAACAGATACTTTTTGATAACCCATATAAGAACGCCCACCTACACCAGCCGTAACGTCACACAAACGGAACTCACCTCTGGAAGAATCGAAAGAGCCGCCTATTGTATTATGCCTTCCCCCTGTTGTCCGCATCAAAGTAGCGTTTAACTTCTGCAAGAAAGCAGGAGTTATAACAGTATTGCGTTCCGCTTCCTTTTTAGCAAGCTCATATGCTTTCTTACTATTTTTTTGCAAGCGTAGGGAAAATGAGGCAATAAAAAAACGCTAAGTCGATTTGTTGCAATCACTTAGCGTTTTCCGAGTACCCAGACTCTCTGTCATCTCCTTAAAAAAATCTCTAACCAAACATCTACCTATTTCAACTCAAATGGTACAGTACCTTTAATATCCCTGGATGAACTACCGATCATTGCCTCAAACTTGCCCGATTCGGCCACCCATTCGTGTTTAGCATCATCGAAGAAGCTCAATGCTTTCTTATCAATCGTCAGCGTTACCGTTTTCTCTTCTCCCGGAGCCAGTTTCACTTTTTGGAAACCTTTCAACTCTTTGATCGGACGAGGGAGAGAGGATTTCTTATCGCTGATATAAAGCTGAACAACTTCTTGCCCCTCACGAGTTCCTGTATTCTTCACATTGACCGTGAAAGAGATAGTATCATCTACTGTCATTGTTTTCTTGTCAGCCGAGGGTTTTCCATAAGCGAAAGTAGTGTAGCTCAATCCGTGTCCGAACGGGAACAACGGTTTGATTTTCTCTTTGTCCGCCCAGCGGTAGCCTACAAAAATATCCTCCCGATAGATTTCATTAATCGTATCTCCTCTATGTTTAGACTGTGCCAGTTCTTCCTTATTGCCCGGATATTCGCCCAGTTTATGAGCCCCTACATCTTCCAGTTTTGCCGGGAAGGTGAAAGGAAGTTTTCCCGAAGGATTGGCGTCTCCTACCAACACGGAAGCAAGAGCTGTTCCGGCTTCCGAACCCAGGAACCAGCCTTGTACAATGGCCGGCACTTCATTTACCCAAGGCATGGCCACAGCATTGCCGGAGATATTGACCACAATCAGTTTTTTATTCACCTTTGCCAGTTCACTTATCACTCTATCTTGTGCGTATGGTAAACCTAAAGAAGCACGGTCCGAATCTTCACAATCCTGATGATTACTCTTGTTCAAGCCACCGAAGAAGATAACATAATCAGCATCTTTAGCCACTTGCAAAGCCTCTGCAAGCAGCTCATCTTCCGAACGGTTGTCTTTCAAATCCTGACCGGTTTTCACACCGTTATACTCTCCTGTCGGATCGCCTACATACCCACGGGCATATACCACTTCCGCTTGTGAGCCCACACGACTTTTCAGTCCATCCAACGGAGAAATCTCATATTTCACTTTCAAAGAAGAACTACCACCACCCACAGTCATCATCTTAATGGCATTTTCACCGATAACGGCTATTTTCTTAGCTTTATTCAAATCGATAGGCAGTATGTTATCCTTATTTTGCAACAATACAATACCTTCTTCACCAATCTTACGTCCGGCTTGCCCGTGCTCGGGAGAGCCTAAAGAGCCAAACGGTTTGTGCGGGTCCATTGAAGTACGGAAAATCAGACGAAGGACATTACTAACCTTTTCATCCAGTTCTTTTGTTCCTACTTTACCTTCCTTGATTAATTTCAGGTAAGGGAAAGCAAGGAAATAATTATCATAGGCATTTCTCGTTCCGGCAGACAGTCCGTTCGTCCATGAACCAAACTCGAGGTCCATGCCATTGTGAATCGCCTGCTCGGTATTGTGCACACCTCCCCAGTCGGACACTACAACACCATCAAAGCCCCATTCATCACGAAGAATATCTTTAAGCAGGCGCTTGTTGTGACAGGCGTGCTCTCCCTGATAGAGATTGTAAGAGCCCATAATCGACCATGTTCCACCTTCCTGGACAGCTGCTTTAAAAGCAGGCAGGTATATTTCATAAAGAGCACGATCACTTAATTGTACATTGGTGGTATGACGGTTGAACTCCTGATTATTCAAGGCATAATGCTTCACACAGGCAGCTACCCCGTTCTCTTGTACACCTTTGATGTAAGGAACCACCATAGTGGCGGACAGATACGGGTCTTCTCCCATATATTCGAAGTTACGTCCGTTCAAGGGTGTACGGTAGATATTCACACCGGGGCCCAACAGAATGTCTTTTTTGCGATAACGCGCCTCTTCACCGATACTTTTCCCGTAAAGATGAGACATTTCGGGATTCCATGTAGCAGCAAGGCACGTCAGTGCCGGATAAGCAATACAGGAATCGTTTGTCCATCCTGCCTGATCCCATTCATCCCATAAGACTTCCGGACGGATACCGTGAGGACCATCAGTAGCCCATACTTCGGGAATTCCGAGGCGGGGAACGCCTGCCGAACTAAATTTAGACTGTGCATGAATCATCTTCACCTTTTCTTCAAGGGTCATCCGGTTCAATGCATCTTTCACTCGCTCTTCGATAGGCTTACCTGTATCCAGATACACGGGCTTCTGCGCAAAAGCAGGCAGTGCAGTCATCACAGACAGGCCAAGTAACATTGCTTTGAATTTCATGTTCATTTATGATATAAGAAATAAGTTCATTCTTTTATTTATATAGACTCTCAAATGGGGGATATTTCCTAGTTGCGGATGAGTTTATTAATATTTATTATATTTATATCACCAATCATAAGCCGACCAACACTCAGTTATCCATTCACATTGTTCATTTCATTCTTTTATTTCGAACTTCTCTTTCTTGATGAGCCAAGCCTTTCTGAATAAAATCCATAGCAGCCTTAGATACACAAACAAAAAACTTGTGTATCTAAGGCTGCTATACTATTCCACTAATTACTGTAAATAACAGCTGGTCACACTTTGCTTATCCCTATAAAACAGTTTTGCTTTTACAACAGCAGACTGGCACGTTACAGGGGTCTCCCATAGTGTCGAATCAATCGTCGGTTCAGTTCCATCCGTCGTATAACATATCTGTGCTCCTTCGATAGGAGTATTCGCATACAGAAGTCCATCTCTCACGAAGAGTCCGGGATGCGGTAAACGGAAGTTTACCCCCATCCGGCTCCAATAAGGCATTTCCTTTACACTGATTTTCTCATAAAATAGTGCCAGATCCCGGTCAAAGGCCTGTTGCTCTGCTGCTCCGGAAAGAGTTTCCCAGTCCGGATGTGCATTCCAACCACGCTCTACCAGTCCCATCACTTTAGGGAACATATAATATTCTACCCATTGAAATCCCCGAATTGTTTCGGCAAACAGTTGGGCTTGTACGCCTTTTATCTGTTTCCTGCCGGATGCGGTCAAAGCCGTTTTTCCTTTTCCTGCGGAACTGATCTCAACCGGATTTCCCGCCATATCCGTACGGGAAGAACGATAGACATCGAATGGAAGCATGGAAAAGGCTTTGGATTCATCCACATATCCGCCCCAGAAATGTCCCGGTTCATCGGGATGAGCATCATAAGCCAAATCCAGATAGAAATTATTCACATTGCAGAGAATAACCGGATAACCGTTGTTGGCTATCTGATAAGGAATTTCATCCTCTTTCCATTCGGGAACAGTCTTCCATGAATTGATACCGGATGCGTGTTGAGCCAAATAAGTATGAGTATCTTTCTTATGCCCTAAAGCTACTTCTTGCCAGCCATTAAAGGATAAATTATGCTGTTGCAAACAATCAACCACCCGGGTAATGAAATATTCGGCCAAATCATGTGCCTTTTCCATTCCCTGTTCTTCCATGAGCGTTCTGCATAAGGGTGATCCCATCCATGCCCCTTTAGCCACCTCATCACCGCCTAAATGAATGGTAGTCAGTGGCGCATCCGCTTCCTTATACATGCTCACAATTTCCTGAATCACCTTCTCCATAAAACGGAAAGTGGAAGGTAAGGCTACATTCATAACATTATCCGTATAGGCCTGTGCGGAAACATATCGGGAAGTATCCTGCAAGTCACTCAAAAGATATTCCTTCGCTTTCTCCGGGTCTGTATCGATGTATTTCCGATAACGCGCATTCATTGCTACAATTGCCGCACGCGCATGGCCGGGAGATTCTATTTCCGGAATGACCTGCACATGTCTTTCGGTTGCATATCGCAATAAATCAATGAATTCCTCCCGGGTATAATAACCATTTCCCGATGTAGCGGCACACGGATCATATCCACCATCATAAGCCGGATACAACCAATCTTTTTCATCGGTAGTATGTCCCCGTCGTGATCCGATGGCAGTCAGTTCTTCCAACCCCGGAATTTCCAGCCGCCAACCTTCATCATCCGAGAAATGGAACTGAAGCACATTCAGTTTGTAAGAAGATAGAATATCAATCAGTTTCTTCAAGTGATCCACCGTTGTATAATTCCGGGCAATATCCAACATCTGTCCCCGATATAATAAATCCGGATAATCCTTTATAGACATTGCTTCCAACCGAAACGGACTCTCCTGTCCTTTCAGCAACCCCAACAGGGTCTGCGTTCCGTTAAAAATACCATGCGGAGTAGTAGCGCTAATCCTGATCTGCTGACCGTCGATACTCAATTCATAATATTCCTCATTAACTGCTTTCTTCTTGTCAGAAAGGTAATCCAGAGTAATGGTTACCGGAGCTTCCGGCACTACTTCCAAACCATACCATCCGGAAAGTTTCTCTTTTAGCAGTTTTCCCTCATTGGCAAAATCCTCATGGAAAGTCAAAGCTAGTTGTTTTTCTAACAAGATATTACCTCCGGTAGTAATCACCTTTTTTATGGAAGGTATTATATCCGTCAAGCGAAACTCCGGAGTAATAGCATTGTTCAAACGAAGGTTTGTTTCGTACGTTTTCCGGGCAATCGTTCTTTGCCATTCCGTCATAGGTAATGGTATGTTATTCAATGTTACAGGAAGTGGCTTACCTTTCGATGCTCCCGACTGGCTCACCCAGTAGCTTCCTTCGGGCGCATGCGAATTCTTTGGCACTTCCCCATCACACTGGAAAATCACTTTCAATGAATCTCCCGGAGCTAATGAGATAAAGCCCTCTCCCGGATACATTTTAAAAAGGGTTGCATTCACCTGCTCCACTCTAACCGGTGACGAAGCATCTTGGCGGATAGTACGGGGAAACTGCGAATAATAAATCTCCCATTCTTTTCCTACAGGAGTATCTGATATATTCTTCAGCAGAAATGAATTTTCATAATATTTACCCTTTTCATCGTAGTTTCCCATTTCCCAAGTTAAAGAAACCGGAGCTCCCGAATCATTCGTCGATTTACAACCGCCTGCAAAAAATAGGATGTACAGCCACCCTACTGTCCATAAAGAAAATTTTATATCATTCATAAATGTAGTCTTAGTGATTAGTCATGCCACCCTTTACTTCTCAAATAAGTGAGCATAAAAGCCGGACTGTCTGTTTGAAGGATTCGTGCTCCCAACTTGTTTATCAGATACCCATAACTAGCATCCGGGTCTTTCTTTGCAGCCTCATCATCATGCCCGCCTGCCAGAGAAGCCCACAAAGTATTATACCAGATCAGACTTTTCCCTGCCAGCCTGCGCTCCATTTTGGCAGGTACCGGACTAGAAGCATTTCTGTAACAAAGCTCAAACGCAACCGGATGCAACTGTTCCATATAATCTTCAACAACCTTCATTGATTTTTCCTCATCAATCGTTACGACAGGCATATAAATCACCTTATCCAGATAAGAACCGAACTCCCGCTTCACCGTCTCCACCGGTTGAGCACCTTTCATTATAACTAAATCAGCAGTATCGGTTTTCTTCAATATAATATATACATCATCAAAAATGCTGTAGGCCTTATCCAGATTAACCATAATCTTACCTTTGGCTGCCAACAATGCTTCTTCCAAAGTAGGAACAGTATGTTCCGTTAACTGGCCATCCTTATCCTTCAATCGGAGTTGCTTTATTTCAGCCAACGTTTTATCTTTTACTTTTCCTGTACCATTGGTAGTGCGATCTACCGTATCGTCATGCATGAGAACCAGCTCGCTGTCTTTCGTCTTACGGATATCTATCTCTACAATATCCACCTTCATCTGAATAGCACTATCGATAGCCGCCAAAGAGTTTTCGGGAGCAATACTCCAATTTCCGCGATGCGCCACCACTAAAACCTTATCCAAGTGCGGATTCAATACATCTTTGCGAATGAGCTCCGCCCGTTGTGCAGCCAGGAAACCTGACTGCAAACAGAACAGCAACAAAAGCACTATAAACTTGCTTTTCTTCATATCTTTCATTTGTTATTTAATCTTCTTACTTAATTCAATATCTACTATATTTTGGTCACAGTTACAATCCTGCATCATAAGCACCAGCCTGCATCTTGTTGACATTACGGGTTGCTCCACGCTGGTCCACTCCAAAGCCGGCTTCACCAACCCAGTCTACAAATTGCTGCCCCACAGTTGCATCAAAGGATTTCACTGCATTTATCACAGCCTGCCTGGTTGCAAATTCATCAATAACACTGGTCACAGTCCATTGATAAACGCCATCCGTTAAAGTAGCAATAGGAAGAGTTTGAGATGAATAATCCGTATCCGTAGCAACTGCTCCCCAACCGGCATCTGCCGCCTGATATACATTGTATCCACCGGAAGTGATATTACCTACATAAATAGTTCTATTTCCGGCTCCTTTGGCAAATAAAGAGTTGACCACAAGAGAAGCATTTTTCCCTGCACGGAAAACACCATTCGGATTTCCTGAATTGCCGACAATCGTAGTATTAGCAAGCATAAAGTAAGCATCTCCATTGACAGTAACACTATTATTACTTGTGCCTGTCGTACCAAGTACAGTCGTATTATTCATACAAACATACCCGTTTCCGGCATGTATAGCGGTTCCCCAAGCTGCTGGTGCATAATTCTCATGCAACAAACAATTATTCATGAATAATGAAGGAGCATTATTATTACCTACCAAAATGGCTCCTCCTCGATTAGCACCTCTATTATTCACAAGTTCTACATGCTCCAAGAAAACATTTCCTTTGGCTATTTTAATAGCTGGACCAGCATCTGAAGCACTTTCACGATTAAAGTTTTTCACGACACAATTTTTCAGTTGCAGAATAGCATTGCCCGATTGACCTGCCGCTACATAGAATCCATTCACATTTCCTTTATCACCTTGCTTATATTGTCCATCAAAAACACAATCTTTGAAAGTTATATTTATTTGATTTCCAAGGCAAAACATTCCGTCATTTGTAGCAGATGCATTACTACCCGTATTTCTGACGAAAGCAGTCGTATATTTAGCAACGTCACGTTTCGTTAAATCCGTTCCCGTACTTAAAGGATTATATCCGCCTTCAATCGTTATTTCCACTTGCTTACTATAACCGCTATATTCTATCTTCACTCCGGAGTTTTCTTTCGCAATCTCATAAGAGCCCGCAGCTACATAAATCTTTTTACCATCCAGTTTGGCTGCATTAGCATTGGAAATTTCACTGTTACTATTCGTTTGCAACAAGTTGCGTAACGCATCTACTCCCATTGCATTATCCCAATCCATACCGGTTGCATTTCCGGCAGGTTGCTCTTTCACATAGTAAGCCGCCAGTTGCAGTTCTTCCGCATCTCCGCCCGGCAAAGTACCGCTATCCCACGGAGAAACAATCGGTTCACTGATAGTTATGATCGAGCCTTCCACTTTTAATGTGAATTCATAACACCTTCCGGGTTTCAGTTCCGGTATACCGGGCAACACCATATCTTCGCCCAAATAGTTTAAGGAGACAAAGGTAGCAGTTGTCCCGGCTTTTCCGGGAGCCACAATGGCAGTATACATACAACCATCCTGCCCTGCCTTACCACCTTCGGGAACTGTAATGAAAGGGGATATTAAAGAAGTACCCGATACCACTTCCCCGTTTGTATATCCCTGATAGGAACCAATCTTTACTCCCTGAACCTTAGCTTGTCCGCCTACATCTGCAAGCGTCATAATCACTTTTGCCATTTTCCGGTTCATACCCAGACGGAGAATACGGGAACCATCGTCCGTTGCATTCTCTACGGTACAAGTCATATAATCAGCCATAGCCAGGTTTTCCAAACGTTGCTGGTTTGTGGGAAGCGTAAAATTAGCCGTACTGGCTCCGTTCACTACCGGATAAAAAGCCGAATAAGTTACCGGTTCCTCCCCCCATCTTAAATAATAATTATCGGTCGGCACCCATTTTCCTTCCGAAAGTACATAATTCAGATATCCATCCTCACAACTTAACTGAATTTCATCACCCTCATTAAATTGTTTCTGCAGATCTCCCGTTGCATCGGGATTACTACGTGTAAAGACGGTATTAATTACAGCTTCAATCTGAATAGCACCGGAATCTTCACTGTACACAGCTATATCCTTATCTGTATCACAAGCCGCCATACCCATCAACAAATAGGCAGCCAATATCAGTTTTGTAATCTTCATAGTTTATATCTCCTCCTTCTTTAGTTCCGGTCGATAAGTTGTCCGGTTGCCCAATTTCTGGCCATCTTACTAGCCAATCGGACAGTTGTGTTTACATTCAGAGTCAAAGTATGTTCCACTCCTTTTTCCAATTCAATGGCTTCCTTTGCAGTCCAGATATACAGTTTCCCGTCATAGCTGAAGTTCACAGAGAAGCCCTCTGCTATTTTTTGTGGAGGCAGAATACATTCGCAAGATTCCGTCCCTTTATAGGGAGCCACAGTAGCCACCACGGCATCTGGCGCAGGAACAACCATCGGAACCGTTGCCGACAAATCACAAATGCCATTAACAACAGCCCCATTGATAGACATATCCCCTAACTTATTCATCGCAGCATCTGTCGTTCCATTGACTGTGATTTTTATAATCAGCTTGCTCATGGCATGACTCAAAGAGATTTTCAGCTTTCCATCCGCAGTTAAATCCTGCTCCGGATCGACTGTTGCTTTCATCAACAAAAAATCGGAGGACTTCACATTCTCCTCAGTAGCCTGATTGGTAAGAGCATTGACTGCCAAAGAGGCATCTGGAGCGGCTTCACTCATATAAGGCGCATACGCTATCATCGTCACCGGCGTTCTTTCCGCATCCCAAAGCATCTGCTGACCGTCGGACGTACTCCAGGCACTTCCGGAACCAACCATTTGCTTATGATAGTTATAAGCAGCATTCTCGCTGTTCCGGATCATCAATCCGAAACGTTCCAGATTCGTTGCGTCATACCCTGCACGCGACAAAGGTTCATTTACTTCTGTAATGATACGGATTACATGGTCTTCGGGGAAACTACCCGTTGACAGTAATTCATCCTCATTATTTGAGCATCCGGCTAGTCCGACGCCCAAAGCTATTATATAAAATATCTTCTTCATGTTACAGTCGTTTTAGAGTTTAATTGGCCAGAACAGCATCATAAGCACCGGCCTGCATCTTATTGGCATTACGAGTCACTCCCCGCTGGTCTATTCCGAAAGCATCTTCACCGATCCATTCCACAAACACTTCTCCCAAATTAGCAATAGGCGAAGCCACCGGGTTAAAGCTTTTCGCAACTTCTATCACCGCCTGCCTGGTAGCATATCCTTTTACCGAACCAATCTGATTAAGATCCCACACATACACTCCCTCCTCATTCAGCGCACCGTTCACCTGATTAGGATAAGCCGTATCGGACGCACTCATCGTTATCCCCGTCACACGCTGATACACATTATATCCTTTCGAGAAAGCCTCAAAATTACTACCATTCAGATTAAAACTCGGAGCCGAAGGATTTTCAGAAATCAACAGATTATTAATAAACTTCGTATCACCGCCAACTCCCGTCTCACAGCGTACAGCCCCATGACTATCATTCGCATTTCCAATGATTGTGTTATTAGTCAGCAGTATACTACCTCCTCCGTTCAAAGCGGCACCTGTCCCCATATTCTCTATCAGCGTGGTATTGTTTATACAAATATGTCCTTCCGACATCTGAATACCATTTCCCCACGAACCGTTATGAGAATTACCTTTCAGCAGACAGCCATTCATAAATACCACTGCCGTCTTGCTACTACAACGAACAGCTCCTCCACGACCTGCAGCCGTATTGTCCAACAAGCTTACCTTATTCAATCGTACCTGTCCCGACAAGACAAAAACAGCCGGACCACCCTGCTTGGCAGAAGTCGTTACTCCCGACACACAATCTCTAATCACGCAATCGGTCAACTCAATAGAAGTATCACCGGCACCGCCGCTCACGTAAATGCCACTACCACATTCGGTAGTACTCGCATCCGCTTCAGACACATACCCATATTGGAAAGTAACCCCTTCAATAGCTATATGCCCTTTCTTGACAAGCAACAAACCACAATCACCGGCATCCGCCTGCTTATTTCCGTTCACATCACCACTGATGACTGTCACATACGCATCTATATCACGTGCCGAAACATCCGTTCCTTCACTAAACTGGCTATATCCGCCCTTAATCGCTTTGACATCCTTGCGGACGATTACACCAAGCCCACTCTCTTCGGACATTATATATTTCCCCTGACTCATATAAATCGTACTCTTGGAGAGATCGATTGAACCGCTCAACAACTTACGGAAGCCAGCCGCATCCAGCGCCTGTTCCCAAGAACTGCCATCCATCTCACCTTCACCGAATTGAGTCACAAAGTAACTCTCCAATCCTTTCTGCATAATCACTTCTTCGTCCAGATCGTCATCGTAATCCGTCATCATAGGTGGGTCTATCATCTCATAATCTTCCTGGCATCCCTGTGCCAACAGAATCATGAAAGCCAGCATACATAGCTTCGATATTATGAATAATCTATTTTTCATTTTCTTTCTTTTTTAACTTGTACATTAGATAAGAATAATCGCAAATTCACCGATTTCACCGGGAAATATCCGGATAACCGGGATTCTGTTTCAGATATTCATTCTGTTCCAGTTGCGTCTGCGACAAGGGGAACAATTCATAATGATCGTCTGCATCCCGTGGTTTATCCCACCATGCTTCCTGATACCTGTCAAAGCGGATCAGATCTGTACGCCGACGACTTTCCGCCAGAAATTCCCGTCCCCACTCATCCAACATTTCTTTCAGATCGAGCACAACGTTACCTTCCGGCTGATAAGCGATATTCGCTGTAAAGTTTTCGTAGTTGCGTTTACGTACGCTGTTCAGCAACTTGCCAGCCTCACCCGCCTGTCCGAGACGGAGAAGACATTCAGCCTGCGAATAAATAATCTCGGCCAAACGAATCTCCGTGTAGTCAGACTCGATATAATAACCTCCGGTAAACGGATAGAAAGGATACTTCACACAGTAAAGTCCTGAATTGAAATCACCATTGCCTAACTTGGATTCCTTATAAGCCGGATTAGAAATATAACCTGACTCTGCATTTCCCTCAAATCGTCCGACCTGGTCACGCAAATAAATCACATATTGATTATCCGGGTTCTTGGCATATCCTCCACTGACAGCGGAGTTGGCAATCTTACCTTCAAGAAAGAACATACCTTCACGTGTGTTATTACCCGTGTTTACATATTGCTTATATCGTATATCTCCCTGATATTTAGCAAACTTCCGCGTAACCATTCCCAAACCATAGTCAAACAGTTCGCGTGGTTGCTGGTTGTCATAGCTCGGTGAAAGTGCATATTTCGGATTCCGTTCGCCATTTCCTTCTATCTTCAGGTAATACGCACTGCCATAAGGCAAACCACGGCCGTAAACCGTTCTTCTGTCATTTTGCAGATGCCAGCTGGTCAGTCCATAAGAACCGGGGAAACCAAAGATTACCTCATTGCACATTTCATTATTCCAGTCGAAAGGTGCATACCAATTATCAGCAATCGCATAATATCCGAACTCTCCCCCAGTGATACGTTTACACATATCGATACATTCCTGCCATTTAGCCTGGCCGATCCATACTTCTGCATTCAGATAGAGACGTACCAATAAAGATGCCGCAGCAGCTTTGGTAAACTGTCCCTGCTGGCTGCCATTGCCGGATTGTCCACTCTTGGAGGGTAAAGCTGTCAGACAGTAGTCTTTCAATTCACTCTCGATGAAATCGAACATCACCTGCGGAGAAACTTGTTTCCGGTTTTCCGGCAGTTCGTTCACTGCCTGATCCGACGTAGTTGTTAGAATACAGTTGCGATGTGTATTCAACAGACGGAGATAACCCCAGGCACGCATACAACGCAGCTGTGCTTTAAAACTTTCAAATTCACTGTCGCTTAAACCAAAATTAGACGGGTTCAACTGTGCCAAGTCATCCAATACCATATTGCATTGGCCAATGCCTACATAAAAGTTATCCCATTCACTCAACCAGTCCCCTTGATTGATATCATCATATTGATGACGATGATACATTTCCCACAATCCTCCATCGTACCACCAAGTACCACGAGTAGGAGTAATCAGTTGGTCCGCCGGTAGTTCTTCATTCTCATGACGTATCCAGATGCAGCAGTACATGTGTTCAAAAGGACGGAATACAGCATTGATAACATCCTGTTTCGTATTATAATAGTTCTTGGACATCACCTGGTCATACACCGTTTCCGACAGATCAGTACAAGACGGTAACCCCAGCACTGTACCTGCCATCATACCCAATCCTATAATATATCTTGTTATTTTCATAATTGTTTTTCTTTTAAAAACTTACTTGTAAACCTAAAATAAACTGGAAAGCAGACGGATAATAGTTGTATCCTCCTCCGAAAGTACCCGGTGTCAGTCCATTCACTTCGTATGTAGAAGGGTCTACACCCGTAAATTTCGTAAACGTATAAAGATTGTTAGCTGTACCGAACAGGCGTATCTTTTCGATATACTTCTTATTCAGATTCATCGTATATCCTAAAGTAATGTTATCTATCTTCAGGTAATCACCCGGCTCGATGAAATAGTCGGTAATCACATTCTTACCTGTTGTGATATGTGCATTCTTCGAATAAGCGGTGGTCAACTGATTGGTACTCATACTCTGTAATCCAAAATAGAAATCGTGCACGTTGAAGATATCAAATCCTGCAGCACCGCGGAGAGCAACAGTCAAATCGAAGTTCTTGTAAGTGAAGTTATGTGTCATAGAACCGGTGAATTTCGGCAAACCGTTTCCGGTCACAGCTTTGTCTTCTTCCGTACCTTGGGATACAGGGATTACATTTCCCTTCTTGTCATAAATCAACCAGTCACCCTTTTTATCCACTCCCGCATAACGGTATGTGAAGTAGTTACCGATACGCTCTCCCTCTTCAATCCGCTGCAAATATCCCGGATTATTGGGGTTTGCCATGTTACAGGTGGAGTAATATTTCTGTCCCTTGTACACATCATTGGAGAAGCTGACAAACTTGTTATTATTAGTAGCACCTACTAATGTGAAACTATAAGTAAAGTCTTTTGTCCGGACAGCATTAACAGTTATATCAAGCTCGAAACCGGTATTGCGCAATGTACCTACATTGGCATAGATTGTAGAGAACAAATTAGGTGGAACCGATACGGAATAGCTACCGAGCAAATCGCTTTGCTTACGGTGAAAATAGTTAAATGAACCGGTCACCTTGTGTTTGAGGAGCGAGAAGTCCAAACCGATGTTCTGGTTGTGTCCCTTCTCCCAACGAAGTTCCGAATTGACATTCTTACTCGGCCCCCATACATGGAAGTTGTTACCGCCATACTGATACCAGCCATAAGCCTTATAAGTAGCCAAAGACTGGTAGTTACCAATTTCCTGATTACCGGTTACACCATAGTCATAACGCACTTTCAAGTCATCAATCCATGAAAATCCTTTCATAAATTTTTCATCCGAGATACGCCAACCGACAGATACAGCCGGGAAATTACCCCATTTATGATTCTCACCGAAGCGGGAAGAGCCCTCGTGACGTAAAGAGAAAGTAAACAGATAGCGCTCTTTCCAGTCATAATTAACACGTCCGAAGAAACTGATTAGTTTATGGTCATTCTTATAAGAACTCATCATGGTCTTTCCCTCTTTGGCTGCTTCCAGACCGGAGCCCAGATTATTATACGTCAAGCCGTCGGAAGAGAAATCCCAGTTTTCGGCTCCCATACCCGAACTTACACCGTAATTATAACTATAACCCACCATTGCACGGATTTGGTGATCCTTCATACGTGTAGAAAAGTTGGTCACCCATTCCAGATTGTTATTGGTGTTTTTATCAAAGTCGCGGCTCGCTTTTCCGGCAACGCCCGAATTCACATTAGGACCGTAAGTAGATGGTATGAACCATCCGTTGAACTTATCCACCTGATACTGTGAAACAGTAACCTGCGATTTCAAGACCATATTCGGGTTTGCAGGATTAAACAATGGCAGCAAATTAACGGCAGCAGTAGCATTCCATTCCAACAATTTAATCTCCGTACCATTTTCTTCCTCATTCAATTGCTCAACAATATTCGAACTATCTCCTCCGGACGGAAAACGATAGTACCCATTAGCTGATTCGGGATCATAAACCGGCATCGTCGGATTATTCTTAATAACGCTGCCATACACACTGGCTGACTTGTTCCGGTCGATGACACGGGGAGTCATATTGGCTGCGAACGTAAACAAGCCATCTTTCGTTGTATGGCTGATGGTGGCACGTGCACCATATTCCCGACGGTCGGAACGCAGGTCGATTCCCTGCGCTTTACGATAATCGGCTGTTACGCGATAATTGGTCCTCGCATTACCTCCGGAGAAGGTTAACGTGTGCATGTGTGTCACTCCCAAACGGGTAACGGCATCAAACCAGTCTGTACTGGCTCCCATATCAGAAAGTGGATTAGACACCGTACGATAAGCACGATATTCCTCCGCATTCATAATGTCCAGCTCTTTCTTTGCTTTATTGAAAGTGACGGCAGCACTGTAAGTAGTATGCACTTCCCCGTCACGGGTTCCCTTTTTCAGATTAACAAGAATAACACCGTTGCTACCCCGTGTACCATAAATAGCAGAAGCGGCACCATCTTTCAATACATCGATAGATTCAATATCCGCAGGATTAATATTCGTCATATCACCTCCCGGCACTCCATCTACAACAATCAACGGACCCAGCCCGGCATTACGTGATGATATACCACGAATCTGAATACTTCCCGTACTATTGGATCGGCCAAAGCCGTATTGGAAACAGAGACACTGGATACCTTTCCCTGCAACAACATGGAAGCATCGAGACTGGATATTTGATTCAGGTCTTTCGCACCGACATGCGAAATAGCCGAAGTCATTTCTTTCCGTTTCATCGTACCATAACCCACCACTACCACTTCATTCAAAGCAGTGGATTCTTCTTTCAACACAATTTTTAGTAATTGCCGGTCCTTGATAGCCACTTCTTGTGTTTCATAACCGATATAAGAGATTTTTAAATGTCCGTTCTGCGGAGCACTCACCTGGAATTTACCGTCCATATTGGTGATGCTACCTTGCTTTGTCTCTACAACCACCACCGAAGCTCCGATGACAGGTTCCCCCTTTTCATCGATCACCGTACCGGATATTTTACGTTCCTGCTGCACTTCCCAGGAAGCCCCTCTTGCCTGGATGCCGGAAAACAGCATCAGCACTATACCTAACAGACAGGTACACGTTCTACAATAAATATTTCTCATAAATAGATGATTTTTATATTAGATGATAAAGTTAACGAAGCCCTCTTACCTGTAATGCCGGAATCAACAAGTCTGGTAAATCCGTCTGTATCATACATACCATCGGATAGATTTGCAAGAGTTCATCCAGATAAGTCTCGTTCAACGTCCATTCGGACACACTACTGCCACTGGCAGGAAGCATATTCACCGTAGCAAGCATTCCATCATTGATTGAACTTCCCAAAGGAGTGCTTTTCCCATTCGTCAGGTAGCTGTATTGCACGAAGTAGTTGCCCGGTAATCCTATCATCGGTTTATGACTTCCTGTCCATGTATACACATGTGCCTTGGGAGTAATACCCAATACTTCTTCCGCCTTCTGCGCACTGTTACAATAGAAAAATACAGATTCCATCATATCCAGTTTCATCACGATATCCACCACTTGTTGCGAAGTTGCTGTACGCGGAGAGTAGTCGAGATTGTAATAGATTCTACCACGTCCTGCTTTCAGAAACTCTTCCAGAGTAGGCATCTTTTCATCAGTCACCCGACCGTTCCGGTCCTTCAAATTATACTTCTGTATTTCCGCATAGGTCATTTTCGTGATGTCACCTGTGCCATTCGTTGTAGCATTGATCGTCTGGTCATGGCAAACCACTACTACTCCGTCACTTGTCACATGAGTATCACACTCGATCACTTCAGCTCCAGAATCAATGGCATCCTCTACGGAAGAGACTGAATTTTCGGGAACTGTCCTGTCGGACGTATGTGCCCGGTGTGTCATGACCCATACTTTTTTGTTATCCGGCTCTCTGAATTGCTTCATCGCCTCCGTCAACGCCAATAGATTATAGATACGGATTCTCTTCTGCACCTCATACTGACCTGCCGTAACGTGTAGCGTGTAGTCACCACTCTGAGTATAGGCATAAGTGATAGGGGTGGCAGCTTTCCCCTCCTTGACCGTCCCGTCACCAAAATCGACAGTAATATCGGTATTTCCATCAATGTTGTTGAATTTGACCTCTACCACCTCTTTCAGCATGGCACGAGTACTTACTTGCAGGTAAGGATTCTTTTTCACAGGATCATCGTCAGAGCAAGCGTTGCAAACTATCCCCAATAGAATAGCCCAACAGCAGATCCAGCTTATAGGCCGGCGTTTTGTTCTTCCTTTTTCCGGAACAAAAAAATGCAGTAATTCATTTTTCATTTGTATTTCTATAAAGGTTAATAAAAAAAGAACTCCCGAAAGCGGAATCAGTTCGTTCCGTTCGGTTATGACAAAAATAGAGGGAAATGCCCCGATAAAAAATAGCAAAGGGAATATAAGTGGAAATGCATAATCCACTCAAAGAAATAACTATCTGATAATAAACATATTAATACTTAACAAGCTCACATTAAAAGGTAGATTCGGCACAGATTTTATTAACGGATTTTTGCCACCAAATCTTCAAAATCATCTCGTGAAACACGTGCTTTGGTCTTCACTCTTGAACGATAATTATAGATCGTATTTACCGAGTAATGCAGAAGCTCTGCAATCTGCGAACTGTCTTTTATTCCCAAACGTATCAAAGCAAAAATACGCAATTCGGTATTCAGTAATTCATCCGGCTTCAAGACAATCTGTTCTTCGGGCAACAATAATTCGTTGAGCGATTCCACAAAGTTAGGGAAGAGATGCAGGAAAGCAGAATCAAAGTTCGCATACAATTCTTGCACTTCAACGGTTACAATATCATTGCTAAGATGTGTCATTTTCAACAATTCTGCCACTTGCCCACGTTGCAGTTTCTTGTTTACCAGCTTTCTGTATGCTTGCAAACGGTCTACATATACAGAACACAATTTAAAGAAACGGGCGATATAGGCTTCTTTAATGAGATTGGACTCTGAAAGTTCCAGATTGGTGGAACGAAGATGGCGGTTCACTTCTTCGAGTTCTTCATTCAAAGAGAATAACCGTTCGTTTACTTCCTGCAATCCTTTTTTGGCGATGGAAAGGGCTTTCATCTGACGGTAAATATAGATTAACGCTACCACCAACAGTAGTGCCAACAAGGCTACACACGTAATATAAATCAGCAGTTCCCGATTCTGTTGCTTGATAATATCCTGATAATTCCCATTAATCATGGAAAGCGGAGTGATATTCATCCAACTCCGCAACCTCGTTTTATAAAATTGTGATATCTCCCATGAGAAATTGATATAGTCATAGGCACGTTTCAAATCTCCTTTGCCATGCAGTTCTTGTGCCAGTACCATCAAAGAAGATTGTTCTTTAATGGCGGAACGTACATCTGATATAGCTGAAAGTACTAAATAATATAAGTGTTCGTCTTTCTTGCCCATGCTCTCAAAAAGACGGAAACGTTGATAAGCCACCAATGCATATTGGGGAGTGCCAAAAGAAGCTTCTGCGAGTCGGCGGTCACTGAATTCCATAGCCTCATCATATTTTCCGGCCTCTCTTAGCTGTGTCTCACGCAACCACAGGTAAGTAGCCGAAGACGAATCTAATGTAACCTCCATAGAATCCCGATATACATGACTCAACTTTACATAGCGGGAAGCAAACATTTTATATCGTGGTTGTGCGGCTCCCGCTTCAGAATATACATGTTCATAACATGTATAATAATGGCCCAAAAGAGATGTTGGAAGGGTCTGGCGATCAATGGAATTTAATATATCTGCCGCTTCCATATACATTCCGATGGAAGATAACAAATAAGATAACTCCAATTGAATTTTAAGTTCTCTCTCTTTATCATTCAACTGTCTTGCAAGCAGCAAGTTTTCATTCAGATAATGGAGTGCAGAATCAGAACTGTATGCTTTATATTCAAGATAGATATCGTTATTCAAATGATAGCGTTCAATAGAAAGAGGAGCTGTCTTTCGGGCTTCTCTTTTCAACTCATGGAGTTTGTTTTCTTTAATCTGCACATAAGTATCGGCTTCCTTAATCGTTTTATCAAGTACGTTTAACAGTGAGTCCAAGCGTTCATCAGCAAAAGCTGAATGACAAGAAAAGAAGAGCAAAAGGCAAAATAGACAGTTCTTTTTCATGGGGCGGATAGACTTTAATGAGTATGAGATAACAGAGATTAACCAGACAAATGTAGAGAAAATCTTCGTATTTCAGCTATAAACAGCACATAAATTAGGAAAAGGAATGAAAGGTGATTTACTAAAAAATAACTTTTCGCTCATTCATTAACGGCATTTCCTGATTTATTTTTGTTAATCTATTGCCCGCTTTTATGCAAGCTATCCGATAAAATAGTATTTTCGGGGGTAAAAAATATAAAAGACTGCCGTGATATGAAAATTACCCGCGATGATTTATTGACAGCTGCGTTCAAACTGTTTATGTCCGTGAACTATGAAAAAGCTAGTTTTGCGGAACTTGGAAAGATGCTCGGAATGTCGAAAGCCGGCATATTCAAATACTACAAGAACAAACAGGAACTATTCATTGCCGTAGTGGACAGGTTTTGGTTCAGCACGCAAAATCCACGAAACAAATTCACCGAAACAAACGGTACGTTTGCCGAATTTATAGACGAATACGTGAAAGGTGTACAACGGACGATGGATATGCTGGGCAAGCTGATAGGTGCAGATAAGGTGGCACCAGAAAAGTTTTCATATCACGCCCAATATTTTCATTTTCTGTTTCAAGTAATCCAATATGATCCTGACGCCAAAGAAAAGCTCCATAATCTCGTAGCCAGCGATTATGCTTACTGGCGTGCCGCCATCCAAAGCGCCGTACAAACAGGAGAACTGAAAAAAGATGTAGACGTTGAAGAAGCGGTAGTCATGTTCCGGCAGGTTTACATGGGACTGTCCTTTGAGATGGCATTCCTGGGCGGATTGGATACCCAGCTACTCTCCAAACATTTACATGCTATTTACTCCTTATTAAAAAGCTAGACTGTATTATTCAATACATACCATATCCCTTCCACGTAGACTATCTATGCAAAAAAAAGATAAAAAAGAAACGACCGTTTACTTTTTCGGAATTGTTTTATAACTTTGGCACTATCATTCAAAGAATGGTAGTTATAATGTAATAAAACAAGCACTATATGGAAGTAGACAAACTGCGGAAAAGAAAGGGATTTTTCAAAACACTGGTAACGATTTTACTGGGAACGAGAAAAGAATACAAGGTGGAAGATTTAGGCATCTTTTCCGGCAAAGTTTGTGATTGGTGGCAGAATGACCATTACAACTGGTTTACCACCCTTCAACTGCCATCTTATTCAGCGGAAACGGTCATTGCAATGGCTGGCAATGCTTCAGCGCCGTCACCACAACAATTATTAGAATTACGGGCATTACTGAAAAATTGGGCATCCATAACTGCCCGATTAGACAGTATATTGCCTAATGAAAGCCGCCTGGTACATAAAGAAGAAATATATGCTTCCTGGCAAGATCATTTTTATCCGGAAGCGATAAATCCATCCGACAAGGACAATGAAGGTTGGGAAATTACATTCGTCAGAGAAGATATGGATGATTGTTTCAGCTTTATCTGGAAAAATAACACCGTGCGGAATCTAACTTTCAATTAAATCAAAAAAGCATATAAAGTAAATTATTACAAACAAAGAAAACAGTCAAACGCTGTTCCTCTATCAGTTATTAACACGTTAAATTACAATGATTATGAAAAAGATTTTATTTATTCTGACCGTCATAGCCGGTCTTTTGATGAGCAGTAATGCCGAAGCACGCAGAATCAGGATTCCTGTAAGTAACGACATCCCGAAAGTAGCTACCCTCCCCGACAGTTCTTATTATAAGACGGACGAAGGCACTCATCTGGATTTAGGATATATCGAGAAAGACGGCAAACGTACGCTCGTACTCTTTTCCGAATCAAAACCCGATACGTACTATGACATCTCCGACGAATATGCCGAAGCAATCCGGCAGGACCTGAATGTAAAGGAACTTAGCAGCCTCATCCCCGAACCTACATTCTGGGACAAATGGGGTGGCAGCCTTCTTTTCTACGGTTTTGCTGCATTGATAGTCATAGGCCTGCTATCCTACCTGAAAGACTTTATCCTGGGACTTCTGGGCATAGTGAAAAAAGAGAAGGATAACAACGAGGAAGAAGAAAAATAGTACGGACACCTAAAAATAAAACTCATGAACATTTATTCGCTTATTCCGATTGTCTGCATTATCCTGTCTTTGGGATATTGGTTTTATACAAAAAGCAAAATCTCCCAGCAGGTTCAGACAGTAGACAGCACCGATTTCAAAGCAGAATTTGCAAATGCGACACTATACAAGAACCAATTTCTGACATCCGAACTCCCCTTTCTGAAAAAAGCGATGGAGCAAAACCCTATCGACGCTTTCAACTATGCCAACACCGAGCACAATATGGTAGATGCCCTCAAAGACGGGGTGAAAGATAAACTGAAAGGAATGGCCACTTTGGGAACCGTACGTTTCACCACCGTGGCAACTCCCAAATATCTGGTATTAAGCGGTGATAAGCTGCACCTGTTCGACACGGACACCGATGGTGAAATAGACAAGCATCTGATATTCGAACCCACGCAACTCAAAAACTCAAGACTCGCCGTATATCCTTTGGAGGGACAGATAAAAGCACAAGCCCAGGCACGCGGCAAAAATGTAAAAGCCTATAAGCTCTCTTTGCAGACAGACGGAAAAGCGATTGAACTCATCCTTTATTCCTGCCTGATTTTCACAGACATTCCCGAAACTCCGGTAGACGCGAAAGAAACGGTAAAGGCCATTGTCATTGCCAATGATTTTCTAAAACGCTTGGGCGACTGTTATCCGAATCTGAAAGTGGCATTACCCATCGAAGAGTCCTGATGTAAAGAGCCTTGATATAAATATAAAGCAGCACTTATACATGAATCATCCTGTTCCGGAATAACGATGAAAGCAAAATTAAAATACCCGATATTTTGGTCCAGTCCGAACGACAACAGGGTCTATGTCTTTTGGAAAGAGAAAGAGAACAAGACAACGAAACTCGATATGCTAAAAGAAGCCAACGGGTGGAAAGGTGATATGATTATTGATGCCACCGGAACAAAATACATCGTCAAATGCTCCTACATGACCAAATGGAAAGGTATACATGGATTCACAGGCGGATTCACAGGCATGATATACTACGAACAGGAATACGAAGACAATCCCGAATCTCTCTCCTTGCAGCAGCTGCAAGACCGGATAGCGGAAAGATACCCCAAAACCCGATGGTTCAGAGAGGAAGGTTGGGGCAGCAGAGATGATTTCAGGCGGACAGTCTACGCCTGCAAGACCTTTGAGGAACTTGCAGGATTATTCAGACATCCGCCCGAAACCCTGCGCACACGGATTATAAAATGGTTGCATCCTACCCGGAAAGAGCTGAAAATGAGAATCGGAACTGTTTTGTTCCTTATCCTGTACCTGCTAGTATGTTATCTGATATTCGAATACAATATTAGCAACTAAAGCTCTTACCAATAAAAGTATTATCTTTGTTGCATGAAAAGATTAGTCATTGTAGGATGTGGACGACTTGCAGAAATCGTTGCGGATGCAGTTGTCAAAGGTTTATTACCAGATTATTATCTGGTAGGTGTCTATTCGCGTACGGCATCAAAAGCAGCGCACATCGCAAATAAAATGCAGCAACATGGAAAGCCTTGCATTGCTTGCGCCACATTGGAAGAGTTATTGGCATTAAAGCCTGATTATCTGGTAGAATCGGCCTCTCCTGCCGCCATGCGGGAATTGGCTTTGCCGGCATTGAGAAACGGAACGTCTGTCGTTACTTTGTCTATCGGTGCTTTGGCAGATGAGGCATTCTATCGGGAAGTGACAGAAACCGCCAGGGCAAATGGTACACGGGTCTATATCGCATCCGGAGCTACCGGTGGATTCGATGTTTTAAGAACTGCCTCCCTGATGGGAAATACGACGGCTCGCTTCTTCAATGAAAAAGGTCCGAATGGACTCAAAGGAACTCCCGTTTATGATGATTCTTTGCAAACGGAGCAGCGTACCGTCTTCTCCGGAAGTGCTGCGGAAGCGATTCGCCTCTTTCCAACGAAAGTGAATGTTACAGTTGCCGCCTCACGGGCTTCTGTCGGTCCGGAGAATATGCAGGTATCCATACAGTCTACTCCCGGATTTGTGGGAGATACGCAAAGAGTAGAAATCAAAAATGACCAGGTACATGCCGTAGTAGACATTTATAGTGCTACATCGGATATTGCAGGGTGGTCAGTAGTGAGCACCCTGATTAATATCGCTTCACCCATTGTATTCTGACAGATTGGCCAGTACTTTTGCGCTCAGGCGGTCGAACGCCTGACGCGTGCGGCCAGTAGACACCTGCATACAACGTACATGCGGATGATTGAGAAGCTGCTCACCCCCCAACGCGCCTATCGTGTCACAAAAGCAAAGGTTATCACCTTCCAGCCATTCAGTAAAAGCAGCCTCATCCCATGCCGGTGACAAACCGGTATTGAATAAGATCTTCCGGTTACCCATCTGCTTAAATTCCTCTTCATGCAGTAAAACCGTATTTTTATTAAGGCAGCAGCAAATGACTTCACTCTCTGCAAGGAGTTCCCTCAATGGCAAAAAGCGATATCCTTTGGCAGTAGCCGCTTCTTTCTCACTGCGGGCATAATATGAAATATCAGCACCAAAGAACTTCAAGGCGTCCGCTATCATGCCGCCAGATTTACCCAATCCGATGATTCCGACTTTCAATCCGGTGATTTCACGAGGCAACTCTTCCCACGGTTCCTGTCCAAAGCCGTGCAAACAGCGCACCAACTCACTGACTACATATTCCACCACTCCTTCGTCACCATAATCCCGGATGCCTGTTACCGTGATACCTCGTTCATTGGCATAACGAATATCGACATTGGCACTTTCGGGAGAATAGAGTGAACAACACATTCCAATGTATTTCACATTCGGACAACATTCGAGTACATACCGATTGATACGGGAGGTATAACTCAAAAGCACCGCATCAGCATCTCCGATACGGGCAATGATTTCATCATCATTCGCGGGTATATCAGGATACATCACCACCTGACCGGCAAATGAATACAACGCTTTTTCGGCCGCCGGAACCAAGCTGACCGGTTCTATAGCTACAAGTTTCTGAAACATCATTTTTTATTTTAGAAGTATTATACAAACATATATGGTTCGGATTAGCAACCCAACATGGCGCTAAGATACAAATTTCCGGTCATAATATCATTTAAAGATGAATGATTACAGTGCGTTTTAGACACGCGAGCGCAAGTTAAACAGATCCATTCATAAACTGTTCACCGTCTGACTCCTTTGAGGCGTCACAATGATGCCATTAACGATATAATCCTTTTTTACTTTTCAAACACAAAGAAAAAAATTATATTTGCTGAGATTTAAAACAAAATAGAAACCAGACAGAGTTTGAATTACACTTCCACTGAGGCAAACGAACTACTGTCCCTTTCTTTCCCGGATAATCTTTTGCTTATATTCTGTTGGAGTTTCTTGGGTATATTGTTTAAACACAGTACTAAAATAACGTGAGTTACTAAATCCCACCTTCTCCGCAACTTCTGTGATACTCATATCATTGTTAATAAGGAACGATATCGCTTTTTCCATTCGGAGCTTATTGATATAATCATTACTTCCCATACCGGTAAGAGTCTTCAATTTATTATAAAGTGAGGTTCTTCCCATACCGATTGTCTGGCACAAGAATGGAGTATTCAAGTCCGGATTATCCAGATTCTCCATAACAATTTTGTTCAGCCGGAGTAAGAAAGTTTCGTCAGCCTGGCTGAAAGTCGTCTCTTCCGGTGTCGGGACAGACCCCAGACTCATATATTTTTTCTTGGAATACTCCCTGCTTTTCAATCTGTTACGGACAAGTGCCATAAGCATATCTATCTCAAAAGGTTTCGTTATATAGCCATCCGCCCCATTCTTATAACCGTTCAGCAAACTTTGTTTGTCATCTCTCGCAGTAAGTAAAATAATCTCAATATGGCTCACCGTTATATCCTCTTTAATGGATTTACATAATTCATAACCATTCATACGAGGCATCATTACGTCACTGATAATAATATCCGGATTATGATTCCCGGCCAGTTGAAGAGCCTCTTTACCATCCGAAGCAACGTAAATATGTTTAAAATAGCTCTTCAATGATTTAGCCAGGAAATGAACCATATCCTGATTATCATCTACCACCAGTGCAACATAGGGCGTAGTATCAAAGTTTTCAGCATCAGAAGAAATAAAGCTGCTATCATTAAGCATCAATTCATTCAGATAATTCTGAGGCAGACGGACTATTTCTTTCTCATTCTGCTTCAAAGGCAGTTCGAAGAAGAAGGTAGCTCCGTGTTCGAGGTTATTTCGTGCACCAATTGAGCCCCCATGCAGTTCTACCAGGATTTTGGAATAAGAAAGCCCGATACCGGTTCCGGTTTGTTCCCCCGTCCCTTGGTAGAAGCGGGTAAAGAGCTTGCCCATATCTACATTCTGCAATCCGCAACCTTGATCAACTATCGAGATTCGCACTCTTTCAGTATCCGGAAGCAACTCTGTGACAATCGTAACCTTACTATCCGACGGACTATGCTTCAATGCATTAATCATCAGATTATTGAAAACAATCTCACACTTACTTTTATCATAATATACCTTTTCAATACGGGCATCTAACTCATAACAGATAGATACGCCCTTCCCGTTTGCCTCACTGTCGAAATCTTGCGAAATATCTTTTATCCACTCGTTAAGGAGATAAGGCTGTATCTGCAATTTGCTTTCACTGACCTCCATCTTACGTACTTCAAGTACCATATTGATAAGGTCTTTCATACGCTGCGACTGACGATAGATTGCCTTTAAAGGCAGATAATAAGTATTTGAAGACGAAAGCGATTTCAATATCTGGTTTAGCGGAGCATGAATCAGCGTCAGCGGTGTACGCAGCTCATGACTAATATTAATCAGGAAATGCACTTTCTCTTCATACATCTGTTTTTCATGTTCCTTCATTGCCCATTTCAGCTTTTCCTTCTTCCGTTTTAATATGATCCAGAATACCATGAAGGTTCCTCCTAGCACAAGAAGTATACAGCACCAGATGAACCACCACGTCCGATACCACGGCGACAGGACAGTTAATGCCAACACCTGATAGCCAGAAGTCCAGCTACCGTCTTTGTTTGTGCACGATGCAAGAATATCATAATTCCCCGAAGGAAGCGAATGCAATGTCAGTTCAGGATTATATGATTCGATATACTCCTCCTTCAGTCCCAGTATCTGGTAACGATAGAGCTTTTTCCGGAAAATATCTTTCTCCCTCGACATTATACCGATTTTTATATTGCTATTCCAAGGCACGGAAATACCTGCCGGATTACCGCTTAACTTATCATTAGCGGATTCTCCATTCACAGCAATATCAGATAATTGCAGTTGGGGCAGTTCGGATGTAGTAAAAGGCAATTCGCAGTTGATACGCAACAATCCTTTTACCCCTCCCATATAGATGTCCCCTTGTTCACTGGACAAACGGGAAGTAGAAAGATACTCGTTAGACAACGCTCCATCCGATTCTCCCCAAAGAATGAACTTCTTTTCTTTTGTAAGCCAGACAAAAAGCATATTATTAGCTCCTATCCACAATCTGCCCTGACTATCATAAGCTAACAGGGAAACAGTTGTAAACAAGACGGTAGAGATGCGTTTCTGTGTCTTGGAAACAACATCATAATAGCTTAGTCCATAGTTATTCCCTATCCAGAAATTGCCATGTTCATCTTGAGCGACAGAATGAATAACGGTATCTCCCCTGCTTTTAAACAGTTTACTCAACTTATTGGTTGAATGATCCAATTCATAAATATACCTGAGATCATTCAGATAAGTCTTATCGCTCTTTTGGGCTACCGGTACCATAGCACCGATAGAGCCATCCTCTCTTTCCCTATCGATGATATCAAACCGCTTTTCCTTCAGATGATATTGATAAATCTGGTCTCTGAGCAGCAACACTGTGTTAGGAGAATTCTGGTAGAGATTGATTATCTTCGCCCGGTTGTTAAGCCTCTCTGTCGTTTCTCTGTCAACAATCGTAAAAGGGCTTTTCTCGCCGGTTTCCGGATCAAAGACAAACACTCCCTGAGCCCACACAGATATTAATAGTTTTCCCGAAGAAAAGCCGCAAATGGAAGTTATTTTGTTCTTCCATGTAGAAGAGTAATAAGTGAATTTCTCCGTATAAGGATTGAAAGAGTTGATACCTCCGCCATCTGTCCCAATCCATATCCGGTCGGGATTCTGCTGATAAAGAGAAAGTATTGACTTATTGCTCAATCCATTAGCATTGCCGGGAATCACATTGGTATATGTTTTCATATATACTTCCCGGATACTAATCAGACCATTCCGGACACTGCCGGCCCAGATATTATTATCTTTATCCTTATAAAGGCTAAGGATAGAGTTGGCAGGAAGTGAATAGTTTTCTTCGCCCGGAATATACTCCAATATTGTAAATTCACCGGTTTCCAAATCCAGCACATTAATACCACCGCCATCTGTTCCAATCCACAGTTTCCCTTCCCGTTCAACCATGCTTAAAATAATATCATTGTTTAATGAAGAATTACGGGTGGTGTAAGAAGCCAGTAATTCACCACTATGGCTGAAGCAATTCAAGCCTTTATTAAACGAAGCGACCCATAGCCGGTTCCGTGAATCGATAATCATACTGACAATTTCGGATTCGCTCTTAAACGGAGCACGTTTACATTCTCCCGTGGTTAAGTCCAACAGGCATAAGCCCTGCCAACGGTTACAGCAAAGCAAAGTGTGCGAATCCCAAAATTCCAGCCCCATAATACTGTAACTGGGGGTTGTGCTGAATTGCTGTACCAATCGGAGTGAAGAGTCTTTATAATTATAATGATACACCTTATTATAAGAACCAAAAAACATACCTTCAGCGGAACGGCAGAAAGAAAAAGCAATGATCCTTTTTCCTTTCTCGTCTGTGGGGACTATAAAATTATCACTTTGACGTTGATAACAGGCAATCCCCCTTTCTGTCAACACCCAGATATTATGCTGTTTATCTTCTACAATATTATAAATCAGGTTATCAGGGAGAGAATAAGGATTGTCAGGATCGTGCACATAACTTTTCAACTCATATCCGTCAAACCTTCCTAAACCCGCCTGTGTTCCTATCCAAATGAAACCTTGCTTATCTACCAATGTACAATAAACCGTAGAAGATAAGCCGTCTCCCAAAGCTATTTGCTTATAATAATAATGCACCGCGTGAACAGGAAGTATAAAACCGCTTATGATATAAATGAATAGCAAAGTTAGAAGGATCTTTTTCATAAGTAGGACTTATTACGGTTTGAATTGAAATGCTTTCAGCAACAAAAGTAACATTTTTATATATATCTTGTATGTAAATAGTTCAAAAATCAGTTCAGAGCCAGCAAACCGACCTGCCACTCAAATATTTATACATCAGTAAAAGTCTGCATGGAGCTTACCCTGGCAATATTCAGAAAATAACCTATACTGCCATTCTTTCCGGCAGAAAGAATATTGTTTTAACCAACATACATTTTAAGACTGTAATAATCCTGGTTACAGTCCCCGGAAGTAGTGATAAAATCGCTTTTTGAACAAAACAAGATATAATACGATGATTTTGAAACATCCCGCAATCATCAGAGTGATACATTTGCAGAGAAGTTTCTTTGAAAAGTTTCTCAACCCGGTCGAGGATCGAGTTTTTCAAAGATCATCGTTGTTAATCTAATTAAATTTTATTACATGAAAAGAAAATGTAGAAAACAATGGCGGAGATGGATTCGTCTCTTTATTCTTCCTTTACTCTTCTTTGTCGGTGGCATCACCAACACTTTCGCGCAAAGCGGGATTAAAATAACCGGTAAAGTTATTGATGCGAGTAAAATGGAAGTGATCGGTGCAAACGTTATGGTGAAAGGCACCTCGGTTGGCGTCATTACGGATTTAAATGGTGAATATACCATTACTGTCCCGGATGAAAAATCGGTATTAGTCTTTTCGTTTGTCGGTTATCGTTCACAGGAACAGATAGTAGGGAAAAAAAGAAAGATTGATATCCTGCTTGAAGATGACTCGAAAGCATTGGATGAAGTGGTGGTCATCGCATACGGAACACAATCCAAAGCAACGTTGACCGGTGCCCTGTCTTCGATTGACTCCAAAGAACTGATAAAATCTCCTGTTGCCAGCATTACCAATGTACTGGCAGGTTCACTGCCGGGAGTTTCTACCGTGCAGACTTCCGGGCAACCGGGTAGTGACGCCGCTTCCATATATGTACGCGGTGTCGGTTCTTTATCCAGTGCATCCTCTTCCCCATTGATATTAGTAGATGGCGTGGAACGGGATTTCTCACAAATCGACCCGAATGAAATCGAGAATCTTTCTATCTTGAAAGATGCATCTTCTACGGCTGTATTTGGAGTACGCGGTGCGAACGGGGTAGTATTGGTAACTACCAAACGTGGAAAGAACGGGAAACCGACGATTAATGTCAGCTCCCTCACGGGTGTGCAGCAACCGCTATCCTTTGTCAAGCAGACAGGCAGTTATGAATTTGCCCGTTTCTGGAATATGAAACAGCAGAATGACGGTGCCGCCAAGTCTACGTTCTTCACCCGTGAAGCTATCGAAGCCTATCGTACAGGCGGAGACCCGCTGCATCCCAGTATAGACTGGTCTGATTACCTATACAACGATTTCTTCCTGCAAACCAAAAACAATATCAATATTTCAGGCGGAACGGATGCGGTGAAGTACTTTGTATCTATCGGTTATCTTTATCAGAACGGTATCCTCAAACAGTTCAACGAACTCCCTTACAATAACAACTATAAGTACAACCGGTATAATTATCGCGCCAATCTGGACTTCCAGCTAACCCGTACTACTACCATGAAATTAAATATCGGTGGCAATGTCGGTCAGCAACAGGAGCCTAACACAACGGAAGATATACAGAACCCGTTTGTTTATACCCAAATCTGGGCACTTCCTTTTTCCGGACTTGGCATTGTAAACGGAACACGCACGATTGTACCTGTCAGCTATACGCCGGTGGGTGGCGCAAATGTAGACGGTCTGCGTACTTACTGGGGAACCGGTTACAAGCAGAAGTATGTGACGACCTTAAATATGGATGTGGATATTACCCAAAAGCTCGATATGCTTACCAAAGGGCTGTCCGTTTCAATCAAAGGTTCCTATGACAATCAGTTCCAACTGAACAAGAATCGCACAGGGGGGAATGTAGAATCACAATTCATCTATTACAAATCGACCCTGGAAAACAGTAACCTGTCCCAGACTGACCCGGACTTTGATAAAACCATTGTTTATGTAGGTCGTGGCGACGGTGATGCTTCCACCCCATTGTCGTATGCTGAATCATATAAACGCGACCGCAACTGGTATATTGAAGGACGCCTCAACTACGACCGCACATTCGGAGATCATAAAGTGAGCGCTCTATTCCTGTACAACCAGTCCCGCAACTATTATCCATTATATGCAGACGGCACGGTAGCCAGTTTCCAGTATCTGCCCCGTGGCTATGTAGGTTTCGTAGGACGCGCTACATACGGTTACAAATCCCGCTACCTGGCAGATGTCAATATGGGATATAACGGTTCAGAGAACTTTGCTCCCGGAAAAACCCGCTACGGACTTTTCCCCGCCGCCTCCATAGGTTGGGTGCTGTCGGAAGAGCCTTTCATGAAGAGCTTGCGATGGCTTGATTATTTTAAACTGCGGGCATCGTATGGCCGGGTAGGTAGTGACACCGGAACAAATACCCGCTTCATGTATATGCCCAGCACATGGACACAAAGTGGAGAATACAGTTTCGGCGTATCCAATCCTGTAAGTGCTCCGGGATATGCAATGGGAGTGCCGGGAAACTCGGAAGTCTCTTGGGAAACAGCCGACAAGCAGAATTACGGGCTTGAGCTGAAAATGTTGAGAAACCGCCTGTCATTAACCGCAGACCTGTTCTACGAGAAACGTACTGGTATTCTGATATCTCCTAAATCGACTCCAAGCATTATAGCAACCGGACTACCCAACCTGAATCTGGGTAAAGTGGACAATCATGGTTATGAGCTGTCATTGGGATGGGACGAGACTCTTAAAAACAATTTCCGTTATTATATCAACGCAAATATGTCATTTGCCCGTAACAAGATTCTCTACATGGATGAAGTCCCCAACGAATTTGATTACATGAATCAAACCGGCGGTTCGGTAGGACGTTCCACCAACGTTTACAAGTATATCCGTCTTTATCAGTATAGTGACTTCACGCAGGACGAGAATGGCAATCTGAAACTGAATCCGGCGTTACCGCAACCTGCTGTCAGTGTCGCTCCCGGTGACTGTATGTACGCCGACCTGAATGGTGACAAGGTGGTGGATGGCAATGACAGAATGACCACAGGTTACGCCGAACGTCCCGAATATGTATTCGGATTAAATGCCGGTTTCAACTACAAAGGTTTCAATTTCTCCATGCAATGGTCCGGAGCCACGAATGTGAACAAGATGCTTCAGATAGAATACCGTATTCCATTCACCAATACAGGCAAACGCGGTTTATTGGAGTACTTCTATAAGGATTGCTGGACTCCCGAAAATCAGTTGGGCGCCAAATATCCGCGTGCCGCAGAAACTTCCGAGACATGGAATTCCGAGAACTCGACTCTCTGGCTGCGCGATGCCTCTTATATCCGCCTGAAAACAATCTCCATAGGATATACCTTCTCCAAGAAACGTTTCCTGAAAGCCATTGGTGCCAATACGCTCGGTTTGTCTATAAGCGGATATAATTTATTGACTTTCTCCCCACTGGATATCATGGATCCGGAAAGTTTAGGCAACAATAACGGTTCTTACCCGCTAGTGAAGATTTATAGTTTAGGGATTAACATAAACTTCTAATAATGAACAAGATGAAAAATATGATTAAAATACTATCCGTCTGGTCAATCGGAGTAAGCCTGTTTGCCTGTTCGGACCTTACTTTCGGCGATAAGTTTTTAGGAGATCAACCGGAAAGTTCCGGTGCTACGCTTGACTCTATGTTCAACTCCAAAGCCAATGCGGACAAAGTGCTCACACAAGCCTATTGCTATTTGCCTTACGGACTTCCAACCAAGTCCGGAGCCGGATACAACAAACTGGGAGTAAACATTCTTGAAGCACTGACAGATTTGTATAGCAGCTATCGGAATATGAGTAGTGACGGGCCTGTCAATCTATATTATAATGGTATGCTAAGTCCCAATATCGCCTCAAATTTACAGGGATGTGAAGCCTACCGTTTCGGTTCCCAATTGGAATACCATGCCATCCGTTATGCATACCTCTATATCGAAAATCTGCCCAAAGTGCCCAACATGACCGAAGCGGAACGGAATGAACGGATTGCCGAAGCAAAGACGCTGATAGCCTTAAGCTATGCCGAGATGTTACGTTATGTAGGCGGAGTGCCCATTCTGACAACATATGTCGACCCCAACGATGATATGAATTTTCCCCGTGCCACATTTGACGCCACTGTCAAACACATCATCGGGCTTTTGGACGAAGCGATTCCTTACCTGAACTGGAAACAAAAGGATATAGACGACGGACGCATGACGAAAGCCGGCGCGATGGGTTTGAAAATCCGTGTCCTGCTTTTTGCCGCCAGTCCCACCTTCAACGGTCCGAAGTGGAGGGAAGATGCCAATGAATACACGTGCTACGGCAATTATGATTTACAGCGTTGGAAAGATGTCGTGACGGCCTGCGATGATTTTATGAAAGCACTAGACCTGAATGGCGAATACGGGTTGACTATGCCGACGGAAGCTACTCCCGAAGCGCGCCGTCTCGCCTACCGTTCGGGATATTATGACAGAGGCGGCACTGAAGTCCTGATTTCCGTCCGACGCGGATATGCCCCTTCTATCCACCAGAATATTTATGACCAACGTTATTATTCGGGGCCCACATTGAACTACGTGAATATGTTCCCCTGGGCGGATGGCAAGGATTTTGATGAAAACTTCAACTGGAGTAACCCGTCCAAACAACCGTTCTTCGATGCTGACGGAACACCTCTTCGCGACCCCCGACTTTATGAGACGGTAGCCGTTCCCGGAGATAAATATTTCAACGGAACTCCCCCGCCGATATATACCAATCATCCCAATTACAGAAATGACGGTACAGGATTCCTTATGATGAAGTTTATTTTGACGGACAAAGGAGTACGCGACAATCGTCCGGTACAATGGCCTTATCTGCGCCTCCCCGAAGTATTGCTAAGTTATGCAGAAGCTCTGAATGAAGTGAACAACGGTCCTACGGCAACAGCCTATAGCTGCATTAACCAAGTCCGCGCCCGGGTAGGATTATCAGCCATCCCCACTTCCGGCATGGACAAGAAAAAGTTCCTGACTGCTATCCTGAAAGAACGTGCATTGGAGTTTGGCTTCGAGGAAGTCCGCTGGTTCGACATGGTACGCCGCGGGATGGCAGAGGACTTCAAAAAGACACTCTACGGACTTGTTACCACAGGAAACGATGCCAATAATCCGACTGCATTTACTTTCAAAGAGGTATTCAAGTTGCCGACAACCAGATACTGGTCTTCCAACTGGGACACGAAGTGGTATTTGCAACCCATACCACAAAACGAGATTAATAAAGCCTACGGTATGACACAAAACCCCGGCTGGTAAACACGCATAATCTTAAATACATGAAAATGAAAAAATATATATTGACAGTATTATTCGGAGGAGCTTTGATGACGGTGTCTGCACAGGATATGAATGAAGACCACTCCGCTCTTCCGGCTGACAGCATACATCTGGGATATCAGATAATGCTCCCGAAAGCTGTAAGCCCCTATTCAGTAATAGGCTTGGGCGCTGATGTGTTCCTGAAGTCGCCCGAGATAGATGTGTCGAAAGCCCTCTACGGACACATCGCCGGACTCAATGTCTACCAGGGAACAGGCTCCAGCGCAACCAACGTCTCTTCATTAAGCATCCACGGACATAATCCATTGGTGCTGGTAGACGGATTCCCGCGAAACATAGAAGACATCACGGCAGCCGAAATAGAATCGTGCGAAGTGCTGAAAGACGCAGCGGCCTCTGCGCTCTACGGTGTACGTGGAGCCAACGGCGTAATTCTTATAACAACCAAACGGGGTTCGGAAGGGAAACTGACCGTAGGAGCAAGCTACCAGTTCGGAATCAACACACAGTTCCGCTCGCCCGAGTTCGCCGATTCACACACCTATGCCACGGCCATGAATACCGCCTTGCGTTTGGACGGACTGAATGAGAAATATAACAACTGGGAACTTGCCGCTTTTCGCGATGGAACTTACCCTGAAGAATATCCGAATGTAGACTGGTGGAAGGAAAGCATGAACAATACCGCGTTGAATCATCGTCTTACACTGACTTTCAACGGCGGCAGCAACCGTTTCCGCTATTATTCGGTGGTAGATTATATGCATGACACTTCCTTCCTGAAATCTGACGGAAGTGACAAACGCTTCAACGCATCCCCCACAGATGTACGCCTGAATTTACGTGCCAATGTGGATGTAGACATTACCTCTACTACTCTTTTCAGATTAGGTATCGCAGGCAAGCTTATGGAGACGAACGGTTCGTATGCCGTAGAAAACAATCAGGAATCCGGCAATCCGATGAATATCTATAATGTATTGTACCAGCTCCCTTCCGCAGTTTTCCCGATCCGCTATTCGGACGGCATTTATGGCGGCAACGCCATTTATACCACTGGCAATCCGGTGGCTATGCTGACCGATACCGGCAATATGCGGACTACATACGGCAAGTTGCTGGCTGATATGTCATTGAAACAGAATCTCGACATAGTGTTGAAAGGCCTTTCAGCCGAGGTGTCGCTCGCATTCGACAATATAGGATCTATGTTCGACGCTTCCAGCAAGGAATATCGTTACAAAGACCTGCAACCTGCCATTGCCGGTGACGGAACATTGAAAACAACCCCGCTCATCTCCGGAAAAGACAGCGAGACACTGGGACACGGGCAAGATTTCAAGTCGTTGTTTATGCGTTCCACTCTTCAGGGAAAAATAAGCTATGTACATCATCAAGGAGTACACTCCCTGAACAGTGCGTTAATCTACGACCAGCAATCATACACCAGCAGTGGACGCAACAAGAGCAGCAAACGCCAGTCGGCACTTGTGACAGCTACATATACATACGACAACCGCTATACGTTGAGCGGCGTGATGAACTATTCCGGCACAGCTTATCTGCCCAAGGGAGAACGTTTTCAACTTTACCCCGCCGTATCGGGAGCGTGGATTGTCTCCAATGAAAAGTTTTTCGGGAAAGTCAGAAGTTACGTTGACCATCTGAAACTGTTCGGTTCATTCGGAATCTCCGGGAATGACGGCAATATGTCCCATGAGTTGTACCTGCAATCTTTCAGCAACGCGAATGCCGGAAACTATTATTTCACGAACAATGCCAGCATTTACTACGGCCTTGCCGAAGGTGACCTGCCTGTCATCGGCTTGACCATTGAGAAATCGAAGAAAGCGACTTACGGTTTTGAGCTAAATGCTCTCCGGAACCGCCTGTCACTCTACTGTGAAGGATTCTTTGAACGCAGAAGCAACATTCTCGTATCCGGTTCCAATACAGTTTCAGGAATTATCGGTATCAATGTAGCCCAAGTGAATGAAGGGATACAAGAATACCGCGGATTCGACGCTTCGTTGACGTGGAAAGATAAAATAAGGGATTTCAGCTACTCCATAGGTGCCAATGTTTCTTATGTCGACAGCAAAATCATTAACGATAACCAAGCTTTTCAACAGTATGACTATCTCTATACGAAAGGAAACCGTGTAGGCCAGAAATACGGACTGGAAGTAACCGGCATTTTCCAGAATCAGATGGAAATCAACAACAGTCCGGTTCAGACATTCTCCACCTGCCGTCCGGGGGATCTTAAATATAAAGACCAGAACGGCGATAACCAAATTGACGAACAGGATGTAGTGAAAATGTACGGAACCAATATACCGCGTTTCTACTTCGGCTTCAACCTGAACGCGGCTTACAAAGGATTTGAGCTTTCCGCCGATTTCCAGGGGCTCACCGGATATACAGTCAACTTACTCGACTCGCCGCTTTACAAGCCTTTGGTGAATAATGGGAATATCTCCAAAACATTCCTTGACAACGAAACTCCCTGGACGCCCGAAAATGCAGCACAGGCCACAATGCCCCGTCTGACTACGCAGTCGAACGCCAATAACTACCGTGCCAACTCAATGTGGTTCAAGGACGGCTCGTTTATCAAATTGAGGAACTTGCAGATAGCATACAACATCCCCAAGCGGTTTACCCATTTTGCCGATATAAAAGTGTATTTGCAAGGAACGAACTTATTCTCACTGGACAACATCGGATTTGCCGACCCGGAGCAGTTAAGTGCAGCCTACCCATCCACCCGCTCATATTGGGCCGGACTTAAATTTAATTTCTAATCTGTGTAATACGATAAGAATATGAAACTAAAACATACCCTTCTTTCATTAGTTGTGACACTGGTTTGCTCGTCTTGCAATTACCTAGAGTTCGACGAGACGAACGGATTGAATACGAAAGAGTATATCTACAACTATTTCAATAAAACCAAGCAGATGCTGACGAACGTATATTCGTATATGCCGCAGGATTTCGGCGCCATCAGCGGCGCGATGCGCGACTGTGGTTCGGATGATGCCGAATATGCAGCTACGGGTGCCTCCATACAATATTTCAATGACGGCAACTGGTCTCAACTGAAAACAGTTGATGCCTGCTGGTCTTTGTACAATGGCATACGGGCTGCCAACGAGTTTATTGTTTCCGTTGCCGAACTGGACTTATCCCGCTATCAGTATGATACAAGCTTCCAGAATAACAGCAAGCAGTTAAAACTGTTTCCTTATGAAGCACGTGTATTAAGAGCCTTCTACTTTTTTGAACTGGCACGCCGCTACGGTGACATTGCCATGCCCCAAAGTGTATTGACTCCGGAAGAGGCCAACGCTATGGGCAAGACCCCGTTTGACGAAGTGATTGACTTTATTGTGTCGGAATGTAACGACGCGGCTGCCAATCTTCCCGATACCTACGTAGGGCAGCCTAATAATGAAACGGGACGCATCACAAAAGGATTTGCCATGGCACTCAAATCAAAGGCCCTGCTTTATAAAGCAAGTCTGTTGCACAATCCCTCTATGGACCCGGAAAGATGGAAGGCTTCCGCCAAAGCAGCTCTGGACATCATTGATTTGAACTTATACGAGTTGGACCCTGCAGAAAAAGCGAATAACCTGAATTCTAAAGAAGTGGTGCTCTTCCACATGAACGACGCCAATTACAACTTTGAATTAAACAACTTCCCCATCCGTTTTGTCGAAGGAAAACGCAGCACACCCGCGCTAGGAGTCTTCCCTTCACAAAATCTGGTAGATGCTTTTGAAACGGTGAAAGGATATAAAGTGACACTCACCGAAAACGGATGGATATGTGACGACCCGGAGTTTGACCCGCAAAAGCCATACGAAAGACGCGACCCCCGTTTCTATTGGACTGTGTTAGCCAACGGAATGAGCTTCAAGGGAGACAAGATTGAAACATTCGTAGGCGGTAAGGATGATGCGCCGGTCAATGCAGGTGGTTCGGCCACCGGCTATTTCCTGCGCAAATATATTCAGGAAACAACCAGCTTTGTTCCCGACCAGGAAGTAAAGAACAAGCATCATTGGTGTATCTACCGCTATGCAGAAACATTGCTGACGTATGCAGAGTCGATGGTAGAAGCATTCAACTCTGTTACTTACAAGGATGCCACCTATCATACAACGGCCTTGGAAGCCTTGAATGAAGTGCGTATCAACGCTGGAATGCCCGTTATCACAACCACCGACAAGGATGAGTTCATCCGGGCACTCCGCAATGAATGGCGTGTAGAGTTCGCCTTCGAAGACCACCGCTTCTGGGATGTCCGCCGTTGGAAAATAGGAGATTCCACCCAAAAAGAGTTGAACGGAGTAACCATTACAAAAACGGCAAACACCTTGTCCTTCCAGAAAATGCTCTATGAGAACCGTACGTGGACAGACCGGATGTATTTGTATCCGATACCACAGGAAGAACTTTTCAAGAATGAACACCTGTATCCGCAAAACAACGGCTGGTAATGAAAGAAAGACCTTATTATTATAAACTATTACAATGAATAATTTAATACGATTCCATATGAAAAGAATTTTGACAGGTAGCATCCTACAACTGATATTTGTTGTGTGTGCATTAAACTTGAACTCATGTCAGGAAATGAATATTGACTCCCAGGCTGAATTTCCCGTAAAACTGGAAACAGACGCCCAACCACAGTATAGTGTATTAGCTACATCTCCGCGTACAATTATCTTCAACATCAGTTCCAACACCCCGTGGAAGATAACAAGCAGCGAAGAATGGTGTACTCCCACCCCCGCCATGAGTTCTGCCAGTTCACTGGTTGCCGAGGTGTCGCTGAACATCCTTGACAACCCGGAAGAAAAGCCACGCACGGCCACGCTGACCATTGCAGGCGAGAATTATGAACCGGAAACTGTGATAACCGTTACCCAGGATGCAAAAAGCAAACTGGTGGTGCAATGGATTGACGACAAAATGGGTTCGGAAACAAGCACTGCCGAATTCAAGATTATATCCAACAAGGCATGGACCGCAACGTCTTCCAGCATGTGGTTAACTCTCGACAAAGAAGCCGGCACAGGCTCCGCAGAACCGGTGACCATCACAGCTACAGCTGCCGCCAACGCCGGAAAAGAGCGTACTGCTACCGTAACCATATCCAACGGATTGGAAGAGCAGACTTATGAAGTGATACAGAAAGGCTTTATCCTCGAATTTGCAGGTCTTGACGAAATGGAAAACCCATACGAGTTTACCGGTAACGGCACTGGTACTACAACGGCAGAACAAAACACAAAAACATATAGTGTAAATGCAAATATCGACTGGAAGGTTTCCACAGAAGCTTCCTGGATTGAATTAGAAAAAGCTGAAGATAATAAGACATTCACTGCTACGGTGAAGAATGAATACTATTTCGACACACGCACAGCAACTATTGCATTGGAAGCTGCAGATAAGACACTGGGACTTGAGCCTGTGGAGATTACCGTCAGCCAGATGGGAGGAGATGTCGTGTATGACGGAAAGGACCATACAGTCGATACAGACGGACATCTGACTTTAACTACAACAGCAAGAGTAACATCCCGCTTCAACCTGAAAGGAAACAAACGAAAGTTCGCTATCTACGAATGGAAATTCTCCGATACAGATTTTACGGATGACCATGCGATTGACCTGAACCTAGACGGCAAACCCGCAGCCCATATGTGGATGGGCCCCAATGTAAACTTCCCCGTTAACTCTTACAAATTCCAAATAGCGGGTAGCCTCTATTCTCTGATAGAAAACAAAGTGAATAAGGATAGCAGGAATAAGATGCATACATTAAGAGTAGAAATCAAGCCTCTGGAGAATAATGCGAACAAAGCGTCCTATGATGTATTCCTGAATGATGAAAAAGTGATGGACACAGTTGAAATAGACATCTCTGCTATAGAAGTCGGCTACACACTCTATTTCGGCTTCCATGCAAGCTCTACGGGTACAGCTTCGATGACTATCAGTTCTTTTGAAGTCATTCCGGTTGAATAAGTTTGTTTACCCATCTTTGATAACATAAAAAGAGAAGAACCATGAAAGATATCTTGAATAAATATAAAACCGGTTGGTATGCCGTTTGGTGCATACTGGCTATTGGAACTTCATTGCTGATGCATTCGTGCACGGATGATGAAGCAACGAAAATCGTAGATTTGCGGTATCGGGCCAAAGATACCTATAATCTGCCTGCTTCTAATCCGCAAGTGATTAAGATTCAGGTCAAGTCTTCGGAACAGTGGATGGTATACAGTGACCATCCCGACTGGTGTTCCATATCTCCCGAACAAGGAGAAGCCGGCGAAACGTTCGACGTCAGCATCCAATATAAAGCAAACACGGAGCTGGACGACCGTACAGACACCATTACCGTCAAAAGTGACTATTGGGTGGGCAAATGGATTACTGTCATCCAGAAAGGTATTGCCTATCTGAATACGGAAAATGCAGATGATATATTATTGAGTAAAGAGGAAGCCGATGCAGAAGCCACATTCAAGGTACTTGCCAATCAGAACTGGACAGCCAAAGTGACCGAAGGAGAAGCCTGGCTCTCCATTAAAGGTACGGCAAGCGGTACGAACGATGGCACTTTAACGGTAACCGCCATATCAAATCCAAGTGAGAAACGTTATGGAACGGTGACGTTATATGACCGTCATAACGTGGCACAGCAGACCGTCAAGATAACTCAGGACGGCATTCAGATTGACCCGGATAAGACGTCATTCCGTGAAAGTTATGAAGCTCATAGCATTGAAATCCAAGTGATTTCCAACGGAACATGGACAGTCGCCAAAGAGGATGCCCTGCAAGACTGGTATTCATTCTCTTCCACGTCATTCAACGGTGACGGAACATTAACGGTTACATTGAATGAAAACACAGGAACAGCCATTCGCAAAGCTACCTTCACTCTTTCCAGCGAAGCAATTCCAGGCGTCGAACCTGTTGTACGGACAATAACGATTCAACAAGCATACAACGGAACCGAACGTCACATCTTTGATGCCGCCGAAGGCAAGAACTGGAATGTGAACAATGGAACATGTTCCTTCTCGGATGCAGGATTTTACAGTAAGGTGGGACGCGTCACCCAAGCGGGTATGCAACCGGGTTACTACTCATTCCACATCAAAGAAATGGCGGCTGACGCACAAGCGGTAATTTTCTTCACTTATAGCGGTGGAAGTGAGATACGCTGGCACTTGAACATGGCTACCGGAAAGACAAATTACAGCACCTTGCCTTATTCGGAACTGGCTCAGAAATCCTTTGATAAATCGAAAGGTTCCTATACCCTCGGCTTGTCACTGACGAAGGCCGAAGATGGCAATATGAACGTTGCCTGGTATCTGGACGGTGAACTTTGCACGACTTATCGGGGTACGTTCGGAGTTGAATATGGCACCACTTCACTGGTATATATAGGAACCAACATTTCGGAAGCTACTTATGACTGGTGGGAATATACTCCGAACTATGAATGGGGAGATTAAGAATAGGTCAGTTTAGTAACAATAGAAGAAACAATATGAAAAAAAGTATATATCAAATGATGGGGATGGTGATAGGGATTATACTAATCGCCACCTCGTGTAGCAGTTCGTCATCGGAGGAAACTCCGGTGACAAATGCAGGACCTCTGCAAAGCTTTATCATCCAATGCGGAGGGTCTTACTACCGGCGCACCATTGACCAAAGCAGCCGTGTCATCAGCCTGAGCGGTATCCATTTCTCAGCAGATATTACAGGGGTAAGCTACCAATTGGCAGAAGGGGCTACCATTGCCCCCGCCCCCCAAAGCATCGCTTTGTGGAATAATACCCAAGAGTTTACAGTGACCACCGCCGACGGAAGCCAAGTGGTGTACACAGTCAACCTTCCGGACTTGCAGGAGCCCGAACCGGAACTGTACAAACCGGTAGTATTGGGGTATTTGCCACTTAATGACTTCCAGTATGACACTCAGCTCTCCCATATTCATTGGGAATACCTGACTCATGTAGCCATTTGCTTTCTCAAAGTGAAGAGCGACGGAACGCTCAATCCGGAACAGGTGGCCGGCCATATCGTAGAAGCAAGGAATACGGCAAGGAAGAACGGCGTGAAAGTGCTGATTTCTCTCTGCAAGAACACTCCCAAAGAATTTACCAATGCCATCAAAGAACCTTCCACACGCACTAAATTAGTCGAAGGTATTATCAACTTCGTGGAGCAATATGAATTGGACGGATTTGACATTGACTATGAAGAATACTCGGGCGACCAGGGAGCTCCGTGGTGGAACCAGTACAGACCGGTGTTGATGGAATTCTTTAAGGAATTATATGAAGCCAAAGAAGCGGCTCACCCGGAATGGCTCATGACATCGGCAACAGCCGACCCTACATGGCTGAATTATGGAGTGGACTGGCAACAGTATTTTGACTTCCTCAATCTGATGTCCTACGACCGTTATGTGCCTAAAGGCGGCTCGAAAGGCAGTTTCACAAACGCCCCCGGACCGGATGCCACTATGGCTAACTTCACCGGTGACCTGACGTATTGGAATACTACCCTCAAGACCCCCAAAGAGAAGTTATTGGGTGGACTTCCTTTCTATGGGTTCACGTGGGAAAATCTGGCTACCGCCGATGATACAGGCGCCATCCGTTACTTTAATATTCTCTCGGAATATAGTACAGTATCCGGCATCGAATCAATGAACCATTACGGGAAAACTTATTGGAACGGCCCGGAGATGATTCGCGAGAAATGCCAATATGTGAAAGATAACCAGTTTGGCGGCGTCATTATCTGGCAGCTTTTCATGGATGCCAAAGACGACAGTCCGCACAAATTGCTGGATGTTATAGGAAAGACCTTCCAAATGGACAAGAATTAACCGCATACTCACTTAAATAAAAAGAATCATGAAAAAAGAACTCTATATGCTGCCGTTAGCACTGACCTCCTGCTTTGCAACCAAAGTCTGTGCACAAGCCAAACTCCCCGGTACGCCTAACGTCGTCTTCATCTATGCGGATGATATAGGCTACGGTGACTTGAGTTGCAACGGAGCCAAAACCATCCATACTCCCAACGTAGAACGCCTGGCAAAAATGGGTGTGCGTTTCACCAATGCACATAGCGCGGCTGCCACCAGCACGCCCGCCCGTTATGCCATGCTGACAGGAGAATATGCCTGGCGCAAAGCCGGAACAGGAATAGCCGACGGAGATGCCGCTTCTATCATCCGCCCGGAACGCTACACGATGGCGGATATGTTTAAAGAAGCCGGATACAGTACCGGAGTGGTAGGCAAATGGCATCTCGGACTGGGCGACAAGAACGGGCAACAGGACTGGAACCAACCGTTGAAACCGGGAACCGGTGATATCGGCTTTGATTATTCGTTTATCATGGCAGCCACAGGCGACCGTGTGCCTTGCGTTTTTGTAGAAAATGACCGGGTAGTCAATCTCGACCCTAACGACCCGGTTCAGGTCTCTTATCAGAAGAACTTCCCCGGTGAGCCTACCGGGAAAGATAATCCTGAACTGCTCAAAATGCACCCTTCCCACGGACACAACCAGAGTATCATAAATGGTATCTCGCGTATCGGATATATGAAAGGCGGAAAATCGGCTCTCTGGAAGGATGAAGAAATAGCCGGAACATTGACAGGCAAAGCCGTTTCCTACATCGAGAACCATAAAGATGTACCTTTCTTCCTGTATTTTGCCACACAAGATGCGCATGTTCCCCGCGTACCGGCTCCCCAGTTTGTAGGAAAAAGCGGAATGGGGCCTCGCGGCGATTGCCTGCTGCAATTCGACTGGTCAGTAGGAGAAATATTGAACACACTGGAGCGCTTGGGACTGGACAAGAATACATTAATCATCCTCTCCAGCGACAATGGCCCGGTAGTAGATGACGGTTATAAAGACCAAGCCGTCGAATTGCTGGGTAACCACAAGCCCGGCGGCATTTACCGTGGCGGAAAGTACAGCGCTTACGAAGCAGGCACACGCGTGCCCTGCATCTGGAGCTGGAAAGGCGTCATCCGTCCGGGAACCGTTTCGGACGCGTTGGTTTGCCAGATAGACTGGTTTGCCACCTTTGCCGAAATGATGAACTTCCGTCTGCCCGAAGGAGCTGCACCGGACAGTCAGCCGATGCTGAAAGCCTGGACAGGCAAGGAGAAGAAAGGGCGCGAATGGCTGGTACTGCAAAATGCCCACAATAATCTGTCGATTACCGACGGGCAATGGAAATATATTCGTCCCGGAAAAGGCCCCGCTGTCAATAAGTTTGTAAACATTGAACTGGGAAACAGCATGGAACCGCAGCTTTACAATATCACCAAGGACCCTTCGGAAAAAAATAACGTGGCAGATAAAAACCCGGATTTAGTAAAAAAGATGGCCGCGAAACTGGAATATCTCGTAGACAACCGCTACGGGCAACCTTTATAACCTCTAACACACTCAACACGGCTTTCTTCCCCCCCCCCCTACAAAAGGAAAGCCGTGTTCTTTTACAATTATAAACAGAAAAACAAGACGATGAAAAAAGTATTATTCTTCGCATTACTATCACTCGTGTGTTGCCAATCGTATGCACAAGATTTTACTCACTCAACCTACTTGACCGGACGTTCGTTAAAAAGCGCTGAAAAGGTAAAGCAGATTGATTACCGCCAGTTCCAGTATATTTACCTGATGGCAGCCCCTCAATGGAATCAGGAGGATTTCACCTGCCCGCAAGAAGAAATTACAAGGAAACTGGTAACAGAACATCAATATATAAAAGACAGGAATGTCGAAATAATACCTCTGCTAATACAACAGGCTCATGAGAACGGGACCAAGGTTCTGCTATCATTTGCCGGAGAGGGATTCAATGAAAAGGTATCTTCCATTGACCGGCAAAACAAGTTTATCCATATGATGATGCAGTTTATTGACAAGTACAACTATGACGGAATTGAGATAGACTGGGAGAAGCAGCTCCAGCTTCCTCTGCACGCCGATTTCCTGTCCAATATAAGACTCAAGCTGGACAGCCTGGAGAAGAAACGCAATGACGACAGGCATCTATACCTCACAACGGCTCTTCATTCCTGGCAAATCTATGACAAAGAACTAGCCGATAAACTGGTCGCAAACGTAGACTGGATCAATATCATGACTTATGACATGGGAGGTGGCATTTGGGGAAATATACCGAAACATAACACGCCTCTCGACAAGATAAAGAAAGAACTGGCGCATTGGGAAGTATTCGACCGCGATAAACTTTGCATCGGTCTGGCCAATTACGGATTTATCTATAAAAATTTAACACCGGACACAAAGATAGAAGGCAAATTGAATGAATATGGGGAGTACTTCAGCTATAACGATATGCTCCCTCTCTTGCAGGAAGGGTGGACGGAAGAATATGATAACAAGGCTAACGTATCCTATTACTTTTCTCCTGACAAATCAGCATTTGTCACCATGGAGAACCCGCAACTATCCTGACCAAAATACAATGGATAATGGAAGAGAAATACAAAGGAGTTTTCTGGTGGGAGTTTAACTACGACGCCATCCAGCCCGCATCCCAAACAGGTAAGATAAGACATCATCTGATCGATGTTGTCAGCCACTATTTGGATGGGATGACAGAGAAATAAAAATCACCGGGAAAGCTGCGCGACGGATTCTTTCCCGGTATCACCACCTTGTCCGTTTCTACTCCTCTTTCGGCAGTGCAACGAAATGCATCTGGTTTCCATGTCCTATCCGCTTGATAATTCCTTCGGATGCAAAAGATTTGAGGTCGGCAAGTGCGGTATTCTTCAACCGCCCTGTCAGTTCCGTATAGGTAGTTCTTGTGATGAAACCATGTTGCCGGATATATTGCAGGACAAGTCTCTTCAGGGCTTCCCTGTCCCATTTCCGCGAGGTGTTGAAGTCCACACACTTCTTACGTTCCAGATCTCCCCGAATCCCCTGCCGGAAACTCTTGGAAGCACGGAAGTTCACTCCATCAAAAGCAACAGATTCGGAACGGAGGTCATTTTTGTTTGCCACCAAACGGGAGGCTTTCACTTTGGCCGAGAAGAAACCGAATTCTCCCAGTTCGACATGGTATCCTTCGCCCAGATACTCCAACACATCGTCTTTCAATTCCGTAAGGATACCGTCTATCACGCCTTCCTTGAATCCTGTTCTCTTGGCAACTGTACGAATCAGCCGTTCTGCCGGAATCGTTCCGCTATAAACAATGTCGGCATACATCGTTTCAGTCTCGCCCTCTTTCGTGGTGAGGGACGGTTTCTTCTTTAAATTGTAATAAGCCATCTTTCTTTTCTAACTATGATTAAGAACTTTCAGTGCAGAGATTAAGGATTTTCAGTGCAGAGATTAATGTATTTTTGTGCAGTCGGGAAGTCGTCACCTTGCAAGGTGACGATTGTCACTTTATAAAAGGATAAATGGCATCTTATAAAGTGATAAATGTCACCCTATAACGTGACATCCCCTTAGTGAAAGGAAGAAAATCTGTAAAGGTACAAAATTAAGAGACGAAAAGCAAGAGGGAGAACCTTATTTCTATTATGATACGGTTCTTGCTATTAGTCCTGAAACTTAATCTTCAGTATCTTACTGATAGCGGGTTTATACTTCTTCAACATTCGGTCGAATCCCAAGTCGTTCGGATGGGTTCCGTCTACAGTCCCCTCATGGTCTGTTCCCAAGAATTGATCTTCTTTTATGAAATGCAGGTTCTTGACATTCTTCTTTCGCAATACTTCTACCTGTTCAGCGATGGCTTCGTTCTGCCGTTTCACATTCTCGCGGGCTTTCTGGTTGAAATTACCTGTTTCACGTATCAATGTCTGTATCACAATAATAGGAGTATCCGGATGCTTCTGGCGCAACGTCATTACAAAATCAACAGTTCGGTCGGTTATCTCTTTGGGAGAAGGATTAGGAATACAATCGAGAATGAAAGCATCTGCATCAATATCCGCCAACATCTCGGCAACTTCTTTCTCCATCTTGCCGTTTCCGCTCAATCCTAAATTGATGAAATTATACCCGCTGCTACGGGATAAACGAGCCGGATAAGCCATACCGGGACGACTGGCAGATGCTCCCTGCAAAATACTGGACCCGTATACCACTATCTTTTCTTTGAACGGATTTTCTCCTTTACGTATGTGTGCATCAGAAGAAACACCTATTTCCAGACTTTTCAGTTCATCATATAAAGGCAGATACAGCAAGCATTCTTTCTCTTCCGTACCCATATTATCAACAAGCACTTTTTCCGTAGTCACACCACCCGGTATTCCTACTCCGGCAAATTGCCATTTTCCATCCCGTTTGATATATAAATCCAAACCTTTCTGTGCAACTCTGGTCAGATTGGGTAACTGGTAATTATCAGGAACCGTCCATTTGGCTTTTATAACAGGGCTATTCGTTGTAAAAGAGATAGCCAGACCGGCAGAATTTGTGAACAGTTTCTTCACAGTGGCAGGCATTGTACGATACTTGGCTGTATCTACCCGATGGAAATATTCGCCTTCGGTAGTTGCTTTGCCTACCAGTAAAAGCTCTTGAGCCGGCACATAGGTAAAATTGTTCTTTTGTTGTCCGAATGTTGTAAGGGGAAACATCATCAGACCCAAACAAATACAGACATTACGTGTTAAGTTCTTCATGGTCAATTTAATATTAACAGTTTATTAATCGTCAGTATACTATAGTAGCGTCAAAAGACTATTTATAAATCAATGTGGATAAATACTCCTCTGCAAACATCTCATTGGCAACTTCCAACAACATCTCTGCTGTTAGCTCTTCTATACGCTTAAAAACAAGCTCGGATGATTCATACTTATGATAATGCAGGAATGTTTTCGCCATCCCTAACGCATTATTCTCAAAGTTATCAGACGCTACTCCGATTTGTCCGATCAACTGCTTCTTCGCTGCCGCCAACTGGGAGGAAGTCATCTTTGTATCGCGCATCCGTTTCAGTTCCTTATAAGTCAATTTCAGGCAAGTATCCATGTCATCCACATCCGTCCCGAAATAAATACAGAAAGCTCCCGTATCCGTATAGGAAGTCAGATTGGATTCGACATTATAGACTAGTCCTCTGCGTTCGCGAAGGGACACATTCAGTTTACTATTCATTCCGGGACCTCCAAGGACATTATTCAGCAGATAGAGTGCAGTACGCTTGTCATCATACGCATTATAGCCACGGCTACCGATCATGACATGTGCTTGGTGCGTATCTCTGGCCACCGTCAAATGTTCCGGCACATACAGAGGCGGAGGTGTACGGAGATTCTCTACCTTCACATCAGGAATATCCGACAGGTATTTTTCTACCAGACGGATGATTCTCTTGAACTCGTATTGCCCCTGAACAAAAAACACCATATTTCCCGGTTGGTAAAAACGGCGGGTAAACGATAGGACATCTTCCGTGCGGAAACTCCGCAGAAGTTCCGGTTTACCAAGAATGTTTCTTCCCAATGGATGATTGCGGAAGATCATGTCTTCAAAATCGTCAAAGATCAGTTCCGACGGAGTATCTTCATACGACTGGATTTCATCGATAATGACCTCCGTTTCTTTTTCTATCTCATGCTGCGGAAAAGTGGAATGAAATACAATATCCCCCAACAACTCAAGCGCACGTTCCAGATGTTCTTTCAGGAAAGCGGCATAGACGACAGTTTCTTCCTTATTTGTGTATGCATTCAGGTCACCACCTACATTCTCCATTCGGTTGAGAATATGCCAGGCTTTCCGCTTCTCCGTTCCCTTAAAAATCAGATGTTCTACAAAATGGGCCATTCCTTGCTCATTCTCCGCCTCATCACGGGTTCCGGCATCAATCGCAAAACCACAATAAGCTACTTTTGAGAGGGTTGGTTCATGGATAATACGCAGACCATTTGGCAATGTATATTCGTTACCTTGCATCGTTTTATACTTCCTTATTGAATTAATGCCACAAAAATACAATAAAACTTATTGCTGTTTATAGAAAATTGCAGATATTTGTGGACTATAACAGCAACAACGTATATGGAAAAGATAGGAATATTCTGTTCCGCCTCCGATAACATTGACAAAATGTACTTCGAAAGCGCCGGCCAAATAGGCAAATGGATGGGGCAGACAGGCAAAACCTTGATATATGGAGGAGCCAGCCTCGGATTAATGGAATGCATAGCCCGTGCCGTGAAAGAAAATGGCGGTAAGGTCATTGGAGTAGTTCCTGCCAAACTGGAAGAGAACGGCAAGGTAAGCACTCTGTTAGATGAAGAAATTCATACCCGTAACTTGAGTGACCGCAAAGATATCATAACGGAGAAGTCGGAAGTATTGGTTGCTCTTCCCGGAGGCGTCGGTACACTTGATGAGATTTTCCACGTAATAGCCGCTGCCTCCATCGGATATCACCGGAAGAAGGTCATTTTCTACAATGAATATGGTTTTTACGATGAGCTATTAAAAGCACTCCACACCCTGGAGGACAAAGGTTTTGCACGACAGCCTTTCTCAACCTATTACGAAGTAGCAAACACATTAAATGAATTAAAAGAAAAAATAAACTGATCCTATATGATAGACTCCATCAAACAACTTTTGCAACAGGAAGCACAAGCTGTGCTCAACATCCCTGTAACAGATGCTTATGAAAAAGCGGTGAAACTGATTGTAGAACAAATACATCAGAAGAAGGGAAAACTGGTAACTTCCGGTATGGGAAAAGCCGGACAGATTGCTATGAACATTGCTACGACTTTCTGTTCCACCGGTATTCCATCCGTCTTTCTACACCCCAGCGAGGCGCAACACGGGGATTTGGGTATCTTACAAGAAAACGATCTGCTCCTGCTGATCTCTAACTCTGGCAAGACACGTGAGATTGTGGAATTAACCCGTTTGGCTCATAATCTGGACCCGGATCTGAAGTTTATCGTTATCACCGGAAATCCGGATAGTCCGCTGGCAAAAGAATCGGATGTCTGCCTAAGTACCGGCAAGCCTGCAGAAGTCTGTGTGTTAGGGATGACTCCTACTACATCTACTACTGCCATGACAGTGATCGGAGATATATTGGTAGTACAAACCATGAAGGAAACAGGATTTACTATCGCTGAATATTCAAAACGTCACCACGGCGGTTATCTGGGAGAAAAATCAAGATCACTATGCGAAAAGTAATCGGTATCGGAGAGACCATCCTCGATATCATCTTTCGAGGTGACCAGCCTTCTGCCGCCGTACCGGGAGGTTCTGTATTCAACGGTATTGTCTCATTGGGACGAATGGGAATAAACGTCGGCTTCATCAGTGAAACCGGAAATGATCGTGTAGGCAATATTATCCTGCAGTTCATGCGTGAGAATCATATCCCGACCGATCATGTGAATGTATTCCCGGATGGAAAATCACCCGTATCTTTAGCTTTCCTGAACGAGCAGAGTGATGCCGAATATATCTTCTACAAAGACTACCCGAAGCAACGTCTGGATGTTCTGTTTCCGAAACTGGAGGAAGACGACATTGTCATGGTGGGTTCTTATTATGCACTGAATCCGGTTCTAAGGGAGAAGATTCTTGAACTACTAGATCAGGCACGTGAAAAGAAAGCCATTATCTATTATGACCCGAATTTCCGTTCTTCACACAAGAATGAAGCCATGAAGCTGGCTCCGACCATTATTGAGAATCTGGAATATGCGGATATCGTACGTGGTTCTTTAGAAGATTTTCTATATATGTATGGTATGCAGGATATAGACAAGATTTACAAAGATAAAATCAAATTCTACTGTCCCCGGTTCATCTGTACTGCAGGTGCGGAAAAGGTAGCGTTACGCACTAATCTGGTCAATAAAGATTATCCGATAGAGCCATTACAGGCAGTCAGCACCATCGGAGCCGGTGATAACTTCAATGCAGGGCTGATCTACGGATTAATTAAATACGATGTCCGATACCGCGATCTAAATAACTTGAATGAAGAGATCTGGGATAAAATAATCCAATGCGGAAAAGACTTTGCAGCTGAAGTTTGCCGAAGTTTCAGCAATTCGGTTTCGGTGGGGTTTGCACAAAAATACAAGTGATATTACAAATAAGGATTTGGATACAAGTCGTTCATCCAGCGAAATCCCTATTTCCATAAAATCCATATTAAGTTAATCTGTCAACCTTAACTTAATATGGATTTCCTTATCTTTGCAAACAACCATGTTCAATAAGCAATCTTACTTAATATATGAAAAGATTTATTTTACCTCTATTGATAGTCCTAATCTTCATCAGTTTGCCCGTAAAAGCGAATGATGAAGTGAAAACATTATTAAAAGTACTAGATAAATCTCTACAAAATAAAGCTAGCTATACCAAACAGAAGCAAAGACAGATAGACAGCCTGAAAATAGTATTAAGGCAATCCGGAAACATCCGGAAAAAAGTCGGGATAGCGCAATCCCTTTGTTTTGAGTATTCATCTTTCCAAAAAGATTCCGCTTTAGCCTATGCCATCCATATGAACAGGTTTGCTCAAGAAAGTAATGACAAAGAACTTTTAATTGAAGCAAAACTGGATTATTCAAGAATATTATCTTCGATGGGCTTTTTCAAAGAAGCTCTGGCGATTACCAATTTGATGCAACAAGAGCAGCTATCCCCTAGACTCAAAGCCGAATTCTTTCTCGGACAAGTCACAATCTACAATCACCAGAAAGCTTTTGCCTCCAACGAGCACGATTCACAAGAAAATGATCTGATAGCACAAATTTATCGCGATTCACTGCTTCAATGTAAAGAAGTACCATCGAACGTACGAGCTTTTATAGCCGCCCCGACTCTTCTTTTCCATAAAAAGTATGATGACGCTATTCACATACTGGACAGTGTTTACGAGAGTTATGCACCATATTCACGAAATGCCGGAATAATAGCATATTCTCTGGCATCTGCCTATCAAGGTAAAAATGACCGTGAAAATGCGATTAAATATTTCGCAATATCAGCCATCTCCGATGTATTAAATGGAGCCAGAGAAAATCTTTCCTTAAAAATATTAGCCAAGCTGATTTTTGAAAGTGGAGATATAGACCGGGCATATAAATACATGAAAAATGCAATGGAGGATGCTATCCTATGCAATGCGAGAATTAACACAATCGAAGCCTCCGACATGTATCTTTTCATAGATAAGGCATTTCAAGAGAAGGAAAAACATAAATTTATCATCATAACAATATTGCTTACTGCATTGTGCCTGGTTTGTATTCTGCTATTTATTTTGTTCATACAATTAAAAAAGCAAAAAGGAAAAGTAGAGCAAACTAATGAGAGTTTGTCGCACCATCTTTACGAAATACAACAAATGAACTCAATATTGGCAGATAACAATAAAATCAAAGAAGAATATGTAGGGTTGTATATGGAACAATATACCAGTTATATCACTAAAATAGCCAATTTTAAGAAAAGAGCACTCAAAATAGCCAAAAGTGAAGATATAAATAAAGTAACCTCTTTCCTCCACTCTTCACTCAATACAGAAGAAGATCTGGTAGAGTTTTACAATAATTTCGACAAAGCAATCTTGAATCTCTTCCCTAATTTCGTTGAAGATTTTAACGCATTGCTCTTACCGGAAAATGCAATTATTCCGGGACCCGGCAAACTCTTAACACCTGAATTGCGAATCTTCGCACTTATCCGGCTCGGAATTACAGACAGCGTGAAAATTGCGCATTTCCTACAATACTCCTTATCTACCATCTATAATTATCGCTCAAAAATGCGGATCAAAGCAAATGGAGACCGGAATGAATTTGAAGAAAAAGTAGCTCGAATCGGACAATAAATCCGGGAATAATAGTGTATTAATCATACAGCATCGTTTACATTTATTGGATGTAATTCAATCGTCATACTACTAATTATCAATAACATAACACTAACAGCTATTTACAATCTACTTACTTCCCATTTAAAAAGTTGCAGGAAAAAGGTATTTTTGTAGAGTCGCAGTGCTACATTTGGAAATTTAATCTCCAATGGCTACTGCCACAATAAAACCTGCGGATTAATTCAAACTACTATTTATATAAACACTACTTAAAGAAAAAATTATGAATAGCCTATTACTTAATGTTATTTGCGCTTTCACCATTGCAAATGCAAATCCCAACACAGAAAAAGCACAGCAAACTTTGGATGCCCTGTACCAAAACTATGCAGCACCCAACACTTGCCTTTTACGTGAAAATTATCCTTTTGACCAAAATAATGAAGCAACTTATCTGGCATCACAAGAGCAAGCAAAAAGACGAAACGAATACTCTTACCTCTGGCCATATTCAGGTACATTCTCTGCCGTGAACGCATTACTGGAAACAACTGAAAATAAGAAGTATAAAAAACTTCTGGAAAAAAGAGTACTGCCCGGACTGGAAGAATATTTCGACAAAAAAAGAGAGCCATTCGCCTACTCTTCTTATATAAGCAACCAACCAGTTTCCGACCGTTTCTATGATGATAACGTCTGGTTAGGCATCGATTTTACCGATTCTTATCGCATGACAAAGAAACAAGCATATCTGGAAAAAGCCAAACTCATATGGGAGTTCATCCTTAGTGGAAAAGACGATGTACTTGGCGGAGGAATCTACTGGTGTGAACAAAAGAAAGAATCCAAAAATACCTGTTCCAATGCACCGGGAGCTGTATTTGCTCTCAAGCTATTTCAGGCAACTCAAGACAATACCTATTTAAAGCAAGGGAAAGAATTATATGAATGGACTAAAAAGAACTTAGAAGATCCAGAAGATCATCTATATTTCGACAACATCGCACTCAATAAGAAAATCGGCCGTGCCAAATTTGCCTATAACAGTGGACAAATGATGCAGGCAGCCGCCCTGCTCTACCAAATTACCAAACAGAAAAATTATCTGGAAGATGCTCAAAACATAGCAGAAGCGTGTCATAGATACTTTTTCACTCATTTTACCTCTCCGGATGGACAAACATTTCAATTACTGAAAAAAGGGAATATTTGGTTCACGGCAGTTATGCTTAGAGGTTTCATTGAACTTTATCAGATAGACCATAACAAGACTTATCTAACCGATTTCCAAAAAAGCCTCGACTATGCATGGGATCATGCCAGGGATGAACGGGGACTATTTCAGACAGACTGGAGCGGAACAGATAAAAGCGAAAAGAAATGGCTTCTTACACAAGCTGCTTTCGTAGAAATGTATGGAAGACTAGGCGGAATCGATTTACAATAACCAATTTTAATAATCCTCTTAAAAACATGGAGATATGAAGAAAAAGAATATCGGAATATGTATTATTACAACCACCCTGTTAATGGGAAGTCATGCCAAAGCTACAGAACTCGTTTTAGCTAAAGATCATACAAATGTAGTGAATCAGGCAGCTGAAATTGCCGCTTATAAAAGCAACCGTCCACCTGTAAATAAGCGTCTTTTTACATCAAAGGCTGTGGAAGCAGAAATCATCCGAGTGAAAAAGCTGCTTACGAATCAAAAACTGGCATGGATGTTCGAGAATTGTTTTCCCAATACCCTCGAAACAACTGTCCACTACCGTACAACAGACGGTAAGCCAGATACTTTCGTTTACACAGGTGACATTCATGCCATGTGGCTACGGGATTCCGGAGCACAGGTCTGGCCTTATATACAACTGGCCGATAAAGATCCGGAATTGAAGAAAATGCTTGAAGGAGTGATCCGGAGACAATTCAAATGTATCAATATTGATCCGTATGCCAATGCTTTCAATGATGGTGCTGTCGGAGGAGAATGGATGTCTGACCTGACCGACATGAAACCGGAACTGCACGAACGTAAATGGGAAATAGATTCCCTATGTTATCCGCTGCGTCTGGCCTATCAATATTGGAAAGAAACTGGTGATGCCAGTATTTTTGATAATGAATGGATACAAGCTATAACCAACATACTGACAACTTTCAAGGAACAACAGCGCAAAGAGGGAGTAGGTCCTTATAAATTCCAGCGTAAAACAGAACGTGCACTCGACACATTAAACAACGATGGATTAGGTGCTCCCGTGAATCCTGTCGGACTCATTGTTTCAGCTTTCCGTCCGTCTGACGATGCTACAACTTTACAGTTCCTCGTACCGTCTAATTTCTTCGCAGTTTCTTCCCTGAAGAAGGCCGCGGAAATTTTGAATACCGTAAACAAGAATAGTGATTTGGCAAAGCAATGTACAGATCTGGCACAGGAAGTAGAAACTGCACTAAAAAAATATGCAACTTACAATCATCCTAAGTACGGCACTATCTATGCTTTTGAAGTAGACGGATTCGGAAATCATTTCCTAATGGATGACGCCAATGTTCCGAGTTTGCTGGCAATGCCCTATCTGGGCGATGTAGACATTAATGATCCTATTTATCAAAACACACGCCGTTTCGTATGGAGCAAGGACAACCCCTATTTCTTCAAGGGAAAGGCAGGAGAAGGTATCGGAGGGCCCCACATCGGCTATGACATGATATGGCCCATGAGTATCATGATGAAAGCATTTACCAGTCAGGATGACCAGGAAATCAAGGCTTGTATAAAAATGCTGATGGACACAGATGCAGGAACAGGATTCATGCACGAGTCTTTTCACAAGGATGATCCTAAAAACTTCACACGTGCCTGGTTCGCTTGGCAAAACACCTTATTCGGCGAACTCATATTAAAGTTAGTCAATGAAGGAAAAATAGACTTATTGAACAATATTCAATAAAGCAGACTTGGGTTATTTCCCCATTCAGGGCGCTCTTCTACAAGAAGTAGCGCCCTTTCTTAACACGTAAATTACTATTAACTTTGGCTAATTATCGCAAAGGAATTATCAGTTCTTGGGGTAATTCTTATCTTTGCAGTATACGATTCAAGACAAAGAAACTATGTACAAAAACCTGTTAAGCTGGCTTACTGTTTTATTAGTGCTCCCATCATGTTCCGGCACATCACCTGCCATATCCGTGGTATGTGAAGAAAATAATATAGGCAACTGCATCATCAAATGGGAGACAGCACCGGTATTGAAAGGACAGGTAAAAGTATACACCTCCACTTCTCCCGGACTTATTCCGGAAGATTCACCCATCGCGATGGCTAACATTTCGAGCGGAAAAATGACAATCGTAACTAACGATCCGTCGCAACGTTATTACTACCTGATGGTATTTAATAATAAATACCGGATTAAGGTGGCCACCCGCAACATTAATATCCCCGGCATACAGAATTTCCGTGATTTAGGGGGATATGAATCTTATGATACAGGAAAATCACTTCGCTGGGGAATGATATACCGTTCTGCACAGATAGACAGTATTCCTCCCTGCTCCCGCAGGGAACTTAAAAACATGGGAATACGAACGATCATAGATTTACGCTCTGAAAATGAACGTCACAATTACCCGCAACTGCATGATGATGAATTTAACATCATACATATCCCTATCCTCACAGGAAATATGGAAGAAATTCTGCAAGGAATTCAAGAAGAGAAGATAAAAAGTGACACTATTTACCGTCTGGTCGAACAAATGAATCGGGAATTAGTTCTAAACTACCGAAAGGAATTCAAAGAACTGTTCACCGTCCTTCTCGACCGTACTCATTATCCGGTTGTAATTCATTGCACATCCGGGAAAGGGCGTACAGGAGTCGTTTCCGCTTTATTGCTTGCCGCTCTTGGTGTCAACGAGGACGTTATTATGGAAGACTATCGTTTGAGTAATGACTATTTTAATATTCCAAAAGCTTCTAAATATGCATATAAACTGTCGATCAATTCGCAAGAAGCCATTACAACCATCTACTCTGCAAAAGAAGATTTCCTGAACGCTGCTAAAGAACAGATTGAGGCAGAATATGGAAGCGTACAAGCCTATCTGAAAAAGGGAATCGGACTTTCTGCAGAAGAAATTGAACAGTTACGCAGTATCCTGCTGGAATAAATCGCAAATCGTAATTCGTAATTCGTAATTATTCTCTATCTTTGCAGCCGAAATAAAAGATATACAGAGATTTAATGAAGACATTTGAAGAGCTTGGCGTTTCTCCGGAGATACGTAGAGCAATTGAAGAAATGGGATACGAGAATCCCATGCCGGTACAAGAAGAAGTGATTCCGTACCTTTTAGGAGAAAATAATGATGTAGTAGCTCTTGCACAGACAGGAACAGGTAAAACAGCCGCATTTGGTCTGCCCCTGATCCAACAGATTGACGTAAAGAACCGAATCCCCCAATCACTTATCCTCTGCCCCACCCGCGAGCTTTGCCTCCAGATAGCAGGAGATTTGAACGACTATTCCAAGTATGTTGACGGATTGAAAGTACTGCCTGTTTACGGCGGTTCTTCCATTGACAGCCAGATACGCAGCCTGAAACGCGGTGTACATATCATTGTAGCTACTCCCGGACGTTTACTGGACTTGATGGAACGGAAAACCGTATCCCTGTCTACTATCCGCAACGTAGTGATGGACGAAGCGGACGAAATGCTGAACATGGGATTTACAGATAGCATCAATGCCATTTTAGCGGATGTTCCGCAAGAACGCAACACCTTGCTGTTCTCGGCAACCATGAGTCCGGAAATTGCACGCATTTCTAAAAAATACCTGCGTGATGCGAAGGAAATTACGATCGGTCGCAAGAACGAAAGTACCAGCAATGTGAAGCACGTCGCTTACACTGTACAAGCCAAAGATAAATTCGAAGCACTGAAACGCATCGTCGACTATTATCCGCAAATTTATGGTATCATCTTCTGCCGCACCCGTAAAGAAACACAGGAAATTGCAGATAAGCTGATGCAGGAAGGCTACAATGCCGATTCCCTGCATGGAGAACTTTCACAAGCACAGCGCGACGCAGTTATGCAAAAGTTCCGCATCCGTAACCTGCAACTTCTCGTTGCCACTGACGTAGCTGCCCGCGGACTGGACGTAGATGATCTTACCCACGTTATCAACTACGGACTGCCGGACGATACGGAAAGTTATACGCACCGTAGCGGACGTACAGGACGTGCCGGAAAAACAGGAACCTCTATCGCTATCATCAATCTTCGTGAAAAAGGAAAGCTCCGCGAAATAGAGCGTATCATCGGCAAGAAATTCATTCCCGGAGAGATGCCGACAGCAGCAGGCATCTGCCAGAAACAGCTGATCAAAGTGATTGATGACCTCGAGAAGGTAAAAGTAAACGAAGAAGAAATCTCCGAGTTTATGCCGGAAATCTATCGCAAACTGGAATGGTTAAGCAAAGAGGATTTGATTAAACGAATGGTTTCTCACGAATTCAACCGTTTTGCCGAATATTATCGTAACCGTGCAGAAATAGAAGTGCCGACTGACATTCGCGGAGAACGTGGTGCAAGAGGTGACCGCAAAGAGGGTGGCTTTGAAAAGAGAAGCCGGAAGGCTGCTCCGGGCTTTACCCGTCTGTTTATCAATATGGGTAAAACGGACAACTTCTTCCCCAGCGACCTTATTGGTTTGCTGAACAGCAACACACGAGGGCGCATAGAACTAGGACGCATCGACCTGATGCAAAACTTCTCTTTCTTCGAAGTCGTTGAAAAAGAAGCGCAGAATGTAGTGAAAGCATTGAACCGCGCCAACTGGAACGGGCGTAAAGTCTCTGTTGAAGTGGCCGGCGAAGAAAGCGGAGAAGGCCGTAAAACAGGTGGTTTTGCAGATCGTAAAGGCGGAAAAAGGTTCGGAGGTAAAAACGACGAACGTACACCACGCTACGAGAACAAAGACAGAAAGGATAGAAAATCAGAAACTTCGACAAGAGGAGGTGCTAAATCTGCAAAGAAAGAAAAGCCAAGCCGTGCCGAACGAGGATATGCCGACGCCCGTGGCCCGAAAAAGAAAGAAGACTGGCAGCAGCTCTTCAAAGATAAAGAGCCTGATTTCAGCGAAGAGGGATGGGCACGCAGGAAGCCGAAAAAATAAAACCTATCATATAAAGAATGAACACTTTTTAGGAGAATCATTTTAATATAGAGATTGTTATAAAAAGTTCCCTCTTGTTACATTTATTTGTAGCAAGGGGGAACTTCTTTATAAAAGCAACTCATGAGAATATTCATCTTTAATATACTCCCTCGAGCATTCATACAAACAGCTTTATTATGTCTATTTTTGTGACATATATATCATTATTTACGTCATACATTAACTACAATACATTAATGTCACAAAATTAGATATTGCTTTTTATATCCATCCATAACTTTGTACTCAGAAAATAAAACTCACTTTTAAAAATTAGGATTTCATAGGTAACCCAATATTCAGTAGAAAGATTTCAAAACAGGAAACAAAAGCAGGTAGTTTTAAGTCAATATTACTACCTGTTTTTTAAATGAATAATGAATACACAATATATCTTATAACTTTAATTAAATGCCATGAATTCGAGACAAATATTTTTCTGTTTTCTTATTTGTGTATTGACAATAACAGGTTGCAATACCAAAAAGCAAGTTATAGTAGGCAATGAACTGGCTTTGACACGAGCCAAGCAAACGCTAGATTCCTTATACTCCTATTATTCCATTCCTGGTACACAGCTACTACGTGAAAATTATCCTTCAAATATAGCCGAATACACTGCAACATACCTTGCTTCAGAAGAGCAAAAAAATATGCCCAATCAATATTCTTATTTGTGGCCCTATTCCGGAACATTTTCAGCTGTAAATGCTTTATTTGAGGCAACACAAGATACTATATATCAATCATTACTCAATAAAAAAGTTTTGGTAGGACTGGAAGAATATTTCGACACACAAAGAGTTCCTGAAGCTTATGCTTCATATATCAATACTGCACCACAGTCCGACCGTTTCTATGACGATAATATTTGGTTAGGTATCGACTTCACTGATACATATTTGATAACTAAGGAAAACAAGTATTTGCAAAAAGCAGAACTCATCTGGAAATTCATAGAGAGTGGTACTGATAATAAATTGGGCGGAGGAATCTACTGGTGTGAGCAAAAGAAAGCATCTAAGAATACTTGTTCAAATGCTCCTGGGTCAGTCTTTGCTTTAAAACTTTTTCAAGCTACTCAAAACAAAACTTATCTGAACAAAGGAGAACAACTATATAACTGGACTAAAGCCCAACTACAAGATTCTACTGACTATTTATATTTCGATAATATCGCTTTAGACGGAAAAATAGGAAAAGCCAAATTTGCTTACAACAGTGGACAAATGATGCAATCCGCCTCTCTGCTTTATCAACTTACCAGGAAAAAAGAATATCTTACAGATGCCCAAAACATTGCTAAAGGATGCCATAACTATTTCTTTATGAACTATACCCCAGAGAATACAAAGGCATTCAAGATGATAAAAAAAGGAGATGTATGGTTCACAGCAGTCATGCTAAGAGGTTTCATCGAACTTTATGAGATAGACCATAATAAAAGCTATCTAAACTCTTTTAATAAAAGTCTCGAATACGCTTGGGAACATGCACGAGATGAAAAAGGTTTATTCAATACAGACTTCACCGGAAGCTCCCAAGATAATAGAAAATGGTTATTAACACAAGCTGCTATGGTAGAAATGTATGCTCGTCTCGCTACTATCAAATAATAAATCAAGGAAGACACTAACTAATACCAAAAACATGAAAAGGAAAAATATCAGTCTATGTACCATTGTTCTATTATGTATAAGCTAGTAATACGATGTGAACACAAGACTCTGGTGTTCAAATATGATCATATATATAAAATGAGAATAAACCAGAGCTACTGAAGAGCTTCTATTAATCAAATATATACTGAAATTTAAATGAAAAAACTCATCTTTCTATTCATGCTAATTATCGCATGCGAAATACAAGCTCAACGACATGAAAAAATAGTAATGTCCAACCCCTTGAATTTAAGCTACCGATTTCAAACAGACGGTGTTTGTCGCCGTGAAACAGCTGATCCAGTCATTATCTTATTCAAAGACCGTTATTACCTATTTGCTTCTCATTCTTCTGGATATTGGCACTCCTCCAACTTAAAAGATTGGACATATGTGGCAACTAAAACACTAAAAGCAGTAAAAGCATGGGCACCCGCCTTATTAATATACAAAGATGCACTATATTACCTAGGCATGGGCGAAGAACGAATTTATAAAAGTACAGCCCCCGAAGCTGATAAATGGGAAGAAGTTAAATTCGACTTACAAGGCCTTGGTGATCCTGCTTTCTTTCAAGATAACGACGGACGGGTATACCTATATCATGGATGCTCCGACTGGGCCCCTATCAAGGGAGTTGAGGTTGATCCAGAAAACGGTTTTAAAAAACTTGGTGCAGAAGTTGATTTAATACCTCATGCATCAGATCGTTTAGGCTGGGAGGTATTCGGAGACAAGAATGATCAACACGACAAAAAAGGATGGAACGAAGCTCCTTGCATTACCAGACAAGGTGACTTTTACTATCTGATGTATGCTGCACCAGGTACAGAATTTACAAGCTATTGCACTGGCGTATATGTCTCCAAAAATCCACTAGGTCCTTATACTTGTATGTCTGGTGCTCCTTTTGCCATTAAAGCCGGGGGATTTATTAAAGGAGCTGGCCATGGGCACCCATTTAAAGACCGTTATGGGAATGACTGGTATGTAGCCACAATCGTCGTTGCATCTAAAGAACATTATGAACGTCGCGTTGGTATATTTCCCGCTTTTTATAAGGATGGTTATGCCCATGCCATAACCGAATATATGGATTTTCCCTTTATTCTACCAGATAAAAAAGTAGATTTCAGTCAACATGATGTTTCAGCCGGAATGAATTTGCTCTCTTACAACAAACAAATGAAAGCCTCCTCTTCATTAGGTGTTCATCAGGCAAAAATGGCAACGGATGAGGACATTCGAACGTGGTGGTCAGCAGCATCCGGGAAAAGAGGGGAATGGTTACAGATGGATTTGAGTAAACCAATGGAACTCTCCGCTTTACAAATCAGCTTTTCTGATGAAGGTTTCAAAACATACAGACATGATAAGAACGTACCGGTCTATCAATATATAGTAGAAGGTTCTTTGAACGGAACAGACTGGCAACTCTTGGCAGACCGTTCCCAAAACACCAAAGACCAAATATACGAACTGATTGTATTGGACAAGAAAATAAAAACCCAGTTTGTACGAATCAAGAATACTAAAGACTTTGCGACAGGCTACTTTTCCATAGCAGATATACGTTTATTTGGAAATGCAAAAGGAAAAGTTCCGAAACAGGTATCCAACTTCATAGTCGAACGCAATAAAGATAGAAGAAGAATAGCTTTTACATGGGACAAACAACCAACAGCCGAAGGATATGTGATTCGTTGGGGAGCTTCTCCTGAACACATAGACAATGCTATAATGGTGTATGACAACCAAGCCGAATTTGGCTTCTTCGATCGTAATATAGCCTATTATATGACAATTGAAGCATTTAACGAATCAGGTAAAAGCAAAAGTAGTACTCCTATCAAGATTAATTAATATAAAAAAGAAAGTCAACTCACATCTTGGAAATAAAAGTTATAAGAAAGTATGATTTTGCGACATCATTATCTTGATTTATGTCACTGAAATTTGTTCATACACTAATGTCACAAATTTAGATACCATATATCGAACATGGAAATTACTTTTGTTCACAAGAAACCGATAACACATTAAAATAAGTATTATGAAAAAAGCAACACTTTGGATACGCCTTTATTTATTTATATGTTTACCTATTATATCATTAAGTGCTCAAAACAGTGAGAATCTTAAGAAAAAGAAAAACTTCATCTCCAATCTAATGAAAAAGATGACACTGGATGAGAAAATAGGACAACTATATCAATGCTCTGGTGGCGGAGATATTACAGGCCCAAATAAGGAAAGAATTCCTCGTACCGAACAAATATCACAAGGATATTTGGGTTCAATGCTGAACATTCAGGGTATAGAAGAAATACGTAAATACCAAGAAGCGGCCATGAAATCAAGATTAGGGATTCCTTTGGTTTTTGGTTTAGATGTTCTTCATGGTTATCGTACAGGCTTTCCCATCCCTCTGGCAGAAGCGGCAAGTTTTGACTTAAAGGCTATTGAAAAAGCATCACATTACTCAGCAACAGAAGCAGCTTCCGAAGGTATCAACTGGACTTTTGCCCCAATGGTAGATATCAGTTGGGACGCTCGTTGGGGACGTGTGATGGAAGGAGCTGGTGAGGATCCATTTTATGGTGCATTAGTAGCTAAAGCTCGCATACGCGGGCTTCAAGGAGACGATTTATCAGCAACCAATACCATTATGGCTTGTGTGAAACATTTCGCTGCTTATGGGGCACCTATAGCTGGTAAAGAGTACAATAACGTAGATATGTCTTTAAGCCATTTTGCCAACTTTTATATGCCTCCCTACAAGGCAGCAGTAGAAGCAGGCGCAGCCACTGTAATGGGGGCATTTAATGATTATAATAATATCCCATCTTCGTGTAATACCTTCCTGTTACGCAAATTACTGAAAGAACAATGGGCGTTTAAAGGTTTTGTAGTATCAGACATGAATTCCGTGCGTGAAATAATTAATCACCGGTATGCCAAAGACGAGAAAGATGCAGCGGCCAAAGCCATCAATGCCGGTATGGACATGGAAATGGTAAGTACCTGTTATTTAAAACATTTGAAAGAATTGATTAAAGAAGGCAAAGTAAAAGAAAGTACATTAAACGACGCTGTACGCCGCATTTTAGAAAAGAAATACGAATTGGGACTATTTGATGACCCCTATAAATATTGTAATCCCGAAAGAGCACGACAGGTACTAAACTCCCTTCCCATACGGAAAGCAACTCGCCACATCGCAGAGCGCTCCATTGTTTTATTAAAGAATGAAAGAAATGTATTGCCTTTATCTAAAGAAACAAAAAAAATAGCTTTAATAGGTGCATTAACTAAATCAAAAGGAGACATGCATGGTGGTTGGTCCGGCGCCGACGAGAGTAAAGTCGTAACTCTATATGAAGCGATGGAAAACCGTGGATGTTCGATAAACTATTGTGATGGTTACGACTTGGAAAGAAATCAAATTGTCAACTTAGACCAAACTTTATCAGCAGCCCGTCAATCGGACATTGTTATTGTGGCTATAGGAGAACGGGCAGGAGAAACCGGTGAATTATCTTCAAAAGGAGACATATCCATTCCTACAGAACAACAAAAGTTGGTCTCCGAACTTATAAAGACCGGAAAGCCGGTTGTCGTACTGATAATGTGCGGCCGTCCTGTGATATTTAATGAAGTACGTCGGGAAGCTCCTGCTATCCTATGCACATGGTGGCTGGGAAGTGAAGCCGGCAATGCAATCTGTAATATATTGTGGGGCGATTATAATCCATCGGGCAAACTGCCAATGACCTTTCCGCAACACAATGGACAAATTCCCCTATTCTATCAATATAAGAGTACCGGTCGCCCTACCGCTTTAGGAGGATGGTGTTCTAAATATAAAGATATTCCGACAGAACCGGCTTATCCGTTTGGATATGGTTTATCATATTCTACTTTCACTTATTCAAATATAAAATTACTTCCGGGAAATGGCAAAGATATACATGTACGTGTAGCTGTTACCGTAACAAATACTGGAAAATATACAGGTGAAGAAGTAGTCCAATTATACATTCGCGATGAAGTGGCTTCAATTACCCGCCCTATTAAAGAACTAAAAGGTTTTGAAAAAATAAAATTGGAAGCTGGAGCAAGCAAGGCAGTAACCTTTGACATCAAGAATCAGCAATTAGGATTTTATGATAATGAAATGAAGTTCATAGTCGAGAAAGGAGATTTCACCTTTATGATTGGTGGAAATAGTGAAGAACTAAAAGAGATCACATATAATTATTAATTATCCAAATCTAAGAACATGGAAAATGATCGTTTGATTAACAAAGCAGGATGGTTTAAGTATTCGCTGCTTTGCTTATTGAGTTGCCCATTGTCTGTTACAGCTGCTAACGAATCCAAGGCGGCAGAGGCACCATTGGTAATTAGCAACCTAACAGTCCGTGATGTCGAAACACAGAACAATCTTCTGGAGGTTTCGCAAAACAGTAGAAAACGTACTCTTACAGGAACCGTAGTAGATGAGACTGACGGAACTCCTATTGTTGGAGCCAATGTCATTATCAAAAATTCAAAAACTGGTGTGATTACTGATTTAGACGGGCGTTTCTCCATTTCTATTAATGAAAAGGGAGAAACGTTAGAAATCAGTTATATTGGATATAAGAAGCAAAATGTCTACATCACTGATCAAGGTTTCATTAATGTAAAACTCGTTTCTGACAATGAAATGCTAAGTGAAGTCGTTATTGTAGGAGCCGGTACACAAAAGAAAATCTCTGTAACAGGAGCAATTACATCTGTTAAAGGTACGACTTTAAAAACTCCCAGCTCATCATTAACAAACAGTATTGCGGGAAAACTGGCAGGTGTTGTATCTACTACCAATAGCGGTGAGCCAGGTTCTACTTCTTCCTTCTATATTCGTGGCATCAGTACATTTAACGGAGTAGCTACGCCTTTAATTTTATTGGATGGGGTAGAGATTTCTTCTGGTGATCTAGATCGTATACCTTCCGAATCGATCGAAAGTTTCTCCATTTTAAAAGATGCATCTGCTACTGCCATTTATGGTGCACGTGGCGCAAATGGAGTAATGTTGGTTACTACCAAAGACGGTGAAGTTTATCAACGTGCCAAGATTAATGTCACAGTAGAAGCCTCCCTACAGAAGCCTATGAAATTTGTTGATTATGTAGATGGCGCTACGTGGATGGAAACATATAATGAAGCAGCAATAGCCCGGGATCAGGCTACTCGTTACTCCCAGGAAGATATTGACATGACACGCAGTCACAAATATCCCTATCGTTACCCTGATGTAAACTGGCAGGATATTATGTTCAAGGACCATACATGGAATGAACGTGCCAATATCAATGTATCTGGTGGTGGTTCTAAAATCACTTATTATATGAGTATACAAGCCAATCATGATACAGGTATGTTGGATACTCCTAAAACCTATTCATATGATAATAACATTGACCGTTGGAACTATATTTTCCAGAATAATCTAACATACAAGTTGACATCTACAACTAAAGTAGGTCTAAGAATGAATGCACAAATCGGTAAGTTGAAAGGTCCTGATTATTCAACCTCAGATTTATTTGGGGCAGCTCGTGATGTAGCTCCGGTACTTTTTCCCGCAACTCACCCCGTCCAACCAGATGATACACACATTCGCTTCGGTAACGACATCCTTTCCGGTTCAGAGTTATACACTAACCCTTATGCAAAAATGTTAAGCTCCTTCAAAGAAGAGAACTATAACACTTTAAATACGGTCATGAACATAGAACAAGGATTAGACTTTGTAACCAAAGGATTGAAATTGACAGCATTAGTAAACTTCAAAAGTTGGTCTGCAAGCAATTTCACTCGTAGTATCGCTCCTTATTACTATCGTATGATGAGTAACACATGGGATCCTGAGAATCCGGAAACATATGAATTGGAACGTTTAGGAGACTCAGGTGACGATTATATCACAGAAAAAGATAATGGTTATAGATCAAACAGTACATTCTATTTTGATGCCCGCTTAGACTACAACCGCACTTTCGGAAGTCATTCTGTATCAGGAATGTTAATGTATATGCAACGTGAAAATCGCTCTGGTGTACGTCCTAACAGACTGCAAGGTTTCTCCGGCCGCTTCACCTATGATTATCAACACAAATACTTGGCTGAATTCAACTTCGGTTATAACGGAAGTGAACGTCTATTAAAAGAAGATCGTTTTGAGTTCTTCCCAGCCATGTCCTTAGGTTGGGTTATCAGTGAAGAAAAATTCTGGGAACCAATAAAAAAACATGTGGGCTATTTAAAACTTCGCGGATCTTACGGAATCGTAGGAAGTGATCAGATGGATGAAGGTCCGGGACATTATCTATATGTAAGCAATATCGGTCTTTCCGGTGGAGGTTATCATACAGGGTTTGATGGGGAAGTAGGACGAAATGGCCCTTCATTTGGTTCCTTCGGCGTTGAAGGTGCTTGTTGGGAACGTGTGAACAAATTGGATATAGGTGTCGATGTGGAATTGTTCAACCAACTGAATATCACTTTCGATTACTTCTTTGATCACCGGCATAAAATCCTCATGAAACGTGGTTCATGGCCTACCTTATTAGGTTATTTTGGAACAACTCCTTATAGTAATATTGGCGAAGTTGACAATAAAGGAATAGAGCTTAGTTTAAACTGGCGCAAAGAAATAATCAAAGATTTGAATGTAGACCTACGCGCTAACCTTACATACAACAAAAATAAATATGTTTACTATGATGAACCGAATTATGAAGCTGTATGGAAGAAAAAGACCGGGCAACCTCTAAGCATATCGTGGGGATACATTGCAGATGGTTATTTTCAGAATCAGGAAGAAATAGATAATGGTCCAGATCAAACAGGATTAGGTAGCCAACTGAAACCCGGTGATATCAAATATCGTGATGTAAATGGGGATGGCATCATCAATGATGATGATAAAGTAATGTTATCTTCTTTCGGTTCCATGCCGCGTATACAGTATGGCTTAGGATTGAATCTGACATATAAAAAGATTGATTTTGGTGTATTCTTCAACGGATCGGCTCAACGTAAAATCATGATTAATAATGCCATGACAGATTTTGGTGAAAGAAACAAGAACGTCATGAAATGTATAGCTGATGACCACTGGTCAATAGACAATCCTAATCCAGAAGCTACTTTCCCCAGACTAGGATTAAAGAGCACAGACATTAAGAATAATACAGAAGCAAGCAGCCACTGGTTACGCAATGGTAACTTTATACGTTTCAAGACACTGGAAGTAGGCTATTCCTTCCCACACTGTAGAGTTTACTTTAGTGGAGACAATCTAGCTGTATGGAGTCCTTTTAAACTGTGGGATCCGGAACTTAGCTGGAACGCTTACCCGCTACAGCGCACTTTCAACTTTGGTGTACAATTAAATTTCTAACATGTAATATTCTGACAATATGAAAAAACTTACTATAAAGAGAATCGCACTACGTGCTATTTTACCGCTAAGCATATTCGCATCATGTGATTATCTGGATGTTGTTCCACCTGAACAACCGGAAACTAAAGACACAATGACTGATGCCACAGACGCAGTCAACTTTATTAGTTCCTGCTATATTGCAGTAGAATCTTGTGCTCCTTTCGTATATTCAACCTACGAATGGTCTGCCGATGAATCTGTAGATCCCCCTACATGGGAAGGAAATAATCAGAAAACAGCATGGAACTTATGGTCTCCTACAAATGCCGCCGGCTATTGGGATGCCTATTATAATTATAATGGACATTGTCATATGTTTCTGAACATTCTGGCAGAAAATAATCCGCGGGGTGCCACAGAATCAGACAAAGCACGTTGGAAATCGGAAGCAGAGTTTCTAAAAGCATACTATCACTCACGGTTGTTAGCAATGTATGGCCCTATTCCTATTGTAGATGAGCGTCTTCCTCAATCTACAATGCCGGAAGATATGCCAGGCCGCTCACACTATGATTATGTAGTAGATTATATTGTAAAGAAGTTGGATGATGCAGCCCCGAACTTACCGGAAGCAGGTAATGCAGATGACTGGGGACGTGCAACATCCACAGCTGCGAAAGCTATCAAAGGGCGTGTTCTTCTCTATGCAGCATCCGATTTATGGAACGGAAAATTCCCTTACCCTAACTGGAAGAATACCAACTATGAGACACCCGGATATGGTAAAGAATTAGTCAGTCACACCTATGATCCACAAAAATGGCAACGTGCATTGGAAGCAAATCTGGATGCATTGCAATATGCAGAGAAAGAAGGAGGACGCTCCTTAGTCGATATGGATAACCTTCCACGTACCTTGGCTGATGTACCTGTTCCTTATATTCCTGGTGTAGATACAAGCACTAAAGAAGGGCAAGAATTCGCTAAGAGAGTATTGATGCTACGCACTATCGTCAATTCTGATGAGAACGACGGCAATAAAGAAATCATATGGGGGGTATTCATGCAAGGCGACAAAGGCGACAGACAGTGGATCAACTTTGCACCATGGCCCAAGCGTATCCTACAATATAATGGAAATCAATGGATAGATGGTTGGTGTGCTATTTCACCAACACTTTATAGTGCAGAGCATTTTTATACGAAAAACGGAAAATTACCGGAAAAAGATTCAGAATTCGCACATGAAAGTGAATGGTTTACTTCAGCCAAATTGAGTGATCGTCAGGAAGTGATCAAACTGAACGTAAACCGCGAACCGCGTTTTTACGCCAATCTGTCATTCGACGGTGACGACTATTCACCAATAATGTGTAACGGATCTCCCTTACGGATCAATTTACGGGATGCCAACCAACAAGGATACAATCATGATCTCTTTTATAGAGACTATACAGTCACGGGATATATCTGCAAGAAATATACAGCACCCGAAATCCTTATTTCAAGCGCAGGAAAAGATAATCGCAAGAATTATGCAAAACCTCTTTTCCGTTTGGCCGAACTATATCTTAATGTAGCTGAATGTTACGCGGCTTTGGGAGACAATAAAAACGCTATCAAATATCTAAATCCTATTCGCAAACGTGGCGGTGTAGCAGAGCTGAAAGAATCAGACATAACAAGTGATATGACTATGATGGACTGGGTTCGAAATGAACGATTTATTGAGCTTTGGGGAGAAGGTCATCGCTTCTATGATGTACGTCGTTGGATGATTGCTCCGCAAGTATTGAGAGCTGGTGCACGTGAAGGATTAAATATGTTAGGCGCAGGAATGAATCCTAATTTCAGTGATTTGAATCAGCGTACTGTTGTTAACCAGCAGTTCCAATGGAGCAACCGTATGTATTTATGGCCCATCAAATCAGATGAAATCTATAATAATCCGCAACTAGTACAGGCTCCGGAATATTAATGAAAAACTAAAGAAATAAGAAAATGAAAAAGACAATATATTTATCACTGTTAGCGGGATGCCTGATGACGTTAGGTGCCTGTGAAGGATCAGAATATGATCTCGAAAACCAGATACCGGAAAAGTTCCACAAAATATTATATCTGAATACAAGTGGCAAACAGGAAGTAACACTGTACAATACAGAAGAAGACAATATATACTCATTCTCTGTTATAAAAGCAGGAAGTGATCAGACTTCGACTGCGGTAGCAACCATTAATACACTGACCCAAGAAGAAGTGGATAGCAAATATAGTGAATTAGAAGGTGTGGACTATAAAGTGATTAGTCCAAACGCTTATTCATTTGACAAGTCCCAACTAGATTTCTCTGCCGACGAACGTTACAAACTAGTAAACATCTCCCTGAATCCCCGGGAAGTATTGGCAGCTTTAGAAAATGATCCAAGTGCTATATGGGTACTCCCGATACAGGTTAGTAGCCAAACCGATTCAATTAATGCAAATAAGGACCAATTATTTATACAGCTGAAAGAGGTTATTATGCCCTCTATCGGATTCAACAACTCTTATGTAAATGTGAAGGCATATACTTATGGATTAATTTCCAAAATTTCCGAAAAGGTTCCATTCAAACTCGACACCAATAATAAATGGGATATAGAATGTGGATTTGTGGTAGATAATGAATATATCACCCAATACAATAGTGCCAATGGAACTATTTTCCAGATGCTCCCAGAAAACTCCTACTCATTTGCAAGCTCAATAACCCTCCCCAATGGGACAACAGAAACAACTTTACCCGTTGAGGTGGAAGGTTCCCAATTGCAACCGGGGGATTATATGTTACCTATCCGTATTAATAGCGTATCCCGATTTGAAATATCTTCTACTAACGCTATATATCCAATGGCTATCCGTATCATGGGGGAACAATTAGATCGTACTGAATGGACAGCAGAAGCTAATACTGAAGAATTAGTCGGTGAGGTACAAAACAATAGCGGACCAGTTGAATGTCTATTAGATGGAAATCTCCAAACCTTCTGGCACTCACAATGGCAAAACGGTTCTCACGAATTACCTCATGAAGTGATCATTGATACTCAAAAAGAATACACCTTCACCCAATTTGCTTTAGTACAGAGAGAAGGCTCTAATTATGTGAAAGCAGGTAATTTCCAAATAAGTTCTGATAAGGTAAATTGGGAAACCGTAGGAAATTTCTCTTTGAAACAAGAAAGTGGTGCTCAAGTATTCGGTGTTACGCCAACAAAAGGATGTTATTTTAAAGTATTGATAACCGAAAGTTATAACGGAAATAACTCAGCACTAGCTGAAGTATACGCATACGGGCTTAAATAATGTATTACTAATTTAGAGAAAGAGGAAAATTACAAAACCTGATTTTGTAATATCCTCTTTCTTTATTCAACCCATTTCATATATGAAAAAACTAATAAGACTCTTTATTTGTGTATTAGCACTATTACCTATTTCATGCAGCGGAGAAGATAGTGAACCTATTCACCCCCCAACAGAGAATCCAGATCCTAATCCAACTCCGGCCCCTGATCCGGGAGAAGAAGATGAAATTCCGGCATCTATTGCCGATAGTTCATACTATTACTATAATAAAGCATTCTTACTTGAAAAAAAGAATAGCAAAGATGGACTTGTTTATTATAGAGAAAATCAAAGTTCTAATCATTGGGCTTACTTTTGGAATCAAGCCTTAATTATCCTTATGGTCGAAGACCGTTATTATTGTCGACAAGACGAGACCCTAAAGCCATTGATTACCGACTTGCTCAATGCTTTTCTGGAACACGAAAAGAATCCTAAGACTAATGATACCATGGACTGGACCTGGAATGATTTTCAGGATGACTTATTATGGGCTGGTCTAGCTTTCATTCGCGGATATCAAATTACAGGTAATGAACGATTCTTGGAACAAGCAAAATGGGATTGGGAGTTTCTCTACAATCGCGGATATGATACTGCACTCGGTGGCGGTATTTGGTGGAGCGTTAAAAAAAGTAACAAATCAGGTTTAAGCAACAACCCGGCTGTTTCTATGGCCTGTTATTTATACGAATCAACTAAAGAAGAAAAATATCTGGAACAAGCAAAAGATATTTATAATTGGATATATACGACTCTACGTGAACCCAATGGAGCTATTGACGAAAATATCAGCAAAGACGGAGTAAAAACCCACTCATATAATGTTTATAATGTAGGAGCGTTTATCGAAGCTGCCAATGCATTATACCGTATAACCAAAAATGAAACCTATGCCCGACATGCAAGAGAATCCATCCAGTTTGTGATGAGAGACAAAGTGGACGAAAATGGAATAATGTCGAAATGGCACCGTGATGGTACATGGCAATCTGAATTTGCCCGTGGTATGGGGCTATTTGTAAAAGATAACAACTTGTGGGATGAAAAAGTAGATTATACCTCTGCTAAAAAGCCCATCACCTATTATGAATGGATGCGTAAGAATGCCGATGCAGCTTGGGAAACACGTGAACGAGTTAACAACATCACGTTCAATGAATGGGCAAAACCAACATCATTAACCCCAGAACCAGGAAAGACATGGACTGCACTCGAAATGGTAGGTGCCGTAATCATGACACAAGTAACCCCGGATGAGAAACCATAAAATAAAACAATGGATAATATGATAAAAAGATGGAGTTTACTGTTTTGCTTTGCATTTAGCATGCTCTCGACAGCATGTAGCAGTAACGAAGATACACAAAAGCAAGAGCCATCCACCCCAAAAGTGGACGAAGTCGTAGCAAGAGCCCAACAACCAGTCAAGATTGTTTGTGTAGGCAATAGCATCACAGAGGGATTTGGAAACACCTGCCAAGAAAAAGCTTGGCCGGGACAATTGGGAAAACTACTAGGAAGCGGCTATACAGTCCTCAATTGCGGTGTGAGTGGTACAACCATGTTCAAAAACAGCGATGCCCCCTATTGGAATACCGACCGTTTTGTTAAAGCCAAAGAAGCGAATCCGCAAATCCTGATTATTGCCCTAGGAACAAACGATGCTGATCCTTGGCGTTGGAACCAATTGAAAGAAGAGTTCAAGCCTAACTATCTGGATATGGTAGCAGAATTCAGACAAAATGGAAAAGATCCTATCATCTATGTCTGTCTGGCACCACCTTTGTTCGGACCGGATAAAGCCCCTCAAAATCAAATGGTCGAAACAGAACTCATCCCTCGCGTGAAAGAAATAGCCAGAGAAATCGGAGCGTATATTATCGACTTTCATCAACCATTGTTAGGCGCAAGTAAGGAATTTCCGGATAACGTACACCCGGATGATGCCGGCTCTACTCTTATGGCACAAATTGCGTATAACAAGATAAAGGATGCGCAAGTCATCAAACCAAACGTATCCGTAACCAAAGGTGAAATAATAAAAGAAAGCATAGCTGTAGTAGAAAAAGGAGGTACAGTCACTTTCAAACCGGAACCAGCAAAAGGTTATTGGAAATGGAACGGACCACAGGGGTTTGCCTCCACCGACCGGATTATTAAACTGGAGAATGTACAACGCGGAGGTACGTATACTGCCGTCTACACAGATATGGCAGGCAACCGAAGCATTATTAACTTCCTAGTCTCCATCAAGGGCGAACAAGGTAGCACTATTACTCCCCAAGTGCAGGATATGCAGGGAAGATGGGCCAAAAGCAGCTTCATACGCGTTAATCCAGGGGGAAATGTAACTCTTGCACCAGAAGTAGAAAATGAAAAAGATGGTTCGTGGGCATGGACTGGTCCGGGAAACTTTTTTGCTGGCACACGAGAAGTCCGTTTACAAACTGTATTTCCTACACAAGCCGGCAAATATACTGCTACATATACGGACGATTATGGACGCCAAAGTTCTATAGACTTTACCATAGCAGTGGAGGGAACTATCATCTGTCCTGAATTGATATCTTATATTAATTACGGCGGATGGAAGAACGTTAGTGAAATGGAGGTAAAAGAGGGCGACAGTGTAACCTTCGGACCACATCCATCTAATGGTGACTGGCATTGGGAAGGTCCGGACGGTTTTACTTCCGACCGTCGCGAAGCTACCGTTTCCAACTTCAACAGCCAAAAGGCAGGTGAATACATCGGTACATTCACCAACGCTGTCGGATGTCGGGTGGAATTGACCATCACTTTGAAACTAAAGAAATAACAAAGATGAGAAACAACATACTGAATCTGCTTCCTTTTACAGGGAAGCAGATTTTTAGCAGACTGACTTTCACTTTTCTAATCGCTGCACAAAGTATAGCAGCACGCAATGTAGAAATTACTCAATTTGGTGCCGTAGGAGATGCGACAACACTAAATACGAAAGCACTACAAATGGCTATCGACACCTGCGCCGAAACCGGAGGTGGCGAAGTAACAGTACCACCGGGAACGTATATTACAGGGACAATCTACCTACGCAGCAACGTAGAATTGCATCTTTGTCGTGGCTCCATTATCCGAGGTAGTTATCGCAATCCGGAAGACTACTCTACCCGCTCTCTCATTGTAGCAGATAGCATTGAAAATGCAGGTATCTCCGGGTCAGGCATCATTGACGGTAATGCACGACATCCTGAATTTCAGAAGAATTATCGCCTCAACGACGGCAAACGTCCTTATGCCATTTACTACAAAGATTGCAAAAAAATGTCTCTGCGTGATATAGAAGTGCGAGATGCCGCAGGATGGACCATACGTTTGTTCCGTTGTGATGGAGTGATTGTAGACGGGATTTCTATATTTTCCCTTTCCATGGGAAATAATGACGGCATTGACGTAGATGCACGCAATGTCAATATCACTAATTGCCACATTGAATGCGATGATGATGGCATTTGTCTGAAAAGTGATGATCCAAATTTCATGGTAGAAAATATCACAGTGACCAATTGTATCATCGCATCCAATTGTAACCCGATCAAGTTTGGCACAGCTTCATGGGCAGGTTTCCGCAATATTACGTTTTCCAATTGCGTGATCCGTCCGACTACGGAAAGTAATATATGGGACTGGTCAAAAGAATACCGCCATATAGCTCCAAAAACTCATACCGGATTATCCGGAATTGCTATTGAATCTGTAGACGGAGGCATCATAGAGCAGGTGACTTTCAATAATATCAGTATGGAGGGCATTATTACGCCGATTTTCATTTGTCTGAATCATCGTCGAATGAACCAGCATAGTGGTCAATCTGGAATTATCCGCAATTTATTGTTCAGCAACATTACAGCAAAAGCCGAAGGCATCATCCCCACCCTAATCGCTGGCACACCTACCGGACGTATCACGGATATTACCTTACGTGATATTACCGTAGAACATGCTGGGGGTGAGAAAGCCATGAACAAATCTCTTCCGGAAAATTTGAAAGGATATCCGGAAAATCGTATGTATGGCAAAGAAAACCCGGCTGGCGGACTTTATATCCGTCACGCAGATAATATTCTAATAGAAAACTTCCGCATCCGACAACGTAACACAGACGGACGCCCATCTGTTTTTCTTGATGATGCAACTGATATACATATAGAAAAATTGCAATCAACAGGTTCCATAGCCAAGAAGATGATAGAACACTCTAAATGCAGTAACATAACCATTGATGGAAAGGTAGTAAAATAAACTAATCACATCAGTATTTGTGACATTTCTGTATAGACTAACGACATCTTAAATAAAATAGATACTAATGTCACAAAATAACAATGAGTAATTGCTTCTATATACTACTTTTGTAACAGTATAATAGAAAACACCTTCAAAAGTATTATCATGAACAAACATTTATTACTAGCTCTAACACTCTGTGCATCCCTGCATGGTTACGGACAAAAGATGCATCAGTTGGCATCTCCGGACGGTAACATACAAGTTTCAATAAACATCTCTGATAAAATCTATTACGATATAGTCTGTCAGAAAGATACATTGCTGAAACAATGTAACCTTCAAATGCAACTGGGGGATGAGGAAGCCGGAAACCATCCAAAACTAATAAAGGCGAACAGAAAAAGCATTAACGAATCACTAAAACCGATCATTGCCCTAAAGCATTCAACGGTCTCCAATAAATACAACCAGCTCCAGCTGAAATTTAAAGGAGATTATTCAGTAGAATTCCGCGCCTTCGACGATGGTATTGCTTATCGCTTCATTACCAACAAAAAAGGAATGATTGAAGTTAATAACGAAATATTCCAAGTAAACTTTCCCGATAACTATCTGTTGCACATGCAGCAACCGGGAGGATTTAAAACAGCTTATGAGGAAGAGTATCGTCATGTACAGAGCCAAGAGTGGAAAGCGACCGGTTCAATGGCTCTCCTCCCCCTACTGATTGATACACGTAAAGCTTATAAGATTCTAATCAGCGAATCCGCATTGACCGACTATCCTGCACTCTTCCTGAAAAGTAATGACCGGAACGGAATGTTATCCGTATTTCCCAAGATGCCTCTTGAATTCGGAGAAGATGGAGACCGTAGCCTTAAAATTCTAAAAGAAGCAAATTATATAGCTAAAACCACTGGACAACGTTGCTTCCCTTGGCGTTACTTCGTCATTACCAAAGATGACGGACAGCTGATAGAGAACACGATGACCTACAAACTGGCTGATAAGAACGTATTGGAAGAGACCTCCTGGATTAAACCCGGACTGGCTAGTTGGGAGTGGTGGAACGGTGCTACTCCTTATGGGCAGGATGTAAACTTCGCGGCAGGCTGTAATCTGGATACTTACAAATATTTTATCGACTTTGCCGCTCATTACGGAATCCCCTATATAATCATGGACGAAGGTTGGGCTAAATCAACAAGAGATCCCTATACTCCCAATCCGAAAGTGGATTTACATGAACTAATCCGCTATGGTAAAGAAAAAAATGTAGGCATCGTACTTTGGTTGACATGGCTGGCAGTAGAAAAGAATTTCGATCTGTTTGAAACATTTGAAAAATGGGGAGTGAAAGGCATAAAGATTGACTTTATGGACAGAAGCGACCAATGGATGGTGAATTATTATGAAAGAGTAGCTAAAGAAGCAGCCAAGCATCACTTGTTTGTCGACTTTCATGGTTCCTTTAAACCGTCCGGACTAGAATATAAGTACCCGAATGTGCTCTCTTATGAAGGTGTAAGGGGAATGGAGCAAATGGGAGGATGCCGTCCTGACAATAGTGTTTATTTCCCTTTTATAAGAAACGCAGTGGGACCGATGGATTATACACCAGGCGCCATGCTTAGTATGCAACCGGAAATTTATCGTTCCGAACGTCCCAACTCTGCCAGTATAGGTACACGTGCCTATCAGATGGCTTTGTTCATTCTCTTCGAAAGTGGAATCCAAATGATGGCAGATAATCCGACACTGTACTACCGCAATGACGAATGCACGCGTTTCATCACTCAAGTACCACAAACCTGGGATGAAACCATTGCTTTGGCAGCTAAAGTTGGAGAATATGTCATTGTAGCCAAACGCAAAGGAGATAAATGGTTTATCGGAGGCATGACAAATAACCAAGAACAACAAAGAGAATTTGAATTAGATACAGACTTTCTGAAAGAAGGACAAACCTACCAAATGACTTCTTTTGAAGATGGAAAAAATGCGAACCGTCAAGCTATGGATTACCGGAAAAATGAACGTACCCTCAAAAAAGGAGACAAAATATCGATCCGTCTGGCACGCAATGGCGGCTTTGCAGCTATTATTGAATCATTTAATAACTAATATCTATTTATGAGAAGAAAAACAATCTCCAGTGCACTAATTGCACTTTTACTCACGCCCTTAACCGTCAACGCACAGAAAGAAGGACGTCCTGAATGGGATAATGAATACATCTCAGGAGTTAATAAAGAAGAGGCTTGCCAAATCACCATTCCTTTTGCCGATGAACAGCAGGCCACTACATCAGTAACCGAAGAGTCACCCTACTACATGACTCTAAATGGTACCTGGAAATTTCATTGGGTAGCCGATCCCAAAGACAGACCACAGGAGTTTTATCAACCCGGTTATGATGTAAGCCAATGGGACAATATCAAAGTACCCGCAACCTGGCAAATCGAAGCTATACGCAACAACAAAAACTGGGACAAGCCATTATACTGTAATACCATTTATCCTTTCTGCGATTGGAGACATGTGCAATGGCCTAACGTTATCCAGCCCCGTCCGGCAGACTACACCTTTGCTTCTATGCCTAATCCGGTAGGTAGCTACCGCCGGGAGTTCACTTTACCCGATTCTTGGAAAGGAAGAGATGTATTTATTCGTTTCAACGGTGTAGAAGCAGGTTTCTACATCTGGGTAAACGGTAAGAAAGTAGGATATTCGGAAGACAGTTATCTACCCGCCGAATTTAACTTGACTCCCTACCTGAAACCGGGCAAGAATATGTTGGCAGTGGAAGTATACCGTTTCACAGATGGTAGTTATCTGGAGTGTCAGGATTTCTGGCGTTTCAGTGGTATTTTCAGAGATGTGTTTGTATGGTCTGCTCCCCAAACACAGATCAGAGATTTCTTCTTCCGTACAGACCTGGATCAAGCATATAAAAATGCAACAGTATCTCTGGATGTTACAATTACCGGTAAAAAGAGCAACAGCGAAATCCTTGCAAAAATTACCACTTTAGACGGTAAAGAGATCACAACACAATCCATGCAGGCCAAAATGGGTACAAACAAAATGCAGTTTGAAGTGTCCAATCCACTGAAATGGACGGCAGAAACTCCCAATCTGTATAATCTGACCCTCTCATTAAAGCAAAAAGGTGAAATCGTTGATATCCGCAGCATAAAAGTCGGTTTCCGTAAGATTGAATTTACCAAAGACGGACAAATGCTGATTAATGGAAAATCAACCTTATTCAAAGGAGTGGACAGACATGACAATAGTCCTCTGAATGGTCGAACCGTTTCGAAAGAAGAAATGGAGAAAGACGTGCAATCGATGAAGTCATTGAACATAAATGCCGTACGTACTTCACATTATCCCAACAATCCTTATTTCTATGATTTATGTGATAAATATGGTATCTATGTTATGGCTGAAGCGAATGTAGAATGCCACGGATTGATGGAATTGTCCAGTGAACCGTCCTGGAAGAAATCCTTTACGGAACGTAATGAGAACCAGGTAAAAAGATATAAGAACCACGCTTCCATCGTAATGTGGTCGATGGGTAACGAGTCAGGAAACGGAATCAACTTCCAGTCGGCTGTATCAGCAGTCAAGGCATTGGACAACACCCGTCCTACGCACTATGAAGGAAACAGTTCTTTCTGCGACGTAACCAGTACGATGTACTCTGACGTACAATGGTTGGAAGGCGTAGGAAAAGAACGTCTTGAAAAAGCACAGAAAGGCGAAACTGTAAAACCGCACGTAGTCTGTGAATATGCCCATGCCATGGGAAATGCGATTGGTAACTTCAAGGAATATTGGGAAACATACGAACGTTATCCGGCACTTCTCGGTGGTTTTATCTGGGACTGGATAGACCAGGGTATCCAGATGCCAACACCTGACGGTAAAGGTTATTATATGGCTGTAGGAGGAGATTTTGGCGACAAGCCGAATGATGGCAACTTCTGTACAAACGGAGTCATCTTTGCCGACCGTACTCTTTCTGCCAAATCTTATGAAGTAAAGAAAATACATCAGCCAATCAGCGTTACAGTTGAAGGTAACGGAAACTATAAAATAACCAATAAAAGATTCCATGCAGGCTTAGATGATCTTTATGGAAGATATGAGATTAAAGAAGACGGAAAAGTGATTCTGTCTGGAAATCTGGAAGAGCTGAACCTGAACGCACAGGAAAGTAAAACCATCACGATCTCCGACGCACAAGTGAAAAAAGTGCCGGGAGCCGAATACTTCATCAATTTCAGCTTCTGTCTGAAGAGCGACACAGAATGGGAAAAAGCCGGTTATGAAGTAGCATCGGAACAGTTCAAACTATCTGACAGTACCAAACCTATATTCGAAGCAGGTAAAGGGAAAATCAGCTTGACCGAAACCAATGATGCGTACATTGTGAAAGGCCAGAACTTCGAAGCAACCTTCTCACAGAAAACAGGAACTCTTTCCGCCTATACGCTTAACGGAGTATCTTTAATCAGCAAGGGACTGGAACTAAACGTATTCCGCGCTCCTACCGATAACGACAGACAAATAGATGGAGATTGGCAACGCAAAGGATTATGTAATATGCTTCCGGAAGCAGGTAAATGGGAAGTGAAACAGGAAGACAACAAGGTAATCCTGCAAATCAAAACTACATATAGAAGTAAAATTGGTTTCGACTTTGAAACAGAAATGGAATATTCTGTGGCTCCTGATGGCTCTATTCTGGTGAATAGTACCATTGTTCCGGCTGTAAACGGAGAAATCATTCCACGTGTGGGTTACCGTATGGAATTGCCTGAAGGTTTCGAACGGATGCGTTGGTATGGCCGTGGACCATTAGAGAACTATGTAGACCGCAAAGACGCTACTTATGTAGGTGTATATGAAGATCTGGTATCCAATCAGTGGGTAAATTACATCAAACCACAGGAAATGGGTAACCATGAAGATATACGCTGGATATCAGTCACCAACTTCGACGGTATGGGATTTGTTTTTGTAGCCGGAGATCAGATGTCAGCTTCTGCTATGCATGTAAGAGCAGAGGACATGGTAGACTCTACCGACCTTAGAAAACTGGTACATAAATATGAAATACCAATGCGCAAAGAAACAGTTCTTTGTCTGGATGCCAAACATCGTCCATTGGGGAATGGTAGCTGTGGCCCGGGCCCGATGAGAAAATACGAGCTCCTCTCCCAACCTACAGTATTCAGTTTTATCATGATGCCGTTGGAAAGAAGTTATATGCAAGATGAACTGATGAAAAAGGCACGTGTGCAAATGCCGATATGTATGCCTGTTTTGATAGATAGAGACAACAACGGATACCTGCAATTAAAGACTAATACCCCAGGTGCTACGATCTATTATAGCTTGAATGGTGGAGAATTCACAACTTATACAACTCCTATTGAGTTTATCTCAGGTGGAAAAGTACAGGCATACGCAACCTCTGAAAAATTAGGGAAAAGCTTGACAACGTCTGTGGAATTGCCTATATATGTAGACCGTTCTTCATGGAAGATTGTATCGGTTAGTAGTGAAAACAATGGTGAAGAAGCGCGTAATGCTATTGATGGTAATCCAACTACTATCTGGCACAGCCGTTGGTCGTCACCGGTAGCCAAGCATCCGCATGAGATCATGGTAGATATGGCTTCTCTGCTTGAAGTGGATAAGTTCATCTATACTCCACGTAATTCTGCTAACGGACGCATCAAAGATTATGAACTTTACTTCAGTAAAGATGGAAAGAATTGGGAAGGTAAAGTAAAAGGTGCTTTTGCCAATTCGTCTTCCACACAAGTTGTTACACTAAAAGAACCGATCACAGCTCGCTATTTCAAACTCATTGCCCTGTCGGAAATAAGTGGCAGAGACTGGGCTTCGGCTGCTGAATTAAATGTAAATATCACCAGAAACCTGTCGGGAGTATCCGAAGGTAGACAGCATGTAGTTTATGTAGACAGTGATGCGGACAACAGTATGAAATTAGCAACAGATGGAGACTTCAACACTTATTGGCGTACCGTACACAATCAATTCTATCTGGCACCGTATCCACACGAGATACAAGTATCACTCGCTAAGGAAGCTAAGGTAAAAGGTATTAAGTATACTCCCCGGCAAGATTCTGCTGAAGGACGAATTGCTAAATATGAAATATACCTAAGTCAGGACGGAAAAGAATGGGGTAAAGCTGTCGCTTCAGGAACATTTAAGAATTCCAAAGAAGCACAAACGGTAGAGTTTACTCCACATCAGGCACGTTATGTGAAACTTCAGGCATTATCTGCTGCAGACGGTGGCAAACAAGCTGCCGTATCAGAGCTGGAAATCCTGACAGCTGAATAATCTATAAGCCAGCTCTTGCAAGGCGTAAACAGTCCTTGCATGAGCCAGCAAAGTTCCTATTACTTATCTCCTAAAGTATTAACAACAAACTTCTTTGGTATTAGAGGCAAAGTTCTTTTCCTCTAATACCAAACTTTTTTTTAGTTTGATATAAACTATAAATGCAAGTTCTGTTTTTATAAATGCAACCTTTGTTTATAAAAACAGAACTTGCATTTATATAATCAAAGCTTGCATTTTAAGATTGTTCTTAAGGCAAAGTAAGTTAGCTAACAGAAGAGAAGAAGTTTATAATAAGCAGAGAAGAAATTATCTATTAATAGATTGGAAGGATAATAAAGTACCCTCCGCCCAAATCCTTCATTCAAAAATAGACAAAGATAAGTATAAGCGAAGGGTAAAAGTACAATTACGCAGAAAATACTCTTTGATTAATAAACTGCAAATTCATAGATCCGTGTATCTTTTCCATTGGCAGCTTGTACTGGCTGTGTAACCAGAAGACGTAAATAACGCACCTTTTCAGTTTTGCCTAAAGAACGGTTGATTACATTCTGTTTATTGCCAGTTACGAAATCCAATGTACGCCACTCCTCATTCGGATTATTTTTAGCTTGTAGAAAGCAATTGCTTGTTATGTAGGAATAACTTTCCTGGGCAGCATTAATCATTCTCCAGCCATTAATTTCTCTTTCTGCTCCGAAATCAAAGTCAACATAATTAGGAAGCATAGAAATATCGCACCATTTAGTACTCTCATCTCCATCAATGAGAGAAACCGGTCTCTCCTTATCATTGACATAGCCCGAACATGCAACAATATGTTCCGGCCGCAACAAATTAATCTTAATTTCCGCAGTTTCCGATATACATTTATTTTCCTTATTTGCAGTACGGAACAGAGTAGATACTGAATTAACAGGAGCATAAGGTTCTTCCGCAAGGGTGGCCGCAAAGATGACAATATTCTTATTGTCAGGCAGAACAACTTCAGTTGCCCCGACAGGAATATTAATAGCAAACTTAAACATATAAGTAAACTCATAAGCATGATCGCCCACAGTAGAGTGGCGGTGTGTACCAATATAGGCCACTTCTGCATCTTTTAGATACCCCTGTGTGTGTCCCGTATGCCCCCACTGACCGATAAAACCGGTATAAGACGGTACTATGATTTTCTGACAATTTTTACCTACAAGAAATGCACCTTGAGCATCCTTCTCAGCAGTTGCCGCTGCAGCCAGAATATACAAACGGTTATAAGCATGCCCGGCAGGTAGTTTCAAGGTATCCCCTTTGCATACCATTCCATTCATTTCCTCTTTTTTCTCCAAATGGAAAGGAATACGATTTACAGTCATTTCAGCAGGAATCAATTCTGCCGCATAAGAATAACCTGACTCAAAATCAGCTTCTCCACAAAACTCATTCCAACTAAAGCATTTGTGATTATAAGCCAGAGGAAGTTGTTCGAATTTCATCCGGTCTCTCTTGCCTGTGCTTAAACGAAGCTTGTAAGTCTTGATACTGTTAGGCTGAATGGCAACTTCCAATTGATTACCTCTGAAAACTGTACTGCCAATACTCTTTTCCGTTCCATCCGCCTCATCAGCACTTGTTATAGTGCCAGGAAAAGTCAGTACGGCACTCTGCGGTGAATTGCCCCCGGTTTCATATACACGCACAACATATTCGTCCGAACTTTCCGCCTTTTTCAGAGCTTTGATAACGACATTATCATTGTTTGAGGAAACAAAGGAAAATGTCTTGCCTAGAGTGCCGGAATGTTTTTCTGCAGTGAAGGCCTTAATGCGTTGATTCAATTTTTCGGCTTCCTTAACAGTTTGTGCCTTATCCAAAGCACCGGCGTGGCCTATCAGGCTATAAGTAAAAGTATGATAACCTAAATCCTGACGATCCTGATAAGAATAGTGCTCGGCTGTTTTAGGAGTATGGAGCAATGTCAGACGCAAAGTATTGTTATCTGGTTTATCCCAACCATATTTACTGTCATTCATGATAGAGACGCCATATTTGCCTGTATTGTCAGTCAAGTCAGCCCAGTATTGAGCATAAACCTCATAAGCGGTCAGCGTATTATTAGCTCTCTGAACACTACCGATGCCAAGATCGTAAGTCGCTTTTTCGTTATCAAGATTCAAAGGAAATTCTGCTTTCAGAAGAGCGTTGGGAGACTGCCAGTCGACTTCGTTATTAAAGTCTATACGATTAGCCAGTTCTCCTTCGTAAAGACGAATATATTGGCGAAATATTGATTTACCATGGTGTTTCTCCACACAAATAGTTTTGCGCAAATCCCCGTCCTCAACAACTCTTATTTCCACATTTTCCATAATGGAAATAGGTGTACTGTCAATAGTCTTTTTCATGATTTCCCATGCAGGCCAGTGATAAGATTCATTATCCGTAAAAAGAGCCAGGCGAATAGCTTTTCCAGTCTTTACCAGTTCTTTATTATTATTCTTATCAAATAAAGAGGTGATATCTCCATACTCGTTCAGTGAGATTTTATAAACAGAGTTTTCTAAAACGGTAGCAGGCACAGATGAAGCCTCTTTTTCCCGTGAACCAGAAAGACGAATGTCATAAACAGCATATCCCGTAGGAGGTACCGTTGCTTCTATCAACAGATTCATCCTCCCGTCTTGATAAGAAAGTAATTGAGAAGCAACTTTTTTACCCGCTGCATCATAAACACTGACACCTTTCGGAAGCTTGGATGTTTCAATCAATACTTCCACAATATCGGTCACCGGGAAACCCAGCGCATTATAAAAGACAACAGGAGTGCCTTTGACACGGGTATCCATTTTCTCTGAAATGGCTCCGACAGAGGTAGTCAGTATTCCGGAGAATTGTTTCAATGAAAGAAGTTCATCATTCCATGAAAACTCATAAGCACGGGGAATACTCGTACCGGTTAGGTCGTCATGAAATTGGTGGAAAATAAAGCGCTTCCATGATTCTGTCAGGCTATTTCCCGGATACTCGGCTACGCCCAGCCAATCTGCAGCAAGGGCGGCTCTTTCCGCAGCATCCCCCAATAGTTCATTTTGCCTATTGTAAAGTTTCATAGCGGCCTGTGAGGTATAGCATCCAGTTCCATGTACATCCATCAGCAGTTCACCGTTGAATATTGGTAATTCAGGATGTTTATCATAAGGAAAATAGTCCTTAAACAACTGATCGCTGGTTGCGCTAATCACTTTTAATGGTCCGTTCCCTTTAATGCCTTTCTCTACAGAGCTGACAGATCCCAGTGAAGGAGAGCCGCCCGTATCACCTGTACCATAGTAACGATATACCGTTTTCAAAAGAGTATGTCCTGTCAAATTCAGCAATTCTTCATTCGCGGACAAGTCTACGTTATTCCAACGTTTACCATAGTCATATCCATGTGCCAGCATGATGGAAGAGCCATCCACCCCTTGCCAGACTCCAATCGTGAAAGGGTGTTTACTTTTGCCATAAAAAGGGTTGGTACGCCAATCCAACTTCTGCGAAGAGAAACCGATAAGACCACAATGTTTGGCTATCGTTGGCAGTGTCCAGCCAAAGCCAAAACAGTCCGGAAGGAAAATATCAGTACTCTCTACTCCAAACTCTTGTCGGTAATATTCTTGCCCGAGCATAATATTACGAATAGATGATTCAATAGAAGGCACCAATACATCCGATGCTTCCCAACTGCTGCCACTAACATGCCAACGTCCCGAATGGATGAGTGTCTTAAGCTGTTCATACTGGGAAGGATAGTATTCTTTCATCCATGAATATTTCACCCCTCCTTCAAAATTAAAAATATAATTAGGATACTTCTTCAACAAAAACAAGTTGCGCGATAAAGTATTCCAAACATACTCCTTAATGGTTGTTTGTATATCCCAATTCCATTGAGTATCCAAATGGGCATCTGCCACCATGTAGGCCGTCGCCTTCTTTTCCGGCTTCACCTCTTGTGCACACACATTGCCTGCGTCAAGTAGTACAAAAGCTAATAAGATAGTTGATAATTTCATAAGTAAAACTTCTATTATAATTGAATGTTAGTTTTTTGTCTGGAAACAAAGATAGGCAGGTCTATGTAAAAAAGACTATATATTTATGCCAGAAAAGTAAGCAAATGTCCCTATGGCTATTATACGGACTAAAATGTCAGAAAATCATAATCCCTTTTTTCATCTTTTCCTGCCACATTCTATGATTATTCTTTATATTTGCGCTACCCAAATTAATCTAAGTAAATAGATATGAGAAGCAAACACATTATTTCCAGACTCTTAGGGATTATTGGCATCCTAAGTTGTCTCCCATATATGACTCATGCATATAGTTTACGACAATTCTCCAACAAAGATGGATTATCCAACAGCGCCATTCTTTCTCTATACCAAGATAATCAGGGAGTCATCTGGATTGGCTCATGCGATGGACTGAATATATACGATGGAAACAGCATACATGCATACAACCCGCCTAATTCCTCAAAAACGTTACTATCAGGAAACCTGATTAATAACTTTATGGAAACTGGAAAAGACGTATTATGGATACAAACAAATTATGGACTCGACCGATTGGATCTAAAAAAAACAACAAGCCAGAGCTTTGTTGAATTCAAGGATAACAGATTTATGACCAAAAGCAAGGATAACGAACTTTTTACCTTAAAAGATGACGGATACTTCTATTATTACCAACAAGAAAAAGGAACATTCCGAAAACTGGAAGTCCCCCAACCTGCATTCGAGTACATATTATCTACCACTATCGATGCAAACAATATACTATGGGTATTTACTTCCAACAATGACAATCGCAGTTATCAGATAAATAAAACAAAAGAAGGTCTCTCCCTAACCCCCAATCACCTCTTCAAGCATCCCGAGAAACTACGATGGTCCTTCCCTGAAGGACAATTAGTCTATTTTATCGACGAAACTTACTCACTATATGAATATGACTTCAACAATCAGCAACAATACTTTATTGCAGATCTTAAGACGGAAATAGAAGAACGCGGAGAGGTTTCTTCCATTATCAAACAGCAGAATGATTATTATATAGGCTTCAAGAATAGTGGTTTGATCGTTCTGAAATATATGTCCGATCAGAAAATCAAGTACCAGATACAGTCCACCGAAATCCACTCTGGTATCTTCTGTTTAATGAAAGACAAGTATCAGGACATTGTTTGGGTAGGAACCGACGGGCAAGGAGTATATATGTATTTTAATGATGCTTTCTCTATCACCAACACGTTGCTCGATACTCCTGTATACCAAATTAACAATCCCGTACGCGCTGTCTATTACGACAATGAACAAACTTTATGGATAGGAACCAAGGGAGGAGGAATACTACGACTCAAAGAATATTCCACAGAAAACGGAACATCGAGGTCTTTCGAGCATATTTCTATCAATAACAGCACCTTAACCGATAATGCAGTCTATTGCTTTGCGCCCGGTTCCATGAACAAACTATGGATTGGTACGGAAAATGGCATCAACTATTACTTATATAAAAGTAAACAATTAAAAACATTTACAGTAACAGCAGATGGTAAAAAAGTGAAGTATGTACATTCCATTCATGAACTGAATGACACAACTTTATGGGTATCTACCGTAGGCGAAGGTATCGTAAAAATTATTCTGAATAAAAATGGCATTGCTCCCACCGTTAAATCGGCAACAAGAATTATTTTGGATGGCGGTCGCTTGGCTTCTAACTACTTCTTTACTTCTTTTCAGGAAAATGACTCGATACTTTGGTTTGGAAACCGTGGATATGGGGCACATCGGCTTAATCTCGAAACCGGAAAGTTTATTCCATACAAATTTGATAATATTGTAAATAGTCAGATGGCCAATGATATCTTTGCCATCTACAAGAATGAGAATGGATATTGGTTTGCCACCAGTTCAGGCTTACTTCACTTCAATCAAGAAGGCTCGCAACACCATAATAAGGTTGAGTTGCTTTCAAAAAATACCGCACACGGCATGCTGGAAGATCAACAGAATAACATCTGGATAAGTACCAATCAGGGATTGGTGAAATTCAACCCCAAGACCCATACCGGTCAGACATACGACAGAAAAAACGGACTGGAAGTTACTGAGTTCAGCGATGGGGCCTTCTATAAAGACATACCAACCGAAACTTTATTTTTTGGCGGGACAAACGGATTTGTTGCTATCAAGCCCAATGATTACAATATGGCAGCTTACATGCCTCAAATAAGTATAAAAAGACTATCCATCTTCGGAAAAGAATATAATATCCATGACTTTCTATATAAAAAGAAAGAGAAAACGGTCATCCAACTAGATTATAGTCAGAACTTCTTCCACATTGATTTCATGGCAGTCGATTATATAAATGGAAATAATTATTCCTACTATTACAAATTGAACGAAGCCAGTAACCAATGGATAGAGAGTGGCACATCTTCTAGCGCCGTATTTTCCAATCTTTCACCGGGACAATATACATTACTGGTAAAATACAAAAACAACATCAATGGAAAAGAGTGTGAACCTCAATCTTTTTTTATCCAGATCACTCCTCCCTGGTATTTAAGTAATTGGGCATATATCCTTTATTTCATTTTGATTTCATTGTTTTGTGCTTCTTCTATTTATCTACTTATCCGGCAATATCGACGTAAGCAGCATCGTATCATTGAAAAGATGAACCGGGAAAAGAAAGAAGAAATCTACGAATCCAAATTACGCTTTTTCACTAATATAACACATGAGTTCTGTACACCATTGACTCTAATTTATGGTCCTTGTGAAAAGATACTTGCATACCCACAATCCGATTCATACATCCGCAAATACGGAAAGATGATACAACAGAATGCGGAGAAACTGAATGTTCTGATTCTGGAACTACTTGAATTCCGCAGACTGGAAACCGGCAATAAGGCTCCCTCTATTCAAAGATTGCCAGTGTCGGACAAGCTCCAAAATATAGCAGAGTCATTCAGCGAATTAGCTGAAAACAAAAAACTGAATTACCGACTGGATATCGAAACAGGCATTGAATGGAATACAGATATCAGCTGTTTCAACAAAATAGCCAATAATCTAATATCCAATGCCTTTAAATATACCCCTGAAAAAGGGAATATCACAATCGGGTTAAAGATAGAAAATCAACAATTAATCCTTCGCGTATCAAACTCTGGAAAAGGTATAGCAAAAGAAAACCTGAATAAAGTATTTGACCGTTACAAGATTCTGGATTCTGTTGAACTAAACGGGAAAAACTCACGTAATGGGCTCGGGCTGGCTATATGCAAAAATATGGTAACCCTACTGAATGGCGAAATCACCATTGAAAGTATTCCCGACGAGATTACGACATTTACTGTTACTTTACCAGAATTATCACCGGCAGAACAAGAAAAGCCCCGAGAAGTATATCAGACAGGGCAATTAAAGATTAGTATAGAGCCTATAGAACTGGAAAAAACCATTACGAACTTCGATGTTTCGAAACAGACGGTTATGATTATTGATGACGATCCTTCCATGCTTTGGTTCGTTTCGGAGATTTTTATCGACAAATACAATGTACTTTCCTTCAATAATGCAAAGGATGCTTTAGCAAGTTTGGAATTAAAACAACCGGACTTAATTATTTCAGATGTGATGATGCCCGAAATTGATGGCCTTTCTTTCACTCATCGTATTAAACAAAATAAGCTGTGGAGCCATATACCATTAATTCTCCTGTCTGCTCTCCATCATGAGGACGACCAGGTGAAGGGTATTGATTCAGGAGCGGATGCTTACGTCACCAAACCTTTTAACGTAAAGTATTTGGAAAAAATTGTCTATCGACTGATAAAGCGGAAATCCGAATTAAAAGAATATTATAATTCAGTATTCAGCGCTTTCCAGATAGAAAATGGAAATTACATACACAAAGAAGATCAGGATTTCCTGAATAAAATAATAGAAACCATAGATAAAAACATCGAAAGCCCGGAGCTTTCTGTAGAGTTGTTGAGTAGTGAATTAGGATATAGTACCCGTCAATTCTACCGGAAATTAAAGCCGATAACGGAAAAATCTCCGGCTGATATCATCAAAGAATATCGCCTCACTGTAGCTGAACGCCTATTATTGACAAAGAATCTCACTATTGAAGAAATCATGGATAAAACAGGATTCACCAATCGAGGGACCTTCTACAAAGTATTCTCTTTGCGGTTCGGTATGCCACCACGACAATACAGGGAACAGCAAAAAGAGAGTGTAGTAAAAAGGAGTGCTGAACAATAACGGGCTATTTACTCTATTCGTTACTTTGATGAACGTTTTAGTTTCAATTCCAGTACATGTTCTCCCGCTTCTAGTTTTACTACACGTTCTCCCTCCACATTGTCGGGTGCATAAAAGGTAGCAGTGCTATTTGCAGGGACAGTTACCTGATAGACAATACGGTTCTTTTTGCGTTCCCATTTTGAACAGATTTCACCATAAGGCGATTGATGTCTGGCTTCGAACTGATTTAGTCCACTGGGGAAATTAGGGCGAAGGAGGATATGTTTGAATCCGGGATTTTCGGGGTCAGGGAAGATTCCGCCCAATCCTTTATAAAACCACCCGCCAATTTCACCAAACATCATATGATTGTCTGAAATGTCGCGCGTTGCATTCAAATCCCAGTTCTCCAGCAAGGTGGTAGCACCATTGGCAATCCAACAGCCCCATGATGGATAAGTATCTTGTACGGCTAATTTATAAGCCGTTTCGGCTTCACCGTTCTCACTCAACGCATTCAATATAGCTTTTGCTCCCAACACACCTACATCCAAATGAAAACCGGCTGCCTCTACCTGTTTTGCAAGATTCCTGGCCACTTTCCTCTTCAGTTCTTCGGGAACAATCCCCCATTGCAAGGGAACGCTCTGTTCTGTCTGGACTCCGCTACCATAAATACCCGTTTCTCTATTCAAGAATTTATCATTAATCGCATTCTTTATCTTGTCGGCAAGGGCAGAATAATACTCGTAATCTTCCGTTTTATTAAACATCTTTGCGGCATTGGCAAGTATCTTGGTATCCACGTAGAAATAGACAGAAGAAGTCAGTTCCTTGGAAGAATGGGATTTAACAGGCACCCAGTCTCCTCTTCCCCACGAGGTTAATCCGGTTGGACTAGTACGATCCACATAGTCTACATACCGTTTGATGTTCTCATAACAGTCCGCCAATAGTTTACTATCACCGTAAAACATATAAATATTCCATGGAATGATGGCGATGGTACTCGTCCAGTCCAGCCCATTATCCGTGCCATATCCCCAGCCTCCTGTAGGGATAATGTCAGGTAATACGCCATTGGGCTGTTGCTCGTCTCTGTGGTCGGCAAGCCATTTCTCGTAGACAGTGATACCGTCATAATTGTACAATGCCGTTTCAATAGCAAAGTGACCGTCGCCCGTCCATCCGTTTTTCTCACGCTGGGGACAGTCGGTAGGATAACCCATTAAGTTGGATAAATAAGCATTATTCGTAGCCCACCAAAGACGGTTGATAAGTGCATTCGAAGTATGAATCGTCCCTTTCTGCGGAACATCACTATGCACAAAGTAGGCAGTCAGACTATTTTCATTCAGTACAATGGGGTTATTGCTTGTTACTTCCACGTATCTGAAACCTTTATAATTGAATCGTGCCATAAACTCATCCTCTCCTTTCCCGCTCAAAACCAGCATATCTGTTTGGAAAGGATCGGAGTTGTCTACCGGGCGGTGATACACATCAATATTTGACGTATTCACTCGTCCGTTGTCATACAACCGCTCGCCATGTTTCAACCTCACGACAGTTCCTTCTTCTCCGGATACTTTGATGCGGGTGACACCTGCCATATTACGGGCAAAATCAAATACATACGTTGTGTCATTGAGCTTTTTCCATGTCTTTACAGGAATTGTTTCTACCGCACGGATCGGCTGCACTTGTTGAGACACTACATTTAGTGAAGGAACAGCCCTATATCCTACCCCACTCCATTGGGAATCATCAAAGTCCGCTGTGTTCCAACCTTTTTGCTCCAGGCGGGCGTCGTAATGTTCGGCTGTATAAATACTATTGAAGACTAATGCCCCCGATGAAGTTTTCCAGTCGCGCTCTGTAGAAACCACTTCAACGGAACCGTCTTCATACGTAATCCGCACATCCATACAGAAAGCAGGGCGGTTGCGCCACGGTGCACGGTGGAAATCCCACACAGCCATCGACTGATGATTATACCATCCATTACCCAGCAATACACCAATCGCATTCCGTCCCTTCTGTATTTGAGGGGTAACGTCATAAGTTACGTAGAAATTACGTCTGTCGAACCGGGTATATAGCGGGTCCAGTCTATGATTTCCTATTTTCTCGCCATTGATGTACAGTTCATACAAACCTGCCACGGCAATGTATGCCCTTGCTGACCGGACACTCTTCTTTGCATCAAACACTTTCCGGAAATAAGGTGCAGGTTGATAATTAATATCCCTGTTATCCCCAATCCAGGCGCCCTGCCAGTTCTCCATCCCCATCATTCCGGTTTCAAAACAATTGATATCCGAAGAAGATTGGATTCCATCCTGATCCCATACATTCACTTTCCAATAATACTTGGTGAATGGGGTGAGGCCCTCGCCCGAATAAGTAATTAGAATCTCTTCAGTATTCTTTTTGCCTGAATCCCAAGTATCTCCTTTTCCGGCAACAAGTTGAAGAGAGTCTTTACCCACCATGACTTGATAAGCTGTTTGTCGTGCCCCTCTCCGGGTATCATTCAACATCCATGATAACCGGGGAGCAGGATTATCCACTCCCAGAGGATTCACTAAATAATCACAAGCCAAATTCACGGGTTTGCAATTGCCCGGTACCTGCACCTGCGAAAATGTTGTTTGCAACATTAAAAAGAGTAGCCCCGATACTAATGTCAATCGTTTCATTTTATTCAAAAATTAGTCTGTATTTTCTTTCCGTCTCATAAAGAGCATATTGCGCGCTAATTTACGAAAAATATCGCATAGGGAAGTTATTTTGCTACAATACTCTTACTTTATCAGTTTATAGGAAATGAATCGGAACGGTACACTTACCTCAAAAAAAGCTATATCTTTGCGACCCGAAATATACTTGACTATGAATAAAGTGAATGGTTTGCTATATGGGCTGCTTTCATCGGCCTCTTTTGGACTTATCCCTCTATTTACCATTCCTGCCATGCAAGCGGGAATGCAATTTGAATCGATACTTTTCTATCGGTTCCTGTTTGCCTGTCTGGCAATGGGAGGGATTTTATTGATGAACGGACAGTCATTTCGTATCAAACGACAGGACATTCCTTCGCTGTTTTTTCTTTCACTTCTTTATTTAATGTCCGCAGTATTCTTATTTTGGGGATATAAATTTATGGCCAGCGGAGTTGCCACCACTATTCATTTCATGTATCCGGTGCTTACCACGCTAATCATGATGCTCTTTTTTAAAGAAAAGAAGTCCGGCTGGCGGATCGCTGCCATTGCGTCCGCAGTAGCAGGAGTCTATTTCTTATCCGGCGGAAACACAGAAACGGGGGGCTTTTCTTTCATGGGTCTTTTCATTGTCCTTCTGTCGGCACTCGGATATGCGCTTTATCTCGTTACAATGAGCCAACTAAAGATCGGACAGATGAAAGGCTTACTGCTTACTTTCTACGTATTCCTTTTCGGGAGTATTCTTCTTTTTATCGGAACGGAATCTATCAGCCAACTTCAACCCATCAGCGAATGGCATACTGCCGGCAACTTGATCCTACTGGCCTTAATCCCCACCGTAGTTTCTAACCTCGCTTTAGTAAGAGCCGTAAAAAGCATCGGCTCCACACTCACTTCTGTATTGGGAGCCATGGAGCCGGTAACTGCTGTATGCGTTGGAATCTTTCTTTTCGGAGAAGCCTTCACCACAAGCATCGGTGTAGGCATTGCACTGATTATTGCCGCCGTGATCGTTATTATATTAAAACGATAAAAGAGAGGGGGAAAAATGCACTGCCCCCCATTACTTGATTTACCGGGCAATGTTCAACTCCTGAACAAGATTCCCCGCCTTACCGTATTTCTCCATAATAAAAAGCATATACCGCACGTCCACTCCGATACACCGCTGCAAATCAGGCTCGAATACGATATCGCTACTCATTGCTTCCCAGTTGCCATCGAAAGCCAACCCCAGCAATTCTCCTTTAGCATTGAACATGGCACTGCCGGAATTACCTCCTGTTATATCATTGTTGGAGATAAAGCAAACATTCATATCCCCCTGTTCATTGGCATATCTTCCGAAATCACCGGAGGAAAGCAGATTTAACAACTCCGGCTGGACAGCAAAGTCAATATCACCGGCATGTTCCTTCACTTTCTCAAAGATGCCTTTCACGGTTGTATAATAATCATAAGTAGCTCCATCAAAGGGAGTATATCCTCCAACCGTTCCGAAACTAAGTCGCATGGTGGAATTGGCATCCGGATAGAAATTACGTTCGGCATACATACGGCGCATGGCAGCATTGAATAAACGCTCCCCCTGCTCTATCTGCTCGGAAGCCTCGGAAATGCTCTGATTCATCTCATAATACTTCACGATCAGATCCAGACTCAAGGAAACAGCAGGATCCTCTATGAGATTGTACGTAGTATCTCGCTCCAGAAAGCGTTTCAAGCCCTTAGGAGACGTTATATTGGAAGTCGCATACAAAGAATCTACATAGGTCTGAATATTCCCGTTGTAGAACGTATCTATCTTCTCATACATAGCAGGCAGAAACTTTTTATCCACTTTCGACTGATACTCTTTAAGCATGGCAGCAAAAACCTCCTTATCAATGGAAAGATCGAGATTATCATATTTCTCCAGTAACTTTTTCATGCGAGTTATCACTAGCTTCTCTTCCGCCTCAAAGTCGAAATTGAGAATTTCAAGAGCAAGCTGCACCAACTCGGGACCATTGATAAACGATTCACCGAAATAAGCTAACGCACGATTGGTTTCCCGACGATTGCTATAACTCAATTCTAAAGAGGAGAATAAACGAATCAGTTTCTCTCTCTCTTCCGGACGAGACTGAATCCAGTCACGAAGCGCTGCTTCAGCCTCCCGTTTCTTTTCCAATACTTTCAAATGCTTGATGGCTTTATTCGTTCCAATGCTATTTTTCCAATAATTGGAGCTTTCATCGTATTTTGAAGCATACTTAATGCGAATATCCGGACGCCGGTCCATCTCCCGTTTCCAGATGGTTTGTTTCACTCCCCGTACATCAATCATTGCCTGATTGATTCCATTCATCATCTCTTCGATACCATACGAGGAAAGGTAACGTTCCGTACTGCCCGGATAGCCAAGCGTCATGCAGAAAGAACCTTCTTTGTATCCATCCAAAGAAATAGGTGCTACATATTCGGGATGATAGGGGACGTTTTCAGGAGAATAATCCGCCGGACCATTCTTGGCATCAGCATAGATACGGAATACACTGAAATCACCCGTATGACGCGGCCACATCCAATTATCCGTATCCCATCCGAACTTCCCGACAGAAGAAGGAGGTGCAAAAACCAGACGGACATCGTTATAATCACGATAAACAGAAAGCCAGAATTCATTCCCTGCATAATAAGCATCTACAATGCCAGTCAATGTAGAATCCTTTTCGGAGACTTCCATACTGATTACATTCATAATCGAATCAACAGCCACACGGCGCTCTGTTTCCGTTTTAGCATGCCGGGCGGCAGACAATACGCGTTTGGTAACGTCTTCCGTACGAAGCAGGAAACGAACATACAATTCCGGATTCGGCAATTCTTCCTCAAGACTACGTGCAAAGAATCCATCTTTCAGATAATCATGTTCCACTGAAGAATGTTGCTGAATACTGCTGAAACCACAATGATGATTGGTAAACACCAGACCGTCTTCGGAAACTACCACTCCCGAACAGAAACCTCCGAAGCTGACAACAGCATCTGCCAGACATGGCTTCTTCGGATTATATATTTTATTTACAGGCATCTGCAAACCAAGTTCTTTCATTACCCGGTCAGTCTGTTTATTCTTTCGGAGATTTCCCAACAGCCACATTCCCTCATCGGCAAACACATTCGACAGACAGAGAGAAAAGACTATCAAGACGGTTAGTCTGAACTTCATATTATTATTTTTAGATTCATTATTCTGTAATCAGCCTCAACTTCTTCGTTCCTACGCGGGCTTTCAGCCATTCGCTGATTTTCTCTTTTTCGGCAACAGACGGATGTCTGGCGAATTTAAGGACAGCCAATGTTACCGTATCCGTCTTCATCGAATCGACCCGTACTTCGAGCGAGTGAGCGATGGAGAGTGTAGTGATGGAAGGATAAAGCACCTTCAGTTCGGGCACTAATGTACGACTCATAGCATCGTACGTTCTGTATTGCTCCAGCGTTGTCTCCAGTTGGGAAATTTTCACCGCCTGTTGTTGAAGCCGTTGCTCACTGTTTTTATAGAAGTCTTCCATGACCATGGCACGGATAGAAGATACATCTACCGCCTCATTGTTCATTCCCTGTAATACAATCAGTTTCGTATCTTCCAGCTTATACTCTTTCAACTTGCTACGGGCAATAGATATCGAAGCGTCAGGCACTTCAGGACCAATCAAAACAACCCGTACTTCTTTATGTTCATAGCTGATTTTCTTATCAAGTACCTGCGTATTCTCAAAGCTCAACTGATCGTTTATAAAACGATTGGCTGCTGCTTCATAGAAAGTGCTCTTTATAATTCCAAATGTCAGATAAACTGCAGGGCACATGGTAAGTACCACAATCAAAACAATGTATTTACGTACAGTCTTCTCACGGGTTTTATCCACAAATTCCTTTCGTTGAAAATGCATCACACGAACTCCGAGGAAGGTAGCCAGACTGATAAAAACAGAGTTGATGAAATAAAGATAAAAAGCTCCCAGGAAATAAATAAGATTGCCGGAAGCCAGCCCGTAACCGGCCGTACAAAGTGGTGGCATCAATGCGGTAGCAATGGCAACGCCCGGAATCACATTTCCTTTTTCCTTGGTAGAGAGAGCTACGACACCTGCCAATCCACCAAAAAGTGCGATGAATACATCATAAATAGTGGGCGATGTGCGTGCCAGCAACTCTGACTGTGAACCGGCAATAGGAGCAAGAAGGAAAAAGATGGTTGCCGTAGTCACACTGAAAGCGGTCGTTATGAGAAAGCTCTTTAAAGAGCGTTTCATTAATTCAAAATCATTTAGTCCGACAGACAATCCTACTCCCATAATAGGTCCCATCAATGGAGAAATCAACATGGCACCGATAATAACGGCAGTGGAGTTCACATTCAATCCGAGTGATGCCATGAATATGGCAAAGATCAGAATCCATAAATTGGCACCTTTGAACTCTACCCCCTTACGGATAGAATCTACTGTAGCCAGTTCGTTATCCTTATCTTTTTTCAAGTCCAGATATTCTCCCAGAAAGGACTTGATAGCAAACTTATTACGTTCATCTGTCTTCATAGTTATTTCTTCTTTATAAATCGATTAATAACAGGAATCTGACTCAATGGTAAATCCTTTTTGATAATATAGGCTATAAATAGCAATAAGAGTACGGTACGGAAAGCGAGACGGAGCACTATATTAGGGATAGGAACCTGCTCTCCAATAACGTAAAGTACCGCTGCCAGCAGAACATAAAGTCCGAGGCTCTTCAAATCATAATGAATCGGGTATTCTTTCTGTCCTATCCAATAGGATAGCAACAAGATGACTGCATAGCCTGCAACAGAAGCCCATGCCGAAGCAAGATAACCGTAAACCGGCACAAACAGAATGTTCAATACGACAATAATAACACAACCAATCACCGAGAAGTAGGCTCCCCAATAGGTCTTATCCGTCAGTTTATACCAAAAGGAAAGGTTGAAATAGATCCCTTTACAGATCTCTGCAAGCATTACAATGGCTACTACCCCCAGGCCTTCCCAGTAACCTCTTGCCACCAGATAACGCAATAAGTCGAGATAAAACATGACAGCAAGGAAAGCCAGCAAGGAAAATATAAGAAAATACTTCATCGCAGCGGCATACATCTTCCGGTTGTCTCCTTCGCGGTCTTTGCCAAAGACAAACGGTTCGTAAGCATAACGGAAAGCTTGCGTAAACATTGCCATTACCATCGCAATCTTACTGGTTGCCGCATAGATACCCAATTGTACCAACCCCTCCTGCCGGTCTTCAAAAAGAAACGGATATATCATCTTATCCACAGTCTGGTTTAGAATACCTACCAAGCCTAAGATTAATACCGGGAAAGAATATACGACCATTCGTTTCAACAATACCCGGTCTAATTTATAAGCAAAACCTGTCAGTTCCGGGATGAAGAAGAACATCTGAACAACTGAGATAATCAGGTTGCTAATAAAGATATATCCCACTAAATAATCCGGATCATAAAACCAGGAGATAGTTGACGGACAATGTACATTCAGCCACGGGCACACCAGTAGGAAAAATAAATTCAAACCGATGCCACCAACGATAGAGAGCAGTTTGATAGCAGCAAACTTGATGGGCCGTTTTTTATACCGTAAATAAGCAAAAGGGATGCATTGGAAAGAGTCTAAAGCTACCACAACAGCCATCATCGCTATGAACTCCGGATGATCGCCATAATCCAGTAAATTGGAAATAGGTTGCAGGAATAACAGGCAAAGGAAAACAAAAATCAAAGATACCCCTCCTACCGATAACAAGGAGTTGGCATATACTTTCATCGGGTCTTCTCCCGATTTATTGGCAAAACGGAAGAATCCCGTTTCCATACCGAACGTAAGCAATACAAGCATCAGGGCTGTAAACGCATATACGTTTGATACCACTCCATAACCTCCGGTGGAAGCCGGCAATACCGCTGTGTACAAAGGCACCAGCATGTAATTAAGGAACCGTCCGACAATACTACTCAACCCATAAATTGCAGTATCTTTAGCTAATGATTTTAGTCCAGCCATGTTTTATTAGTGATTATCATTCAGATTGGCTTAACGTTGCCTCTTTTGTTTGAACAACCAATCCATAAATCCGGGATAATTGAAAGCCGGATTCCAGCTTCCATGATTACAACCGGGAAATTCAATATATTCCACATCTGCACCGGCAGCTTTCAGTGCTTTATACGCTTCACGAGAACCTTTCACCGGAACTACATCATCCGCATCTCCATGGAAGATACGAAACTTCACATCCTTGGCAACTGACAGCCGGCTCGGATTGACTGTACCGCAAATAGGAACTGCAGCTGCAAAAATCTCCGGATAACGCACTACTAAATCATACGTTCCCATCGCTCCCATTGAAAGACCGATAATATAAACCCGCTGTGTATCCACTTCGGGCATTACCAGATAAGAATCGAGCAACTGTTTAAGCGTTTGCAATATAGGACTGATCTCCTGTCCCACTGGCATTTCTGTAGGGATAAGCGACTTCGGACGTCCTGTATAAGCCCAGTAACCGTCTGTCGGACACTGTGGAATTAGAACGAAAGCGGGATACTTCTCTTGATTGACCGGATTAAGAAACATCTGTCTACCATGAGTCAACTGTTTCTCATTATCATTTCCCCGTTCGCCGGCTCCATGCAGAAACAGTACGAGCGGATACTTTTCACCGGGCTTCACCGATTCGGGATGAATCATCCGATAAGGTAAAGAGTCTCCTTCAGAAGAGACAAAAATATCCCTCCCATATTCCTGTTGAGCCGATAAAGAGAGGCTCAAAAAGAGAAATACAAGTAAAGTAGTCCATTGCTTCATCATCCAACTACGCTTTATAAAGTTCTTTTATTCCGTTTTTATCAGTCATTAAACAGTGTTTTCTGGCTGTTATAAAGACTCCTTCCCAAATGTTTATAGGCAAGTTCAGTCACTTCACGTCCACGGGGAGTACGCTTCATGAATCCTTCTTTTATCAGGAAAGGTTCGTAAACTTCCTCAATGGTTCCCGCATCTTCTCCCAAAGCCGTAGCAATGGTAGTGATACCTACCGGGCCACCTTTAAACTTGTCTATAATAGTGCAAAGTATCTTGTTGTCTATCTCATCCAGACCGTATTTATCGATATTCAGTGCTTCCAATGCAAACTGGGCAATCTCCGTATCGATAGAGCCGGAGCCTTTCACCTGCGCAAAGTCACGTACCCGACGGAGCAAGGCATTGGCAATACGAGGCGTTCCGCGGCTACGGGAAGCAATCTCCGATGCCGCGCGTACCGAACAAGGCACATCCAGTATGGATGCAGAACGACGGATGATATTGCTCAAAACGTCGTCATCATAGTACTCCAAATGAAGATTAATGCCAAAACGTGCACGAAGCGGAGCTGTCAGCAAACCACTACGGGTGGTTGCGCCAACCAGCGTGAAAGGATTTAAATCTATCTGAATACTACGGGCCGAAGGTCCCTTATCAATCATAATATCGATGCGGTAATCTTCCATGGCCGAATAAAGATATTCCTCCACTACAGGCGACAACCGATGAATTTCATCGATAAAAAGTACATCATTCGGTTCGAGACTGGTTAACACTCCTGCCAGATCACCCGGTTTATCGAGTACCGGACCGGAAGTCACTTTAAAGCCAACTCCCAATTCGTTGGCGATAATATTCGAAAGAGTTGTTTTTCCTAATCCGGGAGGGCCGTGCAACAGCACATGGTCGAGTGCTTCGCCACGCAGACGTGCCGCCTTCACAAAAATGCGAAGGTTTTCCACCACCTTGTCCTGCCCGCTAAAGTCTTCAAAGCTTAACGGACGGAGTGCATTCTCGAAATCCCGTTCTTTTGAAGTAAGCTGATGTTCGCGTATGTTAAAATCTTCCTGTTCCATTTATTTCTTGAAAGTAGGAGACAAAGATAGAGATTTACATTCATTTTCAGTATAAGAAAGACGAAGATTTAGTTTATTTGAAACGTAATAACTACTTTTGCACTATCTATATACACGTTATCAACTATGGTTCTAAATTACATTTGGATAGGATTCTTCGTCATTGCCTTTATCATCGCTCTTATAAAAGTGATTTTTCTGGGAGATACGGAGATATTTACGGCTATCATGAACTCTACATTCGACTCCTCCAAAACGGCATTCGAGATATCACTGGGACTTACGGGTGTACTGGCTCTTTGGTTGGGTATCATGAAGATCGGAGAGAACAGCGGATTGATTAATACACTGGCGCGCTTTCTAAGTCCGGTGCTATGCCGTTTGTTTCCGGACATTCCTAAAGGACATCCGGTGTTGGGCTCCATCTTTATGAATATGTCCGCCAATATGCTCGGTTTGGACAATGCCGCCACTCCGCTGGGACTGAAAGCAATGAAAGAGCTGCAGGAACTAAATCCGAAAAAAGACACGGCTTCCAACCCGATGATTATGTTTTTGGTGATTAATACCTCCGGCCTCATCATTATTCCGATAAGTATCATGGTGTATCGTGCGCAAATGGGGGCTGCACAGCCTACGGATGTATTCATTCCTATTCTGATAAGTACTTTCATTTCAACTTTAGTCGGAGTTATAGCAGTCAGCATCACTCAAAAGATAAACTTAATCAATAAGCCTATTCTCATTTTAATGGGCATTATCTGTCTTTTCTTTTCGGGATTGATTTATCTGTTTCTAAGTGTATCGCGGGAGGATATGGGTACTTATTCTACACTGATAGCGAATATCCTGCTGTTCAGTGTCATCATCCTGTTTATTTTAACGGGAGTCAGAAAGAAAATCAATGTATACGATTCTTTTGTGGAAGGAGCCAAAGAAGGATTTACGACGGCTGTACGCATCATTCCTTATCTGGTTGCTTTCTTGGTAGGAATTGCAGTGTTCCGCACTTCGGGAGCAATGGATTTTCTGGTGGGAGGTATCGGCTATATAGTAGGCCTATGTGGGGTTGACACGAGCTTTGTCGGGGCTTTACCTACTGCACTGATGAAATCACTTAGTGGCAGCGGCGCAAACGGCCTGATGATCGATACGATGAAAGAATTAGGACCGGATTCTTTTGTTGGGCGTATGAGCTGTGTTGTACGCGGAGCTTCAGATACTACATTCTACATTCTGGCCGTTTATTTCGGCAGTGTGGGAATCACCAAAACTCGTAATGCGGTAACCTGCGGCCTGATTGCAGACTTTTCGGGTATCATAGCCGCTATCTTAATCAGTTATTTATTTTTCTTTTAAATCATAACATTCAATTATGGCTGTAACTTATCAAACAGAAGGCGTAAAAATGCCTGATATCAAGAAACGTGAGACTACGGAATGGATAAAAGCCGTAGCAGCTTCTTACGGAAAAAGACTCGGTGAAATCGCTTATATCTTCTGCTCGGACGAAAAGATTCTGGAGGTAAACCGTCAATATCTGCAACATGACTACTACACGGATATCATTACTTTCGATTATTGTGAAGGCGATCGTTTATCAGGAGACTTATTCATTAGCCTGGACACAATACGCACTAATGCGGAGCAATTTGGCGCTTCTTATGACGACGAACTGCACCGTGTCATTATCCACGGAATTCTTCATCTTTGCGGTATTAACGATAAAGGACCCGGAGAACGGGAAATTATGGAAGCTGCGGAAAACAAAGCATTAGCTATGCGACAAGTGTAAGCAAGCCTCGATAGCAAACGATTTCAAAAAGTTTTCAATTTATTAAAACATACACTGTAACGTACACTATAACAAAGACGCCCCATCGTAATCACTACAGTGGGGCGCTTCATTAGCAATACGATGCTAACATTAAATTATTTAAGAGAGAGAAATTTATTATTTTATCTCTACCGCTTTGTTTATGCGATAGATTAAAAGATCATAATGTGAACGATCAGCCTCAGGCATAGTCGAAATACTCTTTTCCAACATCTCTTTCGTACGCATCAACAGATCAAAATAATATGCAGCAACTTTCGTCTGATTCGTATAAATAGGCGGAACAGATGAAAAACCACTTATTTCTTCAGGAGCCTGCAAAGAGCACAAATGATGCTCTACATTCTCTCCTTCACGTAAAGCCGTCAGATTAATTTCCGATTTCCGTGTATCTGCAAATGACGCCTTTGAAGCCTTAAAGCTACCAATAGGTGCAGTTACCGTAGAGGTGGCAATGATACTTTCCAGAAAAGCTGTCTGCAGAGCTTTCTCAACATTATCCAACGGACGATGTTTCAGAGTTCCTTTCCATACTACATTATAAATGTCATCCAAATATTCGGAAGCCGTATAAGCTGTTTCCGGGAAACGTTCCGTACACACTTCGATATAAGGCAAACGATTAAAGATATTCTTGAAAATATTCAAACGCATCATATCGGCCTTTTTATCAGCAATTGTAAAATCTGTAGCACGAGCCGTACTCTCTATCCAGTCCAGTTCTTTTGCCAGGCGAAGAACCCTATTCAATGCTGCCTTTTGCTTCTCGCGGTCTACCATCGAGTAACTCGGAATCACATCTTTTTCACGAATATCGTTAAGATAAATACCACCGACATACGAAAGAACCGCATATACACGACTGTTCAATCGATCACAAAGTGCTGAATATACCCGCTTCCGCATTGTCATATCCCTGTCTCCTTCTGAGAACCAAGTATAATAATTCTCACAACCGGTACGGATATTGGAAAGCATATAATCAAATGACTTCAAATGATCGTCTCCCAAACCGCCACGACTATTACGCGGATCCGAATCGAAACGGGGCTGACTACGTATATAAGCATAATGAGGATCTCCTGTGCGTTGACGAATCCAGCTATCCAACGTCACTTTCTCTTCTTGTAATGAAGAAGCATAAATAGGTTGGTACAGATATTTAATAACCAACTCATCATACGGTCCTGGGTTCGTATTAACTAAGCGTACTCCCTTCCGGACATCATCTGCCGTAGCTACATCATTAATCACTACCCCACCCATAACAGAAGAAGCCAAACCATACTTTTGTGTAAAGCTAGCAGAACGCAAAGAGTCTACCGGATAAGCAACAGAAGCTCCCCAGTTCGCAGAAAGTCCCAGCCCTGTTCCTACCGCCTGGGCAATAGCAGCCTGAATCAGCTCACCTTGTACCTCTTGTGGGAAAATGACAGTACGGACACGAGGATCGGTTGCTACAGTTGCCGCAATACGGTCTATATACTGTACACTGATCAGGTTTGCATTAATCAAAATAGAAGCATTCAAGATCTCACCGGTACGAGCATCAGAGTGAAGAGTTGTTTGTGCAGTATTCATCCATGAAGCAGAATAACGGATGGTCATGCAGTCCAAACTGTGTGCATTAAACAAAGTGTCATTTTCAGGAAACTCCTTCACACAAATCACATTCTTAAAACCAATCTTTTCAAAAGCTTTATTCCAAGATTCCGCTCCAGCTTTAACATAAGGATGCCATTTGACGGGTAGTAAGCTATCAATATAGAATACTAATTGTTTCTTCGGTTCCACCAGTTCACCCCGACGATAAGCAGCAGAATCCGAAGGCTCAATCCGCCAACGTTTTGCATAGCGTATATTCTTCACCTCTTGCCCAGCTCCGACAAAATCACTTTTCAACTGTGTGGTCAATCCAAGACGTGAATCAGCCAGGCGAGGAGTCATCGGCTCTTCGGGCAAAACGCATAACATTTTATTTACTACAGCCGTCAACGGAACATTCTCATACATGCTATAAGCTCCCATCAAGGTATGATTCACCTTATATGCCAATTCCTCACGAACGGTAATATTATCTCCGGAAGCAGAAACGCCTAAAATAGACGATTTATCAGATTCTAATGAGTGGTCGCGAGACACAAAACCATAATAGCCGTTAGCAGAAGTCGACGGAAAAGGTTTGGTAAAAGCCGAACCTTCCAAGAATAAGCTTTTCATATTCACCACAAGAGCCGAACTATCCGGCGTACACGCCAACACTTTAAAGCTCTTGAAGATGCCCGGATTATGTGAATTATTCAGCGCACGGGCGATATCAGAATCACCACTCGTATTGACAGGTTTGCTCAACAAAGGCATACGTGCCACGACTGTAGAATCGATCATCTCAAAACGCAGACGTACATCTGTTCCTCCCAACTGTCCCGGTGCACCTTCTCCCCCATCACTTGTATTCTCAATGGAAGATGTGAACAACAGCTCACGACCCAACATCGCAACCGGAAACTCCACATATATCTTGTCTTCCACCTTATGAATAGTCATCAACCCATGAGCTGTCTGTACTTTCTTATTCTTAAAAAGCTTCTGATAAGGTGTCAGCACTTCTTTCTTTTCCTCTTTTTTCTTCTTTTTAAAAGGCCATATCGCATTTCCGTCTTGTGACAGGCAACACATAAAAAGAAGCAATAAACAAAGTATCTTACTATATCTATTTCTCATACTTCCTATCATTTTAATGCCTGGTCAATTTTGTACAACAATAAGCGATAATGGCGTTGCGTATCAGCAGAGCCGGTAGAAGCACTTGCTGCAACCAAGCTGCGGATTTTCTTCAGTTCACCGAAATAAACGTGTTCCATCGGTTCCAACGGAGCCTTTAAATCAACATCATCTTCAAAACCGCTAATTTCCTCCAGACGAGCTGCTTGCATCTCAGCATGCTTATTATTAAAACATCCCATAAACTCTTCCGAGATAATGCCGAAACGCTCACGCGAAGCAGCCTTCAACCATTCAGGAATTTCAATAATACCATACATATCCGTAATGCCTTTACGAGTCGCATTTTTAGCAACTCCAGTTACAGATCCTTCTATCAATTTTGTCAAATAATTCATCTGCAAACGCATCTCCGTATCTGTCAAAGTTTTACCAGCACGTGTTGGTGCCCATACAAAACGTTCGATATCTGCCAGATATTCTTTTTGAGTATAAGGAGCGGATGTTGCCTTGTTCGAGCAGATAGAAACAGCACCACAACGGGATAAAATACCATCAATAATCGCATTCTCCATTTGCATAGCTACAGAAGTACGAATAGGGAACTCTTTCAAGGTCTCATCCGCCTCCAACCAAGAAAGATCCTTCAACTCATTCAGCAAAAAATTCAATGCTTTTTTCTGTTGTTCTTTCGACACAGTCTGATAACTCGGACGTTGATCTCCATCATAACGCTCATTCAGGTAAATACCTCCGATATCTGCTAACACGAAGCTTAAATAGCGTACATATCCGTAGACAATCTCATCATATAAAGCAGTACGGAACTCAAAATCCTTATCTTTGTCTGCTACCCATTCATTAATATGTTTCAGGATATATTGCAGATTACGACGTCCATACTCTGAAGCTTTCACAGGATCATCCCCTAAATCTTCTTCTACGGAACTCGGATCAAAGCGACGTTTAAACTGCTGCTTACCATAACGATACTTAGGATCACCCGATTTCTCACTGATCCATTTGTCCAGTATAGGAATTTCTTCTTCAGATGTTTTCGCTTCAAATATCGGTTTATACAACCAAGAGATCGCATAATAATCATAAGCACCAAGTTCAGGAGGTGTCATACGTACTCCTTTCTCCTTATCACCCGGCTGTGCTATATAGTTATTACGTGCATAATCCATGATAGAATAGGTTGTTCCATATTCCTGAGTAAACTTCGGATCACGCAACGACTCTACAGGAATGGAAGAAGAACCCGCCATATTGTGCATCAGGGACAAAGTATGCCCTACTTCATGAGAAAGTACGTAAGCGATACAGTCTCCCAACAAATCTTCACGCAACACTACATCACGAACTTCTTTATCTGCCGGGGCAGTCTGCAAGAAACGCCAGTATTGAACCAACTGCACAATATTATGATATACCGTTACTGATGCGTTTATAATCTCTCCCGAGCGAGGGTCAATCCAAGAAGGTCCCATTGCGTTAGCTACTGTAGAAGGGGCATAACGGATACAAGAATATTTGATGTTTTCCGGATCAAAGTTAGGATCGTCTTTAGGAAAATCCTTTGCTATAATCGCATTCTTAAAGCCAATCTTCTCAAATGCTTTCTGCCATACCTCAACTCCTTTATGGATATATTTATTCCAACTCAACGGAAATGCATCATCAATATAGAAAATAATAGGTTTTTTAGGCTCTACCAACTCTCCACGCAGATATGCGGCAGAATCCGATGGTTCCAGATTCCAACGATGAGCAATATGGCGAGTACGCAATCCGCGTCCTTCGGAAGCAAACTCAACAATAGAGTGTTCGAAAATACCAATACGCGGATCGGCATAACGATGACGCATCGGCTTTTCCGGCAACAAGATAAAGCTACGGTTCATCACAGCCGAGAAAGGCATATTCTTTATTGCATAACTTCCTTTAGCTCCTACACTTACTTTATAAGTCAGCAAGGAACGAACACTGATATTGTCTTCGAAGCCTTTGATGCCTTGTATAAAAGAACTTTCCTTTTCAAAATTCTTATCAACGCTCCCTCCCATCATTTCTATCAATGAATAAGGAGAGAAAGGAGAAAGCATTTTCTTATCACTCAACAGATAGCTGGTCATATCAAATACAACCGCGGTACTGTCATTATTGTAAGCCTTTATCTCAAAAGTTTCGGCGATAGCCGGCATTGTACTACTCTGCAAACGTTTTTTAATCTCACGATCGTCCGAGCATTGTCCTGCCTGCACACGACGCAATGTAATCGTTGAATCACGCTGCACGAAACGAATCAAGAAAGGATCACCAGACTTCTCTCCTACACATCCAAACTGATTGTCCGTTGTTTCTGCAATTGTAGATCCCAACAGGATATCACGATTGAGTACCTTAACGGGTAACTCAAAGTAGATTTTATTATCAAACTGATGAAGTGTTATAAATCCCTTAGCTGTTGTGACTTTCTTTCCTTTAAACAGTTTGTCATACTTAGTTTCTTTCTTTTCCTTCTTCTCTGACGTCACTTGCGTAGTAGAAGCTTTCTTCTTGTTTTTCTTCTTAGCTACAGCGGGAGTTATTATCCCCCCGCATAGTGCCACCAAAAGAAGTAAATAGATTTTCTTTCGCATATAAATATTTTAATTTTTAATAATTGATTTACACCCAGTTGGCGGCTTGCTTCCACTTATAGATGACTTCTACAACTTTACCCAAACCGCCTTGCTTGAAACGAATTTTTTCTTTCGAATCGCCAGTATTCATAACATCCCGAATAACGGAAGTAGAGAAATCCAAGACATAAAATTCACCATTTTCTAACCCGACACCGGCATCACCCTGGAAAGAGGAATTATTTACATCAATACTTTTTATCGGAGCATCAAATTGATGGTATTTATACACTTTACTTCCATTAAAATAGTAGAAATATAATAAGTTTCCACTGGAAATCAACAAATAAGGGCGATAATCTTGTGCATAATACAAAGCAAATTGAGAATCTTCTTTCACTATAGCACCCAATTCTGACGTTACATCTGTCTGCGAGTTAATCTCTGCATCAATGGAACTTCCTCCCCAATAATCACCTATCGTGAAATCTTGCAAAAAATAACGGTTACTTTTACGAAGCACTGCCGCATATTTCAATCCCATCCAAGAATCATCACTATGAGCATCTACATAAAGTACTTCATAATCAGACATATCGTCCAATTTACCCCAATCCGGATTTTTTTCATATATTGACTCATTAGTGATAGAAGGTACAATCAGCTGTCCACAATACTTCCTGCCATTCCATGACTGATAATCTGTAATATGAAAGTATCGTTTCGAATTCTTATCATAGAGTAACGTTCCTCCATGATCGCAAAAACGCGGAGCACGTACTATCATCGTACCGTCTACCGGTTGTTGCCGATACGACAACGGAAGCTCGTCCATAAAATAACTGTTGTTAAACAGTTTATAAGAATCCTTAATACGAGTATATACCTTTCCATCCATACCTATTGCCATAGAAAGATACAGCATATCATATACCCTCCAAGGTTCGAACCCTTGCGGATAGGCTCCATGAATGAACATAGACGGCAATGTACCTTCGGTTTTATAGGTACTTCCAGAAACATCTATTGTACCTTGTCCTCCTTGTTGCACCAACCAAAGCCAACTGGTAAAGTCCTGCGGTTTGTCTTCTGTCCATGAAGAGACAAAGTGCTGACTGATAGAGACCGGCTTGCCTCCCAGAGAGCTACCGGCATTGGAGATGCCATACACATCCTTAGTCACAGCACAATCATACACAGACTCGTCTTCTTTGCCGTTTTCGCCCGGCACAATCTTTGTTGTCGGACGTAGGTAGGTCAACATTGCCGTTCCGTCCTCTTTTTCAGACAAGACTACCCAAGCACTGTTTACATAAGGAGAAGTTACAGTAATACTCGAAGCATAAAAATAAGATACGCCAGTTTCCGTATCTGTAACGGTCAGTCGCAAATCCATATATTTTCCTTCTTCATCCGCCATCCAATTCAGATTACGATCGGTAGAGATTTGCCGTCTGTTCAACGACCATGAATATGCCAGTTTGTTGGTCTCTTCCCCCAAAGAGAATGCAAGTTGAGGTTCAACCTTCAGCACATCGCCCATTACAAACTCAGTAGCCTCCATCGTAAAATTGACGGTTACATCATTCATCAACTTATAGTCATAGTTTCCTTTGTCCTCATAGCAAGAAGACAAGCAACAAACCACGACAGCCACTGTCATCCAATATATCTTTTTCATATACATTTCTTTCAAACTAAATTAATAAATAGGCACTGTCATCGCCTTGCCGTTCGCTTCCTTCAAACCATATTTCTCAATGGCATCTTTCAGGCGCAATGCACACTGACGCTGTTCTGCCGAATTCAACTCTCCAAAACGAAGCACTTCCTCGCCACCATATTCTACCAATGCCAAATACTTTTCACGAGTATATGCTCCCAAATAAACGGTTTCCACATCTTTAGTCCACCATAAAGGTTTACTTTGTACGTTATTGAATACGATTTTTATAGTCTCGTAGTTCTTTACACTTCCGGCAAAATGTTCATTCGGCTCTATCCTTAACAGCAATTCCACATCCTCTTTCAGTGATTCGGTTTTCTTCAATTTCAATTCCAAAACATCTTCCGCCACATTAGCTCCAAAAGTCGGATTGATTGGTAACTCATAGTTTTCACTTTGTGCCGTTGTCTTGTCTGCTACTACTCCAACTTTATAAACAGTAGGCGTTTCAAACGGACTTCCCACCAATCGCACACCAATTTTCACTGTCAGTTCATCATCAAGTGGATAGTTGTTAAACGATAGTTCGATGGCTTCATCTCCACTTTCCATCAGCTCACTGAAAAACAAATAGTGCTCTCCATGATAGGGCTTTATTTCATCTTCAGAACAAGCGACCAAGCACAAAGCAAATAACGATAATAATATATATTGTTTCATCTTTCTACTGTATTAATCTTATTAAATGTCTTCATTTTCAGGATGCTCAAACACAAAATTCACGTTCTTTTCATCCATATCGAAAGGCTCTTTCATATTCAGACGCTTATACAGAAAGTACAACTGTCCTTCTCCAATCAATTCTTTACGCATCTCTTTGATCATCTCCTTGTAAAAAGCATCCAAAGATGAAGGTTCGGGAAGAGCCAACATCAGCCCCCTGGCATGACGGACAACATCTAATGCCGCACCGGCTTTATCCAACTGATTGTTACGTGCATAATACTCGCCAACTATATAATACAATTCACTCAATCTCAGCATTGGTATCATGTCATAACCAATAGTACCCTCCTCTATCAGATATTTCCGGGAACAATAAGAAGCTCCTGTGACCAATGTCAACATCTCATCTTTTCCACGCACATCTTCTTTCTTCTCCAGTTCTTCATCATAAATATCATCTTTACTGAACAAAAACAGATTTTCACTACCGTTATTAGTGAATGGCTTGTACTCATCGGTCAATACATTGTTATGAGAAATCGTAAAAATCAAGCTCTTGCTGTCTTTCTTGTCTTTCGATAACTCTGCCGAATTAATGAAATCGAAATAAGCTCTGTCTTTATAAGTAGAGTTAATGACCTCTTCCGAGCAACTGAAAGCGGCATCGTAATCTTTTGCCCACATATACATGCGTGCCATCCAGGCTGTAATGGCATAATAATTCATGCGATAGCCGCGAAAAGCATAAAACACATCATCAGGCAAGTCTGTAGTTACTCCATCCCCTCTCATACGTACATCATATTGCATCCATTCCGGATGTTGCTCTACATCGCACATAGCTACCAAACGTCGGGCTTCTTTAAAATCCGCTTCTATTTTCTTCAAGATTTCCGCGTTTGTGTAATAGGTTGTATTGATGACAGGATACTCGTCCACATAAGGGATATATGCTTTTCCATCATCGACCTCCATAGAAGGAGCAAACATACGCAGAAGCTCGAAGTGCATCAATGCACGCAATGCTAACGCTTCGCCCCAGATCATATTCTTCTCCATCTCTACTCCGTCAAAAAGCATTGCATCTGCCTCACTGATATTGTGAATTAGGTTATTGCAGCTGGCAATCACATTATATCCTTTCGACCACATCACCGAAATAAAAGACTTCACATCGGTATCATCGTAAAGAAACTGGTAAGTTTTATAATAAGAACCAGTATTCTTAAGGTGTTCCGGCAGATACTGATGTCCCAGTACTTCAATAAATCCATAACTCAGGTTTCGTCCATAAAGGGAGTTGTCCGACATATTCAAGTAGATGCCGTTGAGTGCATTGCGGTAACCGCTCCCTTTAGCGAACAGATCTTCTTCATTCACTTCGTTGGAAGGAGACACTTCCAGCCAATCGCAACTGCCCGCCAGCAGCATCACCAAGAATAAATATAGTGTATTTTTAATTCTGATTTTCATTGTGTAAATTGTAAGGGGTTATAGACTCATTTTCACAGACAGAGCGAAAGAACGGGAATAAGGATAGTCCAATCCGCGTTCTGCACGCACGGTCGAAGTACGCAGGAAATCGTTGCCCGAGAGTTCAAAACGGAGCATTCCCAAATGAAACTTCTTCAATCGTTCGGCAGGAACATCATAGCCTATGGTGAGTGAGTTGAATGACAACACGTTGTAGTCTTGAATAAAACGGCTTGTAGGACGCGTAGTGGCTACCATACCTGTCTGCAATCGGCCAAACGGTGCCATATCACCTACATTCTGCCAACGTCCGCTCAACACACGACGGTCTACATTCTGCGAAGAGATAAGTGCATTCTCCACTTTATCAATCAACGTCCGGTTGTAACGCTGGCCGCCAAACTCATACATAAATGTAGAGAAGAGCGTAAAGTTTTTCCAACGCAGGTTCAGACCAAACGTACCCTGCGCTTTCGGTTCGGTATTTCCGATGACCACCTGATCGGAAGCAGTCCAGTCATAAGTAATCGAACCGTCTTTTTTCACAAAAATCTCTTTACCGTCTGCCGGATTAATACCCAAAGAACGAACTCCGAAAATAGAAGTCAACGACCCTCCTTCCACATATTGCAAATAGGTTTGTGCATATTTCCCATCCGCTCTTTCGAAAGCTTTATCATAGTCGTCGTATTTTGCCAAGACTTTGTTATTGTAATCTTTCAAACTGTCCGAAATCTTCAGAATCTCATTTTTATTGTGTCCTAAGTTGGCAAACAGAGCTACCAACCAATCTTTGTTCTGGAAAAGGTTGCTGCGCAACTGGATTTCCACTCCTTTGTTCATCACTTCACCAATATTATCTTTGTATGAAGTAAAGCCCGTAGAACTGGGCAAAGTCACGCTGTTGACCAAATCGACTGTCTTCTTGCGGTAATAAGAGAAGTCCAACTGAATCAATCCGTTCAGCATATTCAAATCCAAGCCCAAATCCCAGTTTCTGGTTTTCTCCCAGCCTAAATTACGGTTTCCCAACGCTATCAATGAAGCTCCCAAACCAGTCTTATACCAGTTGTCGTTGATAATCCGGTACATGGTCTGTGCATCGTAGGGTGAGAAATTCACTTTACCGGTGACACCGTAAGTGGTACGTATTTTCAGACGTTCCAGCCATTCCATATCCTTCATGAACGAATAATTGTGGATATTCAGCCCCAGACCTCCCGAGAAGAAAGGTGCAAAACGCTTATCGGCTCCAAACTCGGAGTTTCCGTCGAGACGAATAGACACATCGGCTAAGTAGATGTTGTCGTACGAATAGTTGAAAGTGCCCAACACACCGAACAAGCGACTCTTGGAATCGGATGCCGAGGGCATGCCATATATAGAGTTTGCATAGCCTACCGATGAGAGAGTACCAGAAGGGAAGCCTCGGTAATCAATAGAAAGCCCGGTGCCTGTGCTCGATGTGGCATTCATACCAGCAAGAAAATTCAAGCTGTTCTTTTTGATGTTACGGTTGTAAGACAAGGTCAACGTAGCGTCCCATGACAAACTGTTGGCAGTAACGACATTCAACTGACCGGAAACAACATTATTCAACGACAGTCTATCGCTGTTTTTCTTTGAAAGCGGATCTAAGAAGTCATTGGCTTCCGAATTGGATTTGGTCACACTAAACTGACCTTTGAGCAACCAATGCGGAGTAATGTTCCACAACAACTCCGTATTGTTTATCAATTCCCACGACTTATCACGGCTGTAGCTTCCCAATGTAGCCTCGTACAAAGGATTCTCGCCTCCGCTGGTTCCGTTCCACGCATACGTCATCTCCAAATACTTACCATTCTCATCCAAATATACATCGTAGGGCAGTTTGGAGGTATAATCCGCAAAGCTACCATAGGGCGAATCTGAAGAGTTAGTATAAGTGTAAGAAAAGCTGTTGCGCAACTGGAAGTTTCCCAAGGTGTATGACAAAGAAAGACCTCCCGACATACGGTCACGATACGAATCTTTCATCACACCGGCATCGTTGTTGTACGACAAATCGACCCCCCAACGCAGGTTCTCCGTTCCACCGTCAAGATACAGACTGTGTTTGTGATTGAACACCGTACGGAGAGGTTTCGACAGCCAGTAAGTATTCACACCACGAACCACATTATTCAATTTCTTATGATAAATCTGGTCCAGCCTGTTCTGTTCGCTAATGAATGTTGCACTTTCCGGGTCGGCTTTAAACAGTCCTGCCGCAACTTCTGTCTGCAACTTCTCTTTGGCATCCATCAGATTATAATCCGTCAGGTCGGGATACTCCAACGTACCTGTAAAGTTATAGTTCACATGAATCTTGCCCGGTTTCGGAGTGACTGTTGTGATAATCACCACCCCGTTGGCAGCACGCGAACCATACATTGCCGTAGCAGCAGCATCTTTCAAAATCGTAATACTCTCGATGCGGCTCGGATCCATATCGTATAGTTTCTGTACACTGATTTCAAAACCGTCCATAATAAACGTAGGAAGATTCGGATTATTCTTCAACGCCGATTTGGAGAGGTCTTCCGCAGCCAGTTCGGTAGTCCCGATTCCGGAACGCCCACGGATATACAACTCGGGGACGTTGTTCGGGTTGGACCCCATTAGGTTGTTCTCCGCAATACGGAATGAAGGGTCGAACACCTGCAAAGCACCCAGTACGTTTGTCTTTGAAACGGACATCAGCTGGTCGGCAGATACCGTTACAGACGTACCTGTAAAACTGTTCTTGCTGATTTTCGCATAACCGGTCACCACCACTTCGTCCAATTGCTTTGAGTCCGGTTTCAACCGAAATGTATGTGTCTTATCCAAATTCAACTTTGCAGTATTGATCTCTATCGGTTGCATCCCGACGAAAGAAATACGCACAATAACATCTTTGTTAGGCAGCCCCAAAGAAAAAGTCCCTTCCGCATCCGTCATCGTGCCGATATTCTTCTCTTTCCCTATAATCAAAACAGTGACGCCAGGCAAAGGTTCTCCTCCTTCATCCACCACCACTCCAGTGAAAGTTTTTTTCTTTTCTTTTGGCTGTTGATATACAATAGTCACAATATTGCCTTCAATCTCGTAAGTATAGCCTGTATTAGCCAATACTTTATCCAAAACTTCAGTAATAGGTTGCCCCTTACTTTGGATCGTGATACGAGACATACTCTTTACTTGCTCAGTGTTATAAATAAAGTTCAAGCCTGTCTGAGCTTTCACTGCATCAAAAAACTCTTTAACTGATGCAGACTTTAAATTAAGGGATACTTTCATTGAATTAGACTGCGCTGTTGCCGATATCGGTGCGAACAACAGAAAAATAATACAGAGAGACATCACAATACGCTCTCTGGCCCTTTTTATTTGCATGGACTCCTCCTTTTTTAGTAAATGTGGTTAATAATTGTTTTTATTCTCTTCTAATAATAATAGCTTCGCCTTCAACATCCATTTTCAGATGAGTAACTCTTTGAATTGCTTTTAATATAGGAATTATGGAACCGTAACGATCAAGGTCGCCGGTAAAACGTATCGTCTTTATATCTTCATCTTCAAACATTATTTCCTTATCATACCAACGGGATATCACCTCCATAAGAGTTTCCAAAGAACAATTGTCAAATACAAAACGCCCACTATTCCAAGCTATATAAGGTGATATGTCTACCTTGCTGATTTGAACATCTTGTGTTGCTCCATTTAGTACAGCCAGTTCTCCAGGATGTATCTTATGCTCATCTCCCTGATTAGGAAGGACACTGATAGCCCCTTCCACCAGTACCACTTTCGTGACTCCGGCTACATATGTATTAACATTAAAAGAGGTACCATATTGCTTGACAATCCCATTTGCTGTTATAACCCGAAACGGTCGTTTGTCATCCTTAGCTATTTGAAAATAAGCCTCTCCATCCAAATAAACAGTACGGCTAACAGTGCTAAAATGCGACGGATACTTTAAAGTTGTGTTATAATTCAAATGAACTTTTGTTCCATCCTCAAAGGTGAGCCAAAATTCACTATCATCATAAGTGACTAATTTATTATTGTCAGTAGCAGCAACTTCTTCATTTTCTGTTTGTGTTTCTTTCACAACCTTCGGGGATAACACCGGCAAGATAGTCGAATCCTGCAATGATTGATTAGTAACCGATTTCAATTCAATTTCTTGCCCACCGGCCAATACAAGGATAGCTTTCTGCTTTCCCATCTTTTCCGACCGTAACATTGCTAATTGATCGTCCTGTACTCTTACAGGTCCGGTATCGGCATTTCGCCACATTCCAACCCAAATGGCTGCACCAATAATCACGGGTATCATAAGGATAGCAGCATATTTCCAAAGCATTCTGCGATGGATTCCACGAACTTGAAAATGTTTTTTCTGAAATTTTTTCCATGCCTGTTCTTCGTCTACCGTTGCAGACAGACGATATCTTTCAGCCAAATCAGTACCATGCATTAAACATTCATAGTTCTTTTTATTTTCCAAAGAACTTTCAATCCAAACCTGCAATCGCTTCCTTTCTTCTTCTGAAAGCCGTCCTAGTAACTGATCATGAATTACAGAATTTATGTTTCTTTTACGTTCCATTATATGTTTTTGCATCATTTATATAAAAGACGACTAAACAGATAAAATGAGGGACAAGTTAAAGCAACTTTTTTTTAAGAAACATCTTTTCTATGGAAGAATAGACAAGAGCAACGCAAAATGATGTGGACCTAATTTTTTCCTAAGAAAAGACATTGCCCGTTTCTTTTGTGTCTTAACGGTCTCAAGAGAAACACAAAGCACGGCTGCTATTTCCTCGTTTTTCTTACCTTCCATATACAACAAAAAAACTTGTCTGCAACGTTCTGGCAAAGAGTCAATAGTCATAAACAGTTGGCGAAAAATCTCCTCAGTGAAGAAACCATCCTCCTCATCATCTCCTATACTGTATGCCTGATGTGATTCTATTATCTTTTGCAAATAATCAAATTCAACATCCTTATGCTTGAGATAATCAATTGAAGCATTCCGAACGGAATTATATAAATAAGCCTTAAATGACACCAATGACTTAAATGACATTTGCTTTTCCCAAATGGTAGAGAACAGCTCCTGTACAATATCTTCTGCAGCTCCAGATTCCCCTGTTATCTGTATTGCATAGCAAACCAATGCCTTATAATAAGTTTTATAAAGCATACGAAAAGCTGTAGCATCCAGTTTATTTATCTGCTCTATGGAAATCTCTTTGCTATCCATTTTGGGTATTTTGTGCCAAAAATACAATTAAATAGCGATATTCCATACTAAATATAATATTAAATTACTCAGAGCATACCTCATGAAATTAATATTTTTTTACACAGAAAGATACAATTCAGATACTAAAATAACAAAAAACGCCCCATCATAATCACTACGACAGGGCGTTTTCATTAGCAACACGATGCTAATATTAACACTAAATTATTAAGAGAGAGATTTATTACTTCTTGTCAGGAGCTACTTCAGGAGTAACCAATTTCTTGATTGATTTCATATTCAGATATAGAAAAGCCAATCGCGGCTGTGCCTCCTGAACAACCAATTCCAATGAATCAGATGTTACGTAACCAATACGCTCACGTGTTTTATATACTTCTACTTTTCCATCTTCTCCTTTGCTAAATCCTTCAACAATTAAATAGCCATCTTTAATCTTCCAGGTTTTTAAATCCAAAGAAGGGATATTGATAGCAGAACATTTACCGCCTTTCTCAAACTCAAATCCTTTGAGTTCACCAGTAGATTCATAGGTATAAGGATTACACCATTTACCAATAATTTGTTTTTCCACCTTGTTTTGTCCGTAGCTGCTGAATGCAAAGCAAGACAGAGCTATTACTGTAATTAATAGTTTCTTCATTTTTTTTATTTTTCTAGTAAGTCATATTTCTGATCAATTCCGCGCTCTCTTAGATGAATACCCTCTTTCATCCAACGCGGTTCTTTCGTTCCTTTCAGGTAATAATCAAAGAACTGTTTCATTCGGATAGTCCAGTCTTTTTGTGCTGCCTGATTACCAAGAAAATGTCCTTCACCTTTGTAATTAAGATGCCATGCTGGACGTTGCAAACGGCGCATTGCTAAATAAAGTGCACGCCCTTGTTCGTAAGCAACAGCCTCATCCTTATCATTATGCCAAATTAATAATGGGGTATGTATTTTATCCGCTTCCACGATAGCAGAGCTTGCCAAATACTTATCCTTGGCTTCCCACAAAGTCTTTCCCATACGACTTTGCCATTCTTCATACATGAAATAACGCGGCAAACCGCTTCCACCACGAATACCCAAATAACCGGTCACCATATCAGTAATAGGAGCTCCAATATTAGCACAAGTAAATATATCCGTCTTTGTCACCAGATAACTAGCCTGGAAACCTGACCAACTATGTCCCTGAAGACCTATTTTCCCCGGATGTGCTATTCCCTGCTCTATCAGGTATTTCGTTCCGCTTACTACGGCATCATAGCAGCTCTGTCCCGGTGTTCCTACAGTGAAATGCACATCCGGCATAAATACAATGTACCCATTACTCACAAAGTACATCACATCCGCCATTGCACTGCTCAAACCTGGAGCATTATAAGTATTCAATCCGCCAGAGTGAGTCTCATAAAATTGTACCAATACTGGATATTCTTTCTTAGGATCATAATCTTCGGGAAGATAAAGCAGTCCTTTGTTCGGCTTATTCTCGTAATTCGTCCACTCCAGAAGTTTAACCGTTCCCCATTTATATTCATTTTGTTGGGGATTAGCGGTTGTTATTCTGATTGGATTGGAGAAATCCGATTTGCTCCACCATAAATCACGAAATTCCGATATGTTTTGACGATTCCAGATACAATACTTCTGGTTATCAGAGAAGCGGTGAATTGCATAGATATAAGGACCTCCCATCAGTTTTTTCAGATTACCTTTCATATCAAGCAAGCATATTTCTTCATCCATAGTATCAGTATCCCAAACACTCACCATAATCTTTTCATCCGAATCAAATACCTCCTTATCAATATTGCTAGTCATTTTACGGATAAATTTCCGGTTTTTACGTCCATATCCCTTCGTAAGGCACTCCGGCTGACGTTCTCCTGTCAAATCTATCTTCCACCAGTCATAAGCGTCATAAATCAACACATTATTGCCATCAGCAGTCCAACCTGCAATACCATAAGCAGGTGCAGGATTCGGTTTGTCATAGTCTTCTTCAAATATAGGATAGCCGATAGCAGTCGAGATATCGGTTAGCTTGCCCGTAGCTCCATCAAATTTATTCCAGACCTTCGTCATAGGATCATACATCACCGCCCATTTACCGTTTGGCGACCACCGCGGCCTTGTCCTGTAGTTACGTCCTACTAATTGTTTTTCTCCCGTATGCACATTCACAGAATAGATGTCAAACGGCATTTCATTAAGCCATTCTTTCTGCATACGATAAGGAGTTTCGTCCGTATAAAGTACATAATGAATTTCTTCCGCACGGTCCGGCTCCAACAAATTGGCATGACTGGGAGCCACTTCCATCATTTTTTTAGAAGCAATATCATAGATATATTTCGAATACTGGGGATGGAAATAACGGTCGCGTGTCTGCAAAGTAGGAACCTCATATTCATCCCAAGTCCATAATTCCAGCTCGAAGCTCTCATCAGGCTTTACTTTCTCTTCTTTTTTATCTTTACTCACTTTTCCCTGACAGGGTCTGAGCTCAATTGTCAGAAATTTCTGGCTATGTGATAGAGTCGCCCGGGCAAGTTCCATTCCTGTAGGGAGAATAATCTCTTTACGGTCAAAGACCAAATCACAGGTATTCTTCTTTAAAGAGAAATTATACCATAAAGAATCGTTCACTGTAAACTCTCCAGTCATCTGTTTGGCATCAAGGCTGAAAGAAGAAGGTTCTTTCTTGACCGAGCTTTGATAAATAGTTTGGTAAGGACCAGCCAGTGGACCATAACACAAAGCATTTCCTTTGGCCTGTTTACGAATAAAAAGAATTGAACGATTCTGATTATACAGCGTATAGTAGCCTATACTGTCAATCTGAAATGCAGTTCCAGTTTTAAGATGACGTACTACCAAGCGGTCGAAAGCCGGAATATGGCTAACCGTATCTTCCGGTACATTGGTTACAGATACCGAATAAGGAACTCCTTCTACAGGATGGAAAGATTCTTTATACACCCACTCCGTTTTCACTCCGGACGGTAACGACATTAATATTGTCTTCATATTTCCAGCAGTATCCGCCTGCTGATAATAAATAGCCTGGTCTGCATCATAATATTGAATCTGCTCGACATCAGACAATGCTATTTCTTTCCGTGTACGCGAATCAAACAGATGTAATATCTTAGACTCCTTATCATCGGGATTATATTCCATCGGAGCAATGCGATAAGTCACCCATCGCCCTGTCGGAGAAATATCGGGTGAGTCAACGCGCTTCCACGACATACAAGCTGCTATATCCAATGGTTTCAATAAGTGAGACTGTCGTTCGGCAGGTTGATCTTTCACTTTTTGTTCTGCTCCGGCAGAGTTGTATGACAGCAGCGCAGCTGCCAAACACAAATATCTAAAGAAAGAGTTCTTCATATAGTTTAATCTATTGCCTTATTTACTACGGTTTATATCTTCCCAACAGTCTGCACGAGCATCACCCAGTAAATGCTTGGCAAAAAAGCGATACATTTTCCTTTCAAAATATTTATCAGCAGAACCATATCCATGACCAGCTCCCGGAATCACCAACATATCAAAATCTTTACCAGCTTCAATCAGTGCTTTAGCCATGCGATAAGTGTGTGCAGGATTAACATTCTTATCCATATCTCCTGTCACAAGCATCAGATGGCCTTTCAAGTTCTTGGCAATTTCTGCATTCGACTTTACACTGAACTTATATTCATATTCTTTCGTCTCGTTGCCTAGACTGTCCTTCACCACCTTTTCCACTTCTTTCACACCATTATAACACTCTCCCCATCCACGATTATAAATACTGTTATCATGGTTACCGGAACAAGACACAGCAGCCGTATAAAAGTCCGGATAGGCACAAATAGCAGCCGCAGCCATAAATCCACCACCGGAATGGCCGTAAATACCCACTTTCTTTCCATCAATAAATGAATGACGTTGCGCTAACTGTTCAATCGCATATTTATCATCCGCCAGTGGGTAATCGCGCATATTACCATAACCATAACGATGGTAAGCCTTACCGCGCATCGGTGTATCACCTCGATGCCCTACTGTGATTACAATAAAGCCGAGTTGCGCCATGCGAGTACAATAACTATCATCTAGTGTAAAGTTAGTAGGTACAAATCCGAAATAAGGTCCGGGATAAACAACCGAAATAATCGGATATTTCTTCTCCGGATCAAAATCAGACGGTTTCCACATCACTCCATACAAATCTGTAACATTATCGGCTGCCTTCACGACAAAACGTTCCGGTTTTTTCCAGCCTGATGCATAAACTAAATCCAAATCTGGTTTTGCCAACTCCATAATTACCTTGCCTTTTCTATCTTTCAGCATAATTTTAGGCTCCATATCCACTCTTGAATAGGTGTCTACATAGTAATTATGGGATTTCAAGAAATTCACATTATGCTGTCCGTCTTCCGTGCTCAAAGGAGTTACTCCTTCTTTGTCAATATCAACCTCATAAAGCATGTAATAGAAAGGATTTACTTTTTTATCTTTTCCATATCCATACAGATAAACTTTGCGTTTCAGCGTATCAATAGAATTAATATAACCCGTTACCCATTCACCGGAAGTCATCACATTCTTAAGGTTTCCATCTCCATCATAGTGATAATAATGCCCCCAACCAGTACGCTCTGAACGGAATAGAATATCTTTTCCATCATTTAAGATTGCAACATTACGGGCATGTGGATCACGATATGGTTTATCTTCTTCGTGAATAACTTCCTTTACTTCCATAGTTGAGAGGTTAACAGAACACACATCTACCTCATCCCAAGTACGCTTAGTACGTTCAAAGAACAAGTATTTGCTATCTGAAGTAACATGAAGAGGCATTATGTATTGGTCTTTCCATTTGTCTATCTTCGCCTTTTTTGCCGTTTTTTCTACAATATCAATAATCGTCAATTCATTTTGAGTAACATACTTGTCACCAGGAAACTCATATTTATACTTTATCAACGAAGGAGAATCTTCCAATGAATTGATTACCCAGAAGTCTCGCAACAAACGGTTATCATCACGTACAACATAGATATGGCGATTATCAGGACACCAAAGCGCCGTTGTCGGTACTTCTCCATTCTCCCCAGCTTCCTCTTCACGAGCATAAGAAAAGTTTTCTACCCCATCAGTAGTCAACTGCACCTCGGTTGTATCCACTCCCAATGCTTTATTCCCCTTTACATACAAGTTGTGGTTCTTAGCATACAAAATATACTTTTTATCAGGCGAAAAAGTCATCCAACTATAAATTGGTTCTTCCGGTTCCTTCTTTTCTTCTTTCTTCTCTACTAATGTCAACTTACCCGTCAAACGATTGTAGCTATATCGTTTACTCTTATAATCGAACTCAAATGAACCTTGATCTTTGGAGAAAGTAACAGATGAAATATCCAGTTTATTTCTATCCACTACCCCTTTGGTAAGTTCACTCAACTGCATAGCCATCTTCCCTTTATCAAAAAGAGGTTCACGCTTTCCTGCAGCAGGCACCACATAATAATAGTCCTTACCTACTGTCGTCTGAAACTCAAACCAGAAATTATCTGTATCGTTTATCTCCCGAGGGTAAACCGATAGACTAATATTGGACAATTTACCTCCTAAAGTAAAATCCTGAAATTTATCAGTCAATTCATAGTTGGCTTGTCGCTGTGCAATTTCTTGAGCTTGTAATTGTATCAGGAAAGGACATACTCCCAAAACAACAAAAACTATATTCTTTAAAGTCATACTTTTTATATTGATAAAAAAATAAGAGTGTGAATATCTATGTGAGCAGATGTTCACACTCCACTTCTTCCACTTTAGTTTATTTACAAGAATGTGATTTTAAGACAATCCCCAAATTTGTATATTGCATCAACAATAGTACCAAATTTATTATCTCCCTGCGAATTTGAAACCTTATTAGGATATAGTTTCTTCAAAGTAACGTCATTAACAGTATCACCTGTTTTATGTTCTATTACCTCGTAAATACGAAACTCACCATTAGCAAATGCAACTCCCAAATGTCCATTCACATATTTCTCCGGTGAGTAATAATTTATATCCTGATAAGACAATGAAACAATATCACCAGGCAATGCGTCTCCATCTTCCAGTTTTATTTTTATACCTCTATCTCCTTCGTCAGTAGTTGAACAATACCACAGATCAGCACCATTTGCAATTACGACATATCGCTTATTTTGGAAGACCACCATATCCCTATAATCTGCAAACATCTCACCCTTAATAGGCTTCTCTAAATAATCTCCAACTCTTACAGGAGGATTCACAAAATAAGTATCTAATGAAAAATTACGCAAGAAATAATTACCGTCTTTTTTCATTAAAGCCACCCATCTTGGCATACAAGTATCGTACCCATCATCATTTGCAGTAGAGGCTGGCAACATAGTGATAATCTCATATTCCATATTCTGAAAGCGTGAATCTGCTTTTCCTTCATCATCTATTATTTCATATACATTACCGCTATATACTAAAGTACTCATATGTATCGTTGGAAAACTACTTGTCATACCTCCATCCCAAATGTACTGCAATGAGTTATCAGTTGTCAATACAGGAATTGTACGCATATAATCATTAAATTTCTGTATACCATACATTTTTTTGAAACGAGTGCCGCCCCATATTGGATCTGATAGATAAAAACCTGCATGAAAATCATTGGCAACAGCCCTTTGATTATAGTATACATGCCCATTCTGATTAAACAAAAATTTAGAAGAATAAGTCATTACAGCATCTACCGGAGAAAAATCCTCAGGAATGTCTCCGTTGAATTCCTCTTCTGTATATACAGATCTCATTAACGAATTACCGTTCAACTCCACCCATTTACTACCTTGCATGACAATAAGCTCATCATACAGTACTTCTTCACCACTATTTACCTCCTGGTAGGCTAAATCCCAATATCCTGTACTTTCAAGTAAACGACGAGGTTCTGTTCCTAAGTCAGGGACAATATCTTTTTCTACTTCTTCATACACAATTGAATCTTTATAAGCCTCTTCTCCATATGAATCATAATACAGTTTCTTCACAGTCTTTACTTTAATAAAAGAAAGCACAGAACGCCCATTCATATCAGAGAGTATTGCCCAACCTTTCAAATAAGCTGATGTCACTGTTATCTTTGTTGATAATGAGAACTTAACACCGGTTTTATTATCGACAACCGAGTATGTAAGCTCATAAATGCCATATTTATCAGAAGAAAAAGTATATGAAGGGGTAGTCGCATCTAACTTTTTACCATCCAGATACCACTCATAACTCACATCAGGATTTTCTTTGTCTATGGTAAACTTAAAAGTGGGTGAAATGGTCAGTTCCTCACCTACGTTAACTTCATATCCATACTCATCCATATTAAGAATTGCACCATCCAACTCATTCACCTGTTTATAATCAAAGCTATTCTTATCATCCAAGCAGCTATAAAATCCCGCTACTATAAACAGTAACAAACTATATATTATTAGTTTTTTCATACTTCTTCTATTATTTTATCCAGCAACAACTACAGTTATTTCATTTCCAAACTCATCTAAAGCCGGAGTACCCGCTGCTTTTAGTTCTTTCAGTGTATTCTTCAATCGTAAAGCATATTTCCGCATCACCTGCATATCCTTTCCATTAAAGACAACATCATCTTTTATTAATTCCTCTAAAAACATCTTATATTTCTCTTCCGAGTATGTTCCCAAATAGAACCGTTCAACTGTATTTTCAAAACGAGTTTCATCTCCCCGATCATTCACTGACCACCAATCCGGCTTAAACAGACGGTCTGTTACAGATATGATAGCTTTTGAATATCGGTAAGATCCGGGTTTGACATCTTCCCCGTCATTTATTTTTATTGCCAATAGTTTAGTCGATGTCTTCAAATCCGGATAATTCTTCAAAGTAACCGTAATTGTACCTTTCAATTTTCCGGCCTCAATTATACCTTCAGAAGGCAAAGCATAATAATCTTTGGGAATTGTAGTAATTTTCTCATCTACTGCAACTGTAAATTTAGTATCGGTGTCTCTTAACTTCCCATAAATCTGTACTTCCAAATCAACTTTTGCATCCTCACCTTCATCATAAAATGTAAAAGAAGTACTCGTCGTATCCGTCATCATATTCTTCCCAAAAATGATATAAGATACATCGTTGGCATTGACCATAAGTTCTTTTTCCTCACAAGAAAAAAAAGTAGCAATCAAACACCCTATCATTATCAAAAATATATATCTATTACTCATAATACTATGTTTTATTTTATATTACTTTCTGAATCCGGCAATGGGAGAACAAAGTTTGCCTCTGTTGGGAGGATAGGTTTTTTCACAACTGATGAGCCTGTAGTACCCGAGTAGTTTAAAACTTGGCGATTCAAACGTTTAAACATAAAAAACACTTGTCCTTCCCCAGATAATTCACGTTGTGCATCATTCACAATCATATTTACGAGTCCGTCCTTATCTAAACTTGATAAATCAACACTCACACCACGCCCATCTTTTACTTTTTCAATATATCCCTGAGCCTCAACTATATTCTTACTACAGATAGCTTCAGCGGCAATATAATATACTTCAGACATACGTATCATCGGTATCATGGGATTTCCCCATCTTCCACCAGAACTTTTTTCTTCCTGTTTGTGGTATTTCAATGTGCGATATCCTAAATATTTTTTTTCAAACTGATATAACAGACGATAATCATTACTACCTTCGTTGCCAAAAATATCCTTGACTTTTTCAGCGTGCCAACATAAATAATGTTGGCTATACTCTGGCTGATCCTCTGAACTATAACTAATTTCCAGATCCCAGTCAGTCACCTCTGTCGTATACAACGTGAAAATGATATCATCATAAAGTTTGATATTACTTTTGTCTGTAATATAATATTCATCTGTGAAATTAAAAAAACGCTTAGTCTTTTGTATATTAATTATCTTTATAGCTTCATCATAAGCCATATCCAAATTACCAGCATACAAATAAACACGAGCCAATAATGCAGTAATTGCATAATAATTTAAACGATAACCACGTTCTCCCAGAAAACGATCTTTACCACTCGCTATATACTCTAAACGGTCATAAACTCTAAATGATTTTGCCTCATCAATGGGTTTCAAAATATCTTGCGCCTTTTTCAGGTCATTAATTACATGATCAAGACAATACGCCACTGTTTGCTTATTATTCACATATGCAGGATATTCATCAACATAAGGAATAAATGTACGCTCTCCAGGATTGGTTGACGGAGCAGGTGCATACAAACGTAACAAATCAAACTGTATATAGGCACGCAATGCAATAGCTTCTCCCCAAATCATATTACGCTCCTCTTCACCCTTATAAAAAAGTGTCGTATCTGCCCCCTCCACTTGTTGAATCAGATTATTACAGTTGGCAACGATGTTCCATGCAGCTTCCCACATTGCATTGGTAGTAGGTACTAGGTCTATATCTTTGAAAGCACGCAGCGATGCTTTCTTCATGGCATTGCCACCTCCTATGCCTGATGCTGCATCTAAATAATACACCTCGCCTAATGCATCGACAATGCCCCAACTTAGGTTTTGTCCATATAAATCTTGAGTGGACAATTTACGATAAATTCCATTCAAAGCTGTACGATAACCATTTCCTGTTTCAAACAAAAATTCTTCTTTGATTTCATCTGAAGGACGAATATCTAGCCAGTCACTACAGGAAGAAAATATCGTAGCCACTATCCCCAATGAAAGTAATGTATAATATATCTTTCTCATCTTCTTCTTTGCTTAAAATTGTGCTTTCAAAGAGAAACTCATTTTCCATGAACGCGGATAACTTAAGCCTCGTTCCTGACGTATTGAGTTCCAATTAATTAATTCACTTGTATTTGCCTCTAAACGGAGCATATTCATCCGTAAATGTTTTTTAATCCACTCCCGATCAAAATCATAACTGATCGTTAATGAATTTAAATGTAACAAGGCTTTGTCCTGTACAAAACGGGAAGTTGGCAAAGTTGTCAGATTACTGTCTTTAATATCCTTGAATTGTGCGATATCTCCAGGCTTTTTCCAACGATCTGTCAACACACGCAGGTCGACATTTCCTGTCTTAATATTTGCATTTTCCACATTATCCACCAAAGTCTGATTATACTCTTGTCCTCCCCATTCATACAAAAAGGATGCAAATAGACTCCAATTTTTATAAGTAACATTAAGACCGAATGAACCATTGAATTTTGGTTCGGTATTGCCAACTACCACTTCTTGACTTGCATCCCATTTGTCTGTCACACTACCATCACGATTAAGAAATATCTCCTTACCTGTAGTAGGATCAATACCCAAAGAACGCACTGCCCAAATAGAAGTTAATGACTGTCCCTCAGCATACTGTGGAATAGGAACCGAATAGTTGGCATCCGACAAGGAACTATTAGTAGTCAGCTGTTTGTCTATCTCTTTTTGATAGAATGCAGCTACACGCTCATTGTATTTTTTTTGAGAGTCCGAAATCTTAAGTATCTCATTCGTATTATGGGCCATGTTTCCCCATAAAGATACTGTCCAGTTACGATCACGAAAGACATCTGCTCGTAATTGTAATTCAAATCCTTTATTTAGAATCTCACCCATATTATTTTTATAGGAAGAGAAACCTGAAGTGCTAGACAAGCCAAAGTCATTGATCAAATCAATCGTCTTTTCATAGTAATATTCGGCCTCAACTGTCAAGCGTTGGTTAAAGAATAATGTCTCTATACCTACATTGTATTTATCTGTTTTCTCCCAAGACAGATCTTTATTACCCAATGCTTTAAGTACAGCGCCATATCCCGTTATATACCATTCGTCGAATAATGACTGATACATTGTCGTTGCAGCATAAGCCGGAAAGTTCACTTTACCAGTACGCCCATAAGATGCTCTGACTTTCAATTTATTAATATCTTTATTTCCTTTTAAGAATGCATAGTTATGAACGTTGACTCCCAAACCACCTGAAAAGAACGGAGCCCATTTCTGATTTGCTCCGAATTCAGAAGAACCATCGAAACGAACTGAAGCATCAGCCAAATAAATATCATTCCATGTATAATTCGCAGTAGCCAATGCACTAATACGGCGAGTCGTGTTTTCTGTACGGGTAGTTTTTTTATAAATCTCAGTAGCGTAATTCAACGAGTTAAATTCACCGGATGGGAATCCCCGATACTGAGCCTTTGTATTATCGGTATTGGACGAAGCAGCCTCCCATCCCACAGAAATATTTATATTATGTTTGTTATGAAACGAGCGAGTGTAATACAAAAAGGCATTTGTATTCCAATCTAAGCTTCCCCCCTTTTCCGTATACAAATCACCTGCCAAATATGCATCATCACTATCACCGGCAACACTCACCTTTGATGAAAGCGGATCATAAAATTTCTCACTACTAGCATACTTTTTAGTAATACTAAATTGCCCTTTTACCGTCAAATAGTCATTCAAATACCAATTCAGACTAAGATTATTCACTAATTCATCGTAAGCACTCCATTCATAATTCCCCAATGTCGCTTCATACAATGGATTATTTGAAGTACGTGAACTTGATGATATTGAATAAAGCATTTTTTGCTTCAATGTTCCATCATCTTCGTAAGGAGTCTCATAAGGCTGCATACGTGTATAATCGCTAAACGAACCATAAGGGGACTCTTTAGATTTAGTATGTCCAAAAGTAACCGTATTTTTGACCTGCAACTGCTTTACCCGATAATCTAAAGAGAACCCAATTGAATACCTATCACGACCCGAGCCTTTCATTACACCATTCACACCATTATAAGAAGCATCTACACCATACCGAAGATTAGGAGTACCTCCCTCTATATATACACTATGCTTATGGTCAAAGGCGTTCTGCAAAGGCAATGACATCCAATCTGTATCAACCCCCTTTTGAATTAATGCATATTTTCTATAGTAAGCATTCATCCCTTGAGAAGTATCCATATTGTTATTATTTCCTTTTTCAAAAAGACCTGCCAATCGTTCAATCTCCAATTTTTGAGAGGCATTAGCCAAATTATAATCACGTAAATCAGGCAATTCTAATGTACCCGTAAAATTATAAGATACTCGTATTTCTCCCGGTTTTGGAGCTACAGTAGTAATTACTACCACGCCATTAGCAGCACGAGAACCATAAATAGCTGTAGCAGCAGCATCTTTTAGGATAGTCATACTTTCAATACGAGTCGGGTCCAAATCATACACTTTTTCTATACTGACCTCAAAACCATCCATAATAAAAGTAGGAAGATTCGGATTATTCTCCAAATTAGATTTTGATAGTTGATCTCTATCAAGCTCTTTCACCCCTATTCCTGAACGTCCGCGAATATACATCTCCGGCAAAGCATTTGGATCGGAACCAAATTGATTATTTGTCATCAAACGGAAAGAGGGATCAAATGATTGCAAAGCGCCAAGAATATTTGTTTGAGAAACCTTCCGTAAATCATCACCTGTAATCTGTGTAGAACTACCAGTAAAACTGGTCTTACGAACATTATTATATCCGGTCACAACCACATCATCCAATGTTTTTACATCATCAACCAAAGTAATTTCAAGACTTTTCCGACGTGTAGCATCCACCTGAAGAGTCTGTTTCTTCATACCAATAAAAGAAATCTCTATAATCACTTTATCACCCTTAACATCTAAAGTAAATTCACCTTCAATGTTGGTAGAAGTACCTGTACGGGTACCTTTCACGATGATACTGGCACCCGGTATCGGTTCTTGATTCGAATCGACGACCATACCACGGATACGATTGTCTTTTTTCTCGGTCTGCTGTTTACGAATAACAACAATACCGTCTTTCATCACATAGTCAAATCCTTGCGGATTCAATATCAATTTCAGAGCTACTTCCCATTTCTCATTCTTTGCATTAATCGATACGGGAGGAACTCCTTTAAACATTTGTGAATTATACAACATATTCACTCCTGTTTGTTTCTTTACTGCATCCAAGACTGTCTCGATAGAGACATTGTGCAGATTTAAGGTTACCGTCTTGTCCTGTGACGGTAAAGCCCACGTGCTAAATGTGCAACACACTGCCACTAAAAAGCATAGTAGCCATCGTCTTTCTCTCATAAATTAATGATTAAACTTTTCCTAATATTCTATTTATTTTTAATCTTTCATTCCGTCATATATCAAGATATTCCGTCCACTGATTTTATAAGTCAGATCACCTGTCAGTTCTAACGCATCCAGGAGCGAGTTGATCGTTCCGTAACGTTTTAAACTGCCGCTGTAAGTTATGTTACGCAGATCCGGTGTTTCGTAATAAACCTGTATATCATACCAACGTTCAAATGTCTCCATGATCTCCCCTAAAGAACGGTTTTTAAAGTTGTACACACCGTTTACCCATCCGATATATTCATCCAAGTCGACGGTACGTTTCTCTGTGCCATTGGCAGAAACTATGGCTTGTTCACCCGGCTGAAGGGTTACTGTTCCTACATTCGGTGCAGAGAATTGCACTTTTCCACGAACTAATGTAGTGTAGCAAACGCGAGCATTGGTATAAGCATTTACATTAAATGCCGTACCAAGCACCATCACTTCTCCAAGATGAGTTTGCACCACAAACGGATGGGATTCATCCTGTGCAACATCAAAATAGGCCTCACCTTCCAAAGCTACGATCCTGCGTTTACCTGCAAAACGTACCGGATAAGTCAGCTTGGAACCAGCATTCAAATGAACTGTTGTTCCATCGGCGAGGATTACAGTATTCTCCCCTCCACGTGGTATGATAAGTTCATTTGACTTGGCCGGCTTCTCTTCGATGTTTTTCTCTTCGTGTTGTGTCGTGACGGTTGGCTCATATGACAGCACTCCTTCCTTATATTTTACCTGAACGCCGTCTACTATTACGTTAACTTCTTTCTTATGTACATCAATAATGCTGCCATCGGGTAAAGTCAATTGTGCCTGTTGAACTCCCGGCTGAATCAATGGTCTGCTTTCCTCTTCAATCGAACCATAATTCGACATATAGAAAGATAAACCGATTACTAAAAAAACAACAGCTGCTGCAACAGACCACCAAATCCGGAAAGCACGAGGCTTCTTTATTACCTCCGGTTCCGTTTGTCCGATTTTCTGAAGGAAAGATTCATAGGCTTTCTTTGATGAATAATTTTTATATTCTTCAAATGCAACTCTTAATGTCTCGCCATTCTGCAACTGTTCAAACACTTTTTGTAAGTCCGGGCATTCCGCCAATCGCTTTTCAAGCTCTTGCTGTTCCGATTCGTTAGCTTCTCCTAAAAGAGCTTTTTTCATTAAAGCGGCATCTTGATATACATTTTCGAACTTCTTCATCTTATTTCTCCTTTTTAAATTAAACAATTGTTTAATTTGCTTTATTATAGATATACATAACTCATAGAAAGGGGTGACAAAAAGATGATATTTTTTTGAGATAAGAGCGTAAAGAATAGGATTTTAGGGACAAGAATATAACATTATGTCACAATTTGAAAGAAATCTATTCGCTTTTAACAAAGAAAATAAATCTTAAGCAATCAATAAAAAGATAAAGAAGTATCAATTTGACTTTTTTATCTTTTTAGAGAAATAAACAAAGAATTATAGAATGTACAGAGTCGCCCAGTCTCTCACGAAGGAATTTATAGCTACGTGTCTTTTGAGTTTTAACAGTATTGATACTTATTTCCAAACGTTCGGCTATCTCTTCCCATGTATGTCCTTCGATTCTCATTAAAATGATCCGGCGTTGTTCGGCCGGAAGTTCTTCGATATGGCAATAGAGCTGCCGGATAATTTCTTCTTTTACCGTTAACGCATAGATTACGTCTTCATCCTCCACGTCTTCTTCCTCGGCGAGAGAACTTAAAATAGTATCATGAATCTGATTATTGCGTATATATAATAAAGTATTATTATAGCAGGCGCGATAGAGATAATTTGTGAGCTCTTTGATATCGGAAAAGGTACGTTTACCTTCCCAAACAGAAATGAAAACTTCCTGAACCAGATCTTCCACTGCATCCGGAACAGGCAATATTTTGGCGACATAAACGCATAGAGCAGCATAAAAACGATCGTAGAAATCGCCCCATATCTTTTCATCCTTCCGGTTGACTCCTGCTACTATGATGTCAATCTTATCGTCCATACTGTCACTCTACCTATCAAAAAACGAAACAGATTTCCCTGAAATCGCTATAAACACTTACTATAGCGGCATTTATAAATGCAAATATATTGTTTTTTTCAGAAACGCAGGCCCAACTAACCTACAAAATAGAAAATAAAAGGCTTCTCTCTTCCAATCAAAAAACACAAAGTCCTCTATCACCTATCACCGCACCTCTCCAATCGGCTTATTCATCGTACATTGAAGCATGGTGATAGGTTGAAAATAATCTTTCACCTAACCTATCACCTATCACCACCTATTTCGGTCAATATAAGACGCAGAATACGGCAGTGATCTACTAAAGGAAACGGTAAAAGAAAGCTTTTTAGTCAGTTCAAACGGCCTAAACTTTAGTCTTCTGCCTTCAAACAAGTTGTTCCCCAACCTAAAACTATTTGTTTCAAGGCTTGAAACCATAGTTTCCATGCCGTTGGAACTATGGTTTCTCGGTGTTGAAACTACAGTTTCCCAATGCAGAAACTTTAGTTTCACGATACGAAACCTTTGGTTTCAAACCATGAAACACTTTTTTTAAAGGCATGAAATCAAACTTTCCCAACATGATTGAGAGTAAAGTGCTTACGAGATATATTTAAAAGAGGCATAAAAAAAGAGCGAATCATTCCGCTCCACCTTTAAAGAATCCCCATAAATGGGATTCTTCTTTTTTCTTCATTTTCATTTACTCGTTACCTAAAAACGTCTTTTTCCTAATACCTAATCAAAACAATCCTTTTCCTAAAAACTAATCTTAAAATCTAATACCTTAATTTTATAAACTAATACCTTTTAATTATAACCTTTTTTCTAATACCTAAAATATAAGTAGTTTCACAACTACACTGCAAAGGTATAGCTGTTTGCGAAAACAACAAAGTCCATGATACTAAAAAATACATTTGGGCTTGTTTTTTTGACTTATGTCAAGACATGAAGCAAATTTTGAGTGTAAACCTCACATTTATTCTGACGATAGCCTCTATTTTGAACAAATTCTCCATTTTGCTTTCTAATTTCATCCATTATTGAGCAAACAAGCAACTAATAAAAAGACAGAAAAACAAGGCATAAAAGAGCATAATATCACTATTTTTCACGAAAACGCACGATTACAAAACTCGAAGAATAGTCAAATCTCGAACAATCTGCATATTTCTAATCCAAAATTACGGCGTTTTTTTCAGTTAAGCCGGATTCCTCCCCGGATTTTCAGAAGCAAAAACAGCTTGAAGATACAAGTCTCACAACTTTTCTGTAACTTTGCAGCGTTTGATAATAAATAAGATAGGAATGGATTTTAAGTACGACGTAATTGTAATTGGTGCCGGACATGCTGGTTGTGAAGCAGCGGCAGCCGCTGCTAATTTAGGTTCCAAAACTTGTCTCATCACTATGGACATGAACAAGATTGGACAGATGAGTTGCAATCCGGCTGTAGGAGGAATCGCCAAAGGACAAATTGTACGTGAAATAGATGCACTGGGTGGACAGATGGGATTAGTGACAGATGAGACTGCCATTCAATTCCGAATTCTAAATCGCTCGAAAGGTCCAGCCATGTGGAGCCCCCGCGCCCAATGCGACCGGGCTAAGTTCATTTGGTCCTGGCGGGAGAAACTGGAAAATACACCCAACCTTCATATCTGGCAAGATACCGTATGTGAACTGCTCGTTGAAAACGGTGAGGTCACCGGATTAGTCACCGCATGGGGCGTCACCTTCAAAGCGAAATGCATTGTGCTCACCGCAGGAACTTTCCTCAACGGACTGATGCATGTAGGACGTCATAAATTGCCTGGAGGAAGAATGGCCGAGCCGGCTTCTTATCAGCTGACCGAATCCATCGCCCGTCACGGAATCTCTTACGGAAGAATGAAAACCGGTACTCCGGTACGAATCGACGCGCGTAGTGTTCATTTTGACCAGATGGAAACACAAGACGGCGAATCAGACTTCCACAAGTTCTCATTCATGAATACTAGCACGCACCACTTAAAGCAACTTCAATGCTGGACATGCTACACCAATGAAGAAGTACACCGGATTCTGCGCGAAGGTCTGCCGGATTCTCCCCTATTCAACGGACAGATTCAAAGTATCGGACCACGCTATTGTCCAAGCATCGAAACCAAAATTGTCACTTTCCCGGATAAAGATCAGCACCAGTTATTCCTCGAACCGGAAGGAGAAACGACACAAGAGTTATATCTTAACGGATTCTCTTCTTCGCTTCCGATGGAAATACAAATTGCAGCATTAAAACAAATCCCGGCTTTCAAAGATCTGGTTATCTACCGTCCGGGATACGCTATCGAATATGACTATTTTGATCCGACCCAATTAAAACATACGTTGGAATCGAAGATTATCAAAAACTTGTTCTTTGCCGGACAAGTAAACGGAACCACCGGATACGAGGAAGCAGGAGGACAAGGATTGATAGCCGGTATCAATGCACACATCAACTGCCACGGCGGAGAAGCATTTACTTTGGCTCGAGATGAAGCATATATTGGCGTATTAATCGACGATTTGGTTACCAAAGGTGTGGATGAACCTTACCGAATGTTTACCTCGCGTGCGGAATACCGTATTCTGCTTCGTATGGATGATGCCGATATGCGCTTAACAGAAAAAGCATTTAAGCTTGGTTTGGCAAAAGAAGACCGGTATCAGTTAGTAAGAAGCAAAAAAGAAGCCGTGGAACAAATCATTTCTTTCGCACGCAACTATTCGATGAAACCGGCACTAATCAACGATGCTCTCGAAAAGATAGGGACAACTCCCCTACGTCAAGGATGTAAGTTGATAGAGATTCTGAATCGCCCGCAAGTGACAATAGGAAATATAGCAGAATATGTTCCGGCGTTTCAACGGGAGCTGGAAAAAGCAACGGGTTCGGACCAAGACCGGAAAGAAGAAATTCTTGAAGCTGCCGAAATCTTAATCAAGTATCAAGGATACATTGACAGAGAAAGAATGATAGCAGAAAAACTAGCACGATTGGAAAGTATAAAGATTAAAGGAAAATTTGACTATTCTACTATTCAGTCTCTTTCCACCGAGGCCCGACAAAAGCTGGCAAAGATAGATCCGGAAACAATAGCACAAGCGAGCAGAATTCCGGGAGTCTCTCCAAGCGATATCAACGTGTTGCTGGTACTTTCCGGACGATAAGCGACAACGTTTCACGTGAAACAAAACATTTAAAGAAACGATATAATTCAATGATTATGAGCAAAGAAACGCTAATCAAAAGCATTCGGGAAATACCCGATTTTCCGATTCCCGGAATCCTGTTCTACGATGTCACCACTCTATTCAAGGACCCTTGGTGCTTGCAGGAATTATCAAACATTATGTTTGATATGTATAAGGATAAAGGGATTACTAAAGTAGTAGGTATAGAATCAAGAGGATTCATCATGGGACCTATTCTGGCAACCCGCCTGAACGCAGGTTTTATTCCAATCCGCAAGCCGGGCAAACTCCCTGCAGAAACGATTGAAGAAAGCTATGACAAGGAGTACGGCAAAGACACGGTGCAAATCCACAAAGATGCACTGGACGAGAATGACGTAGTTCTATTACATGATGATTTACTGGCAACAGGAGGCACCATGAAAGCAGCTTGTGAACTGGTGAAAAGACTAAAACCTAAAAAGGTATATGTAAACTTCATCATCGAATTGAAAGACCTGAATGGAAAATCATTGTTCGGAGATGACGTAGAAGTAGAATCGGTATTGAGTTTATAAAGAATTTGGTTCTATTTGCAGAAAATATGTCAAAAGTAAGCAACTAACCTTTTGAGACGCGAATGACGTGGATGACACGGACCATAAGAATAGGAATCCATATTATCCGCGTCATTCGTATTTAAATAGCCACCGACTGCGGGTATGCTTCATGTCAGGCACATACTTTTCACCTATTAGCCATCCTAAAAACAATTATGAATACAGAACCAGAAAGCAGAGCCAATGAATATTTGAAAGGGATCGTAGCCAACCTTCCCGAGAAACCGGGTATTTACCAATACCTGAACACGGAGGGTACAATTATATACGTTGGAAAGGCCAAAAATCTAAAGAAAAGAGTCTACTCTTACTTCAGCAAAGAACATGAACCGGGAAAGACACGAGTACTGGTCAGCAAAATCGCCGATATTCGTTATATTGTAGTCAACACGGAAGAAGACGCGTTATTGCTGGAGAATAATCTGATAAAGAAATACAAGCCGCGCTACAACGTTCTATTAAAGGATGACAAGACCTACCCTTCTATTTGCGTACAAAACGAGTATTTTCCCAGAGTTTTCAGAACAAGGAAAATTATCAGGAACGGTTCATCTTATTATGGACCGTATAGCCACATACCATCCATGTATGCGGTACTGGATCTGATAAAGCATTTATATCCTTTGCGAACTTGCAGTTTAAACCTAACTCCAGAGAATATACGGGCAGGAAAGTTCAACGTATGCCTGGAATATCATATAAAGAACTGTGCAGGACCATGCATCGGACTGCAATCACAGGAGGATTATCTCAAAAATATCGATGAAATCAAAGAAATCCTGAAAGGAAATACGCAAGAAATCAGCCGTATGCTACTGGAAAAGATGCAGACATTAGCCGGCGAGATGAAGTTTGAAGAAGCACAGAAGGTGAAAGAAAAATTTCTTCTGATAGAAAACTACCGCTCCAAATCGGAGGTAGTAAGCGCTGTATTGCACAACATAGATGTATTTTCTATTGAAGAGGACGAGTCCAATTCCGCTTTCATCAACTATCTGCATATTACAAACGGTGCCATCAACCAGGCGTTTACATTCGAATATAAAAAGAAGTTGAATGAATCAAAAGAGGAACTTTTGACACTGGGTATTATCGAAATGCGAGAACGCTATAAGAGCCAATCCAGAGAGATTATAGTGCCTTTTGAGCTTGATTTGGAGCTAAACAACATCGTATTTACCGTTCCACAGCGGGGAGACAAGAAGAAATTGCTGGATCTTTCGATTCTAAACGTAAAGCAATACAAGGCCGACCGACTAAAACAGGCGGAAAAGCTGAATCCGGAGCAAAGAAGTATGCGATTAATGAAAGAGATACAGCAAGAGTTGCATCTGGACAGACCGCCTTTGCAAATTGAATGCTTTGACAACTCAAACATACAGGGTTCTGATGCTGTGGCAGCTTGCGTTGTCTTTAAAAAGGCTAAACCATCAAAGAAAGATTATCGAAAATACAATATAAAAACTGTTGTAGGACCTGACGATTATGCATCCATGAAAGAGGTCGTCAGAAGACGTTATCAGCGCGCTATTGAAGAAAACACCCCTCTACCCGACCTGATTATCACCGACGGCGGAAAAGGTCAAATGGAGGTCGTTAGAGAGGTGATTGAAGATGAGTTGAACCTAACGATCCCTATCGCCGGACTGGCAAAGGACAATCGCCATCGCACATCGGAACTGCTTTTTGGATTTCCTCCGCAGACTATCGGTATCAAACAGCAAAGCCCGTTATTCCGTTTGCTGACCCAGATTCAGGATGAGGTGCACCGTTTTGCCATCAGTTTCCATCGTGATAAACGCAGCAAACGACAGGTAGCATCGGCATTAGACAATATCAAAGGGATTGGAGAAAAGACAAAAACAGCGCTTCTGAAAGAATTTAAAAGCGTAAAGCGGATAAAAGAAGCCTCTTTTGAGGAGATTTCCGCTGTGATTGGAGAAGCAAAAGCCAAGACTGTAAAAGCGGGATTGAGCGATGAATCATCAGAAAATTAATAAGAAGTTGGGGAGTAGGCCTGTTATCTTTCTATCACTTTTAGGCACGGATTACACGGATTTCACGGTTGAATTACTAAAAACCCGTGTTATCCGCGTAATCCGTGCCCCAATAATAAATCATTAACGCTTTCGGCAAAGCCTTATAATATTTTCCCACCAACACACCGTTTTCTCTTCTGAATTTTGTAAATTTGCCTTTCCTAATCATGAAATAGAATAAATAACAATGAGAATAGTCATACAACGGGTAAGCCATGCGTCAGTAACCATTGAAGGATACTGTAAGTCGTCCATTGGGAAAGGAATGCTGATATTAGTCGGCATTGAAGAAGCGGATGGACAGGAAGACATCGACTGGCTTTGCAAGAAGATTGTAAATCTACGTATCTTCGATGATGAGAATGGTGTAATGAACAAATCTATTTTAGAAGATGGAGGCGAGATTCTGGTTATCAGCCAGTTCACGTTACACGCTTCTACCAAGAAGGGAAATCGCCCCTCCTATATCAAAGCCGCCAAACCGGATGTCTCTATCCCACTCTACGAACAATTCTGCAAAGATTTAAGCGGCGCATTGGGAAAAGAAATAGGCACAGGCACCTTTGGGGCAGACATGAAAGTTGAACTTTTAAACGACGGCCCCGTTACTATATGCATGGATACAAAAAACAAAGAATAATAACCAACCATCAACAATTATGACTCTGGAAGAAGCACAGAAACAAGTGGACCAATGGGTGAAAACATACGGCGTCCGCTACTTCAGCGAGTTGACCAATATGGCAGTTCTGACGGAAGAAGTAGGAGAACTGGCGCGTGTCATGGCCCGCAAATATGGAGATCAGTCCTTTAAAGAGGGAGAGAAAGACAATATAGATGAAGAAATAGCAGACGTTTTATGGGTTCTTCTCTGCATTGCCAACCAGACAGGTGTAGACATAACCACTGCTTTCCGGAAAAGCATGGAAAAGAAAACAAAACGAGATAATAAAAGACATATCAACAACCCAAAACTGAAAGATCATGGAAGAGAATAACTCACAGCCCAACAAGTACAATGCCGCATTGGCAAAGTATAATACCAATCTGAGCGATGCAGATATTCAAGCTCGCGTAGCTGAATTGATTGAGAAAAAAGTGCCGGAAAACAACACGGAAGACGTTAAGAAGTTCCTGTTCAACTGTATTGACCTGACTACTTTGAATAGCACAGACAGTGACAAAAGTGTGATGCACTTTACCGAAAAAGTCAATCAGTTTGACGACGAATATCCTGATCTGAAAAATGTTGCAGCAATCTGTGTATACCCCAATTTCGCAGCCATCGTTAAGAATACGCTGGAGGTAGACGGAGTCAATATAGCCTGCGTATCAGGAGGTTTCCCCTCTTCACAGACATTCATTGAAGTAAAAGTGGCAGAAACAGCATTAGCAATCGCAGAAGGTGCAGATGAAATAGACATTGTCATTTCCATCGGCAAATTCCTAAGCGGAGACTACGAAGGAATGTGTGAAGAAATACAGGAATTAAAGGAAGTTTGCAAGGAACGTCATCTCAAAGTGATCCTTGAAACAGGTGCACTAAAGAGCGCTTCCAACATCAAGAAAGCTTCTATCCTATCCATGTATTCGGGCGCAGATTTCATCAAGACTTCCACCGGTAAGCAACAGCCTGCCGCTACTCCGGAAGCCGCTTACGTGATGTGTGAAGCCATCAAAGAATACCACCAGAAGACCGGAATCAAGATTGGATTCAAACCGGCAGGTGGCATCAATACCGTTAATGATGCGATTATTTACTACACAATCGTAAAAGAACTATTGGGTGAAGAATGGCTGGATAATCAACTGTTCCGTTTGGGAACCAGCCGTTTAGCCAACCTCCTTCTTTCTGACATCAAAGGAGAAGAAATCAAGTTCTTCTAAGTTAAAGGCTACATTAGCAATCAAATACGCCTTACCGCGCTGTTCCCGTACTCCGGGAACCGACGCGGTATTTTTTATTTAAGAAAATCTAAAGATAGTTACAGGAGAATTCAGAAAAATACTTATCTTTGTAAAAGGTTTAGCGATGAAAATATAGCTAATTAGTTATATTAGAGAACGTTTCATTTATTACCAATTCCTGGAATTCGGCAAAATTCAAAGTTATGAATGGTAATAAGCAAACGGGTCTCACGCACCTTCATGTATATACTTTTGTTATATATCGAATGGAGCGTGGGACTGTTGCTTGTATATTCATAACGGCTTGCCGAAGCCTCAGGAAAATACATGGCAACAGTTCTCACGCTTTTCATGAACCTTATGAAGGTATTAGGATGGACGCATATACGAAAACCTTAAGATTCAATCACAACCCTCTGAACCTCATCCTCGGAACAGAGAAAAAGAAGGGGTTACGCATCGGTTATATGGAAGCCGGACTGCAAGGCTTCTATCTCAACTCTATGGAGACCGGAATCCATCCGCTAAAGCTATCCAAACTGCTGGCAGAAGAGTTTCACTGCACCGACAATGAGTCCGTCACCGGACTATTCCAATTCCTTATCAACGAAGGCGACAGAGTCTCCTACCAGATTATGCTCCCCTATTTACTCTCTACAGAGAACATCAACGAGTTCGAAAACATCATTCAAAAGCGTTTTTTCGGGGTGGAACGTTTCATCCGTCAAGGAAAGAATCTATACAAATTCGTGAAATATACAGAGGAAAGAAGGGACCCGATTATATGGATAAATGACTTGGAAAAAGGCATTATCGGATGGGATATGGGACTGCTTGTGAACTTGGCACGCGCCTCCCAAGCATGTGGTCACATCACCAAAGAGAAAGCCTGGGACTACATAGAACAAGCCGACAAATTATGTTCTTTAGATCTTCATACAGCGGAAGAAATAGACAAGAGTTTCCTTTTAGGAAAAGCGATGAAATCGGAAAAGATAGAAGATTGGGACCGGTTGTTATTATGCTATTCACTCCTGGGAAAGTACAGGAAGTAATTATTTTTCGCGGTCTACTACATAATCCAGATAAGACCGGAGAGCTGCACAGACATCGGAATCCGGCAAAGAAGCCAATAGATTGAAAGCTTTTTGTTTATAGCCATTCATAGTCTGAACCGCATATTCAATTCCTCCGTTTTCTTTAATAAACGAAATCAAATAAGCTATTTCATCGAGAGTAGCCGTACCCTCCTTTACTTTGATTGCAATTTCTTGCGCTTCCTCGTTTTTCGTCGTATTCAGCACATACAAAGCGGGCAATGTCAGCTTACCTTCAAGCATATCATTACCCGTAGGTTTACCAATCTCCTTATTATCAAAGTAATCGAAAATATCATCCTTTATCTGGAAACAGATACCAATATATTCGCCCAGCAAACGGGCAAGTTCAGCTTCCCCCTCACCCACACCCACCGAGAAAGCGGCAGCCTTTGTGCAGGCAGCAAAAAGAGCAGCAGTTTTCTTGCGGATTACATCAAAATAGACTTCCTCGGAGAAACTGTGATTACTTACATTTGAAAGCTGAAGCAACTCACCGTCAGCAAGATCCTGTCCAAGAGTGGACACCAGCTGAATAATACGATGGCTGTTTGTCAATTCAGCATGTACGAGGCTGGTTGCCAATAAATAGTCACCCGTCAACACGGCCACTTTATTATTAAAGATTGCATTTACCGAGAGCTGTCCACGGCGTTCGGTGCTTTCATCCACTACGTCATCATGTACCAGGCTGGCCGTATGAAGGAGTTCCAGCGAAACAGCCGCGTGAAGAGTGGAAGGACATATAGCGCCATAAAGGCGTGCCACGAGCAAAACAAGAATAGGCCGCATCATCTTACCATTCCTCTGCCGTATGTGAGATACGACGCTATCGAGCAATGCATTTGAACTGGAGAGAGAACTATCAAAAAGTTCTTTGAAGTCGCCCAGTTCCGCTTCAATCGGAGTTCTGATAAGTGAGATGCTGTCCATTTATTACACAATTTGAGCACAAAAGTAATAATAAAACGCTTAATACCGTATTTTTTTGTACTTTTACCATGAAAAATTAATTAAATCTATGGATTCAGGTAATAAATTATTTCTTTTAGACGCTTATGCATTAATATATCGGGCGTATTACGCCTTTATTAAAAACCCAAGAATCAATTCCAAAGGATTCAACACTTCAGCCATACTGGGTTTTGTGAACACCCTCGAAGAAGTGCTGAAAAAAGAGAATCCCACTCATATAGGAGTAGCCTTCGACCCCGCAGGTCCCACCTTCCGCCACGAAGCTTTTGAACAATATAAAGCACAACGCGAAGAAACTCCAGAGGCAATCCGTCTTTCCGTACCTATTATAAAGGATATTATACGTGCCTACCGCATCCCTATTCTGGAAGTGGCAGGCTACGAAGCCGATGACGTGATAGGTACGCTCGCTACCGAAGCCGGTCGTCAGGGTATCACTACCTATATGATGACTCCCGACAAAGATTACGGGCAACTGGTAAGTGACAAAGTATTTATGTATCGTCCCAAACACACAGGAGGTTTCGAAGTGATGGGCGTTGAGGAAGTGAAAGCCAAGTTTGACATTCAGTCTCCGGCACAGGTGATCGATATGCTCGGACTGATGGGCGACTCTTCGGATAACATCCCCGGATGTCCCGGAGTAGGAGAAAAGACTGCTCAAAAACTGATCTCCGAATTCGGAAGCATCGAGAATCTATTGGAACATACCGACCAACTGAAAGGAGCATTGAAAACAAAAGTGGAAACTAACCGGGAAATGATTACGTTCTCGAAATTTCTCGCCACCATTAAAATCGATGTCCCCATCCAACTTGAGATGGATTCTCTTGTCCGTGAAGAGGCAGACGAAAATTCACTCCGTAGCATTTTCGAGGAATTAGAATTTAGAACGCTCATTGACCGGGTACTCAAAAAAGACATTTCCGGAAACGGAATAACCTCCGCCACCGGAAGCAAAGTTACCACTGGAAAAAGCGCCCCCTCTCCTCTTCCACTTTTTCCCGAAGAAGGAGGCGGAATGCAAGGCGATTTATTTGCGAATTTCACGCCCGATGAACCGGGTGAAGCAAAAAAATCGAACCTAGAGACGTTAGAATCGCTCACTCACAACTACCAACTCATTGATACAGAGGAGAAAAGACAGGAAATTATTCAAAAGTTACTTACATCGAAAATTCTCTCGTTAGATACGGAAACCACCGGAACTGAACCAATGGATGCCGAATTAGTCGGAATGAGCTTTTCGATTGCAGAAAACGAAGCTTTTTATGTTCCCGTACCATCGGACCAAGACGAAGCGTTAAAAATCGTAAATGAATTCCGTCCGGTCTTCGAAAATGAGAATTCGTTGAAAGTCGGACAAAATATCAAGTACGACATGATTGTTCTTCAAAATTATGGCGCAACAGTAAAAGGTCCGCTTTTCGATACGATGATCGCTCATTATGTTCTTCAACCGGAACTTCGTCACGGCATGGATTATCTTGCAGAAATTTACCTGCACTATCAGACTATCCACATTGACGAACTGATAGGTCCCAAAGGAAAGAATCAGAAAAACATGCGTGATCTCGATCCGAAAGATGTATATCTATACGCCTGCGAAGATGCAGACGTAACTCTGAAACTGAAAAACGTATTGGAGAAAGAACTGAAAGAGAATGACGCAGAGCGTTTGTTCTATGATATAGAAATGCCGCTAGTTCCCGTATTGGTTCATATAGAACGGAACGGGGTATTGCTGGATACGGAGGCCCTGAAACAGTCGTCCGCCCATTTCACCGCCCAGATGGAGCAAATCGAAAAAGAGATTTACGAATTGGCCGGTGAGACTTTCAACATCGCTTCGCCCAAGCAAGTCGGTGAGGTACTGTTTGACAAACTGAAGATCATAGAGAAAGCAAAAAAGACTAAGACCGGCCAGTACGTCACCTCGGAAGAAGTACTCGAAAGCCTCCGGCACAAACATCCGGTAGTAGAAAAGATTCTGGAACATCGCGGACTGAAAAAGCTATTGGGCACATATATCGACGCACTCCCCCAGCTTATCAATCCACACACAGGAAGGGTGCACACCTCTTTCAATCAGACTGTAACCGCTACGGGACGTCTTAGTTCAAGCAATCCGAACCTGCAAAATATTCCTATCCGAGACGAGAATGGAAAAGAAATCCGCAAGGCTTTCATCCCCGATGAAGGCTGCCTCTTCTTCTCTGCCGACTATTCGCAAATCGAATTGCGCATCATGGCACACCTTAGCGAGGATAAGAATATGATTGATGCTTTCCTTAGCAATCACGATATTCATGCGGCCACTGCTGCCAAAATTTATAAGATCGACCTGAAAGACGTAGGCTCTGATATGCGCCGTAAAGCCAAGACTGCCAATTTCGGTATCATCTATGGCATATCCGTATTCGGTCTTGCCGAACGAATGAATGTAGACCGCAAAGAAGCCAAAGAGTTAATCGACGGTTATTTTGAAACTTATCCGGGAGTGAAAGCATATATGGATAAAAGTATTCAGGTGGCCCAGGAAAAAGGCTATGTGGAAACAATCTTCCATCGGAAGCGCTTCTTGCCGGACATTAACTCCCGGAATGCCGTTGTACGCGGATATGCGGAACGAAATGCCATCAATGCCCCTATCCAGGGAAGTGCGGCAGATATTATAAAAGTAGCAATGGCACGTATCTATCAACGGTTCCAGGCCGAAGGAATACAAGCCAAAATGATCCTGCAAGTGCATGACGAATTAAATTTCAGCGTTCCTGTCAATGAAAAAGAGCGTGTAGAAGAAATCGTCATCGAAGAAATGGAGAAAGCATACCGCATGCACGTCCCCTTGAAAGCAGATTGCGGATGGGGCAAAAACTGGCTTGAGGCACACTAAACCATCAAGTGAATAAAGGCCACCTCAATCAGGAATTGCTATCTTTTAGACATTAATTACATAGGGAGACTCCATCTTATCCAAAGCCTTCCCTTACAAAATAGAAGCAAGTATGGGTAATAACATTATTTAACTCCATATCCAGAAAGCTAGAAAAAAGATTCCTTTTTCGACGAAGTGATTCATTCTATATCCGGCAAATTGACTGCCGGATATTTTTTTGTCACCAATATTGGCAAAAAGCTAGTTATCATCCATCTCCACTCTTGACATTTTGACAATCTTTTATCTTCAAAAATGCATAAATACCAAATTAATATGTAGATTTGCAGCGTAAAACCAATGCATTTGGTAGACAAATGAAAGTATAACCCAAAAACTTAAATAGCCATGAAAGCAAAAGTATCTTTAAAAATGTTCGTTTTATCTGCAGCTCTTCTTGTTGTATCGCTTGCTACTTCTGCACGTAGCTACGATAATCAATTGATTTATAATCCAATCGAGGAGAATGGTATGACAGTGGGACAAACCGTTTACAAAATGGACGGAAATACACTTGCCAACTACATGAAGTACAACTACAAGTACGATGACAACAAACGTATGATTGAAAGCGAAGCCTTGAAATGGAACAATAGCAAGGACGCATGGGAAAAAGACCTACGCATCAATTATACTTATGAAGGCAAGACCGTTACTACGAATTATTATAAATGGAACGCTAAAAAACAAGCCTACGTACTGGTACCCGAAATGACCGTTACGATGGATAATACAAATATGTAACATAAACTCTCTCTCATTCTAATATTCTAACAAAAGGATACGCCGCTTCTGCTGAAGAAGTGGCGTATTTCATAATATGAGGTCTACATTACAAAACGAAGAAACGCTCTTGCAGTTCTTTTAGATAACTTCGGGAAATAATCAGATCATTCTTATCGTGAAAAGGCGGATAGAGTTGACAGCATTTACCATCAATCATTGCCAGATAATTAACATTTACAATAGCAGATTGGCTAATCTGTACGAAAGCTTGTGAATAACTGATAATATCTTCTGCTTTTGTATTCCGCTTCAAGTTCAGACAAGTTTGATTAAACAAGACCACCTGCCATTGACGTTTGTCTTTCAGATATTCAAAAAAGCCGATTTCCTCCAGTCGCAAAAGCTTGAAACCTGTCACTGTGCTAATCATAAACATGCCTTGCTGGGGCATCAATGCACTAATAGAAGAAGCAAAAGAAGGCAAAAGAGGAAGCGAAGTAGAGGTCATAGCCTTCCGGTAACGGTCTATAATTACTTTCAGGTCTTCCGCTTCAAAAGGCTTCAGCAGGAAGTCGAAAGCCGACTCACGCAACGCCTGAAGCAAGTATTTGTCATAAGAGGTGTAAAATACGACCTTCATATCCCACAAAATATCCTCCCTTATTTCACTTAATAGATTGAGTCCCAACGCATCCGGAAGTTCCACATCAAGAAACAATAAGTCCGGATGCAACTCCATAATCATCTTTTTACCCTTTGCACCATTCCCTGCGATTCCTTTTACTTCAAATTCACGATAGGGCTCCAATTCCCGGCGCAAAGCATCAATCGCTGTACGTTCATCGTCAACGATAACTACCTTATACTTATCTTCTGTATCCATCATAAATCATAAGAAAAATGAAACGGGATATATACCGACACTTCCGTACCGGTTTGTCCATCGCTTCTGTTGGTTATATCAAAACGTATTTTATCACTCTTATTCTTTGTATTCAATAATTGAACGGTCTGATACAACACTTTCAATCCTGTACCAGTACCCCGTGTGGCGGAAACCACCTGCGGGAGATACCCGCGTCCGTTGTCGGTAACCGTTATGCGAATCCCATTTGTTTCACGGGAAACATATACCATTAGCTCCTTTTTTCCGTCCTTTCCCGCCAGCCCATGTTTAATTGCATTCTCCACCGGAATTTGCACAATCATAGATGGAATCATGATGCGGGCTGCCTCTAATTCGTCCTCCACCGTAATTGTTGCGACAAAATCTTCTCCAACACGCCCACGTTCCAGTTCGATATATGTACGCACGAAATCCAGTTCGTCTTGCAAAGACACGCTCAATTTCTCGGTAAGTTCGAGGCTACGACGGAGATATTTCACCAGTTCCATCAGATTATGTTTCACCTCTTCCGAGCCGTTAAACTGGTTGATTTCACGTCCCAGTACATTAAAAGTAAAATGAGGAGAAATCCGGCTTCTCAAATTCTCCATGCGGACACGGTTGATTTGCTGGAAGAAACGCTGGCGAAGAAACTCCCTTTTTTTACGCATATACCAGACAATTACCACTACCCCTGCCACAAGCAACACGCAGACAAGTACCCAGATAGATACGCTCAATTTGAGCACTCTCATCTCTGCCGCCTGCCGCTGAATCTTCATTTCCTTACGAAGCACTATCGTATCCTGCCGGTAACGCATATCCAATTCGGCAACACGCATCTGTATCCGTTCGCTCCGAATGGAATCGTCCAGATGGCGATCGCGTTTCAAGTATTCATAGGCACGACGGTAATCACCGGTATGCTCAAAATAATGTTGCAGATACTGATTGCGTATAGTCAGCATATTGGCGTCAAGATGCCCCACAGGAGCGGTCCGGGCAATCATAGTCTTCGCTTGAGCTATATTTCCTTTCTTTAATGCCAGTTCAATCATCTGGGTTTCAATGTAATGAACGGCCGAATTATGCTGTATATCGGAGAAAAAACGATAACTTTCGTCCAGACAGATCTGTGCAGAGTCCAGTTTGTCAGTCAACAAATACAATTCTCCCAGGTTTACTTTGATAAAATTCTGTTCAAATACCATCTGCGGATAAGAAGATACGAGTGCATTGGCCTTGCGCATATATTTCAAAGCCTCCTGATAGTCTTTCCGGTAATAATAATGGTTGCCGCGATTGTTGAGATAAGTCCATTGCTCGCTCACATTCATTTCATTGAAAAACTGTCCGGCCAATTCATAGTAATGATTGGATAAATCGAAATCACGCAGTTCCATGTAAGTCTGCCCCAATCCGTAGTAAACAGGAAATTTCGTGTGCTCGGACAAGTTCAAAGAATCGCAGAGAAAGAGGGCGCGCCGGTAATACGAAGCAGTGTGCGCCAAGTCACTGCGGTGCAGATAGGCATCAGCGATATTGATACAAATATCCGGAAGCAGATGCAGTTTTTTTCCTTTCAGGCGATATCCGTAGGCTTTCTTATAGTCGATAATTGCAGAATCGGGACGGTTCAGCTGCATCCACACATTGCCTTCTATATTATAGACATCGGACAATACATCATTCCATCGTGGAGATTGGAGAGATTCAGAAGATTGGGAAGCATTGCGGGAAAATTCTTTTACCCGGCGGTTGTAATAGAGTATAGAATCAAAATCGGAAGAGACAAAAAATGTTTTCCCGTAAAGGGCGAGCAGACGATAATAAACCAAGGAATCTTGCGTCTGCGTCAGTGCCTCAAGCAGTTGTGAGCGGGAATAATGCACATTGGAAAACAACGAATCCTGCACACGAACTTCCAAAGAATCAACCAAAACCTGTTCGCACGAAGAGCTATTGTGATGTCTATCAGCGTATCCGCAACTTAACAACACCAACAGTCCCAACAGCGCAAATAGTCTCATAGCAGTCCTCTGATTCATCAGTCCCCTTTATATATGTCATGTTTTGAATGTGACAAAAATACATTATTTATCCTGAATCCCAGCGAATTTTATTATTTTTTTTAATACCTTTGTCCCCATATAAATATGAGCAACTGACCTAATGAGTCCACTGAACTTCACCCACATTTTGACACAGGCAGTCGATGAGCTATCGGAAAGCGAATCTTATAAAGGACTGTTTCATCAGCACAAAGATGGCGAACCACTGCCCTCTGCAAAAGTCTTGTATGAAATTATTGAGCTTTCACGCTCCATTCTTTTCCCCGGATATTACGGAAATTCTACGATTAACAGCCGGACTATCAATTATCACATCGGTGTAAACATTGAAAAATTGTTTGATTTACTTTGTGAGCAAATCTTGGCCGGATTATGTTTTAGCACTTCCATAGAGGGGAAATGTAACGTCTGCTCCGACTCGAAACGGGAAGAAGCTGCGCGTCTTGCCGCTAAATTCATCAGTAAGTTACCTGCCATGAGAAGGATACTGGCAACAGATGTGGAAGCCGCCTACAACGGTGACCCGGCTGCCGAAAGCTACGGAGAGGTCATATTCTGTTATCCGGCCATTAAAGCGATCAGCAATTACCGTATCGCGCATGAATTGCTGGAACTGGGTGTTCCTCTGATTCCCCGTATCATCACGGAGATGGCGCATAGCGAAACGGGAATCGATATCCACCCGGCCGCCAAGATTGGCACTCACTTCACCATCGACCATGGAACGGGTGTCGTAATCGGTGCCACGAGTATCATCGGAAACAACGTCAAACTATATCAGGGTGTCACACTGGGAGCCAAGAGTTTCCCGCTGGATGCCGACGGAAAACCAATCAAGGGAATCCCCCGCCATCCGATCCTGGAAGACAATGTGATTGTTTATTCCAATGCCACTATCCTGGGAAGAATCACCATCGGGCGTGATGCAACCGTAGGCGGTAATATCTGGGTAACGGAAAACGTGCCCGCAGGAGCAAGAATCGTACAAACTAAAGCAAAAAAATAAAATCAAAAAAATCTATATGAGCGAACAATTCGAGATGATAGCCAAGACTTTCCAGGGACTGGAAGAGATACTTGCAGAAGAACTGACAGCATTAGGAGCCAACGACATTCAAATAGGACGTCGTATGGTTTCATTCACAGGAGATAAACGTATGATGTACAAGGCAAATTTCTGCCTACGCACCGCCATCCGTATCCTGAAACCCATCAAGAACTTTACGGCCAAAGATGCTGACGAGGTTTACAATCAAATACAGGCTATTCCATGGGAAGAATATCTCGATGTGAACAAGACATTTGCTATCGACGCAGTAGTATTCAGTGAGGAGTTCCGCCATTCGAAATTCGTTTCGTACAAGGTGAAAGATGCGATTGTGGACTACTTCCGCGAGAAAACGGGTAAACGTCCGTCGGTACGCATCAACAATCCGGATGTACTTCTGAACATTCATATTGCACAGACTACCTGTACCTTGTCTTTGGACTCGTCCGGAGAATCACTTCACCGCCGCGGTTATCGCCAGGAAGCGGTAGAAGCTCCGTTGAATGAGGTATTGGCTGCCGGCATGATTTTAATGACCGGATGGCGTGGAGAATGTGATCTGATCGATCCGATGTGTGGTTCGGGCACGATCCCTGTAGAAGCCGCACTGATCGCTAAGAATATCGCTCCGGGAGTATTCCGCAAAGGATTTGCTTTCGAGAAATGGGTGGATTTCGATGCAGATATGTTCGATGAGATTTACAATGACGACAGTCAGGAGCGTGAATTTACTCATAAGATTTATGGGTATGACAACAATCCGAAAGCGAATGAAATTGCTACTCACAATATAAAAGCTGCCGGTGTATCGAAAGATATCGTGCTGAAACTGCAACCGTTCCAGCAGTTCGAACAGCCGCAGGAGAAGTCGATTATCATCACCAATCCTCCTTATGGGGAACGTATCTCTACGAATGATTTGCTCGGTCTTTACCAGATGATCGGCGAACGCCTGAAACACGCATTTGTAGGAAACGAAGCATGGGTGCTTTCTTATCGGGAAGAGTGTTTCGACCAGATTGGCTTGAAGGCAAGCCAGAAGGTTCCTTTGTTCAATGGACCGTTAGAGTGTGAATTCCGCAAATATGAGATTTTTGACGGAAAATATAAAGAGTTCAAGAGCCAGGAAGAGGGCGAAGAGAAGAAAGAGGGTGAAGGTGAACAGGCTCCAAGATTCAGAGAAAAAAAAGAGTTTAAGCCACGTCGCGAAGGTGAATTCAAACCACGCCGGGATGGTGAGTCCAGACCTCGCAGAGAGGGAGAATACAAGCCACGCAGAGAAGGTAGCGACTTCAAAGGCGGCGACAGAGATAGAAAGCCACGGGGAGAATTCCGCGGAGGAAGAGATTCGAGAGGGCCAAGAGAATTTAGGGGGAACCGGGAGCCGAGGATTCCGAAGAAGGAAGAGGAATAATTGATTCATAATTAAGAACAATCCACAACACCATATATCTACTAACGCACTGATACTCAATATGAGGTCGCAAATTGCGACCTCAAGTTTGAACAACAATAATGTTAAGTAATAGGCGTAGATAGTAAACCAAAAAGTTAGACTAGAAAATGAATGAATTAGTCATTATAGAAAATAAGATATATGAAATCAGGGGACAAAAGGTTATGCTTGACTTTGATTTGGCAGAAATGTATGAGATTGAAACAAAGAACCTGAAACGAACAGTAAAAAGGAATATAAATCGTTTTCCTGCGGATTTTATGTTTCAGCTTACAAAATCAGAAGCTAACTTACTGATAAACAATATAAGGTGCCAAAATGGCACCTTAGAAATAAACTGGTTTAGATATCAGCCCTATGCCTTTACCGAACAAGGAGTCGCAATGCTATCAGGTCTTTTAAATAGTGAAAAAGCCATCGAAGTCAACATCAACATCATGCGAGCCTTCGTCCACATGCGCCAATACCTGCTCTCCCATGCACCCAAACAGGAATTGGAAGAATTGAGAAAAAGGATTGAATACTTGGAAGAGGACATATCCTCCGACAGAGAAAGCTACGAGAAGCAATTTGACGACCTATTCACCGCTTTTGCCAAATTGAGTGCTGCCATTCAAATAAAGCAGACTCCTTTGGACAGAGTAAAAATAGAAGGATTTAAAAACAAATAATAAAGAAAAGAGCAATGAGTAAAATTGGAAAAAGAGCCATTCTGTTATTATTGGCACTACCAATCGGATTCAATGTTATGGCACAAGAAACCAAAAAACCGACGCTGGAAGAACTGATTCCGGGCGGCGAGAGTTACCGCTATGCAGAAAACCTGTACGGGTTGCAATGGTGGGGCGACGAATGTATCAAGCCAGGAGTAGATACCCTTTATTCAATTCAACCCAAAACCGGGAAAGAAACAATGGTTATCACTCGCGAGCAAATCAACAAAGTGCTTGAAGAAAACAAGGCAGGGAAGTTATCGCATCTGTATTCCGTCCGTTTCCCATGGGCAGACAAGCCACAAATGCTATTCACGATAGCAGGAAAGTTCATTGTATATGATTTCAAGAGCAATCAGGTTGTCAGCACTTTCAAACCAAAGGACGGGGCGAATAATGAGGACTATTGCGCAGCCAGTGGAAATGTGGCTTACACGATAGATAATAATCTATATGTGAATGAGAAAGCAGTAACCAATGAACCCGAAGGCATCGTTTGTGGACAAACAGTGCACCGCAATGAATTCGGTATCAACAAAGGAACTTTCTGGAGTCCGAAAGGTAACCTGCTCGCTTTCTACCGTATGGATGAAAGCATGGTGACACAATACCCGCTTGTAGACATCACTGCGCGCGTAGGCGAAGTGAACAATGTACGCTATCCGATGGCAGGAATGACGAGCCATCAGGTAAAAGTAGGGATTTACAACCCCGCTACCGGCAAAAGCATTTATCTGAATGCAGGCGATCCGACAGACCGTTATTTCACCAATATCAGCTGGGCACCGGATGAAAAGAGCCTCTACCTGATCGAAGTAAACCGCGATCAGAATCATGCCAAACTCTGCCAGTACAATGCAGAAACAGGAGAACCCATGGGAGTTCTCTATGAAGAAATGCACCCTAAATACGTTGAGCCGCAAAACCCCATCGTATTTCTGCCGTGGGACCCTACCAAGTTCATCTATCAAAGCCAGCGTGACGGCTACAATCATCTTTATCTCTTTGAGGCAGATGCAGCAAACAAGAAAGGTGAAACCTATAATAGCGCCAACGGTGGCAGTTATTTCCAAGCCGGTAAAGTGAAACAGTTGACCAAAGGTAACTGGCTGGTCAGCGAAATCCTGGGATTCAACACAAAGCGTAAAGAGATCATTTTCACTGCCATAGAAGGTTTGAGAAGTGGACATTTTGCAGTAAACGTAAGCAATGGAAAGATAAGCCAGCCGTTCGAAAATTGCAAGGAAAGCGAACATAGCGGAGCACTTAGTGCTTCCGGTACATACCTTATCGACCGTTATTCCACCAAAGACCAACCCCGCGTCATCAACCTGGTAGACACCAAAAACTTCAAAGAAACAGCCAACCTGCTGACAGCTGAAAATCCTTACGACGGATACCAGATGCCAAGCATCGAAACCGGAACAATCAAAGCGGCAGACGGCACTACCGACCTGCATTACCGCCTGATGAAGCCGGCAAACTTCGATCCGGCTAAGAAATATCCCGTCATCGTATACGTCTACGGAGGTCCTCACGCACAATGCGTCACCGGAGGATGGCAGAACGGCGCACGCGGATGGGACACCTACATGGCAGGCAAAGGCTATATCATGTTCACCATCGACAATCGCGGTAGCAGCAACCGCGGACTAACATTTGAAAATGCCACCTTCCGCCGTCTCGGTATCGAAGAAGGCAAAGACCAAGTGAAAGGCGTTGAATTCCTGAAATCCCTCCCCTATGTAGACAGCGAACGCATCGGCGTACACGGATGGAGTTTCGGAGGCCACATGACTACCGCCCTGATGCTCCGTTACCCGGAGATATTCAAAGTAGGCGTTGCCGGAGGTCCGGTAATCGACTGGGGGTACTATGAAATAATGTACGGCGAACGCTATATGGACACACCGGAAAGCAATCCGGAAGGCTACAAAGAATGTAACCTGAAGAATCTTGCCGGCCAACTGAAAGGTCACCTGCTGATTATTCACGACGATCATGACGATACCTGCGTGCCACAGCACACCCTGTCGTTTATGAAAGCCTGTGTAGATGCCCGCACTTATCCCGACCTGTTTATCTACCCGTGCCACAAGCACAACGTAGCAGGCCGCGACCGTGTACATCTGCACGAGAAAATCACCCGGTACTTTGAGCAGAATTTATAAAACCTGTAAAGTCCACCGCATCCATACGAATCATATATAACAGTATAACTTATAATAGCACAAAGATGAAGATATTATTACTAGGCTCGGGCGGCCGCGAACATGCACTGGCATGGAAAATTGCCCAAAGTCCGAAAGTTGAAAAACTGTACATTGCTCCGGGAAATGCCGGAACAACTGCCGTAGGCGAGAATGTCAACATCAAAGCAACTGATTTTGAAGCCATCAGCGCTTTCGCTCTGAAAGAGAACATTCAAATGGTAGTAGTAGGCCCCGAAGATCCGTTGGTAAAAGGAATCTACGACTACTTCCAGAACCGTCCGGAGCTAAAGCATATCGCCGTTATCGGCCCTTCGGCTCAAGGAGCAGAACTGGAAGGAAGCAAGGAGTTTGCCAAAGGCTTCATGATGCGCCATAACATCCCGACAGCCCGCTACAAAAGCATCACTTCCGCAAACCTCGAAGAAGGTCTTGCTTTCCTCGAAACGCTGGAAGCTCCCTATGTATTGAAGGCTGATGGCCTTTGTGCCGGAAAAGGAGTTCTCATCCTCCCTACGCTAGACGAAGCGAAGAAGGAATTGAAAGAAATGCTGGGCGGCATGTTCGGCTCTGCATCGGCAACCGTTGTAATCGAAGAGTTCCTAAGCGGTATCGAATGTTCTGTATTCGTACTGACAGACGGAGAACACTATAAAGTCCTCCCCGTAGCCAAAGACTACAAACGCATCGGTGAAGGTGATAAAGGACTGAATACAGGCGGTATGGGTAGCGTAACCCCCGTTCCGTTTGCCGATGAGGTGTTTATGGAGAAAGTTCGCACCCGCATCATTGAGCCGACCATCAACGGCCTGAAAAAAGAAAATATCACCTACAAAGGCTTCATCTTCCTCGGTCTCATCAAGGTGAAAGGTGAACCGATGGTGATCGAATACAACGTCCGCATGGGCGACCCGGAAACAGAAAGCGTGATGCTTCGCATTCAAAGCGACTTCGTAGAACTGCTTGAAGGCACTGCCGCAGGCAACCTGAACGAAAAAACACTGGTGATGGACCCGCGTTCGGCAGGCTGTGTCATCCTTGTCAGCGGAGGTTATCCCGAAGCCTACGAAAAAGGATTCCCTATCAGCGGACTGGAACAGGCTGCCGCCACCGACAGCATCATTTTCCATGCCGGAACAGCAATGAAAGACGGACAAGTAGTGACGAACGGAGGACGTGTGATTGCCGTTTGCTCTTACGGTGCAACGAAAGAAGAGGCACTGGCACAGAGCTACAAAGTGGCAGACATGATCGACTTCGACAAGAAGTATTTCCGCCGCGATATCGGATTCGATTTGTAATTCAAGTTTCGCACGCAAGTAGCCTTATTCCGCATAGCGCTGAACATCATTGACTTGTCAAGCATTAATAGTTGAGTTATCAAGTATTAATAGTTTAGACGACAATTGTTAATACTTGAGGAATCAAGTATTAACAGCTGACAGGATGGTTGTCAACATCGAGCATGCAGGATATTAATATCCAGAATATCAACCGAATGTACCTATAGAATCAAGAGATAACAAGTAATAAACTCATGAGAAATAAAAGACTACAAAGTCAAGTGACGGCAGGACGGTGGACCCTGCCTGCCGTTATCTTTATCTGCGCCCTGTGCTGGGTGTTGACTTACTTTTTATTTCCCAATTCCATAGCCTCAACCGTACTCGAAGGCAGCCCTTCTGCCTGGCAACCCACCCGTGATTTTCTGCTTCCGGGATGGGCAGACCGGATTGTCAGCTTCCTGATTTATGCAACCATCGGCTACTTTCTGATAGAGTTGAACAATCAGTTCAGCATTATCCGTATGAGGGCATCCATGCAGACGGCTATCTATTTCCTGCTGGTCACCGTCTGCCCGAAAATGCATTTCCTATATACAGGAGATATTGTTGCCCTGGGCTTTCTCATTTCCATTTATTTTCTGTTTAAAAGCTACCAGCAAACTCAAGCTGCGGGTTATTTATTCTATTCCTTCTTCTTTATCGGAGCAGGAAGTATTCTGTTCCCACAGTTCACCATCCTCTCGGTGCTTTGGTTGCTCGAAGCCTACCGTTTCCAGTCGCTCACTCCGCGTAGTTTCTGCGGTGCGCTGCTCGGATGGATGCTGCCATACTGGATGTTGTTCGGACATGCCTTCTTCTACAACGAGATGGAGTTGTTCTACCGCCCTTTCAATCAGCTACTAACTTTCGGGGAATTCTTCAACCTGCAAATCCTCCAGCCTTGGGAACTGGCAATACTTGGCTATCTGTTGGTGATGTTCATCATCAGTGCCGTCCATTGCATCGCCGCCGGATTTGAGGATAAGATACGCACACGCGCCTATCTCCAATTCTTGATAGACCTGACGATTTTCCTATTCCTGCTGATTGCCCTGCAACCGATATATTGCAGTGCCCTATTGCCTTTGCTTATCATAAGCAACAGCATCCTGATCGGACATTTCTTTGTACTGACCAATAGTAAAAGTTCGAATGTGTTTTTCATCATTTCATTGGTCGGTCTCATCCTCTTATTCGCTTTTAATATATGGACGCTTTTATAGATTCAACGATACAACTCCTCATAGAATGGGGACTCCCGGGATTATTCATCTCGGCTTTACTGGCTGGGAGCATCGTGCCTTTCAGTTCCGAACTGGTACTGGTGGCACTGGTGAAACTCGGCCTGCCCCCGATAGCCTGTCTGATCTCCGCCACTCTGGGCAACACAGTAGGCGGAATGACCTGCTACTACATGGGGCGTCTGGGCAAAATCAGCTGGATTGAGAAATATTTCAAGGTAAAGAAAGAGAAAGTAGACAAAATGGTGAAATTCCTGCAAGGAAAAGGAGCATTGATGGCCTTCTTCACCTTTCTTCCCGCCATTGGGGAAGTGATAGCCATTGCACTGGGATTTATGCGAAGCAACACATGGCTCACCATCGTTTCCATGTTTGTCGGCAAACTGATACGCTATATCCTCCTCCTGTATGTGCTCGAAAGTGCCTGGGATGCTATGGCAGGATAGGAAATAAGTATTAGGTAGTAAGTATAAAGTATTAGACGTTAGGCAGTAAGTATTAGAGATTGTATGATGAAAAGGATTATTGAGAAAACCGATGACGGGAGTGCTACCCTGTTTGTTCCGGAATTGAATGAACATTATCATTCAACGAAAGGGGCACGCACGGAGTCTCAACATATTTTCATCGATATGGGACTTAAAGCCTCTTCCGCCACTACTCCGCGTATTCTTGAAATCGGCTTCGGGACAGGGCTAAACGCCTGGCTCACCCTCGAAGAAGCAGAAAGAAGCGGACGGAATATACACTATACAGGATTGGAACTCTACCCGCTGGAATGGCAGACGATAGAGCAACTAGGATATATCTCCAATGATGAACAATTAACAACGACCGACCGGCAACAACCGGCCATCGAATTGTTTAAGCAACTTCATACATCACCTTGGGAGAAAGACGTGCAACTCACTCCACACTTCACCCTACAGAAAGTAGAGACAGACGTTAATAAATGGGTTGAAAACAGAGAACAGACAATAAGCAATGTCAATGATAGCGTAACCAACGCTGAATCACCTGCCCTGAATACTTCATTTAACCTCATTTACTTCGATGCCTTTGCACCGGAAAAGCAGCCGGAAATGTGGTCGCAAGAACTATTCAACCGCCTCTACGTTTTATTAGATAAAGACGGCATCCTGACCACTTACTGCGCCAAAGGTGTCGTCCGCCGGATGTTACAGACAGCCGGATTCACAGTAGAACGCCTGCCCGGACCTCCGGGTGGTAAACGGGAAATATTACGGGCCCGGAAATAAGAATAGGAACAAGATAAGAAAGAAACCCCGAAATAGAAGAAGTCATGAAAAAACAGCTAAAAGATATGAGAACCCTTTTCCTCCTTAGTGCCTGCCTCCTAATGGCAGCCTGCACAGGACGCTCTTCCCAAGCAGGCAACGATGACGAAGCAAAACCGGTGATTACCGTCACCCTGGAACCGCAACGTTATTTCACGGAAGCTATTGCCGGAGATAAATTTAAAGTAGTCAGCATGGTCCCCAAAGGTTCCAGCCCGGAAACTTATGATCCTGTCCCCCAACAACTTGTTTCTCTGGGAGACAGCAAAGCTTATTTCCGCATCGGATACATCGGCTTCGAACAGACCTGGATGGATCGTTTAATGAACAATACCCCCCATATCCAAGTGTTCGACACCTCCAAAGGGATCGACCTCATACTCAACAATGATGATCACGACCACACCCACGGACATAACAGCCACGACGGACATATCCACGCCGTAGAGCCGCACGTATGGAATTCCACCGGTAATGCTTTAATCATTGCAGGAAACACCTACAAAGCCCTTAGCCAACTGGATAAGGCAAATGAAGTATACTACAGAAACCGTTACGATTCGCTCTGCCAGCGCATCCAGCACACCGACAGCCTGATTCGCCGTCAACTCTCCGTTCCCGAAGCAGCCAAAGCCTTCATGATTTATCATCCGGCCCTCTCCTACTTCGCCCGCGACTACGGATTGCATCAGATTTCCATCGAAGAAGGAGGCAAAGAGCCTTCCCCCGCCCATCTGAAAGCCTTGATAGACCTGTGTCAGGCAGAAGATGTACGCGTTATCTTTGTGCAACCGGAATTTGACAAACGCAATGCGGAAACCATCGCACAGCAAACCGGAACGAAAGTGATCCCTATCAATCCGCTAAGTTACGACTGGGAAGAAGAAATGCTGAATGTAGCCAAAGCCCTTGCGCCACAGGCTGCAACAAAATAAACGTATAAAGAAAGAACCCATCAAGCCATTTCCAACGATGAAACCAATAATCGAAATAAAGAATCTTTCTGCCGGATATGACGGCCGCACTGTTCTTCACGATGTTAATCTAAGCATCTACGAACGGGATTTTCTAGGTATTATAGGTCCGAACGGAGGCGGCAAAACAACGCTTATAAAGTGCATCCTCGGTCTGTTGAAGCCAACGGGAGGGGAAATTATATTCCATACACCTGAAGAGACCCCTGAAGAGACTTCTGCAAAACCATCTGCCAAAAGTTCCCGGCAAAGTTCTTCCGCAAAATCCTCTCCCCTCCTCGGTTATCTGCCTCAATACAGCACCATAGACCGGAAGTTTCCTATTTCCGTGGAAGAAGTGATTCTATCCGGATTGAGCATACAAAAGTCACTCACTTCCCGATTCACTCCCGAACAGAAGGAGAAAGGCAGACAGATTATTTCCCGCATGGGGCTCGAAGGCCTCGAACACCGTTCTATCGGACAATTAAGCGGCGGACAACTGCAACGTGCCCTGTTGGGACGCGCCATCATCTCCGACCCTGCGGTATTGATTCTCGATGAGCCCAGCACGTATATCGACAAGCGTTTCGAAGCGCGTCTTTATGAGTTATTGGCTGAGATCAATAAAGAGTGTGCCATCATCCTTGTCAGCCATGATATCGGCACTGTGTTGCAGCAGGTGAAATCCATCGCTTGTGTCAACGAAACGCTGGATTACCATCCGGATACAGGCGTCACTACCGAATGGCTGGAAAGGAACTTCAACTGCCCTATCGAGCTATTGGGACACGGTACATTGCCTCACCGGGTTTTAGGAGAGCATCATCACCATCATTAAACATAGACTTTATATAGATATCCGGCTATCTTGTTTTAAAATGTATCTTCCCTCTCTGCTGCCTCCCGGAAGAGTGAAAGAGATAGTAAATCACCCCTTTGTTACTTAATATTTCTTACTTTCTTCCTCATTATCCTTACAAATCACTATCTTTGCGACCTCATAATTTGTTTTTAACGAATAAACTACGATAGTGCTAATGAAACAGTACAGAACCGTAAACAACCTTATGGGTTGGCTTACATTCATCATTGCGGCAACCGTCTACTGCCTGACAATAGAACCAACCGCAAGTTTCTGGGATTGCCCGGAGTTCATAACCACCGGCTATAAACTGGAAGTCGGACACCCGCCCGGCGCACCTTTCTTCATGCTGATGGCGAACCTGTTTACTCAATTTGCTTCCGACGTAACAACCGTTGCGAAAATGGTGAATTACATGAGTGCCCTGATGAGTGGTGCCTGTATCCTGTTCCTTTTCTGGAGCATCACCCATCTGGTACGCAAACTGATTATCACTGACGAAAACAATATCACCAAAGGACAGCTTATCACGGTCATGGGTAGCGGACTGATCGGTGCACTGGTTTATACATTCAGTGACACATTCTGGTTCTCGGCCGTAGAAGGTGAAGTATATGCCTTCTCCTCTCTGTTTACCGCTGTCGTTTTCTGGTTGATTCTGAAATGGGAAGACGTGGCCGACCAGCCTCATAGCGACCGCTGGATTATTCTCATCGCCTATCTGACGGGATTAAGTATCGGTGTCCACCTGCTGAACCTGCTTTGTCTGCCCGCCATCGTATTGGTATACTACTACAAGAAAACTCCAAACGCTACTGCCAAAGGTTCGTTAATCGCTCTCTGCGGTTCAATGGTGCTCGTTGCTGCTGTGCTATACGGCATCGTACCGGGTATTGTGAAAGTAGGCGGCTGGTTTGAGCTGTTGTTTGTCAACGGACTCGGAATGTCGTTCAATTCAGGTGTAGTGGTTTACATCATCCTGCTTGCAGTCGCTCTAATCTGGGGCGTATATGAAAGCTATACCGAAAAGAGCAAAACACGCATGGCTATCTCCTTTATCCTGACGATTGCTCTACTGGGTATCCCGTTCTACGGACACGGAGCCAGCAGTATCATCATCGGTATTTTGGTGATCGCCGCACTGGGACTTTACCTCGCTCCGAGTGTACAGGCCAAGATCAAAGAGAGATGGCGTATCACCGCCCGCACCATGAACACGGCTTTGCTGTGCACCATGATGATCGTAATCGGATATTCTTCTTATGCACTGATCGTTATCCGTTCTACTGCCAACACTCCGATGGACCAGAACTCACCGGAAGATATATTCACACTGGGCGAATACCTCGGTCGTGAACAATACGGAACCCGCCCGCTTTTCTACGGTCCTGCCTTCTCTTCGAAAGTGGCACTCGATGTAAAAGACGGATATTGCATCCCGCGCCAGTCGGAAGCAGGAAGCAAGTTTGTCCGCAAGGAAAAGACTTCGCCCGACGAAAAAGACTCTTATATCGAACTTCCCGGACGTGTGGAATACGAATATGCACAGAATATGCTTTTCCCGCGTATGTACAGTTCGTCACACGCACCGCTCTACAAACAATGGGTGGACATCAAGGGATATGACGTTCCTTATGACCAGTGTGGAGAAATGGTGATGGTAAACATGCCTACCCAATGGGAAAATATCAAATTCTTCTTCTCCTACCAGTTGAACTTCATGTACTGGCGTTACTTCATGTGGAACTTTGCCGGACGGCAGAATGACATACAGGGTAGCGGAGAAATCGAGCACGGCAACTGGATCACCGGTATTCCGTTTATCGACAACCTGCTGGTAGGTAACCAGGAATTGCTTCCGCAAGATCTCAAAAACAATAAAGGTCATAATGTATTCTACTGTCTTCCGCTGATTCTCGGTTTGATCGGACTCTTCTGGCAGGCTTACCATAGCCAGCGAGGCATCCAGCAGTTCTGGGTGGTATTCTTCCTATTCTTTATGACAGGTATCGCTATCGTACTCTACCTCAACCAAACTCCTGCGCAACCCCGTGAACGAGACTATGCGTATGCCGGTTCGTTCTACGCCTTTGCTATCTGGGTAGGTATGGGAGTGGCAGGCATCATCCGTATGTTGCGGGATTATGCCAAGATGCAGGAACTTCCGGCAGCCGTTCTGGCTTCTGTGCTCTGTTTGTTCGTCCCCATCCAGATGGCGGGACAGACATGGGATGACCACGACCGCAGCGGACGCTTCGTTGCCCGCGACTTCGGACAGAACTACCTGATGACTTTGCAGGAAGAAGGCAACCCGATTATCTACACCAATGGTGATAACGATACCTTCCCATTGTGGTACAATCAGGAAACGGAAGGTTTCCGCACGGATGCCCGTACCTGTAACTTAAGTTACCTGCAAACCGACTGGTATATCGACCAGATGAAACGTCCGGCCTACGATTCTCCGTCACTCCCTATCACTTGGGACCGTGTGGAATACGTGGAAGGACAAAACGAATATATCTCTATCCGTCCGGAAATGAAGGCTCTCATCGACAGCTATTTCAAACAGGCAAACGAACTGGCTGCACAGGGAGACACTACCATATTGTCACTCGTTCACTCCATCTTCGGTGAGAATCCTTATGAACTGAAGGAAATCATCAACCGCTGGATGCTTGGCAAGAACGACCAATTGAAAGAACTTCTCAAGAAGACAGGAAAAGAGATACAGCTTCCGCTCATCCCTACGGACAGCATCGTCATGAAGATAGATAAGGAAGCCGTACGCCGCTCCGGCATGAAGATTCCGGAAGCCCTAGGCGACTCTATCCCCGAATACATGACAATCACCCTTAGAGACGCCAACGGCAACCCGAAACGCGCCCTCTACAAGAGTGAACTGATGATGCTCGAGATGCTTGCCAATGCCAACTGGGAACGACCTATCTATATGGCAATCACCGTAGGAAGCGAAAACCATCTGGGCATGGGCAACCACTTCACACAGGAGGGTCTCGCCTACCGCTTCACTCCGTTCGATACGGACAAGCTGGACAGCAAGATCGACAGTGAAAAGATGTACGACAACCTGATGAACAAGTTCAAGTTCGGCGGTATCGACAAACCGGGTATCTACATTGACGAGAACGTGATGCGCATGTGCTACACGCACCGCCGTATCTTCACGCAACTTGTAGGTCAGCTCATCAAAGAAGGCAAAAAGGACAAAGCACTCGCCGCGCTCGATTACGCTGAAAAGATGATTCCGGCATACAACGTACCGTATGACTGGGCAAACGGCGCCTTCCAAATGGCAGAGTCTTATTATCAACTGGGACAGAACGAGAAAGCCAACAAGATCATCGACGAACTTGCCAACAAGTCGCTCGAATACATGATCTGGTATCTTAGCCTGAACGATAACCAGCTTGCCATCGCCAGCGAAAACTTCGTGTACAACGCCAGCTTGCTTGACGCCGAAGTCCGCTTAATGGAAAAATACAAATCAGAAGAACTCGCAAAACATTACTCAACGCAACTCGATCAACTATACAACGAATACGTAACGAGAATGAAAGGGAAATAAATATCAAGTATTAAGTAATAAGTATTAAGTATTATTTGCAGCTTCCGACATGTCTTCCGCACGGTATAATACCTAATACTTATTACTTAATACTTATTACTTAATACTTATTACTTAATACTTGTTTAACGCAGATTTTCATGTTTATAGAACAACCACCTTGGCTTTTCCGGGCGTTGTATCCACAAGCTATCTTCCGGATGGACCCGAATGAACGGGCAGTCTATCTGACTTTCGATGACGGCCCCATCCCCGAAGTGACTCCCTGGGTACTGGAAATACTGGAAAAGCATCATATTAAAGCTACCTTTTTCATGGTAGGCGACAATATACGCAAACACCCGGATGAATACCGGATGGTGGTAGAGCACGGACACCGCATCGGCAACCATACTTTCAACCACATCCGTGGATTTGAATATTCCAATCCGGATTACTTGGCAAATGCCAGAAAGGTAGATGATATGATTCATTCCGATCTCTTCCGTCCGCCACACGGACATATGGGATTCAGGCAGTATTATACGTTGCGCTATCATTACCGCATTATTATGTGGGATCTCGTGACCCGTGATTACAGTAAACGGATGAGTCCGGAACAAGTGCTGAACAACGTGAAACGCTATGCGCGAAACGGTTCCATCATCACTTTCCACGATTCGCTGAAGTCATGGAACAACGGCAACCTGCAATACGCACTTCCACGCGCTATCGAATTCCTGAAAGAGGAAGGCTATGAATTCAAGGTGTTATAATCTTTGAGAAAACAGAAACTTCGAAAAGAACAGAGCTTCCTGATAAGAAAGGAAGGTTTCTGATGAATAAAAAAAGCTCCCTGACAAGAAGAAAAAATATAAGCCGAGGTATTATACCCCGGCTTTTGTAGTTTAAAGCCCGTTTCGTGCCCAAAATTGAAAGATTCCTCCTCTTTCTTATAAGATGTCAGCGCAACCGCATTTCGCCCGGTAAAGGGCAAAAAGAGGGCAAAACAACCTGCATTCAAAAAGTTTCTGATTCACATTACCCTTTCCAACCGTATTTTTTTATACATTTGCAACGTTCTCTTCCGCAGAAAGCCTTCGGGTGACGGGAGAGAGATGTTTATATTGAGAAGACGTTTACAAGCGTTTGTCATTTGTGTTCAAAACTTCGCAAACTTTGACCTATCGGAATGACGGACAGCAACTAAGACGTCCTCCTGATGTGTATTTATATACATCCGTGCCTCACTTTGACAAACAAAGGGAGGTTACGGGTGTTGTACATATCGGCGTGGGCTTTCTACGTTGTTCGTTCCCGGTAGTTGGCATTGCGAAGGCCTTGAACACGGAACGGACGAAGATGAGATTCCCACGCCTTTTCTATATATTCCTGTCAACATTAGATGAATTTGTCCGCCCAACGGGAGTCTGGGGGGACACACATAAGCAGAATAGGCACATGATTCATGCGGGACAACTTATTGAACGCACGCTTCACGAACAGGGACGCACCGTCACCTGGTTCGCTACCCAACTATGCTGCACACGCCCCAATGTTTACAAGATATTCCGGAAAGAGAATATCGACATCCACCTGCTCTGGCGCATCTCCTGCATCCTCGGACACGATTTCTTCCGCGATTTTTCCGACAGCATCAACACCGGAAACTTCCCGAGTGTATCCAAATAGGATACAATTCCGTTTCTTTCTTGGAACTATGCTTTCTCCCAGTGGTATACTCCTTTCGCATACCTTTGCAGACATATTAACATCTAATCACAAAAGGACATGAAAACGAAAAAACTATTTCTGATTATTGCTCTGGTTGTCGGTTGTGCCGTCGGAGCCCATGCGCAAAAGACGGTCTTCAAGTTTCGTGATGCACAGGCACGTGCAGGCGATGCAGTTACTGAAGTTTGTGTCAAACCCACAGTTGTCGAGGTGAAAATACTGGAAGATAAGGGACGGATCAAGGATGAATGGACACTAAGCAAAGAGGAAGTGGAGATCGCCATGAAAGGAGAACTTGACAACATCCGTGCATGGGGGACGTATCTGTCCACCATCAAATACAACTGCGATGTCATCATGGGAGCCACTTTCAAAGTGGAAGATAATGAAAAAACAGGGGGATACACGGTTACAGTAGTAGGTTATCCCGGCATCTTCGTCAACTGGCATCCTGCCACCCAGGACGATTATGAATGGATACGTCTGCAGAAGCTATCACCCACGGATGGAAGAAGCCAGATAGCACCTGTCGTTAAGAATAAGAATTAATCACTAAAACATAAATAACAATGAAAAAAGTACTATCAATGGTTGCCGCACTCTTATTGTGCGTAGGAACTCAAGCGCAAATCGTATCATCCAGAAGCGCAATCGTCAAAACAGAGAAGCAAGCCAGCAGCACACAATGGTTCTTGCGTGCAGGTTTGAATATCATGAACTTCTCCGGTGACGGAGCCGAAGGAGCTGACTCAAACATCGGATATAACGCAACATTTGGCTACCAGAAGCCTTTAGGCAGCACAGGAGGATACTGGGGAATGGAATTTGGACTCGGCTCCCGTGGTTTCAAAGTGGAAGACACGAAGTGCATAGCTCATAATATACAATACTCTCCGTTCACATTCGGATGGAAATTTGCAGTGGCGGACAATGTTCATATCGACCCACATGTAGGAGTCTTTGCCAGCTACGATTACACAAGTAAAATGAAAACAGACGGGGAGAGCATCAGTTGGGGAGATTACGCAGATTACATGGAAGTTGACTACAATCATTTCGATGCCGGTATGAATATCGGTGTAGGAGTCTGGTACAACCGTTTCAACCTGGATCTCACCTATCAACGCGGATTCATAGATACATTCAGCGATGCCGACGGATTCAAGACCAGTAACTTTATGATTCGTCTGGGTATTGCCTTCTAAGGACAACCAAACCTCAATAAACCATATTATTTATTCAGCGTCCACGATCTTTTCTCTTCGCAAAAAGGGCCGTGGATGCTGTTTTCTTAAAAATAACGGAATATGATGACCAAACGACAATTTCTGGCAATCATGTATCTGCTGACGGGAGTTATCCCGCTGATAGCACAGACTTTCACCGAACAGAAAAAGAGCTATCCCATCAGTGCAGACGACAATAAATATGTGGTCAGCGGATTTACCCCTTTCAGCAGCATGCAAGACGAGAACATCTACGCTAATGCACTGTTATGGACCGTCAAAAATGTCTGTCCGCAGCTACGGGAAGGGATCACAGAGGTAAACGTACCGGCTAAAAACTTCAGTTGCGATCTGATACTTGCCTCGCAAGCAGATTCAAATCAGAAGAATACTTACTATTGCAAAGCCCTGTTTCAAGTAAAAGACGGCAAGTTGGTCTACTATCTTTCCAATATACGGATAGAATCATCAGCAGTGATAATGAAGAAAATCACTCCCATGGAGAAGTTGCAACCGGACAAGAAAGCATCTCACAAAGAAATCATGGATGACTTCGTACAGGTGGAATCGCAAGTATTAAATAAAATGTTCGACTTCATCGTAATGAAGCAACTTTCACCAATCACTCACTGGAATGAAATCAGCATCAACAAGCCGGTGAAAGGCATGACGGAAGATGAATGTCTGCTGGCTTTCGGCAAACCGCAGACTATTCAAGAATCAAATGGAGAAGTGCAATGGATGTATTCCAGCTCGTTCTACCTGTTCTTCAAGAATGGACATGTGGAAACGATTATCAAATAAACCCATAAAACAAATCATCTCAAAATCAAACAATTAAAACAATTTATTATGAAAACAATCTGGAAAGCAACTGTTTGCATAGTTGCAGTATTACTGTCATTCAGCATTTATTCCTGTGGCGATGACGACGATGACACTGTCGGTTCACGCGATTTACTGTTAGGAACATGGAATGGAGTGTACTATCTTTCACAAGAATGGGAAGATGGTGAAAAAGTAAGTGACTCTAAAGAAGATTTTGTAAATGGAACCAATCGTTACTCCATAGAGTTCAAGGAAGATGGTACTTATGTCGAGAAAGACGTTTATAACTCTTCCGGAAGTACTAATTATTATCATGGTACATGGAGTTACTCCGGCAATAAGCTGACTCTCATCGACACTGAAGAAGATAATTACACAGAAGTGTGGACAGTGACCACAATGACAGAGAATGAATTAGTCTATGAACTTCGTGAAAAAGAGAAAGAAGACGGAACGACATACGAATATTACGAACAACACGCTTTTAAGAGATAGCTCAAAAACATTGTAACACAAAAATTTCTTTCTTCTTTAGAAAGACAAGATTAGGCAAAAGTTTCTTTTTATCAAAGAAACTTTTGCCTAATCTATTGAAAAAGACGCATGATATTCAATAACAAATCACTCACTCCGTGACTAAAAAGAAATTAAAGAAGGTATTTCGACATACCCCGACAATCCTCTTTTTGTGATCGTATAAGCAATTTAGCGCATTAATATGCCACCGCCAGCGGAGTACGCAATTTCTGCGCATATTCAGCCATGTATTTATTCCAGGCATCCGGAGTCTTGATAGCCGCCTTATCCCAGGCAGATCCCCAGTAATAAGTATATTCAGCACCCGGCTCATATTCGCTGATAGCGAGCACATGACCGTCGGCTCCGCCACGATCTTTCTTTTCCTTTTCGGAAAGAAGAACCACTTTCGCCTCTTTTACCTGTGCAGGGAATGCAGCACCCACAAATATCTTACCGTTTGCACCGCTACGGTCAGTTGTAGGATCTACGTAAGTGATATAGCCATTTGCAGCATCTGCCACCACCGCACCGTCCGGTTCACGCAACACAAGTCCCGTAGTTACCGGCATTGCTTCTTTCAAATTGGTATATGAAACAACAGTTTTATTGAGATAAGAACCTGCATCCAAGGAGATGACGCGTGTTTCCACCACGTTAGAATCTCCACGGACCACCAGCGGATTAAACTCCAGCTTCACCGTGAAACGCAACGGACCATTATCAAGGATTTCCTGTGTGCGATAGCAGTAAGGATAGATAATAGTGTCACCGGCCATCAAAGCGGCAACGCCGGCGCCCAATGTGGGTCCTACGGCATAGCAATCCATACCGTATCCATGATCGATATGGTAAGAGATGGCATTCTGCAATTCGGAAGCGGCTTTCGGGTCTGTCTTTTTCAGTTCGGCTATCTTGGCACGCTTTTCAGGATTGAGCTCTTCAGCATACAGAGATTCCAAAATCGGTTCCGTAGTGTTATACTTCGTAAAAAGATCGTAGCCGAAACCACGTTCTCCACGAGCCTGCAAAGCAGGACCATAAGCACGGAATCCGCCAAGATCATTCTCCCAGGCAACGTCGTCCAAACGTTCGGGGTAGTATTTACCGCAAGCAATGACATCAAAAGGTGCCGGTGTGCCCGGTTGAATGGTATAAGTAACCGCACTGTTTGCCCCTACCGTAACGGGGAAGACCACCTTCTCATCATACGTCACCTGATAAGGCACTTGCTGACCGTCGACGTCAAGCACCACAATCTGTGCCGTATCCGCCAGTTTCAATTTAGCGACCACATCGCTCATCGGCACTTCAACCATCTCCCCTGCCCGTTCAAGAGCCAAAGGATTGGTCACTGTGACTGTCATTGACTGCTTGCTGTCGGCACAGGAAGCAAAACCGATCAAGGCTACAGCAAACAGAATTAATATCTTTCTCATAATTAGTCTACATTGAATAAATAACATATACTTTGTAAATTAGAGGCTATTATATCCTGCAAAGGGAATAATAAAAAATAAGGTGACAGATGAAAAGAGGATGCTCTTTGCCATTCTATCACCTTACCGGAATCTCTTCTATCTTATATTATTTCGGTTGTTTTCCGATATAAGCAAGAATACCACCATCTACGTAGAGAATGTGACCGTTAACAGCGTTAGAAGCTTCAGAAGCAAGGAACACGGCAGGACCTGTCAGTTCTTCCGGATTCAACCAACGACCGGCAGGAGTCTTAGCGCAGATGAATGAATCGAATGGGTGACGGCTTCCGTCTGCCTGCGGCTCACGAAGAGGAGCAGTTTGCGGAGTAGCGATGTAACCCGGGCCGATACCATTACACTGGATGTTGTATTCACCATATTCAGAACAGATATTGCGAGTCAGCATCTTCAAACCACCTTTAGCAGCAGCGTAAGCAGATACAGTTTCACGACCCAGTTCGGACATCATAGAACAGATGTTGATGATCTTACCTGCACGTTTTTCCATCATAGCCGGCAAAACAGCCTTAGCAACGATGAACGGAGCATTCAAGTCGATGTCGATTACACGACGGAAATCAGCAGCATCCATCTCGTGCATAGGAACACGACGGATAATACCTGCGTTATTTACAAGGATATCAATTGTACCTACTTCTTTCGCAATCGTAGCAACCATCGCCTGAACAGCCGGTTCGTCTGTCACGTCGCATACGTAACCGTGAGCTTTGATACCTTTTTCAGCATAAGCAGCCATCCCTTTGTCTACCAACTCTTGATTGATGTCGTTAAAACAAATTTTAGCGCCTTGTTCTGCAAATGCAGAAGCAATAGCAAATCCGATACCATAAGAAGCACCTGTAACGAGAGCTACTTTACCTTCCAAAGAAAAATTCAAAAACTGATTCATAATTCTTTTTGTTATTAAATTAGGAAAATTATTGTAGTTGTTATTTCAAATCCGTAATCAACGAGAAGTCCTGATCGCCGTAGTCGAGGTTCTCGCCACCCATTCCCCAGATAAAGGTATAGTTGTGGGTAGCAGCAGCCGAGTGGATTGACCATTCGGGTGAAAGAACGGCCTGATCGCCTTTCATCCATACGTGACGCGTCTCGCCTACCTCACCCATGAAGTGGCAGATAGCATGATCTTCGGGAATTTCGAAATAGAAGTAGGCTTCCATACGACGGCTGTGTACGTGTGCCGGCATTGTGTTCCACACACTTCCCGGAGCGAGTTCCGTCATACCCATCTGCAACTGGCAGGTAGGCAACACCTGATTCACCAACATCTTATTGATGTTGCGGTGATTGGAACCTTCCAAAGAGCCCATTTCAGCTACCACGGCATCGGCTTTCGTCACCTTACGGTCGGGATAGTTGCGGTGTGCAGTCAGTGAGTTGAAGTAGAATTTAGCAGGATGGGCAGCGTCTTTGCTTTCGAAAGTCACTTCGCGATCGCCCGACCCCAGATAAAGAGCTTCTTTATAGTCCAGTTCGAACTCTGCGTCACCAGCTTTCACAATACCGGGACCGCCGACATTGTAGATACCCATTTCGCGACGGGTGAGGAAGAACGGAGCTTTCAGCGGATCAATCGCTTCGAGCGTCAGCACCTCTCCTACCGGAAGCGCACCACCTACCACCATACGGTCGTACATGGAATATACCATATTTACTTCATTGGGGACAAATATGTTTTCGATTAAGAAATCTCTGCGGATTCTTGTTGTATCATAACTTTTTGCATCTTCCGGATGCGCAGCATAGCGAATTTCATAGTTCGTTTTCATACCTTATTTATTTATAGTTATTGAATAAGTTCTCTTTCTACGTGCACTTCGTTTACGTACACGATGCAAAAATAGCAAAAGAAAACGGGTTTACCTTGCAATTTTGTTCCAATTATCCACCAAAAATGTCCAGAATCTGTGCAATGTACACTTTTTTAACGAACTATAATACGTTTTGGGAGAGATTTCTACTTAATGCAGCCAAAAGCTTCCATTAAAATAAGATCAGCTATTGACTTTCCTCTTTTTATTTTGTATCTTTGAGGAACAGAAAAAGAAAAAGCAATATGAGTTATATAAAAATCAAGACATAATAACACATTATCAAAACATATATTTCCATATATGGAAGAACCGAATGGGAGAAAATCAGCACTGATCTTCTCCCATTTTGTATATATAAATCCCAAACATTCCAATAATTTCCTGAAAATAGTTTTTAATAAAGCCAGATACCGTTCTTAATAAACTCCCCCACTATTTATTAAAAACGATATTCGGATTTATTATAGAACTGTAAATATATTATCGCTAACAATATAGAAGTCTATTCAAATATGAGTAAGGCAAACATCGAAACAGTCAATATTACGTACAAATAAGCTATAATAAATTTCTTACATCCTAATAAAGAGATACTTCTTCAAGGCATTTTTCTCGACTTCGGCAACCAAAATATAGAAATCATCGTGTTGTTGTTCCGTATGTGAACGTTCTAATGACTCAAGAAGTGACTTTGCATCCACAAAAAAAAGAAAAAGCCCCGAAAGATATTCTCTTTCAGGGCTTTTCTTCGTTGGACTACCAAGATTCGAACTTGGACAAACAGAACCAAAACCTGTTGTGCTA
>ENA-UOJP01000049-UOJP01000049.1-human-gut-metagenome-genome-assembly--contig:-C102-NODE-49-length-264469-cov-35.519016_pt1 | contig 264469 bp, 223 predicted proteins | sample MGYA00242353_ERZ723900 | MGnify/ENA metagenome assembly ERZ723900 | reverse complement strand
ACTTGCTGAAAACCGATACTGTCTACATAGTGGGCGGTGTCCTCGTCGTTCTGATATGGAATGGTGGCAGGGATAGAGAAGAGGAACTTCTTGCTAACTGCTATTTTAATTCTATGAATCTGGCAATGGATAATGGAATTAGGTCTATTGCATTTCCTTCCATATCAACGGGAGTATATAGTTTTCCGGTTGAGTTAGCGGCAAAGATTGCAGTACATACAGTAAACAGATTTTTGCAGGACAATCCGGATAGCTTTGATCTGGTGGAATGGGTGCTATTTGATACTCATACTGAATCAGTGTACGAAGCTGAGGTTGATAAGTTATACGACAAATAAAATGACGAAAGGGAGCTTTTATGTACGCTGAAAAAACAGATTATGATGATATTGAAATGTCGAGCAGATTACGGAATATCCTAAGAAGAAATGGATTTGAGTCATTGGAAGGATTGAGAGAATATCCAAAGGAGCATTTTATAAAGTTTCGCAATATGGGGCAGGCAACATTGCAGGAATTATATCAGATTTGTGAAGAGCAAGGCATAAAGCTTCGTAGTGTAGAAGATCTGAATGATAGGGAACATGGAGTCATATTTGATGACTTTCTATGTTTGGATGCGTTTGGAATGGGGATAAAAAGCAAGGATGATTTGAAAAGATATAGTCTTGAGAAACTTGAAAAGATGTGTCCTAAGGATAAGAGACTATTTGTTAGATTTAAAAAGTTGAAAGCAATTTATGGTTAATTTGCGAAAGGAGAACTATGGAAAAAAGATACTATATTGATGGTAAATGTGTTTTAAGTTATGATGACGATGTATTTTCCACTGATGATGATTATACAAATATTAAAGAATTGTTTATTTATCCAGCGGTTGATAAAGTGTATGTAAAATATTATGAGAAGCAATTGGTTCAGCAAGTCCTTGAGAAAACACTTAAAAAGAACGATTCGATATTTAATACATACTGTGCTATAAAAGAATTAATAAAAGACGAACCAATAAGTGTAGATTATGTTCAATCTGAGGAGGATACATTATTAAAAAATCTTATGAGGAAAAATTTGAATAGTGATGAATATGTTGAATTTGAAAAGTTGCTTGATGAAGCTGGTATTAATGCATGGCGCGAACAAGTTGATTTTTTGGGACGAGGAGATGGTATGATAGAACATATTTGGTGTGAATATGGAATAGATAAAAGAAGATTTTCAGTTTAAGAAAGATAGCGGAGCGAGCTGAATATTGAGCTCACTCGCTCCACGTTATTCCTCTACATGAAATACATCTTCCACCAGCATATTAAAGTACTTAGATACTCGTAGCATAAATTCGGCAGATGGGGCGCCGTCCCCACGTTCTACCCTGCTGACAGTTTTGGTGCTGAATCCGATAGCAGCGGCAAGGTCATTCTGGTAAATGCCACGCTGTTCACGGATTTCTCTGATATTATTTGTGACCACCATAAAAAATCCCTTCTTTCAGTTCTATAGATATTTTCTTATTGTCAATTATGCAAAAAAATGTGTCCAATAAAAAGGACTTGCGTTTTTATCGGCAATGATCGGTAAGAGCAGAAGCATCAGATTTTCCAAGAACTTTTCCAAATATGTCTAAGCGGTCATTTTCTCCAACCTTGATAGGTGCATACTTTTCGTTGAGTGAGATAAGGAAAATTCCGTCTTTGTCGTCCTTTAACTTCTTGATATAGGCTTCTCCGTTCAGAGCGAAGATGCCGATTTCTCCATTAGCAACAGATTCCTGTTGCAATACCCATGCAATCTGACCATCGTGGAATTCAGGTTCCATACTGTCACCACTAATGCGTACACCGAAAGTTGTATCTTCCGGCAGAATAGATTCATCTATGCGTACAGTCTCTTTAGGTCCGTCTACGAGAAAGTTACCGGTTCCGGCTGATACTGCATTTTCAAAAATATCAATGCTTCTGAATGGAATTATCTTAGCAGTTTGCTTTTCATACATTCCGGATGCGTGGAGCAGATTGATATAATCCATAGCCTTTTCCCTGCCTTCATCAGTAAGTGATGAAAAAGGATCAGCAGGATTTACTCCAAAATATGCTTCATACATATTAGTGATACCAAGGATTCTACACACTTTGTAAAATATGGTAACGCTTGGTTCAGCAAGATTTCTCTCCCAGTTGGATATGGCTTTATAGGAAATCTTGATGCCTTCTTTTGCCAGTTCATCAGCGAGATCCTGCTGGAGCAAGCCTTTCTTTTTTCTATATGTTGAAATGATTTCTCCGATTGAGTACATACATACGCCTCTTTTCTTTCCAATTAGTTGATTTCTAATGTCTCTTTTCACTCCATAGTATATAGCAATAGTACCAATTATTCAAGTTAAAAATCCAATATAATGAGAAAACAGACACATGTGTCCGTTGACAGTCGATTATTCTTGGGGTTATACTATGCCCTGTAAGGAACATTACTCATATACTTGGACTAAAGGTTATGGTAGTGATAGATTAAATGCAGGAGGTTATGCAGATGGGAGACAGGGTAATACTTCATTCAGATATCAACTGTTGTTATGCTTCGATTGAGCATCTGCATCATCCGGAGCTTGCAGGAAAGCCACTGGCAGTAGGCGGTGACCCGGAGGCAAGACATGGGATTGTCTTAACTGCTGACTATATTGCCAAGAAGTACGGTGTGAAAACAGGAATGGCGCTCTGGCAGGCAAAGCAGGTCTGTCCGGACATAACATTTGTTTCACCAAGAATGGACTTATATCTTCGGTTCTCAAGGATGGCGCATGAGATATATGCAGAATATACGGACAAGCAGGAGCCATATGGAATTGATGAGTGCTGGCTTGATGTGACAGGGAGCAGCTCCCTTAAAGGGGATGGATTGCTCATTGCACAGGAAATCAGCAAGAGAATGAAGTCAGAGCTTGGCATCACAGTGAGTGTTGGTGTTTCTTTCAATAAGATATTTGCAAAGCTTGGTTCAGATTATAAGAAGCCGGATGCAATCACAACTATGTATAAGAGTGAGTTTAAGCAGAAGGCATGGGCACTTCCGGTAAGTGATCTGCTATATGTCGGAAGGAGCACGAATCAGAAGCTTGCAAAATTCGGTATCAGAACCATAGGTGATCTTGCAAGGGCAGATGAAGGGATGCTTAACAGCCACCTTGGAAAGATGGGCAGCATCTTATGGTCATTTGCTAATGGCTATGATGAATCACCTGTCAAACTGGAGAATACCCACGCTCCAATCAAATCGGTGGGAAACAGCACAACGACACCAAAGGATTTAGTATGCGATGAGGATGTAAAGATTGTTCTTTATATTCTGGCTGAGAGTGTTGCAGCAAGACTTCGTGAGAATGGATTCCGGTGCAGAGTGGTTGAGATAAGTGTCAGGGATAATGAGCTATTCTCTTTTACCCGTCAGAAAAAGATTGACCACGCAACGAATATCACCGGAGAGATAGTTGCATACGCTTATCAGATATTTAAGGAAAACTATAACTGGAGCAAACCAATACGCAGTATTGGTGTCCGAGGTGCAGACTTAGTAACAGATAATTATTGGGAACAGATTGATTTGTTCTCAAGTGTGGAGAAGCGTGAAAAGCAGATGAAGATGGATTCAGCGGTTGATGAGATACGCAGAAGATTTGGATTTTACAGTATCCAGAGGGGACTCATGTACCGGGACAGGATTCTGTCGGCAGTCAATGCAAAAGAAGAACACACAGTACATCCACATGGGTACTTCTCAGGTTAGCAACGAGAAGTGCCAGATAATCAAGGCGCAGATGTGTTGTGCTTGTACATAAACATATGGGACTTGGTTATCTGATACGGCGACTGCCGTGAGCGAAATGAAGCGAAGCGGAATTGAGCTGCACTACGAGTAGCGATAGAGTTAAAGAAGAGGGAGGCGGAACATGAGCGAAGCAGAAAGAATTGATCTGGTAGACAGAGCACCATTGACGGAGAAGCAGCAGAATGTGTATGAAAGCATTATGCAATATCAGAGAGTTAATGGTTATGCTCCTACTATCAGGGAGATATGCAAGATGGTAGGGGTGGCATCGACTTCAAGTGTTTATGCACATCTGAAAATATTAGAAGAAAAAGGCTATATAGCAAGGAAGATGGATGCTTCCAGAGCAATAGCAATCTTGTAAGGAAGGTGATTACATTGAGCAATAAGGTATATGTTGATGTACTTGCAGAATTTTCAAAGGACGGACTGCTCATTCCCAAAGAGATAACGTGGGAAGATGGCAGAAAGTATGAGATTACACGAGTAAAAGACAAGCGCAGAGCAGCCAGTACAAGGGCTGGCGGCGTTGGAGAGCGTTATACCTGTGTGGTAGATGGAAAGGAAATATTCCTTTTCTATGAAGATAACAATATGTGGTTTATGGAAAGAGCCGGAGCCTGATGTGATTGTGTGCTGACAGCACAATTCATATCAGTTGGCTTTAGATCAGCAAAGCCGGGGAATGTGCAGACATTCATCGGAACTCCCGGCAAAAGGCTTGCAAAGGTGATTTCCCTTTCCTTTACGAGTACAGAATTGTAGATTGATGATTTTGTATGAATAAGGAGCGAACTGAATTGAACAAAGGAAATGTTATAGAAATTAGATGTAAAAAATGCAACAAGTTAATGATGGAATACTTTGTATGCGGTGATGATTTCGCTGTGGCACTTCAGAATATTGGAATTAAGTGTGACAGATGCAAGCGAGTGATGATACTTAAGAAGTATTCCGAGGGAATGATGAAGGAACATTCTGAGAATGGGACTTTCAGAATATAATGATTGAAAATTAAATTACAGCCCACCTGATAAGGGCACATCGAAAGATGGAAGCACCAGAGACGCAGGGGAAACGAACAGTATTTATGATACTGGTTTCCTCGTGCGTCTTTTTTGTGATGTAAAGGGTAATCCGACTTGTTCGTTTCCAAGGGCGGCAAGGAGGATTTATGAGCAGTAAAGCACAGACAAGAGAAAAGGATTATGAGAGAGGAATACGAATTGCTGACAGGAGAAAGGCGATAGGATTATCACAGGATGAGTTAGCTCATAGAGTAGGTATAGGCAGACAAGCATTATCTGCGATTGAAAATGGTGGAGATTTTAAGACACAGACATTAGATAATCTGGCAATCGTACTTGGTGTATCTGTTGATTTCATAATGTATGGAAAGAATGAAGAAAATTCAGAACTATTATCTGAGGCAATGGATGTTCTTTCAGATATGGATGAATTGCAGATAAGACAGTGTCTTGCAATGATGAAAGCAATGAAAAGCGTGTCAGTTGAAAAGTGATTGTCGTGTTTACACGACATAATTGTCGCCTGTACACGGTCGGCAATTAAGGTGTGGCAGATTACAATATACTTGTGCTTGAGATACAGCACAGAGTTTGAAAGCGGCGTGCACAATGCTTTCTTTAATATTTCAATTAAGGAAGGTAATAGCCATGAAAAAGTATAACGGAAAAGAACTTTACAAAGGACTTTTGTTTATAAAGTCAATGATGAGTATGAATAATGTGAACCGACAGAAAGAACTTGATCAGACATATGCTTTAAGTGTGGGAATTGAGTGTGATCAGACTGTTGTAGATGATGGAGCATCTACATCGGTTGACAGACCTCAGATGCGTCAGCTGATGGAAATTCTTGAGATTTCAGATTACAAGGTACTTGTCGTAGAAGATATTTATGAGATTACAAGAAATCCGGAAGATTTAAAGTCAATGATGGATCGCATAAATGATTTGGGTGTGACAATATTTGACCTTGGTACTATGAGTGCGAGGTACAACAATTATGCGATTGAGTGTTAGGAATTCAGGCAGGTATTCCTACATTGTATTTGCTTCTGAAACAGTGGTATTTGATGACTATGGGAAGCCAGTCATCAAATGCCCAACAGAGGCTGAGGCAGTGGAATACATCATGAATCGGTTAGAGAGTGAGGTTATTCAGGATGATATATGATATTTATGCAGTTGGTAATACTTTGAGAAGTATTAGAAATAAATATGGATATACACAGAATGATATGGCGGAGAGCCTTGATGTAAGTTATATTCATTATTCGCAAATTGAGCAGGGAAGACATCGGATGAGTCTGGAACTTATGCTGAAGATTGTAACAAAGTATGGAGTAGATCCTAATACATTGTTTGGAATTGAAAGCAGGGAAAAACATGAGAATAAAGATTTGTCTGTATTGGAAGATAAATTGCAGATGCTTAAACCAAATGATAGAGAATATGCAATGTCTACATGTTTGATTTTTATTGAAGGCTTAGAGGCAAGAAAGGAAGTGGTTTGAAATGAGAAGAGCAGGAAGAAAGAAAAAGCCACTGACCATACAGCCGATAAAGTGTGTTGTGATGTTGTCTTCTGATGAGGAGAATGACTGTATTGCAGCAGAGAAAAAGGAAAATAAGCAGTTGAAACGAATCATGGAATTTGCTGACAATAACAATCTTATTCCTATGAAAGTATTCCGAAGAGGAATTTTTGGACGACGATTAAGGGATGAAGTGTTTTATAAGGCAATAAGATATATGAGAGCAGGAAAGGCAGATGCGCTTATCGTAACAAATCTCGATGCTATTTCAGACGGAATAGCAGATTCTTATTTAAAAATAGGAGCAGTAAGGGAAGCTGGGTATAGATTATTCAGTGTAGATGAGAAGGAACCCAAGGTTGACTTGTATATTCCACCAAAGAGAGGTGATCTGCAGTGAAGATAAAGAGAAATATGATTGTGTGGGCTGAATTAAAAAGTGGACTCAGGCATATACAAGCTGGAAGGAGACCATGTATTGTAATAAGCTGCGACAAAGCAAACGGAAAATCACCTGTATACACAGTTGTTCCGGGGACAACTAAGTTGAAAAAGGATTATATTCCAGTACATTTCAATATTGAGCCTTCAGAAATTAGAGGATTTTTAAGACATACAACAATGTTTTTACCGGAGCAGCTTGTCACAATAAATGAGGAACAGATAATACAGACTGCCGGGATGATTGTCAGCACAGATGCAATAAAAAAGGTTGATGCGATGTTAGTCAGACAGCTGCAGATTGGAGAATATGATGGATGATGAAAATGAATTAGAGAATCAGAGTATAGATATTCCTATATGGAAGCGATATTTGCTTTCTGTAACTGAAGCGGCACAGTTTTATCACATTGGTGAAAAGAGACTTAGACAAATTGTAGATATCCATCCAAATGGGGAGTTTTATCTGTTAGTAGGAAACAAAGTTTTGTTTAAGAAAGAGAAATTTGAGCAATTTCTGGCAGAGTCAACTGCAATTTAATATGTAAAGTAGTAGAAAAGGGGGCACAAATGTGGTACAATAACCATGCTAGGGCTCTCTTTTTTGAAAGGAGACAAAGCTATGAGTGAGAAAAGACGAGATAATCGCAATAGAATTCTTCACGAAGGAGAGTACCAGAGAGCAGATGGACGTTATCGTTTTAGATATGTAGATATTCATGGAAATGAAGGGAATTTATATAGTTGGCGTTTGGACCATAATGATCCTATACCTAAAGGAAAGAAAATGGAGCTTTCTTTAAGAGAAAAGGAAAAACAGCTGGAACAGGATATGTTTAACGGACTTGTTCCAGGAGGTGGAGGACTTACAGTTCTTGAATTAGTGGAGAAATATGTAAGTCTTAAAATAGGGGTCAGACAGAGTACTTATGCTGGTTATAAGACGGTAATTAATCTGCTGAAAAAAGATGATTTTGGCAAAAAAAGAATCGACAAAGTGAAATTATCGGATGCGAAAGCCTGGTTGATCAAGCTTCAGAGGGTAGATGGAAAAGGTTATAGTTCAATTCATACTATCCGGGGAGTATTAAGACCGGCATTTCAGATGGCGGAAGAAGATGACTTGATTCGCAAAAATCCATTTGGCTTTGAACTGGTCAATGTTATTGTGAATGATAGTGTGAGAAGAGAAGCTGTCACAAGAAAGCAGGAGCGGGAATTTCTAAGATTCATAAAAGAAGATGCGCATTTTTGCAAGTACTATGATGCAATATTTATTCTCTTTAACACAGGACTTCGTATATCAGAGTTCTGTGGGCTTACAAAATCAGATTTGGATTTTAAAAACAAAAGAATACGGGTAAATCATCAATTACAGAGAACAAGTCAGATGCAGTATATCATTGAAAAGCCTAAGACAGAAAGTGGCGAGAGATATGTTCCAATGTCTGATGAGGTGGTGGCTTGTTTCAAGAGAATACTTAAGGACAGGGTCAATCCCAAAGTTGAACCGATGGTTGATGGAATGACAGGATTTTTATTCCTTGATAAGAATGATATGCCTATGGTGGCATTACATTGGGAAAAGTATTTCCAACATATTCGGGAAAAGTACAATAGCATATATAAGGTTCAGATGCCGCCGATTACACCACATGTGTGTCGCCATACATTTTGTTCTAATATGGCTAAGTCGGGAATGAATCCGAAGATGCTTCAGTATATTATGGGACACTCGGATATCAGTGTTACGATGAATACCTATACTCATGTTAAATTTCAGGATGCACAGGAAGATTTTCAAAAAGCAATTAATTCATAATGACCTGATGAAAATGAGAGAAAAATGGCTGAATGCCAGTATTTATCTTAATCCCCAATTTCTTACCTGTCGATTCCCAATGGCAGATTTGCCTTTGGTACAGACTTGAAACTTACCAAAGTTTTTACCAAAATTGATGACAAAAATATGCAAAGATATGCCAAAATATGCCAGAATAAGTGAAAAATGAAGAAAGGTAAAAAGGCTTGAAAAGCCCGAAAATACTGGAAATATGAGAAAAATCAAGATTTTATTTGTTTGCCACGGTAACATCTGCCGCAGCACCATGGCCGAAAGCGTCCTCACCCACCTGGTCCACCAGCTGCACCTCGACAACCAGTTCGAGATCGACTCCGCTGCGACCAGCCGTGAGGAGATCGGCAACCCGCCGCACTACGGCACAAAAAATAAATTATACGAAGAAAACATTCCGCTTGTTCCGCACCGGGCGCGCCAGATGACAAGGGATGACTATCTGTATTTTGATTATCTGATCGGAATGGATTCCGCAAATATCCGGAACATGACAAGAATCGTGGGAGGCACGGACAGCCAGGATAAAATATACAAGATGCTTTCATTTGCGGGCTATGAAGACACGCAGAAATTTACCGGGGCAAGGGATGTGGCAGATCCATGGTACACTGGCAATTTTGATGAAACCTATGAAGATGTGGTTGCAGGATGCAAAGGATTCCTGTATTATTTACAGCAGAAAGGGGACATTTCAAAAGAAATCGAAATTCCCCGGTAAGTAAGGAGTGACATTGGGTGAAATATCTGATCATTGGAGCTGGTGGCACAGGCGGAGTTGTCGGGTTTCACATGGCGCAGGCAGGAAAAGATGTGACGTTGATCGCCAGAGATGCGCATTTGGAGAGTATACAGCAAAAGGGACTGACGCTTCAGACCATGTGGGATGAGAACACAAAGATCATACCGGTAAAGGCATCTGACATGCAGCATTACAAAGACCGGCCGGATGTGATCTTAGTCTGCGTAAAAGGATATTCGCTGGATGGAATTTACGAATTTATCCGTAGAATTGCAAAACCGCAGACGATTGTGATTCCAATTTTAAATATTTATGGAACCGGAGCTAAAATGCAGGAAAAACTGCCGGGAATGCTTGTGACGGACGGATGTATTTACGTGTCAGCCAATATTAAGGAGCCGGGAGTTATTTTGCAGCACGGAAAGATTCTGCGCATTTTCTTCGGCGTGCGCCAAAAAGAAGAAAAATGCCAGCTGTTAGAGCAGATTCAGAAAGATTTCCGTGACAGTGCAATCGAAGGGATATTATCAGAACAGATCCAGCGGGATGTGCTGGAGAAATTTTCCTATGTGTCACCGATCGGAGCGGCGGGCCTTTACTTAAATGCTACGGCAGGAGATTTCCAGAAAGAGGGGAAAGCAAGAGAACTGTTTTGCACGATGATAAGGGAAATCGTCGCACTGGCGACGGCCATGGGATTTCCGTTTGAAAAGGATATGGTTTCCGTAAATCTGCAGATTTTATCCAATCTTCCGCCGGAGGCAACCACGTCAATGCAAAGGGATGTGATGGCACACAGACCGTCGGAAGTGGATGGTCTGGTATACGAAGTGGTGCGCATGGCGCACAGATATCAGGTTCCGGTGCCCGCATATGAAAAAGTGGCACAGAAACTGCAAGGAGAAATTATGTGCGAAAAAAATTCTCACACAGAAGGAAATGTGGAGATAAAAAGGGAAGAAAAATAACAGGATTCATTGCAGATAATGAATCATAAAAACACAGGAGAACAACATGGAATACAAATACAGCACAATTAACGAGGTAAATCATTTTGAATTTGGCGAGGCTGTGGTTGGGGACATCCAGCTGACAGAGCGCATGTTTCATCTGGTACTGGACAATGTAAAAATCTGTCCGGAAAATTCCTGCAACCGCGACATCCGGATGATGCGTACCAATGAGCTTTTATTTAAGATTTCAGATGCAGAAATCATTTCGCTTGTTGAGGAAGGATACAACGAATACGATGCTGATGGAAATTTAAAGCACACGTATCCGGACGAGGAAGTGGAAAAAGCAAAGTATGATGAGGTGGCACAGGTTCTTTTGGAGGGAACCATATATGAACTGACGTTACAGAGCGGTGTTTATACGTTTATCATTGACGGAACCAACGACCGCACCTACGCGCTGAAAGTAACCGGAAGCGGCGATACGCAGGAGTGGAACCGGTTTCTTGAGGTATAGAGTCGGGAAAGCTTTTGTTCGCCGGGTAGCCTTTGAACAGAAACACAGGAGGAAAAAGACATGATACAGACCGTTATTTTTGATCTGGACGGAACCCTTTTGGATACAGAAAAATACTATTTCGCGAAATGGAAAGAGGCTATGGCGCATTTCGGATATCATATGACCGATGAGGAGGCATACAGTGTGCGTTCCCTTGGGATGCCTTATGCACCGGAACATTTTAAAAAGCTGTATGGAGAAGATTTTGACTATGATAAAGTGCATACATATCGCAGAAAACTGACGGATCAGGTGCTTGATGAGGGACCGATTGAGGCAAAACCGGGAGCAGAGGAACTGTTAAAATATTTGCGCAAAAAAGGTGTGCGTACAGCGATTGCCACCGCAGGAGGTGTGGAGCGCAGCAGCAGTCTGTTGAAGAGAGTGGGATTGTATGACTATCTCGACCACATTGTTTCTGCCCGGCAGGTCGCCCATGGCAAACCGGCGCCGGATGTTTATCTGTACGCCTGCAGCCAGCTTCATGTGCAGCCACAGGAATGCTATGCGGTGGAAGATTCTCCAAATGGAATTCACAGTGCATACAGTGCAGGATGTAAGGTGTTTATGGTGCCGGATCTGACACAGCCGGATGCCGAACTGGAGAAATTTATATACAAAAAAGTGGAATCACTTGTAGCACTAAAGGAGTATTTTTAAATTTTTTCTTGCAATCACTGGAATTGTGTGATAAAACAGATTACAAAAGGAACGTACATCAGGGATGTACGACAGAAAATGCATAGATGGAGACTCTGATCATCAGACATCGACAGGAATACAGCGTCACCGACTGAGAGCGCTGTTTGAAAGAGATGATTATGGGAACACTGCCGGAGCAGACGGATTGAACACGGGCAGGATGGTTTTGAAAACCGGAATGTGGAAGTAGGTTCGTACGTGAGCGCACGTTACGCGTAAGAGAGGGAAGATGAGAATGTCTCATTTTTCAATGCGGGTGGTACCGCGGATAATCTGAATTATTCGCCCCGGAATACAATTATAGTATTCCGGGGCTTTTCTTTTTTCATAAGAGGAGCCCCGGACCAGAAAAAGGAGTAGAAAAGATGAGTAACATTTACAGAGATGTCACACTGAATCAGGTAAGCGAGCAGGACATCGGAAAGACGATCCGTGTCGCTGGCTGGGTAGAAAATATCCGTGACCATGGCGGAGTATCTTTTATTGATTTAAGAGATATGTATGCAGTGATGCAGATCGTTATCCGCGATGGAAAGCTGTTAGAAGGAATCCGTAAAGAGCAGGCTATTACCGTGGAAGGTCTGATCGAAAAGAGAGATGAGGAAACCTACAATCCAAAGATCCCGACCGGAACCATCGAGCTGGATGCAAAGGAAGTGACGGTACTCGGAGAAGTATATTCCCAGCTTCCGTTTGAAGTAATGACCAGCAAGAGTGTGGTACACGAAGATGTACGTCTGAAATATCGGTATCTGGATCTGAGAAACCAGAAAGTAAAAGACAATATCATTTTCCGTTCTAAAGTGATCTCTTATCTGCGTGAGAAAATGACAAGTATGGGATTTCTGGAGTTACAGACACCGATCCTGTGCGCATCTTCGCCGGAGGGTGCAAGAGATTATATCGTACCATCCAGAAAATTCAAGGGAAAATTTTATGCACTGCCACAGGCACCACAGCAGTACAAGCAGCTTCTGATGGTATCCGGATTTGATAAATATTTCCAGATCGCACCTTGTTTCCGTGATGAGGATGCCAGAGCCGACCGTTCACCGGGAGAGTTCTATCAGCTGGATTTTGAGATGAGTTTTGCCACACAGGAAGATGTATTTGCAGTTGGTGAAGAAGTTCTTTCGTCTGTATTTGAAAAGTTCGCACCGGAAGGAAGCGTTGTGACCAAGGCTCCATATCCGATTATCAGTTATAAGCAGGCAATGCTGGAGTTTGGTTCCGATAAGCCGGATCTGCGTAACCCGCTTCGTATTATCGATGTGACCGACTTTTTCCAGAAATGTACGTTCAAGCCGTTCATCGGAAAAACGGTTCGGGCAATCCGCGTACACGCCGATATGTCCAAAGGTTTCCACGAGAAACTCCTTAAATTTGCAACCGGACTTGGCATGGGTGGTTTAGGATATCTGGAAGTATTGGAAGACGGCTCTTACAAGGGACCAATCGATAAGTTTATTCCGGATGACTGTAAGGAAGAATTCCGCACACTGGCAGGACTTGAAGTTGGCGATACAATTTTCTTTATGGCAGATAAGGAAGAACGCGCTGCATATTACGCCGGAATGATCAGAAATGAACTCGGTGAGAAGCTGGATCTGATCGAGAAGAATGCATACCGTTTCTGTTATGTCAACGATTTCCCGATGTTTGAGAAAGATCCGGAGACAAAGAAGATCGGATTTACCCATAATCCATTCTCCATGCCACAGGGCGGCTTAGAAGCACTTAATACCATGGATCCGCTGGATATTCTGGCTTACCAGTACGATATCGTCTGCAACGGTGTGGAATTATCTTCCGGTGCTGTGCGTAACCACGATATGCAGATCATGGAAAAAGCATTTGAGATTGCAGGTTACGACAAAGAAGTGTTAAAGAACAAGTTCGGTGCATTATACACTGCATTCCAGTACGGAGCACCGCCACACGCAGGTATGGCTCCTGGAGTTGACCGCATGATCATGCTTTTACGCAACGAAGAAAATATCCGTGAAGTCATCGCATTCCCGATGAACGGAAACGCACAGGATCTGATGTGCGGTGCACCAAACGAAGTCACCGAGCAGCAGCTGCGTGAAGTGCATATTAAGGTTAGAGATTAAGGAGAAGGGAACAAAATATGGCAAACGTAATCTCAGACGAGACAATGGAATATGTTGGAATCCTTGCAAAGCTGGAATTGTCTGACGCGGAAAAAGAAGCTGCGAAAAAAGACATGGAGAGTATGCTGGATTATATTGATAAATTAAACGAACTGGATACCTCCAATGTGGAACCGATGTCCCACGTATTTCCGGTACAGAATGTGTTCCGGGAAGATGTTGTGGAAAACGGCGATGGTGGAGAGGACACACTTGCGAACGCACCGGAGCGCCGCGACCGCGCATTTGTAGTTCCAAAGACGGTAGAGTAAGGAGGGGCAGCTATGAATTTATTATCGCTCACAGCGGTAGAGCTGGGAAAGAAAATAAAAGCGCATGAAGTGACTGTTGAGGAAGCAACAAGAGCTGCTCTTGACGCGATTCGTGCAAAAGAAAAGGATATCAACAGCTTTGTCACCGTAGATGAAGAGTCTGCGATGATCCGCGCAAAAGAAGTACAGAAAATGATTGATGACGGGACACTGACCGGGCCTCTGGCAGGTGTTCCGGTTGCCATCAAAGATAATATGTGTACAAAGGGAATGTTAACGACCTGCAGTTCTAAGATTTTATATAATTTTATTCCAACTTATACAGCGGAAGCAGTGATCAATCTGGAAAAAGCGGGCGCAGTCATTCTCGGAAAGACGAACATGGATGAATTTGCCATGGGAAGTACCACAGAGACTTCTGCCTATGGGGAGACAAAGAATCCATGGAATACCGCACATGTACCGGGCGGTTCTTCCGGTGGAAGCTGTGCGGCAGTGGCAGCAGAGGAATGTTACTATGCACTCGGATCGGATACCGGAGGATCTATCCGTCAGCCAAGTTCATTTTGTGGTGTGACCGGAATCAAACCAACTTATGGTACCGTTTCCCGTTACGGACTGATTGCATACGGTTCCTCTCTGGATCAGATCGGACCGATTGCAAAGGATGTGACCGACTGTGCCACAATTCTGGAGACAATTACTTCTTATGATAAGAAGGATTCCACATCGGTAAAACGAGAAGAAACCGATTTTACATCGGCACTGGTGGATGATGTAAAGGGAATGAAGATTGGTATTCCGCGTGACTATCTGGGCGAGGGACTGGACCCGGAAGTAAAGGAAGCCATTCTTGCAGCGGCAAAGACGTTAGAAGAAAAAGGCGCAATCGTAGAGGAATTTGATTTAAGTCTCGTAGAGTATGCGATTCCGGCTTATTATGTCATTGCAGCAGCAGAGGCAAGCTCCAATCTGGCACGTTTTGATGGAGTAAAATACGGATACCGCACAAAAGAGTACGAGGGACTGCACAATATGTATAAGAAGTCCCGCTCCGAAGGATTCGGACCGGAAGTAAAGCGCCGTATTATGCTTGGATCTTTCGTGTTAAGTTCCGGATATTATGATGCTTATTATCTGAAAGCACTGCGCACCAAAGCCCTGATCAAGCAGGCATTTGACAAGGCATTTGCAAAGTATGATGTGATTCTCGGACCGACGGCACCGACCACCGCTCCGAAACTGGGAGAATCTTTGAGTGATCCGCTGAAGATGTATCTTGGAGATGTATATACCGTTTCGGTCAATCTGGCAGGTCTGCCGGGAATTTCCGTGCCGTGCGGTGTGGACAGCAAAGGACTTCCGATCGGTCTGCAGCTGATCGGGGATTGTTTCAAGGAGAAAAACATCATCCGTGCGGCCTATAGTTTTGAACAGACAAGAACGTATCAGCACAGTCCGGCAGCAGAAGCGTAGAAAGGAGAGAAGAGATGTCAAAAGAATATGAAACCGTCATTGGACTGGAAGTCCATGTAGAATTAGCAACCAGGACAAAAATCTTCTGTGCCTGCTCCACTGCATTCGGAAGTGCACCAAATACCCACACCTGTCCGGTATGTACCGGTATGCCGGGATCGCTTCCGGTCTTAAACAAAAAGGTGGTAGAGTATGCCATGGCAGTTGGTCTGGCAACAAACTGTCAGATCAATCAGTACAGCAAATTTGACCGGAAAAATTATTTCTATCCGGATAACCCGCAGAACTATCAGATTTCCCAGCTTTATCTGCCAATCTGCCATGACGGAGGGGTAGAGATCGAGACGGAATCCGGCGGGAAAAAGACCATCGGTATCCATGAAATCCATATGGAAGAGGATGCCGGAAAGTTAGTACACGATGATTGGGAAGGGGTATCTCTGGTGGATTACAACCGTTCCGGTGTACCACTGATCGAGATCGTGTCCGAGCCGGATATGCGCTCCGCGGAGGAAGTCATTGCATATCTGGAGAAACTGCGTATGACGATCCAGTACCTGGGTGCCAGTGACTGCAAGATGCAGGAGGGTTCCATGCGTGCGGATGTCAATTTATCAGTTCGTGAAAAGGGCGCCAAAGAGTTTGGTACCCGTACCGAGATGAAAAATATTGGTTCGTTTAAGGCAATCGCACATGCCATTGAAGCCGAGACTGCCCGCCAGATTGATCTGATTGAATCCGGGGAAAAGGTGGTACAGGAGACCCGCCGCTGGAACGATGATCAGGGATATTCCTATGCGATGCGTTCCAAAGAGGATGCACAGGATTACCGTTATTTCCCGGAGCCGGATCTGGTACCGATCGTTGTCAGTGACGAATGGCTGCAGCAGATCCGGGACAATCAGCCGGAACTTCATGATGAAAAACTGGCCCGTTATATTGCAGAGTTTGGTCTGCCGGAGTATGATGCACAGATTCTTACATCGGAGAAAAAGCTGGCAGATCTCTTTGAGGCGACTTCTGCGATTTGCAATAAACCAAAGAAAGTATCCAACTGGCTCATGGGAGAAACGATGCGTCTGTTAAAGGACCGGGAAATGGATGCCGAAGATCTCCGTTTTTCACCAGAGCATCTGGCAAAAATTATCGAATTGACAGAGGCAGGAACGATCAATAATTCCGTTGCCAAGGAAGTATTTGAAAAAGTCTTTGATGAGGACGTAGATCCGGAGCGTTATGTGGAAGAGCATGGCTTAAAGAGTGATAACGATGAGGATGCGCTTCGCGCAACAATTGAACAGATCGTTAAAGACAATCCGCAGTCTGTGGAGGATTACCACAACGGAAAAGAGAAAGCAATCGGATTTTTGGTCGGACAGACGATGAAAGCAACCAAAGGCAAGGCAAATCCGGGAATCGTAAATAAAATCTTAAAGGAACTGCTTTAAATCTTAAAGAAAAATGAAAAAACAGGGGAAAACTTGTCTTTACAGGCTGAATATCGTATAATAATTTTGCCGTCGCTTACTGCGGCGGCAATGTTATATGTAAAAAAGGAGTTTATACGATGGCGGAAGACCAGAATAATAAAGAAAATACCACGACATCCGATACAAACAATACAAGTGAATATGAAGATGTCTGTTACATCTGCCGCAGACCGGAGAGTGTTGCGGGAAAGATGATACATATCCAGAATGATATCTGCATTTGTCAGGACTGTATGCAGAAAACATTTGATACCATGAACAACGGCACCTTTAACATGGGCGATTTCATGAATATGAACATGGGAAAAATGCCGAATATCAGTATGATCAATCTGGCGGATCTACAGAATGCGGTTCCGAACAAACAGAAGTTAAAGAAAAAGAAACCAAAGGATGAGCAGCCGAAACCGGAACTGGATATTCATTCCATTCCGGCACCGCACAAAATCAAGGCGCGTCTGGATGAGTATGTTGTCGGACAGGAACATGCCAAAAAAGTGATGTCCGTTGCTGTTTACAATCACTATAAACGCGTGATGGAAGACACCAATGACGGCGTGGAAATCGAAAAGTCCAATATGCTCATGATCGGACCGACCGGATCGGGAAAGACGTATCTGGTAAAGACACTGGCACGGCTTTTGGATGTGCCGCTGGCAATCACAGATGCGACATCCCTGACCGAAGCCGGATATATCGGTGATGATATCGAAAGCGTAGTCAGCAAACTTCTGGCTGCAGCTGACAATGATGTGGAGCGTGCAGAGCACGGTATTATTTTCATTGATGAGATCGACAAGATTGCAAAGAAGCGCAATGCCAATCAGCGGGATGTAAGCGGAGAGTCGGTGCAGCAGGGAATGTTAAAGCTTCTCGAAGGCGCAGAGATTGAAGTTCCGGTTGGAGCAAGCAGCAAAAATGCGATGGTTCCGATGACCACGGTAGATACGAAGAATATTCTGTTTATCTGTGGCGGTGCCTTTCCGGAACTGGAAGAGGTTATCAAGGAGCGATTAAACAAGGAGGCGTCCATCGGCTTTAAGGCAGATCTGAAAGATAAATACGACAAGGAAGAAAATCTTCTCTGTAAAGTGACAGTGGAGGATGTCCGTAAATTCGGAATGATTCCGGAGTTTCTGGGACGTCTGCCGATTCTGTTTTCACTGGAAGCACTGACGGAAGATATGCTTGTGCGTATTCTGACAGAGCCGAAGAATGCGATTGTACGTCAGTACAAAAAGCTTCTGGCGATGGATGAAGTGGATCTGGAGTTTACGGAGGACGCTTTGCATGCAATTGCAAAGCAGGCGAAAGAAAAGAAAGTCGGTGCCCGTGCACTGCGAGCCATTATTGAAGAGTTCATGCTGGATATCATGTATGAGATTCCAAAGGATGACAATATCGGAAAAGTGACGATCACAGAGGATTATGTGGAGAAAAAGGGCGGACCGCTCATTGAAATGCGTGGAGTTGCGGCACTTCCGGAACAGGAAGCAAACGCATAAAATGTAGAAAAACCGAAATAAAAGATCTGATGTCGAAGGGCATCAGGTCTTTTTCTTTTCCCTATTGTATGATATGATAGAAACAGTATTGTTTTGTTCGTAATTCATAAGGAGGATGTATGAAAATCATTCATTGTGCGGATCTGCATCTGGATTCCCAGATGACAGCAAACCTGACAAAAGAGCAGGCAAGAGAGCGCAAAAGAGAAATCATCCGTACGTTTACACGGATGGTCGAATATGCAGAAAAGACAGGGGTGCGTCTGATCATGATATCGGGAGATCTGTTTGATACACGAAATGTATCAGCATTGGCGCGCAACACCGTAAGGGACATGATCTGTACACATCCCCAGATTGATTTCTTATATCTGAGAGGAAACCATGACAGTGACAATTTCCTTTCCAAGCTGGAGGAAGTACCGGACAATCTGCTTTTGTTTTCCGATACATGGACTGCATACCGGTATGGAAATATTGTGATCAGCGGAATCGAGCTCTCGGAGAACAACCGGGCGACCGTTTACAATTCCCTTGTGCTGGGGCATGAAGATTTCAATATTGTCATGATGCACGGACAGGCGGGAGATTATGCATGTCGCACACAGGCAGAGAATATCAGCCTGAACCAGCTGAAAAATAAGAATATTGATTATCTGGCGCTGGGACATGTACATACCTTCATGCAGGACAAGCTGGATAACCGCGGTACCTGGTGTTACTGTGGATGTCTGGAAGGACGCGGATTTGACGAGTGTGGACCGAAAGGATTTGTTTTACTGGATGTGGACGAGCAGACCTGCCGTGCCCAGATGCAGTTTGTTCAGATGGCAGCCCGCACGCTGTACACGCTTGAAGTGGATGTGAGCAATGTCATGACGACAAGAGAAGCGGCAGAGCGGATGGAAGAAGCTGTAAAACAGGCGCAGTATCCGTCGGGAAGCCTTGTCAAATTTGTACTGACCGGTGAGGTGGAAGTGGATGCGGAGATCAATTGCGAGTATCTGCAGAATCTGTTCTCGGATTATTTTTATTTTGAAAAGGTGAAAGACCGGACAACCCTTCGGGTCGACTACAGTGATTATGAAAAAGATGCCTCGTTAAAGGGGGAGTTTATCCGTATGGTACTTGGATCTGAACTGTCACAGGAGCAGAAGGCAGAAGTGATCCGCTGTGGAATTTTGGCATTGTCCGGGGAGGAGATATAGGATGAAATTACGTTCCTGTCATATTGACAATTTTGGAAAACTATCGGATCTGCATCTGGAATTTCAGGACGGGGTCAATCTGTTTCACGAACCGAATGCATGGGGAAAAAGTACACTGGCCGCTTTTTTGCGGGTGATGTTTTACGGGTTTGACTCTAAGAGAGAATCCGGACTGTTTGATAAAGAACGTGTGGTATTCCGCCCGTGGCAGGGGGGAACGTATGGGGGCGAACTGGATTTTTCCTATCAGGGAAAAGAGTACCGGATCAGCCGTACATTTGGAAAAACAGAAAAAACAGATGTTTTTCATTTATATGATCTTTCCACCAATCTGGAATGTCATGATTTTTCTTCCGAGATCGGAAGTGAAATTTTCGGACTCGACAGTGCATCCTTTAAAAGGAGCGCATTTATTGCACAAAATGACTGCGAATGCTGCTCGACTGATGCGATCAATGCCAAGCTGGGAAATCTTGTAGAGAATACAAACGATATCAATAATTTTGAGACCGCTCAGAAAAAGATTCATGACCGGATGAATAAACTTTCACCGGACCGTGCAACAGGTTCCATGAAAAAGCGGACGAATATGATCACGCTGTTAACGGAAGAACTGCGTGGCTATGATGCGGCAGAGGCGTCTTACAAAAAGATTACCGAAAAACTTACCGAAAAACAGGAGCAGAGAAAAGAACTGGCCGGGATTCGGGATCAGTATGCAAAAGCATTGCAGGTGGCGAGTGAAGAGAGCCGCAGGGAAGGAATCAAGCAGGCCTATGCGGCCACCAAACAGGAGGAACAGGAAAAGAAAGCGGCACTGGATGCTTTTGCGGATGTATTTCCGGGACAGGTGCCGCAGGATGAGGAGTTTGCAAAGCAGAACCAGGATGTACAGATGCTTGGGGTGTTAAAAACCACTTTGTTTAATCTGGGGCTGACCGAAGAAGAAGAAAACCGCCTGCAGGAACTTGGTGATAAGTTCAAAAACCAGATTCCTTCTGAAGAAAAAATAACGGAAATGGAAAAAGAGCAGGAGCGTTTTGCAAAACTGAAAGAGGAAAAAACGCAGTTGGAAACGAAAATGTCCTATTTTGAAGCGATGGCAATGAAGCGGGAAGAACCGGATTATACGGTAAAAAATCGTCTTCCGATGATGATCTGCGGCATTATCCTGCTGGTGATCGGTGCTGCCGGTGGTGTGTTGTCGTTTCTGTTGCCACAGGTACATAAGTTTTTCCTTCCGCTTCTGGCGGTATCGGTGGTTGCGGCAGTGGCAGGTATTGTGCTTCTTGTGGTGCGCAAGTTGCAGGTATCAAAGGAAGAAGAAAAGGTGCGTGCACTCCGGGTACAGCATCTGGAAGAGGAGCGTAAGCTCCGCGGACCGGTGGAAGAAATTCAAAAAACCATGGAAGAGGCTTCGAAAGAAGCTTCGCGCATCGAACAGGAGACCAAGCATTTTCTGGAGCAGTATCAGATGGTTCCGGGAGAAAAGGATGCCAGAACTTGCCTGTATGAACTCCGCAGCCAGCTGCAGGAATATGAGCGTCTGCGCAGCCGTGCCGGAAAAAGCGATGCGGCAAGACAGGAATTTGAGCGGAAACAGAACTCTTTGCTTGCATTTGGAAAAGAAGCGGGAATGGATTTCGGAGAAGATCTTGCAGCAGGAATCAGCCAGTTACAGATGAAGGCAACCGAGTACCGGATCGCACAGAAAGCATACGCAGAGGCAAGAAAAAAGAGAGAACTTTTTGAACAGGAACACAATATGAAAGAACTGGCAGCGGTGGAAAAATGTCCATATTCCCTTGATGAACTCAATTCCATGATCCGTGATGTGGATGAGCGGAGCGAGGATATCCGGGAAGCCATCGAGCAGTACCATCATCAGCTCGAAGATCTGCAGGATCAGCTGGATATCCGGGATGAAAAAGAACAGCAGCTTTCCATCTGCAGACAGGAACAGGAAGAAGAACAGCATTTATATGAAACCCTGCGTCTGACGGGAGAGTTCCTACAGAATGCAAAGGAGCAGTTCTCTGCGAGATATTTGGGGCCGATCGAGAACGGGTTTGGAAAGTATTACACGCTTCTAACAGGGGATAAAGAAAAAGACTGGATGGTGGATGCCAACATCGAGGTGCAGATGAAAGAGCAGGGCGAGATGCGGGAAACCAAGTGGCTGTCTGCCGGATATCAGGATCTGCTGGGAATCTGTATGCGTCTGGCACTGGTGGATGCGATGTATCCGAAGGAAAAACCGTTTCTGGTGCTGGACGATCCGTTTGTCAATCTGGATGAAGAAAAGATGGCACATGGCAATGAACTGTTTGGAAAAATTTCCGGGGAGTATCAGATTTTATATTTTACCTGTCATGCAAGCCGGAATATAGAAAATACAAAATAAAGGGAGAGGAAACATGGAGAAAAAGATTTTATTTCCGCAGATCGGCGGAATTATGCACGGAGGGGATTATAATCCGGAACAGTGGCTGGACCGGCCGGACATTCTGGAAGAAGATATCCGCATGATGAAGAAAGCCGGGATGAATTGTGCAACACTTGGGGTATTTTCCTGGTCAACCTATGAGCCGCGGGAAGGGGAATTTCATTTCGCATGGCTGCATGACATCATGGATAAGTTATATGCCAATGGCATTTACACGATATTGGCGACGCCGTCCGGAGCGCGACCGGCATGGCTGGATGAAACATATCCGGAGTGCAGACGCGTGGATTCCTACGGGGTGCGTGAACATCACGGGGTGCGGCACAACCACTGTATGAGTGCACCGGTTTATCGGAAGAAGGTTTCTGTGATCGTCAATAAACTGGCAGATGAATTCGGAAATCATCCGGGACTTCTGATGTGGCATATTTCCAATGAATTTGGCGGGGAATGTTACTGTCCGCACTGTGTAAAGCGGTTCCAGGATTATCTGGCGGAAAAGTTTGACCATGATATTGAAAAACTGAACAAGGCATGGTGGACAACGTTCTGGAGTCATACTTACAATGATTTTTCCCAGATTGAACCGCCGTACCGCAACGGAGAATTCAGCATTATGGGATTGAATCTGGAGTGGAAACGGTTTACCACCTGGAATATGACGGATTACATGAAGGCAGAGATTGCCATTTTAAAAGAACGTACCCCGCAGATTCCGGTGACAACGAATTTTATGAAAGAATATGACGGACTGGACTATCATAAAATGCAGCAGCCGCTGGACGTGGTGTCCTGGGATTCTTATCCGCGGTTTCACAATGATGAGGAGTCGTTTTCAGATACGATGACGGAAAATGCGTTTGATCATGCCATGATCCGTTGTCTGAAAAAAGAGCAGCCGTTTATGCTCATGGAGAGCGCGCCGGGGCTGGTCAACTGGCATCCGTTTAATAAAATGAAACGTCCGGGCGTACACCGGCTGGCTTCGCTGCAGGCAGTGGCTCTCGGTTCCGATACGGTGCAGTATTTCCAGTGGCGGAAAGGCAGGGGATCGTTTGAGCAGTACCATGGGGCGGTTGTGGATCATCTCGGAACGGATGATACCAGAGTTTTTCGTGAAGTGGCAGATCTTGGGGAAGAATTAAAGAAACTCAAAGATCTGGCAGGGACAGTCGTAAAAGCACCGGTAGCCGTGTTATACGACTGGGACAGCCTCTGGGCAACGGATGGAATGAAGGGGCTGGCAGAGTCCACCCGTAACTATATTAAGACCTGCAGGAAAGCATACCGCAATCTGTCGGCACTCGGAGTGGATGTGGATGTGATTTCCAGTGAAGAGGATTATAGCGGTTATTCCGTGATTGTGGCACCAATGCTGTATCTGCTGCATCCGCATGTCGGGGAGCGCATGAAACAGTTTGTGGAGCAGGGAGGTCATCTGATTGCAACCTATGTGACCGGATATGTGGATGAAAACCAGCTCAATTATCTGGGCGGATTTCCGGGAGACGGATTAAAGGATCTCTTTGGCGTGATCAGTGAGGAAATTGATACACTGTATCCGTCCGACCACAACCGCGTACATTTTGCCGAAATGCCGGAAGGGGAAGTACGGGATTATGCGGAAGTTCTGCGTGTGGCAGATGGCACAAACGTGCTTGGTACCTATGAACAGGATTATTACAAAGGAATGGCAGCAGTGACGGAGCGCACATGTCAAAACGGCAGTGCCATGTATATCGCGGCCCGGCTGGACGATGCTTCCATGCAGCACCTGTATGCGCGTACACTGAAAAAAGCGGGAGTTTCGATGTATAAACTTCCATATGGCGTGGAACGTCACAAACGCGAAGCGGATGGTATGCGGTATGTATTTTATCTGAATGATACGACCGTACCGCAGATTGTTTCCGGGGTAGAGGGAATTGATCTTCTGACGGGAGAGGTGATCAAGGGAATTCTTACACTGGAACCGTATGGCGTGGCATGTGTAAAAGAATAAGTTCTATTCTGAAAGTTTTGTGCATATAGTTACGGAAAAGAAGTGTGGGAGCTTCTTATGGATAGAAATTGTGATGCATTTATCCGCTCCAACAATACCTACGATATCCTGATTGCCAGAGAGTCTTTGGAGATTTCTGACGACCGGGCAGAATGTATACAAAATATCGGTGAAAAATTTGTGGCAGAATATTTTGACCGGGACGAGGTGCCGCAGCTGAGCATTAAGACATACGGATATTCGATTATCCCAAAATGTTTCGGACTGCTGGATACGCTTGCACTGGAGACAACCGGTATCCTGCAGCTGCAGAATCAGCCAGCCCTGTCCCTTCGGGGACAGGGTATTTTTATTGGATTTGTTGATACGGGAATTTCCTATGAACTGCCCTGTTTCCGGAATGCCGATGGAAGTACAAGAATCCGCTCAATCTGGGATCAGAGTATTCCGGCGGGGGAGAAAAATACCCCTCAGGGATTTTTGTACGGAACGGAATATACACAAAAAGAGATCAATGAGGCACTGGAACAGGAACATCCGCGGGAACTGGTTCCAGTGACGGATGAAGATGGGCACGGAACCATGCTGGCAAGTATTGCCTGCGGAAGTGAAGATCTGCAGGCTGGTTTTACTGGGGCGGCTCCTTATGCGGAACTTCTGGTTGTAAAGTTAAAACCGGCAAAACCATATCTGAAAGATTTTTTTTATATTCCGCAGGAGATGCCTGCCTATCAGGAAAATGACGTTATGGCGGCAGTTGAATATCTCGAAGAGACTGCCAGAAAACTGGGGCGGCCCCTTATTCTGTGCCTTGGTCTCGGGACAAACAACGGAAGCCATTCCGGTGGCAGCAATCTTTCGGAACTTCTTGATGATATTGCGGGCAGATGGCGCCGGTGTGCGGTTGTGGCAACCGGAAATGAGGCGAATGCCAGACATCATTTTTACGGGAAAAGTGATGGAAATTCGATGGTTGCGGTAGAGGTGAATGTGGAACAGCGGATGCGGGGATTTTATCTCGAGTTGTGGGCCAGTGCACCGGAATTGTTTGTGGTGGCGGTGCGTTCGCCGGGAGGCACTCTTATGCCGGCGCAGAATGTGCCCGGAAATTCGCATCAGGAACAGGAATTTATATTTGAAGGGACAAGAGTGGAAATTGATTATGCACAGGTGGGACGCACGCGGGGGGATCAGCTGGTGTTTATCCGGTTTGAAAACCCGGCGGCAGGGATCTGGACGCTGTATGTTAATCCGAGTACCACGATCACAGGACAATTTCATATCTGGCTGCCAATGAGTGGAATGTTAGAAAAAGACGTGGTGTTTTTGCGTCCGGATCCGGATGTGACACTTACCGTGCCGTCTTCGGCAAAAATTCCGATTGGGGTGGGTGGGATGGATCAAAAAAGCGGGATTTTGTATCTGGATTCCGGAAGGGGATATACGATTACTTCGGTGGTAAAACCGGATTTTGTGGCACCGGCAGTGGGGGTACAGGCGGTAGGAAGGCTTGGAAATTATGTGACACTGACGGGAACGAGTGCAGCTTCTGCAATTGCGGCAGGAGCATGTGCACAGATCATGGAGTGGGGAAACAGCCGTGGGAGAAGACTGCTTTTAAATTCGGTGCAGATCGGAAATATTCTGATCCGCGGGTGCGAAAGGAACCCGGATGTATCCTATCCGAATACCGCCTGGGGCTATGGAAAAATGAATGTTTACGATGCACTGATGAAATTTTATGGGGTATAAAATTTATATACAAAGCGTAAAAAGATATAAAAAATTTATGAAGTGCTTTTTTTTGAGAACCAAGTACGATATAATTAAGACTATACAGATTGGAGAGTGAAGTATGGAGAAAAAAGATTTATTAGCAAATTACGCAGCATCAAAACAGAATATGTGTATTACGAATGATACGATCTCGGACGGATTGTTTCAGGAGTATGGGGTAAACAGAGGACTTCGCGATGTCAACGGAAAGGGTGTATTGACAGGTCTGACCCGTATTTCAAAGATTGTGTCCTTCAAAGATGAAAATGGAAAACAGGTGCCATGTGACGGTGAGTTATGGTATCGCGGATATAATGTAAAAACACTGATCAAATCCATTGGACCGAACGAATTTGGCTTCGAGAAAGCAGCATATCTGCTGCTGTTTGGAGAACTTCCGGATCAGGCGCAGCTGGATGAATTCTGTGAGATGCTCGGCAACAGCCGGACACTTCCGACCAATTTTACCAGAGACGTTATTATGAAGGCGCCTTCTAAGGATATCATGAATTCCATGACACGAAGTATTCTGACACTTGCGGCCTATGATCCGTATACGACAGATTCTTCCATTGAGAACAATATCCGTCAGTGTATGCAGCTGATTGCCAATTTCCCGATGATCGCGGTATATGGATATCACGCATATAATCATTATGAAAATGATTCGAGTATGTATATTCACCGACCGGACCCGAAGCTTTCCACGGCAGAGAATTTCCTTCGTATGCTGCGGCCGAATAAGCAGTATACACAGCTGGAGGCACAGGTGCTTGATGTGGCACTGATGCTTCATATGGAGCATGGCGGCGGTAATAACAGTACGTTTACCACCCGTGTGGTTACTTCTGCCGGTACGGATACATATTCTGCCATCGCTGCAGCAATGTCTTCCCTGAAAGGACCAAAGCATGGCGGTGCCAACATCAAAGTTATGCAGATGATGAATGATATCCGGGAAAATGTGCATGACTGGAGCGATCGTGACGAGGTGAAGTCCTATCTTGGAAAGATGCTGGATGGACAGGTCTTTGATAAGAAGGGGCTGATCTATGGTATGGGACATGCCGTGTATTCCCTGTCTGATCCGAGAGAGCGTGTGTTCCGCAGCTATGTGGAGCATCTCGCGGAGGCAAAAGGGCGCCAGAAAGACATGAACCTTTACAATATGATAGAAGAAGTGGCTCCGGAACTGATCGCAGAAAAGCGTCATATTTTCAAGGGTGTCAGTCCGAATGTGGATTTCTACAGTGGATTTGTATATGAAATGCTCGGCATTCCATCGGAATTATATACACCATTGTTTGCCATTGCAAGAATTGCAGGATGGAGTGCACACCGGCTGGAGGAGCTGGTGGGATGCAACAAAATTATTCGTCCGGCATATAAGAGTGTTATGGAAGAACTGGAATAAGATTATTACAGCGGACAGAATTGCATTTTATTTTGCTCTGTGCTAGTATGGAAACAGAAACTTTCGTGTGTTATAACTATAATGGGGGAGAGGACTGATTATGAAAATAAAAGAAAAATATTATCGCTTTGCGGAAAAAGGGCAGCAGATACAGAGAGTAAACCGTTTTCTTGTAACAGAATATCTGATTTTTTATGCGTTTATTCTGTTTATGCTCTGGGCATCAAGAGCAAAAGGAGTACGTTCTTTGGGCTTTACGGCATTTGTCAGTGTGATTGCAGTAGTCTCCGGAGGTGCATTGCTCATCGGATGGAAGCGGCGTCCGGAATCGGAGCGGCTGAGATATCTGGCACTGATCGGGTTGTATCTCGTATCATTTTTCATGACTTTTGCTTATACGGAGAGCTTTATCCGTTTTCTGGGACTGGCTCCTTTTATCGGCTGTATTTTGTTTTTTGATCCGAAATATTCCAGAATCGGTGGCATCGGTTATCTTGTATTGAATGCGCTGACTGTCTTTGGTCAGATCCGTCAGCAGCCGGAAGGCGTAGCCGGGACAACCAATCTTGTACTGGATCTGCTGGCACTGGGGGTACTGGTATTTGCTGTGATCTTTACAACAAATGTGGCACAGAAATTCAACCATGATACCCGGCACAGTGAACAGCAGGAGCAGCGGAAGCAGCAGGCAATTTTAGACGATGTGATCGGTGTGGCGGAAGAAGTGCGTAAGGGTACGGAATCCGTGATGAAGATTGTCAATGATCTGAATGGATCGACAGAGGTGGTCAATGGTGCGATGAAAGATATTTCTTCCAGCACGCAAAGCACGGCGGAAAATATCCAGACACAGACAACCATGACACAGGATATCCAGCATTCAATTGAGCAGACACTGGAAAGTTCCGAGAATATGGTAAAAGTGGCAAAGCAGTCCGGGGAACTGAATCAGGAGAGTATGGAGATCATGGAACATCTGAAGAAACAGTCCGCAGTAATCGCAGAGACAAACTCCGGAGTGGCAGATTCCATGAAAGCGTTACAGGAGCGTACCGAGGCAGTAAAGAGTATTGCAGATACCATCTTTTCCATTTCCAGTCAGACTAATCTGCTGGCGCTCAATGCTTCTATTGAGAGTGCCCGTGCAGGGGAAGCCGGAAAAGGGTTTGCTGTAGTGGCTGATGAAATCCGTCAGCTGGCAGAGAAAACCAGAAGTGAGACAGAAAGCATCGCACAGATTCTGGATGAATTGTTTAAAAATGCAGAGGATGCAGCAACGGCGGTGAGCCGTTCGATTGAGGCTACCAATGCGCAGGATTCCATGATTGCGAAAGCATCTGAGAGTTTTTCGGGAATGAATGAGAATGTCAATACACTGGTTCAGGAGATCGAAGGCATTGACGGCATGTTAAACCGTCTGTCGGATGCAAACAATCAGATTGTAGACAATATCAGTAATCTTTCTGCAACAACGGAAGAAGTGACGGCCTCTTCCGTACAGGTAGCGGATCTGTCAGTTGAGAATTTAAACAATGCCGAGCAGGCAAAACAGAAACTTGACAATGTGCTTGCGGTATCTCATGAACTGGATAAGTACATAAAGTAAACAGATGGAATGAGATAAAGGTGCCTCAGCAGGAGAAATTCTGCTGAGGATTTTTACTACTATAACTTAGAAGGAGATAAAAATTATGAATATAACAATGAAACAGGTCGAGGGCGGTGTATGTGCGGCTGCAGGATTTTCCGCAAACGGATTAAACTGTGGGTTAAATCCGGATCGGAACAAAAATGATCTGGCACTGATCTGGTCAGAGAAAGAGTGTACGGCAGCGGCTGTCTATACAACGAATAAAGTAAAGGGTGCACCAATCCTTGTGACAAAGAAACATCTGGCAGCAACCGGAAATAAGGCGAGGGCTGTTATTGTCAACAGTAAGAATGCCAATACCTGTAATGCAGACGGAGAAGAAAAGGCACAGATGATGTGTGATCTGGCTGCAGCAGAGCTGGGAATAAAGGCAGACGAGGTGATCGTGGCATCAACCGGTGTCATTGGACAGAAGCTTCCGATAGAACCGATCCGTGATCATGTGCAGGAGCTGGCACGCGGACTTTCTCCACAGAATCATGGAAAAGCAGCAAATGCCATCATGACAACCGATACCTATGCCAAGGAGACCGCGGTTTCTTTTACGCTTGACGGGAAGACCTGTACGGTTGGCGGTATGGCAAAGGGAAGTGGCATGATCCATCCGAATATGGCTACCACGTTAAATTTTGTTACAACCGATGTTGCGATTTCCTCAGAAATGATCCAGAAAGCACTTTCTGAGATTGTAAAGGTGACGTACAATTGTCTGAGCATTGATGGAGATACTTCTACCAATGATATGGTCAGTATTCTGGCAAACGGCATGGCAGAAAATACGCTAGTCACAGCAGAGGGAGAGGATTATGATACGTTCCGTCAGGCGCTGTATCAGGTACTCATGACGCTGACCAAGATGCTTGCCAAGGACGGTGAGGGAGCATCGAAGATGCTGGAGTGTACCTGTAGCGGTGCGCCGGATCAGGATACCGCAATCATTATTGCAAAGAGTGTGATCCGTTCCCCACTGTTTAAGTGTGCAATGTTTGGGGAAGATGCCAACTGGGGACGTATTTTATGTGCAATCGGTTATGCGGATGCGGAGTTTGATATCAACAAAGTGGATGTGGATCTGGCATCGTCCAAGGGAACCATTGCCGTATGCAGAAATGCTGCCGGTGTAGATTTCTCTGAGGAGAAAGCAAAAGAAATCTTAGAGGAAGATGAAATTTATATCAATATTGATCTGCATCAGGGAGAGGCATCTGCCAAAGCCTGGGGATGTGATCTGACGTATGATTATGTAAAAATTAATGGAGATTATAGGAGCTAGATAGAACATGGAAAAGAAAATCGGTTTTATCGGCTGTGGAAATATGGGAACAGCCATGATACAGGGAATTTTGGAATCCGGAAAATGCCCTCCGCAGGAGATGATGATTTCCTGTCGTACGAAGAAAACGCTGGAAGAAAAGAAAGCACAGTTCGGAGTGCAGATCAGTACGGACAACCGGGATGTGGCAGCATTTGCAGACATTTTGTTTGTGGCAGTAAAGCCACAGTTTTATGCCGAAGTGTTAGAGGAAATCAAGGATCTTCTTACAGAAGAGCAGATTCTGGTATCCATCGCGCCGGGAAAGACACTGGTATGGTTTGATGAAGTGCTCGGACGAAATTTAAAAGTGATTCGTACGATGCCGAATACCCCATCTATGGTCAAAGAAGGCATGATGGGTATGTGTGCGGGAGCACGTGTGACGGATGCGGATATGGCTCTGGTGCGGGATCTCTGCAGTGGATTTTCACAGACGGAAGTCATCCCGGAGCATCTGATGGATGTGGTTACTGCCGTCAGCGGAAGCTCTCCGGCCTATGTATTTATGTTTATTGAAGCCATGGCAGATGCAGCAGTGGCTGGTGGAATGCCGAGACAGCAGGCGTACAAATTTGCAGCACAGGCGGTACTTGGAAGTGCAAAGATGGTTCTTGAGACGGGAAAACATCCGGGAGAACTCAAAGATATGGTATGCTCTCCGGCAGGAACCACCATTCAGGCAGTGCGTGTGCTGGAGGAAAAAGGCATGCGCAGCAGCGTGATCGAGGCAATGATGAAGTGCCTGGATATCTCCCGCAATATGTAAAACCGTTTACTTGCTTTTTCTGTTGAAAATGTGTAGAATAGAACCATCAACAGATTTAGGAGAGAAGGAAATATGAGTCAGGCAAAGGTAGATAAATATAAGAAAGAAAAAGCCAATCGTAAAAAAGAGATGGCAAAGCAGAAAACGGAAAAAATCATTGGTATCATCTGTGGATGTGCAATTTTAGTTGCCATCGTTGGATGGGCCGGTTATACCGGATACAATTATTATGAGGATAATAAGCCGGCACAGACGTATTATACCAATACTTCTGCATTGTCCAGCTACGTGAGTGGATTAAACACAGAGGCACAATAAGATCTGCTTATCAGATATTTGCATGTGGGGCATCACCGATCGGGTGATGCCTTTTCCAATGCCTCGGATACTGCACCGATGAGCAGACGACAGGTATACTGGTTGTTTTTGGAATATGTAAGATCCGTAAGGGACTGGCTGGAAATAATCTGTTTTGCCAGTTCATCGAGCGTAGGACGGACCAATGGGTACATGGTTTCTACAGTTTCATCCAGATGAACCATGGTGATTTCGTTGATATGGTCTTCGTCTACAGATACCTGTACATCGAACGGATTTCCATCAATCATGACAGAAGAGGTATAGACACCCGGAACGTACATGGTTTCTACCGCTTCGTTGTCTGCGGACTGTTTGTGGGAACTGCCAAGCAGGATTCCAAGGAAGATCACAAGCAGGATACCAAGTCCTGTGACAATACCTGCAAACACAAGTTTTTTCATATGAAGAACGACAATTCTGGTTTTTGCACTCATTTGTTACCTCCATTTCCAGCTTTGGTATATTCTATGCAGGGAATACACATTCATGCGTTTAATTTTAAACTTCCCATTGGTATAAATTTTTCAAAATGTATAAAAAATTCAAAAAGTGGTTGACAGAAGAGCATGTATCTGTTATTATCTTATCTGTGCTCACGAGAGAGCTTACATATGCGATAGTGGCGTAGTTGGTAACGCGCGACCTTGCCAAGGTCGAGACCGCGGGTTCGAGCCCCGTCTATCGCTCTCAAAAGTAAATATTTGCATATGCGATAGTGGCGTAGTTGGTAACGCGCGACCTTGCCAAGGTCGAGACCGCGGGTTCGAGCCCCGTCTATCGCTCTTGAAAAAGCAGCTGGAAACATAGAGGATATGGGTTCGGCTGTTTTTCTTTTATCATTCCGCAGGTTTTGTCTATTGTAAAAAGGACGCGTTTTATTTATAATAAAGGCAGGGGTAAAAGAGGGGCAAAAACAAATGAAAACGAAGTTTGGGAGGTGCATCAGATGAAGAGTGCAAGATCGTTTAAAGAGTTCGAAGCACTGAATGGAATCAGCATGGAGGAGGTACTGACAGTGTTTGAGGCAGTGTCAGAAGCATTTCCGATGATTGTGGCAGCAAATCTTACAAAAAATACATATACCATGATCAAGGACGACGGATTTCTGGCAAATGACATGCCGAGCAGTGGAAAATACGATGATCTGATTGATGTCGGGTTGGAAAACATACACCCGAATTACCAGCGTGCGTTTCTGGACAATTTCTCCAGGGAACGTCTGTTACAGATGCTGGGGCAGGGACGGAAAGAAGTCTGCGTCAAGCTGTATCAGAAGGGACGGGGAGATTACTATCAGTGGGTATCCACACATGTGATCCGTGTGAAAGACAAAGATGGAGATGTGTGTCACATCTGCATTAATAAAGTTCTGGACGAATGCAGCAGTTGTGGAGAACAGCAGAGAGTCTGCCGTGCTCCGTACTGAATTTATTCCTTGTCGTTCTCGGAACCGCTGTCTGTTTTGTTGCGGGAACGGTAAAAGAAAAATCCGCAGATGGACAGGGCAATCATGACAGCAAACATCAGAATGACAAATGTGTAATCCGCTTTGTTTAATGCGTTGCCGCTTAAGACGGAAAGAAAGATTGCCGGCATACGGCCAATTGCACAGATAATGATCCAGTGGGAGAGCTTTATATCGGTCAGTCCGACGAGATAAGATAACAGGTCTTTGGGAGTTCCGGGTATGAGGAAGAGCAGAAAAATGATGCTCTCCGAACGCCTGGAACTTTTTAATATTTTTACAGATTCTATTTTTTCACGGCTTACAAACAATTCCACAAACTTCATGCCGAAACGGCGCACAAACAGAAAGATGATGACGCTTGCAGTTGTCATGGCAAAATCACAGATCAGTGTACCACGGATTACTCCGAAAGCGTATCCGGCACCAATTTCAAAAGGACCACCGGGAATTACCGCAAGGAGTACCTGCAGGATGTTCATTCCAATAAAACCAAGGACTCCCCATATTCCTTTGTCATTGACCCAGACACGGAATTGTTTGGGATCCGATACAAAATGAACCAGGGGACGCCCGATAAAATATCCGATCAGGATTACAAAAATAATGGTAATGATAGCCAGTATCCGTTTGATTTGTTTTGTCTTTTTCTCGTTGTGATTATCCAAGTCGAACACCTCCTATTTTAAGTTCGTTCTAACCGTAACTATAGGCTTTTGGTGAAAACTTGTCAATTCTTATCGGAAAATCATTTGCTTTTACCGGTAAAATTCTTATAATAGAAAAATGGAGGGAAAATTATGTTATTTTATCTTGCTCCGATGGAGGGAATTACGGGATATATTGTGCGCAATGCTTATGCACATTATTTTCCATATATAGATAAATATTTTACACCGTTTATCCCGGCAGCAAAAAAAATGAGCAAAAAAATAAAGCGGGATCTGGCAGCGGAAAATAATGAGCAGATCCGGCTGGTGCCGCAGCTGATCGGAAACCGTGCCGATGAATTTCTGATGATGATTCGGCAGCTGGAAGATCTGGGATTTACCAGTGTCAATCTTAATTTTGGCTGTCCGTCCGGAACCGTTGTCTCGAAAAGAAAAGGGGCCGGATTTCTGGCAGATCCGAAAGAACTGGAAATGTTGCTGGAAGAAGTGCTGGAGAAAAGTCCGCTTGCGGTATCGGTAAAGACCAGAGTCGGAATCAAAGACCCGGATGAGTGGGAAGCACTCTGCACTGCCTATGCAAAGTTTCCGCTGGAAGAACTGATTATTCATCCACGCCTGCAGATAGATTATTACAGCGGAACACCGCGGATGGAAACATTTGCCCGTGCTCTGGAGCAGATCCATGTGCCGCTCTGTTACAATGGAGATATATGCAGTGTGGAAGATTATAAGAAAGTGACAGCTGCTTTCCCAGCTATTGATCGCATCATGATCGGCAGGGGATTACTGGAAAATCCCGGACTGGTCGGAGAAATCAAAGGAAACCCACCGGCAGATAAAGCCAGGCTGCGGGCGTTCCATGATGAAATTTTAGAGGGATGTCTGGATACTTTCCGTGCGGAAAAAGATGTCGTTTTTCATTTGAAAGAAATCTGGTTTTATCTGACAAAGGCATTTCCGGACAGAGAGAAATATTTAAAGCGGATCCGGAAATGCCAGTCTCTGCCGGAGTATAAAATGATAGTACAGCAGATTTTCTCATAGACATTTTGATAGAATAAGGTATAATGAAAAGTAAAAGTCCAGGACAAGAGATAGGGGATTAACAATGAGTTTAGCAGATAAAATATTTGTAACTATGTGTCAGGATATTCTGGAGAACGGGACAAGTACCGAGGGCGAAAAGGTACGGCCGCACTGGGAGGATGGTACAAGTGCCTATACGATTAAGAAATTCGGTGTGGTGAACCGTTATGATCTGTCGAAAGAGTTTCCGGCAATCACACTGCGCAAGACGGCAATCAAGACCTGTACGGAAGAAATGCTGTGGATCTGGCAGCGGAAATCCAACAATATCCATGATTTAAACAGTACTGTCTGGGATGAATGGGCAGATGAAAACGGTTCCATCGGAAAAGCGTACGGCTATCAGCTGGCACAGAAACATCAGTATCGTGAGGGTATGATGGATCAGGTGGACCGGGTGATTTATGATCTGAAAAATAATCCGTTCAGCCGCCGGATTCTGACCAATATTTATGTGCATCAGGATCTGCATGAGATGAATCTGTATCCGTGTGCATACAGTATGACCTTTAATGTGACACAGAAACAGGGAGATGACAAACTGACTTTAAATGCAATTTTGAATCAGCGTTCGCAGGATGTGCTTACTGCAAATAACTGGAATGTATGCCAGTATGCGGTGCTGATGCATATGCTGGCACAGGTGTGTGACATGAAAGTGGGAGAACTGGTACATGTCATTGCGGACGCACATATTTATGACCGGCATGTGGAACTGGTAAAAGAGCTGATTACGCGCCAGCAGCATCCGGCACCGAAATTCTGGCTGAATCCGGAGATTAAAGATTTTTATCAGTTTACACCGGATGATATCAAAGTGACCGATTATGTGACCGGTCCGCAGATCAAAAACATTCCGGTGGCAATATAGCAGTCAGGAGGGAGAAAATTATGAATATCATTGCAGCAGTAGATAAAAATTGGGCAATTGGAAAAAATAATGAGCTTCTGGTACGGATTCCGATGGATCAGAAATTTTTCCGCGAGACAACAACCGGGAAAGTTGTCGTGATGGGACGAAAGACGTTGGAGAGTTTTCCGAATGGTCTTCCGTTGAAAAACCGCACCAATATTGTGTTGACACATAATCCGGCGTATCAGGTTAAAGATGCGATTGTCGTGCATTCCATGGAAGAGCTGCACAGGGAACTGGAAAAGTATGATACCAATGACGTCTATGTGATTGGCGGACAGAAAATATATGAGCAGCTTTTGGATGAGTGTGATGTTGCACATATTACAAAAATCGACTATGCATATGACGCGGATGCGTATTTCCCGAATCTGGATGAAAAACCGGAGTGGAAAATTACAGCAGACAGTGAAGAACAGACATATTTTGATCTGGAATTTTATTTCTATAAATATGAAAGAGTGCAGAAGTAATGAGTGATTTTATCTTTAGCGTCAATGTCACATTTCCTATTTTTCTGGTGATGGTTATAGGCTGGGTACTGCATCAGATCGGTATGCTCGATGAGCATTTTGTCACCGTGGCAAACCGTTTCAATTTTAAGGTGACACTGCCGTTTATGCTGTTTCGGGATATTGCTTCCGTAGAAATATCAAAAGTATTTGATCTGAAATTTGTATTGTACTGTGCAATTGTCAGCAGTATCTGTTTCTGGGGCATCTGGGGGATCAGTAAATTTGCGGTCAAAGATGACAGTATCCGTGGTGCGTTTGTACAGTCTTCGTTCCGAAGCAGTGCAGCCGTCATGGGAATGGCATTTATCAACAATATTTACGGATCTTCTGCCATGGGTCCGCTGATGATCGTGGGAGCGGTTCCGCTGTACAATGTGTATTCCGTTATTGTACTGACATTTGAGGCGCAGGACGAGGAAGGAAAACGGGATAAGGGAAAAATTAAGCAGGCATTGGTCAATATCGTGAAAAATCCGATTATTGATTCGATTTTTCTGGGACTTATCGTTTCCCTTCTGGGGATTCATTTTCCGACCATTGTCAATAAGACGATTAACTCTGTCGCACAGCTTGCAACACCGCTGGCACTGATTGTGATCGGTGCGGGATTTGAGGGGCGCAAAGCTATCGCAAAGATCAAACCGACGTGCTGGGCAGCTGCCATCAAACTGGTAATCCAGCCACTGATCTTTTTACCGGTAGCAGCTTATATGGGATTTTCCGGGGAAAAGATTATTGCAATTTTAATTATGCTGGCATCCCCAACAACGCCAAGCTGTTACATCATGGCAAAAAGTATGAAAAATGATGGGGTTCTGACGGCGAGTGTTATTGTTGCAACGACGTTGTTTGCGGCATTTACGCTGACGTTCTGGATCTTTTTACTTCGCACATTTGGACTGATATAGGAGGATATCATTTTTATGGATATTACAGGAAGAAAATTATTCGTAAAGGCTCTGGAGGAAGAAGGGGTAGACACCATCTTTGGGTATCCGGGCGGAACCGTTACGGATTTATTTGATGAATTATATAAGACCGACAGTATCAACCTGATCCTGCCGCGGCATGAGCAGGGACTGATTCATGAGGCGGAAGGATATGCCAAGTCTACCGGACGGGTGGGCGTATGTCTGGTAACGAGCGGACCGGGAGCAACCAATATCATTACCGGACTGGCAGATGCCCATTATGACAGCATTCCGCTGGTTTGTTTTACCGGACAGGTGCCACTTGGACTGATCGGGAACGATGCATTTCAGGAAGTGGACATTGTTGGTATGACGAGAAGCATTACCAAGTATGGTGTGACGGTGCGAAGACGGGAAGACCTCGGAAAGATTATTAAGATGGCATTTTATATCGCCCAGACCGGGAAACCGGGACCGGTACTGATTGATATTCCAAAGGATATCCAGACGGCATCCGGATCGGCAGAGTACCCTTCCCATGTGGATATCCGTGGATATAAGCCGATTCACGGGGTACATATCGGACAGTTGAAGAAAGCTTATAAAATGCTTAAGTCTGCAAAGAAACCTCTGATTCTTGCCGGCGGAGGTGTCAACATCAGCCATGCGGGAGAGAAGCTGAAGAAATTTATGGAAAAAGAAAATGTTCCGGTTGTCACAACAATCATGGGCAAAGGCGCAGTGCCGACCACACATCCGCTGTATATCGGCAATTGCGGAATGCATGGAAAGTACGCAGCCAATATGGCAGTTATGGAATGTGATCTGCTCTTTTCCATCGGTACCCGTTTCAATGACCGGATTACCGGAGATTTAAATGAATTTGCACCGCATGCACAGATTGTTCATATTGATGTGGATACTGCTTCCATCTCGCGTAATGTGGTTGTGGATGTGCCGGTGGTTGCAGATGCAGGTGTGGCGCTTGAAAAGCTGTTAGAGTGGGCAGAGAAAAAGGATACGGCAAAGTGGCAGGAACAGATTCACAGGTGGGAGAAAGAGAATCCGCTTGCCATGCGCAGGGATCGTGGGATCAGTCCACAGATGATCATGGAGCACATTAATGCACAGTTTCCACACAGTATTTATGTGACGGATGTCGGGCAGCATCAGATGTGGGCAACCCAGTATCTGGAACTGGACGAACAGAGTCAGCTCATCACATCCGGCGGACTGGGAACGATGGGATTCGGATTTCCGGCCGCAATCGGAGCAAAAATTGCAAATCCAAAGAAACCGGTCGTGTGTATCACGGGAGATGGCGGATTTCAGATGAATATTCAGGAGATGGCAACGGCGGTAACACAGGGTACCGGAATTACGATCTGTCTGCTGAACAATAATTATCTTGGTATGGTCCGCCAGATGCAGGAACTGTTTTATGGAAAGCGTTACAGTGCGACCTGTCTGCGCCGGCGCCCATCCTGTCCGGGTGGATGCAAGGGACCAAATGACCAGTGTCCGGAATATGTTCCGGATTTCGTGAAACTGGCAGAAAGCTATGGAGCATACGGAATCCGTGTAGAGAAGGAAGAAGACATTGATGCAGCGTTTGCGGAGGCAAAGAAGCATACGGATGCACCGACGATCATTGAATTTATGATTGCCACCGATGAACTGGTACTTCCGATGGTAAAGAGCGGAAATCCGATGAGTGAAATGATTTTAAAATAGGAGGAAAGCAATGTCTGAAATGAAAAAGCGCTGGATTGCATTGTATGTAGAAAATGATGTAGGTGTACTTGCGAAGGTTTCCGGACTGTTTTCCGGAAAATCCTACAATTTACAGTCACTGACGGTTGGTACGACGGAAGATGAGACGGTTTCCCGTATGACGATCAGTGTGGAGAGTGATGATATCACGTTTGAGCAGATCAAAAAGCAGTTAAATCGTATGGTTGAGGTAATCAAGGTGATCGACCTGACAAATGTTCCGCTTCGGTTAAAAGAGCTGATGTTTGTCAAGATTATGGAACTGAATGAGACACAGATGACGGAAGTGTTTCAGATTGCACAGGCCATGCGTGTGGATGTGGTGGATATCGGAATTGGCAGTGTTATGCTTGAGTGCAGAAGAACAGAGCAGAAACATGACGATCTGATTGCCATCTTAAAGAAAAAGTTTAAGCATATTTCCGTTGTGCGCGGAGGTTCGGTTGCTATCGAATCAATCAGCACAGAGTGCAGATAAAAATGCTGCCCGTGGTGGTCTTTGGCCACTGCGGACAGCGTTTTTAAATGATAGGACCGATAAGATTAACGGGCAGTTACTTCGACAATCTCTCCGACATACATCATATGCATATCGTGATCGCTGTACCATTTATCCATCAGTGTGGAATCGGTAAAACTGTCTTCGCTGACCGGTACGGCAGCCATCTTTTTGCATAAAAATACCAGATTGGCTTCATCCGGATAAGGAATGTCATGCCGGAATGCCTTTGTCAGTCCGGCAGCGGCGAATTTGTCTTCTTCTCCGCGGCCACTGTGACTGCCGCAGTAATTTAATGCATCGCGGTAGTCTTCATTCAGGAAAGACAAAGAGAACAGATCTCCGTTGTCTAAAAATTCTTTGGTATAGCGGGAATCACGGATAAAAATAAATACAACGTTTTTTCCCCAGAGGACGCCTACACCTCCCCAGCTGACGGTCATAGTGTTGCATCTGGTTTTGTCTCCGGCGGAAACTAAAGCCCATTCTTTTCCTATTTTGGTAAATGGATTGAATTCCATCTTATCGATTGGATATGGTTGAAATGTGTGCATAACAAGCCTCCTGATTTATTTTATGTATCAACAGTATAACAGTGTAACCTTTTTTTTACAAGATGCATACTATGAATCAAATGCAGCTGTCTGGAACTGTTTGATGCCACTGCAAAGAAACGTGGCAGGTTTTCTGGCAGGAAGAGAGGGAGATCATGTATGGATCAGAATAGAGTGGAAAATCAGGTGGATGAGGGAACGCTTCAGATTCACCTGACAAATGCTTCAACAGGAATTCCGGTGAAAGGGGCAAAGATCAGTATATCTTATACGGGAGGTCCGCAGCAGGTGCTAGAGGAGGTGGATACCGACGATTCTGGAAACACTGAGAAGATTACGCTTGATGCTCCTCCACTGGAGTACTCCATGGAGCCGGGGGAAAACCAGCCGTATGCGGAATATACGATCAAGGTGCATGCCACAGGCTATCGGGACATTACGGTTTCGGCGATCAATATCCTGTCCGGGGAAGATGCAACGCAGGAAGTGGTGATGGAGGCGCAGGATGCACCGGGCAATCCGATTGATACGATCGTGATTGATGCACATACCCTGTATGGAGAATATCCACCGAAAATTCCGGAGAGTGAGATTAAGACGGTGGAAGAAACCGGAGAAATTGTCTTAAGCCGTGTAGTAATTCCGGAATATGTTGTGGTACATGACGGAGCACCGGGAGATTCCACAGCTGCGAATTATTATGTGCGCTATCGGGATTATATTAAAAATGTAGCTTCCAGTGAAATCTATGCGACCTGGCCGGATGCTGCGATCCGCGCCAATGTGCTGGCTATTATGTCATTTACTTTAAACCGGGTTTATACGGAATGGTACCGGGGCAAAGGGTATGTGTTTACCATCACATCTTCCACGGCATACGATCACAAATTTATTTATGGAAGGAATTTCTTCCAGAGTATTTCACGGGTGGTGGATGAAATGTTTGAAAATTATCTGTCCCGTCCAAATGTCCGTCAGCCAATTCTGACACAGTACTGTGACGGACAGAGAGTGACCTGTCCGGATTGGATGTCGCAGTGGGGAAGCAAATATCTGGGTGATCAGGGATATTCTGCCATTGATATTCTGCGCAGTTATTACGGAAATGATATGTATATTAATTCCGCGGACGGAATTTCCGGAATTCCGGCATCCTGGCCGGGATATGATCTGGGCGTGGGAGCAAGCGGACCAAAGGTACGTCAGCTGCAGGAACAGCTGGCAAGAATTTCGCGTGCTTATCCGGCGATACCGACGATTACGGCGGACGGAGTTTACGGATCAAGGACGAGGGAAGCGGTGGAAAAGTTTCAGTCGGTTTTCGGACTTCCGGTAACCGGTATTGTGGACTATCCGACCTGGTATAAAATTTCAGATATTTATGTTGCGGTTTCCCGTATCGCAGAACTTGTATAAAAGAGAGGAAAAATACGGATGAAAAATTATAAAATTACCGTGTCATATGATGGCACCAGATATAAAGGATGGCAGGTATTAAAAAGCACCGATGCAACCATACAGGGAAAGCTGCAGATGGTGCTTTCGGCGCTTGCCGGGCATCCGGTGGAAGTGATCGGTTCCGGAAGAACCGATGCCGGAGTTCATGCAATCGGGCAGGTGGCTAATTTCCATCTGGACGAACATTTTTCGGCAGAGGAAATTTTTGAAGATCTGAACCGGCACCTTCCGGAAGATATCGCAGTGACAAAAATAAAGGAGGTCGATGACCGGTTTCACAGCAGATATCAGGCTGTGGAAAAGACCTACCGTTACCGGATACGGACAAGTCCGGTGCCGAATGTATTTGAACGAAAATTTTTGTATCAGTATGGACAAACGCTTGATGTGGATAAAATGAAAAAAGCGGCACAGGCACTTGTGGGAACGCATGATTTTGCTTCTTTTTGCGGGAACCGTCATATGAAAAAATCAACGGTCCGTACCATTTTTTCCATTGATCTGGTGGAAAGAGACGGTGAGATTGAGATCCTGTATTGTGGCAATGGATTTTTACAGAACATGGTAAGGATTCTCACGGGAACATTGATTGAAGTGGGAAGAGGCGAACGGGCTCCGGAAAGTATGCCGGCACTTCTTAAGGCAAAGGAACGGAAGCAGGCGGGCTATACGGCACCGCCGCAGGGATTACGATTGGAGAAAGTGACATATGAGACAATGGATGGTCGCTGCTAAAAAAGCGGATTTTTATGCGATTGCAGAGAAATTTCATGTGGATCCGGTTGTGGCAAGGATTATCAGAAACCGCGAGGTAATCGGAGAAAAAAATATCCGGATTTATCTGGGTGGGAACCTTTCGGACCTGTCAGATCCTCATCAGATGAAAGATATGGACCGGCTGGTGGAGATTCTTGCACAAAAGATCCGGAAACAGGTGCATATCCGGATTATCGGCGATTATGATGTGGATGGTGTGACTTCCTCCCATCTGTTTCTGACGGCTTTGCGGCGTGTGGGAGCAAAAGTGGACGTGGTTATTCCACACCGGATACAGGACGGATATGGGCTAAGCCTGCATTTATTACAACAGGCGAAAGAAGATGGTGTGGATACAATTCTGACCTGTGATAACGGTATTGCCGCTATCGATGAGATTGCGTGGGCAAAAGCGCAGAAAATGACAGTACTTGTGACCGACCACCATGCAGTCCCGTTTGAAGAACATGAGGGAAGAAGAACAGAGAAAAAGAGTCTGGCAGATGCCGTGGTAAATCCGCATCAGCAGGACTGCGGGTATCCGTATAAAGAGCTGTGCGGCGCCGGTGTGGCATGGAATGTCATCCGTGTATTGTATGAAAATTATGATATGGACAAAAGAGAAGCGGAAGATCTGCTGGATTTTGTTGCTATGGCAACTGTCTGTGATGTCATGTCGCTCACCGGGGAAAACCGTATTCTGGTAAAAGAGGGATTAAAGAGAATCCGTCATACGAAAAACATCGGATTGCAGGCACTTATGCAGGCATGCAATGTACAGCCGGAGAATATCAGTGCATACCATTTTGGTTATGTCTTAGGGCCATGTGTCAATGCAACCGGCAGACTTGACACGGCAAGGCATGCCCTTCGGCTGTTTGAGACCGGGCAGGAAACGGAGGCAGAAGAGATTGCCCGGGATCTGGTTGATTTGAATCAGGAACGCAAGGAGTTGACACTGCAGGGCGTGGAAATGGCAAAGAAACTCTGTGAGGAAGGTGGATATGAGAATGATCCGGTACTTGTTCTGTTTCTGCCGGATGTCCACGAAAGCATTGCAGGACTGATTGCCGGAAGAATCCGGGAAATGTATAACCGGCCGGTATTTGTGCTGACGCGGGGAGAAGAGGGAGTCAAAGGCAGCGGAAGATCGACTGAAAATTATTCCATGTATGAAAATATGTGTGGATGTGCGGAACTGTTTACAAAATTTGGCGGACATCCGATGGCGGCAGGGTTATCCCTTCCAGAAGAAAATGTGGAAAAATTCCGCAGAAAAATCAATGAAAACTGTCCGCTTACGGTGGAGGAAGTCTGCCCGGATATTCACATTGACATGGCCATGCCGGTGGGATATGCGAGTACGGAACTGGTCCATCAGTTTGCACTTTTGGAGCCGTTTGGAAAAGACAATCCATCTCCACTGTTTGCAGACCGGAATTTGTCCATCAGCCGCATGTGGTTGATAGGAAAGAACCGGAATGTTCTTCGGATGAGTGTTCTTTCGGAATACGGACAGCCGGTTCCGGTTATTTTCTTTGGGGATGTGGAGACGTTGTTTGCATATTTTACCGAAAAGTTTGGTCAGGAAGAGGTGGAGAATGCGCTGCATGGAAGAAAAAACCGGATTTTATTTTCTATGGTGTATACAGCAAAGATTGATTTTTATCAGGGAAATGAAAATCTGCAGCTGGAGATGAAATATTATCGCTGATTCCATTGAAAAAACGGGAAAGAAATTGTAAAATAAATGCAATGGAGGGCAAGTAATGTTCGGAAAAAAGAAACAAAAACAGGAAACACTGGTACGGATGAGAAACCTGGCACAGCTGGATGAAGGCTTTTTTGCTCATATGAAGGACGGAAAAGATATGTTTGATGCAACCGCAAGGGAAATCAGAGAAACATATCAGCAGCTGGGAGCCGGAATCACCCAGATACAGGAAAATATAAAAGAAGCATCACAAATGGCAGCAGACAACGGAGAAAAGGAGCAGGAGCTGACCGGACAGCTGGCGTCATATCAGGAGCAGGAAGTACAGTCATCGGAAAAAAGAGAGCAGATGCTGCAGAATTTTGCACAGATCGAACAGGAGATGGCACAGTTGGTGGAGGAAAACAAACATTTCACCACGCCATCCAAATTCCTGAATGAATTTCCGGTTGCACTCAAGGCGGAAAATGAAAAGACCCGAGAGGAACTGGAAAAGATGCAGGGTTGCGGAAAGCAGATGGGAGTGCTTGCCCTCAATGCGGCGATTGAAGCCGGGCGTATGGGAGAGGGAGGAAAACAGTTTGTTACGGCTGCAGAAACGATCCGTGTATCTGCGGGAACGTATGATGAGTTGATTGATCAGGCACATAAGAGGCTGGCAGATTCGGATGAGAGAATTGCAGAGTTGGAAGAGCAGGTACACCGGATGGTTACATTGCTGAAAGAAAACAATGTGGCAATGACCAAACTGATGAAATCCTGTCAGGAAGCTTCGCGTCAGGCACAGGAATGGAATCGTTTAAAACCATGTCCAAATTTCAAAGAGATGGAAAACCAGATTGTTGTGCTTCGCAATGCAGATGAGGAAATTGCCAAATCCGAGGAACGCAACCGGATGCAGATGGAGGATTTTACAGAAGAAATGGAGAGTCAGAAGAAAAATTTTGATGAACTTCTTCAATCCATGGAAACCGTGTACCGGCATGCGGTAGAACGCAAAAAATAAAAGGAAAAAGAAAAGGAGCTGACCAGAGAGGCCAGCTCTTTTATTATTCCACAGAAAAATTGTTATCGGTTTTGGATGAGGTGGTGGCAGCTTTAGCACGCGCCCAGTTGTGGCGGTAAACCACATGGTACATGACTGTGGCAAGAACAAATGCACAACATACATCAAAGAAAGAATGCTGTTTGATAAACATCGTTGCCAGAATGATGCTGACCGTCAGAATCAGTGTCAGGAGACAGACCAGCTTGTTTTTGCGCAGCTTTTTATTGTGTGTCACCGCAAGATAAATGCCGAGCGAATTATATACATGGATACTCGGAAACAGATTCGTCGGAGTATCACCGGCATATAGGCGTTCACAGAGCATGGTGCACAGATTGTGGTGTGTGAAATAGGTCGGACGCAGATACTGCCCGTTCGGGTATACCGTGGAGATGATTAAAAAGATTGTCATTCCAGTAAACAAAAACGCACACAATTTATAGTAATCTGTTTTATTATGTAATGCCATATAGGCGATGCCCCATCCGACAAAAGGAAACCAGAGCAGATAAGGGATGACAAAGTATTCACAAAACGGAATATAATCATCAATCGGTACATGGATGACATGAAAATGTGTCGTGACGGTTTTTTCTACATAGTTAAACCATGCCATGTACACGAAAAAATATAACAAAATCCATAAATGTTTATATTTTTCATAATATTTTCGGAACACAAACGTCCGCTTACTTTTGGTTTCCGGCAACATAAATACTCCTTTTATATTTGTGTGCAGATCTTTTTTCTTTTGTTCTGAAACTGATTATAGCACGGGGAAAAAAGCACGACAATATAAAACCCGCAATGTTCATAAAACTTTAAAAATTTGGCACATTGACAACCTCTTGTGCTTTTGTATAATACAATAGTGACGGAGGATAAGAATTTTGAAAAAAGCACGAATGAAAAGAAAACAGAGAAGAAAACTGATATGGATGGTGGCAGGACTGGCCGTTCTTTTGTATCTGGGACTGGCCGTTTATTTCCACAATCACTTTTTCCCGAAAACGACATTAAATGGAAGAAAAGCGGGAGGGTATACCGCGCAGAAAGTGATGGATGAGATTACGGAAGAAATCCATTCCTACCAGTTAAAGATAGCAACAAGAGACAAGCATACAGAAAAAATTTCCGGACAGGATATTTCGCTGGAACCACAGTGGGGAGACGAAATAACAGAGCTGGTACACGCACAGAATATGTTTGCATGGCCGGTAAAAATTTTCCAGAAACAGACATTGAAAAATACAACACTTGTCGACTATGACAAAGATAAGTTGCAGACACAGATCGATGCATTGGACTGTATGGATGCAGACAAACAGACGGCACCGGAGAATGCTTCGGTTTCTTCTTATGATAAGACGGAAGGATTTACCGTGGTTGGGTGCGTCATGGGAACGACCATTGATGCAGAGAAAATGTATCAGGCAGTGCAGGAGGCGGTGGAAGGATTAAAAGAGAACCTCTCTCTGGAAAAAGCCGGCGTTTATGAAGATCCGACGGTTTTAGATGATGATGAGAATCTGGTAAAAGCCGTAAAGAAAATGAACGGGTATGCAAAGACAAAGATTACATTTACCGTGGGAGATTCCAAAGAGGTACTCGATGCTTCCGTATTTGGTGACTGGTTCCGGTTAAATAAAAAGTTAAAACCGGTACTGGACCAGGAGTGTGTAAAAGCATACGTCAGTGATCTTGCAAAAAAATATAATACCTGTTACAGTGCCAAAACGTTAAAGACTTCTTACGGAAAGACGGTTACGATTCCGGAGAGCCATTATGGATGGAAGATTGATACGGAAAAGGAAATCGCCCAGATTACGAGTGAGATCAAAGCCGGGAAAGCAGTGGAAAGAGAACTGAATTATTCCATGACAGCCAATTCCCATGGAAAAAATGATTATGGCGATTCTTACGTTGAGATCAATCTGACGGCACAGCATATGTTCTTATATAAAGATGGAAAACTGGTGATTGATTCGGATTTTGTATCGGGAAATGTATCGAAAAATAATGCGACACCGACCGGTGCATATGGCGTGACATATACCGAGAAAAATGCAACTTTGCGCGGAGAAAACTATGAGACGCCGGTTACATACTGGATGCCTTTTGCGGGAAATGTCGGTATGCATGATGCCTATTGGCGCAGCAAGTTCGGAGGAAGTATTTATAAATATGCAGGATCACATGGCTGCATCAATCTTCCGCCGGAAGTCGCAAAGGTAGTATTTGAAAATGTTAAGAAGAATTATCCGGTGCTGGTGTATGAACTTCCTGGAACGGAAAGTACCGATGCAACAGATAAGGGAGAAGCAAAAAAGGTCGTAAAACTGATTGACGCACTCGGAACCATTACAAAGGATTCCAAAGAAGCGGTGCAAAAGGCAAGAAATGCGTATGATAAACTGACTGCCAATGATAAGGTGTATGTCACAAATTATGATAAATTAAAGAAAGCAGAAGAAAAATTACAAAAATTGCAGAAAAATTCAAAGGAATAGGGGATACTTGACAAAATTGATAAAAAACTGCAAAATGTAACTGCGCAACCGTTTAACATGCAATGGATGCATAGGTGTGCAGTTAGGAGAAGAATATGAAAAAGGGAAATGTAATCACCATTTCGGATGTTGCGGAAGCACTTGGTGTTTCCAAAACGACAGTCAGCCGGGCAATATCCGGAAAGGGAAGAATCGGTGAGGCAACAAGGCAAAAAGTCTTGGCTTATATAGAGGAGCATGATTATAAACCGAATGTAATTGCAAGAGGACTTGCACAGTCAAAAACATTCAATCTCTGCGTGGTTATGCCGGAGGATTATGCACTGGTAGATCTTCCGTTTTTTCAGGAAGTCATTACAGGAATTCAGGAAATTGCAGGAATGAATGAGTACGACATTCTGTTGTGTATCTGTCAGGAAAATGATATTACAGGTCTTGAACGCGTCGTGAGAAACCGCAAGGTGGACGGAATTGTGCTGCTGCGGACCTTTTTAAAAGACCCGCAGATTGAACTGCTTTTAGAAAAAAAGATTCCGTTTGTTACAACCGGTAGTACTACCTACCGCAAAGTCAAACAGGTGGACAATGACCAGCAGAGCGCCTGCCGCGAACTGACATCTATTTTACTGATGCGCCAGATGAAGCATATCGCTCTGCTCGGAGGAAGTGAATCTTTCGTAGTCAACCAGAACCGGTATAAAGGATACCAGCAGGCATATCAGGAAGCGGGAAGAGAAGTGGAAGAAACGCTTGTTTACCGGAATTTGGAGAGCTGTGCCTTTATGGATCGTGCAGTGGAAGAAGTGCTGGAAAAAGGGGCGGATTGTATTGTCTGCATGGATGATGCCATCTGCATACAGGTACTTCGCAAGCTGCGGCAGGAACACATAAAAGTGCCGCAGGATATCCGTGTGGCATCGTTTTACAACAGTTCCGTGCTCGAGAACAATATACCATCGATCACTTCGTTGTCTTTCAATGCGAGAGAACTCGGAATGGAAGCCTGTAAGAATCTGCTGGCGCAGATTGAAGGGGAGACGGTACCGGATCGGACACTGTTGTCGTATGAAGTAGTACTTAAAGAATCCACAAAATAAAAATTCAAAGATTGGATGGCGCAAGTGCCAGAATGGTGTATGCAAATGTTAAAGCAGATCATAACGGAAATTGAAAACAGACAGAATATAACCCGTGATCAGCTGGCTCAGCTGCTGGAGACAACGGATACCGGGGACATTGCATTTCTTCACGAGCGGGCACGTAAGACAGCAGATGCCATTTACGGAAAGCAGGTGTTTATCCGTGGATTGATTGAATTCACCAATTACTGTAAGAATGACTGTATTTACTGTGGCATTCGAAAGAGCAATCGCAAGGTAGAACGCTATCGCCTGACGGAGGAAGAAATTCTTTCCTGTTGTGCAAATGGGTATGAACTGGGATTTCGGACCTTTGTGCTGCAGGGAGGGGAAGATCCGTATTTTACGGACGATAAAATCTGTGCCCTGATACGGCAGATCAAGGCACAGTATCCCGATTGTGCGGTGACGCTTTCCATCGGGGAGAAAGAGCACGACAGCTATCAGGCATTTTTTGATGCCGGTGCGGACCGGTATCTGCTGCGTCATGAGACCGCGGACGAGGCGCACTATGGAAAACTGCATCCGGCAGAAATGTTCTGGAAACACCGCATGGACTGTCTGTGGGATTTAAAAGAAATCGGTTATCAGGTGGGATGTGGATTTATGGTCGGTTCGCCGGAGCAGACGGTGGATACGCTGTATGAAGATCTGCAGTTTATCCGGAAATTGCAGCCGCATATGGTAGGCATCGGTCCGTTTATTCCCCAGAAGGATACCCCGTTTGGCGAAAAAAAGGCAGGAACAATGGAAGATACGCTTCGGCTTTTATCCATTATCCGGCTGTTGCAGCCGCATGTGCTGCTGCCATCAACAACTGCACTGGGAACCATTCATCCGCTGGGCAGGGAAAAAGGAATTCAGGCAGGGGCAAATGTTGTGATGCCGAATCTTTCCCCGGTAGCAGTGCGGGAAAAATATAAATTATATGATAATAAAATCTGTACGGGAGATGAGGCGGCAGAGTGCCGGCACTGTATGGCGCGCCGCATGGAAAGTGTCGGATACAAAGTGGTCGTAAACCGTGGAGATTATCACTGATTCAGCAAAACGCACAAGAAGGAGAACGCATATGGGTGCAACATGGAATGAAACACCGTCTGCAAATCGTCTGCATATCGGTGTATTTGGAAAAACAAACAGCGGAAAATCTTCATTTATCAATGCTTTTACCGGGCAGGAGGTTTCCATCGTCGCAGATGTGGCGGGAACGACAACCGATCCGGTATACAAAGCGATGGAAATTTATCCGATGGGACCGTGCACGATTATGGACACGGCGGGATTCGATGATGAAAGTACGCTGGGAGAACAGCGCGTGGAACGGACACGGCTTGCAGCCCAAAAAGCAGATCTGGCAATTATTGTATTTTCTGCACAGCCGGTTTCCGGCGAATCCTATGAGGAAGAACTGAAATGGTACACCTGGTTTAAGGAGCGTAAAATTCCGGTTCTTCTGATCATTAACAAGGCGGACGTGGCGGATGCAGCACCTCTGAAAAACTATCTGAAAGAAAAAACAAAGGAAGATGCACTGGTAGTTAGTGCATTGACCGGAGCCGGTATGGAAAATGTCCGGGAGGCAATGAGCCGCAGAGTGCCGGAGAATTTTGGAAACCGTTTGATTACGGGGGATCTGGTCACGGAGGAAGATCTTGTGCTTCTTGTTATGCCACAGGATATTCAGGCACCGAAAGGACGTCTGATTCTGCCGCAGGTGCAGACGCTGCGGGAATTACTGGATAAAAAGTGTATGGTTATGAGTGTGACCACGGACAAACTGCTTCCGGCACTCAGCATGCTGCAGCAGGCACCAAAGCTGATTATTACCGATTCCCAGGTGTTTGATTATGTATACCAGAATAAACCGGCGGAAAGTATGCTGACATCTTTTTCTGTGCTGTTTGCCGCATACAAAGGGGATCTGCCGTACTATATGGAAGGTGCCAGACAGATCGATGCAATAAACGAAAACTCTCATGTGCTGATAGCGGAATGCTGTATGCATGCCCCTTTGAGCGAGGATATCGGCAGGGTAAAAATTCCGCGTATGCTGCGGAAACGATTTGGAGAACGGCTAAGGATTGATCATGTGAGCGGCACGGATTTTCCACAGGATCTGGAAGGGTATGACCTGATCATTCAGTGTGGCGCGTGTATGTTTAACCGCAGATATGTAGTATCGAGAATCGACCGTGCAAAGGCACAGAACATTCCAATGACAAATTATGGGATTACAATTGCACATTTGACTGGAATTCTGGATAAAATTGTGCTAACATTGCGGTAGTAGGAAAGAAGGGAATTACGGTATGAAGATTACAATTGCAAGAGAGTGCGGCTGTTATGGAGATGAAGTCGGACAGGTTCTGGCAGACAGACTGAATGTTCCGCTTTACAATAAAAAGACATTGACAGAACTCGCAAAGAAAAAGGGAATTCTGGAGCATTATCCGGATTATTTCGGTGAGAATCCGGCGGGAACGCTTCTGGCAGTCATTGCGGAAGACGATGGGGAAGACAGTGTTGTGCACAGGACACCGAGGAAAGTTCTGGATGAGCTGATTGGGGAGACATCGTGTATTCTGATTGGCAGAGCTGGAAATTATGCGTACCGGAAGGAAAACGATGTGGTACGTGTGTTTTTAAGTGGTGACAGGGAATCCCGGATTCATCATCTGATGGAGAAGCATAAGGTGAAAAGGCATGAGGCGGAGGCCATCATTGAGAAGACGGAAGGCCGGCGTAAGCAGTATCATATGTATTATACAGGGGAGGACTGGGGGTACGCTGCAAATTATGATCTTTGCATTAATGATACGCGTTTTGGAATTGAAGGTACGGCAGATATCATTATGCAGTATGTAAAAGATTGCACCGCACAGGAAAAATAGGGAGAAGGATTTAAGAATGGGGATTGTATTTTATTAATACAATCCTTATTTTTGCCCCAAAAATTCTGAAAGGTGCTAAAATGGGAAAAGCGAAAGAAGGAGTTAAAAAATGAAGTATTTAAGACAACTATTGATGATTCTTATTTTCTCGTTTATCGGGGAAGTCCTGCACGCGGTGATTCCGATTCAGATGCCGGCAAGTATTTATGGTCTGGTGCTTTTATTTATTGCACTGATGACAGGACTGGTCAAATTGCCGCAGGTGCATGAAGCCGCGCGGTTTCTGATTGAGATTATGCCGCTGATGTTTATTCCGGCGGGTGTCGGGCTGATTGACAGCTGGGGAGAACTGCGGCCGATTCTGCTTCCGGTCATTGTTCTGCTGCTCGTTTCTACCGTACTGGTTATGGGCGTGTCAGGACAGGTTACACAGCAGATGATGCATCATGGAAAGAAAGAGGACAAGAATGAATAACTTTTTACAGAACTCTGTATTTTTCGGAGTATTTATCAGTATTATTACCTATGAGATCGGGGTATTGATCAAGAAAAAATTAAAGATCGCTATTTTTAATCCACTATTGATTTCCATGGCACTGATCATTATTTTTCTGCTGATTTTTCATGTGGATTATGGCACATACGAAAGTGGGGCGAAATACCTTTCGTATTTCCTGACACCGGCAACGGTTGCGCTGGCGGTACCTTTGTATGAGCAGATTGAGCCTCTTAAGAAAAACTGGAAGGCGATTCTTGCAGGAATTTTTGCGGGTGCCATGACCTCTGCGCTGTGTGTGCTGGTATTGTCACTGATTTTTAAATTATCACACAAACAGTATGTCACACTGCTTCCAAAGTCCATCACAACGGCAATCGGTATGGGATTGTCCGAAGAACTGGGTGGAATTGTAACCATTACGGTTGCAGTTATCATTGTCACAGGGGTGATTGGAAATATGTTTGCCGAGAATATCTGTAAACTGTTTCACATTAGCGATCCGGTGGCAAAAGGCGTTGGAATCGGGTCTGCTTCGCATGCCATGGGAACATCAAAGGCAATGGAGATGGGAGAGATTGAAGGGGCAATGAGCAGTCTGTCAATTGCAGTCTCCGGTCTGATGACGGTTGTGGTATCGCTGATCTTTTCACATATTTATTAAGGGAGAAAAAAGAGGGGGTTATGGCTTTACAATTTGTACTGGGAAGTTCGGGGAGCGGGAAAACAGAATACATCTATGAGCGTCTGGTGCGGCAGGCAGGGGAACATCCGAAGAAAAATTATCTGGTGATTGTACCGGAGCAGTTTACGATGCAGACCCAGCAGAAACTGGTGGAACTTGCACCAAATCATGCAATTATGAACATTGATGTGTTAAGTTTTAAGCGTCTGGCATACCGTGTGTTTGATGATCTGGGGATGCAGGACATACAGGTTCTGGAAGAAACCGGGAAAAACCTGGTGCTGCGCAAGCTTGCACAGGAACAGGAGGAGACGCTTACCGTTCTTCGGGCAAATATGAACCGGATGGGATATATCGGGGAAGTAAAATCAATGATCTCAGAGCTGGTGCAGTACCGGATTTCACCGGAACAGCTGGTGGATCTGACGGAGGACAAAACAATCTCACCGGTACTTTCTGCAAAACTGCGCGACGTGGCAACCATGTATCGCGCTTTTTGTGATTTTATGAAAGATAGTTTTGTGACGGCGGAAGAGATATTAAATGTTCTGAAAAATCTTGTGCCGCAGTCGGAAACTTTGCGGGATGCGGTGCTGGTATTTGATGAGTTTACCGGTTTTACACCGATACAGAATGATCTCATGCGGGAATTGCTGCAGGTGACAGAGCATATTTACATTACGCTTACAATCGATGCTGCAGAAGATTTTTATCATTGCAGTGGAAATGAAGAATTATTTGCACTGTCCAAAAAAACGATTCTGTCTTTGATGAAGATGGCAGAAGAACTTCATGTGCAGGTGATGGAACCGGTGGTAATGACAGACAGTGCACACAAGCGTTTTAAGCTGGCTCCGGCACTGGCATTTATGGAACAGAATCTGTTTCGTCCCCGTCCGGCAAAATATACCAAGCCGGTAGAAGAAATCCATCTTGCCGCAGTAAAAAATCCACAGGAAGAACTGATTCTTGTGGCCAGGCAGATCAATGCGCTGATCAGACAGGGATACCGCTATCGGGAAATTGCTGTGGTGACGGGCGCAGTGGAAGCTTATCAGAGTTATATGGATCCGGTTTTTACGAAATATGAGATTCCATATTTTATGGATACGACCAAAGAAGTGTTATTTCATCCGTTCATTGAATGTATTCGTGCCGCGCTTGAAATTGTGGATACGAATTTTAGTTATGAGGCAGTCATGCGCTTTTTGCGGTGTGGATTCTGTGATATTGCGGAGGACGATCTGGACCGGCTGGACAGTTATCTGGTTGCAACCGGTATCCGCGGCAAAGCGGCGTGGAGCAGACGATGGGGGCATATGCCACGGCAGAAAACGCTTTACGATCTGGAACAGCTCGAAAAACTCCGGGAAAAAATATATGGGTATCTTGAGCCGTTTGCAGCAGTATTTGCCCGAAAAGATGCCCGTGTTTCGGATGGCATCCGGGCATTGTATCAGCTGCTGACACAGCTGGACACCCAGCATCAGTTATGGAACAGGGAACAGCAGCTTCTGGCACAGGGAGAGGAAACCAGATCCCGGGAATATGCACAGATTTATACAATCGTGATGCAACTTCTGGAAAAATATAATCTATTACTGGGGGAGGAGCCATTGCAGATCCGGGATTTTACCGAAGTGCTGGAGGCAGGACTTTCCGCTGCAGACGTGGCTGTGATTCCACCGGGCTATGACAGTGTTACGATAGGAGATATCGAACGTACACGATTAAATCATATCAGGATTTTATTTTTTATCGGTGTGAACGACGGTATTATTCCGAAAGCGGCAAATGCCGGAGGAATTATTTCCGAATACGAAAGAGAACTTCTGGCAGAAAAAGTGGAGTTAGCACCGGGGGCAAGGGAGCAGGCATTTATTCAGCGCTTTTATTTGTACCGCAATCTTACCAAACCTTCAGAAAAATTATATGTCAGTTATGCAAAGGTTGACAGTGAGGGAAAAGCCATCCGTCCTTCTTATCTGACCGGAGTTTTGAGGAAACTGTTTCCGACACTGAAAGTGCAGGAACCGGAGCATATGGAGGCGCATACAGATTTTTATACCAAAGAGGCTGCCGAAGATTATCTCGTCTTCGGACCGCACGAAGAAGCCTGGTATGCGCTTGCCCGCTGGTTCCTGCAGGAGAATGATATGCAAAAGCAGGAGAAGATCCGTAAACTTCTGCATGCGCCGTATACACGGTATGAGGGAGAGCCAATCAGCCGGGCGGTTGCACTTGCACTGTACGGAAGACATCCGTACGGAAGTATTACGCGGCTGGAACGGTTTGCCGCTTGTGCATATGCACATTTTCTGCAATACGGGTTAAAACTTACGGAGCGTGAGACCAGTACATTTGAGAGTGTGGATATGGGAAATATCTATCATACGGCCTTAGAACGCTACAGCCGGAAGCTGGAACAATCGGAATATGACTGGTTTGTGGTGCCGGATGCCGTGCGCCGGCAGATGGCAGAGAATGCCATGCAGGAGGCAATTGCCGGGTATCCGGGTATGGCGGTCTGCGATACGGCAGAAAATGCCTATCAGAGAAAACGGATGCTTGCTATTTTTGACCAGACGGTCTGGGCATTGACCAGACAGGTGCGTGCGGGGCAGTTTGTACCGGAAAAATTTGAGGTGACATTTGACGAACTGGAGGGAAAGGAAAGTCTCGAGTACCGGTTATCGCATGATGTGACCATGCGGTTGGAAGGAAGGATTGACCGTCTGGATACCTTTGAAGATGAAAATAAAATTTCGATTAAAGTAATAGACTATAAATCCGGAAATACAAAGTTCGATCTGATCCGTGTGTACCGCGGACTGCAGCTGCAGCTGGTGGTTTATATGGATGCGGCGATGGAAATGCTGCGGGGACAGCATCCGAAAAAAGAAATCCTTCCCGGGGGAATTCTCTATTATCACATTGATGATCCGGTACTCGAATCGGATACTCCATTGTCAGACGAAGAGGCCGAGCAGGCGCTGCTTTTCGCACTGCGTCCGGATGGACTGGTGAATTCCGGAGAGGAAATCTATCGTGCCATGGATCAGAATTTTGAGGGAAAATCGCAGATGATACCCGTGGAAATCAAGAAAAACGGTGAAATTTCCACAGCGCGTTCAAAAGTGGCATCGACGGAAGAGTTTGCGGTGATTACCCGCTATGTAGAACACGAGATCCGGCAGTGTGGGGAAGCCATCTATGCGGGAAATATTGCGGTGAATCCTTACCGGAGTGATATAGAAACCAGCTGTACCTATTGTCCATATGCATCGGTGTGCGGGATGGATGCAAAAATTCCGGGATATGAATACCGGCAGTTTGCATCCATGAAAAAAGAAGAAGTGCTTGACCAGATGCAGACAGAGCTTGCCAGAAACAGGGGAAAGGAGGAGCGATCAGATGAAATGGACGAAGGAACAGCAGAACGTCATTGATTTCAGAAACCGGGATATTCTCGTCTCGGCGGCAGCGGGATCGGGAAAAACAGCGGTGCTTGTGGCACGTATTATCCAAAGGATTCTCGACCCACAGAATCCGGTTGATATCGACCGGCTTTTGGTTGTGACATTTACGAAGGCAGCGGCGGCGGAGATGCGGGAGCGTATCGGGGCTGCCATTGAGGCAGAATGTGAAAAAGATCCCCAAAACACGCATTTGCGCAGACAGTCGGCACTGATTCACAATGCCATGATCACAACGATTGACAGTTTCTGTCTTTTTGTGGTACGGAATCATTTTGAAGAGATCAGTCTGGACCCGAATTTCAGGATTGCAGATGAAGGAGAGATCCGGCTGCTGGAGCAGGACGTGCTGGAGCAGGTGTTTGAAGATAACTATGCGCGGCAGGAAAAGACGTTTCTTTCACTGATCGATGCCTATGCCGGAAAAAGAAACGACCACGGGGTGCGGGAGATGGTGGCAAAGATTTACCGGATGTCTTTGAGCAGTCCGTGGCCGCAGGCGTGGATGAAAAAACTCACCGAACCGTATCAGGTGGAACATGCACAGGAACTGGTGCAGACAGAGATGCTTGAGGACATTGCGGAACATTCCAGGCTTTTGTTGTGTGACATGTGCACACAGATGACACAGGCACTGCAGTTGTGTAATGAGCCGGATGGACCGCAGGCATATGCAAAGACACTGGAAGCGGATCTGACGCAGCTGCAGCAGGCAGAAAATCTGCAGGGATATCTGCAGGTACAGACATTTTTAAATGGTCTGGTCTTTGGAAAATTGTCACCGATCCGCAAATTCTCCGGGGATGTCCAAAAAAAGGAAACGGTCATGGAGATCCGGTCGGATGTGAAAAAAGAAGTGGAAACGCTGCAGAAAAAATATTTTGCGATGGATCTGGAGACACTTCTTTTGCAGCAGAAACGCTTGTGTCCGTTTCTCGAAGAGCTGGTAAGGCTGGCACTTGAATATACACAGGCAATGGAAACGGCAAAACGAAAGAAGAGAATTGTTGACTTTGCCGATATTGAGCATTTTGCTCTGCGGATTCTCGTGGACGAAAAAACAAAGCAGCCACGGCATACCGCAGAAGAATTCCGCAGACATTTTGCAGAAATCATGATTGATGAGTATCAGGACAGCAACCAGGTACAGGAAGAGATCATGCGTGCGATTTCCATGGAGCCGGAAGGCGGGCATAATCTGTTTATGGTGGGAGATGTCAAGCAGAGCATCTATCGGTTCCGGCTTGCACGCCCCGAACTTTTTATGGATAAATATGCATCTTTTTCGACGGAAGAGAGTCTGCAGCAGAGAATTGATCTGCATATGAATTTTCGAAGCCGTGCACAGGTGCTTGATTTCTGTAATGATATCTTCTACAAAATTATGAGTCCGGATCTGGGACGGGTTGCGTATGACCGGGATGCGGCATTGTATTACGGGGCAAAAAATTATGATGAGAATGCTAAAGGATTTAAACCGGAGCTTTTGCTTTTGGATGAAAAAGACGAATTGCTTTCAGAGACAAAGAATCTGACAAAAGGACAGATGGAAGCGCATATGATTGCCACGCGTATTGCGGATATGAAGCAGCACATGCAGGTGACGGATAAGGAGAGTGGACAGCTTCGGCCGCTGCGCTATTCCGATATTGTCATCCTGCTTCGAAGTTTAAAAGACTACGGAACGGATTTTGTGCAGGTCCTGCAGGGAGCGGGGATACCGGCATATGTGGAGTCTTCGACCGGATATTTTTCGGCATTGGAAGTACAGACGGTGCTGGCAATGCTGCGGATTCTGGATAATCCCTATCAGGATATTCCGATGGCGGCGGTTCTTCGGTCTCCCCTGGTGGGACTGGATGAGGAAGAGATGGCACAGATTCGTGTGGAAAATCCGGAGTGTTCGTTTGCGGAAGCTGCAATGCATGCCATGCAGGATGCCACGGAGGGCGCACTTTATGACTTTTACCGGATGTATCGTAAGCTGCGGGAAAAACAGGATCTGCCGATCCATGAACTGATTCAGAAGATTCTGCAACTTAGCGGATATGGAAATTATGCGGCGGCACTGCCAGCAGGGGAGCGCCGTGCGGCAAATCTTGCAATGCTGGTGGAAAAAGCGGTTGATTACGAGAAAACAAGCTACCGGGGATTGTTTCATTTTCTGCGTTATATCGATAAGCTTCAGAAATATGAAGTGGATTTCGGGGAGGCAGATACCACAGGAGAAAATGCCAATGTTGTCCGCGTGATGACCATTCATAAGAGTAAGGGACTGGAGTTTCCGGTCGTTTTTGTGTCCGGTCTGGGAAGAAAAATGAATCAGATGGATGCCAGCGACCGGCTGGTGGTACATCCGGATTTAGGCCTTGGAATCTGTGAGATTTCCGGGCAGCCAAGAGTGAAAAAAAACAGTGTGTTCCGGTCGGAGATTGCAGACCGGATCCGGAGAGAGAATCTCGGAGAGGAACTGCGCATATTGTATGTAGCACTGACGAGGGCAAAAGAAAAACTGGTTTTGACCGGAATGATCAAAGATGCCCAAAAAACGTTTTCCGGATATACCGGAAATGTACTTCCGGGGAAGCCGGTCAGTTACCGGCAGAGGGTACGGGCAGGCAGTTATCTGGACTGGATTCTTCCGGCCATGCTTTCTTATCCGCAAAAATATACGCTCGATGTGGTTCCACCGGAGAAAATTGTATGGGAAGAGGTGGAACAGGCGGCAGACAGCAGGGAAAATTATGAGGAACTTCTGCAGCATATCGATCATGCGAAACCCGAACTGCTTCAGCAGTATGACCAGTGGTTTTCCTACCGTTACCCATATCAGAGTGAGGCCGGCAAAAAAAGTAAATATTCGGTTTCGGAACTGAAGCATGCATCGCTTGTCTTACAGTATGACAGAACCGAGGGAGAAGCCGAGAAGCCTGATTTTCTTCAGGAAGACCGAAATGTGTATGTTCCGGACTTTGCAAGAGAAGAGGACAGGGAGTATCCGGCAGCTGAAAACGTAAATCAGGGTGCTATGCGGGGAACCGCGGTGCACCGGGTGATGGAATGTCTGGATTTTGCTGCGATTGCAGATATAGATACCTCTGATGCGGGAGCAGTTTGTGCATTTGTGAAACAGGAACTGGACCGGATGCTTGCAAACGGACAACTGCCGGGGGAATGGTATGCGCTTGTTATTCCGGAAATGATCGAAGCGTTTGTGGAAAGTCCGATTGCTCCCCGGATGGCAGCAGCAGCTGTGCGTGGGGATCTGTACCGGGAGCGACCGTTTGTGATGCAGCATCAGATGGAGGCATCCGGCGGGACGGTGCTGGTACAGGGAATCATAGATGTTTTCTGGATGGAAAATGATAAAATTATTTTGCTGGATTACAAGACGGACCGGGTAAAACAGGCGCAGGAACTTTTGATGCGCTATCAGACACAGCTTCAGCTGTATGCAGATGCATTAAGCCGTGTATTTTCTACGGATACAAAAAAAATGGTGGCGGAAGAAAAACTCATCTATTCGTTTCACCTGAAGGAGGTTGTCACATTATGAGTCGAATTGTACTTGCCTCTGCGTCACCGCGGAGAAAAGAGCTGCTCGAACAGATCGGACTGAAATTTGAAATCTGTCCGGCGAAGGGGGAAGAAGTCATTACTGCTGGTTCTGTGGATGGGGCAGTGTTAGAACTTTCCCGTCAGAAAGCGGAAGAAGTGGCCGCAGGAATTCTTTCCTACAATGAAATCCATCCGGAGCTGGTTACGCCGCAGGACATTCTGGTGATCGGGGCCGATACGGTGGTTGCCTGTGATGGAAATATTCTCGGGAAACCGCGGGATGAAGCGGATGCAGCCCATATGCTTTCGATGCTGTCCGGACATACCCACAGCGTATACACGGGAGTAACGCTTGTTTTTATTGATAAAAACGGCAGAACCGGGGAAACTTCATTTTATGAGAAAACAGATGTCTGCATGTATCCTTTGGATGACGCGGAAATCCGGCGCTATATTGCCGGCGGAGAGCCGATGGATAAGGCGGGAAGCTATGGAATTCAGGGACAGGCAGCTGCTTTTGTGAAGGAAATCCATGGTGATTATAACAATGTGGTGGGACTTCCGGTGGGGCGGTTATATCAGGAACTGAAAAAACTGGGAGTCATGGAGTGGAATTAAGGGATTGTCACAGAGAAATTCCTTCGTTATAATAATAGAAAGTGATTCACAGGGAGGAAAAAGGTATGAACGAATACGATGAGGAGATTTTACATTATTTTCTGGAACACCAGACACAACTTTTCCCAGAGGCGGTAGCGGAAAGCCCGGAGGAAGCAGAAGAGTTTCTGGAGGACTGCATGGCGGTTGTCTGCAAAAATATAAAAGAAGTGCGGGATTATTTTGATGACGCGGGGATGGATGTCGCCGGAATGAGTGAGGAAGAATTGTTAGAGGCGAGTGAGGTTTTTGCAATTCCCGATGGTCGCTTTCTTGTCGTAGAAGGATAAAACGGTATGAAAAAAAAGAGATGGAAACTGGCGGGGATTTTTCTTATGGCAGCGCTTACGGTACCGTCACTCGGAGGCTGTAAGGTTGGAAATACACAGATTCGCCTGTCGTCAGGGCAGCTGAGAAACCATAATGCCATTGTGCGGATCAATGATCATAAATATGATATTAGATATGCAAAACTGTATTTGTGCAATTACCGCAACCTGTATGGAAAAGCGTACGGAACGGATCTCTGGGAATCCTATGATGCGGATTTAGAACAGTATGTCAAGGATGTGACGATTCAGGAACTGACACATATTGCATGTATGGATATTCTGGCAGAAAATCAGGACATGCATCTGAGTGAGCAGGAAAAGAAACAGGCAGCACGCGCGGCAAAAGAATATTACCAGTCACTTACGGAGGAAGAAAAAACGTTCATCGGTCTGTATGAGAGAGAGATCCGTACAGCATATGAAGAGTATGCACTGGCAGAAAAGCTGTATCATGCGCTGACACAGGGAACCGATGAGGAGGTCAGTGATGATGAAGCGAGAGTGGTCCGGGTACAACAGATCTATGTAAAAGAAAAAGAAGCACTGCGTGCGGTGCAGGAAAATCTTGCAGCGGGAGATGATTTTGCTTCGGTTGCAAGTGCATACAATCAGTCGAGAGAGTTTGAGCGCACCATTGCACGTGGAACTTATCCGGATGCGATGGAGGAGATCGTGTTTAATCTCGATGACGGAGCGTGTTCCGATGTGATTGCGGCAGATGACGGGTATTATATCATCCGCTGTCTGAACAAATTCGAAAAAGATCTGACGGAGGAAAACAAGGAAAAAATCCGTGTAAAGAAAAAAAAAGAACGATTTGAAAACGAGTACCAGACGTTTGTGAAGAATTCCACGTTTTGTTTAAATGATAATCTGTGGGACGATGTGACGTTAAAAGATGTGTCCGGCATCGGGACGGATTCTTTTTTCAGCACATATGAGAAATATTTTACAACAGGAGAAAATACAGAGACAACATGAAATGGGAATTTGATATTTTATATGCACTGCAGAAGATTCATCAGCCGGTTCTTGACCATATCATGACAGGACTCTCCACGATAGGAAATGCCGGTATTTTCTGGATTGTACTTGGCCTTGCGCTTTGTATTCCGAAGAAATACCGCAAAATTGGAATCCAGATGGTGATATCCATGGCAATTACGTTTATCATTGGAAATCTGATCCTGAAAAATCTGATCGCAAGAGAAAGACCCTGCTGGCTGGATACACAGATTGCCCTGCTCATAAAAAGCCCAAAGGATTATTCCTTTCCGTCCGGGCATTCCATGAACGGATTTGCTGCATCTATCGCACTTTTATGTAATGATAAAAAGCTTGGAATTCCGGCAGTGATTTTAGCATCTCTGATTGCGTTTTCCAGACTGTATCACTTTGTTCATTTTCCGACCGATGTAATGGTGGGAATTTTAATCGGTACGACCGTGGCAATTCTGGTGCATGCGGGTTATCTGAGAGGGAGCCGCAGACATTTTTCGTAATTTTTAATATCATAGAAGCAAAAAACTCCGAAGCATACAGCTTCGGAGTTTTTCGTACCATTTTTTATTTGGTTAACAGTAACATGATATCGTTGCTTCGCTTTACGAACTTTGTCATAGCCTCTGCGGACAATGGCTGGTTGGAAAGCATGGCCAGATCATAGAGCTGTTCTGCAAACATGCCGGAATGTTCGGAATCTTTGTGTTCGAACAGATATTTTACCAGAGCGTTGTTTGCATTTAAAGTCAGAGTCTGGTCTGCTGCAAACATATTCGGGTCCATACCGCCCATACCGCCGGCTGCGTACATCTTCATCATATCCTGCATACGTCTGCCCTGTTCGGAGAGTGTGAGGATAGAGGCAACATCCGCATCCTTTAAGCTTTCTACTTTTACCGTAAGCTTATCGTTGTTCAGTGTCTTTTTGAACAGATCGGAAAGGGTATTGGTTTCCTCGGTCAGATCTGCTGCATCATCGGATTTTAAAGCATCTGTGACATCTGCATCAATACGCTTGAACTGATAGTGCTCGTTGCGCTGCTCTAACTGTGTGATGAAGGAAGTATCGATGTTGTGATCGAGGATTACGGCATTCATGCTCTGTTCCTTGAACATCTTGATGTATTGTCCCTGCTGAGCCTTGTCTGTTACATAGTAGATCGTGCTGCGTTCCGGCTCTTTTTCTTCCTCTTTTGCATCGTCTGACTTGGATTCTTCCGTCTTTGCATCTTCGGTCGTCTTTTCGTCGTCTTTCTTTTCGTCCTCAACAGGAACGAGAAGTTCCGGAAGTGTCTGATACTTGTCATTGATATCCTTAAAGAGGATATAATCATTCATCTTGTCACAGAACTTGGTATCTTTTAAGCAGCCGTATTTGATAAACGGGCTGATATCATCCCAGTATTTTTCGTAGTTTTCTTTCTCTGTCTTGCACATGCCGATGAGCTTGTCAGCCACTTTCTTGGTAATGTACTCGGAAATTTTCTTGACAAAACCGTCATTCTGCAGCGCAGAACGTGATACGTTCAGAGGCAGATCCGGACAGTCGATAACGCCTTTTAAGAGCATTAAGAATTCCGGAATGACTTCTTTGATATTATCTGCGATAAATACCTGATTGTTGTAAAGTTTGATGGTTCCTTCAATGGAATCATACTCGGTATTGATCTTCGGGAAATAGAGGATACCTTTTAAATTGAACGGATAATCCATATTCAGATGGATCCAGAACAGAGGCTCCTTGTAATCCATAAATACCTTGCGGTAAAATTCCTTGTAATCCTCATCGGTACATTCACTTGGATTTTTGGCCCAGAGAGGATTGGTATCGTTGAGTGGTACCGGACGTTTTACAATCTTTACCTTGTCCTTGGCCGGAGAAACTTCTACGATTTCTTTTTCGCCCTTGTCGTTTTCTTTTTCCTCGGTCTTGGCCTCTTCGTGGATTTCTTCAATTACTTTATCGGTATCTTTTACATCTTCCTTGTCGATGGTTTCATATTCTTCCGGGGCATTGGCCTTGGAAAGATAGATCTCGGTTGGCATGAAAGAACAGTATTTTTCAATGACTTCTCTTGCACGGTATTCGTTGGCAAATTCCAGACAATCCTCATTTAAGAAAAGTGTGATTTCTGTACCAACGGTTGTTTTGTCGCCGTCTTTCATATCAAATTCGGTACCACCATCGCAGGACCAGTGAACAGCAGAAGCACCTTCTTTATAAGAAAGGGTATCAATCGTTACTTCATCTGCAACCATAAATGCGGAGTAAAAACCAAGTCCGAAATGACCGATGATCTGATCGTCATTGGATTTATCTTTGTATTTCTCGATGAAATCCGTTGCACCGGAAAATGCAATCTGGTTGATATATTCTTCTACTTCATCGGCAGTCATTCCAAGACCGTTATCGATAAATGTTAAGGTTTTTTCTTCCGGGTTTACGATGACCTGAATCTTTGCTTTATAATCAGCAGGAAGGGAATATTCTCCCATCATGTCCAGTTTCTTTAATTTGGTAATCGCATCGCAACCGTTGGAAATCAGCTCACGATAGAAGATATCATGATCTGAATATAACCATTTCTTGATAATCGGAAACAGGTTGTCGCTGTCGATGGATAATGATCCGTGTTTATTTGCCATATGTTATACATCTCCTTTGTTTTCATTCACAAATGTTCGCTAATGAAAATGATAAAACCAGTTTTGTAAAAAGTCAATAGAAAATCAGCACTCTTTTTGAATGAGTGCTAACAATGAACGCGAAAATGCCGGAAAATAGCGTGTTGGTGCATTTCTAAAAACTTTCTAAACTGTAGACACTTCTTTTAAATCATGTTACTATTTATGCAGAACAGGTGATCGCGAAACTCTTTCCCGATCGCTTATTTAATGCAAAATAAGAAAAGGAGTATTACATATGTTAAAAGAAGGCGTAAAAGGAACACAGGAAATTATGGTAACAGAGGAAAACACCGCAAAAGTTATGGGAAGCGGTGCCCTGGATGTATTTGCAACCCCTGCAATGATCGCATTGATGGAAAAGACTGCATGGGAGAGTGTACAGCCGTATTTAGAGGAGGGAAGCGGAACGGTAGGAACGTTAATGAATGTAAAACATGTGGCAGCTTCCCCGGTGGGCATGAAAATTACCTGTGAAACCGAACTGACGAAAGTAGATGGCAGAGCACTGACGTTTTCTGTAAAAGCTTTTGATGAGGCAGGACTGATCGGAGAGGGCGAGCATGAGCGTTTTATTGTATATAATGAAAAATTCCAGGCAAAAGCCGATGCAAAGCTGGAAAAATAATGTTATACGATAAAGATATCCGTGAACCTCTGGCATTTTATCTGGAAGAAATTTACGGGAAAAACAGAATCCTTGAGGAACAGGTGATGGGGCAGTCACGGGCGGATATGGTCATGGTGGTACACGATGCCCTCTACGGAATTGAGATCAAGAGTGATGCGGACAGTTATGCACGGCTGGATCGCCAGGTGAAAGATTACAACTTATATTATGACTATGATCTGGTCGTGGTCGGAACCCGGCATGCGGCACATATTAAGGAACATGTCCCGGAATGGTGGGGGATCATTACGGTGGAACAGGTAGGGGATCAGGTTGATTTTTATATGCTGCGGGAGCCGCAGAGTAACCCACAGATGGACTGGAACTGTAAAATAGAGATTTTGTGGCGGCCGGAACTGGCGCATATCCAGGAACTGAACGCGATGCATGCATATAAGCAGAAAAGCAAGCGGTTTGTGGCCGATAAAATTGTCGAGACAGTTCCGAAAGAAACGCTGGCAGTCCAGCTCTCGGAAGAACTGTTCGAGCGGGATTATACAAAAATCTGGGAGACGATCCAGAACTTTCGAAAGGAAAACGGACAAAAACTGCGTCGGAGACGAAGAAGACGGAAAACAAAAAAACAGGCGTAAAGCGGGCAGAAACAGGAAAAGAATATGTCGGCAAATGTCGAAAAACGGATGACGCTCTCTGAAATTGGTGGTATAATAGTACCAGATATGGGGAAGGAAAAAGAACAGGGGTGCGACTATGAAGATAGCAGTATTTGCGACAGGATGGAACGGTGAGTACCTGCGTGATATGTATCACGGTCTGGAAAATTCACAGAAAGAATTCCATGACTCCATACATCTGTATGCAAGTTTTGGAAGACTGGGATCAGGAGACAGTTTTAATAAGTCAGAGTTTGATTTTTTTGAACTGGCAGATATGGAGGCGTACGATGGATTTTTGTATCCGAGTACCACGATCAAAGAAGGGGATGTCAAGCAGCGGTTACTCGAACGGATCATAGAAAGTAAAAAGCCCTGTGTATCTCTGGAAGAGGAGATTCCCGGGCTTTCTTTTGTCGGAATCAATCAGAGCAAAGCCATGCGGCAGATCGTGCGGCATCTTGCCGGGGTTCATGGAATCCGGACATTTGGTTTTATTAACGGGATGAAAGATACCTATGAGGCGCAGATGCGTCAACAGGGGGTAGAGTCCAAAATTCGGGAACTGGGGCTTTGTCTTATGCCGGAATGGGTGGATTATGGAAATTATGAGTACCGCTCCGGGGAAACATATGCCAGAAAAATGATTGCAGCATATGAGGCAGGGGAGGAACTCCCACAGGCGGTTATCAGCGCAAATGATCTGATGGCGGCAGCTTTTTTGCAGACCATAAAAGGAACTGCGCTCGAGGGAAAGATACCAATCACAGGGTTTGACCGGTATTTTGACGGGGAATGTTTCAGCCCGACGATGACAACCATTGAACGGCCGAGAGACCAGGTGGCATATGAAGCTGTCAGGCTTCTGCACGAACTGCATGAAAAGGCAGATGGAAAGCTGGTACACAGGGAACTTTCCTACCGGTTTTTTATCGGGAATACCTGTGGCTGCACAAAGCATGTCCCATTTGATACGGAATCGTTCCGTAACCGGATTTTCTGGAAAAATCTGCAGGAATATGACGCAAAATCCAAACTCGATTCCATGCAGGAATGGGTAACCAGCCGGATCTCTTTAGAAGAGATCATGGATGCGACGGGGAGATTCTTAGATCTGGTCGGGGCAGGAAGAGGGCAGATCTTTTTGACGGATGATCTGTTTTCCCAGGAAGCCAAAAGTTATCGAAGCTGTAAGAGAGAAGTACTTAACTGGTGCAATGAAAAGAACCGGACAGAAGAAGGCGGGGTACAGGTGTTTATGCCACTGCATTATCAGCTGCACCGGATGGGATACTGTATGGTGGCTGGTGTGGATGAGATGTTTAGGACAGGAATTCTGGAAACCTTTTTCCGCAATATCTGTTATGCACTGGAAAATTATATCCAGCGGAAGCAGTATCAGGAAGTAAATCTGAAACTGCAGAAGTTGTACCGGATCGATCAGCTGACGGGAATTTATAACCGTTTTGGAATGGAAGATCTGGGACAGAAGTTTTATGAGAAAAATTGTGAGTATCATGTCAATACAAAGTTTATATTCTGCGACATCAACCGCTTAAAATACATCAACGATACGTATGGACATAAAGCCGGTGACTGGGTCATCCGAAAGACGGGGGAAGCGCTTGGAAGGCTTACCGCGGAAGACAGTCTGCCATTTCGGTTTGGCGGTGATGAATTTTTACTGCTGACGAGAGAAGAGTCCGGGATCACCGCGGAATCCATCCGGCAGAGCATTGCCGTGGTATGTGGGGAGGAAACCTCTCCGATCCGGGAATCTTTAGAGGTCAGTATCGGTGTGATTCTTGCCCCGTGGGACAGTGAATATAATATGGATGTATATCTGAATCAGGCAGATGAGGCAATGTATGAAGAAAAGAAAATGTATCATGAAAAATATGGAGACCGGCGCAGAAGATAAAAATCAACAGACTGCCATCTATGTGATGACGCATAAGGCATTTACGCCGCCACCGGACCCGTTGTATATTCCACTTCATGTGGGAAGAGCGGCGGCTTCGTCATACAGCAGGGATGAGAAATCGTCCCCGCTGTCTTTTTGTGTGGGAGATAATACCGGAGATCACATTTCCGAAAAAAACTGTTATTACAGTGAACTGACGGGAATGTACTGGGTATGGAAAAACTCCCATGCAAAGGTAGTTGGCACCTGCCATTACCGCCGGTATCTTCTGAATGAGCAGGGAAAATTGTTTACAGAGGCACAGATTCTTTCTCTGCTGCAGCAGTATGATGTGATCACAACGAAAGAACTGCAGCTGAATTTTTCTTATTATGAGGGATTTGCTTCTCACCACAAGATTTTATATCTGGACGAAACAGCCCGTGTGATACAGGAGATTTATCCGGATTATGCGGCGGATTTTCAGCAGCTGGTGCAGCAAAAGCACACCTATTTCGGAAATATGCTGATTGCAAAAAAAGAAGTTTATGATGCTTATATGGAATGGCTGTTTTCTATTTTATTTGAAGTGGAGCGGCGCGTGAAAGTGGAAGAAGAGGATTCTTATCACCGGAGAATTTTCGGATTCATTTCGGAGTTTTTACAGTATGTCTGGATCAGGCACAACAGGCTGCGGGTGTATGCGTGTATGGTAGGCATGCTGGGAGAAAAAGCAGAGATTGCAGAAGTCCGGTGCCGGCTGGCGGAATATTTTGACCGGGCAGATGTGGATGGAGCAAAGGCATATTTTTTGCAGGCAAAAAAAGAACGGCCGGATCTTCTGATGGAAGCATCGGATATCACCGGAGAACTTCACCTGTGTATGGAAGTGATCGCCATAGCAGGCTTAGAGCAGCAGGCATACGGTAAAAATCTTCTGACCCGTGTGCGTGGATTCCGGAATCTGATGCAGTACTGCAATAACCTGAACCGGTATGTACTGCAGAAAAAACAGGAGATCCCGGATGCCGGTCTGCAGGAGTGGGAAGAAGAAAATGAGGTAACTCCGGTTGCCAGACAGGTCGCAGAACAGGTGATGCATGCGTCTGAGGCGGAGGCATCTGTGGTACACCGGCTGCAAAATCAATTGACAAAATAAAAAACATCAATAAAATTGCTTAAATTTAATCATTTCCAAATGAGAGATTATGTGTTAAAATTACTCATTGAAATTGATAATATTTAATGTTGGAAAAGAGGAAACATCATGAAAAATTTTGACAAGTATGAAAGACAGTATTTTCTTCCTCCAGTCTGCGAATACGACTGGGCCAAAAAAGATTACATAGAGAAAGCACCAATCTGGTGTTCCGTGGACCTGCGTGACGGTAACCAGGCACTGATCGAGCCGATGAGCCTTGACGAGAAGCTGGAGTTTTTCCAGATGCTCGTGGATATCGGATTTAAGGAAATTGAAGTTGGATTCCCGGCAGCATCAGAAACAGAGTTTATTTTTATGCGTACGCTGATTGAGCGGGATATGATTCCGGATGATGTGACCGTTCAGGTACTGACACAGGCGCGTGAGCATATCATTAAAAAAACATTTGAGGCAGTCAAAGGGGCTCCGCATGCAGTTATTCATCTGTACAATTCCACTTCTGTGGCACAGCGGGAGCAGGTGTTTAAAAAAGACAAAGAGCATATCATGCAGCTGGCTGTGGATGGTGCAAAGCTGTTAAAGAGACTTGCCAGTGAGACAGAGGGAGATTTCTCTTTTGAGTACAGTCCGGAAAGTTTCCACGGAACCGAAGTGGATTACGCAGTAGATGTCTGCAATGCCGTTCTGGATGTATGGGAGCCGGATGCCGCACACAAGGCAATTATCAATATCCCGGCAACTGTTGAGACTGCAATGCCGCATGTTTTTGCAACACAGATCGAATATGTAAGCAAGCATCTGCACCACAGAGAAAATGTGGTACTCAGTCTTCATCCGCACAACGACAGAGGCTGCGGTGTCAGTGATGCTGAACTGGGACTTCTGGCAGGAGCAGACCGTATCGAAGGCACGCTGTTTGGAAACGGAGAGCGTACCGGAAATGTCGATGTCATTACGCTTGCCATGAACATGTTTTCTTATGGCATTGACCCGAAACTGGACTTTGCAGATATGCCACGCATCCGTGAGACGTATGAGCGTCTGACGAGAATGCATGTCCATGAGCGTTCTCCGTATGCCGGAGATCTTGTCTTTTCTGCGTTCTCTGGTTCCCATCAGGATGCGATTGCAAAGGGAATGGCCTGGAGAGAAGAAAAGAAATTAAAGACATGGACGGTTCCGTATCTGCCGATCGATCCGATGGATGTGGGAAGAACTTACGATGCCGATGTTATCCGTATCAACAGCCAGTCCGGAAAGGGAGGAATCAGTTATATCTTAAAGCAGAATTTCTCCATTTCTCTGCCACAGGCAATGAAAGAAGAAGTCGGATATGCAGTGAAACAGGTATCGGATGAAGAACACAAGGAACTTTCTCCACAGTGGGTATACGAGATCTTTGAAGAAAACTATATGAACAAAATGCCGTACTTTACAATCGATTCTTGCCATTTCAAGCAGAATGATGGTATTATGGCAGAGACAGAAATTAACTTTGGCGGAAAGAAGACCATCGTCGATGCAAACGGAAACGGTCGTCTGGACGCCGTGAGCAACACAATCAAGCAGTTCTTCGGTATCAGCTACGAACTTTCTACCTATGAAGAACATGCATTGTCCCATGGATCTTCTTCTAAGGCAATCGCCTATGTGGGCATTACCTGTGAAGGAAAGAGTTACTGGGGTGTCGGTATGGATGAGGATATCATCAAAGCGTCCATCCATGCGCTGACGGTTGCTGTAAATAAATTACCGCAGATTGCACAAAACGATGGGGCACAGGATGAACGCCTGACCGCCATGCTTAATTTTATCCAGAACAATTATCAGGATGTGACACTTGAGAGCATGGCAGCGCAGTTCCATCTGTCAGAGCCTTATATCTCCAAATATATCAAGGATAAATCAGGTAAGACATTTGGAGAGCACGTAGCCCATATTCGTATGAAACGTGCCAAGACTCTGTTGAAAAACGGTAATATGACGGTTGAAAATATTGCGGATGTTGTCGGATATCCGAGTGTTGAGCATTTTAACCGTACCTTTAAAAAATGCTTTGACAGGACTCCGTTGCAGTACCGCAATGAGAGCCGCGAGAAAAAATAAAAAGCCGGAGGTGGCGTCGGATGTATGATGTAATTATTATTGGAGCAGGACCGGGTGGAATTTTTTCTGCCTATGAGCTCATGAAGCAGGATGAAAATATAAAGATTGCAGTGTTTGATGCAGGACATTCTTTGGAACAGAGACATTGTCCGATTGATGGGGAAAAGGTAAAGAGCTGTATCAGCTGCAAGACCTGTGCAATCATGAACGGATTTGGCGGAGCCGGAGCCTTTTCGGATGGTAAATACAACATCACCAATGATTTCGGCGGTACGTTATATGAATATATCGGCAGACAGAAAGCACTAGAATTGATGAAATATGTGGATACCATCAATATGTCCCACGGTGGGGAGGGTACCAAAATGTACTCCACGGCGGGCACAGATTTAAAAAAAGTGTGTCTGCAGAATAAGCTGAAGCTTCTGGACGCATCGGTTCGTCATCTGGGCACGGATGTCAATTATGTGGTGCTGAAAAATCTCTATGACGAGATGAAGGAACACATGGACTTTTTCTTTGATACCCCGGTGGAGAAGATTCAGGTCAAAGAGGACGGTTACACAGTTTCGACAAAAGATGCGGAATATGCGTGCAAAAAATGTATCGTGTCAGTCGGACGGAGCGGAAGCAAGTGGATGGAAACCGTCTGTGAGGATCTGGAAATTCCTACCAAATCCAACCGTGTGGATATCGGTGTGCGGGTAGAACTTCCGGCAGTGATCTTTTCCCATCTGACCGATGAACTTTATGAGAGCAAGATTGTTTACCGTACGGAAAAGTTTGAGGATAATGTCCGTACGTTCTGTATGAATCCATACGGTATCGTGGTAAATGAAAATACCAATGGTATTGTGACGGTAAACGGACACAGCTATGACAGCCCGGATCTTCGCACAGAAAATACAAACTTTGCACTTTTGGTTGCCAAACATTTTTCGGAGCCGTTTAAAGACAGCAATGGATACGGAGAGAGCATTGCGCGGTTATCGAACATGTTAGGCGGTGGTGTGATCGTACAGCGTTTTGGTGATCTGGTGCGCGGACGACGCAGTAATCAGAAGCGCATCGAGGAGGGACTTGTGACTCCTACACTTTCTGCAACACCGGGAGATTTAAGTCTGGTTCTTCCGAAGCGAATCTTAGACGGTATCATGGAGATGATCTATGCGCTCGATAAGATTGCACCGGGTACCGCAAACGATGATACCCTGCTGTATGGTGTGGAAGTAAAATTCTATAATATGGAAGTAGAGCTGGATGAGAATCTGCAGAGCCGGTATCCGGGACTTTATATCATCGGAGATGGCAGTGGTGTGACCCATTCACTGTCCCATGCATCTGCCAGTGGTGTTTATGTGGCAAGACACATTTTAGAAAGTGAAGGAAAAGCTATTTGATCACAATATTTACAGCTCTTTATCCGGAGGCAAAGGAACTGATCCGGGCGCTTTCTTTGAAAAAAGATATGACACAGAATCATTTTCAGGTATTTTCGGATGAAAACAATCAAATACAGATTGTCATTACCGGGGCATCCGCCATTGCGGCGGCCACGGCGGTGGCAGAGTGTTCGACCAGAAAAGAACCGGATAGCGGGGATTTTCTGATCAATTATGGGAGCTGTGCCGGCAGGAAAAATATTCCTGTCGGCACTGTTTCGCTTTGTAACAAACTGACGCAAACGGTAGACGGACGTACGTTTTATCCCGATATTTTATACCGGCATCCGTTTGGGGAAGCAGAACTATACAGTTTTCCAACGGTACAGGATCAGAAATCTTTCCAACAGTTTCTGAATAAAGATGCCGGGGCGGGGAACGGGGAAAAAGGAATCCTGGTGGATATGGAGGCTGCTGCAATATATCAGGCAGGAAACTATTACTATGCGCCGCACCAGATGCTGTTTCTCAAGGTAGTAACCGATCATGGAACAACACAGGAGCCGCAGAGTGCCGGGAGTGGAGAACATTTTTCACAGATCATGGACCGGGCAGCAGAAGAGGTTTTAACATTTATCCGGCAGCTTTTGACAATGCAGGAAAAAAACAGCAGGCAGGAGAGTATGCAGGAAGCATTTAAAAGCCAGGTAGAAGAACAGGCAAAGCTGTGGCAGGAGGCATTGCATGGTTCTGAAACAATGAAAGCGCAGATCCGGCAGATGATTTTGTATCATTCACTCTGCGAAGAAAAAGAAGCATCCGGAATGCAAACCATGTCCGGATGGTACCGGGAATATGAACAGGCAGGCCGGCTGCCGGCAAAAGACAAACGGGAAGGAAAGAGGATTCTTGAAGAACTTAGAGCACGTGTGTTATAATACACGGTTTTCCCATATTTATGTGGAACGCCGCATCCGCAATCATCCGCGTACAGAACAGATCCTTTTGCGGTTTCCACAGGCACAGATTGTGGAGATTGAACATTACAAGGATGTATTTAACCGGCATGGGCAGGACGGTGTCCGGCAGCATCAGGCACAGGCTCTCATTCTGGCAGAAAAAACCGATCATTTTTTTTATGAAGGAGCACCGGTCTGTCAGGATTTTGGCAATACCAATTTTTATTACTGTTCCACAATGATGAACTGCATCTATGATTGCAGCTACTGTTATCTTAAGGGAATGTATCCGTCCGGTCATATGGTGCTTTTTGTAAATATCGAAGATTACCTGGAAGAACTTGACCATATTCTGAAGACACAGAATATGTATGTGTGCATTTCTTATGATGCGGATCTGCTTGCCATGGAGGCTGTGACAGGATATGTCAGACTCTGGAGTGCATATGCTGCAAAACATGAAAACTTAAAGCTGGAAATCCGGACAAAATGTGCCGGCCATGCGATGTGGGATCTGCCCTGTCTGTCCAATGTGATCTATGCGTTTACCCTGTCTCCGCAGAAGATGATAGATGCGTTTGAGAAAGAAACACCTTCGGCGTTTGCACGCATAGTCTGTGCCGCGGAGGGACTTAAAAAAGGATTTCCGGTGCGCCTGTGCTTTGATCCGATGCTGTATCTGCCGTCCTGGAAGACCGATTATCTGCAATTGCTAAGTCAGATTGACCGTATTTTTGGTGACCGTATGTTGCATGACGGCTGGGAGAAACTGGTTGATGTAAGTGTGGGAACGTTCCGGATTTCACAGGAATATATGAAAAAACTCCGGCGGGTAGAACCTTTTGCACCAGCGGTACAGTATCCTTATGTCAATTGCAACGGGGTATATCAGTATCCACCGGAATTATTAAAGGAAATGGAAAGTTTTATGATCACGGAATTAACACAGAGAATGGACAAGGAGAACATATATCATGAGTAAGGCAGCGATTGTAACCGGTGCCAGTTCCGGAATCGGACTGGCAATCAGCCGGGTACTCTGTGAGAAAGGGTATGAAGTCTACGGATTTGGACGGGATTTTGCAAAAGAACAGACAAGGGAATTTGTAGAGCAGACCGCGGCATTTCATCCGGTAGAAGGCGATTTATTAGAAGAACAGAAATTATGCGATGCGGTGAAAGAGATTACAAAAACGGCAGACATTGAGGTACTTGTCAATGCGGCAGGAGTCGGACATTATGGTCTGCATGAGGAACTGACTCCCAAAAAGATACAGGCTCTGGTCCGTACAAACCTGGAGATTCCCCTGCTTCTGACGAACCGGCTGCTTCGGGTGCTGAAGAAAAATCATGGATATATCATCAATATCTCGTCCGTGACGGCCAAGCAGAGCAGTCCGCATGGCTGTGCCTATGCGGCAACCAAGGCGGGACTGTCCAGCTTCGGAAAGAGTCTGTTTGAGGAAGCACGCAAGTACGGTGTCAAGGTGACAACGATTCATCCGGACATGACAGATACCAATCTGTACCGGGATGCGGATTTTACCTGTGGGGAGGAGCCGGAAAGTTATCTGCTGCCGGATGAAGTGGCAAAGGCGGTTGCCTATGTGCTTGACCAGCGGGAGGGCATGGTTGTGCCAGAGATTACGCTGCGGCCGCAGCTGCACCGCATTGCAAGAAAGTAGGATGAAAATGGGAAAAGAATTAAGTATACGAACTGCATCTGCGGAAGATGCCGCAGGATTGCTGGAAATTTACCGGCCTTATGTAGAACATACGGCGATCACATTTGAATATGAGGTTCCGACCGTCGGAGAGTTTGAGGAAAGGATCACGAATACATTAAAACGGTATCCGTATCTGGTGGCGGAAAAAGACCATGAGATGGTCGGATATGCCTATGTCAGTCCGTTCAAAGAGCGGGCAGCTTATGACTGGTCGGTGGAGACGTCCATCTATGTACGCAAAGAGGCAAAGCAGCAGGGCATTGGACGCAGATTGTATGACAGACTGGAACAGATTTTACGGCAGCAGGGGATTTTAAATGCCAATGCCTGTATTGCCTATCCGCAGATCGAGGACGAATATCTGACAAAAGACAGTGTCCGGTTTCACGAAAAGCTGGGATATGAAATGGTGGGAACCTTTCATCAGTGTGGATATAAATTCGGCCGCTGGTATGATATGGTCTGGATGGAAAAGATGATCGGGGAGCACAGAAATGACCAGCCGGCGATGATTCCGTTTCCGGAGATTGGAGACCGGATAGGATGAAAGTGACAATCGCACAGACACTGCAGCATTATGAGAAGAAAAACCTGCCGAAAGATATTTGTGCCGGAATTATCATTATGGCCGTTTCCATCCCGATTTCCATGGGATATGCGCAGATTGCCGGTCTTCCGGCGGTATACGGTCTGTATGGATCGGTGTTTCCGATCCTGTTGTTTGCACTGTTTTCGACTTCACCACAGTTCATTTTTGGTGTGGATGCAGCTCCGGCGGCACTGATCGGAGGAGCGCTGATTGATCTGCACATAGAAAGCGGTTCAGAAGCAGCACTTAAAGTTGTGCCGGTCCTGACTCTGTTTGTGGCCGTGTGGCTTCTGGCATTTTATCTGATGAAAGCGGGAAAATTCGTGAATTACATATCTGCACCGGTGATGGGCGGTTTTATTACCGGAATCTGCACGACGATTATTCTCATGCAGGTACCGAAACTGTTTGGCGGGACTGCGGGCACCGGAGAACTTTTGGAGCTGGCCGGACATATCGGAAATACACTTGGACAGATCCATGTTCCGTCCCTTATAATGGGTGTGATTGCACTGGTAATTCTGCTGGCGGCAAAGAAACTGATACCAAAATTTCCGATGGCGGTCGTACTGATGGCGGTTGGAGCACTTATGACAAAGTTTCTTCCGGTCAGGGAGTGGGGCATACAGACATTAAGTGCTGTGCAGACGGGACTTCCGCGGTGGAAGGCGGTGGATCTGTCTACAGTGCCGCTTAAAGATGCCATAACGATCAGTCTGTCGGTGGCAGTAGTGATTATGGCAGAGACTCTTCTGGCAGAAAATAATTTTGCCCAGAAAAACCGCTACCGGATCAACGACAATCAGGAATTGCTGGCATTTTCCCTTGGAAATTTTGCAGCAGCTCTGACCGGATGCTGTCCGATCAACGGGTCTGTATCAAGGACCGCAATGGGAGAACAGTATCAGGGGAAAACCCAGCTGACAGGAATTGTGGCGGGAATTTCCATGATGATTCTGCTTTTGTGTGGAACAGGATTTATCGGATTTCTTCCGGTTCCGGTGCTTACCGCGATTGTGATCTCCGCATTGCTTGGAGCCACGGAATTTGAACTTGCAGTCCGTTTGTGGAAAGTCAGCCGCACGGAATGTCTGATCTTTTTTGGTGCATTTTTTGGAGTGCTGCTGCTTGGAACCATCAATGGTGTTTTGATCGGCATCATGCTTTCCTTTACCGAGATGATTATCCGTACGGCAAAACCGGCGCGGTGTTTTCTTGGCATACAGACCGGACACAGTCATTTCCGGGACCTGAAAGAGAGCAGTTCCATCCATGCCGTGGAGCATGTGGTCATTTACCGGTTCAGCAGTAATCTGTGTTTTGCCAATGTTTCGGTATTGCAGAAAGATATTGAGGATGCCATCCGCGAGGATACCCGTGCGGTGATTTTAGATGCGGGAGGCATCGGGAGTATTGATATTACGGCGGCAGACTGTCTGGAGCGGCTTTATGGCTCCCTGAAAGAAAAAGGTATCCGGTTTTATATGACGGAACATATTGCGGAGGTGAACGAACAGCTGCGCAGACTCGGACTCGGGTATATGGTGGAGGAAGGCTGCGTGCGCAGAACCATCCATATTGCACTTAAGGATATGGGGATACGTCGTCCGTATCCGCTGGAGGGCGGTGTGGACAATGTTGAAAAAAGCGCCTCCCGGAAGCGGGCAGATAACCGGGTGCAGGAATTTGTCTGGGCATTTGGTTCGGAGGCAGAACAGGAAATGGAAAAACAGATTGCCCGCCAGATTGCGCATCTGACATCGGATAAGGATGTGGAGGAGCTGATTCACGGACGCTGGTCCCATATGGAGGCGCTGGATGAGGATGAATGGCTGGAGCATCTGGAAGAACATTTAAAGGAAATTGTCAATATTTCCGGGAAAGATGAGGAGACACTGGCAAAAAGGCTGGAAGAACACCGGCAGGAAGTACATGACCGGATTGCACAGGAACATCCGGAACTGGCAGAACGTTTCCGGGAACGCAGACATCTGCTGGATGAGCATCTGCGGGAGCGCAGGCCGGAGGTATACGAACTGGTAATCAGACTTCGCGAAAAAAAGGATCAGGCATAATGATATTTTTTGCGGTTTCTGACAAAGAAGGTTACCGTGAGCCCTAACGTGAGAAGTTCTGCTACTGCCACGGCACTCCAGATTCCGTTGATGCCGAGAAGCAGTGGCAGAAGGAGTACGGCAGCCAGCTGGAACACCAGTGTCCGCAGAAAAGAGATTGCAGCAGATATCAGTCCGTTGTTTAATGCCGTAAAAAACGAAGAACCGTAAATATTAAATCCATTGATCAGATAGGCAATGCAGTAAATACGGAAACCGTTTTGGGTCATGGAAAACAGATCCGCATCATATCCGACAAAGATGGCGGCCAGAGGTCTGGCGATCAGCTGCGCCAGAATAAACAGCATGAGTCCCCAGATTCCGATGAGCCGCAGACTTTTTTGGAACAGATTTTTTAATTCGTCATGGTTGCCCGCTCCGTAGTGATAGCTGACAAGCGGCGCACTTCCGATGGAATATCCCAGAAAAATTGCAATAAAAATAAAGTTTACATACATGATCGTTCCAAACGCAGCCACACCGTTTTCTCCGGCAAGATTCATAAGCTGAATATTGTACAGAGAGTTTACAATGGAACTGGAAAGGTTGGTCATCAGTTCGGACGAACCGTTTCCGCAGGCGCACAGAAAAATTTTCCCGTTAAAGTGTGTGCGTCCGAGTTTAAGAAGGCTGGAATTTCTGCGTGCAAAATAAAGGATCGGAAACAGACCACCGATACATTCGCTGGTGACCGTTGCAAATGCCGCACCGGCCAGACCGATCTGGAACACTCCTACCAGTAAAAAGTCCAGAACCATATTGGTGACACCCGCGATGACGATGACACCAAGACCAAGTTTTGGTTTTTCTGCGGTGACAAAGAAACTCTGGAATACGTTCTGGAGCATAAAGGCCGGCATGGAGAGCAGCGTAATGCGGGCATAAAGCACACAGTTTGTCAACAGCGCACCGTCGGCACCAAGCCCGCGGGCAATCAGCGGGGAAAAGAGGATGCCGAGCGCGGAGAGGACAATGCCTCCGATCAGCGTGAGGTATACCAGCATGGAAAAGTATTCGTTTGCCTGCTCTTTTTTGCCTTCGCCCAATGTCTTTGCAACGATCGCGCTTCCTCCGGTACCGATCATGAAGCCTAAAGCGGAGATTGCCATGAGAAACGGCATGATCAGATTGACGGCGGCAAATGCAGTCTTTCCGACGTAATTGGAAACAAAGAGCCCGTCCACTACACCGTAGATGGAAGTAAAGATCATCATGACGATGGAAGGAAGGACGAAGCGCAGCAATTTTTTGTAAGTGAAATGTTCGGATAATTGTATCTTCATATAAAATCCCCCTGTTGTGTGTAGATAGATAAATATACAGTATAGCCGTATCCCGGATTTTCGTCAAGAAAATTTGATCTTTTGGAGGCTTTATGCGATAATTTATGCGGTTGATCTGACATTACCGGAGTCAGACGCGGACAAAACAATGACAAGATCAGGAAAAGAGAGAATCAATCATGATACAGGATATTTATCCAATGAAATTAGACAATGCATTTGAAATGAAAGAACCGGATGCCGACAGCAGGATACTGGCATTTCGTGATCGGACGGTTTATCTGAAAAACGAGGGGGAGATCACATTTCTTAAGTATCACGTGTGGGTGGAATACTGTAAGACACATCACAAAAAAGTGCCCGGACTGGTATATCTGTTTTCCGTGGATGACATATCTTTTTATCTGACAGAGCTTTATGAAGATGTGGAAATTCCGGGATTTATGTATCATAAACTGTTTGCAGTCCGGTCCATGAAACCGAAGGAGCGTGTATTTGCCGCAACAACGGCATGGCATCTGTATGTGTGGTACCGGGATAATCAATTCTGCGGCAGATGCGCACATCCGCTTGTACACAGCCGCACGGAGCGCATGTTGCAGTGTCCGGTCTGTAACAATATGGTTTTTCCGAAGATTGCGCCGGCAGTCATCATCGGACTGACAAATAATGATCAGATCATGATGACAAAGTATGCAGGTAGGGAATACAAACGGTATGCGCTCATTGCCGGGTTTACGGAAATCGGGGAAACCGCGGAAGAAACTGTCCACCGGGAGGTGATGGAAGAAGTCGGGCTGAAAGTGAAAAATATCCGTTATTATAAAAGCCAGCCATGGGGCTTTGACAGTAACCTTCTGATGGGATTTTTCTGCGATCTGGCAGAAGAAGGTGAGATCCGGCTCGAAGAGGAGGAACTGTCACTTGCCGAATGGGTAGATTACCGGGATGTGCCGGATGATCCGGAAGGATTAAGTCTCACTAGGGAGATGATGACCTATTTCCGGAAGCAGCGCGAACAGGGGTTAAATCCCTGACCGGATTTTCCTCTGTAATTTTAAATTGCAGGCGGCTGGCAAGTTCCGGAAGATGATTGCTTACAATAACAAATTACGATTCCTGTTGTTTTCACAGTATCTATCCTTTACAAATTGTGATATTATTATTTTCGACAAAAATATGTTTATTTTATGAAAAAAGAGAAATTTTTTAACGAGGTAATAAAATGAAAGATCTTACAAAAGGAAAACCTTCCCGATTAATACTCGCTTTTGCGCTTCCGATTTTTCTGGCCAATCTGCTGCAGCTTACATACAGCCTGGTGGATACCCGGATTGTCGGATCGTTTCTGGGGGAAGATGCACTTGCGGCTGTCGGTGCCACAAGTTCACTGAGCAATCTGATCATCGGCTTTCTGATGGGGCTTTCCAATGGGTTTGCCATCATCACTGCACAGCGGTTCGGAGCAAAGGATCTGCGCGGGGTGAAAAAATCGTTTGCCATGTCACTGACACTCGGAATTGCCGTTGCTGCGGGACTGACGGTTCTCGGTCTGCTTTTTCTGCAGCCGATTTTACGCTTTTTAAATGTACCGGAAAATTTAAGGACAATGGCGGGTTCTTATATTGTAATTATTATTGCGGGATTGATTGCAACATTTCTTTATGATGCCTGCGCTGCTGCACTGCGTGCACTCGGAGATACCATTACGCCTTTGGTGATTCTTGCAATCTCTGTCATATTGAACATTGCGGGGGATCTCTTTTTTGTGGTCGTTTTAAAAACGGGGGTAAGGGGAGCCGCGGTTGCCACGGTTTCGGCACAGGCGTTGGCGTTTGTGATCTGCTGGATCTATATGATAAAACGGTATGAACTGCTCCGGTTGTCCAGGGACGATTTCAAAGAGCCACAGCCGCAGATGATCCAAAGCATGCTAAGCGCGGGTCTGTCCATGGGGTTTATGAGTTCCCTGATCAATATCGGTTCCCTGACGCTGCAGACGGCAATCAATAAACTGGGACAGAACATTATCGTTGCACATACCGCAGCCCGCAAAATATCGGAAATGTTTATGATTATGTTTACGGTATTCGGACAGACGATGGCAACATACTGCGGACAGAATCTTGGAGCAGGACGGATTGACCGGATAAAAAAGGGAATCGGGCTTGCAATTTTATATACCTGTATCTGGTGCAGCTTTACCATTGTTGCAAGTTATACAATCGGAGACTGGCTGGTTTACATGGTAACTGGAAGCAAAAATGCCGAAGTACTGAAGAATGCAACCAATTATCTGAAGTTTGATACGCTGTTTTATTTTGTCACGGCAGTGATATGTGTCGTCCGTAATGCCATGCAGGGGCTGGGAGACCATATTACACCGCTGGTATCAAGTTCACTGGAAATGATCGGCAAAATCGTGATTGCAGCAACACTCGTTCCGTGGTTTGGCTACACAGGTGTAATCGTGGCGGAACCACTCGTATGGTTTATTATGGTCATTCCTCTGCTGATACAGATTTTCCGCATGCCGGTTTTAAAAAATAATATTTTAACCAAATCTTAGGGAAAATTTGCTGGTTTTTCCTTCTAGTGTATGATAATATGGCATACATATATAAATTGTATGAAAATATACAGGAAGAAGGAGGGATTGTTTGGAAAAGAGAAAAGAAAAAGCAAAAGAATCCATACAGGCAGTATTGCCGATTCTGTTCATTGTATTGTTACTGAGTTTTACAGTGGCACCGGTGTCCGCCAGTATTCTGCTGGAATTTATGATCGGTGCGGTGTTTGTAATTATAGGCATGCTGTTTTTTTCCATGGGTGCCGAAATGTCAATGTCTCCTATGGGGGAACGTGTAGGAGGCAGCATGCTTAAAACCAAAAAACTATGGGTGATCCTCCTTCTGGGCTTTTTTCTCGGGGTCATCATTACCATTTCAGAACCGGATCTGCAGGTGCTTGCCGCTCAGGTGCCGTCGGTGCCGAATATGGTGCTGATTCTTTCGGTGGCAGCCGGGGTTGGCGCATTTCTTGTTGTAGCACTGCTTCGTATTTTATTTGGAATAGCGTTAGCCCCGTTATTAGTTGTGTTCTATGGTGTGATATTTGTGATCGCAAGGTTTGTTCCGGATAATTTTCTGGCGGTGGCGTTTGATTCCGGAGGTGTGACGACCGGACCGATGACGGTTCCGTTTATTATGGCACTTGGTGTTGGTATTTCTGCAATCCGAAATGATAAGCATGCGGAAAACGACAGTTTCGGACTGGTTGCACTGTGTTCGATCGGTCCTGTTCTTGCGGTATTGCTCCTGGGACTGGTATATCCTGCCCAGGGAAGTTATGTGGCAGCGGGCGTGCCGGAAGCTTTCAATTCTGTGGAACTTGGCCGGCTGTTTTTATCCGAAATTCCCTATTATCTCAAAGAAATTGCAGGTTCCCTGCTTCCAATCGTTTTCTTTTTTGGAATTTTCCAGCTTGTTTCCATTCAACTACATAAAAAGACATTGATTAAAATCTGTGTGGGACTGCTTTACACGTATGTCGGACTGGTACTTTTCCTGACCGGTGCCAATGTCGGATTTATTCCCGCAGGAAACTATCTTGGAACCGTTATGGCATCACTGCCGTGTCCGTGGATTTTAGTCCCGGTCGGAATGGTGATCGGATATTTCATTGTCAAGGCAGAGCCGGCCGTCTATGTCCTGATGAAACAGGTAGAAGAACTGACCGATGGGGATATTTCCGGAAAAGCGATGCAGATCAGCCTTTCGGTTGGTGTGGCTGCTTCGGTCGGGCTTTCCATGCTGCGGGTGCTTACCGGAATTCCGATTATGTATTTTTTAATTCCGGGCTATGCCATTGCACTGTTTCTGACGTTATTTGTTCCGAAAATCTTTACCGCGATTGCGTTTGACTCTGGAGGCGTGGCATCCGGTCCGATGACGGCAACTTTTCTGCTGCCACTGGCACAGGGCGCTTGTACGGCAGTAGGCGGCGATGTGGTAAAGGATGCCTTCGGCGTGGTAGCGATGGTTGCCATGACTCCGCTGATTACGCTGCAGGTCCTCGGGCTGATCTATAAGATTAAGAGTAATAAAAAGGAAGAAATGGCAGAACAGCCATTCCTGCAGGCAGAGGATGTGTTTGCCGGGTATGCGGATGATGCAATTATAGAATTATAGAAAAACAGGAAAGAGGAGCGGACAAATGAGTGAGATCTATATGATGGTTACGATCTGCAATCGAAAACAGATGCAGAAATTTGTGAAGTTTTATAAGCAAAATCACGTGGATACTGGAAATATTTCTCTTGCCATGGGAACAGCGGCCAGCGATGTACTGGATTACTTCGGACTCGAGGAGGATGAGAAAGGCATTCATTTTTGTCTGGTCACACGTCCCACCTGGAAAACCGTGAAAAAGGGATTGCAGACGGAACTGAAAATTGATGTGCCCGGGACGGGAATTGTCTTTCTGATACCGCTTAGCAGTATTGGCGGAAAACAGCAGCTGAAATTTATGCTGGGAGAACAGGAATTCGAGAAAGGGGAGGAGACAACGTTGAAGGAGACAAAACATGAGCTGATCATTGCAATTGCTAATTACGGATACAATACGCAGGTGATGCGTGCGGCAGAAGAAGGCGGAGCCACCGGGGGAACGGTTTTTCACGGGAAAGGTGTCGGAATGAAACGGGCAGAACAGTTTCTCGGCGTATCGCTGGTTTCCGAAAAAGAAATTATATTTATTGTTACGAAAACGGAACAGAAAAATGCGATTATGAAATCCATCATGGAAAAAGCCGGAATCGGGACAAAAGCGGGAACCATTGCGTTTTCTCTTCCGGTTACCAGCACAGCCGGACTTCGGATTATCGAGGATTCCGGAGAATGTGAAGAGATTTAGATCACATTCCACAAATTTATCCGACTAAAATTAGCTAAAAATATAATTGATATAAACATAAAATTATATTAAAATAATTTTATTAAGAATAGAAAATGAGCTAACTTTAATTGAAATGAGCTAAGGGGCGGATAGATATGACAAAAACAAGGAAAACCATAGGCGTGATGGTCGGAGGCATCACAGACGATTTTACACGTTTTTTGTGTAAAGGTCTGAGGGAGGCAGCAAAAGAGCAGGATGTCAACATGGTAGTGCTTCCAGGAAAATTTTTAGACCGTGATTACGCGCAGAACACGGATATTATGTATGAATATCAGTATGATACCCTGTTTTCGAGTGTAAAAAAAGGCCGTCTGGACGGGATTATCGTAGCGGCAAACTGTATTGGCTGTTACACGACGAAAGAACGTATGGTTGAATTTATGCATCACTATGATGGAATTCCATGCGTTCTGGTTTCCTCTGATCTGGAAGGATATGTAAATGTCAGTTATGACAATGACCGTGGAATCCGGCAGGGAATCGATTATCTCGTGCAGGATCTGCATTACACAAAAATCGGAATGGTAGGCGGACCGAAGGAAAATTCTGATGCAATGGAGCGCAAAGCTACGTTTGAGAGTGCACTCTGGAAGAACGGTATCTTACCGCGGGAAAAACGGTATGTGGAAGGGGATCTGACGGGAAATTCGCATAGCGCCTATGCCAGACTTCTGGATGACAATCCAGATCTGGAAGCCGTTTTTTGCGTCAATGATGAAACTGCAGCCGGATTTTATGAAGAACTGAAGGCGCGGGGGCTTATGCCGGGAAGGGATATCTCGGTTTTCGGGTATGATGATACGGAGTGGTGTTCCCAGATTTATCCGACACTTTCTTCGGTACGTGCGGATGTGTCAAAACTTGGCAGCAAAGCATGTGAACTGTTATGCTGGATGATGCAGGGAGAAAAAGTCTCTTCTGTGCGCCTTCCGACCGATCTGGTGATCCGGAATTCGTTTTGCCGGGGAAATCAGGAAGAAGTGGATGCGCGCAATGATGTGCTGGAAAAGTACGAGTCCATGAATCACTGGGCCGATGAACTGTTCGGAAAGCAGAAACGGGTAAATTTCGAAATGAAAAACTTTATTTTGAAACTGCTTTGTTTTGAAAAAGGAACCGATCAGAGTTTTGGGGAAATTCTTGCAACAATGGAATGGTTAAAGATACATAATGCATTTTTGTACATCTATGAGGAGCCGGTCATTCATCTGAATCATGAATTATTTCAGATGCCGGAGCAGCTGTTGCTGAAAGCCAGGGAACTTCATGGAAATGTAGAAAATTTACCCGCCATTCATCAGAAAAAAAAGGCAAAAAATATTTTCCAGTTTTCCAGGCTGGGAATGTCTGACCGGGCATGGATGGTAACGCTTCCTCTGTATGCCAATGAAATGCTGTATGGAATTTTAGTGTGTGATCTGACCGATGAAGTGCTGGAATATGGAGAATTTTTAAGTAATCAGATTTCAGCAGCAGTCAAGATGCTGAATCTTCTGAAAAACAATGAGGATATTCAGAAACAGTTAGAGGAATCTCTGTATGTCTTAAAGGAAAACAATCTGGAACTGGAAACACTTTCAAAGAAAGATCCACTGACCGGGATCTGTAACCGGAGGGGATTTTTCGAATATGCGGAGCCTATGCTAAACAAAGCAAGAGCAGCGGAAAAAACATTTCTGGTGCTTTATGCGGATATGAACAATCTTAAAATCATCAATGACCGGTACGGACATGAGGAAGGGGATTATTCCCTGCACACCATCGCGGAAATTCTTGCAGAGATTGTCCAAAAGGAGCAGACAGGGGATGGGGTTGTTGCGAGAATCGGCGGGGATGAGTATGCATGTGCACTGATGACGGAAAAGAAAAAAGAACTGTTATTACAGGAGTTATACGATGCATTCACCGTTCGGAATGAACAGAGTGACAAACCGTATAACGTAACGGTTTCCATCGGTGCCTGTGCGTTAGAGCCGGGCGATGAGCACAGTCTTGCGGATGCACTTTCGCTTGCGGACGAGCAGTTGTATGAGGTAAAGAAACTCCGTAAAAAAGATGTCGCAAAAATACCGCTGCAGGCTTAAGCCTCAGCGGTAAGAAAATGTTTTTAACTGTTTTTTATTTTCGTACATATTCTGATCTGCCCGCTTTTGAAGGGCATCCAGATCCGCATCTGTCCGTGAATCAAAGACAGCATATCCACAGGCAATCTGCAGATGGATGTTTCGGGAGGAGGCGTTGTAAACGTCCTCCTCTTTTCGCAGACAGGAGATCAGATGGCTGATGTCGCAGGTGTTATGGTCGTCAATCAAAACACAGAATTCATCCCCGCCGATGCGGTACAGTTTTCCGTAACGTGAGAAAACTTTCTGGAGAATATGTACGGCATCCGTAATATACTGATCCCCACAGTCATGTCCGAATTTATCATTGTAGTATTTCAGGTTGTTCAGGTCAAATGCAAACAACAGAAGATTTGTCAGTTTTTTGCACCGGCTGGTATCTTCGTGGTAAGCATTCCGGTTGTAGCAGCCGGTCAGGAGATCCTTTTCCGCAAGTTCGCGGTAGAGAGCCGCGCGGCGGCCGGCATCGATTTCCTTTAGGGATACGAATGCAGTGTCGCAGGCAAGGGTTACAATAAACAGCAGCATGGCGATGCGTCCGGCAGGTCCGATGTCCTGTGCCCCCTGATAATAATTGAACATGTCGGAAAAAAGAGCACCGATCAGAATAATGGACCCTATGGTACAGATCCACAGCGCATGTGTCGTCGTGTGGTGATAAAATTTGTTGCAGATGGTATAGATAAAATATAAAACTGCAAGACCGATCATGACATGGGTCATCCAGAGTGTCTGCGTCAGGTCACGGATATCCATAAGCTGCAGGAATAAAACAACTGCAATCTCTGCCACATCCAGCCAGACAAAAATCCGGCAAAGATACTGATCCTTTGCTTTTAAATAATGCCGGACGAACATCATAAAAGGAATGGGCAGCAGCAGAAGAAGAATGCGGGAAGCATAGGAACGGAACACCGGGTTCTGTGACAGAAGAATGGAAGAGCCTGTTTCCAGACAGAACCATGCACCGAGATCCGTTGTAAGAATTCCAAGATACAGCAGGGATTTGCTTACATATGCCCAATGATGTACGAACAGCCAGTAGGTGAGCATCAGAATACCAAGTGCCACATTCATAATGCCGAGGAGCATGGGGATCCCTGCTTTTAAAAGTTCATGGCGAAACATATGGACACCATCGCCCTGATAGAAAACCGGATCAGACACCTGTTTGTCCGGGTTGCAGTTGGTGAGTGTGACGAGGATGCTGCGTGTATTTTCCGGGACAGAGACCATTTCACAATTACGTCCGGTTGTATGCAGAATACTGTCCGGTTTGAGGCTGCGCGTATAAAGCAGCTTTCCGTCTGCTTCCACAACCACGGTCTGATGCTGGCTGTAAAACATCAGGGTAGAAGCCTTTTTGGTCCATCGGACATCGGAAATCCGGTAAACAGTAGTTGTTTTGGATACCTTAACACACCGGGACGGGAGCGTCCGGATGTGCAGATCCGCACTGCGGTTGCTGAGACTGCTTGAGGTACACCGCCATCCGAAGATCAGGGCAACAGCTGCAATAATAAGAATAAGCAGATAAAGCGTGCTTGTAGTTTTGTATTTGGTTAAATCAGGTTTTTTCATGACATGTATTCTCCGTAATAAGAGGTTCCTGTAAATTTGCCTAATAATTTCATCATATCGTAAAACACAGAAAATGACAATCTACTTCCTGGCAAATTTATGTATTTTTATCGGAACTTACAGGGAAAATCTTGACAGCATCCATGGATTGTATAATAATGAACTATATTTAAAATAAGAAAAAGGGAGCTTTCAAAAAGAAGGCTGAGAGTAAGCTGTATTGCTTTGACCTGTAACCTGATTTGGATAATGCCAACGTAGGGAAAATGAAAGTTACCACACACGTGTAAGCATTATACGTGTGTTTTTTTATTTTATACAAGGAAGGGAGAAACCAATGAGAGAATACAAAACGCAGATGGAAGCTGCAAGAAAAGGAATCGTAACAGAAGAATTAAAGAAAGTTGCACAGAAGGAACACTTGCGTGTGGAAGAGTTGATGCCTCTGGTGGCAGCCGGAAAGGTTGCCATCTGCGCAAATAAAAACCATAAATGTCTGGACCCGCAGGGTGTGGGCTCCATGCTCCGGACCAAAATCAATGTCAATCTTGGAGTATCCAGAGACTGGAAAGATTATGATATTGAAATGCAGAAAGTTATGGCAGCGGTGGATATGGGAGCGGACGCAATCATGGACCTGTCTTCCCATGGAGATACTACAGGATTCCGGAGAAAACTGACTTCGGAATGTCCGGCGATGATTGGAACTGTACCGGTATACGATTCTGTGATACACTATCAGAGAGACCTGGCAACACTCACGGCAAAAGATTTTATTGATGTTGTACGTCTGCATGCAGAGGATGGTGTGGATTTTGTTACTCTGCACTGTGGCATTACCAGAAAAACCATCGATCAGATCAAAAACCACAAGCGGAAGATGAACATTGTATCCCGTGGCGGTTCTTTAGTATTTGCGTGGATGACAATGACCGGGGAAGAAAATCCGTTTTATGAATATTATGATGAAATTCTTGACATCTGCCGGGAATATGATGTGACAATCTCACTGGGAGATGCCTGTCGTCCGGGATGTCTTGCAGATGCTTCGGATGTCTGTCAGATTGAAGAACTTGTCCGTCTGGGAGAACTGACAAAACGTGCCTGGGAAAAGGATGTCCAGGTTATGGTGGAAGGGCCGGGACATATGCCGATGGATCAGATTGCTGCAAATATGAAGATCCAGCAGACCATCTGCATGGGTGCACCGTTTTATGTACTGGGACCTCTGGTGACCGATATTGCGCCGGGATATGATCATATCACTTCTGCCATCGGTGGTGCGATCGCTGCTGCCAACGGTGCGGCATTCCTCTGCTATGTGACACCAGCTGAGCATCTGGCACTTCCGAATGTGGACGATGTAAAGCAGGGAATTATGGCATCAAAGATTGCAGCGCACGCGGCAGATATCGCAAAGCATGTACCGGGAGCCATGGAGATGGACAATAAGATGGCGGATGCCAGAAGAGTACTGGACTGGGAAGCACAGTGGGCATGTGCCATGGACCCGGAGACCGCCAAAGCCATTCGTGCGGACCGGGCACCGGAACAGGAGGATACCTGTTCCATGTGCGGTAAATTCTGCGCTGTCCGCAGCATGAATAAAGCATTAAACGGAGAGTATATTGACATCTTATAGGAGGATGCTTTATGACCTTACAGCAGTTGAAATATGTTACGACCGTTGCACAGACCGGGACGATCAGTGATGCGGCAAAGAAATTATTTATTTCCCAGCCGAGTCTGACAAAGGCAGTCAGGGAACTGGAAAAAGAGATGGGGATTACCATTTTTGAACGGACAAACCGCGGAATTGTCATATCCAAAGAGGGGGAGACTTTTTTAGGGTATGCCAGACAGGTTCTGGAACAGGCGGCACTGCTGGAGGAAACATACAAGAAAAAAGCTGGGCGGAAACAGGAATTTAGTGTTTCCACCCAGCATTATTCGTTTGCAGTCAATGCATTTGTGGAACTGATCGAGCGGTATGGAAGCGAAAAGTATGATTTCTGTCTGCGGGAAACCCAGACGTATGAAATCATAGAGGATGTCGCGCAGATGAAAAGCGAGATCGGAATTCTTTATCTGAACGATTTTAACCGTACCGTACTTGAGAAACTGATCAAGGAACATGACCTTGTGTTTACCGAGCTTTTTGTGGCAAAACCGCATATTTTTGTGAGCACGAAAAATCCGCTTGCGGGCAAAAAGTCTGTGACGATTGAGGAATTAGAGCCATATCCTTATCTTTCTTTTGAACAGGGAGAACACAATTCTTTTTATTTCTCCGAGGAGATATTCAGTACCGTGGACCGGCCGAAAAACATCCGTGTCAGAGATCGGGCGACATTGTTTAATCTGTTGATCGGTCTGAACGGATATACGGTTTGCAGTGGAGTGATCGATGAGGAACTGAATGGAGAAAATATTGTCTCGGTTCCGCTGCAGGCGCAGGGAGATATGCATATTGGCATGGTGACCCATAAAAAAGTTCTGCCAAGCCGTCTGGGGGCGATTTATCGGGAGGCATTGGTACGGTATACGCAACAGAAAATATAATTGATAAAAAATATCACAACAGGCTCTTGACGAGAGCCTGTTTTTTCGTGTATTCTTTTCTTGGGTTAGATATAACTAACTTTAGGGAGGGGTGACGGACTTGAGCAGCGAAACATGGGAGATCATACGGAAACTGCGTGGCGATGAAATCGAACTTCAGATAGCATTTCAGTGTGCACCGCTGATCACCGGACTGAAAGAATCGAATCTGTTGAATATCGAAAAACAGGATTACCAGCGGATGAAAGATATTTTTAAAGAAAGTGAACTGACGATTTATCCGCTGGGAATTCATGCGGGGAAGATTACAGTGTTTTTGTATCATCCGGATCGTCTGGAAGCATTTTTTTCCAAAGAAAGTGTGCAGGCATTGTTGCATGAGATTGGCTATACTGACACAAACTTAAAACAGGTATTACCGGTGTTTCGTGCACATTACCAGCAGTATCTGAGGGAAAAGAAAGTTTTTCCGCATGAGATGGGACTGTTGCTTGGATATCCGCCGGAGGATGTAAAAGGATTCATCCGCAATCAGGGGAAAAACTATTTGTATTCGGGGTACTGGAAAGTATACGACAGACCACATGAAAAAATCCGGCTGTTTCAAAAATATGAACATTCCAGAGAAAAACTGATCCAGCTTTTGTCATATGGAATGCGCATTGAAGAGATTATTGCGATTTGCAGCAATACGGAAATCTGGCAGCTGGTTGATTGTGACTGTCAATATGCATCATAACATTATAAAAAGAAAAGGAGAATTTAAAATGAGTAAGATTTCAGTTGTATTTTGGACACAGGGTGGAAACACAGAAAGCATGGCAAATGCCGTCGTGGAAGGAATCAAAGAGGCAGGCAAAGAGGCGGAAGCTGTATTTGTCAGTGATATGAACATTGATGAGTTAAAGGGAGAGGGTGTATTTGCATTAGGATGTCCTGCCATGGGAGCAGAAGTACTCGAAGAGAGTGAGATGGAGCCGTTTGTTGCAGACGTGGAAGGATTTGCTTCCGGAAAGAAGATTGGACTGTTTGGTTCTTACGGATGGGGTGACGGCCAGTGGATGCGTGACTGGGAAGCACGTATGAGCGGAGCCGGCGCAACGATCGTAGGAGGAGAAGGTGTCATCTGTCAGGAAGCTCCGGATGCAGATGCGATTGAACAGTGCAAGGCACTTGGAAAAGCGCTTGCAAACGCTTAATAACAGAAAAATTTTGTGTGCTGGCACCTGAGTATTTTAGGGAGAAAAATGTCGGATAAGCTGAAAAAATATTATTTTGTTATTGACAACTTATGCTCGTTAGCATATACTAACTGACGTAAGAGATGGAAATGATTCTCAATAAAGTCGCTTGCACGCGGCGGAAAGCAGGAGGATGTTTTTATGATGCCTTTAACAATGTGCAAAGCAGGAGAAGAGAATGAGATCAAAAAGATCGGTGGAAAAGAAGAAACAAGACGCCATCTTGAGAATCTTGGTTTTGTTGTCGGGGGAAAAGTGGCTGTGATATCTGAAACGGATGGAAACATGATCGTGAATGTGAAAGAAGCGCGTGTTGCTATCGGTAAGGATATGGCAAATAAAATAATGATTTAGAAAGGGAGCAGCGATGAAGACATTAAAAGATGCAAAAGTTGGCGAGACTGTCAAAGCTACAAAACTGACAGGCGAAGGACCTGTAAAACGTCGTATCATGGACATGGGAATTACCAAGGGCGTAGAGATTTATGTCCGTAAAGTAGCCCCACTCGGAGATCCGGTGGAAGTTACGGTCAGAGGTTATGAACTGTCCCTGCGTAAAGCAGATGCTGAAATGATCCAGGTAGAGTAATTTTTTTTACCATAAGGTTAGTAACGGCTTACAAAAACTAGCAGGTGCTTACAGAAACTAGCGATTTCAAATTTTAGCAAGGTTGATAAAACAAAGGTGCGCCAGCACAGAAAAGAGGAGAATTATGGCAGTGAAAATTGCATTGGCAGGAAATCCAAACTGCGGAAAAACGACATTGTTCAATGCATTGACCGGTTCCAATCAGTTTGTTGGTAACTGGCCGGGTGTAACAGTAGAAAAAAAGGAAGGACGTCTGAAGGGTCATAAAGATGTTACCATCATGGATCTTCCGGGAATTTATTCTCTTTCCCCATACACCCTGGAGGAAGTGGTTGCAAGAAATTATCTTGTTGCAGACAGACCGGATGCAATCATCAATATTGTGGACGGTACAAATATTGAGCGTAACTTATATCTTTCTACACAGATCATGGAACTTGGTATTCCGGTAATCATGGCAGTAAACATGATGGATATCGTTGCCAAGAATGGTGATGTGATACATATCGATAAGCTGAGCCAGAAACTGGGCTGCGAAGTTGTTGAGATTTCCGCTCTGAAAGGAACAGGAATTACAAAGGCAGCAGAAAAGGCCGTTGCTCTCGCACAGCAGAAGAAGAAAGTCACACCTGCACATGCGTTCGCATCAGAGGTTGAGGATATCATTGCAAAGGTAGAGGATAAGATCAGCTCGGATATTCCACAGGAACAGAAGCGGTTTTTCGCAATCAAACTTCTGGAAAAAGATGATAAGATTTCTGAACTCTTAAGTCTGATGCCAGATGTATCTGCAGAGATCAAGGAACTTGAGGATCATTTTGATGATGATACCGAGTCAATCATTACCAATGAGCGTTATGTATACATTTCTTCCATCATTGGAGAGTGTCTTACAAAAGCAAAGAAGGGTGAGAAACTTTCCACTTCGGATAAGATTGACCGTATTGTTACGAACCGTTTTTTTGCACTTCCGATTTTTGCATTGGTTATGTTTATCGTATATTATGTATCTATCACAACAGTTGGTGGATTCCTTACCGATTGGACAAATGATACATTGTTTGCCGAGTGGATTGTTCCGGGAGCAAGAACCTTACTTGAGAACATTCACTGTGCCGGCTGGCTGACAGGACTTGTCGTAGATGGTATCATCTCCGGTGTGGGTGCTGTACTTGGATTCGTACCACAGATGCTGGTACTGTTCATTTTCCTGGCATTCCTTGAGTCCTGTGGATATATGTCACGTATCGCATTTATCATGGACCGTATTTTCCGTAAATTCGGATTATCCGGAAAATCATTCATCCCAATGCTGATTGGTAGTGGATGCGGTGTTCCTGGTGTTATGGCTTCCCGTACGATCGAGAACGACCGTGACCGCAAGATGACAATCATGACAACAACATTCGTACCTTGTGGAGCAAAGCTTCCGATTATTGCTTTGATCGCAGGTGCATTCTTCCATAATTCCGGATGGGTTGCATGGAGTGCTTACTTTGTAGGTGTTGCAGCAATTATCTGTTCCGGTATTATCTTAAAGAAAACAAAGATGTTCGCAGGAGAGCCTGCACCATTCGTTATGGAGCTTCCTGCATATCACTGGCCAACCGTTGGAAACGTACTCCGCAGCATGTGGGAGCGTGGATGGTCTTTCATCAAGAAAGCAGGTACAATTATCCTGTTATCAACAATTGTTTTATGGTTCTTAATGAACTTCGGATGGAGCAACGGAACCTTTGGAATGCTTGATTTCGATGGATTAGAGGGTGCTGCTCTTGAGGCTGCCCAGGCAGAATGTGTTCTTGCAAAAGTTGGTTCTGCAATCGCATGGATCTTCGCACCACTTGGCTGGACCAGGGCTGGTAACGGCTGGAAGATGGCAGTTGCTGCGGTATCCGGTCTGATCGCAAAAGAGAACGTTGTAGCTACGTTCGGACAGTTATTCGGTTTTGCAGAAGTTGCAGAAGATGGTTCCGAAATCTGGAAGTCACTGTCTTTGGTTATGACTCCGGTTGCTGCTTATGGTTTCCTGGTATTCAACCTGTTATGTGCACCATGTTTCGCAGCTATGGGTGCGATCAAGCGTGAGATGAACAACGTGAAGTGGTTCTGGTTTGCGATCGGATATCAGTGTATCTTAGCTTACATTGTTTCCCTGTGTATCTACCAGATCGGTACACTGATCACAGTTGGTACATTCGGTGTTGGTACCGTTGTAGCATTCTTACTGATCATCGGATTTATTTATCTGCTGTTCCGTCCTTATAAGGAGAGTAACACATTAAACTTTGACGCAAAGAAAACTGTGTCAGCAAAATAGAAAAAGAAGAGATGCCAAATGATGCAGAGAGAAATGATTATTCAAAAACTGAAGGAATCAGGCTGTAGGATTACCAAGCAGCGGCTGATGCTGCTGGATATTATCCTTGAGGAAGATTGTTCCTGCTGTAAGGAAATCTATTTCAAGGCATCAAAGGTAGATCCAAAAATCGGCGTTGCAACCGTTTACCGCATGGTAAACGCAATGGAAGATATTGGGGCCATTAAGTGTATGCGCGGATTTCAATTGGCGGGTTCTGAATAGTTGAAAAAGAGAAAGCGGTTTGCCGGAAGGCAGACCGCTTTTCTTCTATTTTTCACGCTCCTTTCTTATAACAGATGGCTTATTGTAAAATACCGCAAATAACAACTTTCCCCTTGTTATTTGTATTTACAACCAGCGTTGCGGTTGTATTAAGCTGCCACCTAACTTCGTTATTTCCGCTTATGTCGGGTTCTCCCCAAACTTCAATCAGTTGATTTATGGAATACCCCACAATAAGCTGATTAACTTCTGCTTCTTCCATTTGAGCGATTGAAGAAAGTTCTGGAATATTCTTTGTGCTTTTCGGGGAAACAAATATATACAGGGCTATTGCAATACACAACGCAATTACAATGCCTACAACTGTGAAAAGTCTGTTTTTTTTCATGCTTTTATCTCCTCGTGTTCTTTTACCTATATAACGGTCAAGATCAAAAATGGGGACAGATTTTTTTGAAATTATTTTTCATATCCTGTTAATGGGTTGTCACTTTCCTGCGCAACATTCTTGTGGTACAATTTGTAACAAGCAGTCGTTGCAACGAATACCCATAATGTGCAAGAATAAATTTACTTGCTCACTTAGAATGGATGGCTGCAGGGCTATCCATGAGGAAACTTATATGATGATACTCCTATTTAGTGTTTTGAATGATGAACAACGTGCACTGGTAGAGCGGATATTCCATGAGCATCATATCCACTTCCAGCGCATTTCGTTTAATATTGTGAAGTCAGAGGAAGCCGCAGAAGATGTCGTTTCCACTGCATTTATAAAAATCATGGACAACATCGAAAAAATTTCTGATTTACCCGGTCCCCAAATGACCGCTTTCTGCGTTACCATAGTGAAAAACGCTTCTATTGACGTGTTGCGTCAATTACAACAAAGTGTTCACATTGATTACTGGGACAATATTTCGGACGAGGACACGGACGATATTGAAGATGAATGTATTCACAATGCCGATGTATATAGGCTGACTGAGGTAATAGATCAGCTTAATCCCGATGATCGGCATTTTATCTATCTTCGCTATACGCTGGAAATGGGATATAGAGAGATTGGTGAATTGCTGAACATTTCGGAGGATGCCGCAAAAAAACGTGGGCAGCGGCTCATTAAGAAGCTTCAAAAACTGTATGAGGAAAGGTGACGATATGGATATGAATTGGCAGGCCATGCTGCATGAAGCAGCAAATGCCAGCTTTGAAAAGGATATAGAAGTTCGCGCTGCCGCCGATAATGACGCCTGCTCCTGTGTAGATTTGCCGAAAGCAAAGATCCGAGAATTGAGCGAAAAGATTCTGCACTTGCCGCATCAGGGAATTGTTCTGCTATTTAGTAGATACTGCTTCCGGCTATCTCCCCAAAAAACGGAAGAGTTCTTCCAAATGAAAAATGCAAAGGGTCGCTTCCGCTTTTACTGTGAACTACTTTCTTCAAGCATGGGGCTTAGCTCGGAGCAAATGATTTCGGATGCTTCTCTCAATCGCGCCTGTAAAATTGCTATGAAAGACTATTTACGCACGGAACTAAAAGGGGATGCTGCTGTAAGTAGTGCCGGAAAGAGCCGAACGCATATTGTGTTCAGACGGTTCGGCAAAGCTGTTGCAGTCGCAGCAATTACCATAACCCTGTTATTCTCAACGGCTATGGTAGCTAGTGCACAGTTCAGGGAAAAAGTGATTGCGTGGGTAGTTGAGACATTTGAAAAATACAGTATCTTTGAACTGCAAAGCGACGGGGAAAATACGCAGTCTGATTTGCAGAGCTATAAGCCTACCTATCTTCCAGACGGGGCGGAATTGAAGAATACGGTTGAACAGCCGGAAATGCTTGCCTATGAATATGCCATCAACGAATCGAGTTATTTTAATATTCTTCTTAGTCAATCAGATACACGGATTTACGCCGACGCAGAAAATACAGAAATTGAATCGTTTGATAAGGGCGGTGTGATCGGCTACTACTTCAAGAAAGATGATTTGAATTATATTTGCTATGAGCGGGATGGCGATTTCTTTTCTATATATGGCTCTATTGATATGGACGAACTGATAAAAATTGCCGCTGGTATAACAACAGAATGATATACTCATCTTAGCTGAACAAATCGTGATTTCAGGAGGTATAATAAAATGTCAGACGTATATAAAAACTGTCCAGCTTTTGAAAATGATAAATTTCTATTATCCAAATGAAGATCGAATGAGACAAGCTATTGAGTTTTGGCTTAGTTCCTATTCATCCCAATGGTTTGTCAGGTGGACAATTAACAGATAACTTCCAGCTTGCCGTAATCGTTCCTATCATGGTTTTGGACTGGCACGCCCTAACAAGAAGCTGCCCAATGGACAGTTTCTTCTCCATTGCGGGAGCTTTTTGCAAATACTGTTTTATGGGAACTTGGCAAAAACATTGTCCCTTTTTCTGTGTTTGTCCGTTATATAAGTAAATCCAAAAAACAGGAGGTGAGATAAGCGATGGCAAAGGTAAATACTTTATGGGAGCATTTGTGTGGGTCTGCTTATTTCCCTTGCCCGCTATGGAGGCTGCGACTTAAAATCAGCAGGACAAGCGCATAGCTTATATAGTCGATGTTTAGGTTATGCGCTGCCGATGGTTTTATCTACTAATTTTCCATGCTCTCAATGGGCATTGATACCAAACGAGGGGGATGGCTATGAAAAATATTTTAAAAATAATGCTTATGATGATTACAATTTTTACGATAGCAGGTTCTGCTGTCTATGCCGCGGAAATACCGGTTTCAGATCAGGATCAGTTAATAACGAGCAGCGATTGGACAGAAATCAGTAATTTACAGGATGAAATGAAAAAAGAAGAGCCGGATGCAACCATCGATTATGACAAGGCATTAAAAGTATATGTGGATTGTAATCTTATAAAATTGAAGACGGCAGATACGAAAAAACTCACAAGTGCTCTGGAAAGTGCAAATTATGTATGGGTCATTCCTTTTAAAATGGAAAAGACATATGGAATGTTTACCGTAGCCAAAGGACTTCCTTTGCGTGAAGAAGCAAAGTCTGTATTGACAAAAGCAGAACAGGAAGAAGTAAAAAATCATGCTGGAAAATGGATGATTACAGAGACAGCAGAACATACAGTGGAACCTTACTATGATATACTTCTGGAAAAACGAGAGGCATTATCGGACTGTACGAGAGTAGTACTGGTGGGAAGTCAACCGGGAATGAGACAGCCGGTTGCACTTGGGATGGATGATGAAACAGCACGTATCTGGATTTCGTTAGGGTATCAGTATCCGGTTATGGAGAAAATTCCGGAAACTCAAAATGTGGAAAGCGGTGTCTATTCATTTGAGTCTGTAGCGGAGATTTCAGATACTTATATTGAAGATTCTGAGGTAAGTACAGGAGCTGGAGTACAGAGCAGAAGTTCGATGAAATATGTGGCTGGCATTGGAATTGTATTGATAGGAAGTATTTTAATTCTTAGTGTTTTAAAGAAAAAGAAAATTAAATCAGAAGATTGATAGGGCAAACCCCGGAATGGAACAGACCAGTCCGGGGGTTTTAATTATTTGCTTGACATATACTTTGTTTTAAACATTTCACCCTGTGACTGTGCAAATAGAACCGTGGGCGCGCTTATTCGAAGCCTCCTTCTAAGCCAGACACGAACTCGCTCAGACGGTGTCCCCGGCAGACCGACAGACCGCAGAAACTGTTGAACGTTGGACGGACAGCAAATCATCGAAAAAGGCAGAAGTGGATTCCTATAAATTCGTAATTCTGAATAATTGCGCGTCCGACCGTGTAAGCGGCGGCAGGCGCAGGAGAGCGTTTCGCAATCGCCTGATAGAAATAGAAAGAGAGGCTTGCAGTTTGGAACCTGCCATAATATAATGTATTGCGATAGGAAAAATAGGATAAAAGGAGTTCATATATGTTAACACAGTTTTCTAGAACGGAATTACTGCTCGGAAAAGAGGCGATGGACCGGCTGAAAAATGCCCGTGTGGCAGTGTTTGGAATCGGCGGCGTGGGAGGATACGTCTGTGAAGCACTGGTCCGGACCGGCGTAGGCGCATTCGATCTGATTGACGATGATAAAGTATGTCTGACAAATTTGAACCGTCAGATTATCGCAACAAGAAAGACGGTTGGGAAATATAAAACAGAAGTTATGAAAGAGCGCATGCTCGAAATCAATCCGGATGTAAAAGTAAACATCCATGATTGTTTTTTCCTGCCGGAAAATGCAGAGGAATTTCCGTTTGAAGAATACGATTATATTGTGGATGCGGTCGATACGGTTACAGCAAAGATTGCGTTGGTGATGAAGGCAAAGGAAATGAATATTCCGATTATCAGTAGTATGGGAGCCGGAAACAAGCTGGATGCCAGTAAATTTGAAGTGGCAGATATTTACAAGACCAGTGTATGTCCGTTAGCAAAAGTTATGCGCAGAGAGTTAAAGAAACGGGGCGTAAAGAAATTAAAGGTTGTGTATTCCAGGGAAGAACCGATCAAACCGGTAGAGGATATGGCGATTAGCTGCCGCTCAAACTGTATCTGTCCGCCGGGAGCAAAGCACAAGTGTACGGAGCGTCGGGCGATTCCGGGAAGTGTGGCCTTTGTGCCATCGGTAGTCGGACTGATCATTGCCGGGGAAGTGGTTAAAGATCTCGTCAAAGACTGTTAAAATAGGAAGAAAGAACGACTTGCGGTTTCCTTTTTGATATGTGATACTATAAAGGTAGAACAACATACAGATAGAAAGGGAAAAATTATGAAAACAAATGGAACCAGAAGAATTGTAACTTTTATGCTGGCACTGGTGCTGGTGTTCACAACGGTATGTGTTGGCACAACAGAAGTTGAGGCAGCAGAGAAGTTTACTACAATTATTGCACCTACACAGACAGAACAGGCGACAGCAGGAACAGAAGTAAAGACACCGTTTTCTCTGACCAAAAGTTATGGATTTGTTGCACAGATCGTGACAGAAGCACCTGTCGATATGACAATTACGGTATACGACAGTGTGGGAAATAAAGTACAGCGGGCAGATAACCCTTATCAGATATCATCATCTTCTACCAGCTGGGAGTATGAAGAAGGTGTGTATTATTTTGTAGATCCTGTTCCAAATGTGGATGCCGGGGATTACTATTATGGAATTACATTTTCACAGAGTACAAAATATCTTTTATACATGTATCAGTACAATGGTGGTGCAAAGATCAGCAATGCCAATGCGGTTGTTACCAAAGGATACACCAAGAAGCTTTCTGTTACCGGTGCAAAGGTAAAAGCATGGAAGTCTAAAGATTCCAAAATTGCCAAAGTAGATAAGGATGGTAAAGTAACCGGCGTCAAAGCTGGAAAAACAACGGTTTATGCTGTGACAGAAGATGGAGAGAATCTGACCTGTAAGGTAACCGTAAAGGAAAATAAATTTTCATCCGTAAAGTTAAGCAGTAGCGATGTGGATTACAATAAATGTGTGATGGAAGTTTATAAAGCTTCTTTTGATAAGTCTGGAAATCTTGTTATGACAGCTAGAATTGTCAATAATACGACAGACTATATTACCGCATTGAAGGATGTCAACATTGTTGTGAAAGATGCCAGTGGAAAAACGATTGGTACGTATAAAACGAGCAGATACAATGTTACCGTTTCTTCTTATTCGACAAAAGATGTTAAGTTCACATTGAAAAAGTCTTCTTTGAAGAAAAAGAAATTTGATTTGCGTAATGCTACGATCACCAGAAAGGGCGGCGCGTATTACTATCGTTAATCATTGAAAAAGAAAAGGCGTCCGGAAAAAACGGACGCCTTTCTCATAGAAAAAAAGCAGATGACGGGAATCGAACCCGCCTCCCCAGCTTGGGAAGCTGGTATTCTACCGATGAACTACATCTGCGTTTCGTATTTTATTATAGCACATTTTTGAAAAAAGTCATCAGGGGAAAAGGAAAAAATCAAAAAAATCAAAAATAGGTAAAATTGGTTTGCTTTTGTAATTAAATAGTGTTAAACTGAAAGCATAAAAGCCAAAGACGGCGTACCTCAGTGAGGTGCGTCGTTTTTTATTTCATAGGAAATGTCGTTTGGTGTTAAATTCCTATGAAATAAAAAATTATAGGAGAAACACAAATGAAAACATTAGAAACCAACGATTGGATTATTTTAAACACAATCATTTATAAAGTCTATACGATGGAAGATTTTGATGAAATGCGAAAAGAACTGTTAGAACAGTTAAAACTGCTGGTGGATTTTGACAGTGCTGATTTTTATCTGGCATCCGTGGAGGATGAAAAGAAACTGGACCGGCCGGTGATGTATAATTGCGACAGTAATCTATCGGAAGAATATGAGGAACTGGATTACAGCAGAGGGATTATGCTCAGCGGGAAATCGCTGATTTATCGGGAGACGGATATTATCAGTGATGAGTCGCGTGTGGAAATGGAATATTATAAGAAGGTATATAAGCCCAATAACTGGCATTATTCGCTGCAGGTTGTGATCGCAAAAGATCATCATTTCCTCGGTACAATTACGTTTTATCGTACCATTGGAAAGGAAAATTTTAAATACGATGACATTTTTGTTCTCGATATGCTCAAAGACCATCTGGCCTATCGGATGGAAAAGCATCAAAGACGGGCAGGGGAGGAAGGAGAAAAGCTTACGGTAACGCAGGCCGTGGAACAATATGGACTGACGCGGCGGGAGGATACGATCCTTCGAAATCTGATGCAGGGAAAGGAAAATCCGGTGATCTGCGAGGAACTGACCATCAGCACCAATACGCTCAAAAAACATATTTTAAACATATACCGGAAACTGGGAATACGCAATCGTGTACAACTGTTTAAAATGATCCGGGAGCATGATGAAGCCGGATAGAAGTTATAGGAATTGAGACTTGTTCAGGGCAGAGTACAATGCTATAATGAGGAATGGATTTTACGCAACAATTCAAGAATTGGAGAAATGGCATGTACCGAAAAACTGTAGAGGAATTGCAAAAGGACCAGAGAGAAAAGCTGGTCATCGATATAAGAAGTGAGCAGGATTATATAAAGGAAACTTATCCCGGCGCAAAACATATTTTCTGGGAAGAATTTATGGAGCACATTGGGGAGATCCCGAAGGAGCTGCCAGTGTATCTGTTTTGCTATACCGGGCAAAGAAGCGATGAAATTGCGGAAGATTTGTCAGAACAAGGGTATGAGATTTACAGCATTGAGGGAGGATACCGTTCCTATCTGCGCAAGAAACTGGCCGATTTTATGAAGGAAGATGACGGGACTGCAGAACGATTAGCAGACAAGGCTGCTGATGCGGAACGAAGCATTATTAAAAAATTTAAAAAGACCGTATGGAGACCTTTTACAAAAGCGATCAATGCGTATGAAATGATACAGGATGGAGATAAGATTGCAGTGTGCATATCCGGAGGAAAGGATTCCATGCTCATGGCAAAGTTATTTCAGGAGCTGGAACGGCACGGAAAGAAAAATTTTGAAGTTGTTTTTCTGGTTATGAATCCGGGATATAATGAGGTGAATTACCAGACAATATTAAATAATGCGAAAATGCTCAATATTCCGATTACGGTGTTCCGGACAGAAATTTTTGATACGGTTGTGGATATTACGGATTCCCCGTGCTATCTTTGCGCACGGATGCGCAGAGGGTATCTGTACAGTAAAGCACGGGAATTAGGATGCAATAAGATCGCGCTTGGACACCACTTTGACGATGTCATCGAGACCATTGTGATGGGAATGTTGTACGGTGCGCAGATTCAGACGATGATGCCGAAGCTGCACAGTACAAATTTTGAGGGAATGGAACTGATCCGCCCGCTGTATCTTGTGAGGGAAGCGGATATCATTCACTGGGCACAGTACAATGACCTGCATTTCATTCAGTGTGCCTGTCGTTTTACCGAAGGGTGTGCATCCTGTGGAGGAACAGAAAAAGGGTCAAAGAGAGCAGATGTGAAGCGTCTGATCCATAGTCTTGAACAGGAGAATCCTTATGTAGCTAAAAATATTTTCCGCAGTGTGGAGAATGTAAATTTAAATACCGTGATTGGATATAAAAAAGATGGGGTAAGACATCATTTTCTGGATACCTATGACGATGCTGCAAACCCAAACAAAGAATAAAAAACCGGATACCGTAATTTGCGATAAACAAAAAGCGGTATCCGGTTCTATTTATGTATTCGTATATTCCGGCAGGAAAGATTATTCTGCGTCTTTTGGCAGATGAAGATGTTTCTTGATAGCCGCAAAACTTTCGGCACTGATCACATGCTCAATACGGCATGCATCTTCTGTAGCTACTTTCGGATCGACACCCAGCGCGACCAGTCCTTTGGAAAGCAGCTCATGCCGCTCGTAGATCATTTCTGCGATGGCACGTCCTTCGTCTGTCAGATATATAAATCCGGCGTCTGTGACCGTGATCTGATTTTTTTCACGGAGATTTTTCATGGCGATACTGACACTTGATTTTTTAAAGCCAAGTTCATTGGCAATGTCAACGGAACGCACCACCGGAAGTTTTTTACTTAATATTAAAATAGTCTCTAAATAATTCTCGGATGATTCCGTACTATGCATGATTGATTCCTCCCAATGTTACCTTTTGTTTCATTAAGTAGGATTATAACATAATCTGCGTAAATGGTCTAGCAAAAAAATTAACAAAAGTTGTTGACAACTAATGGGAGTTAGGATATACTAACATTGAATCAGAAAAACGTATGGATAGTCCTCTTTGTTTGATGGAAGGAGTGGTAGTAATGGGTACCGCAATTGTATTAATCATCTTGTTAGTAGTGGTTTCTCTTGTGATTAGAAGCATCATCAAAGACAAAAAAAATGGAAAATCCATAACCTGTGGTGGTGACTGCAAGAACTGTCATGGGTGCCATTAATTAAATGTTCAACATACTTTATTGCAAAGAGACTGGCTTGTGCCGGTCTTTTTGTCGTTGCCTGGTTCCGGGAGAGGACGTGCAAAGCTGTTGAATCCCCTGGGTGTGAGTGTTATAATGATTCAGGCAAATAAATATAAAGGAAAAGGGATTATGAGAAAATTACTGATTTATCTGAACGAATACCGCAAAGAATGTATTCTGGCGCCGCTGTTTAAGCTGTTAGAAGCATCTTTTGAGCTGATTGTTCCGCTTGTTGTGGCAGCGATTATCGATCATGGAATTGCGGCATCAAACAAGTCTTATATTTTTAAGATGGGAGGCGTTATGGTGCTGCTTGCACTGATTGGACTGGCATGTTCGATTACGGCACAGTACTTTGCGGCGAAAGCGGCGGTAGGGTTTTCTACCAAAGTCCGCTATGCACTGTTTTCCCATATTCAGAAACTGTCTTTTTCGGAAATGGATACCATTGGGACTTCTACGCTGATCACACGTATGACCAGCGATATCAACCAGACGCAGTCGGGCGTCAATATGGTACTCCGGCTGTTTTTAAGGTCTCCGTTTATTGTATTTGGTGCCATGATCATGGCATTTACCGTGGATGTAAAGGCAGCGCTGATTTTCGTCGTTACAATTCCACTTTTGTCGGTTGTTGTTTTTTCCGTGATGCTTGTCAGTATTCCGCTGTTTAAGAAAGTACAGCGCGGGCTTGATGAAGTTCTCGGACACACGCGGGAAAATTTAGACGGTGCCCGTGTCATCCGTGCCTTTAACAAGCAGGAAGAGGAAACGAAGGATTTTAATGAGAGCAACGCTTATCTGACAAAGATTCAGATGCTGGTAGGAAGAATTTCCACATTGATGAACCCTCTGACTTATGTGATTATTAATTTCGCAATTATTGCGGTGATCTGGGTCGGAGGCCGGCAGGTTGACATCGGACGGATCAGTCAGGGTGAGGTGATTGCACTGGTAAACTATATGTCACAGATACTGGTGGAGCTGGTAAAACTTGCAAATCTGATCATTACCATCAATAAGGCGATTGCCTGTGGAAACCGTATTCAGGAGGTGCTTGAGGTAGTACCGACGATTACGGATTCTGTCACAGAGACAAAGAAAAGCGCATCCGGTGAACTGGAGGTGGAATTTTCCCATGTTTCCATGAAATATGCGGGAAATGCGCAGGATTCTCTTACAGATATTAATCTGAAAGTGAAAAAAGGACAGACAATCGGAATTATCGGTGGAACCGGTTCCGGTAAAAGTTCGGTGGTCAACCTGATCCCGCGTTTTTACGATGTATCCCAGGGAAGTATAAAAGTTGCGGGAACCGATGTGCGTGAGTATCCGCTTGCGGATCTGCGGCAGCGCATTGGTGTTGTCATGCAGAAAGCCGTATTGTTTCAAGGAACGATTGCACAGAATCTGCGCTGGGGAAATCCGGATGCGACAGAGGAACAGTTGTGGCATGCGATTGAAGTGGCTCAGGCAGCGGATGTGGTAAAGGGAAAAGAAGGCGGTCTGGATTATGTGATTGAACAGGGCGGACGAAATCTCTCCGGCGGACAAAAGCAGCGTCTGACGATTGCCCGTGCCGTTGTAAAAGATCCGGAGATTCTGATTCTCGATGACAGTGCATCGGCACTGGATTTTGCCACCGATGCGCGCCTGAGGGCCGCACTGCGTAATCTGAAGGGAAATAAAACCATATTTATTGTTTCCCAGAGAACTTCCTCCATCCAGTTTGCAGACCAGATACTGGTGATGGATGACGGACAGGCAGTGGGACTGGGAACGCATGAGGAGTTGCTTGAAAACTGTGAAATTTATCGTGAGATTTATGAATCTCAGTTTAAGAAAGAAGATCTGAGAAAGAACGGAGGTGCAGGAAATGTCTAAGCAGAAGAACATGACCGGACAGATTGCAACCCTGAAAAAAGTGATGCATTATCTGAAACACTATATTCCCATACTGATTCTGTCTGTTGTGCTGGCAACGGTGACAGTGGCACTGACACTGTATTTCCCGATTCTGACCGGACGGGCGATTGACCTGATTCTGGACAAAGGAAATGTGGATTTTCCGGGGATTCTTGCAATTGCAAAAGAAGGCGTAATTGTAATTGGCATCACGGCTGCGGCACAGTGGATTATGAATATGTGCAATAACCGTATGACATACAATATTGTCCGTGATATCCGAAGGGATGCGTTTGAGAGGATCGAGCATCTGCCGTTGTCTTATATTGACAGTCATTCCCATGGGGACATGGTCAGCCGTATCATTGCGGATGTGGACACGTTTGCGGATGGTCTGCTGATGGGATTCACACAGCTGTTTACCGGTCTGGCAACGATCATCGGTACTTTGCTGTTTATGCTCTTTGTCAATGTTAAGATTACTGTAGTGGTTGTGCTTCTGACACCGATTTCTTTGTTTGTGGCTGGCTTTATTGCAAAAAAGACGTATTCCATGTTTCAGCTGCAGACGCAGACGAGAGGAGAACAGACAGCGCTGATTGAAGAGATGGTCGGAAATCAGAAGGTCGTACAGGCATTTTGCCATGAAAAGGAAGCACTCGGACAGTTTGCGGATGTAAATGACCGTCTGCAGAAATATTCGCTGCGGGCAACCTTTTTTTCGAGTCTGGTGAACCCGAGTACACGTTTTGTTAACAGTCTGGTATATGCAGCTGTGGGAATTACGGGAGCACTTGCCGTTATTCTGACAGGCGGAGCATTTTCTGTCGGAAATCTTTCCTGTTTTTTGTCTTATGCAAATCAGTATACCAAGCCGTTTAATGAGATTTCGGGGGTTGTGACAGAACTGCAGAATGCTCTGGCATGTGCGGCGCGTTTCTTTGAACTGATTGAGGCAAAAGAAGAAGAGCCGGATGCAGCAGATGCGTATCAGTTAGAACAGGCAGACGGAACGGTAGACATTGACCATGTGTATTTTTCCTATGTGCCGGAGCAGAAGCTGATCGAGGATTTTAATCTGCATGTACAGCCGGGACAGAGGATTGCCATTGTCGGCCCAACCGGATGTGGAAAAACGACACTGATTAATCTTTTGATGCGTTTTTATGATGCTGATTCCGGGCATATCCAGGTGAGCGGACATGATGTGATGCACATGACCAGACACAGCCTGCGGAAAAATTATGGAATGGTATTACAGGAAACGTGGCTGAAAAAGGGAACCATCCGGGAGAATATCTGTATGGGAAAACCGGATGCAACCGAGGAAGAAATGATTGCAGCGGCAAAAGCAAGCCATGCACACAGCTTTATCCGCAGACTGTCGAAAGGGTATGATACTGAGATTACAGAAGATGGGGGCAATCTGTCACAGGGACAAAAGCAGCTTCTTTGTATTACCCGTGTCATGTTATGCCTTCCGCCGATGCTGATTCTTGACGAGGCTACTTCCTCTATTGATACAAGAACGGAAATCCGTATACAGAAGGCATTTCTGACGATGATGAAGGGACGTACAAGTTTCATTGTGGCGCATCGTCTTTCCACGATCCGGGAGGCAGACAGTATTCTGGTCATGAAAGACGGAAAGATTATCGAACAGGGAAATCATGATACCCTGCTGGCACAGAACGGCTTTTATGCAACGCTGTATAACAGTCAGTTTGATCAGGGTTAAAGCCCGGTTTCGGCTTTATAAGAGTATGCATTGGAGATGCGTGTGTTTTCTGCCGTCAGCGTAACCGGTTCCCGGTAATAGGCAATTACCGGAGTGCCGACCTGTAGAGTCTGAAACAGTTTTTTTGCCTTTTTCGGAGGCACATTGATACAGCCGTGAGAACCGGAAGTTTTGTAGATCTCTTTGCCAAATGTGCTGCGCCAGCTTGCATCGTGGATGCCGACATTGTAGGCAAACGGCATGAAATATCTGACATCGGACGCATAATTTTCGCCGACAAGTGTGGCATCTTTCTGTTTGTATGCAATCTTAAAGATGCCATCCGGTGAGCCGTTTCCGCGGCTGATGTTTCCCGAAACAATGCCGGTGTCTGTGACAAGTGATCCGTCCTTGTAATACCAGAGATGCTGGCTGGTATAGTCAATTTCCACATAAGTATTGCCGATATCATCCAGTCCGCTCTGCATGGCGCGCTGCTCATAGACAGGTTCCCGTTTTACAGGTTTTCCACCTTTTAAGTCTTTTAAGAGCTCTTTTTTTTCTTTGGATTTGTCAATTACCCAGCCGTAATCGCCACCGCCGATTTTTACGGTGTCCCCTTTGCTTGTCTTGAATTTCCGTACATCCCCATAGGTGTTGTAAGTACTTGCCAGATGCTGGACATAGGAAGTCAGCCGGGTATCATTGATGGAAACCGAGCCGTCTTTTTTGAGGTCAAGTAAAGACAGGATACCGGCTTTATCCAGCCCTTCGTCAGCTCCTTTGATTTCGTAGGTGACGGTTGCGGCCATATACCGGTCAAGCTGTGAAACCGTATCTGCAATCTGCTGGTCATCTGCCGTTACGGACGGTTTTTCGTAGCAGGCATCGGAAAGCGTGAGTGTAGTTTCCTGATCGTCTATGGCTTTTTGGATTTCCTTTATGATCTCATCGCGGATGGGGGTATTTCCTGGTGTCTCATTTACGATGGTATAATCATCATCCATAATACGCAGATGTGCATTCTCCGGTGCTTCGATATAGGAAGGATCAAAGATAGCCAGCGCATCGGTCAGCTGGTTTAATGCGGTTTCATCGTAGTGAAAAGAACGGTTCAGATCTATTTGGTGTTTTTGAAACAGGGCAACCGGCCACAACAGGATTTTCTGCTGTTTTACAAGCGATTGTTCTTCACCGGAACGTTTGTAAGTATAGGAAAAGTCACTTCCGGAAAGTGTGTATTTGTTCCCTTTGCGATCCGTTATGTGCAGCTGGTAATTTTGCGCGGAAGCAATGTTTTTTGCTTCCAGATCATCCGCAGTCTGGTTGCCACAGGAAATCCCACCGATGGTTGTATGGGGGAAATAATGCCCGTGGTAATAAACACAAAAACCTGCATAGACGCCGATGACAGCTGCACCTGTACCGCAGAGAATGCCGCGGAGTACCCTCAAAGAGGTTGTTCGTTTTGCCATAAAACTCTCCTTTTTATGAGACGTGATCTGGTTTTAAATGAGGAACCGGCATATACACCGGTACACCGTTTTGATAGGTGAGAGAAACCTCTCCCTGGATTAACGGGTAAAGATAGTTGTAAAGCTCCTGACGGATATCGTTTCCGTGTGCATTGATCCATTCACGCGGGATGGATTTTGCCTCATTGGCAATGCCGCGGATCGGGGCATGGTCATAGGCTACCGCATATGGGGTATTCGAGGTGCGCGTCAGGGTTACCATGGAGGCGGTTACACCTTCCTCAGCGAGCAAAACAGCATGTTCTCCGAGTGCAAATGCCTCTGACTGATCGGTAGCAGATGCCAGATGGGAGGCACAGCGCTGCAATACATTGATTTCTATGGAACGGACTTTGACGCCGATGTTTTCCTTGACCAGAAATTCAAGTGCTTTTCCGGCTCCGGAGAGCTGCTGGTGTCCGAACTGGTCAGCCACTGCTTTGGAAGCTGTGATGTAGTCTCCGTTTTTGTCACGGATTCCCTCGGATACGGCAACAATTACATTGTTTAATGTTTTTAATTTGTTCCGGATATCAGTCAGAAACTGCTCTTTGTCAAATGCAACTTCCGGGAGATAAATAAAATGCGGGGCAGTGTTGTAGTCATTTCGCGCCAGGGCGCTGGCAGCAGTGAGCCATCCGGCATCGCGCCCCATAATTTCTACGATAGTGACGCTTTTTACCGCGTAAATAAACGTATCGTGTGCAATTTCCAGCATTGTGGATGCAATGTATTTGGCGGCAGAACCGAATCCGGGTGTGTGGTCGATCATGCATAGATCGTTGTCAATGGTCTTTGGAACTCCGATAATCCGGATGTCGCTCTTGATTTTGGCGGCATAATCGGATAATTTAAGTACAGTATCCATGGAGTCATTGCCACCGATATAGAAAAAGGCTTTGATGTTTAACTTTGCAAACTGGTTGAAGATGAATACATAAGCAGAGTCGTCATCTTTGTAGTCCGGAAGTTTGTGCCGGCAGGAACCTAAATACATGGCCGGTGTAACTTTTAACCGGTTAAGGGTTTTTTCATCCGGGATCATCTGGGAAAGATTTAGATAACGCTCATTTAAAATACCGAGGATTCCATTGATTGCCCCGTAGCAGGTGTCGTACTTGCCGGACTTTTTTATTCCGGAGATGACTCCGGCGAGACTGGCGTTGATTGCTGCGGTTGGGCCGCCTGACTGTGCGACCATACAGTTTGACTGATTCATATGTAGCTCCTTAAAATGATATAATGTATGTGTACTTCATTGTAGAGGTTTTGGAAAGGAATCGCAAGTGAAACAAATGAAAAATCATAATTTCTATGACAATTGCATGCTGTGTCCGCGCACATGCGGGGCGCAGCGCAGTAAGGGAAAAACTGGAATCTGTGGGGTGACAGAGACATTAAAGGTAGCACGGGCGGCTCTGCATTTCTGGGAAGAACCGTGTATCAGCGGAACAAAAGGTTCGGGAGCCGTCTTTTTTTCCGGCTGTGCCCTGCACTGTGTGTTTTGTCAGAATGAGTCGATTGCACAGGGGACTGCGGGAAAAGAAATCACACCGGAACGGCTGGTGGAGATTTTTCTGGAACTGCAGGAACAGGGGGCGAACAATATCAATCTGGTTACACCGGGGCAGTATGTGCCGCATATCATCCGGGCGGTAGAACAGGCGAGACGGCAGGGACTTGCGGTTCCTATTGTATACAATACGGGAAGCTATGAGAATGTGGATACCATCAAGGCACTGGAAGGAATCGTGGATATTTATCTTCCGGATTTTAAGTATATGGACCCGTTTCTTGCGGCAAAATATTCCCATGCACCAGATTATCCGCAGACAGCAAAGGCTGCAATTGCAGAGATGGTGCGTCAGCAGCCCCGGCCGGTGTTTGCGTGGGAAGAAAAAAGAGGCGAAGACGTGCCCGAGGAAGCCTGCGAGGGAGCTGTGATGAAGAGGGGTGTGATTGTGCGCCAGCTGCTTTTGCCCGGATGTCTGAAAGATGCCAGAAACATTGTCCGGTATTTATATGAAACATATCAGAACAAAATCTATGTGAGTCTGATGAGTCAGTATACGCCGCTAGAACATGTCAGAGATTATCCGGAACTTGCGCACCGGGTGAGCCGGCGCACATATGACCGCTATGTGGACGCTGCGATTGCGCTTGGAATTACCCAGGCTTTCATTCAGGAGCCGGGGGTGGCAAAAGAAAGTTTTATTCCGGATTTTTCAAATGCAGAAGGCGTGTGAAATAATTGGAAAAATGTGTAAAATTGACTGGTTTTTTGACAGATATTGTAGTACCATAGATACATATAAGAGGAGTAATCAGGGAGGTATATGATATGGCAGAAAAGCCGGCAGGACATATTCTGATCGAATGCCCGAATACCATTTTTCATCTGTATGCCCGTGATGAGGGAGAGTTATCAAAAATTGAGACCTTTCTGCGCAATATCCGCGGAATCAAGCGGCTTGGGCTGAATGATATTTATATATGGTGCAATCGTCAGGGAATTTTATATGTTACAAAATTTCATTATCGCAAGGATTTTTCCCTGTGGTTTAATATGAAATCCTACTATCTGTATTTTTTACAGAAATTCCGTTATCAGTTTGCGCAGTATGCGGGATAAATATTTGTTGTTACTGTGTATGAGAGACCGTCAGTGGATTGCACTGCGGTCTTTTTTCTTATATAATGAGGAAACAGGAAAAGCCTGAAACGAAAAAGGAGAGTGAATATGAGATTTCCGGAATTTTTAAAAGAACATGGAACGATCGGATTTGTTGCGCCGTCATTCGGCTGTGCGACAGAACCTTATTATACAGCATTTGCACATGCAAGAGAACGGTTTGGGCAGATGGGATATCATACACAGATGGGGCCGAATTGTCTGGTGGATAAGGGAATCGGGATCAGCAACGACCCGGCATTATGTGGCAAAGAACTGAATGAAAGCTATTGCGGAACCGAAAATGACGTCATTATTTCCTGCGGTGGCGGGGAGCTGATGTGTGAAGTTGTTCCGTATATTGATTTCGCAGGGATTGCGCAGGCGAAGCCAAAGTGGTATATGGGGTTTTCCGATAATACCAATTTTACGTTCTTATCTGCAACGATTGCAGATACGGCCGCCATTTACGGACCGTGCGCAGCCGCGTTTGGAATGGAACCGTGGCATCCGGCCGTGCAGGACGCACTGGATCTGCTCTGCGGAAAGATTACCCGTGTGCATAATTATGATCTGTGGGAGAAAGAATCTGTCAAAGATGAAGAACATCCGCTGGCGCCGTATCATGTGACGGAGCCGGTGGAACTGAAAGTATTTCCACAGGGAGCCGAAAATGTTACAATGGAGGGAAGACTGATCGGTGGATGTATGGATTGTCTGGTAAACCTTCTCGGTACGCGCTTTGATCACGTAAAAGAATTTCAGGAGCGGTATAAAGAGGATGGATTTCTCTGGTTTCTGGAAGCCTGTGATCTGAATGTGATGTCCATCCGCCGTGCCATCTGGCAGATGAAAGAGGCCGGATGGTTTTCGCATGTGAAGGGATTTCTGATCGGACGGCCGGTGTGTTTCGGAGAAGAAGCATTCGGGATTGATCATTACCGGGCAGTAACCGATCTGCTGGCAGAGTATCAGGTTCCGGTGATCATGGATCTGGACATCGGACACATGGCTCCTATGATGCCGGTTGTTACCGGGGCCATGGCAAAAGCACATGTGCAGGGAAATACATTTGTTTTGGATTATGAATGGAGGTAAAAATGAAAGGTTTGAAAAAATATATGGCAGGGATTCTTGTGGCAGGCATGGTTCTTGGAAGTGCAGCAGTTCCGGCACCGGTGTATGCGACAGAGGCAGAAGATGCACAGGAAGATAACGGGGATGATGTGGAAATTACACTGGACGACAAGCCATATCTGGCGCTCGGAGCGGATCTGACTGCAGACCAGCAGCATACCGTGTTATCTTATATGGGGATCGAAGCGGCGGATTTTGATAAATATGATGTGGTTTATGTGAGCAATGCAGAAGAACATCAGTATCTGGATTCTTATGTTCCGAAAAAACAGATCGGAACGAAAGCGCTTTCTTCCGTGCTGGTTTCCCTGGCAGATTCCGGTAACGGGCTGAAGGTATCCACATACAACATTAACTACTGTACGGCGGGCATGTACAAGAACGCACTTGCCACTGCAGGGGTGGAAGATGCCAATGTGATTGTTGCGGGACCGTTTCCGCTTTCCGGGACGGCAGCACTGGTCGGAACGTTTGAGGCATATGAAAAACTGACCGGAAAGGAACTGGATGAATCGGTTGTGGATGCGGCAATGGATGAACTTGTCACAACCGGAGATCTTGAGCAGAGCATTGACGGTGATTCCAATGATGTGGAGGCGATGATTGCAGATCTGAAAGGGCAGATTGCCAGTGGAAAGATCAAAACGCCGGAGGAGATGGAACAGGCAATTGAAAAACTTGCGGATAAATATGATCTAAAGTTATCGGATGATGACAAGCAGAAACTTCTTGGTCTGATGAAAAAACTGCAGGGACTGGATCTGAACTGGGATTCCATTAAAAATCAGGCATCTGCATGGGCTTCCCAGCTGCAGAATCAGCTTGCGGACAAGAATATCGGACAGAAGATAGCAGCCTTTTTTGAAAAGCTGTTTGATATGATCCGGAGTCTGTTTCAAAAATAAAAACATAAAATTTGAGTAAAGTGATTGTAAAAACCATGAGAAGTGTTTTATAATAAATCGAAGCATGTAAAAAAGAAGAACAAGAAAAGGAAACAGATATGAATGGCATAATGATTGTCCTGACACTTCTGAGTGGTGTTGCACTATTTCTTTATGGAATGTCTCTGATGGGAGACGGACTCAAACGTGTGGCAGGAAACCAACTGGAGCTTGTATTGTATAAGCTCACAAATACACCGATCAAAGGTGTACTTCTTGGAACGATAGTTACAGCGATTATTCAGTCATCTTCCGCAACGACCGTCATGGTTGTCGGATTCGTAAATTCGGGAATGATGAAAGTCGCACAGGCGATTGGAATTATCATGGGAGCAAATATCGGTACGAGTGTTACCGGATGGATTCTTTGTCTTTCCTATATTGATGGGTCCAGCGGTATCGCACAGTTGTTGTCCACGGCAACCATTTCTGCCGTTGTTGCGATTATCGGTATTATTTTTAAGATGTTTGTCAAAAAGGCAAACTACAAAAATGTGGGAGATATCATGCTTGGTTTTGCAATCCTCATGGTAGGAATGCAGACGATGAGCGGGGCAGTTTCCCCATTGAAAGATAACCCGCATTTCGTCAATCTTCTCACAAAGTTTGAAAATCCGTTTATGGGAATTATTGTGGGAATTGCGTTTACTGCAGTTTTACAGAGTGCTTCCGCATCCGTTGGTATTCTGCAGGCATTGTCCGTGACCGGAAGTATCAGTTTTGCGGCAGCACTTCCGATTACGATGGGAATTGGAGTAGGAGCGGCCTGCCCGGTACTGCTTTCTTCCATCGGTACAAATAAAAACGGAAAACGTACAGCCCTGATTTATCTGCTGAACGATCTGTTCGGTATGATTTTCTGGTCGATTGTCTTTTACAGTGTCAATGCTTTTGTACACTTTAAGTTTTTGAATATGACGATGAGCCCGATCAAGATCGCCATGATGAACTCTATTTTCCGTCTGGCAACAATCATGATTCTGCTTCCGTGCATTAATCTGATTGAGAAACTGGTATTCCGTCTGATCAAAGACGATCCGGAGGATCTGGAAGAGCAGGCAGATTTCGATCTCCTCGAAGAACGATTTCTGGCGTATCCGGCACTTGCCATCGGACAGAGCCATACGGCGGTCAACGGCATGGCAAAGAAGGCACGCAAGAACATTAACCGTGCACTTTCGCTGTTAGGAGATTATTCACAGGATAAGTACAATAAAGTACAGGAAAAAGAAAACCTGATTGACAAATATGAGGACAAGCTTGGCACATATCTTATGCAGCTGACCGGACAGGAGATGTCTACCGTTCAGATGCAGCAGGTGTCAAAATTCCTGCACACGATCAGTGATTTTGAGCGTTTGGGAGATCATGCGGTCAATATTTCTAATGTTGCAAATGAAATTTCGGAAAAGAAGATTACATTTTCCGAGTCGGCACAGAAGGAACTTTCCGTGTTGGAGGCAGCGGTCAGGGAGATTGTCGATCTGACAGTTGATGCTTTCTGCGAGGATGATCTGGAGATGGCTGCAAAAATCGAGCCTTTGCGGGAACTGATCGGAATTTTGTGCAATGATCTCAAAAACCGGCATGTAACCAGACTGCGGGAAGGAAAATGTGAATTCCGGCAGGGATTTGCGTTTAATGATCTGCTGACGAATCTGGAAAGAATCGCAGCGCACTGTTCCAATGTTGCGGTAGCAATGATTGAGACGGAGACTTCTGAATTTGATACCCATGAGTATTTAAAGAGCGTCCGTCACATGAAAGACGATGCTTATCTGGAGTGCTTTGATTCGTATGCACGCAAATACAGTATTCCACCGACAAAAAAAGAAAAGAAAAATAAGTAGTTTTTCATCCCCCGGAAATTTCCGGGGGATTTTGTGTACCATTTATCGGACACTGAATATGAGATACTGTCTTCAACCAAAAAGAACGGGAAATAAAAGAAAGGAAGAAGACAAAATATGAAGGGATATGTGGTAGAAAACGGATATATGGGATATCTGGACGGAAAGTATGTTTTATTTGCAGATGAGAGCGATTATGAAGAGGTGTATGAGGAACAGTAAACGTTACGGTTCATGCAGTGCCGGAACACCACCGGGAAACCATGAAACTTCATTGAATTTCTGGTCTGCTTGTGGCATAATATAGATGTTAAGTTTCTGTACAGGAGGTGTCTGATATGAGAAACGAGATACAGGTTGCCGGACAGCAGACCGGTATAAAATTACGCCCGTATGAACATCATGCAAAATATTACGAAACGGATCAGATGGGCATCATTCATCACAGCAATTATGTGAAATGGATGGAAGAAGCGAGAATGGATCTGATGGATCAGATGGGGCTGAGCTATAAACAGATGGAAGAAATGGAAATTATCAGTCCGGTTTTATCCATTGCGGTAGAGTATCACAGTATGGTACATTTTGATGATACCGTTGTGATTCAGACGAAGCTGGTGAAATATAACGGAATTAAGATGGAAGTCGAGTATGTGATGACGGACAAGGAAACCGGAGAACTGCGGACAACGGCGAGAAGCAGCCACTGCTTTTTGAACCGTTCCGGGAAACCGATTTCCCTGAAACGTTCTTATCCGGAACTTGATACGAAATTTTTTGAGATGAAGGAGGACATGCAATGATACCGGAAAGACTTGCTGCGCTCAGACAGGAAATGGAAAAAAGGGACATTGCAGTTTATATTGTGCCAACCGCTGATTTTCATGAATCGGAGTATGTTGGAGAATATTTTAAAGCAAGAAGATTTATTACCGGATTTACCGGTTCGGCCGGAACAGCAGTGATTACACGGACTAAGGCCGGACTGTGGACAGACGGAAGATATTTTGTGCAGGCGGCAAAACAGTTAGAAGGAACAACTGTGACACTGTACCGTATGGGAGAGGAACATGTTCCTACGGTTGATGAATATGTGGAACAGACGCTGAAAGAGGGCGGGACCATCGGATTTGATGGAAGGGTTGTCAATGGAAGATGGGGCGCAAAACTGCAGCAGATCGCAGAAAAGAAACACGGAAAACTTTATGTACAGGAGGATCTGATCGGACAGATCTGGAAAGATCGTCCGCCGATGTCCAAAGAACCTGTGTGGATTCTGGATGAAGCATACAGTGGAAGAAGTACAAAAGATAAGCTTGCCGCAGTCCGTGAAAAAATGAAGGAAAAAGGTGCAGAGGTGCATTTGCTGGCTTCTTTGTATGATATTGCGTGGCTTTTGAATGTACGTGGAAATGACATCAGTTATGTACCGGTTGTTCTTTCCTACCTGGCATTGACACAGGAACAGTGCATCTGGTTCCTGCAGGAAGAAGTTGTCGATGATACCCTGCGGGAATATCTGCAGAAGAATGGAATTACCACGCGTCCGTATGAGGCATTTTATGAGTATGTAAAAACATTGGAGAATCAGACGATTCTGCTTAATCGCGCTGTGGTTAATACAAAAATCTGTAATAATCTGCCGGAGTCTGCACAGATTATAGATGCAGAAGATCCGACGCTGGAGATGAAAGCTGTCAAAAATGAGACAGAGATTTCCAATACGAGAAAAGCCCATGTAAAAGATGCAGTGGCAATGTGCAGATTCATGTACTGGCTGAAGAAAAATGTGGGGAAAATTCCAATGACGGAAATTTCCGCATCGGATTATCTGGAGAGTCTCCGCAGAGAACAGGAAGGCCTGCTGGATTTGAGCTTTGATACGATCTGCGGGTATGCGGATCATGGAGCAATCGTACATTATGCAGCAACACCGGAAAGTGATGTTCCACTGAAACCGGAGGGACTTCTTCTGGTGGATTCCGGGGGACATTATCTGGAAGGTACGACAGATATTACGAGAACATTTGCACTCGGACCGGTGACAGAAGAGATGAAAGCGGATTTTACCCGTGTATGCAGATCCAATATGAATCTGGCAAATGCCCGTTTCCTGTATGGATGCAGCGGGATGAACCTTGATATTATCGCGCGTGAACCGTTCTGGGAAGCCGGACTTGACTTTAAACACGGGACCGGACACGGTGTGGGATATGTGCTCAATGTGCATGAAGGACCGAATGCATTCCGCTATAAAGGAACTGAGGATCGTCCGGGGGGAGCTGTTTTTGAAGAAGGAATGGTAACTACGGATGAACCGGGAATTTATATCGAAGGAAAATACGGAATACGTCTGGAAAACGAATTAGTATGCCAAAAAGGCGAAAAAAATGAATATGGTCAGTTTATGTATTTTGAAAATCTGACCTATGTTCCGTTTGATCTGGATGCTATCGATCCGAAACAGATGACGGAGGTTGAAAAGAAACGTCTGAATGATTACCATGCCAATGTATACAAAGTTGTTTCCCCGTATCTGCAGGGAGAGGAGCTGGCATGGCTGAAGGAGGCAACACGGGCAATATAAACCGTGGCCGGGAAGGAAATAGAAGTAATGAGTGAAAAGCTGGTGCTGATTGATGGACACAGCATATTAAACCGTGCATTTTTTGGACTGCCGGATCTGACAAATTCCGAAGGTCTGCATACCAATGCCGTGTACGGATTCTTGAATATTCTTTTTAAAATATTAGAGGAGGAACAGCCGGATTATCTGACGGTTGCATTTGATGTTCATGCACCAACTTTTCGTCATAAAATGTATGAGGCATATAAGGGAACACGAAAACCGATGGATGATGCCCTGCGGCAGCAGGTTCCGCTGATGAAAGAAATGCTTGCGGCGATGGGGGTCTGTACCATTGAGATGGAAGGATACGAAGCCGATGATCTTCTCGGTACACTTGCCGGAATGGGAGAGCGTGCCGGGATGGAAGTTTCTGTCGTATCCGGGGACCGCGATCTGCTGCAGCTTGCTACGGATCATGTCAGGATTCGTATTCCAAAGACGAAGCGTACCGGAACAGAGATTGAAGATTATCTGGCGGCAGATGTCAAAGAACGGTATCAGGTGACACCGAAGGAATTTATCGACGTAAAAGCCCTGATGGGGGATACGGCAGACAATATTCCGGGTGTGCCGGGAATTGGAGAAAAAACAGCGACTGCGCTGATCGGACAGTATGGATGCATTGAGGAAGTTCATGCACATGCGGATGTGGTAAAGCCACCGCGTGCATCCAAAAATATTGTAGAATACTGGGATCAGGCAGTGATGAGCAAAGAACTTGCAACCATCATCACAGATGTTCCGGTGGATTATGATTTTGCCAATGCAAAGATAGACGGAAAGGCTTCTCTGTATACAGAGGAAGCCTATTTGCTGTGTAAGAGACTCGAATTTAAAAATCTTTTGAACCGGTTTACCGTGGACGCACCAAAAAACCATGCGGAAGAAAGTTTTCAGATCGTAAAGGATCAGAAGACGGCAGACCGGATCTGGAAAAAAGCCGAGGGAAAAGCGGCAGGCTTTTATGTGGTGGAGCAGGGAGTACAAAACCAGCAGCTTTCCCTGTTTGATACCGCAGAGGAACAGAAATTTGCCGGGCTTGCCATTTCGTTTTCGGAAGAAGACAATTATCTTATGGTGGCTTCACAGGAACTTCCGGCAGAAAAATTAAAACAGGATCTACTGGAACGACAGGAACTGTATGCGGCAGATTTAAAGCCGGCGCTGGCTGCTTTTGATCTGCACGATGTACCGGAAGAAATGAGAACCCGTTTTTTTGACCGTACGATTGCAGCATACCTGCTCAATCCACTCAAGGGAGCGTATCCATACGAGGATATTGCAAAAGACTATCTGGGACTGATGATTCCGTCGAGAACAGATCTGCTTGGCAAACAGATGCCGGGGGATGTCATCACGGAAAAGGAAGCGGATGTGCTCCGGTATGCCTGCTGGGAATCTTATATTACATGGAAATCAGCCGCAGTTCTTAAGGAAGGACTTAAGGAACATGGGATGGAGCAGCTGATGCGCGAAATCGAGATGCCTCTGGTGTTTGTCTTATCGGATATGGAACAGGATGGAATCTGTATCGATGCCAATGCATTAAAAGAGTATGGTCAGAAACTGTCGGTTTCCATCGGGGAACTGGAACAGAAAATTTATGAGGAAGCGGGGGAGACGTTTAACATAAATTCTCCGAAACAGCTCGGCGTGATTCTTTTCGAAAAGATGCAGCTTCCGAATGGAAAAAAGACAAAGACCGGTTTTTCGACTTCTGCAGAAGTCTTGGAAAAACTTGCCGGAGATTATCCGATTGTTGCAGATATTCTGGAATACCGGAAACTTTCCAAACTCAAATCTACCTATGCAGATGGTCTGTCAAACTTTATTGATGCAACCGGAAAAATCCATACAACGTTCCATCAGACGATCACGGCAACCGGGCGATTGAGCAGTACAGATCCGAATCTGCAGAATATCCCGATCCGGATTGAACTTGGAAAGATGATAAGAAAAGTATTTCATCCAATGCCGGGAGATTTGTTTGTCGATTCCGATTATTCACAGATTGAATTGCGGCTTTTGGCACATATGTCCGGTGATGAGCAGCTGATTGAGGCGTTCCGCGAAAATCAGGACATTCATCGAAGTACGGCATCCAAAGTATTTCATGTAGCGTTTGATGAAGTGACAGACTTACAGAGAAGAAATGCCAAGGCTGTAAACTTTGGAATTGTATACGGCATCAGTGCCTATGGACTGAGTCAGGATTTAAATATAGGAACCAAAGAAGCGCAGGGATTTATCGACAGCTATTTTGAAACATATCCGAAGATCAAAGAATTTCTGGACAACACCGTAGCACAGGCAAAGGAAAAGGGATATACAAGAACTTTGTTTGGACGCATCCGTCCGATTCCGGAGCTGTCATCGGGTAATTTTATGACAAGACAGTTTGGCGAGCGTGTCGCCATGAATGCCCCGATTCAGGGAACGGCGGCGGATATTATCAAAATTGCCATGATCCGGGTACATGACCGTCTGATCCGGGAACATTTCCGTTCGCGTCTGATTTTGCAGGTACATGATGAACTGTTGATTGAGACTGCGGAGGAAGAAAAGGAAAAGGTCATTGCACTTTTGGAAGAAGAAATGCAAAAAGCAGCCGATCTGAAAGTGGAACTTGCCGTCGGTACGGCATGCGGACAGGACTGGTATGAGGCTCATTAAGAAAAATATACGAAAAGGAACAAACCCGGGAGGTGATGGAATGCGGTTTATTGGAATTACAGGAGGGGTGGGAGCAGGAAAATCTGCCATACTCGCACATCTTGCGTCAAAGCCGGGTATCAGGGTTATGCTGGCAGATGAGATTGCACATGATCTGATGCAGCCGGGGACGGAATGTTTTCAAAAGTTAAAAGAAAAATTTGCCGGGGAAGACATTTATCAGCCGGACGGATCGTTTGACCGTGCGCAGCTTGCAACTGTCATCTTTTCCGATGACCGGAAAAGAGAAGAACTGAATGCCATTGTACATCCGGCGGTCCGGGAATATGTTCTGCAACAGAAAGAGGCAGAGGAACGGGCTGGAAAACTTTTTCTGCTGGTTTTGGAAGCTGCACTTCTGATCGAGGAACATTATGATGAAATCTGTGATGAACTCTGGTATATTTATACTACAGAAGAAAACCGGAGAGCTCGTCTGAAGGCATCAAGAGGGTATTCCGATGCACATGTGGACCGGATTTTTGCCAGCCAGCTGAGTGAGGAGGAATACCGCAGACACTGCCGGGTGGTAATAGATAATAACGGGACATTGGAAGAAACACTGACACAGACAGAGGAAGCGCTGAGGAGAGAAGCATATGAATAACGTATTTGGTTTGGATATAGGAACCCGCAATGTGGTGGGAACGGTTGGACACCGGACAGAAGATGGAGCCTTTATTGTAGAGGCACAGTATGTCAGACAGCATGAGACACGGTCCATGCTGGATGGACAGATTCATGATATTGGAAAAGTGGCGCGTACGATTTCCGCTGTAAAAGCAGAGCTGGAGGCGCAGCTGGATGCACCGCTTTCGGAAGTGTGTATTGCAGCCGCCGGCCGTGTGTTAAAAACCGTCACTACGCATGTGGAGTATGAGTATGCGGAGGAGTCGGTCGTCACAGGAGAAGATATCCACACATTAAATCTTCTGGGGGTAGAGCAGGCACAGGATATTTTGCGGGAACAGAATGACACAAAATATAAGTTTTACTGTGTCGGATATTCGGTTGTGAAATATTATTTAAACGAAGAAGTATTTATCAGTATTGAAGGACATAAAGCAAATAAAATCGGTGAGGACATTATCGTAACATTTTTGCCGGAAGATGTTGTGGACGGGCTGTATTCCGCAGTCGGTCAGGCTAAAATGACGGTTGCCAATATGACACTGGAGCCAATTGCGGCGATCAATGTGGCAATCCCTGAAAATTTCCGGATGTTAAATATTGCACTGGTCGATGTCGGAGCGGGAACATCGGATATTTCCATCACAAGAGAGGGAAGTATCATAGCTTATGGTATGATTCCATATGCAGGGGATGAACTGACCGAGCTGATCGTGCAGCAGTATCTGGTTGATTTTCAGACTGCAGAGAAAATGAAACTGGCATCTTCGAGTGAGGATGAAGTGACATATGAGGATATTATGAGTATTTCCCATACCATTCCATCCAAGGAGATCTGGGAGCTGGTTGCCCCGACGGTGGAGAAGATTACTTCCGAGGTGGCTGCAAAGATCAAGGAACTGAATGGGGATAAAACCGTAAGCGCCTGCTTTGTTGTCGGTGGTGGCGGAAAGATTCACGGATTTACGGAAAAACTTGCCGGGCATCTGGATCTGCCGACGGAGCGTGTGGCATTAAGAGGCGAAGAAGTGCTTAAAGAAGTGACATTTGAGCAGGAAGATATCAAAAAAGATCCGCTGCTTGTCACACCGATTGGAATCTGCCTGAATTATTATGAACAGAAAAATAATTTTATTATGGTCCGCTTCAACGGAGAACGCCTGAAACTGTATGATAATAACAGACTTACCATTGTGGATGCGGCAATGCAGGCGGGATTTCCGAATGACCAGCTGTTTCCGAAACGCGGAATGCCGATCAATTTCACCGTGAATGGAGGCGCAAGAATCGCAAGAGGAGAGGCTGGGGAGGCCGCCATAGTGACGATGAATGGCCAACCGGCAAATATCAACACACCGCTGGAGCCAAATTCCGATATTACGATTGAGCCATCAACGGCAGGAGATAATGCGGTGTATACCATCGGACAGCTTCCGGAGTATCACGAGTCCGTGATTTCGTTTGTGATCAATGGACAGAACGTGGTATGTCCGAAATTTGTCGAGGTAAACGGAAGCCTTGAACCGGATTCCTATGAAATTCAGGAGGGAGATTCCATCGAGACACGGAATTTTTATACCGTTGCACAGATTGCAGAATTTATGGACGTGGAAATTGACCCGGACAGTGAAATTCTGGTCAATAACAGGGAAGCGGGGATGGAGACCCTGGTATACGAAAATTTCTCCATTGACTGGACACCGTTAAGCTTCGGGGTTGCGTCAGAGAGTGAGAATCGGTATAATGCAACAGAGGGGGTTACAGATTCCGCGGAAATATCGCAGGAAGAAATGACTCCGGAAACCTCCGGGGAGACCAAGGCGGCTGAGTCGGAGAAAAAAGATACGGTCTGTGTTGTCACGGTAAATGGCGAGACGGTGGAACTTACGGGAAAAGAAGATTACATATTTGTGGATGTTTTTGACCGGATCACGTTTGATCTCAACGCCGGAAACGGACGTGCAATTGCAACGCTTGTAAATGGCACGGAAGCTGAATTTTCCCAGCCGCTTAATAATGGAGACCGGGTAGAAATTTACTGGAAAGAGAAATAGTATGTTAGAATTATGCAGTATTGCAAGTGGCAGCAGTGGAAACTGTATCTGTGTAGGCTCGGACAACCACCATGTGTTAATTGATGCGGGGATCAGCGGAAAGCGGATTGAGAATGGATTAAACGAGGTGGATTTAAAGAGTCAGGATATGGATGGGATTCTGGTTACACATGAACATCTGGATCATATCGCGGGACTTGGTGTTATGGCAAGAAGATATGGGCTGCCGATGTATGCAACAGCAGGAACCATTGAAGCCATTAAGAACACGCCGTCTGTGGGAAAGATCGACCCGGAATTATTTCATGAAATTGTTCCGCAGGAAGATTTTGTAATCGGAGACCTGACGATTACCCCGATCCATATCTCACATGATGCGGCGGATCCTGTGGCATACCGGATAAAAAAAGAAAACCGTACCTTTGCGGTAGTAACCGATCTGGGAAATTATGATGATGAGATTGTGCAGCAACTGCAGGGACTTGATACTTTGCTGCTGGAGGCAAATCATGATATTCATATGCTCGAAACGGGCGTATACCCTTATCCGCTGAAACGCAGGATTATGGGAAACAGGGGACATCTGTCGAATGAGCGGAGTGGCCAGCTGCTCTGTGAACTTCTTCATGATAAATTCGGCACAGTGGTACTGGGCCATTTAAGCAAGGAAAATAATTACGAGGAACTGGCGTATGAAGCGGTGCGTCTGGAAGTTACGATGGGGGATAATCCGTACAAAGCGGATGATTTCCCGATGTATGTGGCAAAAAGAAATGCGGTTTCGCCTGTAATTCGTGCAGAGTAAAAAGGAGAGTTTATATTATGGAAAAAACAATGGACAAAGCAATTATTACAGTAGTAGGAAAAGATACCGTCGGTATTATTGCAAAGGTATGTACTTATCTTGCTGACAACGGCGTAAACGTGCTTGATATTTCACAGACGATTGTTTCTGGATTTTTTAATATGATGATGATTGTGGATATGGCAGATGCAAAGAAGCACTTTGCAGAGATTTCCGGAGAAATGGATGCATTGGGAGAAAAAATAGGCGTTTCAATCAAATGTCAGCGCGAAGAAATTTTTGAAAAAATGCATCGTATCTAAAACATGGAGGAAGCAAAGAATGATTAACAGCTGGGAAGTACAGGAAACCAACGAAATGATCGAGAAGGAGAATCTGGATGTGAGAACCATCACACTCGGGATCAGTCTTCTTGACTGTATTGATTCGGATCTGGATCGTCTGAATCAGAATATTTACAACAAGATTACAACCGTGGCAAAAGATCTGGTAGCGACCGGAGAAAAGATTGAAAAAAGTTATTCCATTCCAATCGTAAATAAGAGAATTTCTGTGACACCAATTGCGCTGGTGGGCGGTTCGGCTTGTAAGACACCGGAGGATTTTGCTACAATCGCCGCAACTATGGATCGTGCAGCAAAGACGGTCGGCGTCAATCTGATCGGCGGATATTCCGCACTGGTATCTAAAGGCATGACGAAAGCGGATGAACTTCTGATCCGTTCTATTCCACAGGCACTGCACAGTACTGAACGTGTATGCAGTTCCGTAAACCTGGCATCCACCAAGACGGGCATTAACATGGACGCAGTACGGCTTATGGGCGAGATTATTCTTCAGACGGCAGAAATTTCAAAGGACAACGATTCTGCCGACTGCATGAAGCTGGTGGTCTTTTGCAATGCACCGGACGATAATCCGTTTATGGCAGGAGCTTTCCATGGAGTGACCGAGGCAGATGCGATCATCAATGTCGGAGTCAGCGGACCGGGTGTTGTAAAAAATGCGCTGGAAAAAGTACGCGGAGAGAATTTTGAGGTTCTCTGTGAGACGATCAAAAAGACGGCATTTAAGGTTACCCGTGTCGGCCAGCTGGTGGCACAGGAGGCATCTAAGATGTTAAACATTCCGTTTGGTATCGTGGATCTTTCCCTGGCACCGACTCCGGCAATCGGAGACAGTGTTGCGGATATTCTCTGTGAGTGCGGTCTGGAGTATGCAGGTGCACCGGGAACCACTGCAGCACTTGCCATGCTCAATGATCAGGTAAAGAAGGGCGGCGTGATGGCTTCTTCTTATGTGGGTGGTTTAAGTGGTGCTTTTATTCCGGTCAGCGAGGATCAGGGGATGATCAACGCGGTAGAGGCAGGCGCAATTTCTCTTGAAAAATTAGAGGCAATGACCTGTGTATGTTCGGTAGGTCTGGATATGATCGCCATCCCGGGAGATACAAAGGCAACAACCATTTCCGGAATGATTGCAGACGAGATGGCAATCGGAATGGTGAACCAGAAGACAACCGCTGCACGTCTGATTCCGGCTGTGGGAAAAGGTGTGGGAGACAGAGTGGAATTTGGAGGATTGTTTGGATATGCCCCGGTTATGCCGGTAAACAAATACTCCTGTGATGACTTTATCAACCGTACAGGACGTATTCCGGCTCCGATCCATTCTTTTAAAAATTAATAGGTAAAAAACAGAAGTAAAAAATTTGGAGTAGATTTATGATAGCATATGAAAAATTACCGCTGGACAATGAAGTGAAGGCAGCTTTAGAAGGACTTGAGATTGAATATGTGTTCCAGCCGATCTTTTATAAAGATTGTGTGAGAATATATGCATATGAAGCGTTGATGAGACCGAAGAAGATGACGGTGGGGCAGCTGATTGATGAATTTGCCAGGGATGAGAAACTGCATATACTGGAAGTTGCCACTTTTTTTGGTGCAACACAGGCGTATATTGAGCGGGGATATCAGGAATATCTCTGTATCAATTCTTTCCCGTCGGAAAGTTTTACGGAGAATGAGGCAGAAGCATTTGATACTTATTTTGGAAACCAGAAAGGAAAAAGGATCATTGAGATTTTAGAGTATCCGAAAGTTTCCCTACGCGAGTGGGTCAGAAAAAGTGAGATGGTCCAGAATAAGCACTGGAAGGTATCGCTGGATGATTTTGGCATGGGTGAAAACAATATGAATGCTGTATATCTGTATACACCGGATATCGTAAAACTGGATCGCTCCCTGATCTGTGGAATTGACAACGATGCCAGAAAACAGGAGAACGTCCGTACATATCTGGAAAGTTTCCATGAAAGAGGAATGCAGGTGCTTGCGGAAGGTGTGGAGACAAGAGAAGAGTGTGATTTTTTACGGTCTTTGGGAGTGGATCTGTTTCAGGGATATTATCTGGCTATGCCGGCATAAATACAAAAAGAGAGCGTGCGAAAGCACGTTCTTTTTTAAAAAAAATAAATTATCTGAAAAAACATAATAAAACAAACAATTATGAGAAATATAAAGGGAAAATAAAAAGAAATAAAAAAACAGGTTGACATAATGTAAAATGCGTGTTATATTTAAGACAACAAAAAAACAAGCAGCCATCACGAAGGGTGACGAGAAAGCTCTGGACGTGAAATCTAATGTAAGGAGGTACAGTCCAAAGGGAACATAAGCCATTGGCAGGGAGCAACCAAACACAGGTCATCAGGCTTCACTTGATGAAAGAATAAACATTCGGGAATGGAAACCAGTGACAGAGTACAAAAGAGAGCGGACAAAGAGGAACGGATAAAAGGTGATTTGTCCAGAACGTCATTTCGGTAAACAAAAGAAGAATGGATATAGAACAAAAGATGAAGTGAGGAGCAGTCCAATGGAGTGTGGAAATCATTAGGCGTCATCAGAAGTATCTGATGGCGTCTTTTGTTGTGCATGAATAAGAATTATCCACGGGTTTTGGAAATAACATGACCAAAGATAATCCAGTGGGACATCTCCGATGCGTTATTACTGTCGATATAAAACGTCTGTCCGTAATAGGTGAGAGGTTCTAAGCGCCAGGGATCTGTCTGGCGAAGGCGGCGGATGTAAAGAAGACCGGTCACTTTGTTAATAAAAATACCGGTGTCGCCATCACGTATGGGATTCCGCGCGATTAATAAAATATCGTTTGCATGATAGACAGGAGACATATGATCACTTGTGACAAGAAGTGCACAATCAATCTGGTTTCCATAGCGTTTGCGGTATCCGGAAATATTGATTTTTTCGAGAGAACAGGAATCATACACCATTCCATCGTGCATGTTTCCACTTGGAATGATCATAGTGGTATAGTCCTCGCGGGAAACCGATGGAACCGTTTCCAGATTTCTGGCAAAATCGAATTCAAACTGTACAAGGGATTCAATAAAATGTAACTGTGTAGGCGAAAGATTGCGCATGCGGTCATAGGTCTGGAATAAATCAGAGGATTCGCCACATAATTCATAGAACATCTTTCCGGTAAGCTGGCTGAGCTTATATACGGTATAGACATCGACTTTTCCGGTATCCCCATTGGCAAGTCTTTTGTACGAGGAAAGGGACATATCTAGTGCTTTTGCCATATCCTGCTGTGAATAGCCGAGTTTAAAGCGCTCTCTTTCCAGATTTGTTCCAAGATTTCTGGATAATTGTTCGCGTGTCAGCATGAACCATCACCTCCGAATAAAATATCAAATCTATTATAATAATAAACGCTAAAAAGGTCAAATGACATATCGCGTTTCCGGATAAGGATCATTTCTGACCCCTGACCGACAAAAGTCGCCGGAAATATCAAAAAATTTAGCCCCGAATTGAAAAAATAGGAAAGATATAATCAATATGTAAATAAAAAGTCAAATTCAGTCAAAACAAAAAGAAAGGGGAAAGACGAAAGGTATAGGATAAATACATAAAAGGGAACTGATGCGTCCGGCATACAGTTCTTTTTTTGTTTTTTATGTGAACGAGTGCACAAAAGCAGGAAATTATGGTAAACTGTTTCATAGGAATAATGAGCGGATGTATGCTCATGAAAAGGGGTATTATAAGTGGAAAAACAACGATTACATTATTATGAACAGCTTGCAGAACTGTATCCGACGATTGGAAAAGCATCTACGGAAATTATCAATCTGCAGTCTATTTTATATCTGCCAAAAGGCACGGAACATTTTTTGTCGGATATACATGGGGAATTTAAAGCATTTTCCCACGTATTGAGAAACGGGTCTGGAGCCGTCCGCAAAAAGATTGATGACGTATTCGGGCATACGCTAAGTACGGCAGATAAGATGTCTCTGGCAACACTGATTTATTATCCACAGAAAAAAATCGAGCTGGTGCGTCAGACCGAGGACGATATCGAGAACTGGTATAAGATCACACTGTACCGGCTGATCGAGGTGTGTAAGACAGTATCTTCCAAATACACCAGATCCAAAGTGCGCAAGGCGCTGCCGGAGGATTATGCGTATGTAATCGAGGAACTGATTACGGAAAAGCAGGAGGTTTTGAATAAAGAGGCCTATTACGAGGCAATTATCAACACCATTCTGGAACTTGGGCAGGCAGATAATTTTATTGTGGCACTGGCGGAACTGGTGCAGAGGCTGGTCATTGATCATCTGCATATTCTCGGGGATGTGTATGACCGCGGTCCGTCACCGGACCGGATTATGGATCAGCTGGAACAATATCATTCGTTTGATATCCAGTGGGGGAATCACGATATGGTATGGATGGGGGCAGCAGCCGGGCAGCTTGCCTGCATTGCATCTGTGATCCGGACAAGTATCCGGTATGGGAATCTGGATCTGATTGAGGATGGTTATGGCATCAATATGGTTCCGCTTGCAACATTTGCCATGGATGCTTACCGCGATGATCCGTGCAGACAGTTTGTACTGAAAGATTCCACGGATGAGGAACGAAGCAAGAAAGAAACGCTGATGAACCGGAAAATGCATAAGGCAATTGCCATCATAAAGTTTAAACTGGAAGGACAGCTGATCCACAAATGGCCGGAGTATGGTATGGAAAACCGCTGTCTGCTGCACCGTATTAATTACGAGAACAAAACAGTGGAAATTGATGGAAAAACCTATGACATGCTGGATACCAGTTTTCCTACCATTGATCCGGAACATCCGTATGATCTGACACCTGAGGAACAGGAAGTCATGAACCGGCTGCGCACCTCGTTTATACACTGTGAGAAACTGCAGCGCCATGTACGGCTTCTGCTAAAACGAGGCAGCATGTATAAAGTCTACAACGGAAATCTGCTTTATCATGGATGTGTGCCGCTGAATCCGGATGGGACATTTAAGAAAGTAAATGTATATGGCAGGGAATACAGCGGAAAAGCACTCTATGATGTGCTGGAATCCTATGTCCGCAAGGCATTTTTCTCTCTGGATGAAAAAGAGAGGGAAAAAGGAAGGGATATCATGTGGTATATCTGGACGGCACCGGATTCTCCTTTGTACGGACGGAGTAAGATGGCAACGTTTGAGCGGTATTTTCTTGCGGACAAGTCCATGCATCATGAGAGTAAGAATGCGTATTATCATTTGTTTGACAAAGAGGAAACGGCAGATAATATACTTAAAGAATTCGGGCTGACGGGGGATTTTGTGCATATCATCAATGGTCATGTACCGGTAGAGCGCATTGCCGGCGAAAATCCGGTCAAGTGTAACGGAAAACTGATCCTGATCGACGGTGGATTTTCAAAAACATACCGGAGAAAAACGGGAATTGCAGGATATACACTGACGTACAATTCTTATGGACTGACGCTTTCTGCCCATGAACCGTTTGACTGGTCAAACGAGGCGGTAAGAGATGAACTGGATATTGTATCGCATCAGGAAGCAGTGGAATACCGGGATAAACGTATTCTGGTGGGTGATACAGACGTTGGTAAGCGCATGATGATCCGCATTGAGGAACTGAAAAAACTGATTCAGGCATATCAGGACGGCGAAATCGCCGAACGGGATGCCAGCAGTGCTTATAAATGGTAGAGGATAAGTTATGTATCAGGTAGAAGGCTACGCATTTGAAACAAAGGAACAGGAACATACAGCAAAACATGAGGTAGAGATCATCGGGTATATCCGGAAAAATACGAGAATGGATGATCCGGATATTGTGCTGGCGTTATATAACAAACTGGTGTTAAAAGAAATTTTTGTCACGCCGGTCGGATATGATTTTTTGCACAGGCTTCAGGAATATCTGTATACCATTCCCTATATCCGGAGAGAAGATATTCTTCCGATCACGGTGTATGAACCAGAAGGAATGGTTTCAAAAGAAAAAAGAAGCAAAGAGGAAATAAAGCAGAAGAAAAAAAGACAGAAAAACAAAGAGCATGTGGTCAGTAAAAACCGCCGGAAGAAGAACCGGGATTATCAGAAACTGTTTCACATCAGTACATTTTTCGCAGTTGTTTTTGCACTTGGCATCATTGGGATGCTTGTGATTACGTGGCTCAGCGAAGATAATGTGACGATTTTAAACTATGAAAATAAGGTGATTGATAAATACGAAATCTGGGAAAAACAGCTGGATGAACGGGAAAGCCAGCTTGAGGAGAGGGAATTGAGACTGACGGAACAGGAGGCAGAATAGAGATGGACAAAGTGAAGATCCTTGTGGTAGATGATGAGAGCCGGATGAGGAAGCTGGTACGGGATTTTTTGACCCGGCAGAACTATGAAGTCTTAGAAGCAGCAGATGGAGAGGAAGCACTGGATATTTTTTATAAAGAAAAAGCGATCGCTTTGCTGATTCTGGATGTGATGATGCCAAAGATGAACGGCTGGGAAGTCTGCAGGGAAATCCGTCAGACATCCAAAGTCCCGATCATCATGCTCACGGCCAAAAGTGATGAGAGTGATGAACTTATGGGATTTGACCTTGGGGTTGATGAATATATAACCAAACCGTTTTCACCGAAAATTCTTGTGGCGCGTGTCGAAGCGATTCTGCGCCGGACCAATAAGATCGGCGATGCGGCCGATCTTAAGACGGCAGGAGAGATTATTCTGGATAAGACGGCGCACGAGGTGAAAATTTCGGGAAATCCGGTGGAACTCAGTTTCAAGGAGTTTGAACTGCTGGAATATTTTATGAATAATCAGGGGATTGCCCTCTCGAGGGAACGCATTTTAAACAGTGTGTGGAATTATGACTATTTTGGGGATGCACGGACGATTGATACACATGTAAAAAAACTGAGAAATAAACTCGGGGCATGTGGAAGTTATATAAAAACCGTATGGGGAATGGGTTACAAGTTTGAGGTGTCCTAAATGGAAAAGAAACAAAAGACTTCCCTGACGTGGCAGCTGATTTTGACGATGGTTGTCATTGTTGCGGGAACGGTTGCGATGTGCTGGTTTTTTAATACCACCTTTTTGGAAAAATATTATATTTTTCATAAGGAAAAAGAGTTAAAAAGCAGTTTTGACCAGGTAAGGCTGATTTGTGAAAAGCAGGGGGATTCCAGTGATGATGCGTATGTGCAGTTCGAGAGAATCTGTGCAAACGGAAATATCAATATGCTTATTGCAGATCAGGACAGAAACCTGATATGGAGTTCCTACAGCAGTGCACAGCGTTTTCAGATGCAGATGGAGGACTGGCTGTATGGAAGTGACCGCAGCCGTGTGCAGGTGCTTTCATCCGGAAAGGATTATACGCTGCTTCGGCAGACCGATGAACGGCTGCAGTCGGAGTATCTGGTTCTTCTGGGAACTTTAAAAAATGGAAACAATCTTTACATGCGTGCGGCTGTGGAAAGCATTCGGGAAAGTGCGAGCATAACAAACCAGTTTTTTGTAATGGTGAGCACGGGAGCCATCATCTTAAGCGTGATTCTGATCATCGTTCTCTCGAAAGGGATTTCCCATCCGATCCATGCCTTATCCGATATCGCAAGAAGGATGACACAGCTGGATTTTGATGCAAAGTATATACCGGTACGTCATGTGAGCCGGGAGATTGATGAACTTGGAAATTCCATGAATGAATTGTCGGAGACACTGGAAGAGACGATTTCGGAACTAAAGACAGCAAACGTCAGCCTGCAGCAGGATATCGAGAAAAAAGAACAGATCGATGAAATGAGAAAAGAATTTCTTTCGAATGTTTCACACGAGCTGAAAACACCGTTGGCACTCATACAGGGATATGCGGAAGGATTAAAAGAATGCATCAATGATGATGCAGAGAGCCGTGATTTTTACTGTGATGTGATTATGGATGAATCGGAAAAGATGAATCATATGGTAAAGCAGCTGCTGACCCTCAATCAGCTGGAGTTTGGCAATGATACCGTGGAAATGACACGGTTTGATATCACGGAGCTGATTGACGGCGTGATCCAGTCTGCATCCATCATGGCGGCACAAAAACAGGTGAATATCGAATTTTACAGGGAAGGTCCGGTATATGTCTGGGGGGATGAGTTTAAGGTGGAAGAGGTGATTACGAATTTCCTGACCAATGCCATGAACCATGCGGCAGGAGAAAAAAAGATTACCATTCGTTTTCAAAAACATGACCATCTGGTACGCACGAGTGTGTTTAATACCGGTGACCCGATTCCCGAAGAGGATCTTGACAAGATCTGGGTGAAATTCTATAAAGTAGACAAAGCAAGAACACGTGAATATGGTGGAAGCGGAATCGGATTGTCCATTGTCAAGGCAATCATGGATTCTTTTCATCAGAAATGCGGTGCAGTCAATCACCCGGACGGTGTGGAGTTTTGGATGGAATTGGAGACCAATAATTAATGCAAAGAAAAGATTGTCTTATTTTTCAGAATATGATACCATAAAATATAGATTATAGGGCAAAAGTGACAAGAGGGTAAAAGAGTATGAAAAAGAAAATAAGTCTGCCTGTGATGGCAGTGTCAGCAATACTCCTGTTGGGAGGCTGTGGAACCCAGATGTATGATTTGTCAGAGGACGAAGAAAATCTGGTCGTGCAGTATTCGGCGCATATTCTTGCAAAGTATAATATTGAGCAGAAAGACGGAATGACAGCCGCTTCATCCGAAGAGACACAGGAAACACAAAAACAGGACAGCCAGATGCCGGAGAGCCAGAATACCCAGAGTGCGGACAACAACATGGCGTCAGATGCCACGGGAGAAACCCAGACACAGGAGATGGAGACGATGCCGATCGCCGAGGCAATTGGACATGCATCGGGTCTGACCGTTTCTTACAAAGGATACAGGGTTCAGAATATCTATCAGGAGGGAGACTATTTTGCAGTAACTCCTGAGGATGGAAACAAACTTGTTGTGATGAAGTTTGAAATTAAAAATAAGGGAAAGAAAAAGGTCCGGCTGGATACAGAAAAACTCGGTATTACATTTTATGCATGTTTTGACGGAAAAAACAGGATAAAGGAGACTGCTTCGCTCGGAACCAGAAGTCTTTCCTCTTATGGGGAAACCATCAGGGGCGGAAAGAAGAAAACAGCGGTTTTACTGTTTCAGATTCCGAAAGACCAGGCTGATAAAATTTCGGGTGAGACACTGTATGCAGAAATAAAAGATACAATTTATTCTCTGAAATACAAATAAATGCCCCCAAATTTTACAAAATATGATATAATAAACATAAGGGATTACCAATACAGAAAAGTGCGGGAGGACGTATATGGATACAAATATTCTGTTAGAGTCAGGGACGAACGAATTAGAAATTTTAGAGTTTACATTAGGAGATAATCATTACGGAATCAACGTGGCAAAGATCAGGGAGATTTTGTCATACCAGAAGGTTACTCCTGTACCGAATACACATCCGAGCGTAGAAGGCATTTTTATGCCGCGCGAGGTGATGATTACGGTCATCAATCTGAAAAAGTGTCTTGGCATGGAGGATGATGGACAGGAAGGTCTGTTTATTATCACGAATTTTAATAAACTTGATGTGGCATTTCATGTGGATCAGGTGGTAGGAATTCACCGTGTATCATGGAATGAGATCATCAAACCGGATTCTACGATTAATGGAGAAGACGGAAGTGTTGCAACTGGTGTGATCAAGATGGACGGAAAACTGGTTGTTATTCTTGACTTTGAGGCAATTGTATCATCCATCAGTCCGGAAACCGGTCTTAGGGTCAATGATATTGAACAGATCGGGGAGAGAAGCCGGAGCGAGGATCCAATTCTGATTGCAGAGGATTCTCCGTTGCTGAGCAGTCTGATTACGGACTGCCTGAAAAAAGCAGGATACAAAAAACTGATTGTTACATGTAATGGACAGGAAGCATGGGACAAGATTCAGGAATTTGAAAAGGCGGGGACATTGGACGAGAACGTTCATTGTGTCATTACCGATATTGAAATGCCCCAGATGGACGGACATCGTCTTACGAAGCTGATCAAATCAGATGACAAACTGAAACATCTTCCGGTTATCATTTTCTCCTCTCTTGTAAATGAGGAAATGAGAAGAAAAGGGGAGTCGCTTGGTGCAGATGCACAGCTGACCAAACCTGAAATCGGAAGTCTTGTAGATGCCATTGATGAATTACTTGCAAAGAGAAACAAATAAATTTCGGCAAAACAGTAAGGGGTGTGATGGCTTCATCACATCCCTTTGCAGGTTTATGGAATAAACAGATGGAATGGAGAAAAACACATGGGAGACCACTCATCGGAAAATTATCTGGATCAATTATTAAATTCCATGCATGGAGAAGAAACGGAACATCCGAAGGAACAGCCGGCAGCAAAACAGGTTCTGAGAGATGATTTTGAAAAGCAATTGTTTGGAGAAGAAGAAACGAAGGAAAAGGCAAAAGCGAAAAATGAAGAAGATTTTTTGAGGGAGTTTGAGGAAGAACTGCTCAAGGAAGATATTCCGGAGTATACCGAGAGCCTGAATCAAAAAAAACAGGAAGAAAAAGCCACACAGATTGACGCTTCCCTGGATGATCTGCTCGATAATATTCCACAGGATGATTTTTCGACAGGGGATGCAGCAAAGGAAGAAGAAACCGGTTTTCAGGGGAAAAGTCCGTTGGAAACTGCAATACCACCCGATGAGGATGATTTCGAGGTGAATACACTTGATGATGCAGTCGGAACGTTTGACAGCAATCTGCCAAAAGAAGAGGATGGAGAACTGGATCTGTCAGGGCTTTCGGATTCGGATCTTATGGATATGCTTTCCGGAGATCAGGATTTATCGGATCTGGGGGATATGCTTTCTTCTGATCAAGATGGAAAACCTTTGGAAGAAACTGATTCCATCGGTGATTTTGCAAGATCGGAAATGAATCCGCAGGAAGAAGTGGCAGATAAGATTCCAGAACTTACAGAGCAGGAAGACATACCGGCACAGGCAGAAGAAACCGCTTCCAATGGGAAAAATAAAAAAAAGAAAAAGAATAAGAAAGAGAAAAAAGAGAAAGAAGGCGGCTTCTGGCAGAAACTTTCCCGGATTATTTTCGGAGAGGATGATGAGGAAGAAAAGCAGGCGGTTGACATCGGAAATACACAGGGAGCGGATGTCAGTGAACTTTCGGAGGAAAACCAGCAGATCTTAAAGGAACTTGAAGGTACAGGCGGTGATGCCGGAAGGGAACCGGAAAAGAAAAAGGAAAAACCGAAAAAAGAGAAAAAACCGAAGAAAGAAAAGAAGCCCAAACAGCCAAAACCGCCGAAACCGAAAAAGGAGAAAAAACCTAAGGAAGTGGATAACACACCGCCGCTGCCAAAGGGACCGGTGATTGCGATTGTTCTTATGGCAGTGTCATTGTTTGCATTTGTCATGATTGTGACAAATCTTTTGGGGTATCAGGCAAACTTAAGTCAGGCAAAGGAAAAATATGAGCAGGGTTCTTATGTGGAGGCATACCGTAAGCTGCAGGGGCTTTCGATCAAGGAGCGCGATGAAAAGCTTTATCATCAGCTGGCAACTCTTGCTGCTGTCTCGGAAAAGTATCAGGCATATCTCGTATTTGATAATTACGGTTCAAAAATTGATGCACTTGATGCACTGGTATGTGCATATGGGCGTTATGACCTGAACCAGAAAAATGCCAAAGAGTATGGCTGTGAAGATCAGCTTGAGAAGATCGGAGGAAAGATTATCAAAGCACTGCTGAAAGATTATGATATGACAGGGGATGAGGCACTGGATATCTACCAGACCAGAAAGCGGGATGATTATACGGTAAAATTGCATCAGAAGCTGAAAGAACTTGGGCTGGGATAAAAAAATAGCAGAAAGTAAGGCAGGAGACTGTTAATTTAGGAGTAAGACCTATATGATTGCAATAATAGACTACAACGCTGGAAATTTAAAAAGCGTGGAAAAAGCATTGCATTTTCTCGGAGAAGACTGTGTGATCACACGTAATTTTCACGAGATTGAGACCGCAGACAAAGTGATTCTTCCGGGAGTAGGTGCATTTGGCGATGCGATGGAACAATTGAAAAAATACGAGCTGGACAAGGTGATTCATCAGGTGACAGCGGAAAATAAGCCATTTCTTGGCATTTGTCTGGGACTGCAGCTTCTCTTTGAGGGAAGCGATGAGAGTCAGGGTGTAGAGGGACTCCATGTGCTGGACGGACAGATTCTGCGGATTCCGGATCAGTCGGGACTTAAGATTCCGCACATCGGGTGGAATTCTCTGCATTTACAGAATGACGGAAGACTTTTTGCTGGGCTGGAGGAAAATCCGTATGTATATTTTGTACATTCCTATTATCTGAAAGCAGCGGATGAACAGATAGTGAAAGCAACCACACAGTACAGTACGACAATTCATGCATCGGTAGAATCCGGAAATACATTTGCATGTCAGTTCCATCCGGAAAAGAGCGGTACGGTTGGACTTTCGATTTTGAAAAATTTTGCAAAGCTGCAGGGAGGAAATGCATAGTGTTTACGAAGAGAATTATTCCTTGTCTGGATGTGAATGACGGACGTGTGGTAAAAGGCATTAACTTTGTGAATTTAAGAGATGCCGGAGATCCGGTAGAGGTCGCAGCAGCTTACGACAAGGCGGGCGCAGATGAAGTAGTCTTTCTGGATATTACCGCATCTTCCGATCACCGTGCAACGGTGGTAGACATGGTGCGTAAGGTTGCAGAGAAGGTGTTTATCCCGTTTACGGTAGGCGGTGGTATCCGTACGGTGGAGGATTTTAAGGTACTGCTTCGGGAAGGTGCCGACAAGATTTCCATTAATTCTTCCGCAATCAATACACCGGAGCTGATTGGAAATGCAGCGGACAAGTTTGGCAGCCAGTGTGTGGTAGTCGCCATTGATGCCAGACGAAGAGAGGATGGAAGTGGCTGGAATGTTTACAAAAACGGCGGTCGTATTGATACCGGGCTTGACGCTGTAGAATGGGCAATGAAAGCTAACAGACTTGGTGCGGGAGAAATTCTTCTGACCAGCATGGACTGCGATGGAACAAAGGCAGGGTATGATATTGAACTGACCAGACAGATTGCAGACAATGTTTCCATTCCAGTGATTGCATCCGGTGGTGCGGGCACAAAAGAACATTTTTATGAGGCCCTGACAGAGGGACATGCAGATGCAGCACTGGCAGCGTCCCTGTTTCATTATAAGGAGCTGGAGATCATGGATCTGAAAAACTATCTGGCAGACCGCGGTGTCTCCGTGCGTAGATAGGAGTGAATGAAATTATGGCAATGATAACAAACGACTGGCTTCCGGCAGTCCGTGAGGAATTCGCCAAACCATATTACCGGCAGCTGTATCAGTTTGTGAAAGAAGAGTATAGCCGCACGGTTGTGTATCCGCCGGCAGAGGATATTTTTAATGCACTGCATTTTACACCGCTTAGTGAGGTAAAAGTACTGATTCTGGGACAGGACCCGTATCACAATGAACATCAGGCACATGGTCTTTCGTTTTCTGTCCTTCCGGATCAGAAAGAAATTCCGCCATCTCTGCAGAATATTTATAAAGAACTGCAGGATGATCTGGGGTGTAAAATTCCAAACAACGGCTATCTGAAAAAATGGGCAGATCAGGGTGTACTGCTTTTGAATACCGTGCTTACGGTGCGGGCGCATCAGGCAAATTCCCATCAGGGAAGAGGATGGGAGCAGTTTACGGATGCGATCATTCAGGCAGTGAATGCGCAGGATCGTCCGATTGTGTATATGTTGTGGGGACGTCCGGCGCAGAGCAAAATACCGATGCTTACAAATCCAAAGCACCTGATCTTAAAGGCACCGCATCCAAGTCCGCTTTCCGCGTATCGCGGGTTCTTTGGATGCAGACATTTCAGTCAGGCAAATCAGTTTCTAAAAGAACATGGAATCGAGCCGATTGACTGGCAGATAGAAGACATTTAAGAAATTTCTTGATAAAAAGAGGAGTGCCCCATTGTCCAATGGACAATGGGGCGAATTATGAAAAAATAACAAGTTAGTAACTTTGCTTTCTTTTATGTTCTTATAATAGCATCTGATTGTGAATAAAATATGAACAAAACGAAAAGAAATTGTTATCTTTTCGTAATTATAACCAAAATACGGAAAAATACCACAAAAGTATTGTAAAAACAGTGAAAAAGCGATAGGATAAAAGAAAGAATTGTGTGAAAGAGGTGATACTATGAGAGGAATTTCGATGTATGATTCATCGTCAGTAAGTACTTTATTTTCCAGTCTGGGTTCTTCGAAAAGCACAGGAAGTGGCCTGTTTGGAATCAATTTAAGTGAGTATGCAAGTATTCGCAGTGGTTCTTATGGCAAATTAATGCGCTCTTATTTTTCAATGGATTCCACGAAGGGCACCTCGAAGTCGGATGACAGCACCAAAAATACGATCGAGGATCTGGCCACGACCACATCAACGTCAAAAGACAGTACCAAGACGCTGGCTGCGATAGAGTCCGATGCCAAGGAACTGACAGACTCTGCCAAGGCATTGTATACCCGCAGTAACAACAAGGTGTTTACAAAGGATTCCGGGGGCAGCTACGATACGGACAAGATCTACAAAGCAGTAAAGAGTTTTGCGGATGATTACAACTCCATGCTGGATACAGCCGGCAAGTCATCGACGAACCGCATTTCCCGGTCGGTAAGTTCTATGAAAAATGAGACTTCTTACAATGAGAAACCCTTAAAGGAAATAGGAATTACGGTCGATGAAAAGACCGGCAGGCTGTCGGTGGATGAGACAACGTTTAAGGGTGCAGACACAGAGAAAATAAAGAACCTGTTCAATGGAACCGGTTCCTATGCATACAGTGTGGCAACAAAGGCAGCCATGACAGAGTCCTATGCAAAGTCAGAAGCCGCAAAATCCAATACATATACGAAGAACGGCACGTATAATTACAATTATAACAGCGGAAATATTTTTACAGATATGTTTTAAAATAGTTGAAAATGAGTTTTCGAAATGCAGGAAACCCTCTTTGCTGGACAGACCAGCAGAGAGGGTTTCCTGTTTTTACCAAACAGACAGAGGGTAACAGATTAATCATCTGCCTCCTCATCTGCAGTTGTATTGTATACCTGACGTTTTCTTGCCATAACATCACTTTCGAGATATTCGTCATAAGTAGAAACCTTGTCTACCATGCTTCCATCCGGAAGAAACTCGATGATGCGGTTCGCAGTTGTCTGTACGACCTGATGGTCACGGCAGGCAAACAGGATGACACCAGGGAATTTGATCATACCATTATTCAATGCGGTGATGGATTCCATATCCAGGTGGTCTGTCGGCTCATCAAAGATTAAAACGTTGCTTCCCATGATCATCATGCGGGAGAGAAGGACACGGACTTTTTCTCCACCGGAGAGGACACGCATCTTTTTTACACCATCTTCACCGGCAAAAAGCATACGGCCGAGGAAACCGCGGACATAAGTTGCGTCTTTGATCTCGGAGTATTGGGTCAGCCAGTCAACGATCAGCTCATCGGAATCAAAGATGGCGGTATTATCCTTCGGGAAATAAGACTGGCTTGTTGTAACTCCCCATTTGTAAGATCCTTCATCCGGTTCCATTTCCCCGGCGAGAATTTTAAACAATGTTGTCTTTGCAAGCTCATTTCCACCGACAAAGGCGATTTTGTCATCGTGTCCGACAATAAAGGAAATGTTGTCAAGAACTTTTACACCGTCAATGGTTTTACTGATTCCGTCTACGGTCAGAACTTCATTTCCAATTTCACGGTTTGGACGGAAATCAATGTACGGATATTTACGGCTGGAAGGACGGATGTCATCTAGCTGGATTTTTTCCAGGGCACGCTTACGGGAAGTTGCCTGCTTGGATTTGGAAGCATTTGCAGAGAAACGGGAGATGAACTCCTGCAGCTCTTTGATTTTTTCTTCCTTTTTCTTGTTGGCTTCTTTCATCTGACGGACAAGAAGCTGGCTGGATTCATACCAGAAATCGTAGTTTCCGGCATACAGCTGAATTTTGCCGTAATCCATATCTGCAATGTTGGTGCAGACTTTGTTTAAGAAATAACGGTCATGGGAAACCACGATAACCGTGTTTTCAAAGTTGATCAGAAATTCTTCTAACCATGCGATGGCATCAAGATCCAGGTGGTTGGTCGGCTCATCGAGAAGAAGAATGTCCGGGTTGCCAAACAGTGCCTGCGCAAGAAGTACTTTGACTTTTGCGGCACCCGGCAGGTCTGCCATCTGTGTGTAGTGATCCTCGGTCGGAATTCCAAGACCGTTTAACAGGGTGGCAGCATCGGATTCGGCATTCCAGCCGTCCATGTCTGCAAATTCTGCTTCAAGTTCACTGGCGCGGATACCATCCTCATCGGAAAAATCTTCTTTCATGTAGATGGCATCTTTTTCTTTCATGATGTCATACAGACGTTTATTTCCCATGATAACCGTGTCGAGTACGGTATACTCATCATACTTGAAGTGGTCCTGCTGCAGGAAAGACAGACGCTGTCCCGGTGTGATGACAATGTCACCGCTGGTTGGCTCTAACTGCCCGGATAAAATTTTTAAAAAGGTAGATTTGCCGGCACCGTTTGCACCGATCAAACCGTAACAGTTCCCCTCGGTAAACTTTACGTTTACATCTTCGAAAAGGGCTTTTTTGCCTAATCTTAAAGTAATGTTATTTGCACTAATCATACGAAAACCTCATTGCTTTACTTAATATGTCTATGATAAAATCACAAATTCTATTATAAACATGACATGGGATATATTTCAAGAAGAAAAACGCTTTCTTGTTGGAAATGTATAGAAATAATGATATAATGGAGAAAGAATTGAACGAAATTGGGGCAAAGCTATGGATTATAGGGAATTTATACAGTTGGATCTGCCTGTCGCAGTTGCAATTGTCAGTTGTGGGGCAGACTGGAGAGTGGAAGAGGCAAACGCAGAGTTTACGGATGTACTTGGATACACGGAAAAGGAACTGCGGGAAACCAGACCACAAAAAATGGTATATGACGAAGATTATGCAAATCTGGTCAGTGTATTGGAAAATGTTGTCCGGACACATGACAACGGAAAAATGCAGCTTCGTATCGTACGCCCCGATGGGAAAACCCGGTGGGTGGAGATGCGGTGCAGTGTTCTGGCACATTACGATGTAAAACCATATGTGGTTTTATTTTTATGGGATATTGATGAGGAAAAAAGACGGGAAGAACATCAGAAACTGTTGAACCAGAAATATGAGCTGATGGAACAGCTGTCTTTGGAATATCCGTTTGATCTGGATGTGGAAAACTGGACGATGCTGCGCTCGTACCGGCTGATGGAACTGAGGGGACAATACGATTATTCCGAACAATATTTTCCGGTGGATGAAGAAGTTCTGACACTCTGTCCACCGGATCAGGAGCTTTTTCTGAAGGCTATGAAAGAAGCTGCCACAGAGGAAAAAACCGGAAGTATGGATACAAGGTTTAATATCCATACGGAAAATGAGACACCGAAATATCTCTGGTTTAGAACTTATTACAAGAGCATTGCAGACCATAATGGACGGATCACCCGGATTATCGGAAGAAGTTTTAATATTGATGAAGATAAGAATCTTCAGGAAGAAGTGCGGAGAGATCCGCTGACGAAACTGCTCAACAAGCTGGAAATCCAAAGGGAGACCGATGCATTTCTGGAAGGAACAGAAGACGGAACCCATGTATTGTTTCTGATTGATATTGATAATTTTAAAGGTGTCAATGATAATTTCGGGCATACATTCGGTGATACTGTAATCGTAGATGTTGCAAATATCATCAAATCTTTTTTCCGCAACAATGATCTGACCGGAAGGGTCGGTGGGGATGAATTCCTTGTGCTGATGAAGAACACAACACTCGAGAAGGCAAAGGAACGTGCCGGAAATCTTGGAGAAGCACTCTGCAAAGTTTATACGGGGGGCTCCATTCACTACAGGATCTCGGCAAGTATTGGTCTGGCCGCCTGTAACGGTGGGGATGGAAATACATACAGTTCCCTGTTTGAAAAAGCGGATCATGCCATGTATCGTACCAAGCAGGGGGGCAAAAATGGATATGAGATTGCCGGTGCAAAAGATGTGGGAATGATCAGAAACGGAATCAAAAACATTGAGCGGCGGGAAAACATGGGCGCAGAAGACCGTGAATTCCTTGCATTTTCCATCAGTCTTATGGCGCACGCCAAAAATATAGATGGGTCGCTGAATATGCTTTTAAACAGGATTACGGAAAGATACCAGCTGGATCTTGTTATGGTATTTGAGGATAACACCGAAAATGACGGAATGGTCATGACCAATTATTTTGGAAATAATTTCTCTTTTTATGGGAAAAGTGCGTTTCCAAAGAAAAGTCCTTCACTAAAGGAACTACAGCCAGGGGAGTATATGATAGTTAAAAATTCGCGGAGCAATTTTGCAACGGGGATGGGAAATTATCTTAAGTCAACGGATACATACAACGAAAAAGCTCCGTTTTCTGCTGTGGTTGGAAAATTTGAATATGTTGGGGGCTGTACAGGGGAAGTAATTTATGTGTCACTGGACGAAGAACGGCAGTGGCAGCCGGGAGAGTTGGAAATTTTTCAGGAACTGACCCGTATGATGGCTATTTTTGTGTCCCTGCGCTATCGGGTCGAGGAAAGCCGGGAACAGATCAGTTCCATCCAGAAAAAAGATCCGCTGACAGGGCTGTACAATCAGGAGGCATTCCGTGAAGCGGTGGTTGAAATTCTGGCACATTCCAAGCCGGATGAAGTATATGCCATTGAGTATATGGATATCAATAATTTTGGATATATCAATGAAAATTATGGCTATAAAGTAGGGGACAGTGTCCTTAAAATGTTTGCACAGGATATCTTTATGCAGGAGTATTTCCGTGCAGGCTGCCGTTTGTATTCGGATTTTTTTCTGCTTCTGATTGCAGATGAAAGTCAGGAAAAAATGATCGATCGTCTGCACAACAGAAATAAAAGATTTTCCAATATGCAGAATCACAGGTATCCAAACAGTGGAATGGGGATATCGGCAGGGGTATATATTCTGGAAGACAATAAAATGGACATCGAGTTTGCGATCGAAAATGCCAATCTTGCATGGAAAAATGCAAAAAATACCGGGAAGAGGGATATTACCCTGTATAATCCTTCCCTGCGTATCCAGCGTACCGAGGAGCAAAAAATAGTCGGGGAATTTTATGAGGCATTATACCGGGATGATTTCCAGATGTATCTGCAGCCAAAGTTTATTTTACGTGACCGGAGTGTTTATGGGGCAGAAGCACTGGCACGATGGAAACGTCCGGATGGAAAGATTCTTCCGCCGGGAGTGTTTATTGATTCTCTCGAAAAAATAGGATATATCACAGAGCTTGATTTTTATATTTATGAGGAAGTGTTAAAAACTCTCGAAAAATGGGACAAGCAGCACCGGAGAAAAATTGTGATTTCAACCAATTTTTCCGGGCGTCATTTTGAGTCGGATGGGGAGGAATTTTTAAATCGTATCCAGCATGTGCTCTCAAAATACAGCGTCCGTCCAGAGTATATAGAAATTGAGGTGACGGAGGGCGTGCTCGTAAAGAATGTAGCAGTTCTTGAAAAGTGTATGAACCGGCTGCACGAGATTGGATTCCGTGTGGCAATTGATGATTTCGGAACAGGATATTCTTCACTTTCCGTACTTGCAGACATGCCTGCAGACGTCATAAAAATTGACAAAAGTTTTATTAATAAAGGCATGACGGAACAAAAGAAAAATCTTCTTTACGAAATCGGCCGTATGGTAAAGATTTTACATAAAGATATTATTATAGAGGGGGTGGAAACGGAGGAACAGGAGCAGTTCCTCAAAGAAGGTGGATTCACCTGCGGACAGGGATATTTATGCAATTGTCCGGTTCCGATTGGCGACTTTGAAAAGATGTATTTGTAAAAAAACAAGAAATGCTGTCGCTATCGCTTGATTTTTGGGTGCATTCATCCTATATTATTTAGTTAGAAGACATTCTGATTCAATGTTTTTTATGTTTGAACTTTAATTAAAAATAGGAGGACTAATTCATGAAACGTTCAATGAAAACCATGGATGGAAACCATGCAGCAGCACACGCTTCTTATGCGTTTACTGATGTTGCAGCAATCTATCCTATTACTCCTTCATCTGTTATGGCTGAGGCTACAGATGAGTGGGCAACCGCTGGTCGTAAGAACATTTTCGGACAGACCGTTCAGGTTACAGAAATGCAGTCTGAGGCTGGTGCAGCCGGTACTGTACACGGATCTCTTGCAGCTGGTGCATTAACAACTACTTACACAGCATCCCAGGGTCTGTTACTTATGATCCCGAACCTGTACAAAGTAGCTGGTGAGAGACTTCCGGGCGTATTCAACGTATCCGCTCGTTGTGTTGCTACACATGCACTGAACATCTTCGGTGATCACTCTGATGTATATGCTTGCCGTCAGACAGGTGTTGCAATGCTTTGTGAGTCATCCGTACAGGAAGTTATGGACTTAACTCCGGTTGCTCATTGCGCAGCAATCAAGGGAAGAATTCCATTCATCAACTTCTTCGATGGATTCCGTACATCTCACGAAATTCAGAAGATCGAGACATGGGATTATGAAGATCTGAAAGATATGGTAGATATGGATGCAGTTGATGCTTTCCGTAAGAATGCATTAAATCCAAATCATCCGGTAGAAATGGGATCTGCACAGAACCCTGACATCTTCTTCCAGTCAAGAGAAGCTTGCAACTCTACATACGACGAGCTGCCTGCAATCGTACAGGAATATATGGACAAGGTAAATGCCAAGATCGGCACAGACTACAAGCTGTTCAACTACTACGGAGCTGCTGATGCTGACCGTGTCATCATTGCTATGGGTTCTGTATGTGAGACCATCGATGAGACCATCGATTACTTAATGGCAAAGGGCGAGAAGGTCGGTGTTGTTAAGGTTCGTCTTTACAGACCATTCGTAAAGGAAGCTTTAATCGAGGCTATTCCGGATACTGTTAAGAGAATTGCAGTATTAGACAGAACAAAAGAGCCAGGTTCTCTTGGTGAGCCATTATACTTAGATGTAGTTGCTGCATTAAAGGGATCTAAGTTCGATCAGGTTACAATTACAAGCGGACGTTACGGATTAGGATCTAAGGATACTACTCCTGGACAGATCATCGCTGTATACAACAACACAGAGAAAGAGAGATTTACCATCGGTATCATTGATGATGTTACAAATCTTTCCCTGGATGTTAAGGAAAATCCTGTTACTACTCCGGAAGGAACTACAAACTGTAAGTTCTGGGGTCTTGGTGCAGATGGTACAGTAGGTGCCAACAAGAACTCCATCAAGATCATTGGTGACAACACAGATATGTACGCTCAGGCATACTTTGATTATGACTCCAAGAAGTCCGGTGGTGTTACAATTTCCCACTTACGTTTTGGACATTCTCCAATCCGTTCCACATACCTGATCTCTCAGGCAAACTTCGTAGCATGTCACTGTACAGCATACATCTACAAGTACAACATGGTTCAGGATCTGGTACCGGGCGGTACATTCCTGTTCAATACACAGTGGACAGTTGATGAACTGGATGAGAAGTTACCGGGTCAGGTAAAGAGATACATCGCAGAGAACAACATCAACTTCTACATCATCGACGGTGTAAAGATCGGTAAAGAGATCGGTCTTGGAAACCGTATCAACACTGTACTTCAGTCAGCATTCTTCTCTCTGACAAAGCTGATTCCGGAAGAGGAAGTTATCAAGCTTATGAAGGACGCAGCTACAAGATCTTATGCTAAGAAGGGTGACGATGTCGTTAAGATGAACCACGACGCAATCGATGCCGGTGCTACAGCATACGTTAAGGTAGATGTTCCAGAGAGCTGGAAGAACTGCACAGATGATGATTACTCTGTAGAAGTTAAGGGAGACAACAAGGAAGTTGTTGACTTCGTTAAGGATATTCAGCAGAAAGTCAACGGACAGCAGGGTAACACAATTCCTGTATCTGTTGTTAAGAAATACGAGACAGGCTGGACTCCATCCGGTACAGCAGCATACGAGAAGCGTGGTGTTGCAACAGACGTTCCTGTATGGGATGCTACCAAGTGTATCGAGTGTAACCAGTGTTCTTATGTATGTCCTCATGCAGCAATCCGTCCAGTCGCTATGACAGAGGCTGAGGCAGCTAAGGCTCCAGAAGGAATGCAGATGAAGGATCTCAACCAGATGCCAGGTTACAAGTTCGCAATCGTTGTTTCCGCATTCGACTGTACAGGATGTGGTTCTTGTGTAAACGTATGTCCTGATAAGGTACAGGCTATCACAATGACCGGATTCGAGGCACATGAGGATGAGCAGAAGTACTTCGATTACGCAGTATCTCTTGAGGATAAGGAAGATGTTATCGAGAAATTCAAACTTAACTCTGTTAAGGGATCTCAGTTCCGTCAGCCATTACTTGAGTTCTCCGGAGCTTGTGGTGGATGTGGTGAGACACCTTACGCTAAGTTAATTACCCAGTTATTCGGTGACAGAATGTACATTGCAAATGCAACTGGATGTTCTTCTATCTGGGCAAACTCTTCACCTTCTACACCTTATACAACAAACAAGAAGGGTCATGGTCCTGCATGGTCTAACTCACTGTTCGAAGATGCAGCAGAGTTTGGTTATGGTATGTTACTTGCTCAGAGAGCAATCCGTGACAGATTAAAGAACGAGCTGGATGAGATCGCAGCTAACACAGATAAGGCTGATGTTAAGGATGCCATCAAGGAGTGGAATGATACATTCGCTTCCGGTATCGAGAACGGACCAGCTACAGAGAAGTTAGTAGCAGCATTAGAGGCTTGCGGATGCGATGCTTCCAAGAATGTATTAAAAGAGAAAGATTTCCTCGCTAAGAAGTCTCAGTGGATCTTCGGTGGTGATGGATGGGCATACGACATCGGATTCGGTGGTGTAGACCATGTATTAGCATCCGGTAAGGATATCAACGTAATGGTATTCGATACTGAGGTTTACTCAAATACAGGTGGACAGTCTTCTAAGTCTACTCCTACAGGTGCGATCGCACAGTTCGCTGCCGGTGGTAAAGAGACAAAGAAGAAGGATCTTGCCGGTATCGCAATGAGCTATGGTTATGTATATGTAGCACACATCTCTATGGGTGCTGATATGAATCAGTGTGTTAAGGCTCTTGCAGAGGCAGAGGCTTATCCGGGACCATCACTGATCATTGCTTACGCTCCATGTATCAACCATGGTATCAAGAAGGGTATGAGCAAGGCTCAGACCGAGGAGAAGTTAGCTGTTGAGTCCGGATACTGGTTCAACTTCCGTTACAACCCAACACTTGCTGCAGAAGGCAAAGATGCATTCTCATTAGACAGCAAGGAGCCTACAGGCGATTATCAGGCATTCTTAAAGGGTGAGAACCGTTATGCATCTCTTGCTAAGTTCAACCCGGAGAGAGCTGCTGAGTTATTTGCAAAGGCTGAGAAGAACTCTAAGGATGAGTATGACCACTTAAAGAAGTTAGTAACTCTTTACGCTGGTAAATAATTGATCCGGAAACAGAGGAATACAGATAAACCGCAGGGACGAATGTCCCTGCGGTTTTTAATTTCAGGCATAAAAAAATCTATGCCGTACATACTATCTCCAGAAACCATTTCTGCAAAAATGCATATGGTAAAAGGGGAGGAAGAGGCATGTTGGAAAATAGTTATCCGATCCGCACGGATCTGGCACTCGAATCACAGGAGCGGCTGCAGGAAGACCAGGCAGATATGCGCGGCATCCGTGTTCTGGAAGAACGGCGGGAAAATGGAGTGATTGTCAGTACCGTGATGATCGAGACCGAGAATGCATCCGTTGCGATGGGAAGGCCAAAGGGGACGTACATTACGATCGAGGCGCCGGAGATGATCGAGGAAGATGCCGGATACCACAGGGATATTTCTTTGGAGCTGGCAAAGATCATGCGGAATCTTCTGCCGGGAAAAGAGATTGAAAAAAATTTAAAAAAGGGGCTGGAAGTCGCGGCACTGGTTGTCGGACTGGGCAACCGGGAAGTGACGCCCGATGCGCTGGGACCGAGAGTGGTGGATAATTTATTTATCACCCGCCACATCCTGAATGAATTCGGAAAGTACGCATTCCAGAGAGAAGATGTGGGAAAAGTCAGCGGAATCGTGCCGGGGGTTATGGCGCAGACCGGTATGGAATGTGTGGAGATCTTAAAGGGTGTGGTAAAAGAGACGAAACCGGATTTTCTGATCACGGTCGATGCGTTGGCGGCAAGAAGCATCCGGCGGCTGGGACGGACGATCCAGCTGACGGATACGGGAATCACGCCGGGAAGCGGAATCGGCAATCACCGCAATGCCATCAACCGCAAAAGTGTGGGCGTTCCCGTGATTTCTCTCGGTGTGCCGACGGTCGTGGATGCGGCAACGATTGTCTCGGATGCCATGACGGAATTTATTTCCGCATTATCGCTTTCGGATCTGCAGAAGCTGGATGAGAGGGAGCGGCAGGAACTGGCAAGGGAACTGCTCTCGCCACAGCTGAATGGTCTTTTTGTCACACCGAAAAACATTGATGACTCGATCAAAAATTTAAGTTTTCTGATTTCGGAGGGACTCAATATTGCGCTTCTGGGAGATAAAGAGGAATAGGGACAAAAGAAAAGGCATATAATTCTCTCAAGGTGGTGATAGGGTGAGGAGACGATTGCTTCTTTTTCTGGTGACGATAGATTTTGTGCTGGTCTGCGCTTTTGCGTATTGCTGGGGTGGCGGACTGGTGCAGTTTCTGGGGCAGAATCTGTCCCTGAAATTTTATAACGGAGTGCTTAATCTTTATGTGCCGGGGGTACTGGGGGCGCAGGAGGAAGGAATTCCGAATATATACCGGGATGTGACGGCTTCCATGTATCCGGCAATTGCACAAAACGAGCAGCGGCTGTGGTATGAATCACAGGAGGAAAACCTGGCGTATTATGAGAATCAGGCAGCAGAGGAAAACGAACAGGCAAAGCAGATCATTGCGGAAAATGAAAAGGCGGTAACGGAACAGCCAGTGCAGCAGGAAAGTCAGAATGTGGACGAGACTCCGACACAAAAAGAGTCCAAAAAGCCGGAGAAAAAAACAGAAACTTCCGGGAAAAAAGTTTCTGTCAACCGCAAAAAACTGCAGGATTTTGATTATCTGAGACAGACCTTTTATCAGGTTGATAATACAACGACCATCGGGAAAAATCAGCTGGACGTGGATAAGCTGATGAAACCGGATCTAAGGATTGACCAGTCGGTGGACGGCCCGCAGATTTTAATTTATCATACCCATTCCCAGGAACGGTATGCCGATTCAAAAGATGAAAAAACGGGTGTTGTCGGAGTGGGAGATTATCTGACGGAATTGTTGGAAGAGGAAGGATTTCAAGTCATGCATCATAAAGGAGAATACGATGTGGGCGACCGGGATCATGCATATTCCAAGGCAGCCCCGTCGATTCAGAAAATCATAAATGATAATCCATCGATTCAGGTAGTGATCGATTTACATAGAGACGGCGTGGGAGAAAACACGCGTCTGGTGACAACGCAAAACGGAAAAAAGATGGCAAAGATCATGTTTTTTAACGGACTGAGCAGAACAACGGCTTCCGGGGATATTCCGTATTTAAAAAATCCGTATATTTCCGATAATCTGGCGTTTTCGTTTCAGATGCAGCTTGCCGCTGCGGAATATTATCCGGATTTTACAAGGCGAATTTATCTAAAAGGGTACCGCTTTAATATGCATTTCTGCCCGAAGAGTATGCTGGTGGAAGTGGGCGCACAAACGAATACGTTTGAAGAAGCAAAAAATGCGATGGAACCACTTGCAGATCTGTTTGCAAAAGTGTTGAAATAATGGCTGTAAATGTTACAATGTACTTATATGAGGAGGGCATTTTTATGGTTGATTATACAGAAGGCTCAGGCAGACAGTATCACACAGGCGTGGGACCGCAGGACATAGGTAAGTATGTGATCCTGCCGGGAGATCCCAAACGATGTGCAAAGATTGCGGAATTTTTAACGGATGCAAAACAGGTGGCAGATAACCGGGAATTTACGACTTACACCGGAACGTTAGATGGCGTCAGGGTGAGTGTGACTTCCACCGGAATCGGCGGACCGTCGGCTGCGATTGCCATCGAGGAGCTTTCCAAATGCGGTGCACACACGTTTTTGCGTGTAGGCACCTGCGGCGGAATGCAGGAAAATATACTTGGCGGAGATCTGGTGATTGCAGATGGAGCGATCCGGATGGAGGGGACAAGCCGGGAGTATGCACCGGTTGAATATCCGGCCGTTCCGGATTTTACAGTGACTACTGCACTGGTACAGGCAGCAAAAAAACGCGGGATACGTCATCATGTCGGCGTTGTACAGAGCAAGGATTCCTTTTTCGGACAGCATGAGCCGCAGATTATGCCGGTAAGTTATGAGCTCACGCAGAAATGGCAGGCATGGCTTAGGATGGGATGTCTGGCATCGGAGATGGAATCGGCGGCGCTTTTTATTGCCGGAAGTTTTTTGCATGTGCGTGTGGGCGCCTGCTTTCTTGTCCTTGCCAATCAGGAGCGGGAAAAAAGGGGGCTGCCGAACGTGCAGGTGCATGATACAACGCAGGCAATCGCTACAACTGTGGATGCCATCCGGCTGCTGATACAGGAGGATAAAGATGCAGACAGATTATAAAGAACTGATCCGGAGTGCGTTTCAGGCGAGAAAGCGGGCGTATACACCGTATTCCCGTTTTCAGGTGGGTGCGGCTCTTCTGGCCAAAAACGGAACTGTGTATCAGGGATGCAATATAGAAAATGCTTCCTATCCTGCAACAAACTGTGCCGAACGTACGGCATTTTACAAGGCGGTCAGTGAGGGTGTGCGGGAATTTCAGGCGATTGCAATCGTTGGTGGAAGTGTTTTGTACCAAAAAACGGCAGAGGAAAACCAATGTACGGATCTTTGCAGTCCGTGTGGGATCTGCAGACAGGTGATGCGGGAATTTTGTCCGGGAGATTTTGAGATTGTACTTGCAAGGTCCCAGGAGGACTATGAAGTACACACGCTGGAGGAACTGCTGCCTCTTAGTTTTGGACCGGAAAATCTTAAGAAACAGGGAGGGGAGTAAATCATGGACAGACGATTGAAACGTGTTTTTGTAATAGTACTCGATTCGATGGGAATGGGAGCGATGGCAGATGCCGCACGCTTCGGAGATGAAGGTGCCGATACATTAGGGCATATTTCACAGACCGTGGAACATTTTTATATTCCAAACCTGGCATCTTTAGGGCTGGCAAACCTGAAATCCTTAAAACAGGTACAGCCGCAGGAACATCCACTTGGATATTATGCGGCACTGAATGAAAAAAGCAACGGAAAAGACACCATGACCGGACACTGGGAGATGATGGGGATTGAAACAAAAAAGCCTTTCATCACCTTTACGGAACATGGATTTCCGCCGGAGCTGATCGCAGAACTGGAAAAAAGATGCGGCAGAAAAATTATAGGAAACCGGGCGGAAAGCGGAACAAAGATTTTAGAGGAACTCGGCGAGCAGGAAATCAGGGAAGGAAAGCTGATCGTGTACACATCGGCAGATTCGGTTCTGCAGATCTGCGGGAACGAGGAGACGATGGGATTAGAGACCCTGTATCATTACTGTGAGATTGCCAGGGAACTGACGATGCGTGATGAGTGGAGGGTGGGACGCGTGATCGCCCGCCCGTATGTGGGAAAGAAAAAAGGCGAGTTTGTCAGAACCAGCAACCGCAGGGATTATGCGTTGAAACCGACCGGGCCAACAGCATTAAATGCGCTTCAGGAAGCCGGATATGACGTGCTGGCAGTCGGAAAGATCCATGATATTTTTGACGGATACGGAATTACAAAAAGTCTGCATTCGACCAGCAGTGTCCATGGGATGGACCAGACCATTGCGCTGGCCCAATCCGATTTCTGCGGTTTGTGCTTTACCAATCTGGTCGATTTTGATGCCCTGTGGGGACACCGGAGAAATCCGATCGGATACGGAGAGGAAATCGAGAGGTTTGACAAAAAGCTCGGAGAACTTATGCCACTGCTTAAAAAAGAGGATCTGCTGATGATCACGGCGGACCATGGAAACGATCCAACGTATAAGGGCACGGATCACACAAGAGAGCAGGTGCCGCTGCTTTTGTATTCGCCATCCGATCAGGGAAGCGGGTCGCTCCCGACACAGGATACATTTGCGGTGATCGGGGCGACCATTGCGGATAATTTTGGAGTGCAGATGCCGGCAAATACGATCGGCACATCACTTCTTCCGTTGTTATAGTTTGCAGAAGAGAGGGAAAAGCCGATGATGAATCGATTTATTGCACACAATATGCCAAAAATAGAGCTGCACTGTCATCTGGACGGTTCGATGAGCCTGCCCCTGATCCAGAAACTGATGCAGCAGGAGAAAAAAGAGCCGCTAGGACTGGAAGAATTGCGGAAAAAACTGGTGGCACCGATGGACTGCAGTTCACTGGCAGAGTATCTGGAGAAGTTTGAACTGCCGCTTGGCTGCCTGCAGACGAAGGAGGGACTTTCGGCAGCAGCACAGGATCTGGCACTTTCTGCAGCAAAAGAACAGGTCAAGTATCTGGAAGTGCGTTTTGCACCTGCATTTTCCATGGAGCAGGGGCTTTCGGTCCGGGAAATCTTAGAGAGCGTCCGGGATGGCCTGAAAAAAGCAGAAGAAAAAGCGGACATCCTGACCGGAATGATTGTCTGCACTATGCGCAATCTGGAAACCGAAAAAAATATTGCCATGTTAAAAGAAGCGCGGGAATTTCTCGGAAACGGTGTTGTTGCCTGTGATCTGGCAGGGGATGAAAAGGCGTACCCGACAGCAGCGTTTGCGGACGTATTTGCCACTGCAAAAAAATATGGCATGCCATATACCATCCATGCAGGAGAATGTGGAAGCAGGGAAGAAATCCGTACGGCCATTGAACTGGGAACATCGCGGATCGGTCACGGAATTGCCATGAGCGGGGACGAGGAATTAAAGAAGGAAGTTGCAGAGAAAAAGATCGGAGTGGAACTGTGTCCGACGAGTAATCTGCAGACAAAGGCGGTCACGGATTTTACAGACTATCCGTTCCGGGAATTTTACGATGCCGGAATTTTGCTTTCCATCAATACGGACAACCGTACCGTCAGCGATACCAGCTGTACGGATGAATATATGCGTCTGGCAGAAGCCGGGATGTTTCAAGAGCCGATGTGTGAGAAAATTTATATGGCTTCGCTGCATTCGGCATTTGCGGACGATGATACCAAACAGGTATTATGGAAAAAGTGGATGTCAATGTTTGATTTATAGACATGTTTTCGGTATAATGTAACATTGCGTAGGTTCTATCAGCATCTGATGGACCGTACTTATCAAACGATAAATTATAGTAGAAAGAAAAAGAGGAATAAGATGTCAATCGATCAGAGCAAAATTCGTAATTTTTGTATTATTGCCCATATTGATCACGGTAAGTCTACACTTGCGGATCGAATCATAGAAAAAACAGGAACGCTGACCAGCCGTGAGATGCAGGCACAGGTTCTCGATAATATGGATCTGGAGCGTGAGAGGGGAATCACGATCAAATCCCAGGCAGTGCGCATCATTTATCAGGCAAAGGATGGAGAGGAATATATTTTTAACCTGATTGATACGCCGGGACACGTGGATTTTAATTATGAAGTATCCCGGAGTCTTGCAGCGTGTGATGGTGCCATCCTGGTTGTGGATGCCGCACAGGGGGTGGAAGCCCAGACACTTGCCAATGTCTATCTGGCACTGGATCATGATCTGGATGTGCTTCCGGTCATCAATAAGATTGATCTGCCGAGTGCACGCCCGGAAGAGGTCGCACAGGAAATCGAGGATGTGATCGGTATCGAGGCGATGGATGCTCCGCGTATTTCTGCAAAGACCGGACTGAATATTGAGGAAGTGCTTGAACAGATCGTGACAAAGATTCCGGCACCTGCCGGAGATCCGAAGGCACCGCTTAAGGCGTTGATCTTCGATGCGCTGTATGATTCCTATAAGGGGGTAATTGTTTTCTGCCGGATCAAGGAAGGTACCGTCAAAGTGGGAACCAAAATCAAAATGATGGCCACAGGAGCCGAGGATCTGGTGACAGAAGTGGGATATTTCGGTGCCGGGCAGTTTATTCCGTGTGACGAGCTTTCCGCAGGTATGGTTGGATATATCGCGGCGAGCATTAAAAATGTGCGCGATACACGTGTCGGAGACACTGTGACAGAGCTCGACCGCCCGTGTGCAGAACCGCTTCCGGGATATAAAAAGGTCAATCCGATGGTGTACTGCGGATTATATCCGGCAGACTCTGCCAAGTATCCGGATCTGCGGGATGCGCTTGAAAAACTGCAGGTCAATGATGCATCGTTACAGTATGAACCGGAGACATCCCTTGCCCTGGGATTTGGATTCCGCTGCGGATTTCTGGGATTACTGCATCTTGAGATTATTCAGGAGCGTTTAGAGCGTGAGTTTAATCTGGATCTTGTGACTACGGCACCCGGTGTTATTTATAAGGTGCACAAGACCAACGGAGAAGTGTTTGACCTGACCAATCCGTCCAATCTGCCGGACCCTTCGGAGATTGAATATATGGAGGAACCGTTTGTATCGGCAGAGATCATGGTAACCAGCGAGTATGTCGGGGCAATTATGAAGCTTTGTCAGGAACGCCGCGGTATTTATATCAGCATGGATTATATTGAAGCAACCCGTGCCGTGATCAAATATGATATGCCACTGAATGAGATTATTTATGATTTCTTTGATGCATTAAAGTCGCGGTCCCGCGGATATGCCTCTTTTGATTATGAAATGAAAGGATATGTCCGTTCCGACCTTGTCAAACTGGATATTCTTATTAATAAGGAGATGGTGGACGCCTTATCCTTTATTGTATTCAAAGACAGTGCATACGACAGAGGCCGTAAAATGTGTGAGCGTCTGAAAGAAGAGATTCCGAGACATCTGTTTGAAATCCCGATTCAGGCAGCCGTAAACGGAAAAGTCATCGCTCGTGAAACGGTTAAGGCCATGCGCAAGGATGTCCTGGCAAAATGTTACGGCGGTGATATTTCCCGTAAGAAAAAGCTTCTGGAGAAACAGAAGGAAGGAAAGAAGAGAATGCGTCAGGTCGGCAGCGTAGAAGTGCCGCAGGAGGCATTCATGAGTGTATTGAAACTGGATGAAGACTGATTCTATGAATGAAAAGAAACTGGAATTATATATTCATATCCCTTTTTGCGTGAAAAAGTGTGATTACTGTGATTTCCTGTCCTTTCCGGCAGACAGCAATACACAGATCAGATATGTGCATGCCCTGCTGCAGGAAATCCGTTATTACGGAAATCTGCTTGGGGATTATCATGTCCCGACAATTTATATCGGAGGGGGAACGCCGAGCTGGCTGGAGGAAAATCTGATTTACACCGTGCTGCAGCAGGTTGCTTCGAGTTTTCATGTGGAGGCGGATGCGGAGATCAGCATCGAGTGCAATCCGGGAACGGTGACGGCAAAGAAACTGAATGTCTATCAGAGTGCGGGGATCAACCGCCTCTCGATCGGACTGCAGTCAACAAACAATGAGGAGCTGAAAGCACTTGGAAGAATTCACACGTATGATCAGTTTTTAAAAACGTATGAGCTGGCGAGAAATGCAGGATTTGAAAATATCAATATTGATCTGATGAGCGGTCTGCCTTACCAGACGCTGGACAAATTTTTAGAATCCCTGCAGACGGTGATCCGCCTGAAACCGGAACATATTTCGGCATATTCCCTGATCATAGAAAAGGGGACACCGTTTTATGAACGGTATAAGTTTGACGCAGTGAAGCAGGAAGCCGGACTTCATACAGAGATTCTTCCGGACGAGGATGAGGTATACCGCATTTATAAGGCCACGCAGGATGTATTGAAACAGGCAGGATACCGGCAGTATGAAATCTCTAATTTTGCCCAGCCGGGGTATGCCTGCAGACATAACATCGGCTACTGGACCAGAGAAAATTATCTGGGGCTGGGGCTGGGGGCATCTTCCCTGGTGGAAAATGTCCGGTATACCAACACCCGGCAGCTGTATGCGTATGGAGAATTTTGTGACCACCTGCAGGAAAAGTCTCCGGCAGAGTTTTTAAAAGACGGGGAGCATGCCGTACCAGAGGATCTCTGGATTGGCAGCTGTGTACAGGAACAGGCACAGATTCTGACAAGAAAAGAGCAGATGGAGGAATTTATGTTTCTGGGGCTGCGGATGAATGAGGGAGTAACCAGAGCAGCGTTTGAGCAAAGCTTTGGGGTACCGATTGAGGCCGTGTATCTGGAAACACTTCGCAAGCTGAAAGAACAGGGACTTTTGCAGATGGTTGCTGGCAGGATTGCACTGACCGACAAGGGGATGGATCTGGCCAACTACGTGATGGCGAAGTTTCTTTTATAAAATATAATTATAAAATAAAAATAAAATAGCATCAGGGTGTTGACAAAAAAACACCTTGGTGCTATTTTAATAACAGAACGATGTTAGCACTCTAAGTAAATGAGTGCTAACAAACCAAAAACAACCGGTGAAGGTTCAGGAACAGGAGACGGGAAAATGGCAGACGAGAATATGGAATTGGATGAAAGAAAAGTAAAAATTCTGGATGCAGTTATCCGTAATTATCTTGCAACCGGTGAACCTGTGGGATCACGAACCATTTCAAAATATACGGATTTGAATTTAAGTTCTGCAACCATCCGCAATGAGATGGCAGATCTTGAAGAACTTGGTTATATCGTGCAGCCACATACATCAGCAGGAAGAATTCCTTCAGACAAAGGCTATCGGTTTTATGTGGATCATCTGATGCAGGAAAAAGACCGGGAAGTCAAAGAAATGAAGGACTTCGTAATAGAAAAAACCCAGAAGATGGATGAGGTATTAAAAAAGGTTGCAAAGATGCTTGCAAACAACACCAATTATGCGACAATTGTTTCCGCACCGACTTACAGTGGAAACAAAGTAAAGTTTATGCAGCTGTCCAATGTAGATGAGAAACATATACTGGCAGTTATCGTAATGAACAGCAACATGGTAAAGAATCAGATGATCGACGTGGAAGAACCGCTCGACAACGAAACTTTACTGAAACTGAACATTCTGCTGAATACAGCATTGAATGGGCTGTCACTGCAGGAAATCAATCTGGGAACGATTTCCAAACTGAAAGAGCAGGCAGGCGTGCACAGTGAGATTGTTTCCCATGTGCTGGATGCACTGGGACAGACACTGAGTGAAAACGAGGATCTGCAGATCTACACAAGCGGTGCAACCAATATTTTGAAATATCCGGAACTTTCTGATTCAGAGAGTGCGGCAGGTCTTCTTTCCACATTTGAGGAAAAAGATGAGCTGGTAAATCTGGTAACGGAATCCCTTTCTGAGGGGGAGAGCAAAGGAAATGAAATACAGGTTTATATCGGAAATGAAGCTCCGGTACAGACCATGAAAGATTGCAGTGTCGTTACCGCAACTTATGATCTGGGGGAGGGCGTCAAAGGAACGATCGGAATTGTTGGTCCGAAACGGATGGATTACGAGAATGTTGTTGACAACCTCAAAAACTTAAAGTCCCAGTTAGACGGTATTTTTGATAAAGAAAAAGGGCAATCCTAGAAAGGTGGTAAACATGGCAGAGAACAAAAAAGTCATGGAAGAAGAGGCAGTAGATACAAAAGAAACCAAGGCCGAACAGACATGTGAAGAAACAAAGGACACAAAGGAGACGGCGGCAGAGGAAACAAAAGAAACTGCAGCCGAAGAAAAGGATACAAAGAAAGAAGAGAAATCCGAAAAAAAGGGTGCCTTTGGAAAGAAAAAGAAAGATAAAAAAGACGAACAGATCGAAGATTTAAACGACCGTCTGAAACGTCAGATGGCAGAGTTTGATAATTTCCGTAAACGTACGGAAAAAGAAAAAGCGCAGATGTTTGACATGGGAGCAAGAACAATCATTGAAAAGATTCTCCCGGTTATCGACAATTTCGAGCGTGGGCTTGCAGCTGTACCAGAGGAACAAAAGGATGATGCTTTTGTTACCGGTATGGATAAAGTATATAAGCAGATGCTGACAGAATTAGATGCCATCGGGGTGAAACCGATTGAGGCACTGGGAAAGGAATTTGATCCGGATCTCCACAATGCAGTTATGCAGGTGGAAAGCGAAGAGTATGAACCGGGAACAGTTGCCCAGGAATTACAAAAAGGTTACACCTACAAGGACAATGTGGTCCGCCACAGTATGGTCGCTGTAGTCAGCGAATAAAGGTATTTCCTATTTCGCATGGAGTAGTAAATCATAAATTAGCAAAACAATTTTATTTGATCATAATTTTAGCAGGAGGAAAAGAAAATGGGCAAGATCATTGGTATTGACTTAGGAACAACCAACAGCTGTGTAGCTGTTATGGAAGGTGGAAAACCTACCGTTATTGCAAACCAGGAAGGTGCAAGAACAACACCATCCGTTGTAGCATTTACAAAGACAGGAGAACGTCTCATCGGTGAGCCGGCAAAGCGTCAGGCTGTTACAAACGCTGAGAAGACGATTTCTTCCATTAAGAGACATATGGGTACGGATTATAAAGTAGCCATTGATGACAAACAGTACAGTCCACAGCAGATTTCCGCTATGGTACTTCAGAAATTAAAGGCTGATGCAGAAGGATACCTTGGAGAAAAGGTTACAGAAGCTGTTATTACAGTTCCTGCATATTTCAACGATGCACAGCGTCAGGCAACCAAGGATGCCGGAAAGATTGCAGGTCTGGATGTAAAGCGTATCATCAACGAGCCTACTGCAGCAGCACTTGCATATGGCCTTGATAACGAGAAAGAACAGAAGATCATGGTATATGACCTTGGTGGTGGTACATTTGATGTATCTATCATTGAGATCGGTGACGGTGTCATCGAAGTATTATCTACCAACGGTGATACACATCTTGGTGGTGATGATTTTGATAACAAGATCACACAGTGGATGATCGATGAGTTTAAGAAGGCAGAGGGTGTTGATCTTTCTACCGACAAGATGGCTTTACAGAGATTAAAAGAAGCTGCCGAGAAAGCAAAGAAGGAACTTTCTTCCGCAACTACTACAAATATTAACTTACCATTCATCACAGCTACTGCTGAGGGACCAAAGCACTTTGATATGAACCTCACCAGAGCAAAATTTGATGAATTAACACATGATCTCGTAGAGAGAACTGCAGTACCGGTACAGAACGCTATGAAGGATGCAGGTCTTACAAATGCAGATTTAGGCCAGGTTCTTCTGGTTGGTGGTTCTACACGTATCCCGGCTGTACAGGATAAGGTAAGACAGATGACAGGCAAAGAGCCAAGCAAGTCCTTAAACCCGGATGAGTGTGTAGCAATCGGTGCTTCTATTCAGGGTGGTAAATTAGCAGGTGATGCAGGTGCCGGCGAGATCTTACTTCTCGATGTAACACCACTGTCACTTTCTATCGAGACCATGGGTGGTATTGCAACCCGTCTGATCGAGAGAAATACTACCATTCCTACGAAGAAGAGCCAGATCTTCTCTACCGCAGCAGATAACCAGACCGCTGTAGATATCAACGTTGTACAGGGTGAGCGTCAGTTCGCAAGAGATAACAAATCTCTCGGACAGTTCCGTCTGGATGGTATCCCGCCAGCACGTCGTGGTGTTCCACAGATCGAGGTTACATTCGATATCGATGCAAACGGTATTGTAAATGTATCTGCCAAGGATCTTGGAACAGGCAAAGAGCAGCATATCACAATCACAGCAGGATCTAACATGTCAGATGAAGAAATCGATAAGGCTGTTAAGGAAGCTGCTGAGTTTGAAGCGCAGGATAAGAAGAGAAAAGAAGCAATCGATGCCAGAAATGAAGCTGAGAGCTTTGTATTCCAGACAGAGGATGCATTAAAGCAGGTAGGAGATCAGGTTGATCCTGCAGACAAGTCAGCAGTAGAAGCTGATGTTGCAGCAGTAAAGGCTTTCCTGGATGCACACAAGGAAGCAGAGCAGATGACAGATGCAGATGTTGCTGAATTAAAGGCAGCACAGGAGAAACTGACACAGAGTGCACAGAAGGTATTTGCAAAGATGTATGAGCAGGCACAGGCAGCACAGGGTGCAGCAGGCGCAGGCCCGAATCCGGGAGCAGGTCCTGATATGGGTTCTGCAGCAGGAGCAAACACCGGAGCAGGGGCAAATGGTGCAGATGATGATGTCATCGATGCAGATTTCAAAGAGGTTTAATTTAGAAAATAAATAGACAAAGCGTGGGGTTTCCGGTTTTCCGGAAACCCTATGCGTACTATAAGGGATTAATATTATGGCAGAGAAAAGAGATTATTACGAGGTCCTTGGAATTCCAAAGACCGCAACGGAAGCAGAAATAAAAAAAGCTTTCCGTACAACCGCCAAGAAGTATCATCCGGATATGCATCCGGGAGATAAAGAGTGTGAGGAAAAATTTAAGGAAGCGCAGGAGGCATATGCCGTTTTGAGCGATCCGGAAAAGCGCAGACAGTATGATCAGTTTGGCCATGCTGCGTTTGATGGAGGCGCCGGCGGTGCAGGTGGATTCGATTTTTCCGGCATGGATATGGGAGATATTTTTGGCGATATTTTCGGAGACTTTTTCGGTGGCGGAAGACGAAACAGCAACAATAACGGACCGGCGCAGGGCGCAAGTGTACGTCTTACCGTCCGTATTACGTTTGAAGAAGCTGTGTTTGGATGTTCTAAGGAACTTGAGTTCCCGTATAAAGAAGAATGTAAGACCTGTCACGGAACCGGGGCAAAACCGGGAACTTCACCGGAAACCTGCAGCAAGTGCGGGGGAAAAGGGAAAGTGGTATATTCCCAGCAGTCTTTGTTTGGCATGATGCAGAATGTGCAGACCTGTCCGGATTGCGGCGGTACCGGTAAGGTGATCCGTGAAAAATGTCCGGATTGCCGGGGAACGGGATATATCTCAAAGAAAGTACGAAAGACCGTAGAGATTCCGGCCGGAATTGATAATGGACAGTCTGTTCGTGTCAGAGGTTACGGAGAACCGGGACGAAACGGAGGTCCGAGAGGAGATCTTCTGGTAGAAGTTCTTGTTTCCAGAAGCAATGCGTTTGAACGTCAGGACATGAATATATTTTCCAATGCTTCGATTTCCTTTGGTATTGCAGCACTGGGCGGGGATATCCGTATCAGGACGGTGGACGGAGATATCATCTATACCGTTGCACCGGGTACCCAGAGCGGAACGAGAATCCGCCTGAAAGGCAAAGGAGTACCATCGATCCGAAACAAGGCAGTACGTGGAGACCATTATGTAACACTGATTGTCAACACGCCGACGGGCTTAAACAAAGAGGCAAAAGAGGCGTTGCGTAAATTTGATGAATTGACGGGAAATTCCCTGAATAAAGAGGGCGGAGCACAGACCGGAAAAGAAAAAAAGAAGGGTTTTATGGACAAAATCAAAGAATCTTTCGATGAACATTAGTACAAATCGCCTATAGTAATCTGGTACAAAGTATTGTATGATGAGTCTGTTAGTATTATTGGCAGCATGTGTGTACGGATACGGAGGCATGTGGGGGATGACGCTGGAAGAAGAACGTAAAGCTTTGGAGGAGCAGCGCCGCACGCTGGAGCGTGAACGGCGGGAATTTACCCGGCGGGTGGAGATTGAAGACCGCCGTCTGGAACAGCAGCAGAAGCTTTTCAATATGAAATTTAAAATACTCGAAGAAGAACTGGTGAAACTTGCAACAGAGAAAGAACATGTGAAGAAGCAGAAAGCTTTCTATCAGCGGGTAAGCGATTTTTCCGTGACAGCAGAGCAGCCTGTTATCAGAGGAGAAATGTTCTTCTCCGGAGTAGAGAGCAGACAGTCTCTTAAGAAACGTTATAAAGACCTGATCAAAATTTATCATCCGGATAATCTGGATGGGGATAAGAATACCGTTCAGGAAATTAACAGTGAGTATCATAAGCTTTGTGCTGTGTACAAAAATTAAAACAGCCATACGGTCTGTCCGCAGACCGTATGGCTGTTTTATGCATGTTTAACATGTTTAATGTCGTTCCTCATGAAGACGCTTAAAAATCTCCTCCTCTGACATGGCAGTGGCGGACTGAATGTTTTCTTCCATATTGTAGGTTCTCTGTTTTTTGATATAGAGAGTATTGGTGTTCTCTTTATATTCTACATCACTGGTATCAGAAGTATTTCGCTGCCGGTCATCGGTGTTGAATGCTTTCTGAAGTCCTTCTACAAGATTGCGTTTATCCATTTATTGTTTTCTCCTATAACTGCATAACTATCAACTTAACCCCTATATTATAACATGGGTTTTTTTGATGTACAATGTTTTCTTGAAATTTTATTGGAAATAAGGTATGATACATATAGTATGCCTTAGTGTAGAATTGAGAGGATGGTAACATGAAGTGGAAAAAATATACAATTGAGACAACGACCGCAGCAGAGGATTTTATGAGTTCCATGCTGATGGATCTGGGCATTGAGGGAATAGAGATTGAAGACAATATTCCGCTTACCAAAGAAGACCAGGCGGATATGTTTATTGATTTTCTGCCGGAACTTCCTCCGGATGAGGGCATCAGCCATGTGAGCTTTTATGTGGAAGAAGACGGCAGTGATCAGACGGAGATTTTAAAGCAGGTAAAGATCGGACTCGAGAAACTGCGTGACATGGTGGAAGTGGGAAGCGGTGTCATTACATCTTCCGAAACAGAAGATCTTGACTGGATCAATAACTGGAAAAAATATTTTACTTCTTTTACCATTGATGATATATTAATCAAACCGACCTGGGAAGAATTAAAGGAAGAAGACAAAGATAAATTTCTGATTGAGATCGATCCGGGAATTTCTTTCGGAACAGGAAAACATGAAACGACACAGCTTTGCATCCGGCAGTTACAGAAATATGTGGAAGGAAAACATCCGAAAGTACTGGATGTGGGATGTGGCAGTGGAATTTTATCGATTGTGGCATTAAAACTCGGCGCAAGAGAAGTCGTGGGAACGGATCTGGATGCAGACTGCATGACTTCTACAAGGGATAATATGCAGGTAAACCATCTCGATTTGTCTCTGGGAACCTTTTATGTGGGAAATCTGATTGATGATGAAGAACTTCAGGAAAAGGTTGGGACAGAGGAATATGAGATTGTTGTGGCAAATATTTTAGCACCAGTTATCATTGCCATGGCACCGGTCATTCCGGCCAGATTAAAACAGGGTGGTTATTTTATCACTTCCGGCATCATTGATTTTAAGGAAAACGAAGTAAAAGAAGCGATTGAAGCAGCAGGACTTACTGTAGTGGAAATCAATCATCAGGGTGAGTGGGTAAATATTACCGCACAGAAACAGTAGGAGCAGGGTATGTACCAGTTTTTTGTGGAAGATGAACAGGTGCAGCAGGATCGGATCTGCATTGTGGGCGGTGATGTCAATCATATCGGTCATGTGCTGCGCATGAAGACAGGGGAGAAAATCCGCATCAGCGATCAGAGCGGCAGATCGTATTTTTGCCGTATTCTGGAAATTACAGAGGAAGAGGTCTGGGCACAGATAGAGGATACCGATGAAATGGGAACAGAGTTTTCCCATAAGGTGTATCTTTTTCAGGGCCTTCCTAAAAGTGATAAGATGGAACTGATCATACAAAAGACCGTGGAACTTGGTGTCTATACCGTCATACCGGTTGCCATGAAAAACTGTGTGGTAAAGCTGGATGAAAAGAAGGCACAGAGCAAATGTAAGCGGTGGCAGGCAATTGCAGAGAGTGCGGCAAAACAGTCGAAGCGGACCGTGATTCCGCAGATTCAGATGCCACTTTCCTGGAAACAGGCATTGGAAGAGGCAAAGGAGCTGGACGTTGTCCTGGTTCCGTATGAGAATGAAAGAGGCATGGAAGCAACAAGAGAGATCTTTCGCTCGATTCCGGAAGGGGCGTCCATCGGAGTAATGATAGGTCCGGAGGGCGGATTTTCCCCGGAAGAGATTGCGCAGCTGGATAAAGACATGCATCGGATCTCTCTTGGCAGACGTATTTTGCGCACAGAAACAGCAGGAATGGCAACACTTTCCATGCTGATATACGAATTGGATATATAAGAAGGGGAAAAATGGAAGCATATTTGGATAATTCGGCAACGACAAGATGTTGTGAGGAAGCGGCACAGCTGGTGGTAAAATTACTGACGGAGGATTATGGAAATCCATCTTCCCTGCACAACAAAGGCGTGATCGCCGAAAATTATATGAACGATGCAAGAAAAAAAATTGCAAAGACATTAAAGGTACAGGAAAAAGAAATCTGTTTTACGTCAGGTGGTACAGAGTCCAATAATCTTGCAATTATCGGTGTGGCAGAGGCAAACAAGCGAAGTGGAAAACATGTGATAACAACGTCCATTGAACATCCGTCCGTGTCGGCAACGATGGCATATCTGGAGGAACATGGATATGAAGTCACATATCTTCCGGTAGATGCTTATGGTGTGATTTCTCTGGACGATCTGAAAGCGGCAATCCGGCCGGATACCATTCTGGTTTCCCTCATGCAGGTAAATAATGAAATCGGAGCGGTGGAGCCGATCATGGAAGCGGGGGCACTGATCAAACAGTGTAATCCACAGACGCTTTTTCATGTGGATGCCATTCAGTCCTATGGAAAAATGAGAATTTATCCGGCAAAAATGCATGTAGACCTTCTCTCGGTCAGCGGACATAAGATTCATGGACCGAAAGGAAGCGGATTTTTATATATCAAAGACAAGACGAAAATTCATCCGCTGTTAAACGGAGGCGGACAGCAGAGGGGAATGCGTTCCGGCACGGAAAATGTTCCGGCAATCGCAGGACTTGGCGTAGCAGCGGAACGTATTTATACTGGTTTTGAGGAAAAAATCGACCGGATGTATACCCTGCGAGAGCATTTTATTGAGGAAGTGACAAAAATTCCGGGTGTACACGTCAACGGTCATACCGATCGCAGCAATGCACCGCATATTGTCAGTGTCAGCACGGAAGGTGTGCGCGCGGAAGTATTGCTTCATGCATTAGAGGATAAAGAGATCTATGTGTCAGCGGGAAGTGCATGTTCTTCCAACAAGCCTTCCGTCAGTCATACGCTAAAAAGTATTGGCTTAAAGCCAGAGTTTTTGGATGCAACCATCCGGTTCAGCTTTTGCGTGGAGACAACGGAAGAAGAGATTGATTATGCAGTAAAAGAGATGGCGGCATTGGTTCCGATGCTACAGAAATATACAAGACATTAGAAAAAGGAGAGCAGTATGTATAAATCATTTTTGATTAAATATGCGGAAATTGCCATTAAGGGAAAGAACCGTTATTTGTTTGAGGATGCACTGGTACAGAATATCAGATATCATCTTAAGCGTGTAGAGGGAACCTTTCATGTACGCAAGGAAAACGGACGTATCTATGTGGATACGGAAGGAGAATACGATTATGATGAAACTGTAGAAACATTACAGAGGATTTTTGGAATCGTAGGAATCTGTCCGGTAGTACTGGTCGAAGATGAAGGATTTGATGCCCTGGCAAAAGTAGTATGTGACTATGTGGATCGCACATATCCGGACAAAAATTTTACATTTAAGGTGGATGCGCGCCGTGCCAGAAAGAATTATCCGATGACTTCGATGGAGATCAATGCAGCTGTTGGGGAAAAGATTCTTGAAGCATTTCCGGAAACCAGCGTTGACGTACATCATCCGGAGGTGATGATTCATATCGAGATCCGCCCGATGATCAATATTTATTCCACAGAGATCCCGGGACCGGGAGGCATGCCGCTTGGCACAGCAGGCCGTGCAATGCTTCTTTTATCCGGCGGAATCGATTCACCGGTTGCCGGATATATGGTATCCAAACGAGGGGTAACACTTGAAGCGACCTATTTTCATGCACCGCCATACACCAGTGAGCGTGCAAAACAGAAAGTGATTGACCTGGCAAAGAAAGTTGCAAGATATTCCGGACAGATCAAGCTTCATGTGGTGAACTTTACCGATATCCAGCTTTATATTTATGAGAAATGTCCGCATGAGGAACTGACTATCATCATGCGCCGCTATATGATGAAAATTGCAGAGCATTTTGCCGAAGAGGGAAAATGTCTGGGTATGATTACCGGAGAGAGTATCGGGCAGGTGGCAAGCCAGACCATGCAGTCCCTTGCTGTGACCAATGAAGTGTGTCATATGCCGGTATACCGTCCGCTCATTGCCATGGACAAGCAGGATATTGTATCAATCGCAGAAAAAATTGACACATACGAGACGTCCATTCTTCCGTATGAGGATTGTTGTACGATTTTCGTGGCAAAGCATCCGGTTACCAAGCCAAGCTTAAAACATATTAAAAAATCAGAGTGCCGGCTGGAAGAAAAAATAGACGAACTGATGCAGACAGCAATCGATACGACAGAGACGATTCTGGTAGATGCAGAATAATCTGTTTTTGGAAAATTATTTCCGTGAAACAAAAAATCCCCTGTCTGCAATACAGACAGGGGATTTTGTAAGTAATTACTGGGAAATAATGAATGGCTTTAAAGCTTCCAGAATCTCATTCAGATTATCCTCGGTATGGATGGCGAGATCAATCGGCTTGGAAAGATCCAGGCTGAAAATTCCCATGATGGATTTTGCGTCAATGACATATCTGCCGGAAATCAGATCAAAATCGTATTCAAACTGAGAGATGGTATTAACAAATGATTTTACTTTTCCAATAGAATTTAATGAAATCTGTACTGTTTTCATAATGAAAACCTCCTTGAAAATATTCATGAAAAACTCATGCTGTTTATATCTTTGATAGTAATATTTTTTATTGGAAAAGTCAAGAAATGTATGAAGATAATTGTATAAAGGAGTAAAAATGAAAAAAGCAGCATTACACAATCTGGGATGCAAAGTGAATGCATATGAGACAGAAGCTATGCAGCAGATGCTTGAAGAAGCGGGGTACGAAATCGTGCCGTTTTCGGAGAAAGCAGATGTCTATGTGATCAATACCTGTTCCGTAACAAATATGGCAGACCGCAAATCAAGACAGATGCTGCACCGGGCAAAAAAGCTGAATCCGGATGCGGCTGTTGTTGCTGCCGGATGCTATGTACAGACCAAAGAGAATGAGGCAAAATGTGATGAAGCAATTGATATTCTGATCGGAAATAATCAGAAAAAAGAACTGGTAGAGCGGCTGGATGCTTTCTTTGCGGGCAGAGGAGAAAAGGTGGAGGCTGTGGTGGATATTAACCACGAAAAACAGGCATTTGAGGAGCTGACACTGGATCATGCAGCAGAGCATACCCGCGCGTTTATAAAAGTACAGGATGGCTGTAACCAGTTCTGCAGTTACTGCATTATTCCGTATGCCAGAGGACGGGTGAGAAGCAGAAATGTTCAGAATGTTCTGGAGGAAGTAAAGCGTCTGGCAGCGTCCGGATATCAGGAAGTGGTACTGACCGGAATTCATCTGAGCTCCTACGGGATTGACTGCGGGGAAAGTCTGCTGCATCTGATCCAGATGGTGCATCAGGTGGAGGGAATCCGGCGTATCCGTTTAGGTTCGCTGGAACCGAGAATCGTGACGGAAACATTTGCAGAAGAACTGGCAAAGATGGAGAAGATCTGTCCGCATTTTCATCTGTCACTGCAGAGCGGATGCGATGCAACGCTTGCCCGGATGAATCGGAAATATACGACGGAAGAATACGAAAATGCATGCAGTATTTTACGGAAAAACTTTACGCATCCGGCAATCACAACGGATGTTATTGTTGGATTTCCTGGAGAGACAGAAGAAGAATTTGCACAGACAAAGGAATATTTAAAACGCATTCATTTTTATGAGATGCATATTTTTAAATATTCCCGACGGCAGGGAACCCGTGCGGCAGTGATGGAACATCAGGTGCCGGAGGAAATCAAGACGAAGCGCAGTGCCCAGCTGCTGGCACTTGCGGAAAGTATGTCGAGGGAATTCCGCGCGTATTATGTGGGAAAAGAGGAAGAAGTACTCTTTGAGGAACCAATGGAAGTTGACGGAGAAACGTGGTATACTGGATATACCAAAGAGTATGTAAAGATCGCGGCAAAAACGGAAGAACCGCTTGATAATGTGATGAAAAGGGGAAGAGTGGAAGCGGCTCTGACCGATGAGATTTACCGTATGAAACTATAGCGCTTGTATTTTTCCTCAATTTCGTATACAATAGATGGGACAGGACTTGTTGGAATGAACAAGGGCAGGGACGGCGAATATGGAGAATTTAAATAATACACAATATTTTACAGTACAAAAGGAACCGGAATTACAGGTAAGAGATGTTTTAGAGATCGTATTCCGTGCATTGAGTGAGAAAGGATACAATCCGGTGAATCAGATTGTAGGATATATTATGTCCGGAGATCCGACATATATTACCAGTCATAACAATGCGAGAAGTCTGATCATGAAGGTAGAGCGGGACGAACTTGTAGAAGAAGTTTTACGTGCATACATCAAAAACAATTCCTGGGAATAATCCGGTACGGGAGAATTATGCGGATTTTAGGATTGGATTTCGGTTCAAAGACAGTGGGTGTTGCAGTGAGTGATGCGCTGTTAATTACAGCGCAGGGAGTGGAAATTATCCGAAGGAAAGCTCCAACGAAACTCAGGCAGACACTGGCGCGGATCGAACAGCTGGTAAGCGAGTACGAGGTGGAAAAAATTGTGCTCGGTTACCCGAAAAATATGAACAGTACAGAAGGGGAGCGCTGCGAGAAAACAAAAGAATTCAAGGAAATGCTTGAAAAACGCTGTGGTCTCCCTGTTATTTTATGGGATGAACGGCTGACAACAGTTGCAGCAGACCGTTCGATGATGGAAACAGGAATTCGAAGAGAAAACCGCAAGGAATATGTAGATGAAATTGCGGCTATTTTTATATTACAGGGATATCTGGATTATCTTTCAAATCATCCAGAAGAAAAATAAAAATACAAGGAAAAAATAAATGGAAAAAATTCAGTTTACAGATCCGGACACCAATGAGGTGGTGGAATTTGCTGTGGAAGAACAGACACAGCTGAATGGAATCAGATACTTACTTGTCTCTGATGGCAATGAAAACGGGGACAGTGAAGCATATATATTAAAAGAAATAAAGACACAGGATGAGGAAGTATTTTACGAGATGGTAGATGATGATACAGAGTTTGCTGCACTCGCGAAAATATTTGCTGAACTTGCGGATGAAGAAACACAGCTTTTATATTAGAGCGGAATATTATATTTGGAGGATTTATGAAAAAACAGGAAAAACAGAATAACAGTAAGCTTAAGATTATACCGTTGGGAGGTCTTGAGCAGATTGGTATGAATATTACTGCCTTTGAATACGAAGACAGTATTATTGTGGTGGATTGCGGTCTCGCATTCCCGGAAGATGACATGTACGGAGTGGATCTGGTGATTCCGGATGTCACTTATTTAAAGGAAAATATTGATCGTGTCAAAGGATTTTTTATTACGCACGGACATGAGGATCATATTGGTGCCATCCCATATGTTTTAAAAGATGTCAATGTGCCGATTTATTCGACCAGACTGACCAATGCCCTGATCGAGCACAAACTCGAAGAGCATGATATGCTCAAAAAAGTAAAAAGAAAAGTTGTCAAATACGGACAGCACATCAATCTTGGATGTTTCCGTGTAGAGTTTATCCGCACGAATCACAGTATTCAGGATGCGGCGGCACTTGCGATTTATTCCCCGGCAGGAATTGTCCTGCATACAGGAGATTTTAAGGTTGATTATACACCGGTATTTGGAGATGCCATTGATCTGCAGCGTTTCGGCGAGATCGGTAAAAAAGGAGTGTTAGCACTGCTTTGTGACAGTACCAATGCGGAGCGCCCGGGATTTACAGATTCCGAAAAGTCAGTAGGAAAAACGCTGGATAACATTTTTTCCGAGCATAAAAATACAAGAATTATTATTGCGACATTTGCATCCAATGTGGATCGTGTGCAGCAGATCATCAATTCTGCAGACAAGTTTGGCAGAAAAGTTGCGATTGAGGGACGAAGCATGGTCAATATTGTATCCATCGCTTCGGAACTGGGATATATTTCCCTGCCGGATAACATTCTGATTGATGTGGATCAGCTGAAAAATTATCCGGATGAAAAGACGGTTATCATTACAACGGGAAGCCAGGGAGAGTCCATGGCCGCATTGTCCCGCATGGCATCCGGCATGCACCGCAAAGTTACCATTAAGCCAAATGATACCATTGTATTCAGTTCCCATCCGATTCCGGGAAATGAGAAATCGGTTACCGGTGTGATCAATGAACTGATGCGCAAGGGTGCAGATGTGATTTTCGAAGATGTACATGTCAGCGGACATGCGTGCAAGGAAGATATCAAGCTGATTTATTCTCTGGTAAATCCGCTGTACGCGATTCCGGTGCATGGAGAATACAAGCATCTGATTGCACAGGCGAAGATTGCGGAAGAACTTGGATATGACAGTGATCATATCAAAATCCTTTCTTCCGGAGATGTGCTTGAGATCGATGAGAATGGTGCAGAAGTGACCGGACATGTGCCAGTTGGCAATGTAATGGTAGACGGACTTGGTGTCGGAGATGTCGGAAATATCGTTCTTCGGGATCGTCAGCGTCTGGCAGAAGACGGAATTATTATTGTCGTCATGACACTCGAAAACGGATCCGGACAGGTACTTGCAGGACCGGATATCGTATCGAGAGGTTTCGTCTATGTACGTAATTCCGAGAGTCTGATGGATGAAGCAAAAACCGTTCTCGATAAGACCATGGATTATTGTATGGATCACAACATTACAGATTGGGGCAAGATCAAAAATGAAGTAAAAGATGCTCTGGGTGATTTCGTCTGGAAAGAGACCAAGAGACGTCCGATGATCATGCCGATTATCATGGAAGTATAGGGGTATTATGAATAAAGCTTTGTTCACTTTCATTAAAATTGCGTTTGTTATTATGCTGATCCTGCTAATTTTATATGGAACCGTTCATTTATGCAGGACCTGTTATGATTACGGGTATCGTTTCTTTGCAGAAAAGCAGATGGTACCGGATACGCAGGATGTGGAAAGCACGGAGGCACAATAGAAATAAATATGATAGTAGATGAACGACTGGTAACATATATCAATTCCCTGGATACGGGAAATACCAGAATTTTGGATGCTGTCGAACGAGAAGCTCTGGATTCCTATGTTCCGATTATTCGGAAGGAGATGCAGAGCTTTTTGAAGCTTTTGCTGGCGATGACAAAACCAAAAAGAATTCTGGAAGTCGGTACTGCGGTAGGGTTTTCTTCCATTCTGATGGCAGAATATGATCCGGTACCGTGTGAAATTGTCACGATTGAAAATTATGAAAAGCGAATCCCGATTGCCCGGGAAAATTTTAAGAGAGCAGGGAAAGAAGAGCAGATTACACTGCTTGAAGGGGATGCAGCGGAAATCCTTCCGACACTCACCGAGCCGTTTGATCTGATCTTTATGGATGCCGCAAAAGGACAGTATATTCATTTTATGCCGGATATTCTGCGTCTGCTGAAAACCGGAGGGACACTTGTCTCGGATAATGTGCTGCAGGATGGGGACATTATTGAGTCCCATTATGCGGTGATCCGCAGAAACCGGACGATTTACAAACGGATGCGGGAATATTTGTATGAGTTAACGCACCGGAAAGATCTGGTAACAGCGGTGCTGCCGGTGGGAGATGGAATTACAGTCAGTACAAAAGTAGAGGTAGAAAACGATGAGAAAGAATGAGTTGCTTGTTCCGGCAAGCAGTCTGGAAGTATTAAAAATTGCAGTTATTTATGGAGCCGATGCGGTCTACATCGGGGGAGAGGCATTCGGACTCAGAGCCAAGGCAAAAAACTTTACCATGGAAGAGATGGCAGAGGGAATTGCATTTGCACATGCACGGGGAGTTAAAGTTTATGTGACGGCAAATATTCTGGCACATAATTATGATCTTGACGGTGTGCGGGAATATCTTACGGAACTGCAGAACATGAAGCCGGACCGGCCGGATGCTCTGATCATTGCAGATCCGGCAATCTTTACGATCACCGGAGAAGTATGCCCGGATATTGACCGCCATATCAGTACACAGGCAAACAACACCAATTACGGAACATTTCAGTTCTGGGAGAAACTCGGTGCTACCCGTGTGGTAACGGCAAGAGAACTTTCCCTGCGGGAGATCCGGCAGATCCGGGAACACATTTCCGATGATCTGGAGATAGAGACATTTGTACATGGCGCTATGTGTATTTCCTATTCTGGAAGATGTCTGCTGTCCAATTATTTTACAGGAAGGGATGCCAACCGCGGGGCATGTACACATCCGTGCCGGTGGAAATATTCTGTGGTTGAAGAGAAGCGTCCGGGTGAGTATTTTCCGGTATATGAGAATGAGCGCGGAACCTATATTTTCAATTCCAAAGATCTGTGTATGATTGAGCATATTCCGGATCTTCTGGAAGCAGGAATTGACAGTTTTAAGATTGAGGGACGTATGAAGACCGCACTTTATGTGGCAACGGTGGCGCGTACTTACCGTAAGGCGATTGACGATTATCTGGAATCTCCGGAGAAATATCAGGAAAATATGCCATGGTATCTCGAACAGATCAAAAGCTGCACATACCGCCAGTTTACCACGGGATTTTTCTACGGAAAACCTTCGGAGGAGACACAGATTTACGATAACAACACGTATGAAAAGGGATATACCTATCTGGGAATTGTCGGTCCGAAAAATGAAAAGGGAATGTACCGGGTGGAACAAAAGAATAAATTTTCTGTCGGAGAACAGATCGAAGTGATGAAACCGGACGGACGCAATGTGACCGTTACGGTGCGGGGACTGATGGATGAAAAGGGAGAGCCGATGGAATCCTGTCCGCATCCGCAGCAGATCTTTTATGTGGATCTGGGGATGGAACCGGATGAATATGATATTCTCCGGAGACGGGAAGAAGAAGCGATCGCCCTGGATTAAAAAAATCTTAAGAAACACCCTCTGTCAGAACAATTGCGAAAGCACAGAGGGTGTGCTAATATAAGACAAAAGGACGTTGTTCTTAAGTAGCGAGTGAACCAGATAAGGAGGAGAGATTATGCGTTTGCAAAGCAAAAAACTGATTGCTGTATTGTGTGCGCTGGCAATGATTATTTCTGTATTTCCAGTACAGGCAGATGCGGCAGCAAAACCGAAATTTGTAAAGAATTATACGGTTCTTTATGAAAACAGCACCGGTAAGGGGGTGTATAAATATACCGTAACCAATCTTACCAAAGGGCAGAGGGTAAAATGGAGCCTTTCCGGCACCGGAAAAAGTTATGCAAAGCTGAAGAAAACAACGACATCCGTGAGCGGAAAGACATCTGCAAACAGTCTGACAATCCGCACCCAGGGAAAGGCAGCCGCAAAGAATAAAACCGTGATGGTAACTGCAAAAGTTTACAAAGGGAAGAAGTGCGTGAGCACGGTCAGGACTAAGTCTGCCAAGATTAAAATACTGCCGAAAACAATTTCTATTGTAGATAACGGAGTCTTGAAATATCAGGTGGGACAGACCTATCAGTTCCAGTTCCGTATCACTCCGGCAAATGCCATCAGCACCAATGTCTGGACTGCTGTGGATGGAAACGGAAATGATGTTTCGTCCATGATTACAAAGACCGGTGCATTTACTCCGGCAAAAGAAGGTACTTATACCATCACCGTGCAGGCAAAAGCGGGAAATAAAGTGGTTTCCGACAGCAAGGTTATCACTGTCGCAACTTCCATGACCGGAATTGCACAGATGGCAGCAAACAAGGTAGCGGCTGTATATTCCGGAAATGCCAAAAATCTTGTGAAAAAAGGAGATTTTTCTATCCGGACCCAGGCGGGTGCAAAGATGGAAATCAAGTCGGCTGTATTTTCCGATGACGGAACACAGGTATTTCTTACCACCTATAATCAGCTGAAAGACGGTGCAATCTATACGGTTACCGATGGACAGTCAACATATGACTTTACCGCATCCGTGGGAAGACCGGTCAGCCTTAGAGTTGTGACAACAGAAGTGACCGTCGGAAAAGAGACACCAATCGAATACGAGATTCTTGATGCGAATGGAATTGATGTCAAGACAGCATATCCGGGAGATATTACTTATACGGAACGGATTACAAATGGTTACCGTACAAAGGATAATAAGATTTATATGACCGGAGTGGGAGATACCGGAACGGTTACACTGACTTATAAATGTGCAAGCGATCCGAATCTGGTACTGACCGGAAGCGGAACCTTTGTATGTAAGGCAGCCAGTGTGTCAAACAACACAAACCTTACACTTACTTCTTCGGAGGCAGTGCCGAATTACAGTGCATCCAATTACAAGGACAATCATAATGTAGCATCCGGCAGCAATTATTATGTACATTTCCGGGCTTTGGATACAGACAATACCGAGATGAAGTATGACAGCATCAAGTTTGAGTCTTCCGATCCGGACACATTGCTTGTAAATCCTGGAAAGAACAATGTTGCTTATGCAACAGCAATCAAGACAGGTACCGCAAATATTATCGTTACCGCAACCTATGCAAAGCAGGAATACACTTATGTATACGAGATTACGGTAGCGGAACCGGCATACCTTGCAACATTGTCTGCAGATAATACGCAGATTACCATGTCAAACGCTTATGCAACAGGGTATAAGGAATATGTCAATATTGAGGGAAGAGATCAGTATGGACAGAGTCTGAGACTCGAGAATGAGACATACCAGATCGTAGAAAACAGTACCAATAAAGTATCTATGGCTACCTATGATCCGACAACCGACCGTATGGTATTTGACGCATCCGGAAGAGCAGCAGGTGTTTACAATTATACCCTGACCCTGACAATGAACGGACATAAGGCATCCGTTAATGTTACCGTTGTTGTACAGACTCCTCCTTATAATGGAGCATCTTCCTATAAGGTTGATATCAGCAAACCGGTCATTGATCTGGCAATTACTTCTGGAGCATCTGCATCGGATCTGCTTGCATCAAAAGTGACAACACTGCGTCTGGCAGAGTATCGCGGAGGCGTATTCTATCGGTATGTGAATATTGCATCTGTAAGGATCAGTAAGGGTGGACAGTATTATGGAAGTGATCTGTCAAAGGGTGGATCTTCAACAGAACCTGCAGCAATTGGCAGTGGATCAGAAATTCCGATTTCTGCGGTTTCACTGAATGGAAATGTTGTGACAAAGGCACAGACAGGTACTTATCTGCTGGAACTGAAGTTCTATCCAAGTGATGGACAGAGCACATCACTGGCTACAACTACGGGATATCTGGAAGTTACCGACAGTCAGGCAAATCCAGTGATCAGTGTAGATCGCACCGTATCTACCGTAAACTGTAAGACGGCACTGGATCTGGCAAAGAACTGCCTGAGCATTCAGGGGATGGATGGCGGAGTGATTGCAGACTGTACCGTCACCGGATCGAGTGTACCGGGCGCAAGTTATTCCGTTACTTCAGGAATGTCTGTCAATATCAATTCCGTTGTTGTACAGGCAACCACAACACTTTCCGATAAGACAACGGTTGTATCTAATTATACGGTTTCTGTGGGAAGGACATTGAGAAATCAATAGTAAGCTGTTTATTGGTAATGGCATGTAAATAGTGGGGTATGATTCTTTGAATCATGCCCCCTTTTAAGTCAAAATCTGGTGATGCAGACTTTGACCGGGTATTTAATGGAGAAGAAGGAATGAGACAACAACTTCTTGATGAACTTATGCAGATATCAGAAGAGGAAAGTAAATATAAGGCAGGACAGGCAGCGATTGAGGAACAGTTATACAGCGAAGCGTCCATACAGGAGATTGATCGTCAAAAACTGCTCAGAAGGGGAAAACTGATTACTGTAAGACGTCACAGCAGATTTGTGGAATTTCCGTTGCACCGGCATAATTATGTGGAATTTATGTATGTGGTACAGGGGGAGATTACACATGTAATTGACGGAAAAGAATTAACACTTTATAAAGGAGATTTACTGATGCTCAATCAGTATGTGGAACATGCGATTCACAGAGCTGAATTTGAAGACATTGGAATCAATTTTATTGCTTTGCCGGAATTTTTTGAAATTCCGCTTGGAATGCTTCAGGAAAAAAATGTTTTAGCGGAGTTCATTGCAGGGGCATTCCGGCAGAAGAGTCCGGTTCCTCATTATCTGATTTTTCGTTTAAAGGAGAATCCCCAGATTGAAAATCTGATGGAGAATATGATAGAATCCATGCTTTATGAATATATGAATGAAGATGTTATCAATCAGTATTCCATGGGACTTGTCTTTTTGTATTTGTTAAATCATTTGGAGAATTTGAGCCATAATTCTTCTATGGATTACAAGGAGACTATTGTGCAGTCGGTTCTTGAATATATCAACAGTGATTGTAAAAATGCAAATTTGACAAAGATTGCAGCAGATACACATCAGTCAGTTACCGTATTAAGTAAGCTGATCAAGCAAAAGACAGGGGCAAATTTTCAGGATTTACTGCAACAGAGGCGATTTCAGGCTGCGGTCAAACTTCTTGAGGAAACGGATCTGTCAATCGAAGATATTTCACTTGATGTAGGATATGAGAATCAGAGTTATTTTTTCAGGCAATTTAAAAAAAGATTTGGTATGACACCGAGATCTTATCGCATAACACATCAAAAATAAAAATATCAAATAAGGACAGTTTTTTGGTCTAATCAGAGGCTAAAAAGCTGTCCTTATTTTTGTTATGGTGAAGCAAATGAAAAAGGAGGCGTGTTTTATGGATACGATACGTGCTATTATTTTTGACCTGGATGGGGTCATTTGTTTCACAGATAACTATCACTATCAGGCGTGGAAAGAATTGGCAGATGCAGAAGGAATCTATTTTGATGAGAAAATTAATGGACGATTAAGGGGTGTAAGCCGTATGGAAAGCCTTGATATCATTTTGGAGCGAGCATCAAGATGCTATACACAGGAAGAAAAAGAACAGCTTGCTACAAGAAAGAATGAAAGTTACGTTCGTCTATTGGAAAAGATGTCTCCAAGGGATCTTTCGGATGAAGTAAAAAATACGTTGGACACCTTGCGACAGCGCGGTTACAAGCTTGCAATCGGATCAAGCAGTAAGAATACAAAGAAGATTTTAAAGCAAATTGGATTAGATGGATATTTTGACGCGGTCAGCGATGGAACAAATATTACAAAGTCAAAACCGGATCCGGAGGTTTTTATAAAAGCGGCGGAAATGGTTGAGGAAAAGCCGGAAAATTGTCTTGTTGTAGAAGATGCACTTGCAGGAATTGATGCGGCTTATGCCGGTGGATTCATAAGTGCAGGGATTGGAGATGCCGCGAGTCATAAATATGTGACATATCCAATCCATACATTTTCGGATCTGCTTTCCATTGATAAGTTGTGAAAAAGTCAGTGGAGAGGTGCAATTTGAATTAATCGTACCTCTAACAATTCTAATGTGACATCCAGTTCGAGGATTTCATCGGAGTTGACAGACACAATTTTCTGATGAAATCCAGGAACGGATGATTTTTTTAACCAATCAATTTCCTGAGGTGTAGTAAGTTCCAATGCACCCATAGAAACCCATTGATCGAAAGCACTTCCATGCGTTCGATTTACATAGGTTTCAGAAATCTTATAGCTTCCCTGTGGAATATCAGATAAACACAGGGAGATCATTACCGGTTCCGAATCAGCAAAAACGGTATAGCGGTCTGTTTCTGTCATATCAAAACGTTCTCCATTCGCATATAAGTAATTAAAATGCCTGTAATTGTAAAGCATGACTTGAAAACTATCATTTTCACGGGTGATAAAATATTCGTCTCCACGCCCAAGAAACTGATCACCCAATTGTTGAAGAAGTGTGTAGGCATAATAACTGGCTTTTGGAATTCCATTTACGGTAAAAAGACCAAGTCCACCGAAAAATAACATATTTGGTAAAGAACTGTCTGCCATAAGATCTGTGAGCGCCTGATAAGTAAAACTTTCCAGACGGTCATAGTTTTCAAGGATGTTCTTGACAATATAACAGGATTTGAAGCAGGTATCATTCAGTAGATCCTGTTGGCTTGGTGTATTATTCCATTCGGATAAGTAGATTGGCAATTTACCAAGATTTAGCCGGCGTCGTTCTCTGAGAACCTGCATGACAAAATCTTTGAGTCCGTCTGGTGATTCCGATAAACTCATGGCATATATGAAACCGAAAGATTCTTTTGAATGATTTTTATTGGAAATCAGTTTGGTGTCATAATAAGTGAAACTTAAACTGTCAGGGATGCAGTCGTTTTGTTTACACCATTCCAGAAAGTTCAGATACCAGTTTTCGTAGCCTTCGGATACGATGTAGTAAGTCGGCGGAAGACTAAATTCAATATCCGGACAGAAATTTTTTACGCAAAGGAAAGTTTCCTTATAAAACTGAAAGAAGTCTTTTTCGTTTGAAAATCCGAAAAGATCCATGTTTGTGTTGGGCTGGTTCCAAAGACCGAATTTCCATGAGCGAATTACCTCAAGTCCATAGCGGTTGCTGATATGTTGCAGAAACTCTGAAACAAGCCGGCACCATGCGGCAATGGAATGGGGTTGGCTGACATTAGAACCAAACAAGCGTTTATTTGGATATTTGGCGAGCTTTTCCGGCATGTAAGAAAGTTGAATCCATGGATTAAGATGAAGTTTGGTTACAAAATCAAGAATTTTATCAATATATGTAAAACTGTACACAGGTGTACCGTTTGCTTTCTCATTGTACACATGCAGATCATCTGAAAATATACCGCATAATTTAATATATTCAAATCCAATCCTATTTTGAAATCTGGTCAACATTTCCTGAATATCACAGATTAACACATCACTGGCACGACCGACTGTCATCATTTTTTTCCATGTATGTAGCAATACGTAAGAACTTCCATTTACAGAGAAATCAATTTGTTTTTTTGATATAGGGGATACGACGTGGGTATGTGTATTGTCGTTTAAATATTTCTTTAATCCTGCAATATAATTATGTTGTTCTAATTGTTGAGAGGTCTGTTGCTTTTCTTTTTTTTGCTCGCGCCGATATTCTTTTGGCAGCATTCCATATTCTTTTTTTAAAAGAGTTACAAAGGCATGACTATTAGGAAATCCGCTGTCAATCGCTACTTCATCAATATTTTTATCTGTTATGGAAAGTTCCTGCATCGCATGCATAAGGCGGTATTGATTCAGGTAGCTTAGAAAATTCATCCCAAAATAGTCAACGAAGAATTTTGAAAGATAGGGAACGGACAAATGAACTTCATCGGCAAGTTCTTTTAAGGTTATGTTTTCTGTATAGCGCTGTTGGATTAATTGTGATATTTCTGCTATCCGGATAGCGTATTTGTGGTTTTTCTTTTCATTTGCAGTCGATAATTTTACACGGAAATGAAGGTACATAATATCCATAACATTATAGATATATGACCAGTTGCGAAGTTCGTAGCCATCTTTTTTGTCCACATTTGTTTTGATGATGTGAGCAATCAGAGAGCGTAATTGTGCAATTGCTTCCTGATTATCCGACATGGGACTAATACAGAAGAAGCGGGGATGTGATGGAACCGGCAGAATCTGTTCAAATAATGTTTGATTAAACAGAACGGTTATGATGACACAATTGACACCATGTAGTTCATGAAGTGTAAGTGGATTGATGCAAAAAATATCATCTTCCCTGAGACTGTACATATGATCATCAAATTGTAATGTACAGCTTCCGGAAACAATCATGGACAATTCAAAATAATCATGCATCTGTTGGCGGATATGATCAAATCGCTGCATCGTACACCGGATCGGCATGTGTACATCGTTATCGGAAATAAGATAGTAGTTCTCTGACATAAAATTCCTCCATTTCATATAAAAAGGTAACTATATTGATTAAAACATATATGCAATACAAAAATCAATAAAAACATAGGATTTTTAATCTATTTTTTAGAGGCGAGACTAAATTTAAGGTAAACGTATAGAAAAAAGAAAAACACATTAAAAAAATGAGTGAAACAGATAAAAAACAAAATCACATAAAAATTAACAAAAATCTATAATAAGCATAAAGACGAGGTGATAAAAATGAGTGAACCAATTTTAACAGTTGCAAATATGAATAAGAAATTTGGAAGTACAGTGGCTTTGAATGATGTATCACTGACTGTATATCCGGGAGAAATAAGAGGACTCATTGGAGAAAACGGATCGGGAAAGTCAACGGTTACTTCTATTGTAGCAGGAATGCAGGAATGTGACAGCGGTGCGATGACATTTCAGGGACAGAGCTGGAAGCCGCTTAGCATGATCGATGCACTTCACAAGGGAATTGGAATGATTGTTCAGGAGAGCGGAACAATACCGGGGATTACGGTAGCTGAGAATATTTTCCTTGCGGAGTCTGAAAAGTATAAGAATAAGTTCGGCCTGATTAATCGTGAGAAAATGAATGCGGATGCGACCAGGGTGATGAAAAATATCGGTGTCAATGATGTAACAGGCGAAATGCTTATGCAGAAGCTTGATTTTCAAACCAGAAAGCTTGTAGAGATTGCTAAAGTTGTGATGAAAGAACCTCAGATTCTGGTAATCGATGAGACGAGTACAGCATTATCACATGACGGAAGAGAAATTTTATATGACATTATGAATCGCTTCCGTAAAGAAAATAAATCAGTGATTTTTATTTCGCATGATCTGGATGAAATTATGGAAGTCTGTGATACGTTGACCGTTCTTCGAGATGGCAAGATTATCCGGACATTTGAAAAAGCAGAATTTGAGGCCGGAGCAATCCGCGCGAGCATGATCGGAAGAGAGCTGCAAGGTGATTATTATCGAAGTGACTTTCAGGCAAGTTCACAGCCGGAAGTGGCATTGGATGTAAGAAATCTGGTATATGCAGACCGGTTAAAAGGGATTTCATTTCAGGTGCATAAAGGAGAAATCGTTGGAATCGGTGGATTGGCACATTGCGGAATGCATTCTCTTGGAAAGGTTTGTTTTGGAGCATTAAAGCCGGAAGAGGGAAGCGTTACGGTGGAAGACGGAACAATCATTGACAGTCCGGCAATTGCAATGAAGAAACGTGTGGGTTATGTATCGAAGGACAGAGATGTTGAGTCGTTATGTCTTAATGCAAGTATTGAAGATAATATTTCAATTGCAGGAATGAGTGAATTTGCGATCAATAATTTTCTGATTCTGAAAAATCGAGAAAAAAAATATGTGAATCATCAGATTGAAGAATTGTCCATCAAATGTGCGGGAAGAGATCAGTCAGTATCACAGCTTTCCGGAGGAAATAAGCAGAAGGTCGTATTTGGAAAATGGATTGGATGTGGAAGTGAAATCCTTATTCTGGACTGTCCGACACGAGGCGTGGATATCGGTGTAAAACAGGCAATGTACCAGCTTATGGTGAGATTGAAAAATGAGGGAAAATCAATCCTTATGATCAGTGAGGAATTACCGGAACTGATTGGAATGAGTGATCGGATTCTAATTATGAAAAATGGTGAGGTCTCTGCGGAATTTGAGAGAAGCGAAACTCTTTCTGATGCACAGATTATTGAATATATGATTTAGGAGGCAAAAAAGAATGACGAAAAATAAAAAAATGATGATAAGTGCGTTGCCTTTTGTAGCACTTGTCGTATTGCTTGCAGTATTTTGTGGAATTGTAAGCAGTAAAGGATATCGTCTGGATATGTATATTAAGATTGTATTTAATGAAGGGATTGTATTATCAATTGTTGCAACAGGTGCAATTTTTATTTATACACTGGGTTCATTTGATATCAGCCTGGGAGCCGCAACGCTTTTTGCGGCCACGCTGGGAGTACTTACCTATAATGCAACTGAAAATTTTGCGTTGATGATTATCGTGATTTTATTAGCAGGAATTGTTTGCTCACTGGTCAATTCAGTGCTTGCGTCCATATTTCATATTCCGGTGTTTGTTACAACGGTAGCAATGATGTCCGTGTTATCCGCGATTGCATCGCAGATTATTACGACAAAAGGTGGTGCGGTTGGTGGAATCAGTATTCCAAGCGAGGTTGTAAAACATCTGGATAACTCGGCATTTAAGATTGGAGTTCTGGTAATCTGGGTTGCGATCTGTGTATTTGTTTTTGATTATACAAAGTTTGGAAGAAGAGAAAAATTTGTAGGTGGAAACCCAATCTGTGCGCAGCTTTCCGGTATTAAATATAACACATATGCAATATTGGGCTTCCTTTTGGCGGGAGTAGGAGTAGGAATCGGTGCATTTATGACATTGGTATATACACCATCTGTTACAACAACGACAGCCGGGGATATTGGAATGAATATTATGGTTGCAATTGTATTTGGAGGAATGCCGATTTCAGGTGGTGCCAGATCAAAGATTTACGCGGCAGTTGTTGGAGGATTCTCTTATATTGTATTAAATAATATTTTGGATCTGCTCATTGATTCTACATCGGGATATGGCATTACGCAGATTGTAAGTGCAGTGTTTTTTCTGATTATAGTATATGTTGCAAGCGTTAACTATCGTTCGCAGACTTTACCGCGATAAAACAAGAATTTAACACATTGTGTGTTAAAGATAAATTTTAAAAGAAAACAGGGAGGAAGAAATTTATGAAACGAACAATGAAAAAAATGTTAAGCTTTGGTCTTGTTGCAGCTATGTCTCTGACAATGCTGGCCGGATGTGGAAACAGTAAGGATGCAACAAATGATACAAATGTTTCAAATGGACAGGAGGAAAAAAAGCCGACAGGAGATGTCAAGATTGGTGTTCTGGTTCAAGATGTCAGTGGTGAGGAAGCATTAGGATTCCGTTCTTACTATGAGAATTATATTGCGGATCAGTATGGTGTAACATTTACTTACACAGACGAACTTAAGGATGCTGCAAGTGAGAAATCTGCAATTGAGAAGTTTGCTTCTCAGGGATATCAGGCAGTCATTTCTTTTTCAAGCAATGATCGTGCATTACAGATTGAAACATGTGAGGAAAACAAGATTTATTATGCAGTTGCAGCAGGAACACTTGATCAGGAACAGTTTGAAAAATATAAAACAGATGAATATTTTCTTGGACAGGTGGGTCCGAGTATGGATACAGAGTATGAAGCTGGTGTAGAAATGGGCAAGTTCTTTGCAGATAAAGGCATTAAGACTGCTGCAATCTATGGCGCATTTATTCCGAATCCAATGCACGTATATCGTACAGCCGGCGTACTTGCAGGACTTGGACTTTCTTATGGCGGAGCGACAACTGAAGAGGATGTAGTTGGTTTGATTTTTGCTGATCAGGGTATAGATTTGTCAAAGATTTCAGGAGATATCAAGATCGTATCTTATTTACAGGGATATGGTGATACAACAACAGACGAGATCAATGCAGCCATTCAGGCGGCTCCGGAAGCATTCATCTCTGTCGGAATGGCAACAACATTCTTTACACAGCAGTTGAATGCAGCAGGTATTGAGTTTTCTGATATTGATTCCTTTACCAAGAGTAATGGAGAGGCAATCACAAACGGAAAGCTTGTATATCTTGCTGGAAAATATTCATCATCGGTAGGACCTGCTTTTGCATTAGTGATGAATGCAATCAATGGGAATGTAATTCGTGATGCGCAGGGAAATGCTGTGTCACTCAGCCAAAATTATCAGGTAGCAACAGATAGTGAGACATTTGATAAATTTTACAAGAATGATAATGGTGATAACCCGATTTACAGTAGGGATACATTGGATCAAATTATTGGTGATACAGTTACTTTTGATACTATCAATGAGGTGGTTGCATCTAATTAACTTGTTTTTTATTATTTGGTCGCGGCTTCTTAAAGAAGCCGCACCCTCTCCCAATAGATGAATTTATTACTTTCATCTATTGGGAGAGGGTATGAAAAATTATCCTGTAAAAAGAAAGGAGAAGATAACATGAAAAGTAAAAACAGACTTTGTATAAAAAATTTAGCAGGAGCACTTGCCATACCGGTACTGGTGGCTATTTTGTTACAGGGTATTTGTATGGCAAAAGGAAAAACAATGATCATGAATATGACAAGCTTTGACAATTTTGTTGTCTATATTGCAATTGTTATGATCACAACTATCGCTTTGTCCATCAATCTTAACAGTGGACGTTTTGATTTTTCTTTGGGATCAATGGCATTGCTTTCCTCTGTGATTGGTGCAAAGATTACATATTCGTTTTTAGGTGGAGGTCAGGGCAGTGCACCGATAATGCTGATGCTTACTATTTTATTTGGTATGCTGCTTGGACTGATTTCCGGTGTTTTGTATGTGGTTTTACATTTGCCACCAATTATTACGTCTCTTGGTGTAACACTGATTTATGAAGGAATTCTTTTTACAATTACAGAAGGTCGTTACGTTATGAAAGAGGTACAGAATTCATCCATGACTGCTTTTACAGGAAACTGGCTTTATGCAGCAATTATTATTGTGGCGGTACTGGTAATTATTATTGGACTCTTTGATTATACAAAATTCGGATACGATTATAACGCACTTAAGAATGGTCAGAAGGTTGCAGTTAATACCGGAATTAAAGAAATTCCAAATGCAATTGCCTGTTATGTGATCTGCGGTGGCCTGATGGGAATTGTTGGCTTTTTAAACGCTTCCAGAAATACAACCATCAATGGAGGTCAGCTTAACTTTGGATCTATCAGTATTATGTTTACTGCATTTCTTCCAATGTTTATTGGATCTTATATCAGCAGATTTACCAATGAAAAGATTGGATTTTTACTTGCAGCTTTATGTATGTCAATGTTGAATTCCACATTTGCGGTATTCTCAAATGAAGTAAATGCATCCATGCAGGCAATCATTAATGCTTTATTGCTTGTAGTGTTCCTAATTTATCTGAGTAACGAACATTTATTGATTCGTGTGTTTACCGGAAAACGCAAATAAATTGCGTCAAGTTTTTACAAAAAACCTGACATGTAGCGTCAGTCTTTGCTGAATGCAACCTTAAATAACTGATGCTTAACAAATGGAGGACAGAAATATGATCAATTTGACAAAGGCACCCTTCTTTCTTGTGAAAGAGGATATCGAGTGGGTTGAAAATACAAAAAAAGCAATGACGTTAGAAGAAAAAATCGGTCAGTTATTTGTACCGATCGGATATTCAGGAGATGCAGATTATCTGGAACATGTTATGCTTTCACACCATATCGGTGGAATCATGTATCGGTGCGGTGAGGCTAAGGAGATGCAGAGAACACATCGTTATCTTCAGGAACATAGTAAAATTCCACTTTTGGTCGGAGCTAATCTTGAGGATGGTGGATGTGGAATTGCAACGGATGGAACACAGTACGGAAAACAGATGCAGATAGCTGCAACCGGAGATACCGAGGACGCCTATCGTTTAGGAAAAGTAAGTTGCAGCGAGGGGGCAGCGGTGGGATGTAACTGGGCGTTTGCACCAGTGGTTGATATTGATAGAAACTGGAGAAATCCGATTACTAATGTGCGTACATATGGTGACGATCCGGATCGGGTCTTAGCATGTGGTGTTAATTATATAAAGGCTGCAAAAGAAGAAAATGTACTTGTTGCAATTAAACATTTTCCGGGAGATGGCTGCGATGAGGTGGATCAGCATATTCTTACCAGTGTGAACAGTCTCTCCTGTGAGGAGTGGGATGCAACCTACGGAAAGATTTACAGCGGACTGATTCAGGCGGGAGCGCAGACGGTGATGGTCGGTCATATTGCACAGCCGGCATACCAGAAAGCTTATAATCCGGATTTTCCGGACAAGTTAGTTCCTGCAACACTTTCTCCGGAACTGTTAAAAGGCTTGCTTCGTAAAAAGCTTGGATTTAACGGATTGATTGTTACCGATTCTACCTGCATGGTTGGTTTTAGCTGTGCAATGGAAAGAGAGAAGGCGGTGCCTTATGCAATTGAAGCCGGATGTGATATGTTCCTCTTTAATAAAGATCTGGACGAAGATTATCGGTATATGTTAAACGGATACAGGCAGGGAATTCTGTCGGAGCAGCGTTTGGACGAGGCAATCACAAGAATTCTTGCAACTAAGGCTGCGCTGGGTCTTTATAAGAAAGCAAAGAGTGAGATTGTGCCGACGGAAGAAGCACTTCGTGTGATGCGTTCGGACGAACATGTCACATGGGCGAAAGAAAGTGCCAATGCTGCGGTTACGCTGGTTAAGGATACACAGAAGATCTTGCCGCTGAGTCCGCGGAAAACGAAGAAAGTACTGCTTGAGATTATGGGAGATTTCCCTTCAAATGAGAGAGTGTTGGAGAGTTTTCGAAGCAAACTGGTAAAAGAAGGCTTTGATGTAACGATATATGAACCGGAGAATTTCGAGACTGCAAAATTTGATGTCGGGACGTTTAAGAAAAGTTATGATCTCGTTATCTATATAGGAAATGTTGAGAATGCTTCCAATAAAGTGACCAATCGTCTTTCCTGGTACACATTCTGGGGAAACGGAAACAATGTTCCGTGGTTTGTTGCGGAACGTCCGGTGATGTTCATCAGCCTCGCAAATCCGTATCATCTGATAGATGTGCCGATGATCAAAACCTATATCAACGGATATTCTAACAGTGAGTATGTGATAGAAAGCGTTGTGGAAAAAATCATGGGAAGAAGTGCATTTACTGGTAAGAATCCAGTAGACCCGTTCTGTGGAAAAGAGTACTTGAAGTGGTAAGAGTGAGAGAAAAAAGTTATGGTGAAAAATTTAAAATTGTTGGATAAAGCGTTGCAGCTGTTACCGGAAGTAAAAGAAACGGTGGTTGAACCTCTGGATATAGCAGCTTTTTTAAAGCCTCTTAAAAAGGGAGATTCAGTTGAAATTGATTTTGGTCGACATCTTGTGGGGCACATAAAATTAAAGTTGGGGTATGTTCGTTCACATCCGGATGCTCCGGTATGGCTTCGTTTCTCGTTTGCAGAAAATAAAAAGGAATTCGAGGAACGGGTGGAAGATTATCAGGGCTGGATCTGTTCGGCATGGGTGCAGCAGGAACAGGTGCATATTGATCTTGTCCCGGGAGAATATTTTCTGCCCAGAAGATATTCGTTTCGTTACGTGAAAATCGAAGTGCTTGATGTCAGCTCTAAATTTGACCTGATTATTGAAGAGGCAAAAGCGGTTGCGTTGTCTTCAGCAGATGATAGCCGTTTATCCGCATATCATAGCGAGAATAAGGAATTGGAACAGCTTGATCGCATTGCCTGTAATACGCTGCATGATTGTATGCAGAAGGTATTTGAGGATGGACCAAAACGTGACCAGAGACTCTGGATGGGAGATCTTCGTCTGCAGGCACTTGCCAATTACGAGACTTATCAGATGAATGATATGGTAAAAGGATGTCTGTATCTGTTTGGGGCCTTACCGATGGAAAACGGTCAGGTTGGAGCCTGTGTATTCTTAGATCCGGAGCCGGAAGTGGATGATACGAGTATGTTTGATTATTCACTTCTGTATGTTGTTGCTCTGTGGGATTATTATAAGCAGACAAAAGACAAGGAGGCGCTTCGTGACTTGTGGGAGACTGCAAGAACACAGATTTCGTTGGCGCAGAAACGAGTGGATAACGGCATTGTAAGAGACCGTGATGTGTTAGGATGGTGTTTTCTTGACTGGTCGCTAGAATTAAATAAGCAGGCGGGAGCACAGGGGGTTTTACTGTATGCGATGCAGAGTGCGATTGCAATTGCACAAGAATTAAGAGAAAATCGTGATGCAGAATGCTTAAAAGGAACTTATGAAGTCTATCGAAAGGCAGCAAAAGCATATTTTTACGATGAAAAGAAAGGACTTTTTGTCAGCGGAGAAAATAGACAGATTTCTTATGCAAGTCAGGTCTGGCTGATTCTTGGCGGTGTAGTCGATTCCGAAGAAGGTCTTCGGATTTTACATAATGTTGCAGCAGATAGGGAGGCTCTTGAGATGGTGACTCCGTATATGTATCACTACTATATTGAAGCATTGTTAAAATGCAACGCGGATGAGGAAGCACTTGCTGTTTTGACAGAGTATTGGGGTGGTATGGCGCGGCTTGGTGCAGATACATTCTGGGAGCTGTATAATCCGAAGAATCCGGATGAATCCCCGTACGGCGGAACTATTGTCAATAGTTATTGTCATGCATGGAGCTGTGCACCGGCCTATTTCTTGCGTAAATATTTTGGAGAAAATTAAATAGGAGGAACTATTTATGAAAAAAATTGGGAGCAAAGTGCTTTTAATGATGGTTCTGTTTGTTGTTATATTTGGACTAAATACGATAACTTCTGTAAGATCACAAAATCGTGTAAAACGGTCTGGATTAGAAATCACGGAGCAGTATATTCCAATTCAGACAGAAATATTTACGATTCAAAAAAGTATGGAACGAGGTCAGAAATACCTTAATATTATTAGTTTGTATGATAATGCAGAACTTCGTCAACAGCTTGAAGGTTCATTGGCAGAGGAAGTGTCAACTATTACTGAGAGCGAGAAGAAGATAGATGTGTATCTAAAAGATAATAACAATACAAAGTTAAAAGATGCAATTAAGAAATATGAAGAATTCCTTGATAAAGTGCTCTTGCAATTTTCAACAATACAGGAATATGTAGATACGGGGGATTTTGCGCAGGCAAGTATAGCACTTGGATCCGATTTCCAAAATCTTGTTAGAGATATGGGAGAGAAAACGGAAACGAATCTCACGGAAAATCTGGAAGGTGGAATTTCTGAACAGTCAAAGTTGTATAATCAGGCAGTTGATATGAATATTCAAGTGACGAAAATATTATTTGTTATATTTATAATGGTGTCGGTAGTGGTTCTTTTGATTATGAGGAGAACAGTAAGCAAACCGGCAAGTGCAGCCAGTTGTCAGTTAGATCATATTATTGATGATATTAACAAGAAAAAAGGAGATCTTACAAAACGCATTACAGTCCGTTCACATGATGAAATCGGTCAATTGTCAGAAGGTATTAATAATTTTATTATTCAATTACAGATGGTTATTCGTAAAGTTCACCACCAATCGGAGTCAATGCAGAATTCTCTTGGGGTGATGAATACAGAAGTGAACAGTTCCAGCGAAAATGTAAATTATATTGCTACGACGATGGAAGAAATTACGGCAAGTATGGAAGAAATAGCATCTTCAATTGAAGGGCTTATGAAGAATACACATGAGATATTGGAGTTTGTTAATAATGTAGGTGATCAGACGAAGGAATGTGTTTCCATTTCTTCCGATATTAAAGCTTTGGCAATTGGCGTAAAAGAAGAAACTGAAAAGAAGAAAAATGAAATTTCAAATCTTATTAATGAAAAACAGAATGCTTTATTTTCTTCGATAGAGGCGAGCAGGCAGATTACAAATATAAATAATTTAACCAATGATATTCTTGATATTGCAAGTCAGACAAATCTTCTGGCTTTAAATGCATCTATTGAAGCTGCGCGTGCCGGAGAAGTAGGGAAAGGTTTTGCTGTTGTGGCTGAAGAAATTCGACAATTGGCTGAAAACAGTAAAAATACTGCAAATGATATTCAGAGTATTAGTGTAGAAGTGATATCGGCAGTAAATCAACTTATGGAGAATGCACAAAATCTTATGTACTTTGTACAAAATCGGATTATGAGTGATTACGTTGGATTTGAAGGTGCTACAGATACGTATTATGAGAAGGCAGAGCATATGGATTCTGTTATGGCTGTTTTTAACGATAATATTTCGGCATTACATAAGGTTATGGCTGAGATGAATAATGGAATCACCAACATATCAACGGTTGTGGAAGAAAATGCACAGGGAATTAGCAGTGCAACAGAAAATGTGTCTGATCTTGCAAATTCTATCACGAACATTCGACAACAAGCAACGGAAAACGTTGACTCTTCAAAACATCTTATGGAAGAAATGAATCGTTTTCAGAAAATTTAGGATCAGATTCAGGGAAAGATGGGAAACATGAGAAAAAAAATTGCGTTTCTTGCAGGTGCAATCAGTTTTGATAATCAGAATCGTGTGATCGACGGTGTATTAAGACGTGCTGCGGAATTCGATACGGATGTATTTATTTTTACATGCTTTGTGAACTATGATGAGTCGGAAGAAAACAAAGTCGGAGCATTTCAAATTATGGAACTCCCGGATCTTACTACCTACGATGGTGTGATCGTTATGAAAAATTCAATACAATATGAACCGGCTTCCAACTCGTTGATGAACCGGATAAAAGAGAGCAGGATTCCAGCGGTAAGTGTTGATGAATATATTGATGGAATGCATAATGTCGGAATATCGGATTACAATAGCCAGAAACGTATTGTAGAACATCTGATAAAGAAACATCATCTGACAAAAATCAATTATGTGTGCGGTATTCTGCAGGGCAAAGAAGGAATGGAACGTTATCGGGCATATAGGGATGCTATGGAAGAGCATGGCATTCCTGTTTGTGATTGTCAGGTTTACTGCGGAAATTATAATCGTGAAAGCGGAAGAAAAGCCATCGAATATTTTATGAAAAACCAGACGCCGCAGGCAATTGTATTTGCAAATGATGCGATGGCGATCGGCGGAATGGAGCGCTTGCAGCAGTATGGTTATGAAATCCCAAAAGATATCGTAGTAACCGGTTTTGACAATGATGAGCTGTCCGCATTTTATATTCCGTCTTTGACGACCGTTGATCGCAGACAGGAAATGCTCGGGGAAAAGGCGGTCGATCTGCTTTTTGATGCACAAAGTCATACATCTGTGAAATTGGAAACCCAGATTCTGTATCGGGAAAGCTGCGGATGTAACTGCCAGACACCAAAGTCGATCCGGGATCTTCGAGTGGAATATCAGAACCAATGCTTAAGCTATGAGGAGGCACTAGATGCGTTAAAAAGTATGGAACTCGATCTGACCGGGCTTGAGAGTGTGGAAGAATTGTGTTCGCGGTTAAAAAAATATGTTATCCGATCAGATATGAAAGAGTTTTATCTTTGCCTGTGTGATGAAAAAAAGTTGTTTGCGTATGATGACATAAAAACTAATATCAGAGAACAAGCGATTTGTGAGCACTATACCCAAAAGGTTCATATACCGCTTGCCTATCATGATAGAAAGTTTGACTCCTATGGAAAATTTCCGTCAAAGGAAATTTTGCCTTATGAAATGAGAAATAAATTACAGAAAACATTCTACATAGTGACACCAATTTATTATCAAAAAATATGTTATGGATATTGTGTCTCGGATGGAAGTGTCTTTGCGTTAAAAAGTGAGCTTGCATATTTATGGACGGTTAATATCGGTATGGCACTCGAAAATATTCGCAAATGGAAATGGATCAATCAGATGAATGAGAAGATCAACCGTATGTGGAAGTATGACATGCTGACACAGGTGTTCAATCGGAGTGGCTTTTTTTATTCCGCAAATGCGGTTGTTGAACGGATTAAAGGACAACATCGGCGGGCATTTATGATTTTTTTGGATATTGACGGTCTAAAGAGTGTCAATGATGGGTTAGGGCATAAGGTCGGCGATGCTTTCATACGCGAGATGGCAGATGTGATAAAGGCATCAGTTCCGAAGGATTGTCTGGTAATGCGTTATGGAGGTGATGAATTTGTGGTGTTTGGGAGTTGTACGAATGCCAAGCGGATGCAGATGATCGTAAGTAAGATAAAAAATACAATGGAAAAAGAAAATCAAAACGAGAAGAGAATCTACCAATTGTCTGCCAGTATCGGATGTTCCGTACATGCATCTGACGAGATTGATGATTTAAATCAGTTGATCGAATCGGCGGACAAGCGCATGTATGAAGAAAAGAAAGAAAAACATATGAGAAGATAATAAAGGCTATTCAGAAAATAAGGACAGTTTTTTAGTCTAATCAGAGGCTAAAAAGCTGTCCTTATTTTTGTTATCTTTTTGGTGTATCAGATAAGAGAAAAAGGGGGCAGACAATGGAAAACAGATATTATCTGGCGATTGATATCGGAGCGTCGAGTGGACGCCATATTCTTGCGCATAAGAAAGACGGGCGAATTGTCTTAGAGGAGATCTATCGATTTCCAAACGGAATGCAGGAACATAACGGACATAAAGTGTGGAATGTGGATCAGCTTTTTGGGGAAATTCAAACCGGAATGAAGAAATGTGCGGATATAGGAAAGATTCCGTATAGTATGGGAATCGATACCTGGGCTGTAGATTTTGTATTGTTGGATGATCAGGGACAAAGAATTGGTGATGCCGTGGCATATCGTGATGCGAGAACGGATGGGATGGACAAGCAGGTATATGAGATTATTTCGGAAAATGATTTGTATGAAATTACGGGTATTCAAAAGCAGAAGTTTAATACGATCTATCAGCTAATGGCGCTTAAGCAGCAGAATCCGGAAAGCCTGGATAGGGCACAAAGTATGCTTATGATTCCGGATTATTTTAACTTTCTTTTGACGGGAAATAAGTTACAGGAATATACGAACGCGACAACAACACAGCTGGTTGATCCGAAAGCCAATGACTGGAACTGGGCATTGATTGATCGGCTGGGATATCCGAGAACCCTCTTTCAGACAATTATGATGGCGGGAAGCATTGTCGGAAACTTGGCGGATTCTATTCAGAAACAGGTAGGTTTTGAATGCAAAGTAGTCTTGCCGGCAACGCATGATACAGCTTCTGCAGTGATGGCAGTTCCATCCAAAGAGGAACAGCCACTTTATATCAGTTCCGGAACATGGTCATTGATGGGAACCGAATTGAAAGAAGCTGCCTGTGATGAGCAAAGCAGAAAGCATAACATGACGAATGAGGGCGGATACGATTATCGCTTCCGCTATCTTAAGAATATTATGGGACTCTGGATGATCCAGTCGGTGCGAAAGGAGATAGCCCCGGAACTTGGTTTTGGAGAGATCAGCGAACTTGCGTCAAAGCAGACGATTCCTTCTTTCGTTGATGCCAACGATCCGAGATTTCTTGCGCCGGAGCATATGACGAGCGAGGTGCAGAAAGCCTGTAAAGAGAGTGGACAGCAGGTGCCACAGGGCATTGCGGAAGTTGCCTGTGTGATCTACAACAGTCTCGCAAAATGCTATGCCGATACAGCAAAGGAGATTGAGAAACTGACCGGAAAAACATACGACTGTATTCAGATCGTTGGTGGCGGTGCCAATGCGGATTATCTGAACAAACTGACCGCATTTTTCACGAAGAAGACAATCTATGCAGGACCGACGGAAGCGACTGCGATCGGTAATCTCTGTGCGCAGATGATCGCAGCGGGAGAATTAGAAAACTTAAAGGAGGCAAGACAATGTGTTTATGCTTCCTTCCCAATTCATAAATACGAAAAGTAAAGGAGAAGAGACATGACAAATTACGAAGCAGCAAGAGAAAAATATGCAGCACTCGGTGTGGATACCGACAAGGCGATCGAGACATTAAAGAAAGTTCCGGTATCGCTTCACTGCTGGCAGCTGGATGATGTGATCGGTTTTGACAATGACGGAGGACTTACTGGAGGCATTCAAACGACCGGTAATTATATGGGCCGTGCTAGAACGCCGGAACAGTTGATGGCAGATATGGAAGAAGCGATGAGACTGATGCCGGGAACCGCAAAATTAAACATACATGCATCTTATGCAATCTTTGCACCGGGGGAATTTGCAGACAGAGATGCGCTTGAACCAAAGCATTTTGCTAAATGGGTAGAATTTGCCAAGAAGCATCATATGGGTATCGATTTTAATCCGACCTTTTTTTCACACGAGAAAGTAAAGGACGGTCAGACACTTTCGAGTCCGGACGAGGAGACAAGACGTTTCTGGATCAATCACGGAAAGGCATGCATCCGCATCTCGGAATATTTTGCAAAAGAGACCGGAATGCCTTGCGTTATGAACATCTGGACCGGTGATGGATTTAAAGATGTTCCGGCAGACCGTATGGGACCTCGTATGCGATACAAGGATTCCATCGAGCAGATCTTATCGGAGCCATACGATCATAACCTCGTAAAGCCTTGTGTGGAGTCAAAAGTTTTCGGTATAGGTGTGGAGTCTTACACAGTCGGATCGGCTGAGTTTACACTTAGTTTTGCTGCTTTACATGACGGCTGTATGCCACTTATGGACAACGGACATTATCATCCACTGGAGTATGTATCTGACAAGATTCCGGCAATGCTCTGCTTTTATCCGGAATTTGCATTGCATATCACAAGAGGTGTGCGCTGGGATTCCGATCATGTGCTGATTCTTGATGATGAGACGAAGGAGATGGCAAAAGAAATTGTAAGAGATAATGCGCTTGACCGTGTCTATATGGCTTTGGACTATTTTGATGCAAGTATCAACCGTGTTTCGGCACTTGCAACAGGATTTCGAAGCTGGCAGAAAGCCCTTCTTATAGCTTTATGTACACCGAATGCAATGCTCAAAGCGCTTCAGGATACGAATCAGATGAGCAAACTTATGGTTATGAATGAGGCGGTGAAGATGTTGCCGATCGGTGAGATATGGGATGAGTACTTAAGACGTGAGGGCGTCGTTGATGATCTTCATTTCTATGATGAAATCGAAAAGTATGAGAACGAAGTATTGGAAAAGAGAAATTAAAAAAGAATAGAAAAGAGGAATTATAATTATGAATTTTTTAGATGCAGAATTTGTACAGGAATTTATCCGCATGGCGAATGACGGATGGGAGCAGGGATGGCATGAGAGAAATGGTGGAAACCTTTCTTATCGTGTAAAACCGGAAGAAGTAGAATTGATAAAAGAGAATTTTAAGGCGAAGGAATGGCAGCCAATTGGCACAAGTGTACCGAATCTTGCCGGCGAGTTTTTTCTGGTTACGGGAAGCGGTAAGTATTTCCGCAATGTGATCATTAAGCCGGAAGATTCCATCTGCATGATTGAACTGGACGAAAAAGGTGAAAATTACCGTATTGTCTGGGGGCTGGTCAATGGAGGCAGACCGACTTCCGAGCTTCCGAGTCATTTGATGAATCTCGAAGTAAAAAAACTTCAAAATCCAAATTACCGTGTGGTCTATCATGCACATACCACCAATATTATTGCACTCACATTTGTACTTCCACTCGAAGATAAAGTGTTTACGAGAGAACTGTGGGAGATGGCAACGGAGTGTCCGGTTGTTTTTCCGGACGGTGTCGGTGTTGTTCCGTGGATGGTTCCGGGAGGAAGAGAGATCGCGGTTGCAACAAGTGAACTGATGAAAAAGTATGATCTGGCCATTTGGGCACATCACGGAATGTTCGCAGCAGGCGAAGATTTTGATCTGACATTCGGTCTGATGCACACCGCTGAGAAATCGGCAGAAATTCTTGTGAAGATGTTATCCATGAGACCGGATAAGCTTCAGACGATCACTCCGGACAATTTCCGGGATCTGGCAAAAGATTTTAACGTTACATTGCCGGAAGAATTTCTTTACGAAAAATAAACAAGAAAAAATTGGCAGTGAAGCTGTTGCATCGTAGCCTCACTGCCAATTTTTATTGTGATTAAACGTTATTGTCTGTAAAAATCAATAATCCGGTCAAGTCTTGCGGTCATGTTGGAAAGGAGCGCATCTAAAATCGTGATAGCTGTCATTGCCTCAACAACGACCACTGCACGCGGAACGATAATCGGATCGTGTCGCCCTTTGATACTGATCTCAATTTCTTTTCCGTCTTTGTTGACGGTCTGCTGTGTTGCTGCAATGGACGGTGTCGGTTTGACGGCTGCACGGAAAAATAACAGCGAGCCATCACTCATGCCACCGAGCGTGCCACCGGAATAATTGGTTCTCTTGGAGATATGTCCATTCTCCATGCAAAATGCATCGTTGTTGGTTAGCCCGGTAGCGGTAGCTGCACCAAATCCGGCTCCGATTTCAAAGCCCTTTACGGCACCGATCGAGAGGATTGCTTTTGCCAGATTCGCATCGAGTTTTTCAAAAACGGGATCACCGAGTCCGACGGGAAGCCCCAAAATCTGACATTCGATGATGCCACCGCTGGAGTTTTGTTCCTGTAAACATTTTTCGAGATATGCGCTGGCTTTTGCTGCGGCTGTTGCATCCGGCATATACAGCTTGTTTTTTGAAATTTCTGCGGGATCAAACCGGGCAGGATCAATGGACACCGGACCGATTGCCTGACTGTAGGCAAGTATGGAGATGTCCATCTGCTCTAAAATTTTGATCGCAATTGCACCGCCGGCAACGCGTCCGATCGTTTCGCGCCCCGAGGAACGTCCGCCGCCGCGGTAATCACGAAATCCGTATTTTTCGTCAAAACAGAAATCGGCATGTCCCGGCCGGTAGTAGGAGGCAATTTCACTGTAATCCGCAGAGTGCTGATCTTTGTTCCAGACCATCATGGAAATCGGGGTACCGGTTGTTTTTCCCTCAAAGACACCGGATAAGATTTCTACCGTGTCACTTTCCCTGCGCTGTGTGGTAAATTTGGACTGGCCGGGTCTACGCCGGTCTAAAAATTTCTGGATATCTTCTTCACAGAGGCTGAGTCCGGCAGGACAGCCATCCACAACAACACCGATGCCTTTACCGTGGGATTCCCCCCATGTGGTGATACGAAATAAATTGCCAAATGATGAGCCTGCCATAAATGCCTCCTTAAAAACGTTAATATTCTAAGGGATATTATAAAAAACATCGCATTGAATAGTCAAGAGAGATATGGTAATATTTAAAGGAAATAAACATAAAAAAGAGAGAGGGAACATATGGAATTTAACGCAGTATATCATCAGGCGAGTGACAATTACTGTTATCCGCTGAATGAGGATGAGCTGATTATCAATATAAAAACGGGCTACGATGTAAAATCGGTATCCATTATACTCGGAGATCCGTTTGCCGCGGGAATATTAGGCGGCGGGGAGCACTGGGATGGAAAAAAGGAGCCGATCATATATAAAAAGCGGTTAAAAAATCAGATCTGGTGGACCACAACCGTGCGTCCGGAGTACAAGCGTCTGAAGTATTATTTTGAACTTCAGACAGAGGAGGAAAGCTGGTTTTATTTTGAAGACGGGTTTGTCAGCAGCGAACAGATGCATCTGGAGGGCAGAAGCCGTCAGTGCTTTGTTTTCCCGTGGATGAATCCCTGTGATGTACCGCGTACCCCGGCATGGGTCAATGATACCGTATGGTATCAGATTTTCCCGGATCGTTTCTGCAACGGAGATCCTTCCAATGATCCTGAGAATGTGGTTTCGTGGAGAGAGCATGGAAGCGTGACCAATGAGGAATGTTTCGGAGGAGATCTGGCGGGGATTACAGACAAGCTGGATTATCTGCAGAATCTGGGAATCAACGGTCTGTATCTGACACCGATCAACGAAGCTCCGTCAAATCACAAATACGATACCACGGATTATACGAAGATTGATCCGCGTTTTGGCGATGAGGAAACCTTTAAACACCTTGTGAAGGAAGCGCATAAGCGGGGCATCCGCGTAATGCTTGACGGTGTGTTCAATCATTCCGGATATTATTTCGCACCGTGGCAGGATGTGCTTGCAAAGGGACCGGAGTCAGAATATTATGACTGGTTTATGATCAATGAATGGCCGTTTGATAAAAACGGGCAGGCGGCAAAGAAGAAACAGTATTATACATTTGCCTTTTTTGATTCCATGCCAAAGATCAATACAAACAATCCGAAAGTACGCAAATATTTTGTAGATATTTGTGCAAACTGGGTGGAAAATTACGGAATCGATGGAATCCGTCTGGATGTGGCAAATGAAGTTTCCCACAGGTTCTGCAAAGAACTGCATGCGCGGGTCAAGGAGATCAACCCGGATATCTATATTCTCGGAGAAATCTGGCACAACGCGCTTCCGTGGCTGCGCGGAGATGAGTTTGATGCGGTAATGAATTATCCGCTTGGACAAAGTATCAAGGATTTCTGGATTGATAAGAGCCTGACGAATGAAGACTTTGAGTATACAATCAACCGCTGCTATACAAGCTATATGCAGCAGACCAATGATGTGCTGTTTAATCTGCTCGATTCGCATGATACCAAGCGGCTTCGCTCGGATGTGAAGAATCTGGATGAATATTTTGCACAGATTGCTGTGCTTTTTGCAATGCCGGGAAGTCCGTGCATTTACTACGGAACAGAAATTGCCATGGAAGGAAGCTATGATCCGGACTGCCGCAGATGTATGCCGTGGTCGGATATTGAGGCCGGAAAGTATGCAGAGCGCAGCAGGATCATATCTACACTGATTCATCTGCGCCGGCAGGAACCGCTCTTAAAAAGCCGTAATTTTCATTTTCCGAATGATTATGCAGCGTACAGGCGTGTGATCCAGTTTCAGAAAGTGGATTTTCCGGATTGTTATGTGGAAGTGCTGATTAACTGCTGTGAGGAAGATGTCGAGGTAGTGCCGCAGGGAGAAATTCTGCTTGAACGACATTACATAGATTCCACACTTTTGTCCAACGGTATTTTGATCCGCAGAATTCGAAAGTAAATAAAAAGAAAGAGGAATAACAGAAAATGGCTACATATGAGTTGTTAAAACAGGAAGGCAGTGCGAAACGTGCGGTGTTTCATACGGTGCACGGAGATATCCAGACGCCGGTATTTATGAATGTGGGAACGGTGGCCGCAATCAAGGGTGCTGTTTCAACAATGGATCTCAAAGAGATCAAATGTCAGGTGGAACTGTCCAATACCTATCATCTGCATGTGCGTCCAGGAGACAAGCTGATCAAAGAAATGGGCGGACTGCATAAGTTTATGGTCTGGGATCGTCCGATTCTGACAGATTCCGGCGGATTTCAGGTGTTTTCCCTGGCAGGACTCCGAAAAATTAAGGAGGAGGGCGTATATTTCCATTCCCATGTAGATGGCGCAAAGATCTTTATGGGACCGGAAGAGAGCATGCAGATCCAGTCAAACCTCGGATCGACGATTGCCATGGCATTTGACGAGTGTCCATCGAGTGTGGCAGAGCGCAGATATGTCGAAGATTCTGTTGCGCGTACGGCCCGCTGGCTGGAGCGGTGCAAAAAAGAAATGCAGCGTCTGAACAGTCTGGAAGATACGATTAATAAAGAGCAGCTGTTGTTTGGAATTAACCAGGGAGCAATTTTTTCAGATATCCGGACGGACCATGCAAAGAGAATTTCGGAACTGGATCTGGATGGGTATGCAATTGGCGGACTTGCAGTGGGAGAAACCCATGAACAGATGTATCAGATCATAGAGGAGACCGTTCCGTATCTTCCGAAAAACAAGCCGACGTATCTGATGGGCGTGGGAACACCTGCCAATATTCTCGAGGGGGTAGCGCGCGGAATCGATTTCTTTGACTGTGTATATCCGAGCAGAAACGGACGCCACGGACATGTATATACCAACGAAGGAAAGTTGAATCTGTTTAACCAGAAATACGAAAAAGACATGCGTCCGATTGAGGAGGGCTGCCAGTGTCCGGCATGCCGGCACTACAGCAGAGCCTATATCCGGCATCTGTTAAAAGCAAAGGAAATGCTTGGCATGCGCCTGTGTGTTCTTCATAACCTGTATTTTTACAATACCATGATGGAAGAGATCCGGGATGCTCTCGATGCCGGAAATTTTGCTTCCTACAAAGAAGAAAAACTGTACCGGATGGGACAGTCAAGTATAAAAAATGTCTAAAAAAGCCAAAAAGGCTTGCCCAAAGAACGGAAGTTGTGTAGAATGGGTTTTAGTATTTGAATATAGGAGGAAACATTGATGAGCGCAATTTTAGCAAATAGCAGCGCTTCCGCTTCTGGCGGAATGGGCATGTTTGGTATGATTATCTGGCTGGTAGTAATCTTCGGATTTATGTATTTTCTGATGATTCGTCCACAGAAGAAGGAGCAGAAGAAAAAAGATCTGATGCTTTCCGAAGTAGCTGTGGGAGACACCGTTCTTACTACATCCGGTTTCTATGGAACAATTATTGATATTGTAGATGATACCGTTATCGTAGAGTTCGGAAACAACAAAAACTGTCGTATTCCAATGCAGAAAGCTGCAATTGCAGACGTAGAAAAAGCAGAATCTGCATCATAAAGAACATGAGAGAGGGTGTCGCATTTGCGGCACCTTTTTGCATTCCTTTTTCAATTCAGAATAATAAAAAAGATCTATTATAATCTCAGATTATATTATTTATGAAAAAGTAAAATGGATTTTTAGTTGAAAAGAAGGCCCTGTTGCTATATATTAATAGGTAATAGACTTTGAAACAGCAGAGTAGAAAAGAGGAAAAGCAATGGAATGTCAAATTGGTGTGATCTCGGGAGACGGTATTGGACCGGAGATCGTTACAGAGGCAAAAAAAGTATTAGACCAGATTGGGAAAAAATACGGTCATTCATTTCACTATACGGATATCCTGATGGGTGGATGCTCGATTGATGCAACCGGAGTTCCTTTGACCGATGATGCGATTGCGGCAGCAAAAGCAAGTGATGCGGTACTGATGGGATCTATCGGAGGAAATACTTCCACATCCCCGTGGTACAAGTTAGCACCGGAGCTTCGTCCGGAGGCAGGACTTTTAAAGCTGCGTAAATCGCTCAATCTGTTTGCAAACCTTCGCCCGGCATATTTATATGAAGAATTAAAGGCTGCATGTCCACTGCGTGATGATATCATCGGAACAGGATTTGATATGATGATTATGCGTGAGCTGACAGGCGGTTTGTATTTCGGAGCGCGAAAGACAGAGGAAGTAGATGGCGTGACGACAGCAACCGATACACTTACCTACAATGAAAATGAGATCCGCAGAATTGCAAAGCGAGGTTTTGACATTGCAATGAAGCGCCGCAAAAAGGTAACTTCCGTGGATAAGGCAAATGTTCTGGATTCTTCCCGGCTCTGGAGAAAAATCGTAGAAGAAGTTGCAAAAGATTATCCGGAAGTAACGTATGAGCATATGCTTGTCGATAACTGTGCAATGCAGCTTGTGAAAGATCCAAAACAGTTTGACGTGATTCTGACGGAGAATATGTTTGGAGATATTTTATCCGATGAGGCTTCCATGGTGACCGGTTCCATCGGTATGTTATCATCCGCAAGTTTGAATGATACCAAATTCGGTTTATATGAGCCGAGTGGCGGGTCTGCACCGGATATTGCCGGAAAAGGCATTGCCAACCCGATTGCAACCATTTTAAGTGCAGCCATGATGCTTCGTTATACGTTTGATCTGGATGAAGAGGCTGATGCGATTGAGAATGCCGTGAAACAGGTATTAAAAGAAGGATATCGTACCATTGATATCATGCCGCAGGCAGGAGAGAGCACAGAAGGGATTAAACAGGTTGGTACAGCAAAGATGGGCGACCTGATCGCAGAGAGAGTTTAAGGAGAACATAATATGATAAGTGATAACGCAAGGAGCGGTATGCAGCAGGCTCCGGCGCGCAGTCTTTTCAATGCGCTCGGATTTACCGCAGAAGAATTAAAAAAACCAATGGTCGGAATTGTAAGTTCCTACAATGAAATTGTTCCGGGCCATATGAATATTGATAAAATTGTAAACGCCGTAAAACTCGGCGTTGCGGAAGCAGGTGGCGTACCGGTTGTATTTCCGGCAATCGCGGTATGTGATGGTATTGCCATGGGACATGTCGGCATGAAATATTCTCTGGTTACCAGAGACCTGATTGCAGATTCCACGGAGTGTATGGCTATCGCCCATCAGTTTGATGCACTGGTTATGGTGCCAAACTGTGATAAGAATGTACCGGGGCTTCTGATGGCAGCTGCCCGTCTGAATCTTCCGACCGTATTTGTATCCGGCGGACCGATGCTTGCCGGACATGTGCAGGGAAAGAAGAGAAGTCTTTCTTCCATGTTTGAGGCAGTCGGATCTTACGCAGCAGGAACCATGACAGAGGATGATGTGCTTGAATATGAGAATAAAGTCTGCCCGACCTGTGGGTCCTGCTCCGGCATGTATACCGCAAACTCTATGAACTGTCTGACCGAAGCTCTTGGTATGGGACTTCGCGGAAACGGAACGATTCCGGCTGTTTACTCGGAACGTATCAAACTTGCAAAACATGCAGGTATGGCAGTTATGGATATGTTCCGCAAGAATATCTGCGCGCGTGATATTATTACAAAAGAGTCCATCTTAAATGCACTGACAGTAGATATGGCACTGGGATGTTCCACAAACTCCATGCTGCATCTGCCGGCGATCGCGCATGAGATTGGTTTTGATTTTGATATCAGCTTTGCAAACCCGATCAGCGAAAAGACACCAAACCTCTGCCATCTGGCACCGGCTGGTCCTACTTATATGGAGGATCTCAATGAAGCCGGCGGTGTATATGCAGTGATGAAAGAACTGGCAGATATCGGTCTGTTACATACCGATTGTATGACCGTAACCGGAAAGACGATCGGAGAGAACATTGCAAACGCAGTGAACCGCAATCCGGAAGTCATCCGTCCGGTTGATCATCCATATTCCAAGACCGGTGGTCTGGCTGTTCTGAAAGGAAATCTGGCACCGGATGGTTCGGTGGTTAAGCGTTCTGCTGTTGTCGATGAGATGATGGTTCATGAAGGACCGGCAAGAGTCTTTGAGTGTGAGGAAGATGCTATCGCAGCGATCAAGGGCGGCAAGATTGTAGAGGGTGATGTCGTTGTCATCCGCTATGAGGGACCGAAGGGCGGACCTGGTATGAGAGAAATGTTAAATCCGACTTCTGCGATTGCCGGTATGGGGCTTGGCAGTTCCGTTGCCCTGATTACCGACGGACGTTTTTCCGGTGCATCCAGAGGCGCATCCATCGGACATGTTTCTCCAGAAGCAGCAGTTGGGGGACCGATTGCTCTGGTAGAAGAGGGCGATATCATAAAGATCAATATCCCGGAGATGACATTGAACGTAGATGTTTCGGATGAAGAGATGGCCGCACGACGTGCAAAATGGCAGCCGAGAGAGCCGAAGGTTACCACCGGATATCTTAAGAGATATTCTGCACTGGTTACTTCCGGAAACCGTGGAGCTGTCTTGGAAGTGCCAGAAGAGAAATAAAGGATAGAGGGTTAGAAAATGCAGTTGACAGGATCACAGGTGATTATAGAATGCCTGAAAGAACAGGGTGTAGATACCGTTTTCGGATATCCGGGCGGTGCAATCCTGAACGTTTATGATGAATTATACAAACATCCGGAAATCCGGCATGTACTTACCTCGCATGAGCAGGGGGCTTCCCATGCAGCAGACGGATATGCCAGAAGTACAGGAAAAGTCGGAGTCTGTATGGCAACAAGCGGACCGGGAGCCACCAATCTGGTGACCGGTATCGCAACTGCGTATATGGATTCTATTCCGATCGTGGCAATCACTTGCAATGTTGGGGTATCACTCCTCGGAAAAGACAGTTTTCAGGAAATTGATATTGCTGGCATCACAACACCGATTACAAAATACAGTTTTATTGTAAAAGATGTAACAAAACTTGCCGATACGATTCGCAGAGCTTTTTCCATTGCGCGGAAAGGACGTCCGGGCCCGGTTCTGGTAGATATCACCAAGGATGTGACTGCCAACAAAACAGAGTATATAAAGAAAGAGCCAAAAATGCCGCAGCCGGATTGTTCGGCATTCAATGAGGATGATTTAAAGAAAGCCATCCAGATGATTGAAAAGGCAAAGAAGCCGTACATATTTGTCGGAGGAGGAGCAATCCTTTCCGGAGCCAGTGAAGTATTAAAGACATTTGTAGAAAAAACAGATGCACCGGTCTGCGACACACTGATGGGAAAAGGTGCATATGATGGAACATCAGAAAACTATACCGGAATGCTTGGAATGCACGGAACAAAGACGTCCAATCTCGGTGTCAGTGAATGTGATCTTCTGATCGCAATTGGTGTTCGTTTTTCGGACCGTGTACTTGGAAATCCAAAGAAATTTGCAAAACAGGCAAAGATTCTGCAGATTGATATTGATCCGGTAGAAATCAATAAAAATATTATCGTAAATCACAGCATTATCGGGGATGTGGCAATCGTCCTCGGAAAGCTGAATGAAAAACTTGAGCAGCAGAAACATACCGAGTGGCTTTCCCATATTGCGGATTATCAGAAGATGTATCCTATGACCATTCCAAAGGAAGGGTTAAGTGGTCCGTTTATGATCGCAAAGATCTATGAGATGGCAAAAGATGCCATTATGGTCACGGAAGTCGGTCAGCATCAGATGTGGGCTGCACAGTATTTTAAATACAGTAAACCAAGAACCCTGCTGACATCCGGAGGTCTTGGTACGATGGGGTATGGTCTTGGCGCTGCAATTGGTGCACAGACTGCAAATCCGGATAAGCAGGTGATCAATATTGCGGGAGACGGATGTTTCCGCATGAATATGAATGAACTTGCAACAGCATCCAGACAAAAGCTTCCGTTGATTGAAGTGATTGTCAATAACCATGTACTCGGAATGGTCCGCCAGTGGCAGACACTTTTCTATAAACAGCATTATTCCGCAACGGTTTTAGATGACGGTGTGGACTACGTAAAGATTGCAGAGGCGATGGGCGCAGCTGCCCGGCGTGTGACAACACAGGAAGAGTTTAACGCAGCTTTTCAGGAAGCATTGGAAAGTAAGACGCCGTTTGTAATTGACGCAATTGTGGATTCGGATGACAAGGTATGGCCGATGGTTGCACCGGGGGCTCCGATCAATGAATGTTTCGATGGAAAAGATTTCGAGAGCAAGAATAAATAAGCAACAGCATAGTAAAATATAGGAGGAAGTTTGAAATGAGCAGAGTATACAATTTCTCAGCAGGACCGGCAGTATTGCCGGAGGAGGTACTGCAGGAAGCAGCAGATGAAATGTTGGATTACAGAGGATGCGGCATGTCCGTTATGGAAATGAGCCACAGATCCAAAGTGTTCGATGACATCATCAAGGATGCAGAAAAAGATTTAAGAGAGCTGATGAACATTCCAGATAATTATAAGGTATTGTTCTTACAGGGTGGAGCATCCCAGCAGTTTGCAGCAGTTCCTATGAACCTGATGAAGAATAAGAAAGCCGGATACATTGTCACAGGACAGTGGGCAAAGAAGGCTTATCAGGAAGCACAGATGTACGGAGAGGCAATTGAGCTTGCATCCTCTGCAGATCAGACATTCTCTTATATTCCGGATTGTTCCGATCTGGATATTCCGGATGATCTGGATTACGTTTATATCTGTGAGAACAACACCATTTACGGAACCAAATACAAGAAGCTTCCAAACACAAAGGGAAAGACACTGGTAGCAGATGTATCTTCCTGCTTCTTATCTGAGCCTGTAGATGTGACAAAGTATGGCGTAATCTATGGTGGCGTACAGAAGAATATCGGACCGGCAGGTGTTGTAATCGTAATTGCACGGGAAGACCTGATTACAGATGATGTACTTCCTGGCACACCAACCATGCTCAAGTGGAAGACACAGGCAGACAAAGACAGCCTGTACAACACACCGCCATGCTACGGCATTTATATCTGCGGTAAAGTCTTTAAGTGGCTGAAAAAGATGGGCGGCTTAGAGGAAATGCAGAGACGCAACATTGAAAAAGCAAAGATCCTTTATGATTTCCTGGATGAGAGCAAACTGTTCAAGGGAACTGTCAGAAAAGAAGACCGTTCACTGATGAATGTACCGTTCGTAACCGGAGACAAAGATATGGATGCGAAATTCGTAAAAGAGGCAACCGAGGCTGGCTTCGTAAACCTGAAAGGACATCGTACCGTTGGCGGTATGCGTGCATCCATTTACAACGCAATGCCAAAAGAGGGCGTAGAAAAGCTTGTTGCGTTCATGAAGAAATTTGAGAAGGAGAATGCATAAAATGTTTAATTATACATGCTTAAATCCTATCGCTGGGGTAGGTCTGGATTTATTTTCTGATGATTACAAAAAAGTAGACGATCTGGCAGGCGCTGATGCAGCACTTGTCCGCAGTGCGGCAATGCACGATCTGGATCTTCCGGATTCACTGCTTGCAGTTGCCCGTGCCGGTGCAGGTGTCAACAATATTCCGCTTGACAAATGTGCTGACAAAGGTATCGTTGTATTTAATACACCGGGTGCAAATGCCAATGGTGTAAAAGAACTTGTTTTTGCAGGAATGTTATATGCATCCCGCGATATTGTCGGTGGTATTGACTGGTGTCTGGCAAACCAGAACGATGATAACATTGCAAAAACTGCAGAGAAACAGAAGAAGAACTTTGCAGGAACAGAGATTTCCGGAAAGAAATTAGGTGTCATCGGACTTGGAGCCATCGGTGTGCTCGTAGCAAATGCCGCAACCCATATGGGTATGGAAGTATATGGATATGATCCATATATTTCTGTCAATGCTGCATGGAACTTATCCAGAAGCGTAAAGCATATCAGCAATGTAGAAGATATTTACAAAGAGTGCGATTACATTACGATCCATGTACCTCTTTTGGATTCTACCAGAAAGATGATTGATGCCAATGCGATCGCAATGATGAAGCCTACCGCAATTGTATTAAACTTTGCAAGAGATCTGCTGGTAGACGAAGAGGCAATGGTTGATGCGCTGGCTGCAGGAAAGATTAAGAAATATGTTTCTGATTTCCCGAATACTACAACCGTTGGAGCAAAGGGATGTATTGTCACTCCACATCTTGGAGCATCTACAGCAGAGTCTGAAGACAACTGCGCAATTATGGCTGTCCGTGAGATTCGTGACTACATGGAGAATGGTAATATTACCCATTCTGTCAATTATCCGGACTGCAACATGGGAGCATGTACCACAGCCGGACGTGTTGCAATTCTGCACAAGAATGTCAAGGGGATGATCGGCCAGTATACGACCGTTCTTGGAGAGGCAGATATCAATGTGTCAGATATGACAAATAAGGCAAAGGGTGACTATGCATATGCACTGATCGATGTGGATTCCCAGATTACCGATGATGTGCTGAAAAAACTGCAGGCAATTGACGATGTATTGCGTGTACGCCTTGTAAAATAACAGAAAAGATAAGCATTTTGCTGTATGGCGGTTCGAAAGAACCGCCATATTTTTTCTTGTATAAACGTATTTTTTCCATTATACTAGAAAGGTATAGAAACCAGCACAATTTATGGAGGATAATATGGCAGACATAAAACCATTTGTATGTGTCAGACCGGCAGAAGATGTAGTATCTGCAGTGGCTGCATTACCATATGATGTATATAACAGAGAAGAAGCAAAAGAAGTTGTGGCAAAAAATCCAAAGTCATTTCTGGCAATTGACCGTGCGGAGACACAGTTTCCGGATGATGTCGATACCTATGATGACAGAGTATATGCCAAAGCGGCACAGATGTTAAAAGACTGGATCGCTGACGGCACATTTATCCGGGATAACAGAGAATGTTATTACATATATGAACTGACGATGGATGGAAGAACACAGACCGGCATTGCGGCATGTGCATCCATTGATGATTATGCGAATCAGGTCATCAAAAAACATGAGAATACCCGTGCGGATAAGGAACAGGATCGTATCCGTCACGTAGATACGTGCAGTGCACAGACTGGACCGATTTTTCTGGCATACCGTGCCAATGCCGTGATCAATGAGGTTGTGGCAAAGACAAAGAAACAGGATGCCTTATATGATTTTGTTGCGGAAGATGGTATTCGCCACCGTGTTTTTGTAATATCCGATCCGGAAGATATCAAAACGATCCGGAATGCATTTGCACAGATTGGGGAAATCTATATTGCAGACGGACATCACAGAGCTGCTTCTGCGGTAAAAGTCGGATTTAAGCGGAGAGAAGAACATCCGGGATATACCGGAAAAGAAGAATTTAATTATTTCCTTTCCGTTTTATTCCCGGATGAGGAACTGATGATCATGGATTACAACCGTGTGGTACGGGATCTGGGCGGTATGACCGAAGAGGCATTTTTATCAAAAATGCAGGAACTCTTTGATGTGCAGAAAATCGAAAATGGAAACGATGTACGACCGGTGAAAAAGGGACAATTTTCCATGTTCCTTTCTGATAAATGGTATCGTTGTACCATGCGCCCGGAGTCGGTTCCGGATGATCCGGTAGAAGGACTGGACGTATCGGTATTGCAGAATGTACTTTTGGCACCGGTACTTGGAATCGGTGATCCAAAGACAGATAAAAGAATTGATTTTGTCGGCGGAATACGCGGCATGAAAGAGTTAGAAAGAAGATGCCATGAGGACTGTAAGGTTGCATTTGCCATGTATCCGACATCCATTCAGGAGTTATTTGCTGTGGCAGATGCGGGACGTCTCATGCCGCCGAAATCTACCTGGTTTGAGCCGAAACTTCGCAGTGGATTATTCATACATGAGATTTAAAGAATAGCATTATAAAACATAAATGGAGAAATACATTGGGAATTTTAATAACAGACCAACTGACACAGCTTAGCACCGAGAGTGAAGTGTTAAATGAAGTGGCGAAAAATCCGGGAATTATCCGGAAATATTTACAGGATCTGACACCATCTCTGCTGGGGTTTCTCGTTCAGCTGATGATTGCAGTGATTATTCTTCTGGTAGGCAGCCGGATGATCAAAATGTTGGTGAAAATGGTGCGCCGTTTCTTAGAGCGCGGAAAAGTAGAAGCCGGTGTGGTTTCCTTTCTGAGTTCTTTTGTGAAATATGCGCTCTATTTTGTGCTGGCAATGATTATTCTGGGGCAGTTTGGCGTGACGACAAGCTCTGTGATTGCCGTGCTGGGGTCCGCAGGACTTACCATGGGACTGGCACTGCAGGGAAGCCTTTCTAATTTTGCCGGTGGTGTTCTGATTTTGTTGCTGAAACCATTTGTGGTAGGCGATTATATATTGGATAATGCTTCATCGGAAGAAGGAACTGTAAAGGAGATTACCATTTTTTACACCAAGCTGCTTACCATTGATAACAAACTGATCCTGATTCCGAATGGAAGTCTGTCCAACAGCAGTATTACCAATTACAGCCATATGGATATGCGACGGATTGATCTGACCGTCGGGGTTGGCTATGCATCGGATTTGTCAAAGGTTAAAGCAGTGCTTGAGGGTGTGGTAAAGACAGAAACCGCAGTGATAAAGGATGAACCGGTCGATATTTTTGTATCGGATCTGGGGGATAGTGCCGTAGATATGGGCATTCGCGTATGGGTAAAAACAGAAGATTACTGGCCGGTGCGGTGGCGTTTGCTGGAGCAGATGAAAAATGCACTGGATGAAAATGGAATTTCGATTCCATTCCCACAGATGGATGTATCGATTCGGAAAGAATAAAACTATTCCGTTGAAATAAAAATGGAAGGATGAGAAATATGGATAAATTGAAATTGTCAGCATATGAAATAATAGAAGTAAGAAAGATTGCAGATATTGAATCCATGGGATATATTCTGCGACACAAAAAAAGCGGAGCACGCGTGTGTGTCATTTCCAATGAAGATGACAATAAGGTGTTTTCGATCGGATTTCGGACACCCCCGGAAGATGAGACAGGAGTTCCGCATATTATCGAGCATACCACGCTTTGCGGATCGGATAAATTTCCGGTCAAAGACCCTTTTATTGAGCTTGCCAAAGGGTCACTCAATACGTTTTTGAATGCAATGACATATCCGGAAAAAACACTGTATCCGGTAGCAAGTTATAATGAGCGGGATTTTAAAAATCTGATGGAGGTATATCTGGATGCGGTATTCCATCCAAATATTACAAAGTATAAAGAGATTTTTATGCAGGAAGGCTGGCACTATGAGCTGGAGTCAGAAGATGCACCGCTGACCATCAACGGCGTCGTATACAATGAAATGAAGGGGGCATATTCCTCCCCGGATGAAGTACTTGAGACGGCAATTATGGAAGCACTGTTTCCGGACAATACCTACAGCAAAAATTCCGGAGGAAACCCGGAAAAAATACCGGAACTGACGTATGAAAATTATCTTGCGTTTTATCACAAATATTATCACCCATGCAACTCCTATATTTATCTGTACGGAGATATGGATATAGAAGAGCGGCTCACCTGGCTGGATGAGGAATATTTAAGCCATTATGATGCAAATGAAGTGGAAGTACATTCACAAATCCAGCTGCAAAAGCCATTTGACGCGGTAGTATCCGAGCGCAGAACGTATCCGATCACAGAAGATGAACCGGAGGAGAAGCACACGTATCTTTCTTACAATAAAGTGGTGGGAACCGTTCTTGACCGTGAATTGTATCAGGCATTTTCTGTACTGGATTATGTCCTTGTCAGTGCGCCGGGAGCACCGGTACGCCAGGCACTGATTGATGCGGGAATCGGGGAAGATGTCTACGGATCTTTTGAGGATGGCATGCTTCAGCCGATGTTTTCCATTGTCGCTAAGAATGCCGATGAGTCTGATCAGACCCGTTTTGTGCAGATTATCGAGGAAACCTTACAGAAGCTGGTAAAGGAAGGGCTGAATCAGGATTCCCTTCTTGCAGGAATTAACAGTGCGGAATTCCGGTTCCGGGAAGCAGATTACGGACAGTTTCCGAAGGGACTTTTGTATGGACTGCAGTGTATGGAAAGCTGGCTGTTTGATGATACCAAGCCGTTTATTCATCTGGAATGTCTGGATACATTACAGTTTTTGCGGGAGCAGATCAAAACCGGATATTTTGAAGATCTGATTCAGAAGTATCTGCTGGACAATGCGCATGGCGCTGTGGTTGTGGTTGCGCCGGAGAAGGGACTTAACCGTGCCAAAGAACAGGCACTGGCAGAAAAACTTGCCGCATATAAGGCCGGATTAAGCGACGCAGAGGTGCAGGCGCTGATTGCCCAGACCAGACATCTGCGGGAGTATCAGGAAGAACCGTCAAAGGAAGAAGATCTGTTGAAAATTCCGATGCTTGGCAGAGAGGATATGAAAAAAGAAGCCATGCCGTTTTCCAATAAGGAGGAGAACATGGGAGAAATTCCGGTTGTCCGGCATGAGGCACCGGCAAATGGCATCGATTATATTACTCTGATGTTTGAGTGCAATGACATTGCAGAGGAGGAGGTTCCGTACCTTGGACTTCTGCGCGCGGTACTCGGATATGTCAATACCAGATCCTACAGTTATGCCGATCTTGCAAATGCCATCAATATTTATACCGGCGGAATTACCAGTGGGGTCAGCATGTATCCGGATCTGAAAAATCACGATGCGATGGCAGTTAAATTTGAGATCCGCATGAAAGTGCTTGAGAGCAATCTGGAGCATGCCATGAAACTGGCAGAGGAAATCTTAAACAGTTCGGATCTGCACGATACCAAACGACTGGCTGAACTGATTGCACAGGTGAAATCCAGACTGCAGGTGAACTTAAGCAGCAGCGGGCACACGGTAGCTGCAATGCGTGCACTTTCTTACGAATCTGTTTATGCATTTTATAATGATGCGACAATTGGTATTGCATACAATCAGATGATCCGCAGACTGGATGAACAGATGAAAGAGAATCCGCAGGCGGTAGCCGAAAAACTGCAGCAGCTGATAGAAAAAGTATTTGTCAGAAGGAGAATGCTCGTCAGCTTTACCGGAGAAGAAGGCTCTTATGAAAAAGCTTCCCCGATCATGCAGAAGTATCTGGAGAAACTTCCGGAAGGAACACCGGCGCAGGCTGCAATCCATCCGGTGCTTTCTAAGAAAAATGAGGGATTTACGGACGCCTCCCAGATCCAGTATGTGGCAAGATCCGGTAACTTTATCAGCCATGGATACGCATATCACGGAACCTTAAAGATTTTAAACATGATTTTAAGCTATGAATATCTGTGGATGAATATCCGTGTAAAGGGCGGTGCATATGGATGTATGAGTTCTTTCCTTAGGACCGGAGACAGTTATTTTGTATCTTACCGGGACCCGAATCTGGCAAAGACCAATGCCGTCTATGAGAAAATTCCGGAATATGTGGCATCCTTTGATCCGGATGAGCGTGATATGACAAAATATATCATTGGCACGTTTGGAGCTTTAGATACACCGTTAAACCCGGAAGCAAAGGGAAGCCGTTCGATGGCTGCTTATCTGGAACATCTGACCTATGAGGAAATCCAGAAAGAGCGTGACGAGATACTGACAGCGACACCGGCAGATATCCGCAGTCTTTCGGATCTGATCGCCTCGATCCTTTCCGATCAGTGTCTGTGTGTAGTGGGAAATGAGCATGCAATCCGTGAAGAAAGCGGTATGTTTACCTCAATTCAGGGACTGTGCGAATAGCACGATAAAGGAGATACAAATGACAGCAGCAAATTTTAAGTCAGGGTTTGTTACAATTATCGGCAGACCAAATGTAGGAAAATCAACGTTGATGAACCGTCTGATCGGACAGAAGATTGCAATCACATCCAATAAGCCGCAGACAACCAGAAACCGGATCCAGACCGTGTATACGGATATGGAGCGTGGACAGATCGTTTTTCTTGACACGCCGGGAATTCACAAAGCAAAAAATAAGCTTGGTGAATATATGGTAAATGTTGCAGAAAAGACACTGAACGAGGTGGATGTCGTATTGTGGCTGGTGGAGCCGAGTAATTTTATCGGTGCGGGGGAACAGCACATTGTAGAACAGCTGAAAAAAGTTCAGACGCCTGTGATTCTTGTGATCAATAAAGTTGATACCGTGGAAAAAGACAAGGTACTGGAGTTTATCGATACCTACCGCAAGATTTATGATTTCGCGGAGATTATTCCGACTTCCGCCCTTCGCGGACAGAATGTGGATGACGTGATTGATTCTATTTTTAAGTATCTTCCGTATGGTCCGCAGTTTTATGACGAGGATACGATTACCGATCAGCCGGAGCGTGCGATCTGTGCGGAGATCATAAGAGAAAAAGCACTTCATGCGTTAAGCGATGAAGTACCGCATGGAATTGCTGTTGCCATCGACCAGATGAAACCGCGCAAAGGCGGAAAGATGTATGATATCGACGCAACGATTGTGTGTGAACGGGATTCCCACAAGGGAATTATTATCGGAAAGCAGGGGTCGATGCTTAAAAAGATCGGAACCAATGCGCGTTACGAGATGGAAAAAATGCTGGATGCCAAAGTGAATTTAAAACTTTGGGTGAAGGTGAAGAAAGACTGGAGAGACAGTGATTTTCTGATTAAAAATTTCGGGTATCGGGAGGAAGAATAAAAGATAAAGATCAGATGATGGGTTTCCAATATTTTTCGGGAATAGAATTACCGCCATTGCAGACGATAGTAATGGAGGTAAGGTGCAATGGAGAAAACCTGGGAAACATTCTGGACAACAGGAAAAGTTACCGATTATCTGACTTATCGGAATGAAGTGACGGATGCCGCAGGAAGTGGCGGAGGTTACGGACAGAAGGAACAGCAGAAGTATGAGTCAGTCTGTGATAGTGATGGGCATGGTTTTAACAGCCATGCCTGTCAATGATTATGACAAAAGAATAACAATTCTGACAAAGGAAAGGGGAAAAATCACAGCGTTTGCCAGAGGTGCCAGACGACCGTCGAGCCAGCTGCTGGCAGCGACGAATCCCTTTGCCTTTGGCGAATTCGAAGTGTTTGAGGGAAGAAATTCCTATAATGTTACCAAAGCAAACATTCAGAACTATTTTCGTGAACTGGTTTTGGATCTGGATGCAGCATCGCTTGCGTTCTACTTTGCAGAATTCGCGGAATATTATTGTCAGGAAAATAATGATGAGCGGGAAATGCTTAAGCTTTTGTACCAGTCGTTTCGTGCATTGGAAAACAGCAGGTATTCCAAAGAACTTGTGCGTGCAGTGTTTGAACTAAAAGCCATAACCATCAATGGAGAAGGACCGCAGGTGTTTGCCTGTATGCATTGTCATGCGAAAGAAGACCTGTGTTTCTTTTCGGTGAAAAGGGGAGGCATCTTCTGCAGAACCTGTGCGAAGGAAGTACAGGGCATGTATATTTCCGATTCCACGCGATATACGATGCAGTATATCATATCCACACCTGTCGCCAGATTATACTCGTTTACCGTTTCAGAGGAAGTACTAAGGGAACTGAAGATGATTATGAAAGAATATATGGCGTATTATGTGCATCATGACTTTAAGTCCCTTTCGATTTTCGGTTGAAATGGGAATATGAAAAGTGTATAATATCATGGATTGTGAATAGAGGAGGATTTGTGAAATCATGAAGAAATTCGGTCAGATCGTGCTGGTATTTCTGCTTAGCGTAGGAATGTTTACCGGTTGCGGCACTTCTTACAAAGCGGATGAAAGCACAGTTTTTGTACTGAAAGATGGAAAAATCGTGTCTACCGATGTGGAAAATTTTGACGAAAAGACATATGATAAAGACGGATTGAAAGAATATGTCAAAAATGAAATAGATACCTATAATGAGAAAAACGGAAAGGGAAGCGTTTCGCTGAAAAAACTCGACACAGGAGAAAAAAAGGCAACGCTTACCATTGCGTACCGTACAGCCGAAGATTATCAGAAATTTAATGATATGGAACTGTATACGGGAAGTGTTGCAGAAGCACTGGCCGCAGGGTATTCTTTTGACGGATCGTTTGCATCCGTAAAAAACGGAAAGATCAAAGCGTGTGAGAGCAGCGCATTTCTGGATGACTCCAGCTGCAAAGTGGTTGTAATCCGTGGAAATACAAATGTAAAAGTAAAAGGAACCATCTGTTATGTATCCACGACAAATACCAGTTATGTGGATGCACAGACCATTGCAATCAAAGAAGGAACGTCCCTTCTTGCAGCGGAAAAAACAACAGAGGGAACGGAAAGTGCCACAGAGGCAGCAGGCACACAGACTGAGGAAACGACAGGAGCGGTATCCGATGACGATCTGATCGATGTTACGGAGCAGGAATCCGAAGTGAAGTTTCAGTTTGATGAGGAAGATACCAGTACCGATGATGCCACAGGCGAATTCAGTCAGGTATATACCTATATAATTTATAAGTAACTCAGATCCAGCCTTTGGGCGGATCAGAAAATACATAATAGAATGTGAGGATTACATAATGGAAAAGACGATGGACAAAATTGTGCAGGTAGCAAAAGCAAGAGGTTTTGTATATCCGGGATCTGAAATCTACGGAGGTCTTGCAAATACATGGGATTACGGAAATCTTGGTGTAGAACTGAAAAACAATGTGAAGCGTGCATGGTGGAAGAAGTTCATACAGGAAAACCCATACAATGTTGGTGTGGACTGCGCCATCCTGATGAACCCACAGACCTGGGTTGCTTCCGGACATCTGGGAGGTTTTTCTGATCCGCTGATGGATTGTAAAGAATGTCATGAGCGTTTCCGTGCAGATAAGCTGATCGAAGATTTTGCACAGGAGAATAACATCGAGTTGGACGGATCCGTAGATGGATGGTCCAATGAGAAAATGGTAGATTTTATCGAAAGCCATAACATTCCATGTCCTTCCTGCGGTAAGCATAATTTTACAGACATCCGTCAGTTTAATCTGATGTTTAAGACATTCCAGGGAGTTACAGAAGATGCAAAAAATACCGTATATCTTCGTCCGGAAACTGCACAGGGTATTTTCGTTAACTTCAAAAATGTGCAGAGAACTTCCCGTAAGAAAATTCCGTTTGGAATCGGACAGATTGGTAAGTCTTTCCGTAATGAGATTACACCGGGTAACTTCACATTCCGTACGAGAGAGTTTGAGCAAATGGAGCTGGAATTTTTCTGTGAGCCGGGTACCGATTTAGAGTGGTTCCAGTACTGGAGAGCGTTCTGCCGTGACTGGCTGTTATCTCTGGGAATTAAGGAAGATGAGATGCGTCTGCGTGATCATTCTGCAGAGGAACTGTGTTTCTATTCTAAGGGAACGACGGATATTGAATTCTTATTCCCGTTTGGATGGGGGGAACTCTGGGGGATTGCCGACCGTACCGATTACGATCTGACACAGCATCAGAATGTGTCCGGTCAGGATATGACGTATTTTGATGATACGAAGGGAGAAAAGTATATTCCTTACGTTATTGAGCCATCACTTGGTGCTGATCGTGTGGTTCTGGCATTTTTATGTGCTGCATACGATGAGGAAAATATCGGAACAGAGGAAAAGCCGGACGTAAGAACCGTTTTCCATTTCCATCCGGCACTTGCTCCGGTTAAGATCGGTGTGCTTCCGTTATCCAAGAAGTTAAATGAGGGTGCGGAAAAAGTATATGCCCAGCTGGCAAAGAAATACAATTGTGAGTTTGATGACAGAGGAACGATCGGAAAGCGTTACCGCCGTCAGGATGAGATTGGTACACCATTCTGTGTTACCTATGATTTTGATTCCGAAGAGGATGGAGCCGTTACCGTACGTGACCGTGACACCATGCAGCAGGAAAGAATTAAAATCGATGAGCTGGATGCTTATTTTGAGAAAAAATTTGAATTTTAATATTGCATAAATAAAAGTCTGCCCTGTGGATTACAAAACGGATGGTTTGCGTCCGGCTCTGTGATTCATGGGGCATAACTATGGTAAAAAATGCTTGCGAAATGCGAATTCTGTGTTACAATAAGTATAGCATAGTCGTGAAGTCTGTGTTCACGGCTCAGCTTTATGAAAAACGGATCATGTTATTCGTTTTTCGAATTTATACAATAAACAAATATTAGGAGGAATTGTCAAATGGCAAACAAGTGGGTATACACCTTCAAAGAAGGTAACATGACCATGCGTAACCTTCTCGGTGGTAAGGGTGCTAACCTTGCTGAGATGACTGAAATTGGTCTTCCAGTACCACAGGGATTCACCATCACAACTGAGGCATGTACTCAGTACTATGAGGATGGACGTAAAATCAATGATGAAATTATGGCTCAGGCTATGGAAGGTGTAGCTTGGATGGAAAAAGAGAACGGCAAGAAGTTCGGTGATCTTAAGAATCCTCTTCTTGTATCTGTACGTTCCGGAGCACGTGCTTCTATGCCTGGTATGATGGATACGATCCTTAACCTTGGTCTTAACGATGATGTAGTAGCAGCTATGATCGCTGGTAACCCGGATCCAAAGTTTGAGAGATTCGTATACGATTCATATCGTCGTTTCATTCAGATGTTCTCTGACGTTGTAATGGAAGTTGGTAAGAAATACTTCGAGCAGCTCATCGACAAGATGAAAGCTGACAGAGGTGTTAAGTTTGACGTTGACCTTACAGCAGCAGACTTAAAGGAATTAGCAGAGCAGTTCAAGGCTGAGTACAAGAATCAGTTAGGAACAGAGTTCCCTTCCGATCCTGTAGAGCAGTTAAAGCTTGCAATCGAGGCTGTATTCCGTTCATGGGACAACCCACGTGCTAACGTATATAGAAGAGACAACGATATCCCATATTCCTGGGGAACCGCTGTTAACGTAATGCCAATGGTATTCGGTAACTTAAATGATCAGTCTGGTACAGGTGTTGCCTTCACTCGTGATCCTGCAACTGGCGAGAACAAGCTTATGGGTGAGTTCCTGATCAATGCACAGGGTGAGGACGTAGTTGCCGGTGTTCGTACTCCAATGCCAATCGCTCAGATGGAGCAGGAGTTCCCAGAGGCATATGCTGAGTTCCTTAAGGTTTGTGAGACTCTTGAGAACCATTATCATGATATGCAGGATATGGAGTTTACGGTTGAGAACAAGAAGTTATACATGCTTCAGTGCCGTAACGGTAAGAGAACAGCTCCGGCTGCATTAAAGATCGCTTGCGATTTAGTAGACGAGGGACATAAGACTCCGGAAGAGGCAGTTGCTATGATCGATCCTCGTAACCTTGATACATTATTACATCCACAGTTCGATGCTGCTGCACTTAAAGCTGCAACTCCACTTGGAAAGGGTCTTGGAGCATCTCCAGGAGCTGCTTGTGGTAAGGTCGTATTTACAGCTGACGATGCTGAAAGCTGGGCTGAAAGAGGAGAGAAGGTCGTTCTTGTACGTCTTGAGACATCTCCAGAAGATATCACAGGTATGAAGGCTGCTCAGGGTATCCTTACCGTACGTGGTGGTATGACAAGCCACGCAGCCGTAGTTGCCCGTGGTATGGGTACCTGCTGTGTATCTGGATGTGGCGACATCAACATGGACGAGGAGAACAAGAAGTTCACACTCGCTGGACAGACATTCACAGAGGGATCTGAGATCTCTATCGATGGTACAACTGGTAACATTTACGCTGGACTGATTCCAACCGTAGACGCTTCTATCGCTGGTGAGTTCGGACGTGTTATGGCTTGGGCTGATGAGTTCAGAACTCTTAAGGTTCGTACAAACGCTGATACCCCGGCTGATGCTAAGAAGGCTCGTGAGCTCGGTGCAGAAGGTATCGGACTCTGCCGTACAGAGCATATGTTCTTCGATCCGGAGAGAATCGCTGCTTTCCGTGAGATGATCTGTTCTGATACAGAGGAAGAGAGAGAAGTTGCTCTTAACAAGATTCTTCCATATCAGCAGTCTGACTTCAAGGCTCTCTATGAGGCTCTTGAGGGATGCCCGGTAACCATCCGTTTCCTGGATCCACCTCTTCATGAGTTCGTTCCTACAGAGGACGCTGACATTGAGAAGCTTGCTAAGGCTAAGAATAAATCAGTAGAAGAGATCAAGGCTATCTGTGCATCACTTCATGAGTTCAACCCAATGATGGGACACAGAGGATGCCGTCTTGCTGTTACTTATCCTTCTATTGCTAAGATGCAGACAAAGGCTGTTATCCGTGCAGCGATTGAAGTACAGAAGGAGCATGCAGATTGGACAGTTAAGCCAGAGATCATGATTCCACTTGTATGTGAAGTTAAGGAGCTTAAGTATGTTAAGAATATCGTAGTAGAGACCGCTGATGCTGAGATCGCTGCTGCCGGTGTAAACCTTGAGTACGAGGTTGGTACAATGATCGAGATCCCAAGAGCTGCTCTTACAGCCGATGAGATCGCTACAGAGGCTGACTTCTTCTGCTTCGGTACAAACGATTTAACACAGATGACATTCGGATTCTCCCGTGATGATGCAGGTAAGTTCTTAAATGCTTACTATGATAAGAAAATCTTCGAGAGCGATCCATTCGCTAAGCTTGATCAGACAGGTGTTGGTAAGTTAATGGAGACAGCTATCAAACTTGGTAAGCCGGTTAATCCTAAGCTTCACGTTGGTATCTGTGGTGAGCATGGTGGAGATCCTTCATCTGTTGAGTTCTGCCACAAGATTGGTCTGGATTACGTTTCATGTTCTCCATTCCGTGTACCGATCGCTCGTCTTGCAGCAGCACAGGCTGCTATTGCTGAGAAGGCAGCTAAATAATTTATTGTGAGTCGTTTTGTTGTGAGGCATCTCATAACAGAATAAAGCAGATTTACATGAACCAGATCTAGGCTCGTGTTGCATATCAGCCCCATCATTTGATGGGGCTGATATTTTCTATATCAAATCACAGAGCAATACTGCATTTGAGAGTGTTATTATGTTGTGTGGGGAGCCACTTTTGTGGTTATTACTTTTTTGAATAAGCAATTTCAAATGCTTTTGGGATATTGTTCTTATTGATATCCGTGTCGGATGAAATCTCAGATGTAAAATAAAAATTGAATGATTGTGTGAGATAAAGGATGATAGGGTGAGTTTTTGGTGCCCAAGAAATAGAAATATTTGAAGAGGGAGCAAAAGAATTGTTGTGTGTGGGGAACAGCTTTTTGAAAAGCTTTCAGAAAGGGGGGCATGGAAGAAATGGTACTAAAAGCGCATAAAGAGATTACAAAGTACTACTTTAAGCAAGAATTTTAGATGATGTAAAGGCAAAGTAGTACTATAAGCAAGAATGAAGCAATTAAGTACTACTTTTTATATCAAATCATGATGGGAAAAAGAAAAAAGTAGTATGAATCAATGACAGAAGACAGGCAGTCGTTGATTATACCATTGGAAGAGAATTGTACACATCGAATTCGGGCATGGGAACAGGAAACATATGAACCATGCAATAAATACCCGGAGACATTGAGGTATGAGACAAACGCAGGTGAATTTGTGCGTTCTAAGTCAGAGGTGATTATAGCAAATCTATTACATATGAAAGCAGATCAGCTTTTATACAAATATGAGCGGCCGCTAAAATTAAGATATCAAGGGCGTAAAATCATAGTTTATCCGGATTTTACAATTTTAAATACACAGACAGGAAAGTTTACCTATTGGGAGCATGCGGGACTGATGAGCAAACCAGAGTATGTTTCTGATTTTGTTTGGAAAAACAGTTTGTATTATGAGAACCATTTATTGCCGGGGACAGATGTTTTATTCACTTTTGAAACGGAAGATCATCCGTTGGAAATCCGCACGCTTAAGAATATGATTTCGGATTTGATGACGTAAAAGAGTAGATACAGGCATCTATAAAACAGATGTATTTGTAGAGCAACTTTTTATAAGTGATTGAGATAACAGAAAAACAACGGATAATAAGAAAAGATGGATGTTTGTGATTCCTTATCTTGTCCAAATTCAGCTCTCATTGAGAGTGTAATATAAAGTGTGTAAGTTGCCGGTAACAAAAACTTACGCACTTTATTTTTTCCTAAAGTGCGGTATCTTTAAGAAAGGATTTGAAAGGATTATGATAACGCACTTATGGCACCAAGAAAAAACAAACGCAGCGAGGCCGGCAAAGCTATCGCCCAGGCAATTGATCAGTATAAACCAACTTCGGCTGAGGAGATGCAGGACGCATTAAAAGACATATTTGGTCCAATGTTTGAAGCAATGCTTCAAGGGGAAATGGACAGTCATCTCTGGCTATGAAAGCAACGACCGCGGTTATAAGGACACTAGTAACCGCAGAAATGGATACACCCATAAAATATTGAAAACCACCATGGGAGATGTTGAAATTGATACTCCGAGAGACAGGGAGGGCTCCTTTGATCCGCAGCTTATTCCCAAAAGGACTAAAGATGTAAGCGGCGTTGAAGATAAAGTATTATCCATGTATGCAAAAGGGAAGAGCCAGCGTGATATTTCTGATACAATTGAAGATATTTATGGATTTGAGATTTCACACGAAACCATTTCAAATATCACAGATCAGGTTATAGAAACGGCAAATGAATGGCAAAACAGACCATTAAAGAAATTTTACAGTTTTATCTTTGTTAACTGCCTGTATGTAAACATCCGTAAGGAAATGGAGACAAAGAACTGCGCTATTTATGTTGTGCTCGGATATGATGTAAACGGAATCTCAGCCTTGTGACAGTATTATAAAACGTATTGATAGAGATATCATTCTGCTCACACCAGACACGGTCAGAAAATCCACTGCTGCGACATTGCTGAATCAATGACAGCCATTCTTCGTCTGTTCTTCTCTTATTACGCATAAGCTGCTCCTCCTGTTAGCTAAAGTAGTTAAACACCGTAAACGGCTACCTTTGCTTAAGAAAAGAAGAATGATACGTCCGCATCCAGATCTGAAATAAGATAGATGTGTAGAGTGGGTAATTTTGTTTTGATTACAAAAGGTATTGACAAGTGAATAGAGAAATATTATTATAATATGCAATAGAACAACAGATTTCAAAATAGGTAGTTGCTCACTACTGAAATGACCGAGTTCTGTGCGATGAGATGTAAAGCTGATAATGGGGCAGTGTACCCATTTATTTGAGTTATATATGTCCATAGCGTCCAGTTTGGTCGTTTATGGACTTTTTTATTGCAAAAAATACGGAGGTGAAGTTTATGAGCATATATAAGAATTTGCAGCCACATGTACATGTATTAAAATTGACTGGTGGTACGGGAGATGGTAAGACAGAGATTGCAACGGTGTTTGCATCCAAAGAAGCCAGAACCGTATTATTACGAGGTGTAGGACGGACAAATTCAACTTTAAAGGAACGGTTGTTGGTGTATTCTGAGGAGTATACAGATAAACTTTTAGTTGCTGTAAAGTTAAATATGGAACCATATGATAAGCTAAGTTTGAGTGATTTGTTTGTTTCGTCTGTGGCAAAGGTAGTTAGAAGTCAGGGGAAAGTAGTGGATTCCATTATTGGAAGAGACGAAGAAGAATTGGAAAAATATTTAATTCAAGAAATGCAGGCAAAAAATAATGCAAAAGCTGTGCTATCTTTTTTGACAGAGGAACAGAAAACAAAGATTGTGAGTGACTTGGTAGATATATACCATAGTTATCATATGTCAGAGTACAATTATGAAATATATAATAGTGTTAGAAATAATCTACCGGAAGGCGAAGCAAAGGATAATTCTACGAAATTTTTATCTGCTCTAAAAAATGAAGTGGAGCGAATGATTGATATGCAGGGAGAAAAAGTGCGTGAAAGCCTGTGGGATGTTCTTGCAGAAATAAATCAATGGCTCCATGAAGTGTTTTTTGAGTATTTCAGTAAAAGTGATATTTCAGAAGATGGCTATTATTATAGGGAAATCTATTTAGACGACCCGGATGAGGCATTTATCGATGCTATGTTCACTGCTAACGATATTCAAAATGGTCAGAGACTTTCGTTGGAAGTGTTTTGTAGTGATATAGTTATTTATATTCCGGTAAGTCAGGCGATAACTAAAATAATCAGGTCAAATGGGAAAACAAATGCTGTTTTTAAAGATAACAGGGACAAAGTTACATTTGGCATTTTTGATACGAGGGGACTTTTCCATGCAGAAAATACAGAAGACGATAATGCCGATTATCTAAGTGATTTGCTATATCAGGGAGATGCGGATGCATTATTAATGGTAGTTCCTTTATTTGGAGATTCTAACGAGAAAAAAATACAGGAAATGTATAAAGCAGCTTTTGCTACTTACAGTAAACAGATACCTGCTTTTATGATACATAATAAGGTGGATCTGTTTGTAGACTCTATTCGGAAAGATAGCTATATGGATGATCCTCTTTCAATGGATATGGATTTTGGACAAGAGTTGTCAAGTAAGGAAATTATAAGTGCTATATCGGCAAGAGAACAGGAGTTACGGGAAGAAATACAAAATGCTCAGACAAAATCCAGACAAAATTTGAAGATTAAGTCATTATCCTGTTATTTAAAAAGAGATGGTTCTATGCAGGAAGAAATTGTCAAAAGATATAACATATCAAATGTCATTATGACCATATTTGCAGATACAGCTGACTATCTTGAAAAATCAGCAGTTAAAATTCCGGTAAAAACAGATAGACCGGAAAGTGAAGTGGTTGTAAGAATTGATAAAGAAAGATTAGCTGAGATTGTTCATGAGTATCTGTTGAAGGATGTTACGAATAAGAAAGTGTTTGCACCGGGGCTTGCCGATTTGGCATTGAGTATTGGGAAAACGCCGCATGGAAACTCCTATAATGCATTGCGTAGGAGATTGAAATATGGAGATGGTTATACATGCAATATTGACGAGTCATATTATTATAATTGCAGGTCTTTTTCCATAAATTTTACAGCCAATTTACGAAACTTTGTTTCTACAGATATGGTTAAAAAAATTGTGAAGGAAACCATGAAATTATCTGGTGGATATTTCACAAAGGATAAGGATGAAGAAGAATTCTATTATATTGTAGAAGGCAGAATATTTCCGAAGATGTTTGTGGGACAGATGTTATATCATAAAGCAATGCTAAGTGCAGAGCAAGAAGCAGTAGGATTTATGGCGCGATTCCAAAAGTTTCTGAAGAATTGTCAGCGATTTTTTGATAGTGGAAATCTGGACGAGCAAGCATATGTAGATGCTATGTATCATGTAGTCTATGAGGCAGCTCAGAGAGCATTAAATATGAATGTAACCTTGAGGTAGCTTTTTATAGAGCCTAATCTTTGTCACGAGTACGAAACTACCCGTTTCGGAAAGAAGGGGAAGAAAACAAATTAGGATTGACAAGAACGGATGTTCGATATATCATATGGGTATGACGTAGTATATACCGTCAATTTTACGATCAGCACTGCCAGGGCATCGTTGGATGCGTCGGAACTCCTGACAGAATAGCTTGCGAAGGTTTATTCCCTTTCCTTTGACAAGTACAAAGATGTGAAAATTTTTGTATCAAAAGGAGGCAAATGAAGATTCTTGATTTAGATATGGACTATTTTATGGAGGATATAGCTACAGGAATTGCTGAAAGTAGAGAAGAGCGTTAGGCAGAGGATGAGTATGGAGATTGTGTTTGGAGTGAGCAGCGAATAAGAAGTTTTTTGGAAGATAACCTTGGACTTTCAAAAGATAGAAAAATCAAGGGAAGAATTGTGACCGGACACAACGAAGCACTATTCTTTTGGCAGGAGTTGATAACAAAAGAAAGTTTGGAAACGCCATTTGAAGTTGTGCATATAGATTCACATGCGGATTTAGGTTTGGGTTATCTTTCATGGACATATATTTTAGATGATTTGCTTCAATATCCGGTTGAAGAACGACGTATGCATACAAAATATTTGGATTGCTTTGGACAGTTGAATGATGTTGGAATAGGAGATTACCTGTTGTATGCCATTGCCTTTCGCTGGATAAATAGTTTAACCTATTGTGCTAATCCCAATAGCGACAAAAATGATTATGTGTGGGAGACACTGAAAGATTTTGAAGAGAAGTTCATTTGGGACAAACCGGTTGAGAATACAATACAGCTTGTGTGTAATCCAGATATGGAATTTCCTTCATATGATGCAGATAAACAAGAAAAGCAAGCATATTTAAAGAATGCTGTAAAAGAGCCAGAGGTTCCGCTATTAATTATTCCGTCTATTCAAGATGTAAAGTATGATGGGGATTTTGACTTTGCTGTAATGGCGCAATCTCCCAATTATACACCAGCAAGTACTGATTTTATAATGGATATAGTTAGAGAGTATATTGTGGAAATCTAAAAATGCTACATTGGAGATTAAGGATGAAAAAGATAGAAAGAATTGCAAGACAATTTCGAAATGCATTAGATGCGGCATGGGAAGATGATATGTTTAGAAACTTATATCCGTTTAATAACTTCCCAAATGATTGTTGTGGGCATACCTGTGATTTGTTAAGTCAATATTTGCTGGAACACGGAATAGAAACGAGGCAGGTAAATGGAACATGCAGGAAAGATAGTCAGTGGCATCATGTGTGGTTGGAAACAGAGAATGGAATTGTAATAGATATTACTGGAGATCAATTTATAGGAAGACTGGTAACAGCAAAAGAGGTTGAGGCAGTTCATGTGGGGGAGGAAGGTACAGTACATAAAATATTTTGCGTGAATAGAGTTCCTGAAATAACTACTATCTTTACAGATCCAAATGAATATACGGATTTTGGAGGACGGCCAAGTGCGTATCAGCAGAGATTGATAGATGTGTATGAGATTGTGCTTTCATATCTGTAATCAAAGGCTGCAACGAAACGATAAATTTTTATATAGCAAGGAAGCATTACGAAGGAGCGATTACATGTTGATTACAAGTTGGTATTATGATGAAAGAAGTCAGGAATTTAAGAAAACAAGTTTAAAGGAATTAAAACGACTGGAATATGGTAACAAAGAGGAATTTCTTTATATAAAAGAAAGACTGTATCGGAGTCAAAATAAGAGTGTTCCTATGATATTAGTAAGAAAAGGAATTAATCAAGGTTTTCGTAGAAAAGGGAATAGTACAGGTAATCATACTAGTAAGTCTAGAGGTGAGTGTGAAAGCTTAACACATCAAGGAAACAAAGAAGCATTGGCTACAGTTGATGAATTAATAATTATGTTTAATGATGAAAAGGTGAAACTCTTTATTAAGAGTGTTGAAGTGGAAAAAGAAATTGTTTGTAATGGAACAATATACGAAATTGATTTATTCTTTGAACTGGAAAGAACTGAACCAACAGTGTACTATGATCAATGGAATGGAAAGCTTTGGTTTGAAGTTTTTCATACATGTAAAGTTGATTCAAAGCAAGCAGAAGATTTTGCTATTGCGAATGAGACTTTATTTGAGTATAAAGTACCGAACTTCTTTAATTTTGTTAATAATATTTCGTTAGAGGGATATGAAAAGCGAAAACTTTTTATTGCGGAGAAATACAGAAAAAATGGCGTATATGGTTGCTTGATCAGTAAAACAAGACAAGAAAGTCTTGCATATTGGAAGAAAAGTCAAAAAGGAAATTGGACAGCAAGGATTGGGGAACATAGTTTTACAATTGTAAAAAGCAAGTTTGGAGAAAACTATGGTTTGGTATATGGCAATGGTAAGTGTTTATGGCAATATAACGGGAAGAAGTTCTTAACTATAGATGATGCAAAGCGTAATGCAGATTTTATAGCGTTTAAGTTATATAATGGCGAGAAAATATAAAATACATTACGGTGTATAAAGAAGGTAAAATGAAAAGCTTATTTATTTGTCCGACGGCGCATTGTGGTAGGTGCTAACCGCACTTTATTTTAGGTATATTCGCCTACCCGATTGTGCCATATCGGAACTTACCGCGGATTCTAAGCGGAATGACAGCACACTGTTGTAGTCTTATTTCAGAGGCAAATCCTCTGCTTTTGAAATAAGACTATGACACATGCCATGGTCTTGAAAAGGACATTGAAAACTTCATTAATAAAGCCCCTGGTTATCGACGGCAGCACGGATCACCTCAGCATCAATGACCTTTTTATCCTGCTGGGCACCTATGGTCAGTGCATCGGTCATGAGATTGTCGATGAGACGTGGATTGCCCTGGGTAAAACTGTGGGCAGCCGCAAGTGCGGACGGATCAATGATGGTGCCGGAAGCACCGGCAAGCTGGATTTTATGAAGGATGTATTTTGATACTTCCCCATCAGAAAGACCGCTGTAGTTGTAGTGGACGGTGATCCTCTGGCGCAGGGCTTCATGGACCGGCTTGCGGAGCGTATCATTCAGATGGGATTCCCCGCAGAGGATCAGGGCGAAGCGGAACTGTGCCACTTCAGCGTTATGTTTCATTGTTTCAGTTTCTTTGCTCATGAAAAAGTCCTCCTTATGGCGTTTTATCCATCATAAAACAGGGGGAATTCCACAGCCATCCCATGGTTGTGTGGTCAGAATACAGAGATATCCGGGGAATAAATAAGCTGATGGTATTGTGCGGTTTTCGAGCCGGCAGGTGGCGGATTGGCATGGGACTGCATAAATGAGTTATTACACTGAATGGCATACCCCATAGAGAAAGAGGAATACCTGTTGTATGACAAAAGGTCCTTAAGGAAAAGCCAGTCAGAGACTTCTATATCGGCAAGCACTCCGAGCCATTCCGGCTTATGGATGCGCCAGAGAGAAATCCATTGATAGAGCTGGTTTTGTGATACCCCAAATCTTTCACACAGTTTTTCGACATGAAAAAGACCCGAGAAGTATTCACCGAGCAGACGGAGGAGAAAGAACAGGCTGTAACCGGAGTAAGGGACAACGATATCCGGAAGGATGGCATGGGTATGCCCGCAGCAAACCCGGAGGACACAAATATCCGGTTTCACAGGTTGGCTGGATATAAAGTCCATGAGGTGTCTGCCATAATAAGCATGGATGCGGCAGTTCCCAAAGCTGCCACAGATGGGACAGGTTTCCTGACCGGGCTTAAAACGAGACATGTAAGAGTCAAAAAGAGATTTTGATGAAGTTTTTATACGAGTTATCTTGCAAAAAAGTAAGTTTTTTCTTATCATGGTAAATGTCATCAGGATGACTGCTCATAATACAGGCAACCATTAATTAGGACTTGATCCTGCACCGGACCTGTAGTGCAACTCCTGTGGTGTATGAGAGAAAGAACGAACTTTGATCGGGGTGTTCTTTCTCTTTTTTTATGTTTACGAAAAAACTATAGTGAAATGAAAAGGAATGGTCAAGGGCAGATAAAAACGTGTCGTAGAAAACAGCACGTTAAGACAGACGGTATGAAGGGGATACCGAATTTATTCTGCGGTATATTTGCCGTAGATGGGAACTATAATTTGACGCGTGACATATTTTGGTAGAAAAAACGAAAGAAATTTTATAAGTAACACCACAGCTAGATGTGACAGTACGATAGACGAACGCAAAGAGCGTTCTTTTTTATGGAAAAGAGATCGAAATTATGGAATATAAAGTACCAGTATATTAAGTAGAGGGAAAAGAAAATCTGCTAGGATTTGTAAATATGGTTTTAGAAAAACAATTTGTAGTAAACGGTTTTGGAATTAAAGAGTTTAACGGCGGGAAAGTTTATTTGGAGCTACCTCGGTACCAAAGTTATTATAATCCGAAAATGAGCGGGGCTTTTAGCAGAGGTTTGATTAAGATTTCAGAATGGAACGATCGTAGTAAATCAGGTGGCAGTTTATCGGTATTAGAAAGGGGAAAGGTTTGTCAGTATGCCACACAAATCAGAAAGGATACAAAAGAAATCCAGAATATATGTTTTCTAATTACTTTAGAGTTTTCAGCCGAGTTGAAAGAGTGTATCATGCAGCAATATGAAGAACATTTAGAACTTTAGGAGAAAGGAAATAAAAGTTAGGTATTGGTAAGGTGAATTTTAATTTGGATTCTATATAGAAAAGTGGACTTGATTTGTGCAATTTTTGAATGAGGTATGATTATTTGATAAAATGTTGAGAAATTGTTTAAGTAAATCTTATAGTGATGAAGTGTTACTTACACTTGAGTATAGTAAATGAAGGCATGGTGTAAACGTTAAATTAATATTTTTCATTAAATTAAGTTTTAGTTTATCTTTGAAAAAGTATAGATTTTAAGTAGAAATAAACGAGAATATCCAATATGATGGATTTACTAGAACTGTAATATGTGTCACTTGGTTATAGTTATGTAAATATATTAGGAGTATAGGGATGAAAAAAATCAAATATATCTTTTTCAGATATATAATAAACAATCGGCAAAGATGTAAAATTTCCACAGATAGAACAAATATAATTTCCTATCTCCCAACAATAAAGCGATGAAACTATAGATGATTCTAGCGTATTGATTTTTGTAAGATCGCAGGCTAAACCTATACCACATCGTTTTGTATAGGCCTCTTTTTGAGTCCAAATCTTATAAAAGCGTTTCGCTTTTTGGACTTCTGATGGGGTGGTAATATATTCTATTTCAGTAGGATGGAATGCTATATTCATAATTTGATATGGGGCATCTTCACATATTTCAATATCTGTTCCAACTGTGGAATCAGTGGATACGCAGCATAAGATTGCACCTTTGGTATGTGAATAGCTAAAATCAATGGAAGGATCTGTAAGAAGTATGGGTTTATGGTTTTCTTTGTAGTAAAATTGCAAATTATTGATAGTAAGTGAAGTGTGTGATAGTATAATCATGCGAGTAAGTAATTCAGAATACAGTGCAAGTTTACGATCAGCAGCGTGGACATAGCGTAAAAGACGAATATAACGTTCAGATGATATGTAAGGTAAAAGTAGATCTTCGGTATTGGACCAAGTGTCTGGTGTAAGTGATAAAAAATAGGTGTACATAGCTTACTCCTCTATCAAAAAATAATTGTGATTATAATATCACATTGTATAAAATTAGTGCAATACTATTAATGGAGGTATAGATTGCTTAAATAGATTATTTGAGTTCCGTTAAAGAGACAAGAACTTTTCAGAGTCTAATCATATATAATTATATCCTGAAATAGTAGAAATGTATAGTATATATGCTAGTATAATTAGAACTAAAAGTTACTGTTGTTACTGTTCAGACGCAAGCTTGACACCACGCTGTCAAGCTATGCGCCATAGTATTAATTATTGAGTGATTACAGCCCCTGCCTCGTAGAGGCATTTTAAATGGGCTGTAATCGTTGCTGGTAACACCGTTAGGTGTGAACAGTAACTTACTGTTCACACCATTGTAAAAACTGACGAAATTTAAAAAAATATATTTGTGGATAAACTCAAACAGGATGGGAAGTCTCGTTAACGACTTCCGAATCCTGCTTTTTCTTTTGAAATTATAAACAGTACCTGCATGTTTTTCTGCTTTTACATGGCTGGAATACGGATTTCCACTCCTGCTTCTTTCATTTTTTTGCCGGTACCGGAATTCGTCCGATTTCCCATTCGCCCCTGTTTTTGCTATACTTATCCTATACTTAAGGAGGCACAAATGAACGCAGATGATAAAAGCAAACTCAAAGCATATGAAGAACTTATAGGCAGTCTTGAGCATACAAACGGACTGCAGCACAGGGTCATTGAAACCCAGTCCTCATTGATCAAATCCCTTGAGGAACATAATGCAGAATTAGAAAAAATCATTGATGATCTGACAAACATTTAAGGAAAGGACGCGGCATGGGGATGGGAAATTCTTTTGAAACCATTACAGTACTTCAATACAGGCTGAAAGCAGCACAGGAAGAACTTGTAGCCTATCCACCCGTGTAAACGGGGAAAGTTCGTATGTATTTGTATGTGCGGTTCCGGATGGCGGTGTGCTCTATTTTGCCAGGGGCAAAAAGGGACACGATGGAATAAAGGGCACGGTCGTTGAAGACTATCAGGGGACACTGGTCCACGATCATGATGTAACCTTTTATAAGTATGGAACCGGCCACCAGGAATGCCTTGCACATGTACTGCGTTATCTGAAAGACAGCATGGACAACGAAAAAGACCGTTCCTGGAACAGGCAGATGCATTCCCTGATACAGGAAATGATCCATTACCGGAATGGTTTATCTGAATCAGAAGAGCCAGATCCGCAGACCGTCTCCGAATTTGAAGAACGTTATAAAACAATCCTGTCCATAGCCGGGGATGAATACGACTATGAGCCGCATGGGAAATACTACCGTGATGGATACAACCTGTACAAAAGGATGAAAAAGTATAAGAAAGATCATCTTCTTTTCCTCCATAATAAGAATGTACCTGCCACGAATAACGAAGCCGAACGGCTGCTGAGAAAATATAAAAGAAAACAGGCGCAGGCTGTGTCATTCCGGAGTCCGTCAAGCATCGACCATCTCTGTAAATGCATGAGCATGCTGGTTTTGATGCGCAGAAAAGAGCAGGCCAATCTGTTCCGCGAGATTGCAGAAATATTTGCATAAGAAAACCGATGGTTTTGACTACGATTAGTCTATACCATCGGTTCTTTTGTTACAAGTTTACCTCTGAACAGTAACTTTTATTTTTAAAAAAGAGGCCAGAGTAAAATAGTATGATTGTATTGCTTGAATAGTTTTGATATAATACTTGAGGAGTATTTTGATAGTGAACAATATATGAAAAATTTTCTTGTTACTTGTTCTATGAATTATATGATTTTAGTGTACAGAGAGTAACATGCCTCGAAATGTACAATTTATTGCTATTTGCGTTATCTTATCTTAGCATGTATCTTTTCATTGAAATGTTACTACTGTACATTGATGCTAACATGAAAATCCCAATAATGAAAAGAGATATAAAGCTGTAAATAATAGAAGAGGCTGATCTTGTAAATAAACTGGAATATACACTAAATGACAACTATTAGATGGCTGAATCATATTTATAGTGAAATATTGTTTCTTTATATTTTAGAAGAGGAAAACTATAATGAATAGGTTTATGACACATTTCGCTAAAATAATGATTATAATTAAAGGAATAGTATTAGTTTTAGCGATTACAGATGCTTTATTATATACAAATTATAAATGGAAAATTTATTTATTACTTTATAGTATTTTAATTCTTTATGAAATAGTTAATCGTTTTAATCAAAGACAAAATAAATCGCAAAACTTTATTCTTATTTTAGCATTGATTATATGCACAATTATTATGCATATGGAGAAGACCGGTTCACCGATATTGATTTATTACTTTTGTTTATTGGACGATATATTTGAAATATATAATAAAAAAACAAGAAAGATATATGTGTTTTTACATTTTGCTTTATATATTATAATACGTTTATGTGAAGAAGGAATTGAAAAAAAAGAGGCGTTTTATAATATACTAACTTCCATTGGGTTTTATTTAGGTATTATTTTAATTTTTGAAATTATACATTATTATAAAGAGGAAAGAGATAGATTTAAACTTCTATATAATAATATAGTGCAATATTCATTTCAAGAGCGTGAATATATGATTTCACAAAATAGAAGTAAAATATCACAGGAATTACACGATTCATTAGGTCACTTATTAATGGGTGCAATGTTGAACATTAAATATCTTAAAGAAAATAATAAAAATAAAGATGATACGAAAGAATTATCGCAATTAGAGAATATTATTGGAGACTGCATTAAAAGTGTAAGAAAGTGTGTTAATGATGTAAAAGAGGCGGAAGAAATTATTAATTTAAATGAAGAAGTTTCACGTATTTCAACTGAATTGAGAAGAGTCTCAGTAATTGATATAAAATATTCTGCTTATTCAGGTATAGAAAATCTTCCTAATCATATAAAAAATGAGATATTTAAAATAATAAAAGAAGCAATTACTAATAGTATTACACATGGGGATGCTACATCAATTCAAATAAGTATTTATAAGTTGAAAATAGAAAAAAAGATAATCATTGCTATTATTGACAATGGAAAAGGTTGTAAAGAAATAAAAGAATCGTATGGATTACAGGGAATTCGTAAACGTGTTCAGGAATTTAATGGAATTGTTAATTATAGGAGTCAAGGGAGAGGATTCATAATAAAAATTGAGTTTATGGAGGAATTTGTAAATGATAAAAATTATGGTAGCTGACGACTCACGAATTATAAGAGAGGGTATGAAAAAGATTTTTTCTTTATCAGAAGATATAGAAGTCGTATGTGAAGCTGGGAATGGATATGAAGTGCTTGAACAATTAGCGTCTCATATAATAGACATAGTGTTATTAGATATTGAAATGCCAATTATGGATGGAGTAAAAACAGCAAAATTAATAAGAGAGCAATATCCACAAACAAAGATAATAATACTTACTACATATAAAGAAGATGAATATATTTTTTCGACCATTAGATTAGGGGTTAACGGATTTTTACTAAAGGATAGCGATGTAGAAAATATAATATTTACAATAAAAAGCGTAGATGCTGATAATTATATATTTGATCCTAAAATTATGCCAAGGCTAATTGATGCAATAGATAATCGAGTAGATACTGTTAATTCAAAAAAATTGAATAAGCTAACACAGCATGAACTTGATATTGCTAGAATGATTGTGAATGGAATGAGCAATTCTGAAATAGCATCTATTTTGTTTATATCTGAAGGTACTGTAAAAAATACGGTTTCTAAAATTTTAAAAAAGATGGAAATTAAAAGAAGAACACAGCTAAATGCTTTCTTTGAACACGAAAAATAAAGAAATTTTTGAGAATTTTTTGAAACTCTAGTTATACTTTGAGTATACATATGGGAATGTTAATATAACAAGATTATAGAAAAAACGTATCTGTTCAGACCCCCGTTAGCTGAAAATGATATCTGGGTTTCCGTTCAGTGCTTCGCGGATAGCAGTGAAAGCATTGATTCCATGCTTGCGTGCTGATCCGATGTAACTCATGATAGTAAGATATTCCTGTGCGCCTTCTTCGCTTCGGAAGCATCCTGAGACCTTGGTCTTTACTTTTACCATTCTCAGATCGCGTTCCGCCTGATTGTTATCAAAGGGTACACAGAGATTCTTTATAAACAGGCAGACTGATTCCTTGTAATTATCCAGTCTGCAGATCAAATTTAATACCTTTCCCTTTTTCCTGCGGCCGCGCTTTTTAGCAGGTGATTCCGGAAGTGGATTTTCCTCGTATGCAGTTTTTATGATGGCATCATACTCCATGTCAAACCTATGGCGGTGATAGTGGCGGTCGCATCCTTATTTGAAAGAAGTGCTTTATCACGCACCTTTTTCATGTCGAGAAGAAGCTTCTTAAACCTGACCGCCCAGGTCTGCTCCGGATGATTTTCAATCACACCGTTTAATTCGCGGAGAAGATGCGCACAGCAGATGGCATGTGTCACGTCCTCATACTTCCAGTAAGAGCCCCAGCAGTCATGCACAATGATCCCACGGGCATGTGGCAGTACATCGTAAGTACGTAATCATCTGTACCTTGCCTTTTTAAACATGCCGCCCATCAGGGCGGCACATTTTATTTCTTCTTTTTGGTTCGAAATCCTTCCGGTAATTCATCTGACCATGGCAAAAGCCGATTTAGATCATCCGGCTTGGGAAAAGATCCCATTTTACGAAGCTCGTCTAATACATAGGAAAGATATACATACGGCTTCAGACCATTCAGCAGGGCTGTTTCTGCGATACTGTAAACAACAGCACTGGCATCTGCGCCACGGATGCTCTTGGCAAACAGCCAATTCCGGCGGCCTACTGCAAAATTTTTGATTGCACGCTCCGCACTATTATTATCAATGCTCAGATGCCCATCATCCAAGTACCTGCGAAGATAGGTTTCCTGATTCAGCGTATATAAAATGGCATCACCAATAAGGGAAGATCTGTCTACAGAATCTTCCATCGAATGCAGCCATTCAAACAGGGCATCCACCGCTGGACGTGACTGTTTCTGACGTTCCTGATACCGTTCTTCCGGTGTCTTATATTTGATCAGTTCCTCCACTTTATACAGGATTCCGATCCTCGTCATTGCCTGATATGCAACTGTTTCTTTCAGCTGCTCCTTTGTGAAATCCTTTTTTAATGCCGTGAGTGCAGCATCAAAACGGCGTCTCGCATGGGTAAAGCATCCTGTTACGGTAATGGAATCGTTCAGTCCATGATACGCCTGGTATCCATCACACGTCAGATATCCATGAAATGTATCTCCAAGGAAGTTTACCGGGTGATATCCGACACGCGTTCTCTCATAATCAAAGAGAACCATCTGTGGGGATTCACTATAATGATCTGTCAGATATACCCACATCCAGTTTTGAGATGATCCTTTCTGATCCGGTTCATCAATTACTTGAATCCTGGTCTCATCACAATGGATGTATCTGCTCTTTAGGAATTCTTCCTTCATCTGCCCATAAAGCAGTCCCAGATACCGGTCTGCACAGCTGATGATCCAGTTCGCCATTGTTTTTGTCGAAAGGTTTAAGTCATACCTTGCGAATTCACGTTCCTGTCTTGCCAGCGGCATGCCACATACTTTGCATTCATGATTCCAGCAACCAGCGAAGGAGTAGCAATGCTTCCCTTGATCAGCGGAAACTCTTTTTCAGGCCGGATCATAGAGCTACATTTTGGACAACTATATACATAGGTAACTTTTTCCACCAATTCAAAGGTGGATGGGATGAATTTCAGTCGTTTTACGACTTCTTTTGTGACGACTTTATACTTTGTTCCACAGTCCGGACAATAGCGGTCTTCGCCGGTCAGTTTATATTCGATTGTTTCTGTCACTTCGAAATTAGAAAGATCTTCTTCCTTTTTGCCGGTGCGTTTTTTCCGTTTGTGCGATGGAATCACGATTTCCTCTTCAATCTCAGCAGTATCCGTATCTGCATTGGCCTCAGCCTTATTAAACAGATCCATCTGTTCATATCCATCTGCGTATTTTTCACTGGAAGAACCGAAACGTCTTCTCTGTGCAAGCGCAAGACGGTCTGAAAGCATTGCGTTCATAAATTCCAGTTCTTTCTGCTTGTCTTTCAGAAGCTGTACCTCGGTCTCTTTTTTCCGAACCTGATTCTGCATGATTCTCATAACTTCCATCATATTTTCACGGTTCATGTTATTCAGCTGTTCCTCTGTAAAAAACGGATCCATCCGGCAATCTTCAAACTCTTAAATGATAATTCAAGTATAACATAAAAAAGCCTGTTATTCGAGAAAAATCAACGTTTTACTGTGTTTTACTGTGTAGGAATATATATCGATATCCACGAGTATTTCGTGTTTTTTGCGAATTGACAAATCCGTTCTTTATACAACAATCTTTGGATGACGTTCTTCAAAAGCTCCCTTCGGAGTAAGTGAAAGACCATCACACAGCCAATGCATTTCTTTCATGGTCACTTTCTGTAATTCATCCGGAGTTTCCGGCCAGTGAAAGGAATCCCTGTCAAGCCTCTTCATCAGAATCCAGAAACCAGATCCGTCCCATTGCAGAATCTTAATAGAAGTCCGCCTGCGGTTGCAGAACGCAAACATGCAGCGCGAATAGGGATCAAGTTTGAATTTCAGCTTGATAATTGCAGCCAGTCCGTGATAGCTTTTTCTCAGATCGGTAGCTCCACAGGCAAGGTAAACGGTTGTGCCACCCGCCAGATCAAGCATGATCTTTCAGTCCCTGGATCAGAACACGAAAAAGTTCCGGCGGGCATTCCGGCATCACTTCAATCCGAATAGCGTTTGTGATAAAAATGCGGACTGGAGACGGGCTGATGTTCAAAGTCTCATTCTTTGAAATTTCTTTTTCTGTTGGCATTTTTGCAAAAATCATATCTGTATCCGATTGTTCGTCCAATGTTTTCAGCTTGTGCATCCAGTAATTCATTGTAGAGACTGGAACGTGATGTTCCTGACACCATGTTTTACAAGTCTGCCCACTGAATTGAAATTCATGGATTCTTTCAGACCACAGTGTGATTTTTTCATCTGTTTTCATAATGATACAGTTTCCTTTCTTTGTTATGAAAAGAGTGTATCAGAAAAATATAGTTGCTGACAGATACGGATGATTACGTACTTACAGTACATCCGCAGCATCCATGCCTGTCTGACCGCGTTTCCGATTTACAGTCAGGTATGTATAATTTGGATCAGATGCAACGTGAACCCAGCAGGTTTTTCCATCTACGCGGCATCCGGTCTCATCACAATGAATTAGACCGAGTGAGACCATCATCAGACGGATTCGCCCATAAGTATCTTTCAGCGATTCCGCACAGCGTGACACCATGTTTTTGATGGTTCCGGTTGCCAGAGGAATGTTAAACACACTAGACAGGATTTCATGCGTACGGCTGATGCTGACAGCACCTACAGTATTAAAAGCTACTGCCATTGCCTGAAGGTTTTTACCATACTGGACAGCTGCCTTTATGTTTTCGGGAAATGATCCTGTTTTCACGCCCCCATGCAAAGGACATCTGTATACTTCAATAAGATTATGCGCAGTGACATCTACAGTCACAACCGCATCAATCTCGTGGCGAGTTTCTTTTATACAGGCCTTATCCAGACATTTCGCGCGATAAGGGCATCCGGTACAGTCAGAAGGCATATGGTTCCTGATGTGATCCGGATTGGCAGTGACAGAAAGATGAGCACCATCATGACCTGCTTGAGCACCCGGCTTCTTTCCAGAGGATTCGCGGAGACTTCGGTTCTTTTTTTCAGCAGGCTTCTTAAGTCCGTCAGATGAAGGCGGCTTAGAACTGTTTTTGGAGTTTTTGTTTAATTGCTCCTTCAGTTCCCTGATGGTCTGGTTCAGTTCAGAAATAGTTTGATTCATGCTGTCAACAGTAGCTGTTAATGTTCTGTTCTGCTTCGTCAGGAAATCAACTTGCGCCATAAGCTGACGAACGAATTCTTCTGTGACGTTAACTGGCATTCAGACCACCTTCTTTCCGAGGAATTGTATGTTTTTATTGTATCAGAAACGCTGTAAAAATGCGAATCTGTCACAAAATCTACTCAGCGAAATGACGGTGGATAAGTATTAAATTTGAAGGTGCAAATGCTAATAAATATATTCAAAATCGTCTCAAAAGACGAAAATGAAGCGAATGAAATACGGATGATAGTGCTTTATCCACAAGACAGCCATCCAAATAAAAAACAGCATTTTTATTCACAAAGTAACAGCAAATCGGAGTAGAAAAAATTTTTTCAATTCTCTGTTTTGCACAACAAGTGGTTATTGAACCCGAAGGGGTTCTGAATAGTTACAACCAACTTATGAATCCGAATTCGGGATTAGAGAGCTTTGAAACAAGGTTCTCTGAAATCATCAACCATGAGTGGTCAGGGAGAGAAAACAAGAAGTTCAATCGGCTCTTAAAACAAGCAACACTAAAATATCCGGCAGCTGACCTTGATAGTTCTCTTTATGATCCAGAGAGGCAGTTAAACACACATGTCATTGAATTACTGGCCAAAGGTGATTGGATTTGATGAACCGAACAATCTTTTGATTACAGGTGGAGCAGGAGCTGGCAAAACGCATGTTGCATGTGCACTTTGCGTCACAGCATTACATCAAATGAGGACTGTTAAATATATCCGTGCGAATTATCTGCTTCAAGAATCCGCCCATGCGCATAGTGAAGATAATTACTATGAGTATTCAAACAAGATGGCCGGTTATGATCTTCTTGTTATAGATGATTTTGGATAGATGGACTTAAATCTTGACAAGTGCCGTGATCTCTTTGAAATCATCGAAGCTAGAGATTGCCGAAAATCAACAGTCATCATCTCGCAGATGCCAGTAGCGAACTGGTACCAATTGTTTGGTGATAACACATATGCAGATGCATGTCTCAGCCGCATGACCTCTAAAGCATATCGATTAGACTTTCCAGGTCGCGATAGACGTGTAGAAAGCAAGTAACTTTATTAACCAACAGTGCAATGATCCGTTCCTAGCGGAACAGCGCTCCGCTCATGCGAAGCGAGTGCTCTGTTTTTGCGGAATATGCAGTTTATAAGTGTTACTGTCTATAATTTGATTGGTAAATAGATTTCCTCGCCTTTTGTATTAGGGACACTAGCAACGACATATATTAATAGTATTACTAAAGTCATATAATTTCAATAAAATTGTTACATAAAGCATATTGTACAAACTAAAAATTATAAGTATGATTTAGGTATCAAAGATCTTTGAGGTACAAATTAATAATTATTATGGAGGTAATTGCTATGAAAACTTATCAGGCACCTACAGTAAGTGTAATTGTAAATGAAATGGAGAATGGAGCACTTGGCCAGTGTGCATGTGCTTGCTAATTCTGTTTTGATGATGATATTTTAAACGTTTATTATATTTTTTACATAGTATAAATTTATACAAGGGCTGTTTCAAAAATGAATTGTTCACTTTATATAATACGGAAATAAAAACTTATTATGTAGAGGATAATGGAACTTTTGAGACAGCCCTACACTTTTAAGTAAGAGAGGAATAACAGATGAATAAAATTGTTTATGTAAAATTAGAGAATAAGTATATAGTTATACCGGTTGGTAATCATGTTTCACACTATTTTTTAGAATTAAATGATATGGCATTTGATATTATGAATAAAATGATGGACGGAGTAGAAGAAGAAAAGATTATTGAAGAATATGAAAAAATCTTTTTAAATGTTCCGAGTGTTAAAATCGACGTTCAATGCTGCATCAACATGATCAATGGGATTTTTACAGAAAGGAAAAATAATACATATAGCAAAAATGAAGTTTTTGTACATAAGAATGCTATAAAAGAAATTCAAGAGTACTATGTAATACATAATAAACCCTATAAAGTATTTCTTGAGTTAACATACAACTGTAATTTAAGATGTCCACATTGCTATATCCAGGAAGATTTAAACAAAAGAGAAAAATTTCGTGATAAAAAAGAAATATTAAATTTAATTGATGAGATGGAAAAGCAAGGAGTGGTTGAATTAAATATTACAGGTGGAGAAGCAACATTACATCCAGATTTTCTTGAAATCATTAGATATGCAACATCAAAAAATATGTTAGTGACATTACTCACAAACGGACAAAATCTATATGATAAATCTTATATAGACGAATTGAAAGATTGTCCATTATTTGAAGTTAGAATTTCATTATATGGAAATCAAAGTTATCATAATAAATTTGTAGGAAAATCAGATGCATTTGAAAAAAGTATTTGGGCATTAAAAGAATTGCGAAAAACAAAAGGAATTGGAACGGGAACATATATAGTTACAAATGAAAATTATATGTATGTAGATGAATTAACAGAAATGCTTAATAGGTATAATATACCCATTATTTTATCTCCCATAATTATGCCAACAACACATGGAGACAAAACCCCTACGGAATTAAGATTAAGTAGAGATCAATTAAAAATAATAATGAGCAAGTATGCAACAAATCTTTTTGGAGCCTCTTGTACTGCTGGCATATCGAGATTCCGTATTAGGCCAGATGGTGTTGTTAATCCTTGTGAAATGATGAGAACTATAGATTTAGGTAATGTTTATAATGATAGTTTCAAAAAAGTAATGGATGGGGATAAACGTAAAAAATGGGTAGAAGAATACAAGAAAATTTTAGATAAGCATGAATGTAATAGCTGTAGATTAAGGAAAAGATGTAATATGTGTCCTGGATTATTTTATGTTCAAAATGGGGATTACAACAAGAAAGATGATTTTTTATGTATGCATGCAGCTATCAAGGAAGAAATAGATATTGAGAGAAAAGGTGGAATGGAGAAATAATGAATACTATTATAGAAATTAAAGAAGTTGTAAAGTCTTTTGGAAAAACCCAAAATGAACAATTAGTTCTAAATAAAATTAATTTGAACATTGAACAAGGAGAATTTTTAGCTATTCATGGTGAAAGTGGATCAGGAAAGAGTACACTTTTAAATATTATAGCGGGCTTTGAAAATCCGAACAAAGGATATGTAGAAATTTTGGGACAAAATATATCTCAAATGAATGAAAAAGAAAAAGCCTTATTTCGTAGAAAAAATTTTGGGTTTGTGTTCCAGGAATATCATCTTATTCCTGAACTTACAGCAATAGAAAATGTTATGTTTCCTCTTTTGCTCAATAAAGTATCCAAAATGAAAGCTAGAAAAGAAGCGAAAGCGTTGTTAGAATACGTTGGAATCGAAGAGGGATATAATAAACTTCCGGAAGAGTTTAGTGGAGGACAACGCCAGCGTATTGCTGTTGCTAGAGCATTAATAACGAAGCCAGCTATTATTCTTGCTGATGAACCAACGGGAAATTTGGATAGTAATAATAGCACTAAAATAATGGAATTATTTGTTAAAGCAAATAGAGAATTTAAGACAACTATATTAATGGTTACACATTCCGAAAAGGATAGACTATTTGCAAATAAAACTATAGAAGTTAAAGATGGACAGCTTATAGATTAAGAGGTGACAAAATGTTTATAAGAGATATGAAAAGGCAAACAGTTAAATCTGCTCTAACAATTGGTACAGTTGTTATAGCTGTTGCATTATGTATTGCTATGGTAATTGCAATTACTTCGATAAAAGAGCAATATAGAAATCTTGCGGATGAACAAAGTTCTTCAGCTGATTTACTTTTAACATCATATTTTGAAAAGATAATAGGTGAATCCACTTTGGATTTAAGCAATTTATCAGAGAATGTGCAGGACACAATTAAATTTTATAGTACTGATTGCTACTATAAACCAGCTACTGGGAAATATTGCAATCTTTCATTTATTGCAGCGGATTTTAAACTAGAAAGCAAATATAAAGGATTGACACTTCTTCAGGGCAAATATGCTGGAAATGAATCAGAATGTGTTATTACTAATCAAATGGCTGAACAATACAACATAAAAATTGGAGATTTAATTAAGGTTTTGAGGGGAGAAAACAATTATTCTTATAAAATTGTTGGAATTGTTGATAATAAAGGAATCGCAACTGAAAATTTAGGAAGATGCATATTAACTAATATATATAACTATAAAGGTGTCGGTCAACCGGTGTTTAAACTAATCTTGAAGAATAATACATCCGTTGAAGATTTTAAGCAAAAAATAACAGATGAATTTGGGAAAGAATATCGAATTGAATATCCAGAAGGAAAAGCGGAAGAATTTATTAATAGTATGGACGCCATGTTTGACGGAATGATGGGATTTGCTTTATTAGCAGTGATTTTGAGTGGGATGTTTATTTCAATGGTTTTGAAAGAATATGTAATTGGTATGAGAAAAACGTTTGCAATTGTAAAAGCCCTTGGAGGTACACGAAAAAATATAATTTTAATTGTATTAAATAGAGTTATGATAATCTCTGCTATTGGCATAGGACTAGGCTGTGTATTAGGGGTTATATTAGCAAGGGGTATTGTAGCGTTTATTAGTACATTTTTAGATTCGGGTTCTCAGACAATTTCAATTTCTTATAATCCAAGTATGATAATTGCCTGTTTGATATTTTGCTTTTTGGTTATAATCGGATCAACGTGGAATAAAATATTGAAAAGCTCACGAGAAAGTGTTTTGGAAGGATTTAAAGAATACAAAACTTCATTATCTAAAAAGAAGATAAGAATATGGATAGTTTTTGGAGGTCTAATAATTGGAATATTAGGTGATTATTTTTCAGAAAATAGCAATTTGAAATTGCTATGTAATATCTTAATGGTTAGCATGTTGATTATTATAATAAGTGAACTATTGTTTTGGATATTATCTAAATTATTTTGCAATATTATCGGAAAAATAAATCCTATTTTAGTTTTATTAAATAAAAATAATTTATTAGTGGAGAAAAGAAAAACATTAAATATGGTTATTTTATTTTCTACAATTATAGCATTCTCATTAGGTATATTATTTTCGGTTGCAGGTATAATTCAGTCAATAGAGCATGTTGCAGATACTATGTTTTATGGTGATTTAGTTGTCGAATCGGACATTGGTTTTAGCAGCGAATTAGAAAACAAGTTAGGTGACATTACTGGAATTTCAGATATACAAAAGAATTATGAAAAAATTATAGATATTAATGATACAGAAGTTAAGATTAAAGGTATATATACAGCTGATTCACCATACGATCTTGATGACAATCAAAGAGAGAACTTAAAAAATAAAAATTCTATTATCATTTCAAGTGGACTTGCAAAAAGAATGGGATTAAATACAGGAGATTCAATTACTATTCCTATAGATGATAACGAAAAAACTTTTCGGATAATAGGTACAATAAAAACTATGGAACATGATGGAAAGATAATTCTAATGTCTCAAAATAAATTCCAAAATTATTTTAAAGATTATGATGTGAATTCTTTACTAATTATTAAAGATAAAGGTATATCTGATAGTCAGCTTAAAGAAAATATAAAACAAGTTGTTGATGATAATTCAATATATATTAAGAGTATTGGTGAAAGTAAAAAAGACTATATTTCTTCCAATTCCAGTTTGATTTATTTGTTTTATGGTTTAATTGTAATATTACTTTTATCAGGAATGCTAATGATAATTAATACAACAATTAATTTAATAAAAGAGAACGAATATTCAAAAAAAATCGAAAAAGTATTAGGAACATCCATTTCTCTCAATATTCTTTCTCAAACTATATTTGGAATATTCATTGGGGTTATTTCGGGAATAACTGGATGTCTAGGTGGAAGACTAATTGGATCCGGCTTTGCAGTAAGACTAAATGAGAGTGAGATTTATAATATTATACCTAGCTATAAATTATCAACATTTTTATTATTTATTGGAATAAGTGCTTTGATTACAATTCTCTCATCAGTTATATCCAGCTGCATTACCTATAAAAAGTTATTTGGACATACAGGTACAAAAGGAGAGTAGGATAAATTATGAAAGAAATATTAAACAATATATGCTTTAGCTATGATGGGATAGATTTTAATGTTCCAATAAATGCTCCTTGGGAAATTTATACTGGTTTAGTAAGAAGTGCGAGTGAGTATGACGAGAATATAGATCGTTCTGATATTGATCCCTATTTTATATTGCACCTAACAGAACGATGCAATTTAAAGTGTAAATATTGTTTTGAGGGTGAAAAAGGGCAGCGTGATATTAGTAAAGAAACAGTAAATTATTGGATTGAATACATTAAATCTAAAAAATATAAAAAATTTAGTATTAGATTTTTTGGTGGAGAGCCTTCATTACGAGTTGATATTATTGAGTATATAATTAATACCATAAATGATAATTTCCCAGTAGCCAAAGGATACGACATATCATATAACATTTTTACCAACGCAGTTAATATTAGTGATAAACTAATTAACTTAATTGAACAAGAAAATATAGGATGTTTTATTAGTATGGATGCTTGCGAAAAGATGCATAATTATAATCGACTATTTCCAAATGGAAAAGGTAGCTATGATGTAGTATTAAAATCTGCAAAAAGAATACAAAGATTAACGAAAATGCGTGTCATAATACGTGCAGTATTCGATACGAATATTAATAATATTTCTTTAATAGAAATGGTTGATGAATGTTGTAGAAATGGATTTGAGATGTTGTCGATAGAATTTCCTTGGGTATCTCATAAATCTGAATTGGCATTAAATATGGAAAAAGAAGAACATATAATTAATCTTATTCATGAGTATGCTAAAGAATGTATTAATCGAATTAAACATGACGATTATTCCTTGTTATCTTTATATGAAATTTTTAAGCATTTGTCCAAAGTATTATTTAATAAGCCAATGCTATATTTAGATGCCTGTGCAGCAGGAAAGTCGGCCATGGCAATTGATGTCACTGGAGATATTTATCCATGTCACTCTTTTGTTGGAAATCAAAATTACATTTTAGGAAACGTAAAAGATGGTATTACCAATATGAAATTGAAAAAAGAGTTTGAAAAATATAATTGCGAAACAATCCCTCAATGTAAGCTGTGTGCTTTGCGATATTACTGCACAAAGCGTTGCTTCGCTGATTCTTTATGGTTTAATGGAGATATACTAGAAATGAACAAATATAGATGCAAGTTGGAAAAAGAATTTTTTGAAGCTGCATTATATATTTACTTTAATATAAAAGATAATATGACATATCTTATCAAAACCAGAATGATGATTTGGCAATTCCAAACAATGGATAAGTATAAATGATGAAATGAGGAATATGAATGATTAAATTACATAATGTCTCAAAGACTTTTAACAATAAAGATGACATTTTAAAGCCTATTAGTTTAGAAATAGAGGATAAAAAAATATTAGGTATAGTAGGTGAAAATGGAGCTGGAAAAACAACACTAATTAAGATAATGACTGGTTTAGTTATCCCATCCTCTGGTACAGTTTTTTATGATAATGAATTATTATGTCATAAAACACTCAGAGAGATATATAGAAAAATTTCAATTGTTTTAGATGGTGGCAGATCAGTACAGTGGAGACTGACGGCGAAAGATAATTTTTACTATTATTCTACTTTGAAAGATGTCAAAGACAATGAGATTAAAGAAAATATAGAAAAATATAAAAAAATGTTTAAAATCAATGAACTTATAGATAAGAAAGTCAATGATATGTCTTTGGGACAAAAACAGTTAATTGCTATTGTTACTGCCTTAATTAGTAATTGTAAATATATGTTTTTAGATGAACCGACAAATGGTTTAGACTTAGAGACAAAATGCAATTTGGTTGAGGTTCTAAAAAAAATAAAGCAAGATGAAGATCATACAATCGTTATAACTACACATGATTTGGAATTTCTATTATCTGTAGCAGATGAATGTGTAGTCATGGATAGGGGGAAAATTATAAAAAGTATAAATTTAGATAACGAAAAGTTTGAAAGTAGCTACAAATATTATAAAGATTCATTTTTAGGATTGGAGAAATAAAATGATAAAAAGATATTTACGAATTTTAAATGCCGAAATAAAGTTGAATTTGAAAGATACTTTTTCATATAAGGTGGGAGTATTAAGTGACATTATTGTGATGGCTATATTGTATTTCTCCTGTCTTTTTATGAATGGATATTCTTCTATAGGATCATATTATTCTGTTCAGGAAGATGTATCAAAATCATTGGTATTGCAGGGATATGTTTTTTGGAGTTTAGCAGTTTTGGTGCTTGGTAGCATGAGCAATTCAATAAGAATTGATGCAATAAAAGGAACATTGGAACAGAAAGCAATGTCCGTTGTGCCATTACAATATTTATTTTTAGGTGACTTTATAGCAAATTTATTAATTAATATTATAGTTGTTGCGATTATATGTACCATATCCTTTTTTGCACTAAATACTAGTTTGTTTTTTGATCTTAGGACGATATTAACTTTGGCAATTATGCTTATTGGAATGTATGGTGTATCGCTAATTTTTGGAGGAATATCGTTATTTTCAAAAAGAATAAATAATTTGGTTTATATTTTTCAACTAATATTACTAATTATATCAAACGCAGTTTTTCAAATTGATAATGTGAGTAATATAGCAAAAATTTTTCCTGTTACAACAGGTATAAGTATAGGCCGTAAATATATCCTTGGATTTTCTGTACCTGCATCAGAATTTGCTTTTTTTGTTTTTAGTAGTATTTTTTGGCTGATTTTAGGAGCATTTATATTTCAAATATTATTACATAAAACAAAATATAAAGGAATCTTATCACAATATTAAAAGGAGCATTCCTGTAATTTATTAAAAGTGCCAATTGAATAAAGAAGAACCTCAAGGTAAGATTGAGTTGCATCTTGGCAGATGTAAACAAAACAATCAAACACCGGAGGTTCCAAATGAATTATACACAGAATGAAAAGATTGAACAAGTAACAGATTCAACAATAGTTGTCGGAGTTGATATCGGAAGCCAGATACATTATGCCAGAGCTTTTGACAACAGAGGGCGCGAACTTACAAAACGTGTTTTTTCTTTTCATAACGATCTGGAAGGTTTCAATTCTTTCAATCTTTGGGTTGAGACACTTAAGACTGAGAATAACAAGACCGCAGTTCTGATCGGCTGCGAGCCAACAGGTCATTACTGGTTTGCATTTGCGAAGTATGTAAATGACCATCAGAAAAGATTAGTAATGGTCAATCCATTCTCAGTTAAGAAGATCAAGGAACTTGATGATAACAGTCCAAAGAAAACGGATTCAAAAGATCCTAAAACAATTGCAAAACTGGTTGTGGAGGGGAGATATTCAATCCCATACATGCCAGAAGGCATTTATGCCGAAATAAGAGACCTGGTATACAGCCGTGACAGGATCATGAAGCAACACAACATATCTGCAAACAGGATCCAGAGATGGCTTGCAATACATTTCCCGGAGTATCTGGGATTATACACAAGATTTGATGCAATAAGCGACCTGGCAGTGCTTGAAAAATCACCATTGCCAAAAGATGTGATTGCACTTGGAGTAAATGGGATCCGAAAGATCTGGCATGATAAAAAGATGTGTGGCAGAGGAGTTACAGAAGATAGGGCAAAGACCCTGGTTGAAGCTGCGCACAACAGTGTTGGACTTGACGGAGGGATTGGAACGAAAAGTGAATTATATATGCTGCTTGAGGAGCATCGCTTATGGACTTCACAGTTAGAAGCCGTCAATTATAAATAAAGTACTTGAGGAAATAATCCTGAAAGTACCGTATGTGGAGAAGTTACTCGCCATTAAAGGAGTAGGGAGCATCACAATAGCAGGATTCATAGCTGAGGTTGGTGATATCAGACGCTTTGATTCACCAAAACAGATTCAGAAATGTGCAGGACTGGAACTGGTGGAAAACAGTTCAGGAAAGCATAAAGGAAGGACGAGGATCAGCAAACGCGGGAGGAGGAAACTCAGAAAGATCCTGTATCAGGTAATGGTACCGCTGCTTGCAAGAAACAAGGAGTTCCGTGGAATCTATGATTACTATGTAACCCGTGTAAAGAATCCGCTGAAACGAAGGCAGGCAATGGTTGCCGTCAGCTGTAAGTTGATCCGAGTGTTTTATGCGGTATTAACGAAAGGCGTGGAGTATGACAGATTTAAAATGATGTCAGATATCCACCCAAAAAGCGATATAATAGCTGCCTGAGCAAAAAGTACTGTAAACAGGAAAGCGTCCGCCATCAATGGTGCTGTGAAATAGGAATGCAAAATATATAAGACAAAGTAGAGCCAGTAGCTGCATTGACATTTTCTATAGGGCAACGACCCTGCTAAAGGAGCATGAGCAGCACCCAACTATGGATAAGCAGAACGAAGGGATTTAGGACCCATCAGAGGATGGTGATCCTGGTAGACATGAGAGGTTAGTTACTGTAGGTGGATTTGGGAAACAGGAAGGCCTTCATAAGAAGAAACAAAGACGTTTTATTTCTTGTACCTAAAATCATCAGAAATGGACTCCATGAAGTCAATTCATATCCAGAAAACTCTATTTTGGAGATATATGTAACTTATTAACTGTTCAGCAAAGTCAGTAAAATCAAGGCTTTTTGTTGAACATGCACTAAAAAGAATAGAGAGAGTAGAAGTGAGACTTTATTGTATACCATATGCAGGTGGAAATGAAGAATTTTATAAAAATTGGTATTTTGATAAAAGAATACGCATTATACCACTTTTATTAAGAAGTCGAAAAAATCGCACGAATTTGCCTGATTATAATTCTATTTGTGATGCAGCCGAAGATTGTTATTCACAGATTATGAATTATTCTGACATAACAGAAGATTATTGTATATTTGGTCATAGCATGGGGGCAGTTATAGCATATGAGTTATATTATGTGTGCTTGGAAAATTTAGCTCCTCTTCCTAGTATTTTATTTTTATCAGGTATGAATACGCCAGATTGTAAGTTTACTGGAAGAATATTATCAACACTTGAAGATGAAGATCTTATAAAGGTAATGATGCCATTAGGTAGAACTAATATTGTGCCAGATAAAGATTTACAACATTTTTATCTACAAACATTAAGAAAAGATTTATCTTTGCTTGAACGCTGGGAACCTGATTGTTCTAAAAGCAAAATTAAATCGCAGGTATCAATATTATATTCAAAAGAGGATAGATTAATTGATGTAGATAATATATGTAATTGGAATAATTTTACAGAACAGAAATGTAGGTTCCATGAGTTCCAAGGTGGACATTTCTATTTTTCTGAACATAAGAACAAAACTCTATTACAAATTTTGGGTAGAGAAATTGAGGGATTAGAAAAGAGGTAATTATAAGATGGTTATAAAGGATTTAGCAGGATGTTTAGTAAATCAAAAAAATTCATATAATACAGGTGTAACGTTTATTTTAGATAAAGGAATTGAAGAGTTTATGCCTTATAGTGAATTATATTTAAATGCGAAAAAAATCGCATTTGTTTTAAAAGAAAATTGTAAACCTAAGTCAGAAATCGTTATACAAATAAAAGATAATAAACAATTCATTAATGCTTTTTGGGGAATTATATTTGCTGATTGTATCCCAGTAATTTTCCCGTTTGACCTAAATAATATGTATGGTACTTTCAAATATATGCAGAAAGTTTGGACACAATTTGAATCGCCGTTTCTTCTTACAACAGAAGATTTAAAGCAGAAGATTTTTAATTCTAATATGATAGCTAAAAATACAGAAATGGCTATGAATTTTGCAAATAGAATATTAACAATTAATGATTTAACCCAATTTGAGGATACTGATAATTGTAATTATATACTTAATAATGATAAAGATGATATTGCAATGATTGAGTACTCTTCAGGATCTACAGGAAGACCTAAAGGCGTTATTTTATCAAATGAAAATATTTTGTGCAATATTAATCAAATTATTAACCATTTAAAATTTAGTAGTACAGATAGTTCTGCTAATTGGTTACCACTTACTTTTGATCTTCCTCTATTTGCATTACATATTATTCCACTATATCTTGGAGCAAATCAATATCATTTAGATACAAGAAAATTTTTTGATAATTCTATATTGTGGTTAGATACGATTAGCCAAAAAAGAATCACTACGTCAGCGACACCTAATTTTGGCTTGAGACATTTACTGGGATTTTATCAGGAAAATTTGCACTATGATTGGGATTTTTCTAATTTTAGAATATTAATTAATGCAGCAGAAAGCGTTTCATTAGATTTGTGTGATCAATTTGCTAGAGAAATGTCCAAATATAATATGAGAAAGGAAGTTATTTGCCCTTCGTATGGCATGGCCGAAGCAACATTAGCTATTTCATTGCCAGAACCTAACACTATATTTTCAGGAGTTTTTGTGAATAAAGATAAATTGCAAATAGGTGACAAGGTAATCTTTCAATCTAATAGGGAAGATGCTATATGGATAGCAAGTGTTGGAGTCCCTTTGGTGGGGTGTAATATAAGAGTATGTGACTTCAAGGATAATATATTACCAGAAGGATTTATGGGGGAATTGCAAATAAAAGGTGATAATGTTATTAAAGGATATTATAAAAATGAAAAATTAACAAATAATGCTTTTGCAAAAGATGGATGGTTTAGAACAGGAGATATAGTATTTGTATGGAAAAATAATATTTATATCATAGGACGCATAGATGATATGGTATCTATTAATGGTGCAAATGTTTTTTTGTCTGATATAGAACATGAGTTATCTTTAAGTAAAATCGAAAATGTATCTGAAGTTGCTGCGTGTTCATTTTTTGATAAGGCACAAAATACTTATGATATTGTTGTATATTATATGACTGATGGAAGTGAAGAGGTTAATAAAGAAGAAATAGAAAAAATAATTAAAGATATTGTTTGGAAGTGCAATCATTTACATATTAGAGAAGCTATACAAATCAATAATATGCCTAAAACACAAAGTGGAAAAATTATGCGAAGTAAACTTTCAAAATTATATGAGGAAAATATAAAGAAGAAAGTTAATGAAAAAAGTATTGCTTTAGATTTAATTAGTATACAAAAAATAATTAAAAAATTATGTTGTGAAATTTTTCAAATTAGTAATATAGAAATTAACGATAAGTTTTTTGATAGGGGAGCTGATTCAAAAAGTATATTAAAGTTATGTGAAGCAATAAATGAAAACGATATGCCGGTATCCGTTTTAGAAATATTTGAAAATTCTAATATAAAAGAACTTAGTGAATTGATTTATTCAAAAATAAATGGGCAAGATGAAAAAACGTTTTGCTATTGTAAGTTACCACAGAAATATTGCAGCATGGAGTTGAGAGAAGACAAGATTAAATGTAAAAAATTTAATATGAATTTTGAAAATCCTGAGTCGAATTTTACTTTGAGTAAATATATAATTTCAGCATATGCAGTATCGATATTCAAAGTATTAGAATGTGATCAAGTCTACATTAATACATTTTTCGATAAAAAATATAGTTTTAGCCAAATTGAATTAAAGCTTAGTGAAAAAGAAGAATTGGATAATATTCTGGAAGAAATAAATGGTAGGAAAACTGTTGTTCAATTTAATATAGAAGAAATTCAAAAATTTTATAAATCAAAAGGTAATAATTTTTTAAATGTTTTGCTTTGTAATAGTGAGCCTAATATTCAGGGCATAGATTTAGACAATTATTTTGATTTGAGCTTATATTATAAAATCTCTGGAAATAAATTATTATTTGATCTGCATTACAATTGTGCGTATTTAAGAGAAGAAATGATTAATTTATTATATAAATATATTATTTATATAATCAGAATGTTTTAAGTGTTCAATAAATACAAATTGATTTACGAGCTATTAAAAATTGAAATACTATTTTTTAATACTAATGATATCTTGGATCATAATGTAACAGAAAGGAGAGGCATAATATGAATGAGCGAATAGCCATGTTATTCCCAGGTCAAGGAATCCAGCATTCAGGTATATGTAAAGAACTATATCAGAATAGTAAAAATGCTAGATATATATTTCACTTAGCAAATGAAATTTTAAATGAAAATATAGTAGAAAAGTACATATTTGGAGATGAAAATATTCCTGCCAATATTGTACAACCATTTATAGTGACAGCTTCTTTGGCATATTACAAAACTTTTATTGATAATTATGGAATAAAGCCATCATATGTTGCTGGTCACAGTTTAGGTGAATATTCTGCACTTATTGCAGCTGGATGTATAGAATTCCATGATGCACTAGAACTTGTAAAAAAGCGTGCAGCTCTTATGAACGAAAGCTTTAATACAAATGCCGGTTCAATGGTAGCAGTTATGGGAATTGATCAAAGTACAATTCAAAATATTCTTACAGAACTTATAGAAATAGATGAAATACACAATATATATATCGCTAATATTAACTCACCTGATCAAACTGTTATAGCAGGATTTGAAAAAGAAATAGACCATGTTATACCATATTTTGAAAACAAAGGAGCAGTAGTTGTTAAATTAAATGTTAGTGTAGCATCACACTGTCCTTTGCTAAAAGAAGCCGCAAGTCAAATGAAAAATATTTTAGAAAAGGTTCATTTTATGCAACCACAAATACCGATAATTTCAAATGTTTCTGCTGTTCCATATACTTATGAAGATATACAAAATAATTTGGAACAGCAGTTAATTAAACCGGTACAATGGGTTGAAACTGTAAAGTATTTGAGAAAGCATAATGTAGATTATTTTATAGATGTAGGTCCGGGAGTTGTTCTTAAAAATTTGAATATAAAAAATTGTTCTGATTTGGAAAGTTGTACATATTCATTAGAAACCGACTCGGAGATATTAAGATTTATTTTTTCTGAAAATGTTATTAACAGATCGTACATTGAAATTATAAAGATGTGTTATAAAACGATTATATGCACAAAAAATTATAATCAAAGGTCAAATTATAATGAAAATGTTGTTGAACCAACAAGAAAGATTAAAAAGCTATTTTTAAAATTAATACAAGATAATCAAGAGCCGACAGAGGATGAAGTAAAATCTGTGATTGATCAAACCTTAAAAATTATGCAGTTCAAAGGTGTTCCTTCGAAAGAGATTAAAGATAAATTGATTGTTGCATTATGAATTGTTTATAAAATGAAAGAAGTGAGTATATGAAATTAGAGGATATAAAAATTGTGGATCAGAATTTGATGAGTAATGTAACTGATTATGATGACTATTCAAAATTAGATATTGCAATTATAGGAATGGCATTTGAATTTCCACAAGCAAATACTGCCGAGCAATTTTGGGATAATCTAGTAAATGGTAAAAGCAGTATACGATCATTACCGACAAATAGAAAAGAAGATACTGAAAAATATTTTTCTGGTTTTTTAAATAAAGCAATGCAAGAAAATAAGGGAGGATACTTAGATCATATAGATTATTTTGATTATGATTTTTTTGATATTGCTCCCAATGAGGCTGTTGTTATAGATCCAAATCAAAGAATGTTTCTGGAAGTGGTGTGGCATGCACTAGAAGATGCGGGATATATTAATACCATTAAAGAAAGCAAAACGGGGATATATGTAGGATTTGGAGATGATGCTGAATATTTGAATATGATAGAAAAAATCAAACCTAATATGAAGGATATAGCAGTTATTGGAAATACAAAATCTCTTATTTCTGGAAGAATTTCGCACATGTTGGATTTGAAAGGACCAAGTATGAATATAGATACTGCCTGCTCTTCATCATTGGTTGCTTTGCATTTGGCGTGTCAGGGAATAAGAAATGGTGATTGTGATATGGCAATTGCTGGAGGAATTCGCTTATTCGTTAATCCTGGTAAAGAAAATCTGAATTTAGGAATTAGTTCTAAAGAGGGAGTGGTTCGACCATTTGATGAAAATGCAGATGGAACTATGTGGGGAGAAGGCGTTGCTGCACTAATATTAAAGCCATTAGCTAAAGCAGAAAGTGCTGGTGACCACATTTATGCAGTAATTAAGGGAAGTGCAATTAATCAAGATGGAGCTTCTATTGGCATAATAGCACCAAATGGAAATGCTCAGGAAGAAGTTATAAAAAGTGCTTGGAAAAATGCAGGAATTCGACCAGAAACAATAACATATATAGAGACACATGGAACGGGAACGAAACTAGGTGATCCAATTGAAGCGAAGGCAATTAATGATTCTTTTCAACAATTTACAAATGAAAAAGAATTTTGTTGTCTGGGGAGCCTTAAAGCTAATATAGGACATTTAGCTGAGGTAAGTGGAATTGCAAGCGTAATTAAGGCGGTATTATCCATACAAAATAATATGTTGACATCTAATTTGAAATTGAATCAAATTAATAGTCATATAAATAAGGGGGGAATATATTTTTTAAAAGAGAATCGTATATGGAGTGATGTAAAGAATCCTAAAAGATGTGGAATAAGTTCGTTTGGATTCAATGGGACTAATTGCCATCTTATAATGGAAGAATATCGAAACAAAGAAGAAAAAAAGGTAATAGAAAGAAAACAGATTTTTACATTGTCTGCAAAAACAGAAAATGCTCTTCATAAATTAGTAGATGACTATATTGCTTTTATTAAAACAACAAAATTTGATTTGGAAAATATTTGCTATACAGCCAATATAGGAAGAAAAGCTTTTCAATATAGAATAGGATTTTCAATATCGACTAAAGACGAATTGCTAAACAAATTACAAGAATTGAAAAACAATAGCTATATTTTTTCTATAAATAAAAAAGAAAACGATTTAATTAAAAAGTACATAAATGGAGATGAAATAGACTGGAGAAAGATATATCATGGAAAAATATATAAAAAAATAACTCTTCCATTGTATCCATTCCAAAAAACAAGATGTTGGATTACGGATTTAGTTGATAGTAAAGGAATAGCGTTTACTTTAAAAGGTAGAAATGATAAAAAATATACCAGCACAGAAAAAACAATAGCTAGTGTTATTTATGATGTCCTTGGAATTCAAACAATAGATATTTTTGAGAATATATCAGAGCATAGGCCAGATTCAATTATTTTAGTAAAAATATATAATGAATTGAAACAATATTTTCCAAATATTAGAATATCAGAAATTTTTTCTTTCTCAGATATTTATTCATTGGCTAATTATATTGACCAGAATAATAACAATGCACAAAAAATCAATATAAAAGTTCCGACTAATAATACTGATGAACACGATATTGCCGTAATCGGTATGGCTGTAAAGCTTCCTGGAATTGAAAATTTGAATGATTTTTGGAAATTAATTATTAATAGGAAAACAACCATTGGTAAATTTCCCTACTATAGAGCAAATCAAATAAAGACATATTTAAATAAATTGTCAGAAAAATATAATGATATTTCGTTTGAAAAAGGTTCTTATTTATCAGAACTGGACAAATTTGATTTTGAATACTTTAATATTTCCCAAAAAGATGCTGATTTAATGGATCCGGGTCAGAGATTGTTTTTAGAAACAGTAATTTCAGCATTGGGAGACGCTGGATATAGTTTAAGAATGGTAAAAGGAAGAAATATTGCTGTTTATACAGGCTTTTCGGCTGGAGCATTGTTTAATTATGGAAAGATGATTTATGATTTAGAACCAGAGTCGCTGTCCATGGCTATAACCTCTAATCATCCTTCAATATTACCAGGGCGTGTATCTTATTATTTAGATTTAAAAGGTCCTAGTGTAAATATTGATACAGCATGTTCGTCTTCACTTGTTGCATTATCTCAGGCTTGCAATGAAATAAGAAATGGAAACTGTGATATGGCTATTGTAGGTGGAGTGCATTATGATCTTGCACCTATTGATATTCCAGGGCGGAAGATTGGTGCAGAATCAAAAAAAGGAATTGTCCGAGCATTTGATGATGAATCAGATGGTATGTTGTGGGGCGAAGGAATCGGTGCAGTAATTTTAAAACCTTTAAGAAAAGCTATTTCAGATAATGATGGGATTTATGCAATAATTGAAGGAGTTGCAACCAATCAAGATGGAAAATCTATGGGAATCGCTGCACCTAACTCTTTGTCACAGACAGAAGTAATCGAAAAAGCATGGATTGATGCAAAAATTAATCCAGAGAATATTGATTATATTGAGACACATGGGACAGGCACTTATTTAGGAGATCCGGTTGAAATAGAAGGAATACAAAGGGCATTTAATAAATATACAAATAAAAAGCAATTTTGTGGTATAAGCTCTCTTAAACCTAATATTGGACATCTAGAAGCTGCAGCAGGTATTTTTTCTTTTATGAAAGCTGTTTTATCATTACACAACAAAACGTTACCACCTATTGCTAACTTGGAATGTCCGAATAGTAAAATTGATTTTACTGATAGTGCAATGTATCTTATTGACACAGCGTCGGATTGGGAGAAGAGGAAAGATTTTAGACGTTGTGGTATCAGTGCCTTCGGTTTTAGTGGTACTAATTGTCATGTAGTATTGCGAGAATATGAAGAAAAAAATGATGAAAATAGTAATACAAATACCAGACCATTTTTATTAACTATTTCTGCAAATGAGGAAGATATTCTGATAGACAATATTAATATGTATATTTCATATTTAAACCGAGCAACTGAACAAGAAGTTGAAGCACTTTGCTACACTTCTAATATAAGTAATAATAATTATCCACTGAAAATAGCAATTATCGCAAATACAAAAGATGAATTAATAAGGAAAATGAAAACAGTACTGTCTGCTAAGTTTATAACTACAGATTGTGGTATTTATTACAACGAGAATAAATATGATTTAGAAAAAACAGTAGATATGTATGAAAAAGCATGCTTGGATTTTATTGAGGGAAAAACAGTAGACTGGGAAACACTTTATGAAAACAGAAATATTGTGAAGAAACATGTCGGAATATCGCCGTTTAGAAAAACAAAGTGTTGGCTATATGGATTAAATAAAAACAAAGAAATAAAATTTAAAGGTAAGACTTCTTTAAGTTCTCTGGAAAAAGCTATAGGAGAGATTTGGGCTGAAAATCTTGGAATGAATACATTAGACGTTAATGCCAATTTTTATAGTTTAGGTGGTCATTCCATAATCATGATGAAGATCATTAGTGATATACAAAAAAAAATAAACATATCCGTCAGTTATAATGAATTTTCTCAGAATCTCTCGGTCGAAAAAATGGCTAATATAATAGCTAAAAGACAAAACAACGAAGGAGTGCTGCAAATAATAGGATGCACACATGACGAGAAAAATATGTATGATATTTTCCCGGTTACCGAATTGCAAAAAGCATATATTATTGGTCGCAATAATGGAATGTTTTTTGGAGGAGTATCTGGACATATATATATGGAAATAGAAACGGATATGAACTTAGAGAAAATAGAAATAAGTTTAAATAAAGTGATTAGAAGACATCCTATGCTTCATACTATTATTTTTGAAGATGGAACACAACGAATTTTAAAAGATATACCGGAGTATAAGATTGAAACATATAGTGTTGCAGAAAATCAAGAAAATGCTTTTATAGAACAAATGCGTAATCAAATGTCACATCATGTCATGCCTTTAGGAGTATGGCCTTTATTTGAAGTTAAAGCACTAAAATTGAAAGATAATAAGTCATATTTATTTATTGGCATTGATGTATTAATTGTAGATGGTGGAAGTCTATCTATTTTAGGAAATGAGATTTTGGAATTTTACAAGAATCCACAAAAACAGCTACCTTCTATACAAATCAATATTAGAGACTATATGACGTGTTATGGACGTATAAAGAAAAGTAAGCAATATCTTATAGATCAGAAATATTGGAAAGGGAAAATTAAAGATATTTTTCCTGCACCATCATTTCAATATAAAATAACACCTAATGAAGTCACAATTCCTAAATTTAGTAGAATGACACATGAATTTACTGCAGCCGAGTGGAGTCTATTACAGAATGTAGGTAAGAAAATAGGAGTGTCTCCAGTGGCAATGATTTGTGAAATATATGCTGAGGTACTAGCCTATTGGTCTAATCAACCCTGTTTTACAATTAATTTTACTGCATTTAATAGATATCCATGCCATCCGGATGTTGATCTTATGATAGGAGATTTTACATCTGTTCTTTTGATAAAATTAGATATGCGAGAAAATGATGCATATGAAGAACGAGTTAAAAAGTTGCAAAATGAAATTAATAATGCACTGGAACATAGATTATATGATGGTATTGAAATTATTAGAGAATTATCTAAAAATAATCCACAGAAAGCAGAGCCGCTTATGCCGTTTGTTTTTACGAGTATGTTATATGGAGGACGTTTTCCGTGGAATGATTTTGGAAAGGTAAAATATTCGTTAAGTCAGACACCGCAGGTGTATTTGGATTGTCAAGCAGTATCCACAGATAACTCTATAATAATAAATTGGGATTATGTAGAACAACTTTTTGACAAGGAAACAATTAATATAATGTTTGAACAGATGATAAACATGATTAACTATTTAATTACAGAAATGGAGGTAAACTAAAGTGGAGTTAAGTTTAATAACTAAGGCACAAAAGGAACAAAAAGATATTTTGGTGAGATTTTATGAAAAGTATAATAATGTGGAGATGGATTTTCCGGATGTATCTTTAACTGAATTGTTTGTGAAAGCCGCCAAGGTTTATCCTAAAAAAATTGCTGTTTCTAATGGAAGTTATGAAATGAACTATGAGAAATTGAATATACTTTCGGATAAAGTAGCGTTTTATTTAAACAACAAAGGTGTAAAGAAAGGGGATTTAGTATATATTGATGCTACTAGAAGTATTGATACGATTGTCGGAATTTTGGGAATTTTAAAGGTTGGAGCAGCATATGTACCTGTAGATCCTGAATTCCCTGAAGGGAGAAAGGAATACATAAAAACTCATAGTAAATGTACATTTGAACTATACACAGATATGTATGAAGATATATATAAAACAATAGGCGGTAATGCACTTGAATATTCTAAAGAGTGGAGCAGTGACGCTTTGGCTTATGTTATATATACTTCAGGGAGTACAGGTCAACCTAAGGGAGTTGCTGTTACACATAAAGAAGCTGTAAATACTATTTTAGATATTAATTCCAAATTCCATATAAATGAAAATGATAAAATAATAGGGATTTCATCATTAAGTTTTGATTTGTCAGTTTATGATATTTTTGGAGCTTTATCAACTGGAGCAGAGTTGGTACAAATTGAAACTCAAAAGGATCTCAATGCTTTAAAGAGAGTTATTAAGGAAAAACAAATTACAGTTTGGAATTCAGTTCCTACTTTAATGGAAAAATTTGTGAATGAAATTAACGGTGAATATATTAATTCTCTTAAAGTCATCTTACTAAGTGGGGATTGGATTCCCCTTTCACTGCCGGACAAAATAAAACACAAATTTAATAATGCTAAGATAGTTAGTTTGGGTGGAGCTACAGAAGCTGCAATATGGTCAATTTATTATGAAATTGAAAAGGTAAATGCACAGTGGAAGAGTATTCCGTATGGAAAACCTTTATCAAATCAAAAAATTTATATCTTGAATTTTCAGCAAACACTATGCCCAATAGGTGTACAGGGTGAAATATATATAGGTGGAAAGAGTGTGGCTGAAGGTTATTGCAACGATGACGAAAAAACAAAGGCATCATTTATTATTCATCCTCAATTTGGGAGGCTTTATAAAACAGGAGATTTCGGTGTTATGCATAAAGAATCTTACATCGAATTTCTTGGTAGAAAAGATGATCAGGTAAAGGTAAATGGATATAGAGTAGAACTGGGTGAAATAGAATTTTGTTTAGAAAAAGATGAGTCTGTTAAAAAGGCAATTGTTGTAAATGATTTTACAGGGGAAAATGACGTTATTAGAGCGTATATTTTGCCTGAAACTGTGTTGCGTACTTCAGACTACTATAGAAAATTTGCAATGAAATATCTTCCGGATTATATGATTCCTTCTTCTTTTACAGAAATAGATCATATTCCATTAAACATTAATGGGAAAATAGATAAAAATAAATTACTTTCAGAAGATAATACAAGTGACAAAAACGTATATGAAGAACCTAAAGGAGTTATGGAAAATGAAATTGCTAAATTAATTGAAGATGAACTGAAAAATGGGGAAAAGATTAGTCGTAAAGAAAGCTTATATAATATAGGATTAAATTCTATTATGATGATGTCTATAATAAACAAATTGCAAAATAAATATGGAATAAAAATAGTATTTAGAGATTTTATGAAAATTAATAATTTAATAGATTTGACTGAATACATTAAGTTATTACAGGACACATCTAATAATATGGAAAATTATCATTTAGAAGAAGATGATAATATCAATTCTAATACGAACAATGAGTATAAAGAAAATTTCGGGAAAAGAGTAAGTGATAATAAAGATCATAAGTATTTTTGGAATCCCACATTACAGTGGAAAATTAAAGATGGTAAAGTATTAATTGGTAAAAAGTACTATAAGGAGTTAAGTCCTGGATTATTTCCTCAGTTATATTTCATGTTACAAGATGGAATTAGTAAAGAAGAGTTGGACAAATATCTTGTTCAGTTTGATAAAGATTTAGCAGCAAAAGTTTTAGAACTATTAGTTTCTCAGAAAATTATTGTTAATGAGTTAATGTCTCCTGCAGAAATATTTTCGACTCAAGAAAACTTATTTTCACATAATTATGGAGAGTATTTAATTTGTGATCAAGTAGCTTACGAAGCTTTTAAGAAGGAACAACTTAACAGAAGTATTTATGATGGTGAGTATAAAGAGTTTAATTATGAAGATGATTACTTAAAATTATCACGAAGAAGAAGTATAAGGAAATTTTCAAAAAAGGCAATTGATTTTGAAACTATTGGTAAAGTGCTATCAGTATTACGGCAAGTACAGGCATATGGAATGAAACACTATTATTATCCAAGCTCAGGAGGTTTCTATGCCATTGATTTATATTTATATGTAAAGAAAGATGGCGTAGAGGGACTTAATCATGGAATATATTATTATAATCCTATAAAAAATGGGATTATTAAAATAAGTAATGAATCAATTACAGAAAATTCATATTATTTTAAAAACAAGGATATATTCAGATCGTCATCAGTGACTTTCTTTTTTGTGTATAACGCAAAAGTGAATATGCCAAATTACGGATATATGGGTTACTATTATGCGTGTTTAGATGCAGGGATTATGATAGAATTATTGACTAATGCACTAGAATATTGGAATGTGGGAAGTTGTTCTATAGGAGATTTTAATACCGAAGAAATTACAAAAATATTGAAGTTAGACAGTAATGAAATTTTATTACATATTATGGAAATTGGTAATAAATGCAACAATACAGATTATATACAAAACATAGATACGCAAAAAAGATACTAGATCTATAATTGTATTCTCAGATGAAATATACTTGCATGAAATAATGTAATAAAAGTGCAAAGGAGGTAATGGTGTGAAATACAATTTTGATAAGCAACATATGAAAGGTAAGTTACATGCTAGAGAGAGAATTGATATTTTGCTAGATAAAAATTCTTTTCATGAAATCGGATCTGAGGTAAAAAATATAAATTATATTACAAAAGAAACAAATAAAAAATTGGAATATGATGGAGTGATTACCGGATACGGTAGAATTAACGGAAACATAGTATATGTCTATTCACAAGACTTTACAGTTAATGGTGGATCATTAGGACTCAATCATGGAAAGAAAATTAGCCATATAATAAAATTAGCAATTCAGAAAAGATGTCCAGTAATTGGAATCATCGATTCAGCAGGAGCAAGAATACAAGAAGGGGTTAGTTCATTAGCTGGTTACGGAGATGTATTTGCGGCAAATGCAATGGCTTCTGGGTATATTCTGCAGATTTCAATTATTGCAGGTAATTGTGCAGGTGGAGCAGTTTATTCACCTGCACTTACAGACTTTATTTTTGTAATAGATAAAATAAGTAGAATGTTTGTAACTGGTCCTCAGATTGTCTGTAATGAAAGTGGGAAAAAAATCAGTTTAGATGAATTAGGTGGTGCAATGGTTCATGCAGCAAAATCAGGTGTTGCACATTTTTATTATAAAAATGAATATGAATGTATAGAGGCAGTACGTTTTTTGGTTGATTTATTATGCGAATATCTTATAGGAAATACTAAGGCTAGTATTCAAAAATTTAAGGATATAAATAAGAGCCTTGAAGAAATAGTTCCGAACAATTTTAGAAAGGCATATGATGTGCGAGAGGTTTTGAATAGAGTGTTAGATGAGGGAATATTTTTAGAAGTACATAAATATTTCGCATGTAACGTAGTAGTTGGATTTGGCAAAATTGGCAATTATCTGGTTGGAATAGTTGCTAATCAACCCAACACCCTAGCAGGAGCTATAGATTGTGATGCAAGTGATAAAGCAAGTAGATTTGTTTGTTTTTGTGATGCTTTTAATATTCCTATTATTACATTTGTAGATGTACCTGGATTTTTACCAGGAGTTAAGCAAGAATATAAAGGAATAATACGACATGGAGCCAAACTATTATATGCATATTCTGCAGCATCAACGATTAAAATTACGATTATACTACGTAAAGCATATGGAGGAGCGTATGTTGCAATGGGAAGCAAACATTTAGGTGCTGATTTTGTATATTCTTGGCCTAATGCTGAAATTGCAGTTATGGGTGCCGAAAATGCAGTCTCTATATTGTATAAAAAAGAAATAGATAAATTAGAAAATGAAGAACAAAAATCTTTTAAGGCTCAACGAATTGAAGAGTATAAGGAAAGATATATAAATGTTTCAGATGCACTTGAAAGTGGGTATATTGATGAGATAATAAAACCCAATAACACAAAAAGAATTTTGTATGATTCTTTGATTGCATTAGAAGGGAAAAGAGGATATGTGTCAATAAACAAGAAACATGGATGTGCACCAACATAGAAATAACAGATAATTTCTATGATATGAGGGTCAAAAGGTATAAGCGCAAATAATTGTTTTAATTGTTTTTGAATTATAAACAATTAAGTGATAAATACCAATGGAATCACTTGAATTTCATTGTGCAATTTTAAACAATTGACACAATTAATATTAAAATGACCTTTTGACCCTCGAATCATTTTTATTATTAAATTGGGTTTTACTTAATAATTTTATAGTTTCTAAAGATAGTTTAAATATACCATAGAAAATCCATATGACATAGTAGTAATATGACAAAACAAAAATAGAATAAGGAGGGTGGAAAACATTTAATTTAATAAGTAAAGCAATCTCCCAAGAAAATTTTTAGTGATTGGAATATGGGGGAATATAGCGAGAAATTATCAGGAATTTAGATTATATAATTAGTTATAATTTGTCAGTATGTAGTATATGGATATTTTAATACTATGCTTTAGAGCAGCCATAGAGGAATTAGATAAAATTCAAGTATTGCAATATATTTAGCAAAAATACATATAAAACTTGCAAGAAAGGTATTTGAAGTAAAAGGGAAACTACGATGTATTAAGTAGTTTCCCTTTTTTAGATAGTAGAATTTTTGGATGGAACTATAACATCTGAATTTTGTCATAGGAAAAAAATTTGCCTATGAAACGTAAGCGCCTAGTTTCAGGGTGGATTTAAAATCATCACAAAATTTGCCATAA